>Ga0335085_10000048_pt1 | contig 420316 bp, 417 predicted proteins | sample Lox_Sample_45_FD_206712 | JGI IMG/M metagenome (GOLD analysis project Ga0335085, IMG submission 206712) | Soil microbial communities from Loxahatchee National Wildlife Refuge, Florida, United States - Lox_Sample_4.5 | ecosystem: Environmental > Terrestrial > Soil > Wetlands | place: USA... | reverse complement strand
GCGCACCCGTTCGTGCACGTCGGCCATGAATTCATAGAAATGCGCGCGGCGCTTGCGCTCAATTGTGCTGGCCGCGAAAAACAGATCCATCAGCATGGTCTTGCCGCGGCCGACGTCGCCGTAAACGTAAAGCCCTTTCAGCGGCGGGCCGTTCGGCTCGCGCCCGGTAAACAGCCATCCGAGCGACGAGGAATTTCGCGCCGGAAGGCGCTGTTCGAGCCGCTGCGCCAGCGCATCGAATTGCGCCGCCACCGCCGCCTGGCCGGGATCCGCCTCAATCTTTTTAGCGGCGATGAGCGCTGCGTATCGCCTGCTGAACGTGTCGGGCATGAGGCCTAAGGCATCGCGGAGCGGAGGAGCGCAAGCTCGCCGGAAGGACTTGCGGGCCGGGTACGGCCCCGCGCGACAACTAGGGTGATCCGCGCCGTCTGTAAATCGACCATTGCGGCGGAACCGTGCGTTTGCTTGCGCCATCGCAGCGCCGTCTTTTGCGGCGGCCGCTGCACAAAATCTAGGTTAATTCATTGTTAGCTATGCGCTTTTTGCAGGAAAGGGTCCCGCGCCCGGGGAAACCGTCGTCTTTTTGCTGCATTGCACCATATAGCTTGGCAGAGGCCGATTCGCCGGCGTGTGACGGGGAACCGGCAATGCCAGGCGATGCGACATTAAGGAGATCCGACATGAACGAGTTTTTGCCCGACGGTGGGACCATCCGCAAATTGTGGATCGGGGAAACGGACGCCTATCGCGACCATCTGCTGCGCCTCGATCCCGACAGCCGCTACCGGCGGTTTTCCGGCGCGGTGTCGGACGAGACCGTTGCCCGCCACGCGGCGAGCGCGCGCGGCATCGGCGTCGTGGTGCACGGCTTTTTCGTCGACGGCTTGCTGCGCGGCGCCGCCGAGTTGCGGCAAAGCGGATCGCTGTTCTCGCGCCAGGGCGAAGCCGCCTTCAGCATCGAGCAGCCCTGGCAGAGCCACGGCGTAGGAACCGAATTGCTCGAGCGCACGCTGTTGTCCGCGCGCAATCGCGGCATCAAGTCGCTGCGCATGGATTGCCTTGCGGAAAACATGCGCATGCAGCAGCTCGCGCGAAAATTCGATGCCGAATTCTCGTTCGATTTCGGCAGCGTCACCGGCGAAGTCGATCCGCCACGTTCGACGCCGCTGTCGCTGATGCGCGAGGCAATCGCCGACAATCACGGCCTTGCCACCGCGATTTTCGAAGTGCAGTCGCGGCTTATCAAGCCGGCCTAGCGGTCTCGCCTAAGCTGTGGCGCTCGGCGTCGAGCGGGTAACCGGCCTCGACCACATAGGGCCCGCCGCCGAACGACGCGCGCGAGGAATAGAGGACGAACCGCGCGACGTGGAACGCGGCCGTGCGGACGTAACCGCGCGCCGAAAGATACTCGGCGACCGCGCGGCTCGACGTATCGCGCAGGCGCGCCAGCGTCACATGCGGGGTGTATTTGCGCCCCTCCGGCGCCAATCCGATGCGCTGCATCAGCCGCTCATGCTCGGCTTGCAGATCGAGCAGGGCCTGCGCCTGCACGACGGACGCGACCACGGCGCGCGGCTTGCGCCCGCCGAACGAGGCAAGCCCTTCTAGGTAAAGGTCGAAAGCGTCGCGTTTGACGCGGCCGAGCAGCGAAGCGACTTCGTGCGCGGTGAGATCGTCGACGTCGCCGATGAAGCGCAGCGTCAGATGATAATTTTCCGGATCGATCCAGCGTGCGCCGGGCAATCCGCCGCGCAGCATACCGAGCGCCTGGCCGATCTCGGCGGGGATTTCGACAGCGGTGAACAGGCGCGGCATAACGAGCTGCTTTTGTTTGCCTAGGACCCGCGTGCACGGCGCGCACGCGCGACCAGTTCCTCGACCCGCGGCAGCATCCGCGCCACGATCACGTCGACGCCGGCGGCGTTCGGATGCATGCCGTCGCGCTGGTTGAGCCTCACGTCCGTCGCCACCCCGTCGAGGAAAAACGGATAGAAGACGACGCGATGGCGCGAGGCAAGCGCCGGATAAATGGCATCGAAGGCGCGCACATAGTCGGCGCCCAGATTGCGCGGCGCCTGCATCCCGGCGAGCAGCACGGCAACATGGCGCTCTTCGAGTTTGCTCAGGATTTTATCGAGCGCGGCCTCGGTCAGTTTTGCATCGAGCCCACGCAGGGCATCGTTGGCGCCGAGTTCGACGATCACCGCATCCGTGCCCGGCGGGACCGACCAATCCAGACGGCCAAGCCCGCCGGAGGCGGTATCGCCGGACACGCCGGCATTGGCGACGGTTGCGGCGATGCCCTTGGCTTGCAGCGCCCGCGCGAGCCGGGCGGGAAAGGCGGCGTCCGCCGGCAAGCCGAGGCCGGCGCTCAACGAATCGCCGAGCACGACGATTTTCACCGGGTGGTCGTCGGCCGCCGATGCGCCGCCCGCCAGTGTCAAAACAGCCGCAGCCGCCAGCATTGCGGCAAAGCGCTGGACCCGGGCGGGTTTTGCCCCATATGTGCGGGGGCGTGAACGGTGGAGCACCATGAAAGCACCTTCCCAGGCGGGGCCGGCCATTGCGCAATTCGCTATAGAACTTGCCGGTGTCAATCTCTCGCTCGGGCAGGGAGCGGCCCGCGTGCATATCCTAAAAGACATCAGCCTGAATATAGGGAGCGGCGAGGCAATCGGCCTGGTCGGGCCGTCCGGCTCGGGCAAATCGACGCTGCTGATGGTGATGGCCGGGCTGGAGCAGGCCGATACCGGTTCGGTCGGCATCGCCGGCGAGGACCTCAATGCGCTCGACGAAGACGCCCTGGCGCGCTTCCGCGGCCGCAACGTCGGCATCGTATTCCAGTCGTTCCACCTCATCCCCACCATGACGGCTCTGGAGAACGTGGCGGTGCCGCTGGAATTGGCCGGCGTCCCCGACGCCCGGCAACGCGCGCGCGACGAATTGACCAGCGTGGGCCTCGGCGAACGGCTGTACCATTATCCGGCGCAGCTATCCGGCGGCGAGCAGCAGCGGGTCGCGGTGGCGCGGGCGCTGGCGCCCAATCCGGCGATCGTGGTGGCCGACGAGCCGACCGGCAACCTCGACGAGGATACCGGCCGGCAGATCATCGATCTCCTTTTCGCCGGCCATGCCGGGCGCGGCTCCACGCTGGTGCTGGTCACCCACGATTCCGCGCTCGCCGCGCGCTGCGGGCGGATCGTGCGGCTGCGCTCCGGCCGCATTGACGGGGTGAGCGCGCCGTGACGGCCGCGGCGCTCGCCGGCGCGCGACAAAACGGCCGCTGGCTGCCGCTCCGTTTCGCGCTGCGCGAATTGCGCGGCGGGCTGCGCGGCTTTTACGTGTTCATCGCCTGCATCGCGCTCGGCTGCATGGCGATCGCCGGGGTCGGCTCGCTCGCTGCCAGTCTCGCCGACGGTCTTGCGCGGCAGGGCCAGGTCATCCTCGGCGGCGATCTCGCATTCACGCTGATCCAGCGCGAGGCCACGCCGCAAGAGCGCGCCTTCCTCGACAGCCACGGCGCCGTGTCCAGCGCCGCGACCATGCGCGCCATGGCGCGCACCGGCGACGGCAAGGCGACGCTGGTGGAAATGAAAGCGGTGGACGGCGCCTATCCGCTATTCGGCACAGCCGTGCTCGATCCACCCGGAAGGCTTGCCCAAACGCTTGCGCAACGCGACGGCGCCTTCGGCGCCGCCGCCGACCCGGTGCTGTTGACCAGACTCGGCATCAGGCAAGGCGCGCGGCTCACCGTCGGCAATGCCAGTTTTGAAATCCGTGCCGCGCTCACGAGCGAGCCGGACAAACTCGCCGGCGGGATTGGTTTCGGGCCGCGGCTGCTGGTGAGCGAAGACGCCCTGCGCGCCACCGGCCTGCTGCAACCCGGCAGCCTGGTGCGCTGGCACTATCGCCTGCGCCTGCGCGACAATGACGCCGGCGATGCCGCGGCGAAGGCGACCGCCGCGCAGGCGCGCGCCACCTTTCCCGAAGCCGGCTGGGACATCCGCGACCGCAGCAACGTCTCGCCGCAGCTCCAGCGCAATGTGGAGCGCTTCACCCAATTCCTTACCATCGTCGGTCTCACCGCGCTGCTGGTCGGCGGCGTCGGCGTCGGCAATGCGGTGAAAGGCCATCTCGACCGCCGGCGCGACGTGATCGCCACCATGAAGGCGCTGGGCGCTTCCGGCCGGCGCGTGTTCGCGATCTACCTCGCGCAGGTGCTGATGCTGGCGGCGCTCGGCGGAGCCATCGGCATGGTCCTCGGGGCCGTGCTGCCGTTCATTGTTGCGGGCGCTTTCGGCTCCATCATTCCGCTGCCGATCGGCCCGGCGCTGCATCCGGCCGAACTCGCGCTGGCGCTGGTTTACGGACTCATGACGGCGCTCGCCTTTGCGCTCTGGCCGCTCGGCCGCGCGCACGACGTGCCGGTCGGGGAATTATTCCGCGACGCGGTGACGCCGCAGCCGCGATGGCCGCGCAAAATCTACATCGCGCTGACCGCCGCGGCCGTGCTCGCGCTCGCCGTGCTCGCCATCGCGCTCGCCTACGACCGGAAGGTCGCGCTGATCTATGTCGGCGTCGCCGCCGCCGTGTTCATATTGTTGCGGCTGGTCGCCTTGCTGCTGATGTGGACCGCCCGCCGCGCCCCGCACGCGCGCTCGACCATTTTGCGCATGGCCATTGCCAATATCCACCGGCCGGGCGCGTTGACGCCGACCGTCGTGCTGTCGCTCGGCCTCGGCATCGCGCTATTGGTGACCGTGATCGAGATCGACGCCAATCTGCAACGGCAGTTATCCAACGAGCTGCCGGCCAAGGCGCCGTCATTTTATTTCCTCGATATTCCGGCCGACCAGGCGGCGCGCTTCGACGCCTTCGTGCGCGCGCAGGCGCCGAAGGCCAGGCTCGAGGAAGTGCCGATGCTGCGCGGCCGCATCGTTTCCGCCAACGGCATCGCGGCGGAAGATCTCAAGCCCAAGGAGGATGCCGCCTGGGTGTTGCAAAGCGACCGCGGCATCACCTATTCCGGCACGATCCCACCCGGCTCGCGGCTGGCCGAGGGCCAATGGTGGGGGCCGGATTATGACGGCCCGCCGCTCCTGTCGTTTGAGAAAAAGATCGCCGACGGTCTCGGCCTCAAGCTCGGCGATCCCGTTACCGTCAACGTGCTCGGCCGCAACATCACCGCCCGCATCGCCAATATGCGCAGCGTCGACTGGGAGAGCCTGTCGATCAATTTCGTGATGGTGTTTTCACCGCACGCATTCGACGGCGCACCGGCGACGCATCTCGCTACCCTCACCTATGCGGATGGCGGCACGCCGGCGGAGGAAGGCGCCATCGTGCGCGCGGTCGCCGAGGCCTTTCCCATGGTCACCGCGGTGCGGGTGAAGGACGCGCTGGAAGCAATCGGCGCCGTCGTCTCCAACCTGGTACTGGCGATCCGCGGCGCCAGCGCGCTCACGCTGCTGGTCGCGGCGCTGGTGCTGGGCGGCGCGCTCGCCGCCGGGCATCGCCACCGGGTCTACGACGCGGTGATCCTGAAGACGCTGGGCGCCACGCGGCTGCGGCTGCTCGCCGCCTATATGATCGAGTATCTGCTGCTCGGCACGGCGACCGCATTGTTCGGCATGCTCGCCGGCTCGCTCGCCGGATGGCTGATCGTCAGCGAATTGATGCATCTGCGCTTCGTCTGGCTACCGCTGCCGGCGCTGGCGGCGGTCGTCGCCGCGGTGACGGTTACCGTCGTTTTGGGGCTTGCCGGCACCTTCACGGCCCTGGGCCAGAAACCGGCTCCCGTGCTGAGAAATCTATAGATTTCGCGGCATTCCGCCGCGCCGGCTTTACCCCCTGATGCGGGCGGTCCGTTTCGGCTATAATTGACCGATTGATTGTTAACGATCGGCAATGATGCCAAGCCATGATCGGGCCATATCTGGCGTAGAGGCTTGACCCACACTAGATTCAGTGCACGAACGCGACGGCTTTCGCCGCTGCGCCTGACGTGACCGGCGGCATGCCGGGACAGAGAGAGGGAACTTCGATGTCGGACTACGACCGCAATATCGCTTCCCGCGGCTTCGGCGCCGAACGGGCTGCCGTGATCGATGCGGGCCTGCGCGCCTACATGATCCGGGTCTACAATTACATGGCCGCCGGCGTCGCACTCACGGGCGTCGTCGCCTGGCTTACCTACAACGCCGCGGTGATCACCAACGCCGCCGGCAAGATCACCGGCCTGACGCCGTTCGGCCAGGCGATCTTCAGCGGGCCGCTGACGATCGTGCTGTTCCTCGGCACGCTCGGCCTTGTCTTCTTCATGAGCTTCCGCATCAACCGGCTCCAGGCCACAACGGCGCTGGCGCTGTTCATGGTCTATGCCGGATTGCTCGGACTGATGCTGTCGTCGGTGTTTCTTGCTTACACCGGCGCCTCGATCACCCGTACCTTCTTCATCTCGGCGGCTTCGTTCGGCGCGCTGAGCCTGTACGGCTACACGACGCAACGCGATCTTTCGCCGGTCGGTTCGTTCCTGGTGATGGGCCTGTTCGGGCTTATCCTGGCGATGATCCTCAACATCTTCCTGAAAAGCACCGGGCTCGACTTCGCCATCTCGGCGATCGGTGTGCTGATCTTTGCCGGCCTGACCGCTTGGGATACCCAGCGCATCAAGGAAATGTATGACGTCCACGACGACGGCACCGTCGCCGGCCGCAAGGCGGTGATGGGCGCGCTGTCGCTCTATCTCGACTTCATCAACCTGTTCCTGTTCCTGCTGCGCTTCATGGGCGACCGGCGCTAGGCCGGCGCAGCGAGGATTTTGAGGCAGCGAACGCCCCGGTCAAAAGCCGGGGCGTTTTGTTATTCGTCATGGGAATAGTGGCGGCAGGCGCGGGCATGACGGTGATGGCATGAGCCTCGTAATCCGCCCTGCGATCCTTGCCGATATCCCGGCCATCACCCGCATTTACGCGCAGGCGGTCGAAACCGGCACGGCCTCGTTTGAACTGAGCCCGCCGGACGAAGCGGAGATGCGGCGGCGCATGCAGGCGCTGCTGGACGGCAAATTCCCCTATTTCGCCGGTGAGATCGATGGCGCCGTCGCCGGCTATGCCTATGCATCGCTCTACCGCACGCGGCCGGCTTATCGTTTCACGGTCGAGGACTCCGTCTATGTCGCGCCCGAAATCCATCGCCGCGGCGTCGGCAAGGCGCTGCTGCTGACGCTCATCGAGGCCTGCACCGCGCTCGGCTTCCGGCAGATGATCGCGGTGATCGGCGATTCAAACCAGGCGGCGTCGATCGGCGTGCACCGCGCCTGCGGCTTTACCGACGCCGGCAACCTGCGCAATATCGGCTGGAAATTCGGCCGCTGGCTCGACACGCCGCTGATGCAATTGGGGCTTGGGCCCGGCGCCTTGACGCCGCCGGACAAAACCGGCGACCCGGCGGGTGCGGGCGGCGCGCCGACAGACAATCTGCACTGAGCCTAGTTCGCCACCAGCGACAACGGGTCGATGGCGCGCAGCACGCGGTCAAGCTCGTGGCCGCGGCGCACGATCAGGCCGGTGGCCGAGATCACGCTGTAGGCGCCCTGGCGGCGCGACAGTTTGGGAGATTTTTCGATGCGGTAGAGCGGCACTTCCGATGAGCGGCGAAACACCGAGAATACCGCGCGGTCTTTGAGGAATTCGATCGCGTAATCGCGCCACTCGCCGGCGGCGACTTTGCGGCCATAGAGATCGAGAATTCGGTTGATCTCCCGGCGGCTGAAGGTGACCTGGGGGGCGGGTGTCGGTCGCGCCGGGGATCCGCCCCCGAGGGACTGGCTGGGATCGATTTCGCCGGAACCGAACGTCATGCGGCGCCTCCTTTTGTTGGAGCAATGATCGCGCCGGGCAACGCCCACGGCAAGGGGCTCATTTGAGCAAGTATCGGGGAGGAAACGGTCAAAAAAAGCCGGGCGAACGATCACGAAGTCGTTAAACGAACCATAATAACGCCTAATTTCGGTCAATCGCCGGTCACGCTGGCTTGGGATAAGGCCAGCGTTGCCTCAAAGGCCCGGTCCGGTTCGAGCGCCGGATTCCTCAGCCCCCCAGCCCCCCGGGGCTCAGCCGACCGGGCCAAGTTGAGTTCCGCGTACGGTTCAATCCCCAAATTCTGCGGGCCGGCCTTTAGCCGGCCCGTTTTTTTTGCCCCGGCGGTCGGCGCAAGGCGCGCGGCCGGCGATGGATGAACGGTCAGGGACAGGCTTTTAGTGGAGACTGGCGCTGGCGGCGCCGAGTATCAGGCCGGGCTTGGCGGCAACGCCGCGCTGCACGATCACGTCGACATGGTCGATGTCGTTGAGCGAGACGGCGGCATTGGCAAGATCGGTCACCGGCACGTTGAAAGCTTCTGCCTTGCCGCTCCATTCGCCGAGCTTGATCCAGCGCCGCACGACATTGGTGTAGGTGATCGTGCGGCCGCTGTTTTCACCGCGGCCAATGGCGACCTGCACCTTGCTGCTGATCGGGCACAGCCAGACTTCCGCGCTGCGCTGCTCGCCTTCGGCGGCCGCGACGTTCACCGACACTTTGCCGCCGGCGACCGCCAGGGCCACCGGCAAGGTCAGGGGGGCGGCGTCTTTCCGGGTCTGCGCGATCGCCTGTTCGATGGCCGCACCGTCGCTGCCAAGCACATGCGCGATGCCGTTGACCACGACCTGCGGCGTATAGACCTCGCGGTCGCCGCGGGTGTCGGCATAGGCCCGCTCGCGGTTGCTATGACCGTGCAGCGCGAGCGTGTCCTTCCAGCCGAGATAATCCCAGTAGTCGACGGGCAGGCTCATGGTCACCAGCGTCGGATCGCGCGCGAACTGCGCCATCAACTTGTCGGCTGGCGGGCAGGACGAGCAGCCCTGGCTGGTGAACAGTTCGATAACCGCGCGCGGTTCTCCCGCATTGGCGGCTGGCAATATAACAGCGGCGGTGCAGACGGTTGCCGCCGCGAAGGCGATGTGGCGAAAGTTCATGCCGAACCCACGATCCCCCTGCCCGGCCTGGCATCATATAGATCGTCCCGCCGATCACCCGCCACTCACTTCGCGGTGAGCGGATTTCGCCCGCGCCGTGAGGTTTGCCGATTGCCCCGTCAGCCGGCCAACTGGCGCAACACGTACTGAAGAATGCCTCCGTTCTTGAAGTAATCCAGCTCATCTACCGTGTCGATGCGGCAAATCAGAGGCACGCGCTTGAGCGTGCCGTTTCCGGCGACGATCTCGGCGATCAACCGCTGGCGCGGCTTGAGGTCGCCGTGCAGCCCGCGAATTGTGACCTGCTCGTCGCCTTTCATGCCGAGCGACTGCCAGGACGTCCCCTCCTCGAATACCAGCGGCAACACGCCCATGCCGATCAGATTGGAGCGGTGAATGCGCTCGAACGACTGGGTGACGACCGCGCGCACGCCGAGCAGCAGCGAGCCCTTGGCCGCCCAGTCGCGCGAGGAGCCTGTGCCGTATTCCTTGCCGGCGAAGATGACGAGCGGAACGCCGTCGGCTTTGTATTTCATGGCCGCGTCGTACATCGTCATCTTCTGCCTGGACGGATAGTGGATGGTAAAGCCGCCCTCGACGCCCGGCACCATCTGGTTCTTGATGCGGATGTTGGCGAAGGTGCCGCGCATCATGACCTGATGATTGCCGCGGCGCGTGCCGTATTGGTTGAAATCCTTCGGCCGCACCTGGTGATCGCGCAGGTACTCGCCCGCCGGGCTCGATTCCTTGATCGATCCAGCCGGCGAAATATGGTCGGTGGTAATCGAGTCGAGCAGCAGCGCGAGCACCCGGGCATCGACGATGTCCTCGATCGGCCGCTGGCGTTTTTCCATACCCTCGAAATAGGGCGGGTTCTGCACATAGGTCGAGCGATCGTCCCAGGCGTAGGTCATGCCGCCCTTGACCGCGATCTTGCGCCAGTTGGCGTCGCCCTTGAACACGTCGGCGTATTTCTTGGTGAAGATCTGCCGCGTGATGTTCTTGGAGACGAATTCGCCGATTTCCTTGTTCGACGGCCAGATGTCTTTCAGGAACACCTTCTTGCCTTTCGCATCGGCGCCGATCGGCTCCTTGGCCAGATCGACATTCATCGAGCCGGCGATGGAATAGGCGACGACGAGCGGCGGCGAGGCGAGATAGTTGGCGCGCACGTCGGCGTTGACGCGGCCCTCGAAGTTGCGGTTGCCGGACAGCACCGCGGCGGCCACCAGATCGCCGTCGTTGATCGCCTTGGAATTTTCCGGCGGCAACGGCCCGGAATTGCCGATGCAGGTGGTGCAGCCGAAGCCGACCAGGTTGAAGCCAAGCTTGTCGAGATCCTTTTGCAGGCCGGATTTATCGAGATATTCGCCGACCACCTGCGAGCCCGGCGCCAGCGAGGTTTTCACCCACGGCTTGGCGTGCAGCCCCTTGGCGGCGGCTTTGCGCGCGAGCAGGCCGGCGCCGATCATCACGTTCGGGTTGGAGGTATTGGTGCACGAGGTGATGGCCGCGATCACCACGTCACCATGGCCGATCGTGTAATCCTTGCCCTCGACCGGCACGCGCTTCTTCATCTCCGCGCTCTTGCCGAATTCCTTGTCCATGGAGCCGGCGAAACCGGACTTCACTTCCTTCAGCGCGACGCGGTCCTGCGGGCGCTTGGGGCCGGCAAGCGAGGGCTCGACCGAGCCGAGTTCGAGCTTGAGCACGTCGGTGAAAATCGGATCGGGCGTGGTCTTGACCCGGTACATGCCCTGCGCCTTGGCATAGGCCTGCACCAGCGCGATCAGGTCGGCCGGCCGGCCGGTATCCTTCAAGTAGCGGATGGTGTCGTCGTCGATCGGCGAGAACCCGCAGGTGGCGCCGTATTCCGGCGCCATATTGCCGAGCGTGGCGCGGTCCGCGATGGTGAGATGCGTGAGACCGGGACCGAAGAATTCGACGAACTTGCCGACCACGCCGCGGCGGCGCAGCATTTCGGTGGCGGTGAGAACGAGGTCGGTGGCGGTGACGCCTTCCTTGAGTTTGCCGGCGAGCTTGAAGCCGATCACCTCGGGCAGCACCATCGACAGCGGCTGGCCGAGCATGGCGGCTTCCGCCTCGATGCCGCCGACGCCCCAGCCGAGCACCGAGAGGCCGTTCACCATGGTGGTATGCGAATCGGTGCCGACGACCGTGTCGGGATAGGCGATGTCCATGGTCGCCTGCTTGCCGTCGACCTTGACCTTGTCTTTCTTGCTCCAGACCACGCGCGACAGGTATTCGAGATTGACCTGGTGGCAGATGCCGGTGCCGGGGGGCACGACGCTGAAATTGTCGAACGAGCGCTGCGCCCATTTGAGGAATTTGTAGCGCTCCTGGTTCTGCCGGTATTCCTCCTCGACGTTCTTCTTGAATGCCGCGTTGTTGCCGAAGAAGGTGACCGCCACCGAATGGTCGATGACCAGATCGACCGGCACCTGCGGGTTGATCTTTTTGGGGTCGCCGCCGAGCGCCTTCATGGCGTCGCGCATGGCGGCGAGATCGACCACCGCCGGGACGCCGGTGAAATCCTGCATCAGCACACGCGCCGGACGAAAAGCGAATTCATGCTCCGACGTCTTGGTCTTCAGCCATTCGGCAAAGGCCTTGATGTCGTCCTTGGTCACCGTGCGCCCGTCTTCGTTGCGCAGCAGGTTTTCCAGCAGCACTTTCATCGAGAACGGCAGCCGGGAAATTCCCTTGAGGCCGTTTTTCTCGGCGATCGGCAGGCTGAAATAGGCGTAAGTTTTGCCGCCGACCTGAAGGGTCTTGCAGCATCGGAAACTATCGAGCGACGTCATGGGGGAGGGTTCCATTCCCGGCCGGGACAACGGTGCTGGTTCGGTCTAAGCTCTTAGCAAGACAAGACTTTTCTCGCCGGGGAGGCTCGCGCCCGAATTCCACTAAGTTAACGCCCTAACGGCGGGCTTATAAGGTCTTTTTGCGCCGGACGCCATATTTACCAAGGAACCACCCAAAAATGCGCGGATTATCGGGATTTCCGGTGATGGGCGCGGCTTTGCAGCCCGCCGCGGCCGGGCTAAAGCGCGCCTGATGCAGCTCAGGGCCGAAAATCTGGCGTGCAGCCGGGGCGGGCGCGAGGTGTTTGCCGGCATCAGTTTCAGCCTCGCCGGCGGCGAAGCGATGCTGGTGACCGGACGCAACGGCGCCGGGAAATCCTCGCTGTTGCGGGTGATCGCGGGCCTGGTGCACCTCGCCGGCGGGACGCTGGCGTTCGCAGGCGGCGAGCCGGACGTCCCGATCGGCGAGCAGGCGCATTATCTCGGCCATCAGGACGCGGTGAAGCCATCGCTGAGCGTGCGCGAGAACCTGAAATTCTGGACGCAATTTCTCGGGGCCGCGGCGGCCCCGGTCGAACCCGCGCTGGAAGCCGTCGACCTGACGCCGCTCGCCGACCTGCCGGCGGCCTACCTGTCGGCCGGCCAGCGGCGGCGGCTGTCGATTGCGCGGCTGGTCGCCGTGCCGCGGCCGCTGTGGCTTCTGGACGAGCCGACCTCGGCGCTCGACGCGCCGTCGCAAAGCCGGCTGGCCGAGCTGATGCGCCGGCATCTTTCCGGCGGCGGCATGATCGTCGCCGCCGCACACGGGCCGATCGGATTGGAACGCGCGCGCGAACTCAAGCTGGGTGCGGCATGACCGCGCTTTTGACATGGAGGCGCACGTGAACGCGCTTTTGGCCCTCGTCCTGCGCGACATGCGCCTCGCCGTCCGGGTCGGCGGCGGCGCGTTGATGGGCGCGCTGTTCTTCCTGGTCGTCGTCACCATGATGCCGTTCGCGATCGGCCCGGACCTTGCGCTGCTGGCGCGCATCGGCCCGGCGATCCTGTGGCTTGGCGCGCTGCTGGCAAGCCTGCTCGCGCTCGACCGGCTTTTCGCGATGGACCACGACGACGGTTCGCTCGACCTCTTGATGATGGGCCGCATGCCGCTCGAACTGGCGGTCGCCGCCAAGGCCATCGCGCATTGGCTGACCACGGCGCTGCCGCTCGTCGTGATCGCGCCGGTGCTCGGGCTCATGCTCAATATCGAATTGCGCGCGATGGGCGTCCTGGCGCTGACCTTGCTCGCTGGCACGCCGGCGCTCACCTTCATCGGGCTGATCGGCGCTGCGCTCGCCGTGACGCTGCGCCGCGGCGGTCTGCTGCTGGCGGTGCTAGTGTTGCCGCTCACCATTCCGGTGCTGATTTTCGGCGTTGCCGCCGCCAATGCGGCGATTGTCGGACCCGCGCCGTTCGGCCCACCTTTCACCATTCTTTGTGCGCTATCCTTGGCGAGTCTGGTGCTAGGGCCGGTGGCCGCGGCGGCGGCATTGCGCCACGGCCTCGAATGACCGCTTCGCCGGAAAAACGCGGGGCCTGCCGCGCGACGCGGATCGAACCGATCGCCCCGAAAGCACGCGGATTTCCGCCGCCGGCCGCCATTGCCGGCGCGGGCGCGTCTGATTAAAAGGCTGCCAATGGCTGTCATCGACCTGGCCAACCCGACCCGTTTTCTCACGCTGGTCAACCGCGTGCTGCCCTGGCTCATAGCGGCGACCGTCGTGCTGTTCATCGTCGGGCTTGCGCGCGCGATGAACGCGCCCGACGACTACCAGCAGGGCGCCACCGTCAAGATCATGTTCCTGCATGTGCCGGCGGCCTGGCTCGGCATGATGGGCTGGGGCCTGATGAGCATCGCCGCGCTCGGCACACTGGTCTGGCGGCATCCGCTGGCCGACGTCGCCGGCAAGGCGGTCGCGCCGATCGGCGCGGCGTTCACGTTTGTTTGCCTGATCACCGGCTCGCTCTGGGGCCGCCCGACCTGGGGCACGTATTGGGTGTGGGACGCGCGGCTCACCTCGGTGCTGGTGCTGTTCCTGCTCTATCTCGGCGTGCTCGCGCTTTACTGGACCGCGGAGGATCCGGGCCGCGGCTCGCGCGCCGCGGCGGTGCTCGCTTTGGTCGGCGCGGTCAATCTTCCGATCATCAAATTTTCCGTCGACTGGTGGAACACGCTGCATCAGCCGGCGTCGATCCTGCGCCTCGGCGGTTCGGCCATCGATCCGTCGATCCTGACACCGCTGCTGATCATGACGGGCGCCTTCACGCTGCTGTTCTTCACTTTGTATCTCGCGGCGATGCGCAACGAAATCCTGCGCCGGCGCGTGCGCAGCATGCGGATGGTGCAGGCGCAGGAGGCCCGCGCATGACGCTCGGACCGCACGCCGATTTCATCGTCGCCGCCTACGCGGTGACCGCTTTTGTGGTGGCCGCCCTCATCGCCTGGGTCGTTCTCGATTATTCGGCGCAGCGCCGCATCCTCGGCGATCTCGAGGAGCGCGGCGTGACCAGGCGTTCGCAGCGCGGAAACGGGCGATGAGCGCTGCATCGAGCGGGCCGGCCGGCAAGGCGCGGCGCAACGTCCTGGTGCTGCTGCCGCTCGCGGTGTTTCTGGCGCTGGCGGCGCTGTTCTTCGTCCGGCTGTGGAGCGGCGATCCCTCGCGCCTGCCCTCGGCGTTGATCGGCAGGCCGGCGCCGCCGACCGATCTGCCGCCGCTCGCCGGCCTTGCCCGTGACGGCAAACCGGTGCCGGGATTATCCAATGCCGCATTTCCCGGCGAGGTAACGCTGGTCAATGTCTGGGCGTCGTGGTGCATCCCCTGCGCCGACGAAGTGCCGTTTCTGGAGAAACTGGCCACCGACAAGCGCATCAGGCTGGTCGGCATCAATTACAAGGACCCGACCGACAACGCGCGGCGTTTTCTCAACCGTTACGGCAATCCGTTCGCCGCCGTCGGGGTCGACGCTAGCGGCCGCGCCTCGATCGACTGGGGCGTCTATGGCGTGCCGGAGACCTATTTGATCGGCCGCGACGGCACCATCGCCTACAAGCTGGTGGGGCCGATCACCGCCGAGAACCTTGCCGGCGCGCTTGACCCGGAAATTGCGAAAGCCGCGATGCGCTAGGGTTTGCGCTCGACGCCGTATTTGTTGATCAGCGGCATTTGCAGCGCGCCGAACAAAAATGTCAGCGGCACGACGCCGAACAGTTTGAAGCTCACCCAGAAATCCGTCGTCTGCGTGCGCCAGACGATTTCGTTGGCCACGGCCAGCGCGAAGAAAAACAGCGCCCAGCGCCAGGTCAGTTTGCGCCAGCCCTCTTCGCTCAGATGAAATATCTGCTCGAACAGCACGCCGAGCAAAGGCTTACCGAGCAGAAGGCCGATCAGCAGCGTGCCGCCGAACAGGCAATAGATGATGGTGGGCTTGAGCTTGATGAAGGTTGCGTCGTGCAGCACCAGGGTCAATCCGCCGAACACCAGCACGATGGCGGCGGTCACCACCGACATGATCGGGATGTGCCGGGTTATGATGTAGGATACCGCAATCGCGGCCAGCACCGCGGCCATGAACGCCGCCGTGGCGGTGAAAATGCCGAACTTCGCGTTGGCGGCGAAGAACAGCACCAGCGGCCCGATGTCGAGCACGAGCTTGAGGATGGGGTTGAGCTGCTTGTTGCCGGGCATGGTTCTTTTTCTGTTTCAGGTCTCAAGCCCGACGACGGCGCGCGCGAAATCGCGCGCCGTGAACGGGCTGAGATCCTCGACGCCTTCGCCGACGCCGATGAAATGCACCGGCAGCCCGAACCGTTCGGCAATCGCCACCAGGATGCCGCCGCGTGCGGTGCCGTCGAGCTTGGTCATCACCAGACCGGTTACGCCGGCGACCTTGCCGAAAATGTCCACCTGATTGAGCGCGTTCTGCCCGACCGTGGCATCGAGCACCAGCAGCACGGCGTGTGGCGCTGCCGCATCGACCTTGCGCATGACGCGCAGCATTTTTTCCAGTTCGCCCATCAATTCGGCGCGGTTCTGCAAGCGGCCGGCGGTATCGACCAGAACGATATCGGTGTCCTGCGCCCTCGCCGCGGTGAGCGCGTCGAAGGCAAGCCCGGCCGGATCGGCGCCCGGCGTGCTCGCCTGCACGCTCGCGCCGGTTCGCTCGCCCCATATCCTGAGCTGATCGATGGCGGCGGCGCGGAAGGTATCGCCCGCCACCAGCATCACCGACTTGCCCTCGCCGCGGAATCGCGCGGCGAGCTTGCCGATCGTGGTGGTTTTTCCGGACCCGTTGACGCCGGCGACCAGGATGACGAACGGCCTCGCGGTCACCTGCAACGGCTTGGCCACACGCTGCATCACCTTTTCTATTTCGCCGGCGAGCGCGGTCTTTACTTCTTCGATCGATACGTCTTCGCGAAAACGGGTGGTGCTGAACACTTCGGCGATATGCTGCGCGAATTCCGGCCCAAGGTCGGCGCGGACCAGATCGTGCTCGAGTTCCTCAAGCGCGGCGTCGTCGAGCCTGCGCTTGGCGAGACTCGTGATCGCCTCGCCCAGCGAGGACGACGTGCGCTTGAGCCCGCCGCTCAGGCGATTCCACCAGCTTCCGCCTTGCGTATTCTCGTTCATAGTGCGTCCTTGGCGCGCCCGTGATAGCCGTTTCGGCAATTCTTGGACAGTGATCATGACGCCGCAAGAAATGCTCGCCCGGCTGCTCTACCGCGACGGGCTCATGCTCGTGATCGACAAGCCGGCGGGCTTTGCCGTGCATCGCGGGCCGAAGGGCGGAGCGAGCCTGGAGGACTATTTCGGCGCGCTGCGCTTCGGCCTGCCGCGCGACCCGGCGCTGGCGCATCGGCTCGACAAGGATACGTCCGGCTGCCTGGTGCTCGGCCGCCACCGCAAGGCGCTGGCGCTGCTCGGCAAGCTGTTCAAGCAGGGCAAGATCGGCAAATGCTACTGGGCGGTGGTGCAAGGCTCGCCCGAGGCCGAGGAAGGCCGCATCGACATTCCGCTCGGCAAGCTCGACGAGACGCGCGGCTGGTGGATGAAGCCGGACCCGCACGGTGCGCCGGCGGTGACGACATGGAAGGCGATGGGACGCGCGAACGGCTTCACCTGGCTCGCGCTCGAGCCGCTGACCGGGCGGACGCATCAACTGCGCGTGCATTGCGCCGAAATGGGCTGGCCGATCCTGGGCGATAGCATCTACGGAAGCGCTGCGCGCAATTCAGTTTCTTTGGGCGGGGCGCGCTTTCAGGCCGAGTGGGCACCGGTCGGCCGCCCGGAAAGCGCGCAGATTCAAAAAATGGGAGCGCGTTCGGACGCAAAACCGGTTCCCACTTTTGCTGAACGCGCTCCCGCGCTGCATTTGCATTCGCGCGAGATCGTCGTGCCGATTTCCAAGAACAAGCCGGCGGTGAAAGTCACCGCGCCAGTGCCGGCGCATATGCGCGAAGCGCTTCGCGCCTGCGGGTGGAAAGAAGACGCCGATGCCGCTAGTAAAGCTGCGCCTTGATCCGCTCCGGCGCCTCGCGGTCGTATTTTTCGCCACCGAGCCTGCCCTGGCTCAGTTCGGCGACGATGCTGCCGGTCGACGGCAGGCTGCTGCGCTCGATCCGGGTTGCTTCGTCCCACAGTTTCGAGCGCACGATCGCTTTCGAACAATGGAAATAAGCGGTCTCGACGTGAACGATCAGCACGCAGCGCGGCAGCTTGCCGTTGACGGCGAAGCTTTGCATCAGGTCCGGATCGATCGAAATGGAGGCGCGGCCGTTGACGCGCAGCGTCTCGCCGATGCCCGGAATGAGAAACAAGAGCGCGATACGCGGGTCGCGCACGATGTTACGGAAGCCATCGAGCCGGTTGTTGCCCGGCCGGTCGGGGAGAGCAATGGTCTTGTCATCGAGGATGCGCACGAATCCGCGCGCGTCGCCTTTGGGCGAGCAATCGAGCCCCTCCGGCCCGGCGGTCGCCACCGCCACGAACGGCGCCGCCTCGATCATTTTGCGGTAGCTGCCGTTGATATGGTCGATCTCCTTGACGATCGAATTGGGATTTTTCTCGCCGTAGAGCGATTCAAGCTGCTCGATGGTCGTCACCAGATGATCGCCCGCGCTCATGTCATGCTCCCTAGGCAGCCAACAGCTGCCGGCCGTCGTGCCCGATCATTGCAAGATCGAGTATAGCACCGGGCGCCAATGGCGAGGAAAGCTTCACGGCGGTGAATTGCTCGGTGCGTCCGATGCCGCCGCGCTCGGTCAATACGAAGCGCCGGCGACCCACCTGGCTCTCGAGATGCACGTGCAAAGCCGCCGCGCCCTTTTCGCGCAGCCGCCGGGCGCGTTCCTTGACCGCGAGGCGGTCGACCTGCGGCATGCGCGCAGCGGCCGTGCCGGGCCGCGGCGAAAACGGAAACACATGCAGCTGCGTGAGCCCGCATTCGTCGACCAGATCGAGCGAGCGCGCAAACATCGCCTCGGTCTCGGTCGGGAAGCCCGCGATGAAGTCGGCGCCGAACACGACGTCCGGCCGCAGCCGGCGCACCTGACGGCAAAATGCAATCGCGTCGGCACGGGCGTGGCGCCGCTTCATGCGCTTGAGGATGAGATCGTCGCCGGCCTGCAACGAAAGATGCAGATGCGGCATCAGCCGCGGCTCATTCGCGATGACGTCGAACAAATCGTCATCGGCCTCCACCGAATCGATCGAGGACAGCCGCAGGCGACTGATCTCGGGCACGTTTTTCAGGATGCGCCTGACCAGCGCGCCGAGCCGCGCGCCGCCGCTGTCGTAGCTGGTGATATCGACGCCGGTGAGCACCAGCTCGCGATAGCCGCGCGCGGCGATCCGGCGCGCCTGCCCCACGCAATCCTCCATCGGCAGCGAGCGCGAATTGCCGCGGCCGAACGGGATGATGCAGAACGTGCAGCGGTGGTCGCAGCCGTTCTGCACCTGCAGGAAGGCGCGGGTGTGGCCCTCGATGCTGTCGACGACAGGCGCGGTGTGGCGCTTCACCGCCATGATGTCGCCGACCGCGACGCGCGCGCCGGCGGCCCAGGCGTTGGGATCGAGCTTCTCGGCGTTGCCGAACACGCGGTCGACCTCGGGCATCGCCGCGAACGCATCCGGCGCGGTCTGCGCCGCGCAGCCGGTCACCACGATGCTTGCCGCGGGGCGCTCGCGTCTGATCCGCCGGATGGCCTGGCGCGCCTGCCGCACCGCTTCCGCCGTCACCGCACAGGTATTGACCACCACGGTATCCTCAAGCCCGTGCGCGGCGCGCCGGATCGCCTCCGACTCGGTGATGTTGAGCCGGCAGCCAAAGGTGACGACGTCCACGCTCATGCGGCACCCGCCTTGAACAATGCCGGATCAAATCTGCCGGCGAATTCGAATTGCACCGGCCCCGTCATCAGCACGTGATCGTCGCTCTCGCGCCAATCAATGGCGAGTTCGCCCCCGGGAAGCGTGACCTTGACCTTGCGGCCCGTGCGCTTGAGCCGCGCCGCGGCGACCGCGGCAGCGCAGGCCGCCGAGCCGCAGGCCCTGGTGAGGCCGGCGCCGCGCTCCCAGGTGCGGATGACGATGGCCTCGCGCGACACGATATGCGCGAGCGTGATATTGGCGCGCTCGGGGAAGATCGGGTGATTTTCCAAAAGCGGGCCGAAGCGCGCGAGGTCATAGGCATTCACGTCGTCGACCCAGAAGACGGCGTGCGGGTTGCCCATGTTCACCGCCGAGGGCGAATGCAGCACCGGCTTGTCGATCGGCCCGATCTGCAATTCGATGGCGTGGGTGTCGCGGAACTCCTCGGCCAGCGGAATCTCGTTCCATTTGAAGCGCGGCGGCCCCATGTCCACCGTGAACAATCCGTCGGCGCCTTTCCAGCAATTCAGGATGCCGGCGCTGGTCTCGAAGGTGAGCGCGCTCTTGCCGCTTTGCTTCGACACAAGGTCGGCGACGCAGCGCATGCCGTTGCCGCAGGCGCCGGCTTCCGAGCCGTCATTGTTGTAGATGCGGATAAACGCGTCGGTGCCCGGCGTGCGCGGCGGATAGAGCGCCATCAGCTGATCGTAGGGCGCGCCGGCGGGAGTCGCTGCGGCGCGCGCCTCCGCGGGCTCGATCCTGGCCGCGTGCCCGCGCAGATCGACCACGACGATTTCGTTGCCGATACCGTTCATCTTCACGAAGGATTGGTTGGCGAGCGCGCCCAATGGATCGCCTTTGAATTCGCAGCCGCGGGCCTATGCCCCGGCTGCCCAGCGGTTTATATGGCGAATAAACAATGGAAGACCAGTGGCCTATGATAACATGCGGTAATTCGGCCCGATCGCCGCGGCCCCGACGGAGAACTTCGATGGCGCGCCTGCGCCCGGCAGCGCTCTTATTGCTCGCTTTGGCGCTCGCGCTCGGCGCCGGAGCGGCCTCGGCGCAAAAACCGCCGGGGCTCGGCACGCCGGCGCCGCTGCAACCGGGCGACGCCTTCGGCGAAGAGGTGACGCTGCCGGAGCGCACCATCGTCTACCTGAAGGGTCACAGCAACTGGGACGCCGCATTCGACACGCTGGTCGACGCCTTCAAGTCGCTCAAGGAGTATATGGACAAGCAGGACATCAAGCCGGACGGCCCGGCCATGACCATCTATACCCAGACCGACGATGCCGGCTTCGACTTCGAAGCCGCCGTGCCGATCGCGGCGGCGCCCGACAATCCGCCGAAAGGCGACATCGCGGTCGGCCCGGCGCCGTCCGGCAGGGCGCTCAAATTCGTCCATCGCGGTTCCTATGAGGCCATGGATTCGACGTATGAGGCGATTACCAACTTTCTCGACGACAAACATCTCGAGGCGAAAGATGTGTTCATCGAGCAATACGCATCCGATCCGGTGAAAGCGAATGCGGACAACCTGGTTGTCACCGTGTTCGTGCCGGTCAAATGACGGTGAAATAACAATGCCGATGCCGCGCCTGCTGTTCTGTGCCCTGCTCGCCGCCGCGGCGCTCGCGCTGTCGCCGGCTGCTGCCGCCGAGAAAATCGACCGGCTGGTGACGGTGACCGGCGAGGCGACAATCATGGCGGCGCCCGACGCCGCGGTGATCCGCGTCGGCGTGTCCAGCCAGGGCAAGACGGCGCGCATGGCAAGCGACGCCAATGCCAAGCAGATGACCGGCGTGCTGGCGGCGATCAAGGAATCCGGCGTCGCCGACCGGGACGTGCAGACCTCCTCGCTGTCGCTGCAACCGCAATACGATCCAAACAAGAGCGGCGCCGCGCATCTGATCGGCTTTCAGGTGAACAACCAGATCACGGTCAAGCTGCGCGACATCGGCAAATTGCCGACGGTGCTTGACCGCGCCATCGCGGCCGGCGCCAACGAGATGTCGGGAATTGAATTCGTCGTATCGGAACAGTCGAAGTTGCTCGACACGGCCCGCAAGCAAGCCATCGCCGACGCCTTTCGCAAGGCCGAACTGTACGCCGGTGCCGCCGGCATGAAAGTCGGGCGCGTGGTGGCGATTTCGGAGGAAGGCGCGGCGCCCCCGGCCCGTCCGTTCCAGCCGATGATGCGCGCCGGTGCGGCAACCCCGATCGCGCCCGGCGAACAGACGCTGCGGGTGGTGGTGACGGTCAGCTACGAATTGACGTCCTAGCCGCGCAGCGCGCGCCGGCGGCGGCCTAATTCATGGCCTTTGGCCGCCTTGACTTGGCCCCACCCCCTCCTTAGGTTCCGCGCGTCTTCGCTTACGAATTGAAGGTCAACACCCGCCGCCCGGTCCCTTGAGAGGCCGGAGGCCCTCGCCCGACAGCGCAATGCGCCCTCGGGCGCAAAAGTGTTTGTTTTTACGAGGCTGATCGTTGTTCGACACATTGTCGGAAAAACTCGGCGGCATACTCGACCGCCTCACCCGCCGCGGCGCGCTTTCCGAAGCCGACGTCGAGGCGGCCTTGCGCGAGGTGCGCCGCGCATTGCTCGAAGCCGACGTCGCGCTTGACGTGGCGCGCGCCTTCACCGACAGCGTCAAACAGCAGGCGGTCGGCGTCGAGGTGATGAAATCGGTCACGCCGGGGCAGATGGTCGTCAAGATCGTGCACGACCAGCTTGTGGCGACGCTGGGCGGCGACAGCCAAAATAACGACAGGGGGATCGATCTCGCCGCCGCGCCGCCGGTCGCCGTCATGATGGTCGGCCTGCAAGGTTCCGGCAAAACCACCACCACCGCCAAGGTCGCCCGCCGGCTCACCGACCGGCAGAAGAAGAAAGTGCTGATGGCCTCGCTCGACGTGCGCCGGCCGGCGGCGATGGAACAGCTCGCCGTGCTCGGCCGCGAGGCGCAGATCGACACGCTGCCGGTGGTCGCAGGCCAGATGCCGCCGCAAATTGCGCTCCGCGCGATTCAGGCGGGCAAGCTCGGCGGCTACGATGTCGTGCTGCTCGATACCGCCGGCCGCACCACGCTCGACGACGTCATGATGAGCGAGGCGGCCGAGGTCAAACGCGCCGTCAATCCGCACGAGGTGCTTCTCGTGGCCGACGCATTGACCGGCCAGGACGCGGTCAATCTCGCGCGCGCCTTCGACGAGCGCGTCGGCCTGACCGGCATCGTGCTCACCCGCGTCGACGGCGACGGCCGCGGCGGCGCCGCGCTTTCCATGCGCGCGGTCACCAACAAGCCGATCAAGCTGATCGGCACCGGCGAAAAACTCGACGCGCTCGAGGAATTCGACCCCGCCCGCATCGCCGGCCGCATTCTCGGCATGGGCGACATCGTCGCCCTGGTGGAAAAGGCGGCCGCCAATATCGACGCCGAAAAGGCGCTGCGCGCTGCCGAGAAGATGCGCAAGGGCAAGTTCGATCTCGCCGACATGCGCGAACAGTTGCAGCAGATGCAATCGATGGGCGGCATCGGCAGCCTGATGGGCATGATGCCGGGCATCGCGAAAATGAAGAACCAGATCGCCAATGCCGGGCTCGACGAAAGCATCCTCAAGCGCCAGGTCGCCATCATCGATTCGATGACGCCGCAGGAGCGGCGCAACCCGGACATTCTCAAGGCCAGCCGCAAGAAGCGCATCGCCGCCGGCTCGGGCACCTCGCCCGAGACGATCAACAAGCTTCTGAAAATGCACCGCGGAATGGCCGACATGATGAAGATGATGGGCTCGGGCAAGCGCGGGCCGCTCGCCGGCCTGGCGCAGGCCATGGGCTTCGGCTCCGCCATGCCGACGCCGGAGCAGATGGCCGAGCTTGCCAAGAAATTGCCGCCCGGCGCGCAGCTGCCGCCTGGCATGCCGGGCCTGCCGCCGGCCACGCCGAAATTACCGCCGAACTTTCCGGGACTTCCGGGATTAGGCGGCGGAAAGTTTCCCGGACTGCCGGGCCTGCCCGGTCTGGGGAAAAAGAAATGAAACGACACCCTCACCTGTCGTTCCGCGACACGCGCGAAAACGCCTGGACGCGGAACGGCCGCATCACCTGAAAGGAAAAGCCGAATGTCCCTCGTCATCCGCATGGCCCGCGCCGGAACCAAAAAGCGGCCGGTCTATCACATCGTCGTCGCCGACTCGCGCAGCCCGCGCGACGGCCGCTTCATCGAGCGGCTCGGCTTTTTCAATCCGCTGCTGCCGAAGGAAAAGACCGAGCGGCTCAAGCTCGATCTCGACAAGGTGCAGGCCTGGATGAAAAAGGGCGCGCAGCCGTCCGACCGGGTGATGCGTTTCCTCGACGCCGCCGGCATCGCCAAGCGCGAGAAGCGCAACAATCCGGAAAAGGCCGTGCCGCGCAAGGAACGCAAGGCGAAGGCGGAAGAAGCCGCCAAGGCCAAGGAGGCGGCCGGCGCGGCTAAGCCCGCGGAGAAGGCTGCCGAGAAAGCCAAGCCGGCCGAAGCGCCGGCGGCGAGCTGACCGCGGCGTAGCGCGCCGTGGCCGACCGCATCCGCGTCGCCCGCATCGGTGCCGCGCACGGCATTCGCGGCGAGGTGAAATTGTGGTCGTTCACCCAGGATCCGCTGGCGGTCGCGAATTACGGGCCGCTGGAGACCGAGGATGGCGCGCGTCGCTTCGAGATCGAAGCTGCGCGGCCGGGCAAGGATTTCCTGGTCGCGCGGCTCAAGGGTATCGGCGATCGCAACGCGGCGGAGAAATTGCGCAACACGGACCTGTTCGTACCGCGCGACCGCCTGCCGCCGATCGAGGAAGCCGACACGTTCTATCACGCCGATCTCATCGGCCTCGCGGCGGACGGCGCGGACGGCGCGCCGCTTGGCACCGTCACCGCCATCCATAATTTCGGCGCCGGCGACCTGATCGAGATCACCCCGGCGCAAGGTGAGCCGCTGCTGCTGCCGTTCAACGCAACAACGGTGCCGGGCATCGACCTCGCGGCGGGGCGCATCGTGGTGGTGGTGCCGGCCGTGATCGAGGTAAAGGAAGAAGATTGACGATGTGGCGCGCAAGCGTGCTGACCATATTCCCCGAGATGTTTCCCGGCCCGCTGGCGTCGAGCCTCGCCGGCAAGGCGCTCGACGCCGGCATCTGGTCGCTCGATGCCCACGACATCCGCGACGCTGCGCCCGACAAGCACCGCAGCGTCGATGACACGCCGGCGGGCGGCGGCCCCGGCATGGTGATGAAAGCCGATGTGCTGGCGCACGCGCTCGACGCGGTGCCGCTCGACGCGCGGCCGCGCCTGCTGATGAGCCCGCGCGGCACGCCGCTGACGCAAGCGCGCGTCGGCGCGCTCGCGCACGGCCCCGGCGTGGTGATCGTCTGCGCGCGCTTCGAGGGTGTCGACGAGCGCCTGATCAAGGCACGCGGGTTGGAGGAAGTTTCGCTCGGCGATTTCGTGTTGTCGGGCGGCGAGATCGCCGCGCTCGCGCTGCTCGATTCCTGCGTGCGGCTGTTGCCCGGGGTCATGGGCAAGGAAGCCTCGGCCGCCGAAGAAAGCTTCGCCGACGGGCTGCTCGAGTACCCGCAATATACGAGGCCGCCGGTCTTCGAAGGCGAGCCGATCCCCGAGGTGCTCGTTTCCGGCGACCACGGCAGGGTCGCGCAATGGCGGCGGGCGCAAGCCGAACGGCTCACGCGCGAGCGCCGGCCGGACCTGTGGGCGGCCTATGAGGCCCGTAAAAAGCCCCAAAACGGGCCAAAAAGCCGAGGGTGACAAGCACCGGGCTTTGTCGTAGAAGCCTGCCCAACCCATCAATGACCAGACACGACCGCGCGCCGGTTGCTGGCGCTGCCGACGGAGATCGAACCCATGAACCTCATCCAGCAGCTCGAAAAAGAGCAGGTCGAAAAGCTCTCGGCTGGCAAGGAAATTCCCGATTTCGCGCCGGGCGACACCGTGCTGGTCAACGTCAAAGTGGTGGAAGGCGACAAGAGTCGCATCCAGGCCTACGAGGGCGTGTGCATCGGCCGCTCCGGCGGCGGGCTGAACCAGAACTTCACCGTGCGCAAGATTTCCTACGGCGAGGGAGTCGAACGCGTATTCCCGCTGTTTTCGCCGATGATCGATTCGATCAAGCTGGTGCGCCGCGGCAAGGTGCGTCGCGCCAAGCTTTATTACCTGCGCGGGCTGCGCGGCAAGAAAGCGCGCATCGAGGCGCAGGCGACCGGCGGGCCGGAAGCGGCAGCCGAGGCCGACGCCAAGGAATAGGACGCCAAGCCCGTTGCGCAATGCATGAAGGGGCCGCTGTCCGGCCCCTTTTTCTTGGCCGCCGGCGGCGCTAGATAGCGCATGATCCGGAAATAATGAGAACCGATTTTCGGATAGGATCACGCGCAAGGCAAACCAGGCTCGCGTAATGGAGAGTTTGACGATGGCGAAACCGCGCACCCTCTACGACAAGATCTGGGACGATCATCTGGTCGACGAGCAGCCGGATGGCACCTGCCTCATCTATATCGACCGCCATCTGGTGCACGAGGTGACCTCGCCGCAAGCCTTCGAGGGCCTGCGCGCGGCCGGGCGCAAGGTGCATGCGCCGGACAAGACGCTCGCCGTGGTCGACCACAATGTGCCGACCTCCGATCGCAACAAGCCCAACCCCGATCCGGAATCGGCCGAGCAGATCGCGGTGATGGCGCAGAACGCCAAGGATTTCGGCATCGAATATTTCAACGAGTTCGACAAACGCCAGGGCATCGTCCACGTCATCGGGCCCGAGCAGGGCTTCACGCTGCCCGGCACGACCATCGTCTGTGGCGACAGCCACACGGCGACGCACGGCGCCTTCGGCGCGCTCGCCTACGGCATCGGCACCTCCGAGGTCGAGCATGTGCTGGCGACGCAGACGTTGATCCAGACCAAGTCGAAGAACATGCGCGCGCTGGTCGAGGGCAAATTGCCGCCCGGCGTCACCGCCAAGGACATCATCCTCGCCATCATCGGCGAGATCGGCACCGCCGGCGGCACCGGCTACGCGCTCGAATATGCCGGCGAAGCAATCCGCGGGCTGTCGATCGAAGGCCGCATGACCGTCTGCAATATGTCGGTGGAGGCCGGCGCCAAGGCAGGTTTCATCGCGCCGGACGAAAAAGCCTACGCATATCTCAAGGACAAGCCGATGGCGCCGAAAGGCAAGGCCTGGGACGAGGCCATGCGCTACTGGGAGACGCTCCAGTCCGACCACAATGCGCATTTCGACCACGAGATCAGGCTGCACGCCGCCGAGCTGCCGCCGCTGGTGACCTGGGGCACCAGTCCCGAACAGATCGCATCGATCACCGGCCGCGTGCCGGTTGCGTCCGACATCCGCGACGAGAACAAGCGCCACGCCGCCGAGCGCTCGCTCGCCTATATGGGGCTCAAGGGCGGCGAAAAGATCACGGATATCAAGCTCGACCGCGTCTTCATCGGCTCCTGCACCAATTCGCGCATCGAGGATCTGCGCGAGGTGGCGCGTATCGCCGGCGGCAAGACGGTGAACGCCAACGTCTACGCGATGATCGTTCCCGGTTCCGGCCTGGTGAAGGAGCAGGCGGAAGCCGAAGGCCTCGACAAGATCTTCAAGGCCGCCGGCTTCGACTGGCGCGAACCGGGTTGCTCGATGTGCCTCGCCATGAACCCGGACAAACTCAAGCCGGGTGAGCGCTGCGCCTCGACCTCAAACCGCAACTTCGAAGGCCGTCAGGGGCACAAGGGCCGCACGCATCTTGTCTCGCCGCAGATGGCGGCGGCGGCGGCGATCGCCGGGCATTTCGTCGACGTAAGAGAGTGGAAATAGACGCGCGGCAAAATCGGCAAAGCAAAGGGCCCGCCGGATAGCGGGCCTTTTTCTTCTTCAGTCGCGGCGGAATCTCACCAGCAACGCCAAACGCGCCGCCACACCCGGTGATGATTATACCAGCCGCGCACCCGCACCCAGCCGCAGTTGCCCGGATCGTCATAGTAGTAGCCGCTGTAATAGGGAACGCCCAAACCCCACACGAATCCGGGACCCCATCCGCCGCCATACCAGCGGCCACCACGCCAGTGACCGCCGCCGCCGCGCCAGCCGCCACCACGCCAGCCGCCACCGTGCCAACTGCCTCCGCCATGCCAGCTACCGCCGCCATGGTGATGCTGAGCTGCGGCGGGACGCGGTGTCAGCGCCAGTGCGCCGGCGATCAGAACGGCAATTGCGAGAAACTTCACGAGCTTCGACATCGATAAACCTCCGATGCCCCCCGAACCGGCAAACTATAACCGAGAAAAATGGCGGCGCGAATTTTTATCGGCGCCGGATTTTACGCCGGATAAACCGGGGCTTTTCAGGGCCTTGCGCTAATCCCACCAGCACCGCATCTGCGGCGTAATCACCGGCCCGCTGAGCCGATCCTCCTGCGCCAGCCATGACTCGCAGTGCCGCTTGGAATAGCGGGTGAGCCGCTTGTGGCGCGGATGGATGACGATATGTGGGCGCGATTGTGCAGCAAATTCATGGGTGTAGCGGCTACTTTCATTGGCGCTGGCGTAGCTCGAATAGGCGTGGCTTGCCTTGTTGTCGTTGCAGCCGAAGAACTCGGCCGACGCCGGCGCCAGCAAGCCGGCGGAAATCGCCAAGACCAGCGACGGAACAGCAAAATAACTCCGGTTCCCCGCCATGTTCTGAACCCCTACGCGCCCGCCACAATGGTTAACGGTCGCGCATTCCGGCCTTGCCGTCAACCCGTTGGTTATCCCGGCCGTCTGGCCTAGAACGTTGGCATGAAAGGCCAATTTGACAATCGCCAGGCCTGGCGCGGGGTTCCGGCGCCCTCGCTTGCCGAGATCGAGGCGCTGGCGGCCGACGCCTACGCCCGCCTGCCGGAGGATTTTCGCAACCTCTGCGAAAACCTGGTGATCCAGGTGACGGATTTCCCCACCGAGGAAGTCATGGATCACATGGGTGTCGAGACGGAATTCGACTTGCTCGGGCTTTTCCAAGGTGTTGGTCTGCCGTTTCAGTCGGTGAGTGCTCCGCAACAGTTCCCCAACATGATCTGGCTCTACCGGCGCCCGATTCTCGACTACTGGGCCGAGCACGAGGACAGCCTGAGCGCCATCGTTACCCATGTGCTGGTGCACGAGATCGGCCACCATTTCGGCCTGTCGGATGCCGACATCGAAGCGATCGAAAACTCGGCGGAATAAAAAGGGACGGCAAACATGAAAATCAACGGCGCCTGCCATTGCGGCAACATCACCATCGAAGGCGATGCCGACATCGAAAGGGTGACGGTCTGCCACTGCACCGATTGCCAGACGAGCACGGGCACGGCATTCCGCTTCAACGTTCCGGTGCGCGGCGACACCTTCAGGATGACCGGCGAGCCGACCATTTACATCAAGACGACGGCGGAAAGCGGTACACCACGCGCGCAGGCATTTTGCCCGCGCTGCGGCTCGCCGATCTATTCGACCTCACCGGGCGAAGGCCGTAAGGAGTCCTACATGGTGCGCGCCGGCATTCTGGCGCAGCGCGACCAGTTGATGCCGAAGCGGCAGATCTGGTTCCGCTCGGCGCGCGCCTGGGCCACCAATCTCGAATCGGTGCCGAAACATCAGAAACAGGCATGACGGCGCCGCGCACCGTCCTGCTGACGGTGATTGCCATGTTGGCCTTCGCCGCCAATTCGCTGTTATGCCGGCTGGCGTTGGGACAGGCGCTCATCGACGCCGCAAGTTTCGCAACCGTGCGCGTGGTTGCCGGCGCGGCGACGCTTTGCCTGATCGCGCTGTTGCGCGGACGAGCCCGCGCAGCCGGCACCGCCGACTGGCGCCCGGCGCTCATGCTGTTCATCTATATGGTGTTATTCGCCTTTGCCTATCGTTCGCTCGGCGCCGGCACCGGCGCGCTGGTGCTGTTCGGCGCGGTTCAACTCACCATGTTCATCGTCGCGCTGCGCGAGGGCGAACATTTCTCGTGGCTGTCGTGGGCCGGGCTCGCCGCGGCCATTCTCGGGCTCGTCTATCTGGTGTCCCCGGGCTTGACCGCACCCGATCCGCTCGGCGCCGTGCTCATGGCCGTCGCCGGAATCGCATGGGGCTTCTATTCGCTGCTCGGTCGCGGTGCCGCCGACCCGCTGGAGGCAACCGCGCGAAACTTCGTCTATTCGGTGCCGTTGGTGCTTATCGTCAGTGCGCTGTTCTGGAGCGGCTTCAGCGCCACGGCGAACGGCCTGGCGCTGGCGGTTGCCTCCGGCGCCGTCGCGTCGGGCTGCGGCTATGTCATCTGGTATGCGGCGCTCGCCGGGTTGAGCGGCACGCGCGCGGCGACCGTTCAGCTCACCGTGCCGGTGATCGCCGCCTTCGGCGGGGTGCTGTTGCTGTCGGAACAGATCACGCTGCGTTTGCTGATCGCCTCGGTCGCGACCTTGGGCGGCGTCGCCGTCGTGGTGGCGCAGCGCGCGGCCGGCGCGGCGCAGCCGGCGGCGGAAAGAAAATGAATTAACGGGCGCTGTGTGGGCGCTTCACTTGTCGCCCGGGCTCGCGCCGATACCGATCTTGAGTGCGATAGTGCCGAGGGGCGTTTTATCGTCGGCAAATCCGGTCTGACGCCCCAGCCCAAGCCGGGCGAGCAAATCGACCAGTGCGGCGAAGGCTGCGGGCACGCTGCCGGCCCGGTTGATCGTCGGCTGCAAGCCAAAAAGCCGCGTTGCCAGGACAAGCTGCGACGGGCTTGCGGGATCGACCTCCCATCCCGCGGCGCGGAACACTTCGACAAAATCCCTCGCCAGCGCATCGTCGCCGCCGACGATAATATCGACGCGGACTTTTTGGCCGGCAAAGGGGGCAAGACCTGCGACAAGCGTTCGCTGCTGTTGCAGCGTGAGCGTTCTTGGCGGCGCCGGCTTGTACGGTGCGGCGGCGCTCGGACTGCCCGGTTCGGCCGCGTTTTGCCGCGTTTGCGCTTCCGCCGTCTGGCTGGCGGCGAGCGCTGCGACCTGCGCGGAAACAAGCTGGTCCTTGCGCAGTCCGTAGACATGCGAGATCACCGCGGATGCGCCGACCGCGACGAGCCCTACAATTCCGATCCAGAACCAGACCTGCGACCAGAATCCCGTGCTATCGACCGAATCCCATCCGGGCCACCACGTCATCGCTTCAGCTCCACGGCGAATGGCGCATGTTAGCGCACATTCCGATCAGGCCCGGAAAATCGCCGCAACGCCGGAAAGATTCGCGTCGGCCTGTTGCATGATTGCCGGCATCGGAACGGATGCGCCGCGCGGACCGCCGGACATTTGCATTTCACTCTACCGCCTCGCTGCAATGCGGCGAAGGCCAATCTGGGCAAGTCTGGGCAAACCTCTTGGCAAACCGTTAGCGTGACCGGCTGTCGGCGCGGGCCGGCCCGGCAAATTTGCTGTAGCCCGGACTTGACGGGCGCGTGCAAGCCCGCAAAAAAACCGCTATGGGAGAGCGGCCGCCGCCCCTGGCCGCGTCACGGAAGATATCGACATGGACAAATTCGCCACTTTGGAAGGCGTCGCCGCGCCCTTGCACATCATCAATATCGACACCGACATGGTGATCCCCAAGCAATACCTGAAAACCATCAAGCGCACCGGGCTCGGCAAGGGCCTGTTCTCGGAGATGCGCTACAAGGACGACGGCAGCGAGAACCCCGACTTCGTGCTCAACAAGCCGGCCTATCGCAAAGCCAGGATCCTCGTCGCCGGCGACAATTTCGGCTGCGGCTCGAGCCGCGAGCACGCGCCCTGGGCGTTGATGGATTTCGGCATCCGTTGCGTGATTTCGACGTCGTTCGGCGACATTTTCTACAACAACTGCTTCAAGAACGGCGTGCTGCCGATCCGCGTGTCGCCGGAAGACCTGGAAAAGCTGTTCGACGACGCCGAGCGCGGCTCCAATGCCACGCTGTCCATCGACCTGGAGAAACAGGAAATCCGCGGGCCCGACGGCGGCGTGGTGCATTTCGAGATCGACTCTCACCGCAAGCACTGCATGCTCAACGGCCTCGACGACATCGGATTGACCAACCAGAAAATGTCCAAGATCACGAGCTACGAGGAAAAAACCAGGGCGGCGCGGCCGTGGGCGTGAGGCTCGTCGCGGCGGCGGTTTTGGGTGCGCTTGCCGCCGCGCCGCCGGCGCTGGCGCAAAAATCGACCGAGGACGGCCTGCGCGATTGCGAAAAGCTCGCCGCGGTGAAATTCAAGCAGGAAAATCCGGCGTTCAGGAAATTCGCCATCGCGCGCGCCGACGTCGAGGAAGACAAGTTCGCCGACAAGGTTGGCACGCAATTCGTCTCCACCGTCTATCACGGCAAGGCGACCTACCAGGCGGACGGCGGCGCCGACGAGGTGCGCTTCATCTGCCTGCACGGCGGGCTCGGCAAGGGTGCGGTGTTCGTCTACACGCTGCCGCGATGACCGCGGTTCCGCGGCGCAAATAGCCGCCAATTGACCGAGCGGCGCGAAACGATAGATTCGCCCTGCCGGCGATCGCCGCGTGCCGATAGGCCTCCCGAAGGCGCGACCGCTTGAACGATGCAGCAAGCCGCACTCAACCTGCCGCCCTCGCTCGACCGCGTTGTCGCCGAATACAAGGCAGAGAATTTCGCCGAGGCCGAACGGCTTTGCCGCGAGATCGTCGCGGAGCAGCCGGATTTTTTCGAAGCGGTTTACGTTCTCGCCGTCGTCCAGGCGCAGCAGGATAAGACCGAATCTGCGCTGGCAAATTTCGACCGCGCCCTCGCGCTGCGGTCCGACTATGCCGTGGGCCATTTCAATCGCGGTAATGCCCTGCAACGGCTCAAGCGGTACGACGAAGCGCTGGCGAGCTATGGCCGCGCCGTCGAACTGGCGCCGGACTTCGCCATGGCCCATTCCAATCGCGGCAACATCCAGCAGATGCTGCACGATTTCGCGGCGGCGATGGACAGCTACGCCCGGGCCATCGAACTCGAGCCCGACTATGCCGTGGCCTACTTCAACCGCGGCAATTGCCTGCAGCAGCTCAACCGCTTCGCGGAAGCCGTGGAGAGCTACCAGCAGGCGCTCGACCTGCAACCGGGCCTCACCCCGGCGCGGCTCAACCAGTCGCTGTCCCGGCTCGTGATGGGCGATCTGGAGCGCGGCTGGCAGGGCTACGAATGGCGGCTGGACGTCGAATCCCCCGGCAACAGCAAACGGGCTTTCACCAGACCGCAGTGGACCGGGCAGCAGGAAATCGCCGGCAAGACGATTTATCTGCACGCCGAGCAGGGACTGGGCGATGCAATCCAGTTCTGCCGCTACGTGCCGCTGATCGCGGCGCGCGGCGCCCGCGTCATTCTCGAAGTCTCCCCGCCGCTCGTCGAACTGATGACCACGCTTGCCGGCTCCCCGCGGGTCGTCTACCGGACCGACGGGCCGGCCGACTACGACCTGCAATGCCCGTTGCCCAGCCTGCCGCTGGCGTTCGGCACCACGCTCGCGACGATCCCCGCGCAGGTGCCTTACCTGCACGCCGCGCCGGAGCGCGTGGCGCAATGGCGCGAACGGCTCGGGCCGAAACGCCGCCCGCGCATCGGCCTTGCCTGGTCCGGCGAGCCGACGCATCCGAACGATCAGAACCGCTCGATCGCGCTGCGCGCGCTGCTGCCGCTGCTACAGGCCGAGGCCAGTTTCGTGAGTTTGCAGAAAGGCGTGCGCGAAGCCGACCAAGCCGACCTGCAAGCGCATGGCGACCTCGTTCATTTCGGCGACCAACTGACCAATTTCGCCGACACCGCGGCGCTGGTGGCCAATCTGGATCTCGTGGTCTCGATCGATTCCAGCGTCGCCCACCTTGCCGGCGCGATGGCCAAGCCGGTCTGGGTGCTGCTGCCTTACATCCCCGACTGGCGCTGGCTGCTCGACCGTGACGACAGCCCCTGGTATCCGACCGCGCGGTTGTTCCGCCAGGACGATAGCCGCGCCTGGCCCAATATCCTCGGGCGTTTGCAGGCCGCGCTTGGCCAATTCGTGCAAAGCCGTGCATAAATCGCCCGCGTATCTCTTCTCCAGCCGGACTGAGCCGACATCGTGACCGCCGCCGCCATCAAAATTCTGAGCACGCACGCCGCCATGGACGTGCTGGGCGAGCTTGGGCCGAAATTCGAGCGCGCGACCGGCCACCGGCTGGCCTATTCCTACGATCCGGCCAAGGCGGTGCGGCGCCGGATCGAAAACGGCGAAGCCTTCGACATCGCCATCGTCACGCGGCCGGTCTTCGACATCCTGGCGGCGGCGGGCAAGCTCGCGCCCGACAGCCGCGCCGATATCGGCCGCTCCGGCCTTGGCGTTTCGGTGCGCAAGGGCGCGGCGAAGCCCGACATCGGCACCGCCGATGCTTTCAAGCGCGCGCTGCTCGAGGCCAAATCGGTGGTGCGTTCGACCGAGGGCACCAGCGGCATGTATTTCGAAACGCTGCTCGATCGTCTCGGCATCGCCAGGGCGATGCGCGGCAAGATCGTGCTCGGGCCGAGCGGCCGGGTGGCGGAGCTGGTGGCGCGCGGCGAGGCGGAGCTCGCGGTGCAGCAGATCGCCGAACTGTTGCCCGTCGCCGGCACCGACTATGTCGGCCCGTTCCCGCCGGACCTTCAGCTCTATTCGGTGTTTTCCGCCGCAGTGGCGGCGGCGAGCCGGCAGCGGGAGGCGTGCATCGCCTTCATCGACACCTTGATCACGCCGGCCGCGGCCGCGCTGTTCAAGGCGACCGGGCTTGAGCCGGTGCCGCGCTGAACGCGGGCGCCGGGAAAAAACTTGCGGGAGGACAGCGCAATGACGCGACCATTCGAGGGAATCCGGGTAATCGACGTCACCCATGTGCTGGCGGGGCCCTTCGCCGCCTATCAACTGGCCGTGTTGGGCGCCGACGTGATCAAGGTCGAGCATCCCGACGATCCCGACCAGAGCCGCGGCGCCGGCACCGACAAGGCGCTCAACCGCGCCGGCATGGGCACCGCTTTCCTGACGCAGGCCTCCAACAAACGCTCGATCACGCTCGACCTCAAACAGGAAAACGACCGCGAGATTCTCAAGAAGCTGGTGGCGACCGCCGATGTGTTCGTGGAGAACTACCGGCCGGGCGCGTTCGAGGCGCTCGGCCTCGGCTATGACGCGCTTGCGGCGATCAATCCACGCCTGATCTATGCCTCGTTTTCGGCCTTCGGCCAGAACGGGCCGCGCGGGCCGCAGACCGCCTACGACCACGTCATCCAGGCCACCTCCGGCATCATGGCGATGACCGGGACCAAGGACGTGCACCCGATCAAGTTCGGCTCGCCGGCGGTCGATTATGCCACCGGCATGACCGGCGCATTCGCCCTCTCGGCCGCCCTGTTCCAGCGCGAGCGCACCGGCAAGGGCCAGCGCATCGACATGGCGATGCTCGACGTGGCGATGATCCTGATGAGCTCGCATCTCACCGGCTATCTGCGCAACGGCGTGCAGCCGAAACCGAGCGGCAATCGCCATCCGCACGCGACCAACGGCGCCTTCGCCACCAAGGACGGCCTGGTGATGCTGGGCGCCAGCAACCTGCGCCAGCAGGCGCGGCTGTGGAAGCTGCTCGGGCGGCCCGACATGGTCAAAAAGACCAACGATGAGCGCGACGCCGATCACGCGCGCGAAATCGCGGTGCTGGAGGAGATCATGCTCACCCGCAGCGCCGACGAATGGGAAGAATTCCTGCAAGCCCGCCATGTTCCGGCGGCGCGCGTGCGCAGCATGGGGGAAGCGGTCGCCGATCCGCAGCTCAAAAGCCGCGGCATCATTCATCGCCACGCGGGCGGTCCCGGCATCGAAGGCGGTTTCGGCGTGCCGCTCGCGGCATTTACCTTCGCGCATGACGGCCCGTGCATCGACGCGCCGCCGCCCACGCTCGGCCAGCACAATGACGAGATTTTCCGCGAGCTTGGCGTCAAGCGCTGACGCTATTCGGCCGCCACCAGGTCCTCGAGACTGGCGCCCTTGGTTTCGGGCGTGACGGCGATCGCCCAGATTGCAGCGAGCGCGTAAATCATCACCAGGCCGCCGATATAGAGGTAGGCCTCGTGGATTCCATACGACTTGAGGATCAGTCCGGCGACGATCGGGATGAGGCCGCCACCGTAGACCTGTGCGATCTGGTAGCCGGCGCTTGCTCCCGACGCACGATAGCGGGTCGGGAAATTCTCAGTGTAGAACGTCGGGATGGCACCGTATCCGAAGCCGAACACGAATCCGAAACCGATGACCTCGGCGATCGTCGCCAGCAGGAAGCTGCCGGTGTTGACCATATAAAAGTAGGGAATCGCGAAGATCAGGAAGACGACCGCGGCGATCAGCAGAATGGTGCGGCGATTGATGATGTCGGCGAGCAGCGCGCCGACGATCATGAACGCCAGCATGAAGGCGGCGGCGATCAGCCCGATATATTCCGGCGTCGATCCGGTGAAACCGACGGCCTTCATGTAGCTCGTGCCGAACACGAAGTAGAGGAAGAAAGCGCCGCCGAACATGGCATTGACCAGTGACGTACGCAGGATCGTGCTCGGCATGTCGTGCCAGACCTGACGCGCCGGGCTTTCGAGCACGGCCTTCTGCGCGCGCTGGCGCTCGAACAGGAACGAATCCTCGGTGCGCCGCCGGATCACGATGCCGACGATCGCGACCAGGAAGCCGACGATGAACAGGATGCGCCAGCCATAGGCCGTGAAATGCTCGGCCGTCATCAGCGATTTGGTCACGATCACCGAGCCGAAGCCGAGCAGCAGCCCGATCGGAATGGCAAAGCCGACCCAGGCGCCCCAGAAGGCGCGGTATTTGGAATGGGCCGCCTGCTCGACCACCCAGGTCGCGGCGGTGCCGAACTCGGCGCCGAAACTGATGCCCTGCAGCACGCGGAAGACGATCAACAACACCGGCGCGGCGATGCCGATGCTGTCGTAAGCCGGCGTGAGGCCGATGGCGAGCGTGCTGACGCCCATCAGCACCAGCGCATAGACGAGGGTATCCTTGCGGCCGTAGCGGTCGGCGAAATGGCCGAATATGAAGGCGCCGACCGGACGAATGATGATGCCGATGCCGTAAACGCTGATGGCCGCCGCCACGGCCGCAAGCCCCGGCAGCTTGAAGAAAATTCCGCCCCAAATGGTCGCCGCGATGACGCCGGTGATGAGGAAGTCGTATTGCTCGATGACCGAGCCGACGATGCTGGCAAGGGCGACCTTGTAAATCTGGCTGCTGGTAGGACTGGCGGCTGCTTCACTCACGATCGCAACCCTTCAATACATAAAGAATTCGGATGCCGCCCCCGACGGCTATATAGCAAACTCGACGGCACGCTGCGAGTTCCCGCCTTTTCGGGTCGAGCCTTCTTCGCCGGCCGCGCGGGCTCATCGCGATCGATCCTTGGCAAAATCGGGCTTTTCGTCGAACGCGGCGTCAGCCGGCGCTGAACGGGCGGTTCAGGCCGCGTCGAGGGTGTGGCCTTGTGTATCGCCGGCCGGCGCCGCCTCGCCCAATCCCATCGCCGCCAGCAGGTTCTCGATCTCGAGCCGCGCCGTCATGTGCGACATGGTCGGCCGCGTGCCGAGCGTTCCCTCGTCGAGATCGTCAAAGGCGGTGAGCCCGCGCGGGAAGAATTCGCGGAAGATCATCCGCTCCGCCAGCCCGTCGACGCAGCGGAAATTGAGCCGTTGCGACAATTCCTCCAGGCCCGCCGCCATAAGCCGCTTGTTGCGCGAACCGAGATTCGACAGCCGGTTGCGCAGCACGAACCAGTCGGTGGTCGCCTGTTCGAGAAGCTGGCGCTGGCAACGGGCGTCCTCCACCATCTGCGCGTAGTGGCTGGTGCCGGTCACGCCGAACGTCTCCGGATCGACGGAGGCGAGCACGTCGAAATCGACGAAACTGTCGTTGAGCGGGGTGACCAGCGTGTCGGCCATCGCCAGCGCGCGCCGCGTCAGATAATTGTCATGACCCGGCGTGTCGATCACGATGAATTCGCAGCTCTGCGCGAGCCGCTCGACGGCATCGACCAGCGCCTGGCAATCCGCCGCGCGCGCCTCCGCGGTCGGCAGGCCGGCCGGCTCGTCGATACAGATGTGGTCGGGGGTCTCGAGATCGCGCGCCACGCGCTTGCCCCAGGCGCGCCGGTTCTCGATATAGACGGTGAAGCTCTTCTGCCGCGAGTCGAGATCGATGCTGCCGACGCTTTTGCCGGATTTGATCAGCGCAACCGCGATGTTGATGGCGACGGTTGATTTGCCCGAACCGCCTTTTTCATTGCCGACGACGATCACGCGGGCGGACCGGGCACACGCTGGCTTATCGCTAAACATGAGCGAGCTCTCCAGTTGCGGTTGAGCAAATGAAACGCGGCGATGTTTTTGGTGAAAGCGATTAGCGCTGATTCGTTTATGCCGCGCCAGCAAAAACTTGGGGCGCGACAATTTTTCACGACGCCTGTGGCAAGGGAACTTCGCCGCGCAAGCTCGACGCAACGCGAAGCGTCAATTCGCCTTGGCGCCCGCCTTCTTCACCAGCGCCGACCATTTGGTTTCCTCGCGGTCGATGTCGGCGGCGTATTGATCGGGCGTCGTCGGCAGCGGCTCGGCGCCCTCGGTGGCGATGCGCTTGTGCACCTCGGGAGAATCGAGCGCCGTGCGCAGCGCCTTGTTGAGCTTGTCGACGATCTGGCGCGGCGTGCCGGCCGGCGCCACGATGCCGTAATGCAGTACCGCCTCGAAGCCGGGCAGGCCCTGCTCGGCGACCGTCGGCACGTCGGGGAAGATCTGCGAGCGCGTCAGGCCGGTCACCCCGAGCGCGCGCAGCTTGCCTTCCTTGACCAGACCGATCGCCGGCGGCAGCGACGAGAAATAGATCGAGACGTGGCCGCCCAGCAGGTCGGTGAGCGCCGGCCCCGATCCCTTGTAGGGAATATGCGTCAGCTCGATGCCGGCGGTTTCGGCGAACAGGACGGTGCCGAGATGGATGCCGCTGCCCTTGCCGGCGGAGGCATAGTTGAGCTTGCCCGGCTGCGCCTTGGCGAGCGCGATCAGCTCCTTGACGTTGTGCGCGGGCAAGGACGGGTTGACGAGGATGATGAGCGGGCTGGTGGCGATGAGCCCGATCGGCGCGAAATCCTTGCGCGGGTCATAGCCGACACTCGGATAGAGCGTCGGGTCGATGGCGAGCGTTCCGGTGCCGCCGAGGCCGAGCGTGTAGCCGTCCGGCGCCGCCTTGGCGACCTGGCGGGTGCCGATCGAACCGCCGGCGCCGCCGTGGTTTTCGATGACGATCTGCTGGCCGAGCGACTTGCCCATCGGCTCGGCGACGCCGCGCGCCAGCACGTCGTTGCCGCCGCCGGGCGCGTAAGGAACGATGAGCGTGATCGGGCGGTTGGGATAATCGGCGGCCTGCGCCTGCGCGCGCGCCGCAAACGGCAGGCTCGCGGCCGCCGCGCCGCCGAGTAAGGTGAGGACATCGCGTCGTCGCATGGGCTGCTCCCGGGAAAAAATATTTTTTTGACTACTCCGCCGCGACCGCCGCGGCGATCGCCACCGTGCGGCGCGCCATATCCGCATGCAGGCGCTCGACCATGCGGCCGTCGATCGACACCACGCCCTTCGACTTGTTCTCCGGCAGGTCGAAGGCGGCGATCATTTTGCGCGCCAGCGCCACTTCCTCCGGCGAGGGCGAGAATGCGGTGTTGCAGGGGCCGATCTGGTTGGGGTGGACCAGCGTCTTGCCGTCGAAGCCAAGCTCGACGCCCTGCCTGCATTCCGCGAGGAAACCTTCGGCATTGCCGATGTCGTTATAGACGCCGTCGAGAATATCGATGCCGTAGACGCGCGCCGCCGCGACGCAAGTGGAAAGCCAGCCCAGCATCGGCACCCGGCCGGGCACCAGGCGCGCGCGGGTATCCTTGGCGAGATCGTTGGTGCCCATGACGAAGCCGGACAGGCGCGATTCGGAATCCTTGGCCTCGGCGGCGATCGACAGGATGTTGAAGAGGGCGAGCGGCGTCTCGATCATCGCCCACACGCGCGTCTTGTGGTCGGTGCCCATGTCGAGCAGGCGGCGGCCGATCAATTCGAGCATCTGCGGGTTGACGATTTTCGGCACCAGGATGGCGTCGGGCGCGGCATGGGCGGCGGCGGCCAGATCGTCGGCATGCCAGGCCGTATCGACGCCATTGACGCGGATGAACACCTCGCGGGCACCGAACCCGCCTGCCTTGACCACGTCCACCACCTGCCGGCGGGCGGCTTCCTTGGCGTCGGGCGCCACCGAATCCTCGAGATCGAGGATGACGCCGTCGGCCGGCAGGGTCCTGGCTTTTTCCAAAGCGCGGGCATTGGAGCCCGGCATATACAGCACGCTGCGGCGGGGACGGATGGTCATGCCGCCGACTTTATCGGCCGTCGGGAAACTATCAAGCGGCGGCGGGCGCGTCAGGCCGGCGCCGGCCCGTTCATTTTGCAGCCTCGGCTTGCGTTTTGAGAATGCGATAGAGTTGGAAGCGGTCGCCGTCGGCGATGAGCTTCAGCCGCGCCGGATCGGGGTTGGGCGCCTCGTCCTCGGTGAACAGGATGTAGAGATAATCGAACTTGGTCCAGTTGAGCCAGAACGGCGGCATCCACGACAGCGGATGGTCGGCCGCCTGAATGAGCTGCGCCACCGCCGGCGGCGTTCCGTCCTTGATGTCGGCGTAGTCGCGGAATTCCGGCCGCACGTGCAGCACCTGCTTGCCTTCCACGGTGAACAGCGTCGTGACCAGCGAGGAGCGCTCGATGGTGGCGATGCAGGCCGCATGCACGAGCCCGAGATCGCGCACGTCCTCGCCGAGCGACCGGTCGGCATAGGCCACGAACACCTTCGAGCCCGGCTTGATGCGGCGCACCGAGGAGCGGAACTCGCTGGTCGAATCCGACAATTGCGACCAGTTGAAATCGATCTCGATCAGCCGCGCGCCGATCATCACGATCAGCACGATCATGAACGCGCGCCGCACCAGGCGGCGGCGCAGCTCCAGGTCGCCGCAGGCGAACAGCATGAAGACGACGCCGATCGGCACGCGCTGGTCGGCCATGTAGGTGTCGAACATCAGCCGCGGCAGGGCGAAATAGACCGCGCCGCCGACCGCGAGCAGCACATAGACCACGGGATGGAAGCGCAGCACGCGGTGGCGGATCGCCCACACGATGCTGCCGACCATGATCGCGACCAGCGCGAAAGTGGCGATGTCCGAGTAATCGGAGATGACGAACATCAGTCCGTCGATCTTGCCGCCCTGCTCCCAATGCATGCTGGAAGCAAGCTCCATGGTCGGGCTGGCGAGGAACAGCGGCGCCACGGTGAGGAACGGCAGCCCGCCGGCGATGAAATCGACGATGCGCGGCGGCCACGGTTCCAGCCGCTGCTCCCACAGCCGCAAGATCTCGAACGAGACGACGCCGATGCCGTAGATGCCGAGCGCCGAGAGGTGGCAGAAATAAAGCACGGCGACGCAGGCGGTCGACAAGGCAATCCGTATCGGCCACACCCGTTCGCGCACCGCGACCCAGCCGGCCAGCGCCCACAGCGCGACACCGATGCCGAAAATGTAGTTCATCAGGCCGACGAGGAAGACGTAATTGTAAAGCAGCGGAATGGCGAACAGCGGAAAGGTCGACCAGCGACCGATCAACGCCCGGTTGAGCGCCAGGATCCCCGAGATGATCAGCGCAAACATCGCGACGATGAAAATCTGGCCGGCGAGATAGATGTTCATGACCCGCGCCAGCAGCGGCACGATCAGATCCATGGTCAGATTGGGAATGGCCTTCCAGTCGATCTCGTAGAAACCGGCAAGCTGCGGATTGGTCGACAAGGTGGCAATCACGTGCATACGCGCGAGGTGATTGACATAATCCGACAGCGGCGGCAGCGGATGCGTCCAGATCGGGATAGAAATGAGCAGCGTGAAGGCCGCGAACAGGACGCCAATTTGCGGACCGGAAAAGCCGTGCGTGCGCGGGACCGGCTTCGGCAGATTTGAAATTATGGGCTTGTTCGGCTGCAGCATGCGCGCTCTTATCGTTGTCCTTAAGTCGTCAATTGCACCTGAACATCCAATGAACGTTTCTTGGTCCCCGCGGAGAATTGGCACAATAGGCAAAGGCGTGTCCGCCAAAATTGCGGCTTTTCCCCGCCGGACGGGAACCGGCGCGCCGCCGGCGGCCGTTCAGACACCGCGCTTGCTCGATTTCCAAGGACTGCCAACCAAACAGGCAGCGCAGGCTAACCGATGACCATGGCTTTTCCGCAACGATTGATCGACGGCTACAACGCCTTCGCCGCCGGCCGGTTACAGCGCGAGCAGGCGCGCTATCGCGAACTGGCCGAGCGGGGGCAGAGGCCGGAGATCATGGTGATCGGCTGCTGCGACTCGCGCGTATCGCCCGAGGCGATTTTCGACTCCCACCCGGGCGAACTGTTCGTCGTGCGCAATGTGGCGAACATCGTGCCGCCTTTCGCGCCGGACGGACAGGCGCACGGCGTCTCGGCGGCGCTCGAATTCGGCGTCGGCGCCTTGCACGTAAAGCACATCGTGGTGCTCGGCCACGCGCATTGCGGCGGCGTCAAAGCCTTTGCCGAAGACGCCGAACCGCTTTCGCCCGGCGATTTCATCGGCAAATGGATGAAGCTGATGGCGCCCGCGGCGGAAAAGACCCCGCGCGGAGATTTGTCGCCGGCGGAATATCTCACGCGGCTCGAGCACGCCAATATCGCCAACAGCCTCGACAACCTGATGACGTTCCCGCGGCTGGCCAAGCTCGTCGAGAAAGGCAAGATCGCCACCCACGGCGCCTATTTCGGAGTCGCCAGCGGCGACTTGTCGGTGCTCGACAAGACAACCGGGAAATTCGGCCCCGTCGCGCGGCCGTAGCGATTGCGGCGCTAGGCCGCCTTGCGCTTCGCCTGGATCAGTTTGCGGTTGATCAGGCATTCGGCGATCTGGATGGCGTTGAGCGCTGCGCCCTTGCGCAGATTGTCGGACACGACCCAGATCTGGAGGCCGTTGTCGATCGTCGGGTCGGTGCGGATGCGGCTGATATAGGTCGCGTCCTCGCCGACGCATTCATAGGGCGTGGCGTAGCCGCCGGGCTCGTGCTTGTCGATCACCAGGCAGCCGGGCGCGTTGCGCAAGATACCGCGCGCCTCCTCCACCGAGATCGGCTTTTCGAACTCGATATTCACCGCTTCGGAATGGCCGACGAACACCGGCACACGCACGCAGGTCGCCGTCAGCATGATCTTGGGATCGAGAATCTTCTTGGTCTCGACCACCATTTTCCATTCTTCCTTGGTGTAACCGTCCTCCATGAACACATCGATCTGCGGAATGACGTTGAACGCGATGCGCTTGGGGAATTTCTTGTTTTCGATCTCGCCCAGCGTGAACACGGCCTTGGTCTGCGAAAACAACTCGTCCATCGCCTCCTTGCCGGCGCCTGACACCGATTGATAGGTCGCCACCACGACGCGCTTGATCGTCGCCTTGTCGTGCAGCGGCTTGAGCGCGACCACGAGCTGGGCGGTCGAGCAATTCGGATTGGCGATGATGTTCTTCTTGGTGAAACCGGCAGCCGCGTCGGCGTTCACCTCGGGCACGATCAGCGGCACGTCCGGGTCCATGCGCCAGGCCGAGGAGTTGTCGATCACCACCGCGCCCTGCGCGCCGATCCTGGGCGACCATTCCTTCGACACGGCGCCGCCCGCCGACATCAGGCAGATGTCGACGTCGGAGAAGTCGTAGTGCTCGAGCGCCTTCACCTTCAGCGTCTTGTCGCCGAACGAAGCCTCGACCCCGACGCTGCGGCGCGAGGCGAGCGCCACCACCTCGTCGGCGGGAAAATTGCGCTCAGCCAGAATGGCGAGCATTTCGCGCCCGACATTGCCGGTGGCGCCGACCACGGCGACCTTGTAACCCATTGTTAACTCTCCGAAAAATTTATCCGTCTCATTATACCGCGTGCACAACCGGATAGCAGGGCTTCTAGGCGAGAACTTGGCCGAAGACAACGGCAGCCGACGGACCAAGGCGATGCACCCGGCCCTACATTCGTGGCGCGAGGAACTGCCCGCCACTCTGGTACGGCTGCTCGCCTATCTGGGTGGAATTGCCGTGCTGTCGATCGTTGCCGCACAATATTTCCGCGCCCAGCCGCTCTCCCGCGCGGCGCCGATCCAGCGGCCGGAATGGATTGAGATCGAGCGGCCGTTCCCGGCTTTCGCGCTGTCCATTCCCGAAGCGGTCGACGTACCGGCGAGCTATGCCATTCGGCATCACGCCATGGGCGGCGGCCGCAAGGATATCCTGACGCTGGGCGAACCGGACGGCATTGCACCTTACCTGGAGGTGGAGATCTATCGCCCGGGCAGCGAGCTGATCCGCTTCCCGGCGGCGACCGACGCGATCGGCACGGCGGCGAGCGCGCTCGGGCCGGTTGCGTTACATGCCGAAACATCGCTGGCGAGCAAATTCGGTCCGCTGACGGTCGTCCCATTCGATACCGCCAAGGGTACACCACGACATTGCCTCGGCTTCGTGCGCGACTTCGACGATCCGCGCTTGCAGCTGTCCGGCTGGTTTTGCCAGGGCGGCGCCGACTTCATCGAGCGCTCGACGCTTGCCTGCGCCCTCGACCGGCTGACGCTGCTTTCCGCCGGCAGCGAGCCGAAGGTCGGCGCGCTGTTCGCACAAGCCGAACTCAACCGCAGCTTCTGCGGCCAGCGCGATCCGATCCTGGCGCCGACGCCGAAATATCACCTGTTGTGGAAGGCGCTGGCGACGCGGCCGGAGCCGCGCCGCATCGGCCGCTGAGGCGATCGCATCCGGCGACATTGTTTGCGCTGCACCGCCGCATTTAATTCACCGGCGCGCATCACCATTTCAATTGACCTGCCTAAAAATTCATCCGATCATATTCAAATAAGAATATCTAAAGCCGCGGCGATGGCCGGGTCGGCTGATGCGAAAACCCTGGGGAGGGCCAACGATGATTACACGACGTCACTTGCTTGGGACGGCGGGCGCGGGCGCAGCTTTTGCCGCATCCGGCCTGGCACTGCCGAAAATCTCCGAGGCCGCCGCCGCCGGCGCCGAACTTTCGCCCGGCGTACCGGGCGGCATCGGCAGCTACGTCACCATGGGCACGCTGCCCGGCAAAAAGCCGCTGATCCAGCTTGCCGACCGGCCGCCGAACTATGAAGCGCCGCTCGAATATTTCCGCACGCCGATCACGCCGAACAACGAATTCTTCGTGCGCTATCACCTCTCCGATATTCCGGAGGTCGACGCCAAGACCTACAAGATTTCGGTCGGCGGCGACGGCGCCAATGGCCAGGCCGAGCTCACGCTCGACGACCTGAAGAAAATGCCGGCGGTCGAAGTGGTCGCCGTCAATCAATGCTCGGGCAACCGTCGCGGCCTGTCCAAGCCGCACGTCGCCGGCGTCGAATGGGGCTACGGCGCCATGGGCTGCGCGCGCTGGAAAGGCGCGCGGCTCAAGGATGTGCTCGACAAGGTCGGGCTGAAGAAGGAGGCGATCGAGATTTCCTTCAACGGCGCCGACGGGCCGGCCATCGACAAGACGCCGGATTTCATCAAGAGCCTGCCGGTGTGGAAGGCGACCGATGAATCGACGCTGATCGCCTACGAAATGAACGGCGCGCCGCTGCCGCATTTCAACGGCTTCCCGGCGCGGCTGATCGTGCCGGGCTGGACCGGCACCTACTGGATGAAGCATCTCATCAGCGTGATGGCGCTGACCAAGCCGCTCGGCGGGTTCTGGATGAATCCGGCCTATCGCGTTCCGGTCGGCAAATTCCCGCTGGTGGCGCGCTTCATCAGCCAGGAAAACGCGGCCTCGACGCCGATCACCGAGATGGTGGTCAATTCGCTGATCACCAGCCACCGCGACGGCGCCAAGGTGAAAGCCGGCAAGGTCGCGGTCAGCGGCATGGCCTGGGACGGCGGCTACGGCATCCGTTCGGTGGACGTATCCACCGACGGCGGCAAGAGCTGGTCGTCGGCGACGTTGGGTGAGGATCTCGGCCGTTACGCATTCAGGCCGTGGAGTTTCAACCTGTCGGCCAAGCGCGGCAAGAACACGGTGACGGTCACCGCCACCAACAAGATCGGCCAGAGCCAGACTTCCGAATTGATCTTCAATCCGGCCGGCTATCACAACAACGTCATGCAGACCATCACGCTGACGGCTTGAGGGAGGAGACCATGCGGACATTCGCGCTCGCATTCGCCGCCGCACTGATCGCGCTTCCCGCGGCGGCCGCCGAACAGGAAATCGCCCTGAAGAAGGCGCCCGGCGTCGACAAGGTGGAAGCAAATTGCCAGGCCTGCCATTCGCTCGCCTATATTCCGATGAACTCGCCGTTCCTCAACGCAACCGCGTGGACGGCCGAGGTCGGCAAGATGATCAAAGCATTCGGCGCGCCGATCGATGACGCCGATTCCAAGGCGATCATCGATTATCTGGCGAAAAACTACGGTTCCTGAGCCGGCCTGGCCGGCTCGCGCGCACGAAAAAAGGCCCCGCCTTCACGGGCGGGGCTTTTTTTGATGATTTGCGGCAACAGTTTCCGGTGACAACGACAATTGCGGGTGATTGGCCCTATTGCGGCGAACCGAAGCGGGCTAGACTGCGTTGCAATAGAGGATCACCGGCGAGGAGCCTATGCGGTTGAAATTCATTGCCTTTGCGCTCGCCACCACCTGCGCTATCGCGCTTCTGGCGGCGCCTGCCGATGCGGCGCCGAAGAAAAAGCGCATCGCGGTCGCCGCCACTGGCAGCACGGTATTCGTGAGCCGGGATGAAAGCGGCCGCAAGCGCACCCGCATCATCATCCAGAAGCGGTCCTACCTCGATCCCGGCACGGAAACCTTCCCGGGTGAAAATACCGGCCAGAGCTATGCGATGTCACCGACGCACACGGCCTCGGGCGTGCTCAACAACACGATCTTCAGCATCGGTTCGTTTTCGCTGCCCGGGCCGTTCACGCTGCCGGGCAAGAACAATCCCTGGATCGGCTACTGAGCCCCGAGGATAACAGACTGTAACGGACGCGGCCCTGTAGGCCGCGTTTTCGTTTTCAGGCGGTCTGTGTTTCGAGCTCCGCCAGGATCGCGTCGCCCATCTCCGACGTGCTCACGACCTTGCTGCCCTGCGACTTGATGTCGGCGGTGCGCAGGCCCTTGGCCAGCGCGGCGGCGATCGCCCGCTCGATCATGTCGGCCGCCTTGCCGAGATCGAAGGAATAGCGCAGCGCCATGCCGAACGAGGCGATCATGGCGATCGGATTGGCGATGCCCTTGCCGGCGATGTCGGGTGCCGAGCCATGCACCGGCTCGTACAGCGCCTTGCGCTTCTTTGTTTTCGGATCGACCTCGCCCAACGACGCCGAGGCCAGCATGCCGAGCGAGCCGGTCAGCATGGAAGCAACGTCCGACAGCATGTCGCCGAACAGATTGTCGGTGACGATGACGTCGAACTGCTTCGGATTGCGCACGAGCTGCATGCCGCCGGCATCCGCCAGCATGTGCTCGAGCTGAACGTCCTTGAATTCGCGCGCGTGCAGCGCGGTCATCACCTCGTTCCACAGCACGCCAGATTTCATGACGTTGCGCTTTTCCATCGAGGTGACCTTGTTGCGCCGCTTGCGCGCCAGCTCGAAAGCGACGCGCCCGATGCGCTCGATCTCGTAGGTGTCGTAAACCTGCGTGTCGATGGCGCGTTTTTGCCCGTTGCCGAGATCGGTGATAGTCTTCGGCTCGCCGAAATAAACCCCGCCGGTCAATTCGCGCAAAATCATGATGTCGAGACCTTCGACCAGCTCGCGCTTGAGCGAGGAGGCGTCGGCCAGCGCCGGATAGGTCACCGCCGGGCGCAGATTGGCGTAGAGGTCGAGGTCCTTGCGCAGCCGCAACAGCCCGGCCTCGGGCCGCGCCTCGTAGGGCACCTTGTCCCATTTCGGCCCGCCGACCGCGCCGAAGATCACCGCGTCGGAGGCTTTTGCCTTCTCGACGGTCGCGTCGGTGACGGCGACGCCGTGCGCGTCATAGCAACTGCCGCCGACCAGCGCTTCCTCGGTGCGAAACCGGTCGGGACCCTTTTTGTCGAAGAATTCGATGAGGCGTTTGACTTGCGCCATCACTTCCGGGCCGATGCCGTCGCCGGGAAGCAGCAGGAGATTGTGGGTGGCCATTGACTGCGTCTCACTCAATTCACGCTGGCCGGGAGGAGCCCGGCTCTGACGGCGATTAACGCTGCGGAGTGCTAAAGCCTCACCGCAGTCTTGGCAACTGGGCGGCCCGGGCCGACACTTAAGGTTCATTTCTTAGAACTGGCACACGGCATGGCAGCACAGCCGCCGAGAGTCGTAATCGTCGGAGCCGGTTTTGGCGGGCTGCAGGCCGTCAAGGCCCTGCGGCACGCGGAGGTCGATGTCGTCGTCGTCGACCGGCAAAACCATCACTGCTTCCAGCCGCTGCTCTATCAGGTGGCGACCGCAGCGCTGTCGCCGGCCGACGTCGCCTGGCCGATCCGGCACATCCTGCGCAGCCAGCGCAACGCAACGGTGCTGATGGAAACGGTCAGCGGCGTCGATGTGCAGAAGAAGCTGTTGCATACCGAGTCCGGCGATGTGCCTTTCGATTACCTGGTGATCGCAACCGGCGCGACGCATTCCTATTTCGGCCACGACGATTGGGCGGAGTTTGCGCCGGGCCTGAAGCGGATCGATGACGCGACCCGCATACGCCGCAACATACTGATCGCCTTCGAGCGCGCCGAACTGACGGCAGACGCCGCCGAGCGGCGCAGTCTGCTGACCTTCGTCATTGTCGGCGGCGGCGCCACCGGCGTCGAAATGGCCGGCGCCATCGCCGAGATCGCGCGGCAAACGCTGGCCGCAGACTTCCGCCGCATCGATCCGCGCTCGGCCCGCATCGTGCTGATCGAGGCGGGGCCGCGCCTGTTGCCGACGTTTCCGCCGGAGCAGTCGAATTACGTGCGCACGGCGCTGATGCGCGCCGGAGTCGACGTCAAAACCGATACGCGCGTGACCAATTGCGACGCGCACGGTGTCGATACCGATGGCGGGCGCATCGATGCCTGCACCCTCATCTGGGCGGCTGGCGTGGTCGCCTCGCCGGCTGCGCGCTGGCTCGATGCCGAGGCCGATCGCGCCGGCCGGGTGAAGGTCAAACCCGATCTGTCGCTGCCCCGCCACCCGGAAATTTTCGTCATCGGCGATTCGGCGGCGGTGACCGACGCAAAGGGCAAGCCGGTCCCCGGCATCGCATCGGCGGCCAAACAGATGGGCGACTATGTCGGCCGCCTGATCGCGGCGCGCGTCGGCGAACGCACCGCGCCGCCGGCCTTCCGCTATATGCATCTGGGCGAGCTTGCGACCATCGGCCGTCGCGCCGCGGTGGTCAAACTGGGCCGCCTGCAGCTCAGAGGATTCATCGGCTGGTTGTTCTGGAGCGTCGTGCATATCTATTTCCTGATCGGATTGCGCAACCGCTTCATCGTCGCTTTCAGCTGGCTGTGGAGTTACCTCACGTTCCAGCGCGGCGCGCGGCTGATCACCCACCCCGAGCAGGGCGGGCAGGATTAGCCGCCGCCGGCTTGATCGCGGCGCGGGCGGGCGCGATGCTGCAGGCGACGGGAGGCAGGCCGCCATGAGCGCAGTGCACATTCGTCCAGCCCGCGCCGCCGACGCGGCGGCTGCCTGCGAGGTGCTGCGGCGCTCGATCGCCGAATTGTGTGAAGCCGATCATGGCAACGACGCGCAATTCCTCGGCCGCTGGCTTGCCAACAAGACGCCGGAAAACGTCGCGGCCTGGATCGCCGATGCCGGCAATGTCGTCCTTGTCGCGGTCGACGGCGACAAAATCGCCGGCGTCGCCGCGATGACGCGGGCGGGCAGGATTTCGCTGAATTACGTGTCGCCGGACGCCCGCTTCAAAGGCGTCAGCAAGACGCTGCTGGCCGAGCTTGAACGCAAGGCCGCGGAGATCGGGCTTTCCCGGTGCGTCCTGGAAAGCACCAGGACGGCGCGCCGTTTCTACGAGGCGGCCGGTTACCGCGAGCAGCCGGGCCTTGCGGCCGACGCCAGCCTTCCGGTCGATGCCGGCAATTGCCGGCCGATGGTGAAGACGCTCGGCTGAGCGGCGCTAAAGGCCGCCGAACCAGTTATAGCCCTGGTTTTCCCAATAGCCGCCGTGGTCGGTGTTGGTGACTTCCATCGCCACCACGTATTTCGGGTTTTTGTAGCCGAGCTTGGTCGGCATGCGGATTTTCATCGGGAAGCCGTAGGCGCGCGGCAACAGCTTGTTGTCGAACTTGAATGTCATCTGCGTCTGCGGATGCAGGGCGGTGGGCATGTCGATGGTGTTGGTGTAGCCCTCGGCGCATTTGAACCAGATGTATTTGGCTTTGGTGTCGGCGCCGATGCGCTTGAGGAAATCCGACAGCACCGCGCCCTGCCAGGAGCCGATCGCGCTCCAGCCCTCGACACAGCAGTGGCGCGTGATCTGCGAGACTTCCGGCAGCGCATGCAGCTCGTCGAGCGTCCACGGCTTCTTGTTGTCAATGAGGCCGGCGAGCTCGAGCTTGTAGGCCGCGGGATCGACCATCGGCGCTTCGTCCACGTCGTAATAGGCGTTGAACGGGAACGGCCGGGTGATCTCCTGCTCGGTAAAGGTCGGCGCAAGCTTCGTCTCGCTGAATATCCGGGCCTGCGCCCAGTCATTGAACGCGGATACCTTGCGCAGCACGCCTTCCGCCGTGTCGCCGTCGACGATGTCGCAGCCAGTGAGAAAGGCGAGCGCGCCGAGGCTCGCGGCGCCGCGCAGGAACGAGCGCCGCGCCGGCGACGGCATCAGCTTCGCGGCGTCCTTGATCAGCAGCCGGGCATCGACGCCGGGGATGATTTTGCGCGCACGCATGGGTCTATTTTCCCGTGATCATCGCGCGCAGGCTCTTGGGCACCAGCAGCGCCAGGGCGACATGCACGCAGAGGAAGCCGACGATGGCCGCCATCGCGAAAAAATGCACGTAACGTGCGACATCGTAGCCGCCGAACAGCGCGGTCAATTCCTTGAACTGCACCGGTTTCCAGATCGACAGGCCGGACAGCACGATGAGAATGCCGCACAGGATTACCCCGGCGTAAAGCAGCTTCTGCACCGCGTTGTAGTGTGAAAGATCGTCATGCGCGAGCTTGAAGGTGAGTGCTGCCTTGACATCGGAGAGCACCTCGGATGGAAAAATCGGCAACAACTTGCGGCGGAAACGGCCGGTAACGAGCCCGAGCGTCACATAGACGATGCCGTTGACCACGAGCAGCCACATCGCGGCGAAATGCCAGAGCAGCGCGCCGCCCAGCCAATTGCCCAGCGCGAAGTGCCTGGAGAATTGAAAATCAAATAGCGGCGAGGCGTTGTAGATCTGCCAGCCCGAGCCGATCATCACCAGAATCGCCAGCGCGTTGAGCCAGTGGCAAACGCGCACCCATCCGGGATGGATGGCCGTGTCGGCAGGCAGGCTGGTCATGGTTTCGGCGGTCATCGCAATCCCACCCGGTCATCCTAGCCAGTAAAGACCCGGTTGAACAATCGGCCGGGCCCGCCGATGCACAGGCCCGGCCGGCTTGGCGGGCCTACTTCTTCATGTCGTCGTTCTTCATGCCGTCCTTCGACATGTTGTCCTTGGACATGCCGTCCTTAGCCATGCCGTCTTTCGACATGCCGTCCTTCGACATGTGGTCCTTGGACATATTGTCCTTCGACATGGTGTCCTTTTTCATGTCGTCGGCGAATGCCGCCGGCGCCAGCGGGGTCAAGGCGAGACCGGCCGCGATCAGCGCCGAAAGCAGAATGCTCTTTTTCATTTTGGTATCCTCCTGAGAAATGAACCTCGCAAACCATCGGCTATCACAAGGTCTAAACACGTCCTCATCAGTTTCCCGTTGCCCGAACCTAGCGTTTGCCTCACGGTTTTGTGAGAATGAGCAGCCGGGTCGGATTTGCCGAAGGAGTGAAAGCGTTGAGCCAATCGCCAGTCGCCAAAACCAGCCAGGGCAATTTTTTCGAGGATTTCCGCCTCGGCCAGAAAATCCGCCATGCCACCCCGCGCACCGTCACCGTCGGCGACGTGGCGCTCTATAACGGCTTGTTCGGGCCGCGTTTTGCCGTGCAATCGGCCGATACGTTCGCGCAGAAGATCGGCTATCCGCGCGCGCCGGTCGACGACCTGCTGGTGTTTCACATCGTGTTCGGCAAGACGGTACCGGATGTTTCGCTCAACGCCGTCGCCAATCTCGGCTATGCCGACTGCCGCTTTCTCAAGCCGGTCTATCCCGGCGACACGCTCAATTCGACGTCGGAAGTAATAGGGCTGAAGGAGAATTCCAACAAGAAGACCGGCATTGTTTATGTGCGTTCGCGCGGCACCAACCAGAATGGCGACCTGGTGCTCGAATACGCCCGCTGGGTGATGGTGCGCAAGCGCAACGAGGCGGCCTCGCCCGCCGAGGAACTGGTGCCGCAATTGCCGCGCAGCGTGGAGCCGCTGGCGCTCGGCAACGGCTGCCCGATCATCAACGCCGCCGCCTACGACACCGCGCTCGCCGGCAGCCCGCACCGCTTCGGCGACTACTATGTCGGCGAGATGATCGACCATATGGACGGCATCACCGTCGAGGAAGCCGAGCACATGATCGCCACGCGCCTCTACCAGAACACGGCGCGCATCCATTTCAACCAGTTCGCCGAAGGCAAAGGCCGTTTCGGCCGCCGCCTGATCTATGGCGGGCATGCCATCTCGCTGGCGCGCGCGCTCTCGTTCAACGGCTTCGGCAACGCCTTTCACGTGGCGGCGATCAACGGCGGACGGCACGTCGCGCCGCTGTTTGCGGGGCTCACGGTGTTCGCCTGGTCGGAGGTGCTGGCTACCTTTGAACTGCCCGGCCGCAACGACGTAGGCGCGCTGCGCCTGCGCACCGTCGCCACCAAGGACAAGCCCTGCGCGGAATTTCCCTACAAGGTCGACAACGAATACGACCCGGCGGTGATCCTCGATCTGGATTACTGGGTCCTGATCCCGCGCTAGGCGTTGCGCGCGGGGCGTGCGCGAGACGCTTACGCGCTCGCCCTGAGATGATCGACCAGTTGGCGCGCATAAGGCGGCAACTGGTCGACGTCGCGCACGCAAATCGACAATTCGCGCAACGCCCACGGATCGGTGAGGCGGACCGAGGAGATCGCCATGTTGCGTTCGGTGCGCTTGACCGTCGTCTCCGGCACGATGCCGACGCCGACATTGGCTTCGACCATGCGGCATATGGCGTCGAACGAGCGCAACTGCACGCGCAGGCGCAACGGCCGGCCGATGCGCGAGGCCTTGTCGGCGAGGAAGCGCTGGATAGCGCTGGCGCGGTCGAGACCGACCATGTCGTAGTCGAGAACCTCGGCAAAGCCGATGCGCGAGCGGCCGGCGAGCGGATGGCCGCGCGCGACCACCAGGACGAAGCGGTCGCTGCGGAACGGAAACGTGTGCAGCACGCCGTAATCGACGGTGCCCGCGACGATGCCGATATCGGCGGCGCCTTCCGCCATCAGGCCGACGATCTCGTCGGACAGCCGCTCCTCGAGGTCGACGCTGATGTCGGGATAGGCCATGAGGAACGAGCTCAGCGTCTCCGGCAAGAACTCGGTGAGCGCGTTGGTGTTGGAGAGCACGCGCACCTGGCCGGCGAGCCCGCGCGCGTAAGGCGTAAGGTCCTCTTGCAGGCGCTCGCTCTGCGCCAGGATGCCGCGCGCATGTTGCAGCAAGGTGCGCCCCGCCTGGGTCGGCACCACCCCCTGGCGGCCGCGCACCAGCAATTCGGTGCCGAAGGCGAGCTCCATCTTGCGGATACGGGTGGAGGCGGCGGCGAGCGCCAGATTGGCGCGGGCGGCCCCATGCGTGATGCTGCCCGCCTCCACGATATGGCGGAACAGGTTGAGATCGGTGAAATCGAACCGCATGATCCTAGAGCCTTCTTATTTCGCGAAGGCAGGCTACGCAGAACACATATTGCACAATGGGCTTTTCAGGTTCAAGCTTCGTTTTTCGCGAAGTATATGGTTCGGGCAGCAAAAGCAAGGGGCGCTTCCCGGGCACGCTGGCGGAATTGGAGAAAGCCGATGGCCGAGCTTGATGCCGGATCGGCGGCAGGGCCGCGACGGCCACGTCCGCTCTCGCCGCACCTGCAAATCTACCGGCCGATGCTCACGACGATGATGTCGATCGTGCATCGCATCACCGGCGCGGCCTTGTACTTTGGCATGCTGCTGATCGCCTGGTGGCTGATCGCGGCGGCCTCCGGCCCCAACGCCTACGCCTACGTCGAATGGTTCATGGGCAGCTGGATCGGGCGGCTGGTGCTCTTCGGCTACACATGGGCGCTGCTGCATCACATGCTCGGCGGTATCCGCCACCTGATCTGGGACCTCGGCTCGGGCTTCGAGCCGGCCGAACGCGAGTTCCTCACGCTGGCGACCATCGTCGGCTCGATCTCGCTCACGTTCATCGTCTTTGTGGTCGGGTATCTCGCCATGGGAGGCCCGCGATGAAGGAGCCTCACATGCTCACCGCGGCGCGCCGCGTGCGCGGGCTTGGCGCCGCCCATAGCGGCACCGCGACGTTTTGGCATCAGCGCATCACATCGGTGGCCGGCGTTCCGCTGACCCTGGCGGCCGTGATCATCGTCATCGCGCTGCTCGGGCGCAGCCACGCCGCGGTGGTGCAGATCCTCGGCTCGCCGCTCGTCGCCATCCTCATGCTGCTGTTCATCGTCAATACCGCCTATCACATGTGGATCGGCATGCAGGAAATCATCCTCGATTACGTGCACGAGGAAAAATTGAAGCTGCTCAGCCTGATGGCGAATACGTTTTTCGTTTTCGCGGTCGGTTTTGCCGCCGCCTACGCCATCCTCAAGCTTTCGTTCGGAGTCTGACCATGGCGGCGAACGGAAAAGCGAACGCGGCGCCGGCGGTCAACGGCAAGGCCTATCCTATCGAGGATCACCGCTACGACGTGGTGGTGATCGGCGCCGGCGGCTCCGGGCTGCGCGCCGCCGTCGGCTGCAGCGAGGCGGGCCTGCGCACCGCCTGCATCAGCAAAGTGTTTCCCACCCGCTCGCACACGGTGGCGGCGCAAGGCGGCATTGCCGCGGCCCTCGGCAATATGGGCGAGGACGACTGGCGCTGGCACATGTACGACACCGTCAAGGGATCGGACTGGCTCGGCGACCAGGACGCCATCGAATATCTCTGCCGCCACGCCCCGGCCGCGGTTTACGAACTCGAGCACTGGGGCCTGCCGTTCTCGCGCCGCGAGGAGGACGGCAAGATTTATCAGCGTCCGTTCGGCGGCATGACCACGCATTACGGCAAGGGCACCGCGCAACGCACTTGCGCGGCCGCCGACCGCACCGGCCACGCCATGCTGCACACCATGTACGGCCAGGCGCTGCGGCACGCGACCGAGTTCTACATCGAATATTTCGCCATCGACCTGATCATGGACGACGACGGCCGCTGTCGCGGCGTGGTCGCGCTGAACATGGACGACGGCAGCATTCACCGCTTCAGCGCCAACATGACCATCCTCGCCACCGGCGGCTACGGGCGCACTTACTTCTCCTGCACCTCGGCGCATATCTGCACCGGCGACGGCAATGCGATGGTCCTGCGCGCCGGCCTGCCGCTGCAGGACATGGAATTCGTGCAATTCCACCCGACCGGCATCTATCCGGCCGGCTGCCTGATCACCGAAGGCTCGCGCGGCGAAGGCGGCTATCTGGTCAATTCAGAGGGCGAGCGCTTCATGGAGCGCTACGCGCCGTCGGCCAAGGATCTCGCCTCGCGCGACGTGGTCTCGCGCGCCATGACCATCGAGATCCGCGAGGGCCGCGGCGTCGGCAAGGAAAAGGACCACCTGTTTCTGCACCTCGACCATCTCGACCCGGCGGTGCTGCACGAGCGGCTGCCCGGCATCAGCGAAACCGCCCGCATCTTCGCCAATGTCGACGTCACGCGCGAGCCGATCCCGGTGCTGCCGACCGTGCACTACAACATGGGCGGCATTCCCACCAATTTCCACGGCGAGGCGCTGACCAAGAAAAACGGCAATGCCGATACGGTGATCCCCGGCATGATGGCGCTGGGCGAAGCGGCCTGCGTGTCGGTGCACGGCGCCAACCGGCTGGGCTCGAATTCGCTGATCGACCTCGTCGTATTCGGCCGCGCCGCGGCGATGCGCTGCGCCGAAATCCTGACGCCCAACGCCGAACAGCCGGCGCTGCCGAAGGATTCCGCCGATCTCGCTTTGTCGCGGCTCGACCGGCTGCGCAACGCCTCCGGCGGCACCGGCACCGCGCAGCTGCGGCTCAACATGCAGAAAGTGATGCAGAGCCATTGCGCGGTGTTCCGCACCGGCGAGGTGCTCGAGGAAGGACACAAGCTGATCCACGACGTCAATGCCGGGCTTGCCGACGTGCACGTCTCGGACCGCTCGCTGATCTGGAATTCCGACCTGATCGAGACGCTCGAGCTCGACAACCTGCTGGCGCAGGCCGTGGTCACCATGGATTCGGCGAAAAACCGCACCGAAAGCCGCGGCGCGCATGCCCGCGAGGATTTCCCGCAGCGCGACGACAAGGAATGGATGAAGCACACGCTCGCCTGGATGGACGCCAAGGGCAAGGTCGCGATCGACTACCGCCCGGTGCACACCTACACGCTCACCAACGACGTCGCCTATATCGAGCCGAAAGCGAGGGTTTACTAGCGCCATGGTCGAATTCACGCTGCCGAAGAATTCCAGGATCACGCAGGGTCAGACCTGGCCGCACGCGCCCGGCGCCGCGCGCGAGACCGAGTTCCGCGTCTATCGCTGGAACCCGGACGACGGCGCCAATCCGCGCATCGACACCTATTACGTCAACCGCGACGACTGCGGCCCGATGATTCTCGACGCGCTGATCTGGATCAAGAACCATATCGACCCGACGCTCACCTTCCGCCGCTCCTGCCGCGAGGGCGTGTGCGGTTCCTGCGCCATGAATATCGACGGCACCAACACGCTCGCCTGCACGCACGCGATCGACGACACCAAGGCGCCGGTGCGCATCTATCCGCTGCCGCACCAGCCGGTGGTCAAGGACCTGGTGCCGGACCTGAAGAATTTCTACGCGCAATATGCTTCCATCGAGCCGTGGCTGCACACGGTGAGCCCGACGCCGGAGAAGGAGTGGAAGCAGAGCCACGAGGATCGCAGCAAACTCGACGGCATGTATGAATGTATCCTGTGCGCCTGCTGCTCGACCTCGTGCCCGAGCTACTGGTGGAATTCCGACCGTTACCTCGGCCCGGCGGCGCTGCTGCAGGCCAATCGCTGGGTCAAGGACAGCCGCGACGAGGCGACCGGCGACCGACTCGACAATCTCGAGGATCCGTTCCGGCTCTACCGCTGCCACACCATCCTGAACTGCTCGAAGGCCTGCCCGAAGGGCCTTAACCCGGCAAAGCAGATCGCCGAACTGAAGAAGGCGATGGTCGACCGGCAAGTCTGAGCGCGCAGCGGCCGGCAAGCTGCGGCACGCGGCCACGGCCGTCCATTTTGCGGTACAGCAAAAACAAATTCCTCGGTCGATATGGCCGCTTTACGCGCGACACAGTTTCGTCCCGCGGCGGCCACACCGGCGACAAATCCGGGCAATTATGTGAAACTCATGCAAACGCCGCGAAACGGCGTCTCCAAGACGAGGAAAGGTCCCGAGGATGAATCTCAAATTGCTCATGGCGATCGGCATTGCCGCCCCGTGCTTTGCCGTCGGCGCGAACGCCATCGCAGCGGAGCGTAATTCCGGCACGGTGGTTGCGCAGGCGCAGCAGCAAAACGACAAGGACCAGAAATTCCTGCGCGGCGGCAAGAACCAACAGACGGGACAGCCGGCCGGCCAGCCGCAGCAAAAGCCGGTGCAGAACCAGCCGATGCAGAAGCCCGTGCAGCAGCAGCAGCAAATGCAAAAGCCGGTACAAAACCAGCCGATGCAGAAGCCCGTGCAGCAGCAACAGCAGCAAATGCAGAAGCCGGTGCAGAACCAGCCGGTGCAGAAGCCCGTCCAACAGCAGCAGCAGCAAATGCAAAAGCCGGTACAAAACCAGCCGATGCAGAAGGCGCCGCAAAATCAACAAATGCAGAAATCGGGCCAGCAGCAACCGCCCGTGGCGCCGGCCAATCGGCGGCTGGACCAATTGCGCGGCGAACGGCGGGAAATCCATGAGGGCAACCGCACGGTCATCCACGAGCAAAACCGCACCATCACCCGCGAAAACGGACAGATGTTCATCCGGCACGACGACAGCGAGCGCTTCCGGCGCGGCGCGCGCGACGTGCATGTCGAGCGGCGCGGCAACGAGACGGACACCATCGTCGTCCGGCCGGACGGCTCGCGCATCATCACCGTTGTCGACGCCAATGGACGCCTGCTGCGCCGCATCCGGCGCGACCGCGACGGCCGCGAATTCGTGCTGATCGATAATCGCCGCTTGGGTCCGGCGGCCGGCTTCGGCTTCATCGCCGGCCTGGCGGCCCCCCGCGTCCTCATCCCGCGTGACCGTTACATCGTCGACGCCGACAGCGCCAGCCCCGACCTGCTGTACGACACCTTGATCGCGCCACCGGTCATGCACATCGACCGCCGCTATACGCTCGACGAAATCCGCTACACGCACAATCTGCGCGAATGGATGCCGCGCATCGATCTCGACACCATCACCTTCGATACCGGATCGTGGGAAGTGACGCCGGATCAGGCGCGCCGGCTCGAGCCAATCGCGGCGGCGATGCGGCGGGCGATCGCGCGCAATCCCAACGAGGTCTATCTGATCGAGGGACACACCGACGCGGTTGGTTCCGATATCGACAATCTGTCGCTGTCGGATCGCCGTGCCGAAGCCGTGGCCGAAATCCTCACCCAGGACTTCGGCATTCCGCCGGAAAACCTGACCACCCAGGGCTACGGCGAGCAATTCCTCAAGATCCCGACGCAGGGTCCGGAGCGGCAGAACCGCCGCGTCACCGTGCGCCGCATTACGCCGCTGCTGACCGGCGAGAACTAGACGCCGGTCGGCCGGCAATCGCCTTCGACTTTGCCGGGCTTGGCCGGGGCGCGTCCCGGCCATGACGGCTGCAACGCGTTTGGCTATAACTTTCCGGCATGGACGAGCCCCGCACTCAGCTTCGACGGGGTCACGCTGTCGCCGCAAAAGGAAACGGTGCGCGTGTTTTACAAGGAGTTATGGGACCACGCCGACAAAAGCCTGATCCCGCAAATTTTCCATGAGGATTTCAGCTTCCGCGGCTCGCTCGGACCGACGCTCGTCGGCCATGCGCAGTTTGCCGGCTACGTCGATTATGTGACCGGCGCACTGGGGCACTACACCACCGACATCCTGGCGTTGATCGAGGAAGGCAAACGGGTCAGCGGCAAGATGCGGTTCCACGGGATTCATCGCAAGGAAATGTTCGGCGTGCCGCCGACCGGCAAATACGTCTGGTGGACCGGCATGCCGATCTTCACCTTCGAGGGCGCGAAGGTGCGCGACCTTTTCGTGCTCGGCGATATCTATGGCCTGATCGAGCGATTGAAGGGCTAGCCGCCGCTACTCGCACTTCGCCGCCTGGCAGAGCTTTTCCAGTTCGGGGAAAGGCTTGTAGGCGACGGCAGCGCATTGCCCGGCGCTCGCCTCGATCAATTGATTGAGGTGGCCGCCGTAGAAATAGCCGATGCGGTCGGTGCTGCCCATGTAGCGGCGGCTGGCGTCGCGCGCGTTGTAGCGGACGCAAACCGTGTAGCGCTGCTCCTTGTCGACCGGCGTCAACAACGGATCGGAAATAAAAGCATCGCGCACGTTGGTCGGATCGGTCAGCATCCCGGTCATGGTGTCGAGGATTTCCCGCTTGTAGTTGGCGGGAAACAGATTCGGATCGACCGGCTTTTCCTTGGTGTGCGAGCAGGCCGCGAGCGCTGCGGCAACAATCGCCGCGACAAACCAGTTTCCGGCTCTCCGGTGCATCGGTCTTCCCCTCGGCATGGCCATCGCCGCCGCGTCCGGCTGTCCCCCCACCCGATATTATTCAACCATGCTTGCCGGCGGTCCAGCCGGCATGGAAGCGGCCGGCGGCACGCGGCGTCCGCTCAATCGCGATTGAGCTTTTTCCGCCGCAGCGCGAGCATGCGCAGCCGCAGCGCGTTGAGCTTGATGAAGCCTTCGGCGTCCTTCTGATCGTAAGCGCCCTTGTCGTCCTCGAAAGTCACCAGCGTCGAGGAATAGAGCGAGGCCGGGCTCTCGCGGCCACTGACGATGACGTTTCCCTTGTAGAGCTTGAGCCGCACCTCGCCTTCGACCAGCTCCTGCGATTTGTCGATTGCCGCTTGCAGCATCTCGCGCTCCGGCGTGAACCAGAACCCGTTGTAGATCATCTCGGCGTAACGCGGCATCAGCTCGTCCTTGAGATGGCCGGCGCCGCGGTCGAGTGTGATCGATTCCATGGCGCGGTGGGCGGCGAGCAGGATGGTGCCGCCGGGCGTCTCGTACACACCGCGCGATTTCATGCCGACGAAGCGATTTTCCACCAGGTCGATGCGGCCGATGCCGTTGTCGTGGCCGAGCGTGTTGAGCCGCGTGAGCAAAGCCGCCGGCGACAGCATTTCGCCGTCGATACTCACCGCGTCGCCTTTCCTGAAGCCGATGCGGATGTCGGTCGCCTTGTCCGGCGCCTGCATCGGCGAAATAGTGCGCTGATAGACGATGCCGGGCGCTTCCCTGGCCGGATCTTCCAGCACTTTTCCTTCCGACGAGGAATGCAGCAGGTTGGCGTCGACGGAGAACGGCGCCTCGCCTTCCTTGTCCTTGGTGATGGTGATCTGATGATCGCGCGCGAACTTCAGCAACTCGTCGCGGCCCTTGAAGGTCCATTCCCGCCAGGGCGCGATGATCTTGATGCCTGGCTCGAGCGCGTAATAAGTGAGCTCGAAGCGCACCTGATCGTTGCCCTTGCCGGTGGCGCCGTGACAGACCGCGTCGGCGCCGACCTTGCGCGCGATCTCGATCTGCTTTTTCGCGATCAGCGGGCGCGCAATCGAGGTGCCGAGGAGGTATTGGCCCTCGTAAACGGTGTTGGCGCGGAACATCGGGAACACGAAATCGCGGACGAACTCCTCGCGCAGGTCCTCGATGAAGACGTTCTCCGGCTTGATGCCGGCCCGCAGGGCCTTCTCGCGCGCCGGCCCAAGCTCCTCGCCCTGGCCGAGGTCGGCGGTAAAGGTGACGACCTCGCAGGCATAGGTCGCCTGTAGCCATTTCAAGATGATCGAGGTATCGAGCCCGCCGGAATAGGCCAGCACGACTTTCTTCGGCGCCTTTTTGTCGTTTGCGGCCATTGGGTTACTTTCCGTGGCGGCCCCGGCACCGTGGCCCGGCGGCCTTTCCCGGCTTTGTTGAACTCAGGTTGACGGGGGCGGTCAAGGGGCGGGGCGCCCTCCCCGTTTCAGGAGGATTCGGTCACGTCCTTATAGACGTCCATATCGGCACTGCCGGCCAGGATGGCGCGCCAGCCCTGCAAAAAGGTGCGCACCATGGGGTCGCTCGCCAGTTTGTGGCGGTTGAGTTCGAGCTCGGCATGGGCGGCATATTCGATCTCGACCAGCAACTGGGCCGGATCGTCGACGTTTTGCAGCACGCGGAAGCTGGTGCCGCCGAGCGTCCGGTAGAACGGGGCGGCGCTGCGCACGAGCGGGAGCACCTGCGCCGGGTCGCCCAAGGCCCGCGCCTTTATCTGCAGCACCCGCTTAACCCCGTTGTCAGGCTCCGCCATGAGCACCTCCCGCCACGAATCGACGCGATTCTAGCACCGCGCGGCCCGGCGCCGTCACACCGCCGCGCCGATTAAGCTTACCGCGCGATCCCGCTGGCGGCGGCGCGGCGCTGCGATAATGCTGCACGCAAACCGGACCGTCATCAGTGGGGGCAATCGATGTCAAGAGTTAACGTCACGCTCGCCGCGGCACTCGGCGGCGCCCTGTTCGTCACCGCCGCGCCGGCGCTCGCCGCGCAATGCAATAACCAGGGCGGGTTCAACGCCTTCCTCGCCGAATTCAAGAAGGAAGCCGCCGCCCAGGGCATTTCCAGGCGCGGCCTCCTCGCGCTCGACGGACTCACCATCGACGACAAGGTGCTCGCCGCCGACCGCCGTCAGGGCGTGTTCAGGCAGAGCTTCGAGCAGTTTTCCGGCCGCATGATCTCGCGCGACCGCATGATCAAAGGCGCCAAGCAATTGCAGCAACACGCCGCCGTTATCCGCCGCGTCGAGCAGAAATACGGCGTGCCCGGCTCGGTGGTGGTCGCGATCTGGGGCCTGGAGACCGACTACGGCGTCAACCAGGGCAAGTGGAACATTCTGCGTTCGGTGGCGACGCTCGCTTACGACTGCCGCCGCACCGACAAGTTCCAGGCCGAGCTTACCGCCGCGTTGCGCATCGTCGATCACGGCGACATGACCGCGGCCAACATGATCGGCGACTGGGCCGGGGAAATCGGTCAGACCCAGTTCCTGCCGAGTTCCTATGTGAAATACGCGGTCAATTTTGACGGCCGCGGCCACGCCGATCTCATCCACAGCGCGCCGGACGTGATCGCGTCCACCGCCAACTATCTCAAGAGCCACGGCTGGCAGCGCGGCCAGGGCTGGAACCAGGGTCAGCCGAACTTCGCGGTGATCCAGGAATGGAACAAGGCGGAAGTCTACGCAAAAACCATCGCGCTGTTTGCCGAGAGGCTCGAGGCCGAGCGATCGCTGCGTGGCGCCGGTATGTCCGATCCGCGCGACAAGGCGCCGTCGCTGCACGACCAGCGCGCGCTGCGCTGACCTTTCGTCGCGGCTGCCGAAGGCGATCGCCGGGCCAAGCGCCCGGCAATTTCGCTTGCCGGGTTCAAAGCTCGGTTTTCCGTTTGCGGAAAAATCCGCGAATCGAGGCGGAAAATCGTTCGAGCCCCTGCTCGACGGCTTCGTCGGAAAGCCGCGTGCGCGGCCAGCGGTAGATCAGCGCGTAGACGATCCAGACGATCAGGAACGTGAACACCCCGGCAAACACCACGTCGGTGAAAAAATGCGCGCCCGCCAGCATGCGCGCCACGGCCATGCCGGTGCCAAGTGCGAGCGCGGCGCCATAGGCGAGCGCCCGCCACGGCGGCGGGGCGAGCGCCGCCGGCGCCAGCGTCCAGAACGCGCCCGACACGTCGCCGGAAACGAACGAGCAATTGCCTAGGCAGTCGCCGCGCGGGTCCCACCAGGCGACGAAATGCTGGTCGCCGCCGAATTGCACGACATCGATCGGCCGCGGCCGGCCCCAGTGATCCTTGAGCCCGACATTGACCACGAGGCCAGGCGCGAGAACTATCGTCGCGATGAGGAACACGATGGCGCGGCCGGAGACCAGCAGCCGGTGCTTCGGAAAAATCAGTTTGACGATCAGCGCGGCAACCGGCGGAACGATCAGCGCGGCTCCCAGCCACAGCCCGAGATTGCGCGCGAGCATCAGCGGCGGATAGACGTGCAATCCGAACGCGGTGCCGTCGATGGTGATGGCATGAAACGGCGCGGCGATGATGAGGTCGAGCTGCGGATAGAGCCCGAACGCCACGCCGACCACGACGGCGATGGCAAGCGCTACGATCAATCCGCTGCGGTTCATGCTCGTCCCCGGCGCATGATGTCAGCCGACAACGGACAGAAATTTTTGCCGATCATGCGCGGTCCTTGCAGCGAGCGGGCGCGGCCGGTCGAAACGGCGGCGCAAGGTCAACCGGCGCGCCAGGCGCCCGCCCGGCGGCCGGCGATCAGCCAATAGACGATGCCGCCGACGATCCCCGCCGCCGCGGCAAGTTGCAGGGTATGCCCGACCGGCGTCACGTCGGTGGTGTTCTCCAGCCGTATGGACACATTGGAGCCGAAATAGGACGCAAGCCCGACAAGCGCGCCGGCCACGCCGTAATAGATGAAATTGCGGATACGCAGCCCTTCCGCCACCACGATCAGCACGAAGGCCGGCGCCAGCGCCACGGCGCCGATATAGCTCGTGGCAAAAAACGAAACGGCGAAGAATTGCACGCGCTCGACCGGATCGGAATCCATCGCCGCCCAGTCCGGCGCGATGACGCCGACGGCGAGCACGATGCCGGCAGCCATGCTGGCCACGATGAGCGCAAACAGGACGACGACGATGCGGCCCAGCAGTGACATTCCGATGCCTATTGTTGCCGGGCCAAACCCCGCAAGACCATTGTACAGAATTACCCCTTTTTGCAGAAGGATATCTCGCATCTTGTGGCCGTTATCCCGCGCCTGCGGCCGCCGGAATGGCATTAATTGCGAAAAGGCCGGGCAGTGAGCCCGGCCGTTTCGCCTTGAGGAACGCCTGCAATCGTCAGGCGGTCACTCGCGGCGGGGTTCGGTGCAACAGCCACAACTCGATTGCCGCGACGATCGCGACCGCCAGACCGGTCACGAACAGCACGACCGTCGGGTGCTGGTCGGCCGAAACCTTGACCACCCAGGGCGAGATCAACACCCAGATGCCCAGCGCCAGATTGATCCACTCCTCCCATTCGGCAAAAGCCGAAAGGGCCGCTATGGCGAAGACGGCAATCGCGATGGCGCTGAGCCACGCCGTCCAGGCCGCCGGCGCCAGGCCGGCAAAGCCGACGATCCATGGCGACAAGAACAGCCAAACCGCGAGGATCAGGTTGATCACGTCGCCAATTGCTTGATTTCGTTTCATGTGAGACCTCCATTTTTAACCGAAGGTCAGGTCCTCGGTTGCATGCCCCCAATTCGAGCAGCATCCGCCACGTCCAAAACGCCGCCGCCCCGAAAAGACGCCGCGGCCGCTTTGTCAGCTCAATGTGAACCGGATCGAATTTGTTGCATTAAATCGCGGACATGAACTGACGGAACTTCAGTCCGTCATCGCCATGGCCCGCAGAGCCATGCGCTCGCGCGCCGACAGCTTTTCGGTCGCGCTTTTGAGCTGGCCGCAGGCGGCGAGAATATCGCGCCCGCGCGGCGTGCGCACCGGCGAGGCATAGCCAGCGTCGAACACGACCTGCGAGAATTTCTCGATCGTTTCCCAGTCCGAACATTCGTATCTGCTGCCGGGCCAGGGATTGAACGGGATGAGATTGATCTTGGCCGGAATACCCTTCAACAGCCGCACCAGCGCCCTGGCGTCGTCGATCGAATCGTTGACGCCCTTGAGCATGACGTATTCGAAGGTGATGCGCTTGGCGTTGGAAAGGCCGGGGTAGTCGCGGCAGGCTTCCAATAACTGCGCGATCGGATATTTGCGGTTGAGCGGCACAAGTTCGTTGCGCAACTCGTCGCGCACCGCGTGCAGCGACACCGCCAGCATGCAGCCGATCTCGGCGCCGGCGCGCGCGATCATCGGCACTACGCCTGAGGTCGACAACGTAATGCGGCGCTTGGAAATGGCAATGCCATCGCCGTCGGCGACCACCAGCAGCGCGTCACGCACGGCATCGAGATTGTAGAGCGGCTCGCCCATGCCCATCATCACGATGTTGGTGATGCATCGGTCGCCCGTCGGGATGACGCCGTCGTCCGGGCGCGTCGCGCCCGGCCAGTCGCCCAACCGGTCGCGCGCCATCATCACCTGGCCGACGATCTCCTCGGCCGTCAGGTTGCGCACCAGGCGCTGCGTGCCGGTGTGGCAGAACGAGCAGTTGAGCGTGCAGCCGACCTGGCTGGAAACGCACAGCGTGCCGCGGTCGGTGTCGGGGATGTAAACGCATTCGACCTCGTGCGGACGTTCGCCTTGCGTTTCGCCGGGTAGCCGCAACAGCCATTTGCGCGTGCCGTCGACCGAGATCTGCTCGGCGACCACCTCGGGCCGCTCGAGCGTGAAGCTTTGGCTCAGCGCCGCGCGCAGTTCCTTCGACACGCTGGTCATGGCGTCGAACGACGTGACGCCGCGGAAATAGATCCAGTGCCAAAGCTGCTGCACGCGCATCTTGCGCTGGGCTTCCGGCACGCCGGCCGCACCCAGGAGCGCCGCGAGTTGCGTGCGCGTGAGGCCGGCGAGCGACGGCTTCTCCGGCGCCACGTAGCGCTCGAGCGGGGATTTCTCCAGGAATGGCGCCGCGGCGTCGGTTTCAGTGGCGGTCAAGGTCATCATGCTCAATCTAGCACAGCCTCACGGCAAACACGTTTCCCCCTCTCAACGTGTGGGAAAAGGAAAGCGCGCGAACGGCATTGCCGGCTTACATGGGAAGCGGTGCGGCTATTTGCACTCCTGCGCGACCTTGTCGAGCGCTTCGCCGAGCCCTTTGAGCGAATAGGTGTCGGTGGTTTTGGTGCCGTGGGTGGACATGCTCTTGACCACGAGTTCGGCGCCTTTGCGCATGGTCTCGACCATTTGCGCTTCCTCGGCAGCGTTCTTCACCCAGGCACCGTCGTTCTGGGTATACATCACATACGAGGCAGAACCGATGGTGGCGGTGGCGTCGACCCCGGGCTTTTGCGGATAGCCGACGATCATCGAAACTTCGTTCTTCACTTTCTCCGATGGCCGCGTCGAGACGAAGGCGTAGGACGGATCGCGGTTGCGTCCGACCGGCTCGGTCACCGCCGAGGTCGGCTTCGACAGCGCGAAGCAGATTTTCTTCCCACCGGGCGTCGCCTTGTAGGCGCCCCAGGCGTCGTACTGGCCGAGCAGCACCGCCCCTTCGGTGGGCTCGGGCTTGGCCGGTTTCTTCTGCGCCTGCGCGTGCGCGGCGGTGCCGCAGGCGATGCCCGCGGCGGTCAGCAGGACAAACGCGGGGCTTTGCCAAAGTGTCTTCGTCATCGGGCCCTACCGGTTGAAGTGAATGACGGCATTCAAGCCACCCCCTTGGAGCGGCGCGATACTAGCCCATTAGGGGCGGATATCGCCAAGGTGAAGGTGGCAATCCGTCGCCCCCCGATGAACTATAGGCCGAAAGTCGACGCAGCCAAACCGGCCCGGCGGCGTGCTAGACAGGCGGGCGTGACCTAATTAGTCGAGCCGCTATGAAAGCCCTTCTCTGTACGCGCTACTGCACGCCCGACGACCTCGAACTGACCGAGCTAGCCGACCCGATCCCGGGGCCTGGCGAAGCGGTGGTGCGCGTCAGGGCGGCGGCGCTGAACTTCTTCGATACCCTGATCATCGCCGGAAAATACCAGGTCAAGCCCGCCATGCCGTTTTCGCCCTCCGCCGAATTCGCCGGCGAGGTCGAGAGCGTCGGCAGCGGCGTGACATCGCTCAAGCCCGGCGACCGCGTGATGGCCTATACGCGCTATGGCGCGGCGCGCGAACGCATTGCCCTGGCCGCCGACCGGCTGGTCAGGATTCCCGACCGCCTCGACTTCGACCACGCCGCCGGACTGTGCGTGACCTACGGCACCTCGCTCTACGCCCTCAAGGATCGCGGCGATCTCAAGCCCGGCGAGACGCTGGCGGTGCTGGGCGCTTCGGGCGGCGTCGGGCTCGCCGCCATCGAGATCGGCAAGCTGATGGGCGCGCGCGTCATCGCCTGCGCCTCTGCGCCGGAAAAGCTCGCCTTCGCGCGCCAGCACGGCGCCGACGACGGCATCGATTACGGCAAGGACGACCTGAAGGAGGCGCTGCGCCGTGTCACCGGCGGCCGCGGCGTCGACGTGGTCTACGATCCGGTCGGCGGCCGCTACACGGAGCCGGCGCTGCGCGCGATGGCCTGGCTCGGCCGCTATCTGGTGATCGGCTTTGCCGCCGGCGAGATTCCGAAACTGCCGCTCAATCTCGTGCTGCTGAAAAGCTGCGACGTGCGCGGAGTGTTGTGGGGTGCGTGGACCGATAACGACATACCCGGATATCGCGCCAGCACCGAGCAATTGCTGGCGTGGAGCGCGGACGGCAAATTGTCGCTGCACGTGCACGCGGTCTATCCGCTGAGCGACGCGCCGGCCGCGCTCAAGGCGATCGCCGCGCGCCAGGTCATGGGCAAGGTGATTCTACGGCCATAGGGGGCGGGTTTGCCATGACGGCAAAGGCGTTGCCGGCGGCGGCGGACCCCGCCTATCTCACCGCGGCGTTGCGGCGGAGCGGCGCGCTTGCGCGCGGCAGCGTTCGCGAGGTCGCCGTCGTCAATGCACGCGATACGGTGCTGTCGCACATTATCCGGCTGCGGCCGGTCTATGACGGCGAGCACGATGACGCGCCGGCGACCGTCATACTCAAAACCGGCCGCGCCGACCGTGCGGACTTATGGGGAGAGATGAACCAGGAGATAACCTTCTATTCGCAAATCGCTCCGTCGATGCCGGCGGGCTATGTCCCGGGTTGCTTCGACGCGGACTGGCGTGCCGAAACCAAGGCGTGGCACCTGCTGCTGGAGGATCTCACCGATACGCATTCGACCGCGACGGCATGGCCGGTGCCGCCGACGCTAGCGCAATGCGAGCGGATAGTCGTCGCGCTGGCGCGCATTCACGCCTTCTGGTGGGACGATTCCCGTCTCGGCATATCGGCTGGTACCTGGGTCGATGCTGCCGCCATGGATCGGCGCCTGAAAAAGCTCGACGAGCGCTTCGCACTTTTTGTCGAAGAATTCGGCGACCGCCTGCCGCAGGAGCGTCGCGACCTTTATCGCCGACTATTCGACGCCGCGCCGCGCCTGCTCCAGCGCTACCACTCGCATCGCAACATGACGATCATGCATGGCGACGCGCATTTCTGGAACTGCCTGTGTGCGAAAGACGGCGGCGCCGATGCGCGCTTCTTCGACTGGGATTGCTGGCGCGTGGACGCCGGCACGGATGATCTCGCCTACATGATCGCCATGCACTGGTATCCCGACCGCCGCCGCCGTTTCGAGCCTCGCCTGCTCGATTGCTATCACGCCGCCCTCATGGCCAACGGCGTGCGCGGCTACGAACGGCGCGATCTGGACGGCGATTACCGGCTGTCTGCGCTGTGGCAGATCATGACGCCGGTCAATCAGTTTGCGATCAAGATCCCGCCGGTCATCTGGTGGAACAACCTCGAGCGCATTTTCCTGGCCGTGGACGACCTCGGCTGCCGCGATTTGCTCGGCGATTGACCGCGCCCCTAGAGCCGCTCCAGCGCGTTGCGTGCGGCCTCGCGATGCAGCGGGCTGATGTGGCCGGCGACCAGCCTGATCGCGGTCGCCAGCACCGCGGCATCGTCGGTGAAGCCGATCACCGGCAGCACATCGGGGATCGCATCGACCGGCAGGACGAAATAGGCGATGGCCCCGACGAGGGTCGCCTTCACCTGCAACGGCGTATTGCGATCGAAGGCGCAGTAATAGGCCGCGAGCAGGTCTTCGGCGAAGGGAACCTGCGCGACCACGCGCCGGATCTTGCGCCAGAAGCTGCGTTGCAGCGCGCTGTCGTCGTCATCCGGGCGCCAGAATGTGGAGCGTGCAAAGGCCATTGAACTTAAATGGGCGGCGCCGATCGGCGCCGCAAGATGCTAGGCGGCGCGGGCGACGAGCCGCTGGTGCATCACCCCGGGCCGCCGCTCGACGGTTCGGTCGAACAGGATCGCCTCCCCGGCCAGCGCGCGGCGCACATGGTCGCCGACATTGGCGCTGAACAGGCGGCCGTCCTTTTCGCGATGGTCGGCGTTTTCCGTGATGCGGAAGCTCATATAGATCACGCCCCCGGGTTTAAGAATCGCCAGCATGCGGGCGACAGCCGGCTCGATTTCATCGCGCGGCAGATGCATGAGCACGGTCTCGCAGACGACGTTGTCGAAATGCCGCGCCGGAACTCCGCCCAAATCGGGCAGCGCGGCCTTTTTGAATTCGATATCCGGGAAACGCGCGCGCGCTAGCGCCAGCAAAGCGTCCGAGACATCGTAACCGACGGTCGGATAGCCGTTGGCGGTGAGCCACGCCGCATCGCGGCCGCTGCCGGAGCCGATATCGGCGGTGAGACCGCGGCGGAAAAATTGCCGGAACAACGCGTAGAGGTCTTGCGGCTCCGGCTCCGCCAGCCAGCGCTGCACGAAAGCCGGACCGTCGGCGTCGTAAACGGCGAGTGTCGCCCGGTCCATGGTCAGCCGGCAAGCTTGTCCATCGCCGCGGCGAGCTTGATGTCGAGTTCGGTCACGCCGCCGGCGTCGTGCGTCGCGAGCGTCACCTCGACGGTCTTGTAGACATTGAACCACTCCGGATGGTGATCCATTTTTTCCGCCACCAGCGCCGCCCGCGTCATGAACCCGAAAGCCTGGTTGAAATCCCTGAATACGAATTTTTTGCCGATGGCGTCGCGACCGGACACCTCCGACCAGCCGGGTAGTTTGCGCAAGGCCGCTTGACGGGCCTCCGCAGTCAATTTCTGCGCCATGACGTGCCTCTTTCAACCGATGCCGCGGCCCTCGCAATGGGTCCGCCGAGATATTACCTCTCAACGGACGATCCCGACCATATGAGGCTTGGCATGTCCTGGTCACTGAATATCGGCAAGGTCGCCGGCACCGTGGTGCGCATCCACCTGACGTTCCTGCTGTTTCTCGCCTGGATTTTCGCTGCCAGCTATTCCTCCGGCGGCGCCGCCACCGCCTGGAGCAGTCTTGTTTTCATGGTGCTGTTGTTCCTGTGCGTGTTGCTGCACGAATTCGGCCACATCTTCACCGCCCGCGCTTTCGGCGTGCCGACGCCGTTTGTGACGCTGTTGCCGATCGGCGGCGTGGCGCAGCTCGAGCGCATTCCGGAGGAGCCGGGGCAGGAATTCCTCATCGCCATCGCCGGACCGCTGGTGAATGTCGCCATCACGATCCTGCTGGTCGGCGCCGGCGGCGCGACCTTGCACGGCTATGCCGCGACCTCGCTCGACAATACGCACATTTCGATGATCGACCGGCTGGCGGCGGTGAACCTGTTTCTCGCCGTGTTCAACATGATCCCGGCCTTTCCCATGGACGGCGGCCGCGTGCTGCGCGCGCTGCTCGCCACCCGCTTCGGCTATGTGCGCGCCACCGAAATCGCCGCGGCCATCGGGCAGTTCGTCGCGTTCGCGCTTGGCTTCATCGGGCTGATGTATAATCCGATCCTGATCTTCATCGCCATTTTCGTTTATCTCGCCGCCAGCTCGGAAGCGCATATGGTGGCGTTGCGCGCCGCCTCGCGCGGCGTGCCGGTCAGTCACGCCATGGTGACGCAATTTGGCACGCTGACGCCGGAAGAGCATCTCGATGCGGCGGTGCAGACGCTGCTGCGCACCGGCCAGGGCGAATTTCCGGTGGTGGACGGCGCCGGCCGGCCGGTCGGCGTGCTCGGCCGCGCCGACCTGATCCGCGCCATCAAGCAACGCGGTCCCGATGCCCGTGTCGGCGACGCCATGATTGCGGCCCTGCCCACCATTGGTTATCGCACCACGCTGGAGCAGGCGTACAAGCTGTTGCAGCAGAAGCAGGCACCGGCGGTCGGCATTACCGATGTCAGCGGCAAGCTGATCGGGCTGGTGACCGGTGAAACCATCGCCGAAATGATGATGCTGCAGGAAGCCATGCCCAAAGGCGTGAATATCGGTCCCTGGGGGCGCGCGGCGGGGGCTTAACCGCATTGCCGTTCCGGCATAAACGGCGGTTGCTTATGCAACGCGCCTGACTATATTGCGCCGCAATCGCGCGTCGCGGACCCCAGGATTGCCAAACGGCAATCCTGTTGTTGTTTGGAAGAGGGATTCCTTTCGGAAATCCTTTCGCGGCCCACGCTGTGGTTTCTGGAACTCTTATGAATCTGCGAAACGTCGCCATCATCGCTCACGTCGACCACGGCAAGACCACGCTGGTCGACCGGCTGCTTCAGCAATCCGGCGCTTACCGCGAGAACCAGCGCGTGGTCGAGCGCGCCATGGATTCCAACGACCTCGAGCGCGAGCGCGGCATCACCATCCTGGCCAAGGCCGCTTCCGTCGTCTGGAAGGACACGCGCATCAATATCGTCGATACGCCGGGTCACGCCGATTTCGGCGGCGAGGTCGAGCGCATCCTCAACATGGTCGACGGCGCGTTGGTGCTGGTGGACGCCGCCGAAGGCCCGCTGCCGCAGACCAAGTTCGTGGTCTCCAAGGCGCTGAAGATGGGATTAAAGCCCATCGTGGTGATCAATAAAGTCGACCGCTCCGATGCGCGGCCGGTCGAAGTGATCAACGAAGTGTTCGATCTGTTCGCCGCGCTCGACGCGACCGACGAGCAACTCGACTTCCCGATTCTTTACGGCTCGGCCAAACAGGGCTGGATGGCGACCAAGCTTGACGGCTCGCATGAGGAGGGCATGCGGCCGTTGTTCGATCTCATCCTCTCCCACGTCAAGCCGCCGGTGGTGGAACAGGGGCCGTTCCGCCTGCTTGGCACCATTCTCGAGGCCAATCCCTATCTCGGCCGTCTCGTCACCGGCCGCATCACGTCGGGGTCGGTCAAACCGAACCAGCCGGTGAAGGTGCTCGATCACGACGGCAAACTGATCGAAACCGGCCGCATCACCAAGTTGCTCGCCTTCCGCGGCATCGAACGCGCGGGCGTGGAAGAGGCCGAAGCCGGCGACATCGTCGCCATCGCCGGACTGCCGAACGCCACCGTGGCGATGACGATCTGCGATCCGGAGGTCGAAACGCCTATCCCGGCGCAGCCGATCGACCCGCCGACGCTGGCCATGATCTTCCGGGTCAACGACTCCCCGCTCGCGGGAACCGAAGGCAGCAAGGTCACGGGCCGCATGATCCGAGACCGGCTCCTGCGCGAGGCGGAAGGCAATGTGGCGCTGCGCGTGCGCGAGAGCGACGAGAAGGACTCCATGGAAGTCGCCGGGCGCGGCGAATTGCAGCTCGGCATTCTCATCGAGACCATGCGGCGCGAGGGCTTCGAACTTTCCGTCTCGCGCCCGAAGGTGCTGCTGCGCGACGACCCGAAGACCGGGGAAACCCTGGAACCGATCGAGGAAGTGGTCATCGACGTCGACGAGGTTCATTCCGGCGTCGTCGTGCAGAAGATGGCCGAGCGCAAGGCCGAAATGCTGGAAATGAAACCGTCCGGCGGCCACCGCCTGCGCATGGTGTTTCACGCGCCGACCCGCGGCCTCATCGGCTATCAGGGCGAGCTGCTCACCGACACCCGCGGCACCGCCATCATGAACCGGCTGTTCCATTCCTATGCGCCGCACCGCGGGCCGATCCAGGGCCGCCGCAACGGCGTGCTCATCTCCAACGACCAGGGCGAAGCCGTGGCCTATGCGCTGTGGAACCTGGAAGCGCGCGGCCCAATGATGATCGAGCCGGGCTGGAAAGTTTACCGCGGCATGATCGTCGGCGAACACACGCGCGGCAACGATCTGGTCATCAACGTGCTCAAGGGCAAGCAACTCACCAATATCCGCACCACCTCGAAGGACGAGGCCGTCCGCCTCACGCCGCCGATCCGTATGACGCTGGAAAAAGCGCTTGCCTATATCGAGGACGACGAGCTGGTCGAGGTGACGCCCAAGTCGATCCGCCTGCGCAAGAAGCTGCTCGACGAGACCGAACGAAAGCGGGAAGATCGCGCGCGCGCGGCCGCCGCCGAGGCGGTGTGAGCGCGGCCGAGCGGGCCCGGCAGCGGCCCGCGCTGTCCTAAATTGGGACGAATCGAAAATACGAATCACTTGCCGCGGCAGCGCCGTCGCCGCCGTGCCGCGAATGGTGCGCGTGACCGCAAGTTCACGCATCGCCGCTCGTTGTCCGCACGATAATTCAGCAGCCACAGCGTGTTTCGCAGCGTGCTGTGGCCAGTAATCCACACCGGTAACCGATCATTAATCATAGGGCTTGAAGCGCGCGGGGTTCGTTGCTTCAATTCCGAAATGAGTACGACCCTCATAGAGATTCGCCGGGCCAAGGCTTCCGACGCAACCGACGTGGCGGCGACCCACGACGAGGCCTGGCGCACCGCCTATCAGGGCATCATTCCGGGCAACGAACTCGACAAGCTGATCAACCGGCGCGGCCCGGACTGGTGGGACTCGGCGATCCGCAAAGGCAGCCGGATCACCATCCTGCAATTCGGCGAACAGGTCGCCGGCTACGCCAATTACGGGCGCAACCGGGCGCGCAGCCTGTTCTACGACGGCGAAGTCTATGAGCTTTATCTGCGGCCCGAGTTCCAGGGCCTCGGCTTCGGCCGCCGGCTGTTCTCCGCCGCGCGCAAGGACCTGACGCAAAGCGGCTTGAAGAGCCTGGTGGTGTGGGCGCTGTCGGACAACGAGCCGGCCGTCGAATTCTATCGCGCGCTCGGTGGCCGCGCGGTCGCCCGTTCCTCGGAGCGCTTCGGCTCGAAGACGCTCGACAAGGTCGCCTACGCCTGGCAGTGAGGCAAACCGCCACACGCCAGTTTTCCGATTGTCGTGGCCGGCCATGCGCCGACCATTTCGTTTTGCGGGCGGCCCCTGAGGCTAGATCTTCGGCGGCGGCAGGCCGTTCTGCAAACACGCGGCGGTGACCGTATTGAGCAGCAGGCAGGCGATGGTCATCGGTCCGACGCCGCCCGGCACCGGCGTAATGGCGCCGGCGACGTCGCTGGCCTCGGCGAAGGCGACGTCGCCGACGATGCGCGGCTTGCCGCCCGCACCCGCGATACGATTGATGCCGACATCGATCACGGTCGCGCCCGGCTTGATCCAGTAGCCGCGCACGAATTCGGGCTGCCCGATTGCGGCCACCAGCACGTCTGCGCGGCCGCACACGGCCGGCAGGTCGGCGGTCTTGGAATGGGCGATGGTCACCGTGGCGTTCTCCGCCAGCAGCAATTGCGCCACGGGCTTGCCGACGATATTGGAACGGCCGACCACCACTGCCTCGAGGCCGGCGAGCGAAGGGCGCACCGTCTTCGCGAGGATGATGCAGCCGAGCGGCGTGCACGGCACCATGCCCGGCAGGCCGCTGGCGAGCCGGCCGGCATTGATGGGATGAAAGCCGTCCACGTCCTTGGCCGGATCGATGGCGGCGATGACCTTTTGCGGATCGATCTGTGGCGGCAGCGGCAGTTGCACCAGGATGCCGTTGACTTGCGGGTCGGCGTTAAGCTCCCCGATCAGGGCGAGCAGCTCGACATCGGTGACGCTGTCCGGCAGATGCCGGTCGAACGCATGCATGCCCGATTCGGTCACCGCCTTGGACTTGTTGCGGACATAAACCTCGCTCGCCGGATTCTTGCCGACCAGCACCACTGCCAGGCCCGGCACGATGCCGCGGTCGCGGCGCAGGCGATGCACGACGTCGGTCACCTTGCCGCGCAGATCGGCCGAAATCGTCTTGCCGTCGATGAGCTTGGCGGGCATGGCCACTTGTTAGCCTTTCGCCGCGATCTTCTCCAGAGCCGCGGCCAGTGTGGGCGGATCGCCGGCAATGACCAGCCGTTTGATGCGGGCGGTGACGCCGGCGGCAAGCGTGACGTCGCGCGGTGGGACGCCCACCGCCCTGGCGATCAGTCGGCACAAGGCGTCATTGGCCTCGCCCGCGTTGGGAGCTGCCCGCACCCGCGCCTTGAGCACGCTGCGGCCATCGGCCAACATTTCGATACCGTCGATTTGGTCGCGGCCGCCTTTGGGCGTCAGCCGCACCGCGAGTGCAATGCCGCCGGCAACCGGCGTCCACGGGCGGCCGTTATCGGGCCGCACCTAGATGAAAAGCTGTACGTAGAGCCAGAAGATGAAGCGCTGAACAAACAACAACAGCAAAATCAGGATCACCGGCGAAATATCGATGCCGCCGAGATTGGGCAACAGGCCGCGGATCGGCCGCAGCGCCGGCTCGGTGACGCGGTAGAGGAAATCGCCGATCGAATGCACGATCGGATTGCGCGTGTTGACGACATTGAAGGCGACGAGCCACGACAGCACAGCCGACGCGATCAGAATCCAGATGTAGAGGGTGATGATGGTGTCGATCAGCCAAAGAAAGGGGTTCATATGGCGCTCCGTCGGCTAGCCGGAGAGACGAATAGCCGCTTGGTGGCCGCAGGAAAAGGGGCTGTAACGGCTTGTCCCGCAATGGTTTGGCCGCTTCCTTGTCCGGGCGCGCATCCTTGACAGGCCCAAACCCTGGCCCTAAATGGCGCCCACTCGCTGAAAACCGCGCAAAAATCCATTGTTGCGCCGGCAAGGCGGGGCCGTAGCTCAGTTGGGAGAGCGCCTCGTTCGCAATGAGGAGGTCAGGGGTTCAAATCCCCTCGGCTCCACCAGCCTCGCTCCCGCGGAGCGCCCGCTGGCCGGCGAGCCAAAATGCAAATGTTGTCCGCCACAGCGTCTGCGACGGCGGGCTTTTTTCTTGGGCCGCTATCCGACCACCGCCGCGCTCGCCTTGCGGCCGATCCAGCGATCGATGAAAGCGACGAGCCAATTGAGCGAGGCGTGATCGTGCACGGCGCGATCGGCGACATGTTCGGCGCGCTGCTTGGCCCCGGGCAGTTCCATACGGTGGGCGCCGCGCACCAGCCAGCGATACATCATGGCGTGGGTGACCTCCGGGTGAAACTGCAGCGCGTAGCCGGTCCCGTAACGAAACGCTTGCACGGAAAAGGCCTCGTCACCTTCGGCCAGCAATTCGCCGCCGGTTGGCAGTTCGAAACCCTCGCGGTGCCATTGATAGACGTGATCCGGCCATTGCGGGCAAAGCCTGAGCCCGGCTTGCGTCGGGCGGATCGGGTAATAGCCGACCTGGGCATGGCCTTGCGGATGCGGCGACACCCGGCTGCCGAGATGACGGGCCATCATCTGGGCGCCGAGACAAATGCCGAGATACGGCTTCTTGTCGCGCAGCGGCACGCCGATCCAGTCGATCTCCCGCTTGATGAACTCCTCGTCGTCATTGGCGCTCTGCGGTCCGCCGAAAATCGCAGCGCCGGCGTGTTCGTCCATGGTCTCCGGCAACGGATCGCCGAAGCGCGGGCGGCGGATGTCGAGCGGATAGCCGAGCTTGCTCAGCACCTGGCCGACGCGGCCGGGCGAGGAATGTTCCTGATGCAGGATGAGCAGGACCGGCTTCAACATGGCGATACGGCGCGCGCGGCACAATCCGGGAAACGCCTCGCCCGGGCCTGGTCCGGAGCGGCAACGCGCATTCCGAAAAGATTATGTCCAACCATGGAATCTTGCGCCTGTGTTGAGTACTAACGGCTTTGCCGTCGTTTGCAATATCGCTTTCCGGCAGCGGCTATGAGTTTTGTGCGGACCTGCGCCGCCGCTGGCGGCTATCGACGACCGCCAGCAGCAGGCTGCGGGGAACGACGCGGATCAGCAGCGCGCTCACCTTGTTGACGAAGCCCGGCACGATCGTCCGTTTCCCCCGCATCAGGCCGCGATAGCCGGCTTCCGCCACCTGCTCGGCGCTCTGCACCAATATGTCGGGGGCCATGTCGTCCGCGATGCCCGCACGCGCGGCAAATTCGCTCGGCACCGGACCCGGGCAGAGCACGCTCACCCGCACCCCGCGCGATTTGAGTTCGCTGTGCAGCGCTTCGCTGAAGGACAACACATAGGCCTTGGTTGCGTAATAGACCGTCATGCCCGGGCCCGGCAGGAAGCCGGCCATCGAGCCGACATTGAGAATGCCCCCCTGGTGGCGGGCGAGGCTATCGACAAAGGCGAGCGACAATTCGGTGAGCGCGCGGATATTGAGGTCGATCATCGCCAGTTGCTCGGCGCGGTCGAGCCGCGCGGCGGTCCCCACCAGGCCAAAGCCGGCATTATTGACGACGTATTGCGCTTCGGCGCTTTGCGCCGCGAGCGCATCGACGATCGTGCGCACGGCATCGCCCCGTTGCAGGTCGGCGACGATCACCAGCGGCCGCGGACTGCCGGCCGCCGCGATTTCGTCGGCGAGCGCGCGCAGCCGGTCCTCGCGCCGCGCCACCAGCGCCAGGGCATGACCGTTGCGCGCGAACACACGCGCCAGCGCGACGCCGATGCCGGCCGAGGCGCCGGTGATGACGGTGACTGGCCGCATGCCGCTCATTGCGTCGCGTTGCCCCGGTCGGCGACGGACGCCGAAACCCGCTCGCGCAGCGCGATCCGCTCCTGCTGTGAAACGCCCAGCAGGTCGGCCGCCCGCCAGATAAGATTGTCTTCAAATTCGGTGACGACCCCGTCGGCATAGACGATCTGCCACATCATCTCGACCATTCGCGCGCGTCCTGCTTCGTCGAGCGAGCGGTTGAGCAGGGCGGTGAAATGGTAAAGATCGACCGCGTTTTGCTCCGCCGCGGTGGCCTCGGCCACCAATTCGTCGGTCATGGCATCGTCGAGGTCGAAGCGATGCTTGATCAGCGCATGCAGCTTGCCGCGTTCGGCGTCGGAAACCGAGCCGTCGATGGCCGCGGTGTGCACGAGCAGCGCCGCCGCCGCCAACCGGTAGTCGTCGTCCTCGAACCTGTTGGGATGCTTGCCGCCCTCACCCAGATCGGAAATCAGCCGCCGCAATGAATCGAACATTTCCGCACTCTTCCTCGAGCAAGCGCGCCCCACCACATAGCCGATGACATATCTATGAACGCGATCGGCCGCCCGGTAGCCCGGGCGGCCGACGCAGGACATGACGCCATCGGATCAGGCCGTGGCAGTGGCGACGTCTTCCAGCGCGCGATTGCGCGGCTCCACGCCCCAGATCCAGACCAGGATAATCTGCACCACGACGAGGCCGATCATGAACCAGACCACGCCGGGGAAGCCGTAGCTCGCCAGCAACGCGCCGACAATGAACGGCACTACGACCGAGGATGCCCGGCCGAAGGTATTGCAGATGCCGTTGGCCCGCAGCCTTATTTCGGTCGGGAACAATTCGGGAGTATAGACGCCGAATAAAATCGCGGTCTGCACATAGATCGCCAACATCAGCACAAAGCCGACGCTGAGCACGATCACGGGATCGAGCGCCACGCTAAAGCGTGCATAGATGTAGCCGAACACGATCGTCACCACCGAGGCGCCGAGGATGCTCCAGCGCCGGCCGATGGCGTCGGAGGACCAGGCGCCGATTGCGCAACCGATCAACGAGGCAATCGAGAGCACCACGGTGTAGGCGAACGAATGCGTGATCGTGAGGCCCTGACGCAAAAAGAACTGCGGCAGGAAGATCACGAAGCCGAAGATCAGCGAGTTGATCGTGATCAGGACCCAGGAGCCGACGATCATGCGTTGCAGGATGGGCGGCTTGAGCATCGCCGAGGCCGGAAGCTGCGGCGCCGCGGGCACGACGACCGGCGGCGGCAAGGGCCCGGCGTCCGCCGAGACTTCGGCCTCGATCTTCGCCATCAAGGCTTCCGCTTCGGCGGTGCGTCCCTTCGATTCCAGCCAGCGCGGCGATTCGGGGAGATTTTTGCGCAGATACCAGACGACCAGCGAGCCGATGCCGGCGATCACGAACATCGGCCGCCAGCCGAAACTGGGAATAATCAGATAGCTGAGGATCGAGGTCGCCGGGAAGCCGGCGACGACGATCAGGGCCATGAATGAAAGCCAGCGGCCGCGCGTTCGCGGCGGCACGAATTCCGTCAAGGTCGAATAGCCGACCACGATCTCCGCGCCCAGCCCCAACCCCTGCACAAACCGGCAGATTATGAGCTGATCCATGTTTTGCACGACGGCCGCCGCGAGCGAGGCAAGACCGAAAATCAGCAGGTTGACCTGGTAGGTAAAGCGCCGGCCGTAAGCGTCGCCGATAAATCCCGTGATCAATGCACCGATGGTCATGCCGACGAAGGTCAGCGATATGAATTGAAGATTTTGCTGCAAGGTCGAGAACTTGGTCTGGATGGTAGCGGCAAGCACGCCCGCCGGGATGTAAAGGTCGTAGCCGTCGAAGAACATGCCGGCGCCGACCAGCCAGAAAATGCCGTAATGAAACGACGAGATCGGGAGCCGGTCGAGACGTGCGCCGGCATTCACTGCGCTTGCCATTTTATCCCCCTGATGACCGATGTTGAATCATCGGTCCTGTTGCCCAGGAAACATCGTAATCGAGACGCCAGCAGCGCGCCACCGCCCGCGGCCGCGCCGCGCTCGTAAAGACAAAAAGGAATGTTGCGAATTATTCCCGCCGCGTCGCCCATGTTGCGGCGCGGTATCGCCGGCCTATTCGATGGCCTTGCCCTTGCGGTAGCTGTCTTCCAAAAGGTGCAGGTTGTTCTGCACGTATTTATTGCCGGGATCCTTGCGCAGCGCCGCGTCGAGCTTTTCACGCGCGCGCCTGTAGTCGCCGCGCAGCATGTACGAATAGCCCTCGTTGTTCAGGATTTCGGCGGTCGGTCCAAGAATGGCAACGGCCTGGGCATAGGCGCGGTCGGCGAGTTCGAAGCGGCGCAGGCGGTCGTAGGAGGCGGCAAGGCCGAGCCAGGCTTCGGCGTCGCGCGGGCGCAGTTCGGCGGCGTGGCGGAAATATTTCTCCGCCAGCCCGAAATTATTGGCGCGGTATTGCCGCTTGCCCTGGCTCAAGGCGTCGTTGGGATCGCTGCCAAGCAGCCCCGGTTCGGTTGCGGCCGCGGCGTTCGGCGCCGGCGATGCTTTCTCATCGGCGTCGGCCTTCGCTTCGGACGCCGGGGCGGCGGCGAAAGCGTCCGCGCCGGACGTCTTGGGCGTCAGCAATTCGGAGAATTTGTTCGAGGTGGTGCATCCCGCGAGCCAGAAGCCGGCGACCGCAACAATGAAGGCCTGGGCTATTCCACTACGCATCACAAAGCCTGCCGGAAACGGCCGCAAACGGGACCGGGTTAAACTAGGAGAGGTTAGTTAAGAAATGCTTCACCCTTTGATTTACCGCCGGCCAATCACATGTAATGCATCATGTGCAGGCGCACGAAGACCGGCAGCAGGATAACCACGAAGATGACCGGAAAGATGCACACCATCATCGGCACCGAAAGCTTGGCCGGCAGCGCGTAGGCCTTTTCCTCGGCGCGCGAGAGCCGCTTGTGCCGCATGTCGTCGCTGTAGACGCGCAGCGCATCGGTGATGCTGGAGCCAAGGTCGATCGACTGATTGATCAGCGTGGCGAAGGCGTGCGCCTCCTCCAGCGCCAGGCGATCCGCGAAGCGCTCGAGCGCGTCCTTGAGCGGACGGCCGGCGCGCGTTTCAAGATTGGTCATATGGATATTGGCGGACAGCGAAGGATAACTGTCGCCGAGTTCACGGCCGACGCGTTCGAGGGCGGCCTCCATCGACAGGCCGGAGTCGGCGCACACGACCAGCAAATCCATGAAGTCCGGGAAGCCGGACCGATGCTCCACCTTGCGGGCAGCGATGCGCCGGTCGATATACATGCTGGGGCCGACATAGCCGACGATGCCCCCGACGATGACCATCAGCCAGAAGAACGACGAGCCGTGCGCGGCGAGCATCGGCCGCAGCAGGAACATCGCACCCGCGAGCCCGACGGCAAGCGCGGTGCGCCCCATGAAGAAGAAGGCGACGCCGCGGGCGTCGTAGATGCCGGCCTGGATCATCCGGCTGCGCAGCACCTTCATGTTGTTGTCATCGTTGCCCGAGGAATAGTGCCGGGTGGTGTATTCGATGAGCCGAGTGATGGCCTTCACGCTCGAATAGCGCAGCGAGCGCTTGCTGCTGCCGCCCTGCTCGAAGTCCTCGAGGATTCGCGAGGCGCGCTTCTTGACCGAGCCGCGCACGCGCGCGACCGCCATCACCGAGAACGCCATGGTACCGGCGGCAAGGAAGACGAGCAGCGCCAGCATCATGCTGGAACTGTCGCGTGAAAGACTGGCTAGCGCTTCGGCCATCATGTCCATTGCTCAGATCCTGAAATTGACCAGGCGGTACATGATGAAATTGCCGACCCCCATCCAGCAGCCGGCCAGCACCAGGCAGATTTTCGTCAGGTCCTCGCCCCAAACGCTGGCGTAAAAAGCCGGCACCAGGAAATTGATCACCGCGAACATCAGGATCGGCAGCGACGACAGGATCAGGGCGGAAGCGCGGCCTTCGGCGGCGAGCGCGCGAATCTTGCGCCGCATCTTGAAGCGCTGCCGGATCACGCCCGACAGGTTTTCCAGGATTTCGCCGAGATTGCCGCCGGTCGAGCCCTGGATCGCGACCGCAGTGACGAACAGCGGCAGGTCGTCGGTGCCGACGCGGAAATACAGATTGCGCATCGCGCTTTCCAGATCGGCGCCGTAGGTGATTTCGTCGGTCACGGTGCCAAACTCGGTGCCGATCGGATCGGGCAATTCGCGCGCCACCATGTTGATGGCGATGGGCACCGGATGGCCGGCGCGCAGCGAGCGCACGATGATGTCGATGGCGTCGGGGAATTGGGCGGCGAACCGTTTCTGCCGCCGTCCGCGCAGGAATCGCAGCACCAGGAAGGGCAGCACCAGCCCGCAGAACAAGGCGGCGAACAGGGCGTGCAGCGAATTTCCCTGCAACACCATGACGCCGGCGAACGCCGCCACCATGGCGGCGGCGACGACCAGCATCAGCTTGCCAAAGCCGATGGTCAGGCCGGACTGCAACACGAGCTTGTTGAGAGCGACCAGGGGCAGCCGGTAGTCGCCGCTCGAGGTCAGCCCGCGTTCACGCCGCAACTGCACCAACACGCTGGCGCGATCCGGCTTGTCGTCCATCACCTTGAGGCGGCGATTGATATTCTTGCGGTAGGATGCCTTGTCGTAGAACAGCAGATACACGCCTTCCGCCAGCATCGCCGCCGAGATGCCGATCAGCAGGTAGACCAGATAGACCGGGTTGAAATCCCACATTTTTCGTCACGTTTCCTGGCGCATGATTGTTGCCGAAATCCGCGGCCATGCCTTAGAGCGGCTGTGAGGGATCGAAGAAACTGCCGGGTAACTTGATGCCCTGGTTGGTGAGATGACTGAGGAAGCGCGGGCGCACGCCGGTCGCGGTGAAATGGCCCTGCACGCTGCCGTCGGGCGCGGTGCCGGTGCGCACGTACTTGAAGATTTCCTGCATCTGGATGATGTCGCCTTCGAGCCCGGTGATTTCCGCAATCGAGGTGACCTTGCGCTTGCCGTCCGACTGGCGCGAAAGCTGCACGATGACCTGGATGGCGCCGGCGATCTGGCCGCGGATCGAGGCGACCGTCATCGGCAGACCGGCCATGCCGATCATCTGTTCCAGGCGTGAAATGGCGTCGCGCGGCGTGTTGGCGTGGATCGTGGCCATCGAGCCTTCGTGGCCGGTATTCATCGCCTGCAACATGTCGAAGGCTTCCTCGCCGCGGCACTCGCCGAGGATGATACGGTCGGGCCGCATACGCAGCGCGTTCTTGACCAGATCGCGCTGGCGGATTTCGCCCTTGCCTTCGATATTCGGCGGCCGTGTCTCCATGCGCCCGACATGCGGCTGCTGGAGCTGCAATTCGGCGGCGTCTTCGATGGTGAGCAGACGCTCCTTCTCCGAGATGAAGGCCGAGAGCGCGTTGAGCATCGTGGTCTTGCCGGAGCCGGTGCCACCGGAAATGATGGTGGTGATACGCGCCTTCACCGCCGCCGCCAGAAGCTCGGCCATCGGCGGGCGCAGCGCACCGACCTCGACCAGCTTGGAGAGATCGAGCTTTTTCTTGGAGAATTTGCGGATCGAGACCAGCGGGCCGTCGACGCCGACCGGACGCACGGCGACGTTGACGCGCGAGCCATCCAGCAGGCGCGCGTCGCAGAGCGGATGCGATTCGTCGACGCGGCGGCCGACCGCGGACACAATTTTATTGACGATGCGCAGCAGGTGCTGCTCGTCCTTGAAGCGCACCGACAGCGGCTCGAGCACGCCGCGGCGCTCGACATAGACGCATTCATGGCCGTTGATCAGGATGTCGTTGATGCTCTCGTCCTTGAGCAGCGGCTCGAGCGGGCCGAGGCCGGTCATTTCGTCGAGAATCTCGGAGACGAATTCGGCAAGCTCCTGGGTGTTCAGCGCCAGCCGTTCGGCAAGCACGTATTGCGACACCAGTTGCTGGATGTGGCGGCGGGTTTCCTCCTCCGGCAGCTTTTCCAGCGCCGAAAGATTGATCTCCTCGATCAGCCGCCGGTGCAGGCGCACCTTGGCGTCGAGTAACTTGTCGCTGAGCAACGGATTGGCCGCCGCCTGCGGCTGCGTCGGTGGCGCCTGATCGGCCGGCACTTCCGGCAGCACGGTCCATGACACGCCGGCAAGCGCCGAGGGCGCCGGTTCTTCGATCGGCGGCAGGTCGGGCGCAGCGGTCCGTCGGGCTGAAAAACGGCCGACCATTGTCTAGTCCTCTCGTCTGCGCGCGATCATTGCCAAATCCGCCGCCGATCCTTCGGAGCGCGCGCTACTGCGCGATGGAAAGCTTGAGTTTTTTCAGCGGCGAGAAGGTCTTCTCTTCCGAGGCCGGCTTGTCGGCCGCGGCATCCACCACCAGTTTCTTCAACGCCGCGGTGACTTTGTTGCCGGGCTTGACCTCATCGAGCGGCACGCCGCGGTCGATCGCCTCGCGCACCAGCGCGTAGTCATTGGGGATCGCCGCGGCGAAGGCTTCGCCCAGCGTCTGCTCGAGATCGCTGCGGCGCAGACCGGACGAGAACATGCGCTGCTCGAAGCGATTGACCACGACCTGCGGGTGCGGCCCCTCGCCGAGCCGGTCCCTGATCGCCGCCACAAGCTGCCTGGCGTGGCGCAGGCTCGGCACCGTGGTTTCGCTGACGATGTAGAGCTTGTTGGAACCGAGCAGCACGCTGTCGGTCCAGGAAAACCAGGTACGCGGCATGTCGACTACGACATAGTCGAAATTGGCGGAGACCAAATCGAGCAGGCGCGTCACCACGTCGGGATCGAACGAGCGCATCTCGGCCGGCTGGTTGGGCGCCGCGACCACGGCAAGCCCGGAGGCATGATGCGAGAGCATGATCTCGAGCAGTTGCCGGTCGAGCCGGTCCGGCCGCGGCTCGATTTCCGTGAGATTCAGGCGCGGCTCAAGATCGAGATAATCGGCGACCGTGCCGTGCTGGAAATTCAGGTCGACCAGGCAAGTGGACGGCTTTACCCGCGGACCGCCGCTGTTGAGCATCAGCATCGCGGTCTGGATGGCGAGCGTGGTCACGCCGGCGCCGCCAACCGCGGGCAAGAACGTATAGATCTGCGCCTCGACCGGCTCGGCGCCGCCGGCGCCATTCTTGCCGACCCGCGCACAGGCGCGCACCAGATCGATCGCCGCCACCGGCTTGACCAGAAAATCGGCGACCCGCATTTGCAGCAGCGTGCGGGCGACCGTTGCGTCGAAGGCCTGCGTCACCGCGATGATCGGCGGGCCGTTGCGCACGCGCGCCATCAGCCGCGCCAGCGCCGCCATTTCCTCTTCGCGCCCGGCGTCGAGATCGACCACCGCGACGGTGGCGCCCTCGACCGCAAGCACGTCGCATTGCTCGCTGATCCGCCCGGAAGCCATCACCAGCTCGATCGCGTTCGAGGCGCCGAAAGTGGCGCGCACGGAACGCTCGAACTCCGCGTCTGCGGTGAGCACGACCACGCGGGTCTTGTCCGAAGCGGGCGTCTGGTTGCGGCCTAGAAGCATTACCTGTCGATCCCGTCTACTTCACCGGCGCCGCCGACTGCACCACGGTTGGACCGATCGGCGCCGCGTTGCTCTGGCTATTGGCACTCGGCGCGTAGCTCGCCGACGTGCCGATGCCCTGCGGCGGGATCACCTGGTTGGTGCGGTATCGCTCGACCGCGGTTTCCAGTTTGGCGCCGTTGTAGGCGATGTTGCGGTTGGCGCTGTCGCGCGGCCAGGGATCGACCATCTGGCTCACCTGGTTGGCCGCGACGGCATTGCCGCCGTTGAGCGTGATCGTGTCGCGCCGGTCGAGATATTCCGAGCAGCCGGCGAGCGCGACAAGCAGCGCCGCGAGCGCGAGCGTGCGCAAGGTTTTACTGGACGGCCGCATCGGATTCTCCCTTCGGCAGATCGAGCATGTGCCCGGTGAACGGACGGCCGCCAGCGGCGGCAACGCGCGCGGTGGCGGGCGAAAGCGCGGCCGCCTGCGCGCGGGTGATTTCGGTTTTGCCGAGCAAGAAGAAGTCCGCGTCGCTCAACGGCATCGAATCGTCGAACGGCGTCTTGACCACGTCGCCCGGCCGCATCGGCTGCACCAGATGCGGGGTTACGATGATGGCGAGGTCGGTCTGGTTCTTCTGGTAGGACTTGGAGGAGAACAGCGCGCCCAGCACCGGCACGCTGCCAAGCCACGGCAGCTGGTCGATCTGGTTCTTGTTGTCGGTTTGCAGCAGGCCGCCGATCATGAAGCTCTGCCCGTCGCGCAACTCGATCGTGGTCGAGGCGCGGCGCACGGTGAGCGCGGGAACCGACACCCCGGTGGTCACCGCCACCGTATGGGTGGTGTCGATCTGGCTCACCTCCGGCTCGATCTTCAGGTTGATCAAGCCATGGCCGAGCACGGTCGGCGTGAAGGCGAGACCGACGCCATATTTCTTGTAGTCGACGGTCACATTGCCCAGCGAGCCGGCGACCGGGATCGGATATTCGCCACCGGCGAGGAAGCTCGCGGTGTCGCCGGAGAGCGCGACAAGGTTGGGCTCGGCCAGGCTGCGGGCGATGCCTTTCTGCTCAAGTGCGTTGAGCATCATGTCGATCGTGGTGCCGTTGGAAACCATGCGGGCGAGCGCGAAGCCGAACGGCGAGGCGCCGGACAGCACGCCGGCGGCCACTTCGCCGGCCGGGATATTGGAATTGCTCGTCGGCGCCGAGATCGGCAGGTTTCCGGCGGGCTGCTGCGAGCCGATATTGATTGTGCTGTTGCCGCCAAAGCGGTTCCACTGCACGCCCAGTTCGCGGCCGGCGGTGCGGGAAATCTCGATGAAGCGCACCTCCAGCATCACCTGCTGCGGCGACATGACCGACACCGAATTGATGATTTCCGGCCCGAACTGGCGCGCGATGGTGACCGCCTTGTCGAGGGTCGCGGCGTCCGAGACTTCGCCCGACAGCATGATGCGGCCGTTGACCGAGGACGCTTGCAGATGCGAACCGGGGAAACGGCGCTTGAGCTCGTTGGTCAGCCGGGTGATGTCGTACTGCACTTCGATATCAAAGATGCCGATCAGCTTCTTGCCCTCGGCATAGACCTGCACGCGCGTGGTGCCGATCTTCTTGCCCAGGATCGAGAGTGTGTGATCGGTGAGCGGATTGACGTCGGCGACTTCCGGATCGCCGACCATGACGTCGACGAAACTGGTGCCGGTATGCACGTCCTGCGACTTGCCGATGGTGACGCTCACCATGGCGGTGTGGTTGCTGCCGCTGATATTGACGACGCGGTCCTGCGCGTAGGCATTACCCGTCATCAGCAGCAGTCCCGCCATCAGCGCCGCCGTCAGCGCGATCGCCAGATCGCGCAGCCAGCAACCGGCATCCGTGGTGCTGTCCAGGCGCCGCCAGCCAAATCCGGCGGCATGTTCGTTATTGTTGTTCACGACACTCTCCCCGTCCTTGATTGACTCCGCCCGCAACTAATGGGCGCTCACATTCTGCCCGGTCGTCATGTCCCCACGACTACCTTCGACCGGGACGGTGTATTCCTGCTTCGCCGAAGCGCGCGTCACCACCACCGTCGCGGTTTCGGTCTTGCCGGTATTGACCGGTTCATTGCCGCCCAGATCGTTGAGCGTGATCTTGCGTGTCTTGGTCTCGGCGGTTTCGCCGGCCTTGCGCAACAGCAGCGACAGGTTGCCGACCGACGACGCCAGCCAGACTTTCTGCGCTTCCACCGTGCTCACTTCGAGCGTGACCGACTTCGCAACCGTCGCCTTGGCGACGCGCTCGTCGGCGGACTGATCGACCGCCAGCACGCGCGCATTCTGCAGCACGACTTCGGTGGTCGCCGAACCTTTGTCGATCTGGCGCGTGAGCACGACATCGACGCGGTCGCCGGGCAGCACGAAGCCGCCGACGCCTTCGACATCGTTGACGCGGATGGTCACCGCCTTCATGCCCTTGCGCACCAGCGCCGACAAAGTCGCGCGCTCGCCCGGGCCGGTGATCTTGAGCGAGAGCACCGGCTCGTTCGGCTCGATCGCGGTGAGCACGACGCGGCGGCCGCCGCGCAATATGTCGGAAATTTTCTTGAACGCGCCTGCCGGCATCGACGCTTCCGGCCAGGGCACTTCCGAAAGCATCGCGGCATTGAGTTCGGTGCCGAAACGAAGCGGCTGCTTGGCGACGACGATGGTCTGCATCGCCACCGGCTCCTTGCCGGTCGCCTGCATATCCTTCGCCCGCATGTTGGCCTGGTTATTGAGCCAGGCCTGCGCGATGAACACGGCGATCAGGCCGAACACGACGGCGAACCCGATCATGACGATGGTGCTGGCACGCAAGGCTTTTGTCCCCTTTGACCCGGCCGCAACGGGGCCGGCTTGATGGGGCGAGACTAAAAGGGATGAAGTATTCAATTGCTAATATCGCGGGCGCATCTCGGACTATGCTGAAGACCGCCTGAATTACTATTGTTTACGATCGGTATGCCGATCCGAATGACTTTAGCGAAATCTCACGCGTCGTTAATAATACTGCCGGGTAACTTCACGCCAATCGTAACGATTGGTTGAGCCTAACGATCGCTTGCAGGCGGCAAAACCGGCCGCAAATCGCGGGCCGATGCCCACGCCGCGCTACACCCTGCGCGCGAGAACGCGGCCGCCGCGCCTGCGACAAGGTTACCGGCCCTTTCGGCGAGCGTTGCCCCTGCGGCACGGTTGCGGCAACATGCAAAGGGCGTCACAACATTCGCCGCGTCCGCAACCGGCGGGGCATAACAATATTGCCTGGGAGAAACCGCCAAATGTCGAAACCGCGCATTAGCTATGTCGATCCGGCGGCGATCACCGACCCCGCCATGCTCGCCGAATTCGAGCGTTGCGCGCGCGAGGGCACGCCGCGGCCGGAAAGCCAGGCAATCCGCGCCCACGTACCGGCCACCTTCTGGTCGTTCGCCAATACCTGGCGCGACGTCTTCAAGAACGGCATTGCCGATCACAAAATCAAGGAACTGTGCCGCATCTATGTTTCGCGCTCGGTGCTGTGCGAGTTCTGCGGCAACCAGCGTTCGATTAAGGCGGCCAAGGGCGGCCTCAAGGAAGCCGACTACGCCGAGTTGATCAATTTCGAGAGTTCATCGCGCTACGACGAGCGACAAAAGGCCGCGCTGTCCTATGCCGAAGCGATCACCTGGGATCTTCCCACCGACGACGCCTTCTGGGCGCGGCTGCGCAAATATTTCAGCGAGCCGGAACTGGTCGAGATCGGCTATTTTGTCGCCATCACCATGGGCCAGCAGCGCTGGCTGCGCACCTTGAACATCGAGCACCACCAGATCCTCGCGGGAACCGACGGCTCTATGGCGCCCGGCTTCGAGACGGCGGAGGCGCTGCAACGCTCCAAGCAGGCCGACGACTATTGGGCCAAGATCCGCAACAAACCCACGACACAGGCTGCCGAGTGACCAGTCAACCAACGGCGACGCCCGCCATCCGCGCCTCGGCTTCCAGGAGCGTCACCGGCGAGCCGCGCATTCGCGTCAAGAACCTGGCCAAGCGGTACGGCACGCTCGAAGTATTCCGCGACATCAGTTTCGACGTGGCCGAACGGGAGATCGTCGCCATCGTCGGCCCGTCGGGCTGCGGCAAGACCACGCTGCTGCGCTGCATCGACGGGTTGCTGCCGCACGATGCCGGCGAGATCTGGGTGGGGCGCGAGCGCGTCGAGGAGCCGATCGCCGGCGTCGCGATGGTGTTCCAGCATTTCGGCCTGTTTCCGTGGAAGACGGTGTACGACAACGTCGCCTACGGCCTGCGCATGGCCGGCGCTCCGAAAACCGACATCGAGCGCAAGGTGCCGGAATTCATCAAGCTGGTCGGGCTCGGCGGCTTCGAGACCGCGTTCCCCTATCAGATGTCCGGCGGCATGCAGCAGCGCTGCGGACTGGCGCGAGCGCTCGCCGTTGAGCCGAATGTGCTGCTGATGGACGAACCGTTCGCCGCGGTCGACGCACAGACGCGTGAAATCCTCCAGTTCGAGCTGTTGCGCATCTGGGACGAGCGGCCGACCGCCATGATCTTCGTCACCCATTCGATCGAGGAAGCGGTGCTGCTCGGCCACCGGGTGATCGTGCTCAAGGGCAGGCCCTCGAGCATCCACGAAACCATCGACATCGACCTGCCAAATCCGCGCACGCGGGCGACGTTGCGCGAGCCGCGCTTTGCCGAACTGCGCGAGCGTGTGTGGAACACGCTGATGCGGGAAGCGCGCGAAGCAGAGTTCCAACTCGAACGCTAGGCCCCAAAAACCGTCAACGAGACAGGGAGGATTCAATGTTGCGTAGAATGGCAAATCTGCTGGCCGGCCTCGGCCTGCTATGCGCCTTGCTGGCGGCGCCAACCGCACCGGCGGCGGCGCAAGGGAAAAAGCTCACCGCCGCGCTGCCGGGCATTCCGCCGATCTTTTCCGTGATGCTCAATTACATCGCGGTCAAGCAGGGCTTCTTCAAGAAGTACGGCGTCGAAGTCGATATCCGTCCCTTCGACAACGGTACCGCGGCGGCGCGCGCGGTGGTCGCGGGCGATGCGGATTTCTCCTGGTCGCCGACCCCGCCGGTGATCAATCAGATTTCCAATTCCGGCGTGCCGCTGGTCGCGGTCTTCGGCATGCCGAACCCGGACTGGGTCATTGGCACCACCGAAAAAGGCAAGAAATGCCAGGACATCAAGGGACAGGAAGTCGGCGTCGACTCGGTCGGCGGCGCCCGTTCGGTGGCGCTGCGCTCGATGCTCGCCGCCTGCCCGGGCGTGACGATCGACGACGTGAAACAGGTCGCGCTCGGCGGTGGCGCCGCGCAAGCCATGATCGCCGGCCGTCTGGCCTACGGCGTGTTGCACCTTGACGACCTCGCTGAGATCAGGGTGCAAGGCAAGAATCTGGAAATCCTGCAGCGGCAGAAGGAAACCAACCCGACCAGCCACTACCTGATGATGGTGGTGCGCAAGGACAAGCTTGCCGCCAATCGCGACGCCTATGTGCGCGCGGTCGCCGGCATGATCGAGGCGGCGCATTACATGGCCGACCCCAAGAACGCCGATACGGTCGCCGAGGAATGCATGGCCACCGGCCACAGCAAGGCGGTCGCCAAAGCCGCGCTCGAGCAATTCCTCGCCATCAACTTCTGGGCGCAGAACGACGATGGCCTGCCGCGCAACAAGCTCGAGGCCACCGCCAAGCTGATGAAGAAGATCGGCGCGATCAAGCCCGACAAGGAGCCGGTGACTTACGAGCAACTGGTCGACACCAGCGTCTGGAAGGACGCCAACGCGATGGTGAAGTGAAGTTCCGCACTGTCGTCCCCCGCGCAAGCGGAAGACGGCAGTGCGCTCCGTGCCGGCCGCTTGTTCGCAGCGCAGCGGTTACCGGACCGTCCGCGCACGCGGACGGTGACAACCGAATAGGCCAAGGCTCAGTGCTCAACAGCTCGCTCCGCCGCAACGCGCCGTTCTGGATCAGCCTTCTCATCGGCATCGCCGCTTGGGAGATCGCCGGCCGCTCGACCAGCCAGGCCTTCATGGTGCCGTTCTCGGCGACCGTGGTACAGCTCTGGCAGTTGATACGCAGTGGCGAATTCATCCGTCAGCTTTTCGATTCGGCGCAACTTTTCCTCAGCGGATTCATCCTTGCGCTCGTCGTCGGCATGCCGCTCGGCATGCTGCTGGCACGCGTGCGCGTGCTGCGCATCGGCATCGAGCCCTACATCATGATCGTCTATTCGACGCCGCTGGTGGCGTTGATCCCGTTCATTCTGTCGATGATGGGCTTCGGCTTTGCGCCGAAGGTGCTGGTGGTGTTCCTGTTCGCGGTGTTCCCGGTGATCTACAACACCGTGGAGGGCGCGCGCAGCATCAAGCCCGAATTGATCGAGGTGGCCAAATCGTTCCGTTCCAACGAATGGGCGCTGTGGCGCGAAGTCATGCTGCCTTACACCCTGCCCTTCGCCATGACCGGCGTCCGCCAGGCGATCGGCCGCGCGCTGGTCGGCATGATCGCGGCGGAGTTCTTTCTAAGCGCCACCGGCCTCGGCCAGCTCATCATGGCCGCCTCGCAGAATTTCGACACCGGCGGCGTGTTCGCCTCGATCCTGGTGATCGCGCTGATCGGCGTCGGGCTGATGCGGCTCGGCCTCAAGATCGAGCGCCACTTCGCGCGCTGGAGACAGTAGCGCATGTTGCCGAAACGCCCTTGCTCGATTGCGATGCGGCACCGATGCTTCCCGGAAACGTCCGTGCGCCGGGAAACCGAACGATGACCGAGTCGACCATCGGCGTCTCCGCTCCCCCCGCCGCGGCGGCAAATCCCGCGGCTGCGGCCACGCGCTGGTACGCCAACCTCCTGCCGCGCTTCATCACCGGGCTCATTATCCTGCTCGCCTGGGAACTGGTGGTGCGAGCCTATGCGCCGCCTTTTGTGGCAAAGCCGACGTCGGTGGCGATGGCGATCCCGCGCGTGTTCGCCGATCCGGCCTTCCAGATTGCCACGGCCGCAACCCTCGCCGCGGTCGCCGAGGGTCTCGTCATCGCCCTGGTGTTCGGCACCATGATCGGCCTGCTGATGGGCCGCAGCCCCGCGTTCGAGCGCGGTTTCCGGCATTATATCAACAGCTTCTATGCCATGCCCATGATCGTGGTGCTGCCGTTGTTCTCGTTGTGGTTTGGCTATTCCGGCGTGACACGGATCGCGACCATCATCTTCGCCGCCATCTTCTCCATCATCATCAATGTGGCCGACGGTGCCCGCTCGGTGCCGCGCGAATTTCTCGAAGTGGCGCGATCGTTCCGCTCCAGCCGGCTGCGCATGCTGGGCGAGATCGTGCTGCCGGCGTCGATGCCCTATCTGCTGGCCGGATTCCGGCTGGCCGCCGGACGCGCGTTGATCGGCGCGGTGGTCGCCGAATTCTTCCTGTCGATCGGCGGGCTCGGCTACTTCATCCTGTACAATTCACGCTCCTATCGTCACAACGAAGCCTTCGTCGGCGTGCTGCTGCTCGCCGCCTTCGGCGTCGGCTTCGAGCTCCTGGTGAACTGGAGCACGCGCCGGTTTATGCCGTGGTACCGCCGCGACGAAAAGACAAACTGACACATTCCGGGGAAATTCCGCATGTCTTCCGATCCTATCGTCAAGGCCGCGATCGCGCATTGGGGCCCGCGCTTCATGGCCAACGGCGTGGTGCTGACCGACTTCGAGGAAGTGACCGCCTCGCTCACCTCCTATGACGACTGGTGCCGCGCCTGGTCTGCGCGGGCGGCGCATCACGAGGCGATGGGCCGCGAGGCGATGGCGAAAAAACACTTCCTCACCGCCGGCGAATGTCTGCAACGCGCGGGCGTCTATTATCATTTCGCCTCGTTCCTTTTCACCCGCGACCAGGCGCAGATGAAGGCCGCGCACAAGAAGCAGATCGCCTGCCGCCAGGCGGCGCTGCCCTATATCGATCCGCCGGGCGAACGCGTTGAGATCCCGTACGAAGGCAAGACGCTCGCCGGCATCCTGCGCAAGCCGAAGGGCATCGACAGGCCGCCGGTGGTGGTCATGGCGGTCGGCCTCGACTCAACCAAAGAAGAGACCGACGCCTATGAGGCGCCGTTCCTCGCGCGCGGCATCGCCACGCTGGTTTTTGAAGGTCCCGGACAGGGCGAGGCGCAATACGACTTCGCCATCCGCGGCGACTACGAAGTGCCGGTTCATGCCGTGCTCGACTTCGTGGAGACGCGGCGCGATCTCGACACCGCGCGCGTCGGCATGTGGGGCGTCAGCCTCGGCGGCTACTACGCGCCGCGCGCCACCGCATTCGAAAAACGCATCAAGGCCTGCATCGCGCTCGGAGGGCCGTTCGAGTTCTCCAAGGCTTGGGACACGCTGCCGCAGCTCACACGCGAGGCGATCCGCTCGCGCTCGCACGCGGCCTCGGACGCCGACGCGGTCAGGAACATCTCCAGATTGTCGATGGTCGGCGTGGCGCAGAACATCACCGTGCCGATCTACATCGTCAACGGACGGCTCGACCGCCTGGTGCCGGCCGCCGACGCCGAACGGCTGGCTCGCGAGGTGAAGGGGCCGGTCGAACTGATGATCGTCGAGGACGGCAACCACATCGCCACCAACCGCGCCTACCGCTGGCGTTCGCAGAGCGCGGATTGGCTGAAGGAGCAGCTTCGCTGAGCGCTACGCCTGCTTTGGCAGCGCCACGATCATGTCGAGCTCGATGCGCGCGCCGGGCGACGACAACTGATTGATGCACACGGTCGTCGAGGCGGGCCGCCAATCGCCGAAATATTTGGCCATGGTCGCATGCATGGCGTCGGCGTCGCGGAAGTCGGTCAAATACTTCGTCACCTTGACCACGTCGCGCCAGCTCGCGCCGGTATGATCGAGGATCGACTTGATCGCCTCCATCGCGCGCACGGTCTGCTCCTCGATCGAGTGCGGATGCACGTGCTCGGCGTCCACATGCGGATGCTTGTGATAGAGCGGCGAGGGCGTTGCGCCGGACAAGAACATCAGGTCGCAGGCGCCGACGATGTGCACCGCCGGGGCGTAGGGCATGGTGTGCGCTTCTTCCGGCTTCGGGTGCACCGGCTCGAGCCTGAAGCCGCGCTGGGGTTGGGTTCTCACGTTCATGCTGGCCTCCCGGATGCTGTCATCGCCGGACTTGTACCGGCTGTCCCGCTTAGGCTAGCACAGCACCGCGTCCTTGAGCGCCCAGGAGCCCCGAATGCCCTCCACGATCCTCGATTCCGCGGTGTTTCGCGACATTTTCACGACGCCGGCGATGCGCACGGTGTGGTCGGACGAAAACCGCGTGCAGAAATATCTCGATTTCGAAGCGGCGCTGGCGCGCGCGCAAGGCAAGCTTGGCATCATCCCGAAAAACGCCGCCGCCGAGATCGTGCGCCATTGCGATGCCAAATTGATCGACATGGCCCGGCTGAAAGAGGCGACCGAGCGCATCGGTTATCCGGTGCTGCCGGTGGTGCAGCAACTCGTCAAGCTGTGCAAGGACGGACTGGGCGAATGGTCGCATTGGGGCGCCACCACGCAGGACATCACCGACACCGCCACCATCCTGCAAATCCGCGAGGCGCTCGATCTTGTCGCCGACGACATCGGCGCGATTTCCGATTCGCTCGCCAGGCTCGCCAAGAAATACCGCGACACGCCGATGGCCGGCCGCAGCAACCTGCAACAGGCGGTGCCGATCACCTTCGGCTACAAGATGGCGACCCTGCTCGGCGCCTTCGAGCGCCACAAGCAGCGCCTTGCGGAATTGCGCGCGCGCGTGCTGGTCGGCGAGTTCGGCGGCGCCGCCGGCACGCTGTCCTCGCTCGGCAAGGACGGGCTTAAATGTCAGGCCGAACTGATGAAGCAGCTCAAGCTCGGCCAGCCCGACATTTCCTGGCACACGGTGCGCGACCGCATCGCCGAGGTCGGCTGCTTCCTCGGTCTCGTCACCGGCACCTGCGGCAAGATCGCCTTCGACATAAAGCTGCTCATGCAGACCGAGGTCGAAGAAGTGCAGGAGCCGTTCCATCAGGGCCGCGGTTCGTCATCGACCATGCCGCAGAAACGCAATCCGATTTCCTCGGTCTACATCACCGCGCAGGCCGCCATGGTCAAGCAGCTTGTCGCGGCGCTCCTGGAGGCGCAGGTCGAGGACCACGAACGCGCGACCGGCCCCTGGGAGATCGAATGGATCGCCCTGCCGGAAATCTTCATGCTGTCGGCCGGCGCACTGGCGCAGACCCGCTTTCTCGTCGGCGGGCTGCAAGTCAACGAGAAAAAGATGCGCGAGAACCTCGACATCACCAAAGGCCTGATCATGTCGGAGGCGGTGATGATGGGACTCGGCGCCGCCATGGGGCGCAACCGCGCGCACGATGTCGTCTACGACATCTGCCGCGAGGTGGTGAAGACCGGCCGTCCGCTGGTCGATCTGCTCGCCGCGGACAAGGAAATCGGCCGGCACGCCAGCCGCAAACAACTGCAAAAACTGGTCGACCCGGCGAATTATCTGGGTGTCGCCGGCGAGATGGTCGACCGCGTGCTGAAGATGAGAAAGAAATAGCCGGCCGCACGGTCGAGGACGCGCACCGGACGGTGCGCTCCTCAGGATGCGGCGGACCGCGGCATCGTCTTCCAGATCGTCGCGGCGACCGCGAGCGTCGTCACCCCGATCGCGGCAAACAGCGCCGGCATGGTCACGCCGTATTTCTGCATGATCGCCACCGCCACCGTCGCGCCGGTCATGAAGGCGGCGTTGAGCACATTGATCGCGCCGACATTGCGCGCGCGATAGTCGGGGTTGCTCCAGGCCTGCACCGCGGCGAAGGCCGGCACGATGAACAGGCCGCCGGCGACCGCCATGCCGGCAAGGTCCACCGCGACGCGAAGCCCCAACACGCTGGAAAATACCGCGCCCGGCGCGAGCGGCGCCGCCGCCGCAGCCAGACCGGAACTCGCGACGCCGAGATCAAGCGCAAAAGCGCCGAGCAATACGGCGCCGACAAGCGTGGTCGTGAGCACGATGCGTCCGCTCGCGATCGCGGCGGCGAGGCCCGAGCCGAGGCCGACCGCGACCGAGAACAGTGCCAGATAGGCGGTGACCGTATCCTCGTTGCCGCCGATGAGGACCTTGATCAGCGGCGGCAGCAGCGACAACACGACGATGCCAACCAGCCAGAACCAGCTCGTCACCATGGCGCCCCACCACAGCCGCGGATCGGCGCGCAGGTGGCGGATCATCCGCAAGGTCGAAGCGGCGATGTTGAACGTGACCTGCAACTGCGGCGCGCCGGCGCCGGTCGGCGGGATCAACAGCGTCGCGCACCAGCAGAGAAGCGCAAAACCCATCACCAGCGCCGCGAAAACCGCGACGTCGCCGCCCCCGCGCGCCGCCAGGCCCGCGGTCATGGTGCCAAGCAGAATGGCGACGAAGGTCGCGCCTTCCACCAGCGCATTGGCCGCCGGTAGCTGCTCGCGCCGCAGGTGATCGGGCAGGATGCCGTATTTGATCGGCCCGAACAGCGCCGCCAGCACGCCGAAGCCAGCGAGCGCAATAAAAAGGATCGGGAGCGAAGCGCGCGCGTAGCCGGCGACCGCCAGGGCGGCGACGAAAATCTCGGCGAATTTCAGCCGCTGCGCCACCTTCGCCTTGTCGTGGCGGTCGGCAAGTTCGCCGCCGAGCGCCGACAGGAAGAAATAGGGCGCGATGAAAATCGCGCTTGCCAGCGTGACCAGGGCTTCCGTGTTGGCCGCCGCCGAGCGAAACAGGATAAGAAATACCAGCGTGGTTTTGAGAAAATTGTCATTGAATGCCGCGAAAAACTGGCACCAGAACAGCGGCGCAAAGCGCTTCGACAGCATCAGGAAGGGCGGCATTGCCCCATTATTGCAAAGTTCCAGCGCCGTGGTGCGGCACTTGAAGAAAAAAGGCGGCCTTGCGGCCGCCCAAAGGAATTGCGTCAGACAGTAAGAAATTACAGGCGGAATTTCCCGCCATCGGCGGATTCCGTAACAATCGCGGCCAGGCTAAAGGCGACCGCTATGGCGAAAGCAACGGTAAAAAGCATGGTCCACATGGCGTAGCCTCCTCGTTGGCGCAAGCGCGCGGGGGAGTCTGGCGAATGCAACGCACGACTTTCACATTCGTTCCTTGCCTCGCTGAACCGTATAACGCCATGCGGTATCCAATTGACGTACCAAATCCGTAAAAACTATGCGCGATTGCAACTAAAGCCGGATCGAAGAGCGCAGATCGCGCAGCAGAATGCGCAGGTCGATTTCGCGCAGTTCCAGATAGTTCCGCCGCAACCAGTGTTGCAGCTCGTTCTCGACTTCATCCGGCGCGCCGGCGCCGCCGGCAAGCCGCGGCTGGGAAAACGAGAACGGCGGCGTCTCGACGTATTTGCGCAGGCCCGGCGCCAACTGGGTGAGGCGCACGACGACGGTGCCGAGCCCGAGCAGGCCGTATTTGTGGCGCACTTGCGCGGAACCGAGGATCTCGTTGTGCACCGGAACCAGCACCGCGCCGGGCAATCGATTTTGCAGGCCGTTATAGGCCTCGACCGAGGCGTGATCGGGCGTGATGAGAAACAAAACGGCCGCCGCGATGCCGCGGCCGCGCGCTTCCTCGACAAAGCCGATCTGGGCGGCAAGCGTAAAGAAGGATTCGAACGACGCGTGTCCGAGATCGACGATCTTGTCGGTGCCGTCCGCAGCGATCAGCCGGTCGAACAGCGCCATCTGTCCCTTGATGTCGTCGATGGTCGACTTCATCGCCTGTTCCGGCAGGAACTGCGCCAGCGTGCGTTCGCCGGCGTTGACGTCGAAAGCGGCGACCGCGCGGCGCTCGTGCAGATGAAAGTCGGTGAGCAGGCGCGCCAGCAGGGTCTTGCCCACGCGCGGCCGCGGCGACGCCACGATGATGACGGAATTGCGCAACGACATCAGTTCACCGGACGCCGATCGCGCTCAGTTTCATTTTGACGCGCGGCTGGCCTTGAGTTTGGCGTCGTTCTTTTCCGCTTTCGGCGCGACCAGGTCGATCAGATTGACGCGGTCGAATTCGCCCCAGACCTGACGCAGCCAGTGGCGCACATAGCCGCGCAGGACGAATGAATTATCCGCCGGCTCGCCCTTGGCGTTCTTGTTGGCGACGAACGACACGAAGGGGACGCTCGCCACCTCGACCTGTTCGCACGCCATCTCGTTGAGCTTCGGCACTGTGATCTCGCCGACGTCGGTGAGCTGCTTGAAATACGAATTGTAGGTTTCCGGGTCCCAGTCGAAGAACGTGGTGTTGTTGATGAAATTCTTGACCAGAAAGTAGTTGGCGTTGCGGACGAAACGGGACATCTCGGCGATTTCCTGGAGCGAGGCGATGGAGGGCCCCAGGATGTGGAACACCGCAAGCGAAATATGACCCCGCTTGGCCTGCTCGAGGAAGCCGATGTCGCTGAGCGCCTGCAGCGTCGTCGACAGCAGCCCGGCGCGCACGTCGATCACGGTCACCCTGGCGGCGGAATTGCCCAAGGTGTCGAACACCTTCATCTGGTCCGGGATCGCGGTCAGATCGACGACTTCAGTGACTTCGGGATGAAAACGCTTGAGCGTGCCGCGCGGAGACTCGGTATCGAAGGCGCGCGCCGGCGTGTTGTCGGCGGCGAAATAGTCGAGCAAGGTACGCGCGATGGTGGTCTTGCCGACGCCACCCTTGTCGGCGCCGACCAGAATGACAGTTGGTTTAGCCATGGTACACTCTAACTCACGAGACACGAGGCTAAGTCGCCGCCTGCCGGTCGATCGTGCTTGCCGGCAGCCCCGACAGTCATGCATAGATCAATGCGTCAATGCGGCTAGTCTGTGGCCGTTGTAAGAAGTTTCGTCACATTCGCGGCGCGTTCCGCGTTGCCGACCGGGGAAGTCTCCATGGCCACAATCTTCAACGAGAGCGATATTGCCGCCGAACCGGCGGACCGCGGCGCCGCGCGCCAGCATCTGTTGACCGGCGCGCGAGTGCCGGGAACCCGCGTACTGGTCGATCGTCTTACGCTCGACCCCGGCGGCGAGATCCGCCTGACGGTGCCGGCGCGCGGGCTCGCCTGGTTGCAGCCGCTGGAAGGCGAAGCGGTGCTCACGCATGGCGGCGAACGTCAGACTCTGACCGAAGCCAATGTGGTGTTCTTGCCGCCGAACCATGCGGCCACCCTGTCGTCGGCTCGCGGCAGCGTCGTTCTGATCAGCGAGATCCCGGATGCCGCCAGCCTCGACGCCGGCCTGGGCAAAAATCCGCCGGACTTCCGCGTGGTCGATTGGATGCGCGAGCCGGTGCTCGATTCCGTGCACGATGCGCGCAAGCGCATTTATCTGGTGACGCCGAAGCTGTTCGGCACCAAAGCGGTGAAGGGCGAAATGATCATCTATCCGCCCGGCACCGCCGCCGCCAACCATCATCACGTCGGCGCCGAGCATTTCATGTATGTGCTGCGCGGGCGCGGCACGGTCTTTGCCAACGAGCAGCCGTTCCCCGTGCGCCGGGGCGACCTGATCTATTATCCCGACCTCGAACGGCATTTCCTGCAGGCGGCGCCGGACGAGGAACTGGTGTTCGCGGAATATTTCGTGCCCGGCGAATTCAAGACGATCTGGGTGAACGAGAATGAGATCTGCACCTGGACCCCGACCGGCCGCGACATCCGCGGCGGCAAACCCACGCGCGACATCAAGGCGCATTCCTCGGCGGACGTGAAAAATCCCGTGGAAGTGTGAATTAGCCTTCGCGATGTGAAGGCTGGTGCCGGCGGAGGGATTTGAACCCCCGACCACCCGCTTACGAAGCGGATGCTCTACCGCTGAGCTACGCCGGCTGGGCGCCTTTCAAGCGCGCGCCACTACTATCGGCGCGCGCCGGGAATGGCAATACGCCCGGCGGATTAACGAAATAGCTGCATGAAACGCTGCCAGGGCGCCCGCGGCGGCGGCGACGCGGTTTCCGCCACCGGGTCGTTTTCGAGCCCGGAATCCGGCCCCGGATCGTCGGGCGCGTGCACCAGCGGAATAACCGGCTCGACCGCAATTCCCAAGGTTGCCGATCTGGCTGCCGGTTTCGCCGGAACGATCCGTGGCGGTTCCGCCTCGCCTTGCAGCACCGGCGTTACCGGCGGCGCCGACGGCGTCAACGCCATGTTCTCAGCCGCAGGCTTCGGCGGCAGCGGAGCGATTTCGATCACCGGCCGTGTGACGCCGATCTCGGCCAGCGGCACTTTCCAGGTGAAACCGTCGAGCCGCCCGTTCGGCGAAACCGGCATCCAGCGTTCGGACACCACGCCATCCGCGGTCCATGCCGGATCGCCGGCGGCGCGCATGGCGCGGCCCATCCATTCGCGTACACGGCCTTCGTCGCCGTGTTCGGCTTCCTCGATTTGCGCCATCAGGATTGCCACCCGCCGCGTCGGCGCCGCGAGATAGGCGGCAAGCGCCGCCCGTGCGGCGGCAAATTCGCGGGCATCGAGCGCCGCATGCGCCACGGCGAGCGCGCCTTCGCGCTGGCCCGGCACCTGCGCGGCGAGCTTCTGCATGCGCGCAAGACGCTCGCGCGCCGAATCGCCGAGCCGCAGATCGGCATAGGCCTCGGCGATATCCGGGTGCGGACTGAGCGCCCATGCCTTTTCCAGAATCCTGCGCGCCTTGCGCTGCTCGCCCGCTTCCGCCAGCCGGCGGCCAGCGAATGCCGCCGCCGGCACAAGATCGGGCGCGAGCTTCACCGCCTCCAGCACGTCGCCGCGCGCCGCGTCGCGGTCGATGGTTTCCAGCGCCAGCGCGCGGGCGGTGAGCAGCACGGCGCGCTTGCGCCGATAGTCGGCTTTTTCCAGCGCGCCCTTCATGCGATCGAGCGCTTCCAGCGCGCCGGCCCAGTCGGCGGCGGCGCAGCGATAGTCGAGCACCGCCTGCCCGGCCCAGACCGGCGCCGGCGAGGCTTTGCCCGCCTCCTCGGCGGCGAGCCGCGCGGCCTGCGCGTCGGCGTGCCGTTGCGCCTCGATGTAGAGCCCGCGCAAGCCGAGCAGCCTGGTGTCGTCGCGCCGCGTCATCTCGCGAAAGGCGCGCTCGGCGCCGCCGCGGTCGCCGGCCATCTGCGCCGACTGCGCGCTGAGCAGAAGCGCCAGCGGATCGCCGGGCGACAGCCGCGCCGCTTCGTCCGCCGACCGGCGTGCGCTGCGCAAATCGCCGGCGCCGACCGCGATCAATCCGCGCGAGATGGCGAGGTAGCCTTTCATGGCGCGGCGGTGACGAAAGAACAACGCCGCCTGTTCGGGCGAACGCATTATGCCGCGCACGATCGCCCACAGCGCCATGAGCACGACCGCCAGCACGGCGACCGCGAGTGCTGCCACCATCACCGAGGTCTCGATGTGGTAGCCCATCCAGGTGACGGCGACATCGCCGGGCCGGTCAGCGAGCCAGACAAAGCCTGCCGCCAGCACCGCGACCGCCAGGAGGAAAAGCACCACCCGGATCATCGTGCCCTCACTTCGAGCCGAGCGCGCGCGCCGTTGCGGCGGCGTATTGCCGTGCCGCCGCGAGCGCATTCTGCCGCGCCGTCGCCTGGCCGACCCAGCCGGCCGCCTGCTGGCGCGCGGCGTCCGGCAGCTTGCCGATGTCGCTCACCGCAGCGGCGATGTCGGCCTTGGCGGCGGCGATCTCGATACGCGCCATCACCGCGGATGGATCGTCACCGGGCGGCGCATCGACCGGGCGGATACGCACGAGCCTGCCGGCATTGGCCTGCAAGCGTTCGAGAAAGCCGCCCTGCGGCGCCTGCGCGCCGGAACTCCTGAGCAGCGCCGGCAACAGCGCCCCCAACTGTTGCGCCAGTGCTTGCGCGGACGGCACGCCGGATGCGGCATACGGCGCGAGCGCCGCGAGCGTCTTGTCGTCGCCGGCAAGCTGCTTGACCGCTGCCAATTCGTCGGCGTACGGCGCGCCAATGACGACGGCATCGCGCAGCACCTCTGCGCTCAATGCGAGGCGTGCGGCATTGTCGCTGCCGCTGGTTTTGCCGGCGATCCCGGCAATTTCCGCACGCGCTGCCTTGGTCGCGATCTCCAGTGCCGCGATGCGGTCTTGCAGCGACTGGAAATCGGCCGGCGAGATTCCGGCAGCGGAAGCTTTCGCCGCTTCCTGCACGCTGCCCTGAAGGCCCGCTACCGCTTGCGCCGCCGCATCCGCGCGCTCGCGCGCGACGCCCGCATTGACGGCCACATCGTCGGTCCGCCGGTTGAGCGCGGCAAGCGCGACGCCGAGCGATTTCATCGCGCTGTCGGCGGCGGCAAGCTTGGCGGCCACACCGGCGTCGCCCGCCGGCAGCTTGGAGATAGTGTCTTCGATCCTGCCCACGCGTTGCGCCAGGGCGTCGAGCAATGCTTTGTCCGGCGCGGCCGGCGGACGGTTCGTCAAATCGCGCATCTGCGCCTGCAACGCCGCGACTTGCGCATCGACATCGGCCGGACCCGCCTGACGCGCCGGCAGCAGCCCGCTCAGCCAAAATCCCAACGCGGCCAGCACCACGATCGCCCCGCCGGCGAGGCCGGCAACGAGCAGCGCAAAAATGCCGCCACCGGTCCGCGCCGCCACGGGTTCGCCCGGCTGCGGCGGCGGGGCCCGCGCCGGCTCGTCAACCGGCGGTGCGTCGGACAGCGGCGGCATCTCGGTCGCGGTCAGATCGATGGTGGCGGCGGCGCGCCTCTTGCGGCGCGCTGGCTGCGGGGTGGCTTGCGACTCGGATTGCGGCGCCGCTTCGGGCGCCTCCGGCGTCGTACGCTTGTCTGACATCGGTTTCCTCGGCGAATCGGCCCGCCTGAGGGGAGGAAATAACGCAAATGGCGTTGCCGCGCCAATCAACCCTGCACCGGCTCCAGGCTGGCGATCAGCGCCGCTTCGTTCGGCCGCGGCGCGATGGCGATCCGGGCAACCCCGGCCTTTGCCAGTGGCTCGGCGATCTGCGCCGACAGGCAGATGTGGCGCACGCCCAGCGCCCGTTCGAGAAGGCCGGCCGCGCGCGCGCCGGCGATAAAGTTCTCGGCGCTGCGCCTCGAATAATGCAGCACCGCGTCGACCTCGCCGGCGCCAAGCGCCGCGGTCAGCACGGCGGGAAAGGGCGCGGTGACCGCGCGGTAGACCACCCTCATCTCCGCCGCGATGCCGTGCGCGGTCAATTCGGCCACCAGATCGGCGGCGCGATCCTCGCCGGCAAGATAGAGCAGCGGCGCCTTTGCGTCGGCGCGCCGCGTGGCGATCAGCCGCACCAGATCGCGCACGTCCCCGCCGGCCGTGGTGATGTCGGCAAAGCCCGCCTGCCGCGCGGCCGTAGCGCTGCGCTGGCCGACCGCGAACAGCGGCAACGTGAACAGCGCCCGGCATTCCGGGTCATCGGCTGCGGCCGCAGGCGCGTTGGCGCTGGTGATAATGACGCCACCCCAGCCGCCGGAAAGATCGGCCGCAAGCGACTCGACCTGCATCAACGGCGCTACGAGCACATCGTGCCCGCGCGCCCGCAAGGTGGCGGCGGTGCGTTCGCTTTCGCTGTGCGGGCGGGTAACGACGATGCGCATGGTCAACCAAAGAATCCCGGGCCGGCGGATTGCCGCAACGTCCGACCGGCCTCGGCGCCGATGCGCGTTGCATCCGCTCGGGCGCCGGCAACCGCGGTCTCGTGCGCGGCGCTTCCGTCCGGCTTGATGATGAGCCCGCGGAATTGCAGTGCGCCGCCGGCGATTGTGGCGTGGCCGCCGATCGGCGTCTTGCAGGATCCGTCGAGCTCGGCGAGGAAGGCGCGCTCGCACGCGACCGCGGCCGACGTGTCGGGGTGATCGACGCGCGTCAGCAATTCGCGCATGCGCGTATCGTCCGCGCGCGCCTCGATGCCGATGGCGCCTTGCCCGGCCGCCGGCAGGAACTCCTGCGTGCTCATGATCCGGGTGGCGTGCCGCGTCAGCCCGAGCCGCTTCAGGCCGGCGAGCGCGAGAATGGTCGCGTCGGCGTCGCCGGCATCAAGCTTGCGCAGCCGTGTCTCGACGTTGCCGCGCAGCGGCACGACGCGCAGATCGGGGCGCACGCGCCTGGCGATCGCCAGCCGGCGCAACGATGCGGTGCCGAGGCTGGCGCCTTGCGGCAGCGCGGCAAGCGAATCCGCCTTGCCGCTGATGAACACATCGCGCGGGTCCTCGCGTTCGAGACAGGCCGCCAACATAAGCCCCGACTGTGACACGGTCGGCATATCCTTGGCCGAATGCACGGCAAGATCGATGCGGCCGGCGATGAGCGCTTCCTCGATCTCCTTGGTGAACAGGCCTTTGCCGCCCAACTCCGCCAGCGGCCGGTCCTCGATGACGTCGCCCGAGGTGCGGATGACGACAATCTCGATCGCCTCCTCGGCCACCCCGAGCGCGCCGGCGAGCCGCGCCCGCACGGCGCGCGTCTGCACCAGCGCCAGCGGGCTGCCGCGCGAACCGATGCGCAACGGGGCGGTGGATTGCGTCATATTCCCTCTCGATGGTAGGGGGTCTTTTAGAGCACCCTTTGCGGAAAAGGGAGGCCGGAGGGAGAAATGATCGTCCTCGGCATCGAAACCACCTGCGACGAGACCGCCGCCGCGGTGGTGGAGCGTTTCGAGGACGGCCGCGGCAAGATCCTGTCCAACGTCATCCTGTCGCAAGTGAGCGAACACGCCGCGTTCGGCGGTGTCGTGCCCGAGATCGCCGCCCGCGCGCATGTGGAAGCACTCGACCTCGTCATCGGCAAGGCCATGCAGCAGGCCGGCCACAATTACAACGGCATCGACGGCGTCGCCGCGGCGGCCGGTCCGGGGCTGATCGGCGGTGTCATCGTCGGGCTGACCACGGCCAAGGCAATCGCACTGGTGCAGCGCAAGCCGCTGATTGCGGTCAACCATCTGGAAGCGCACGCACTGACCGCGCGGCTGACCGACGCAACGCCGTTTCCCTATTGTCTTTTTCTCGCCTCCGGCGGTCACACCCAGATCGTCGCGGTGCGCGGGGTCGGCGATTACGTCCGCCTCGGCACCACGCAGGACGACGCCATCGGCGAGGCCTTCGACAAGACGGCGAAGCTGCTCGGCCTCGGCTATCCGGGCGGCCCGCAGGTGGAGAAAGAAGCCGCGCGCGGCAATGCCGCCCGCATCGCGCTGCCGCGGCCGATGCACGGCCGCAAAGATGCGGATTTTTCGCTGTCCGGCCTCAAGACCGCGCTGCGGCTGGAAGCGGAAAAGATCGCGCCGCTCTCCGACCAGGATGTCGCTGATCTATGCGCGGCGTTCCAGCAAGCGGTGGTGGAGGTAGTGCTCGACCGGCTGCGCGCGGGCTTGCGCCTGTTCCGTGCGAAATTCGGCGCGCCCGCGGCGCTGGTCGCCGCCGGCGGCGTCGCCGCGAACCTCGCGATCCGCAAGGTGCTGCACCGCCTCGCCTTCGAGGTCGGCACCGTGCTGGTGGCGCCGCCCCTCGAACTGTGCACCGACAATGGCGCCATGATCGCCTGGGCCGGCGCCGAGCGGCTCGCCCTCGGCCTCACCGACACGCTCGACGTCGCGCCGCGCGCGCGCTGGCCGCTCGACGAGATCGCGGCGGCCAAGGGCAAGCTGCAACGCACGGCGGCGTATAAATGAACATGCAACGCATCGCGGTGCTCGGCGGCGGCGCCTGGGGGACGGCGCTGGCGCTCAGCTGCGCGCGCGCCGGGCGCAGCGTGACGCTGTGGGAGCACGAGCCTGGCAATGCCGAGAGCCTGCAAACCAGACGCGAGAGCCTTTTCCTGCCCGGCGTGCGCCTTGATGACGGCATCAAGCTGACGCGCGCGCTCGGCGAGGTGTCGCGCAGCGACGCGATTCTTCTGGTCGTTCCCGCGCAGGCTATGCGTGTGGTGGTCAAATCGCTGGCGCAGACGATTGCCGGGGCCACGCCGCTGATCGCCTGCGCCAAAGGCATCGAGCACGGCACGCATAAATTCATGTCCGAGATCATCGCCGAGTGCGCCCCGAGGGCGGTGCCCGCGATCCTCTCGGGTCCGAGCTTTGCCGCCGACGTGGCGCGCGGCTTGCCGACAGCGGTGACGCTCGCCGCCGCCGACGGGCAGATCGCGCAAGCGCTGGCGCAGGCGATGGCGTCGGCGAGCTTCCGCCCCTATCATTCGACCGACATGCGCGGCGTCGAGATCGGCGGCGCTACCAAGAACGTGCTGGCGATCGCCGCCGGAATCGTCACCGGCCGCGGCCTCGGCGCCAGCGCCGCCGCGGCGCTGACCACGCGCGGCTTTGCCGAGCTTACGCGCTTCGGCAAGGCCTATGGCGCGAGGCCGGAAACGATGACCGGCCTTTCCGGCCTCGGCGATCTGATCCTGACCTGCTCGAGCCCGCAATCGCGCAATTTTTCCTTCGGCGTCGCGCTCGGCAAGGGCGAGAAGCCGGCTGGCGCAGCGCACGGCAAGCTCGCCGAGGGCGCCTTCACCGCGCCGGTGCTGCTGGAAATGGCGCGCGAGAAGAACATCGAGATGCCGATCTCCGCCGCGGTCGCCGCGGTGCTGACGGAAAAGCTGAGCGTGGATAAAGCAATCGAGTCGCTGCTGTCGCGCCCGATCAAGGCGGAGGAGTGACGTGGCCTACTGGTTGATGAAATCCGAGCCCGGCGCCTGGTCGTGGACCCAGCAAATGAAAGCCGGCGCCAAAGGCGAAGCCTGGTCGGGCGTGCGCAACCACCAGGCCAAGCTCAATTTGATCAAAATGAAGAAGGGCGACCGCGCGCTGTTTTATCATTCCGGCGCCGACAAAGCGGCGGTCGGCATCGTCGAGATCGCGCGCGAACATTATCCCGATCCGACCGCAAAGCCCGGCGAGCCCTGGGTGGTGGTCGATGTGAAAGCGCTCGAGCCCCTGCCCAAACCGGTCACGCTCGACGCGATCAAATCCGAACCGAGACTCAAAGCCATGGTGCTGGTCAATAATACCCGGCTGTCGGTGCAGCCGGTGACGGCCGATGAGTGGAAGCTCGTTTGCAAGATGGGCGGGCTGTAGCCGCGCCGCGATTGCCGGGCTTGACCCGGCAATCCATCCGGAAAGAATTCATTTTTTTGGACGCGCGGGTCCGCGCGATATGGGGAGAAGCAATGACCTTCGCAGGCATCAATTACTGGGCGGTGCTGGTGGCGGGCGCCATCGGCTTCGCTTTCGGCGGCATCTGGTATCGTCTGTTAGCCGCGCCGTGGAAGGCGGCGCACGGCTTCACCACGGAGCAGATCCGCGCCCATCACGGCAAGGGCGCCGCACCCTGGCCGCTGATCGTCGCCCTTGCCGCCGATCTCATCATGGCCTGGATGCTGGCCGGCGTGATCGGCCATCTCGGCGCCGTCACCGTCAAGAACGGCGTCATCTCCGCCGCCTTTATCTGGTTCGGCTTCGTTTTCACGACGCTCGTGGTCAACAACACTTTCGGCATGCGCCGCGCCAGACTGATCGTCATCGACGGCGGCCATTGGCTCGCCGTCCTAGTCCTCATGGGCGCGATCATCGGCGCCTGGGGGGTCTAAACCCCACCAAAGTGGGGGCGATCCGCGCCTTGTCGCCCCCGCAAGCGCCGTCGCATAATAGCGACAACGAGAAACGTGTGCCCGCGGCCGCGCCGCGGGCGGGAGGAAGTTCCGATGTCCGACAAGACCTATGCCGTTCCGCCGGCCTGGCAGAAACGCGCCTTCGCCGACAAGGCCAAATACGAGGAAATGTACGCGCGGTCGATCAAGGACCCGAACGGGTTCTGGGCCGAGCAGGCCAGGCGCATCGACTGGATCAAGCCGTTCACCAAGGTGAAGAACACCTCCTACGACCCGCACAACGTCTCGATCAAATGGTTCGAGGACGGCACGCTGAACATCGCCTACAACTGCATCGACCGGCATCTCGCTAAGCGCGGCGACCAGGTCGCCATCCTGTGGGAAGGCGACGATCCCAAAGACGACAAGAAGATCACCTACAAGCAGTTGCACGCCGAAGTCTGCCGCTTCGCCAACGTGCTGAAGGCGCGCGGCGTCAAGAAGGGCGATCGCGTCACCATCTACATGCCGATGATTCCGGAAGCGGCGATTTCCATGCTCGCCTGCGCGCGCATCGGCGCCATTCATTCCGTGGTGTTCGGCGGCTTCTCGCCCGAATCGCTCGCCGGCCGCATCGAGGACTGCAAGTCGCCCATCATCGTCACCGCCGACGAGGGCTTGCGCGGCGGCCGCAAGATTCCGCTCAAGGCCAACGCCGACGCCGCAGCCGACAAAGCCGGCGGCGTCACGTCGATCATCGTCGTGCGCCGCACCGGCGAGAAGGTGAACATGAAGCCGGGCCGCGACGTCTATTACGACGACATCGCCAAGATCGTGCCGGCCGACTGCCCGTGCGAAGAGATGAACGCGGAGGACCCGCTGTTTATCCTCTACACGTCGGGCTCGACCGGCAAGCCGAAGGGCGTGCTGCACACCACCGGCGGCTACGCGGTCTATACCTCGATCACGCACCACTACGTGTTCGACTATCACGACGGCGAGGTCTACTGGTGCACCGCCGATGTCGGCTGGGTCACCGGCCACAGCTACATCGTGTACGGGCCGCTTTCCAACGGCGCCATTTCGCTGATGTTCGAGGGCGTGCCCAATTATCCGACCACCTCGCGCTTCTGGGAGGTGTGTGACAAGCATCAGGTCAACATCATCTACACCGCGCCGACTGCGATCCGCGCGCTGATGCAGGGCGGCAACGATCCGGTGAAGAAGACATCGCGCAAGAGTCTGCGTCTGCTCGGCACCGTCGGCGAGCCGATCAACCCGGAAGCCTGGGAGTGGTACTACCATGTGGTCGGCGAAGACCGTTGCCCGATCGTCGACACCTGGTGGCAGACCGAAACCGGGGGCATTCTCATTACGCCGCTGCCCGGCGCCATCGCGCAGAAGCCGGGCTCGGCGACGCTGCCGTTCTTCGGGATCATTCCGCAGATTGTCGACGCCGACGGCAAGGTGCAGCAGGGCCCGACGTCCGGCAATCTGTGCATCGCCGACAGCTGGCCGGGACAGATGCGCACGGTCTATGGCGACCATGAGCGCTTCGTGCAGACCTACTTCTCTACTTACGCCGGCAAATATTTCACCGGCGACGGCTGCCGGCGCGACGACGACGGCTATTACTGGATCACCGGCCGCGTCGATGACGTGATCAACGTCGCCGGCCACCGTCTCGGCACCGCCGAGGTGGAAAGCGCGCTGGTCGCACATCCGAAAGTGTCGGAAGCAGCCGTCGTCGGCTATCCGCACGACATCAAGGGTCAGGGCATCTACGCCTATGTGACGCTGATGGCGGGCGAGAAGCCGAGCGAGGAGTTGCGCAAGGAACTCGTCGGCTGGGTGCGCAAGGAGATCGGCCCGATCGCCTCTCCGGACCTGATCCAGTTCGCGCCCGGGCTGCCGAAGACGCGCTCCGGCAAGATCATGCGCCGCATCCTGCGCAAGATCGCCGAGGACGAATTCGGCAATCTCGGCGACACTTCGACGCTGGCCGAACCGGCGGTGGTCGACGATTTGGTCAACAACCGGCAGAACAAACGGGCGGCCAAGGCGGGAGCATAAGCCTGCATTCTCCGCCCCCATCGCATGGCGCGCCCGCAGCGGGCGTCGCCAACGATGCGGGCAAACCTGTTTTAAGCGCCATTTACGCTAATTCGATCTTTCACGCGGGATGTCCGCGCGCCGCATTACTATTGCCCCCGGGAATAATTGCGGGCGTGGGACATGGTTACCGTACTCAATCGGACGGCGCTTTTCATCGCGTTTGTGCTGGCCTTTGCGCTGCTGGCCGCCGCGGCGCGCGCGGCAACGCACGAGATCGTGCCGATCGCCGGCTTTCAGCCGGGAACCATCGTGGTCAAGACCGCCGAACGCCGGCTTTATTATGTGATCGACGGGCACCGCGCGCTGCGCTTTCCGGTCGGCGTCGGCCGCACCGGCAAGACCTGGACCGGCGTTGCCCGCATCGAAGGCAAATACGTCAAGCCGGCCTGGGCGCCGCCGCAGGAAATCCGCCGCGACCATCCCGATCTGCCGAAAGTCATTCCCGGCGGCGCCGCCAACAACCCGATGGGCGTCGCCGCGCTCACCATGCGCGGCGGTGAATACGCCATCCACGGCACCAACCGGCCCGCCTCCATCGGCGGCTTTGTCTCATACGGCTGCATTCGCATGTACAACAGCGATATCCGCGAGCTTTATCGCCTGGTGAATATCGGCACGCCCGTGATCGTGGAACGCTGACCGTGCGCCTTCTGTTCGCGACGCTCATCGCCCTCGCCACGTTCATGGCGCCGCTCGCGGCGCAGGCGCGCGACATCGTGCCGTTTCACGGCTACGAGCCCGGCACCATCGTCGTGGAAACCGGCGCACGCCGGCTTTTTTACGTGCTGCCCGGCGGTCAGGCGATCCGCTATCCGGTCGGCGTCGGGCGCGCCGGGATGGCCTGGCATGGACGCGCTTTCGTGGCGGAGAAATTTCGCCATCCGGCCTGGGCCAGGGAGCCGGGCGTAACGCCGACCATTCCCGGCGGCTCGCCACGCAATCCGATGGGCGCCGCCGCGCTCGGCCTCGACCGCGGCAACTACGCCATCCACGGCACCAACGATCCGTCTTCTATCGGTGGCTTCGTCTCGCACGGCTGCATCCGCATGTACAACGCCGACATCCTCGACCTTTACGCGCGTGTGCCGATCGGCGCCGAGGTTGCCGTCGTTCGCTGATGGCCGCTTGCGGCCCCGTTCAGCCGCACCAGCTTTCGCGCCGGCCGCCGGAATAGCGCCGGGCAAATCCGCCCTCCAGCATCGCGGCCGACACGTCGGGCGTATGCGCGGTGGATACATCCGCATCGACGCGGCCGCCATATTTGTCCTGACCGACGCGCGAAATGCCGACCTCGCCCTCCGCCAGCAGCCGCGTCAGCTCGTCGCGTGCGGTAAGCGCCTTGACGCGCTCGTCGTCGCAACGGGCGCGCATTTCCGGCGCGTCGATGCCGCGCAGGCGCACGCGCGTGGTGATCTGCATGCCCGGCCACACATGCACCCGCGCCTCGAAAGTGTCGCCGTCGAGCACGCGCACCACCTCGGCCGGATGCCCGCTGCGGATTGGCGACGGCGCCGCCGCGCGACGCGGCTCGACCGCAACGGGCGCGGCATCGCCGCGGCTCGCCGCAGCCGGCGCCAGCAATGCGCCCACGGTCAGCCCGGCGGCGAAGGCGATGGCCGCCAAAAGCAATGCGCCGCCATGCCGCGGATGCGCGAAGGACCTCTGTGATAGGAACATGCTCCTAGGTATAACATCCGCAGGCCGATTCGCAACCACAATCAGAGGATGTATCAATCATGTTTTTCTACCAAAGCCCGAACGGGCGGATCGGCCTAAAGCTGTGAACGGATGGCATTTTCCCCGCCGCTTTTCGCGCCGCGGCCACAATTCGGAGCAATGATCGCCCCATGGCGCGCCCGCGCACCTCTCCGCAGCCGGAAGTTCCCGGCCTGACCGCCCGACGCATCGCCGCCGACATTCTCGACGGCGTCCTGCGGCGCAAGATCGCGCTCGACGAGCAATTGTCCGGCAAGGCCGCGCATCCCGGCCTCGCGGGCCTCGCCGACCGCGACCGCGCGCTGATGCGGCGGCTCGCCGCCACCGTGCTGCGGCGGCTCGGCACCTTGCGTCATTTGCTCGGCGGCTTTCTCGACAAGGGCTTTCCCGCCGACGCGCCGCGCGTGGAAACCATCCTGCTGATCGGCGCCGCGCAGATCCTCTGGCTCGAAGTACCCGACCATGCCGCGGTCGATCTGTCGGTGCGGCTGGCGCAGGCCGACCGGCGCGCGGCGCGCTATGCGGGGCTGATCAATGCCGTGCTGCGCCGCGTGGCGCAGAGCCGCGACAGCAAGCAGGCCATCAACGTGGCGCGCGACACGCCGAAATGGCTGCTCGGTCGGTGGAGCCAGCACTACGGCGCCGACACCGCGCGCGCGGTCGCCGCCGCCAACGGCCACGAGCCGCCGCTCGATCTCACCGTCAAATACGACGGCGAATCCTGGGCCGAGCGCCTGCGCGGCCGCGTCTTGCCGACCGGAACAGTGCGCACTTTTGCGCATGGCGCGATCTCGCTGTTGCCGGGCTTTACCGAAGGCGCCTGGTGGGTGCAGGACGCCGCCGCCGCGCTGCCGGCGCGCCTGTTCGGCGACGTACGCGGGAAAAATGCCGTCGATCTGTGCGCGGCGCCCGGCGGCAAGACCGCGCAGCTCGCCTTCGCCGGCGCCCATGTCACCGCCGTCGATCGCTCGGCGGCGCGGCTTGCCCGCCTGCGCGAAAATCTGGCGCGGCTCGCGTTGCAAGCCGATACCATCGCGACCGACGTGCTCGAATGGCAGCCGTCGAACGGTGCGGCGTTCGATGCCGTGCTGCTCGACGCGCCTTGTTCTTCCACCGGCACCATCCGCCGCCACCCGGACGTGCCCTGGCTCAAGAGCGAGGCCGACATTGCCGTGCTCACCGCCTTGCAGCAGCGATTGCTCGACCGCGCGGTCGAACTGCTCAAACCCGGCGGCACGCTGGTCTATTGCGTCTGCTCGCTCGAGCCGGAGGAAGCCGAGCAGCAGATCGCGGGCCTGTTGGCGCGTAATCCGCAACTCGCGCACGCACCGATCGACGCGGCGGAGGTCGCCGGCCGCGCCGAATTCCTCACCGCCGACGGCGACCTGCGCACGCTGCCGCTGCAATTGCCCGACCCCGATCCGCGCTGGGGCGGTCTCGACGGCTTTTACGCCGCGCGGCTGACCCGCCGGGACGCGTGAAGGCCCCTTGTCCGCCCGCCGCGCGGCCATATTGGACCTTTGCCGACCCTTCGCTATCTTGTGGAATGTGCGCGAGAATCAGGCCGCGCCGCAGGGGACGGGCGCCTTCATGATGCAGGTTTCGGCGGCGGAGCGGGCCAGGCTCTGCGTGCTCATCGGGCGCCGCGCATACCGCGGCCTGCTCGGCCGCATCAGCACGCATCGCCTGCTGCGCTGGCGCTTCGCACCGGCCAAGACCGACCGGCTGGTGATCGCGCCGCAGGACCTGCGCACCGCCGACGCCACCCGCGCCAGCGAAATCTATGCCGGCCGCTTCGCCTTCGCCGGCAAGGTCGTGATCTGCGACCGCCGCTCGCCGTTCGAGATGACGCCGCCGTCCGACGAATGGGCGGTGATGCTGCTCTCGTTTTCCTGGCTGCGCCACCTGCGCGCCGCCGACAGCGCCATCACCCGCGCCAATGCCCGCGCGCTCATCGACGACTGGATCAACCTGCAAGGCGCCTGGCATCCGCTCGGCTGGCGTCACGACATTCTCGCGCGGCGCATCATCTGCTGGCTGAGCCAGGCGCCCTTCGTCCTGCAGGACGCCGACGCGCGTTTCTATCGCCGCTTCATCCGCAGCCTGTCGCGGCAGGTGCGCTACCTGCGCCGCTCGCTCAAGCAGTCGCGCGACGGGCTGCCGCGGTTGCAGGCGGTGATCGCGCTCAATTACGCGACGCTGTGCATAGACGGCCAGTCGGGCGCGCTGCGCGCCAATGCGCGCCGCCTGATCGAGGAACTGCGCCTGCAGATCCTGCCGGACGGCGGACACATCAGCCGCAATCCCGGCGCGCTGATCGAATTGCTGGTGGACCTTTTGCCATTGCGCCAGTTGTTCTCCTCGCGCCACCTGCAGCCGCCGGCGGCGCTCATCAATGCCATCGACCGCATGATGCCGATGCTGCGCTTTTTCCGCCATGCCGACAGCAATTTCGCGCAGTTCAACGGCATGGGTCCGACGCCGGTCGATTTGCTGGCGACCGTGCTCGCCTACGACGACGCGCGCGGCACGCCGGTCTCGAACGCGCCGCATTCCGGCTATCAGCGCATCGATGCCGGCGAGACGGCGCTGCTGATCGATACCGGCCGGCCGCCGCCGCTCGCCTTGAGTCAGGAAGCGCATGCCGGGTGCCTGTCGTTCGAGCTGTCGTGGAAGGCGCACCGGCTGGTGGTCAATTGCGGCCTGCCGGCGGTGAACAAGGAGAACTGGCGGCAGGTGGCGCGCGCCACCGCGGCGCATTCCACCGTCACCGTCAACGACGTCTCCTCGTGCCGTTTCCTGGAATCGGCGCCGCTGCGGCGACTGCTCGGCGGCTCGCCGGTCGTCAGCGGGCCGCGCAACGTGCGCGTGACGCGTGAAGACAATCCCGAAACGTCGGTGCTGATCGCCTCGCATGACGGCTATGGCGGCAATTTCGGCGCGATCCATCATCGCAGCCTGCGGCTCGCCGCCGATGGCACGGTGCTCGACGGCGAGGACAGCATCACGCCGAGTGCGGGCGGCGCATTCCCGGCCGGCCAGGGCGACGAATTCGTCGTGCGCTTTCACCTGCACCCCGCGGTCAAGGCCAACCGGCTGTCGGAAGGCCGCGGCGTGATCCTGCTGCTGCCGGACAAGGAATTGTGGACGTTCAGCAGCTATGGCGATCCGGTCGAAATCGAGGAAAGCGCGTTCCTGTCCGGCCCGGAAGGGCCACGCCGGACCGTGCAGATCGTGATCTACGGGCACGCCCGCACGCAGGCCAGGATTCGCTGGACTTTCCGCCATACCCCGCCGGCGCCGCCGGGAACGCGGCCGGAGCGGGCGGACGAGCCGGAATTGCCGCTCTAATCATTTGTGGATGCCCGGCAAGGCCGGGAAAATCCCGAATATCCATTCGCCCGCTTCATGTGCTAGCCCGTGCGGCATGGCCACCCATCTTCGCCGCATCACCCGCGCTTTACTGTCGGTATCCGACAAGACCGGGCTTGCCGAATTCGCCAGGGCGCTCGCCGGCCACGGCGTCGAACTCGTTTCGACCGGCGGCACCGCCAAGGCGCTGAAAGACGCCGGGTTGAAGGTGATCGACGTGGCCGAGCTTACCGGCTTCCCCGAAATGATGGACGGCCGCGTGAAGACGCTGCATCCGAAGGTGCATGGCGGCCTGCTCGCCATTCGCGACAACAAAGAACACGCCGCGGCGATGCACAAGCACGCCATCAAGCCGATCGATCTTTTGGTGGTGAACCTCTATCCGTTCGAGGCGACGGTGATCAAGGGCGCGGCCTACGACGCGTGCATCGAAAATATCGACATCGGCGGCCCGGCGATGATCCGCGCCGCCGCCAAGAACCACGCCGATGTGACCGTCGTGGTCGAGCCCGCCGACTACGAAAAAGTGCTTGCGGAGCTCTCCGCGCATAGCGGCGCGACCTCGTTCGAGCTGCGCCGGAGCCTGGCCGCGAAAGCCTACGCGCGCACGGCCGCCTACGACGCGGCAATCTCGAACTGGTTCGCCGACACGCTGCATGACACGGCGCCCGACTATCGCGCTTTTGGCGGCAGGCTGATCCAGCCGTTGCGCTACGGCGAGAACCCGCATCAGAGCGCCGCGTTTTATCGCGCCCCGGGGCAGCGCCCCGGCGTTGCCAGTGCGCGGCAGTTGCAGGGCAAGGAACTGTCCTACAACAACATCAACGACACCGACGCGGCCTATGAATGCGTCGCCGAGTTCGACGCCGGGCGCACCGCCGCCTGCGTCATCGTCAAGCACGCCAATCCTTGCGGCGTCGCGGAAGGCGCGAGCCTGATCGAGGCTTATAAGAAAGCACTCGCTTGCGATTCCACGTCCGCCTTCGGCGGCATCGTCGCACTCAACCGAAAACTCGATGCAGAAGCGGCAAAAGCCATCACCGAGATTTTCACCGAGGTGATCATCGCGCCGGAGGCGACCGATGAGGCGATCAAGATCGTCGCGGCGAAAAAGAATCTGCGACTGCTGCTCGCCGGCGGGTTGCCCGATCCGCGCAGCGCCGGGCTGACCGTGAAGTCGGTCGCCGGCGGCCTCCTGGTGCAGTCGCGCGACAATGCCGTGGTCGACGAAATGCAGCTCAAAACCGTCACCAGGCGCGCGCCGAGCGAAGTCGAACTCAACGACCTGCGCTTTGCCTTTCGCGTCGCCAAACACGTGAAGTCGAACGCCATCGTCTATGCCAAGAGCCTCGCCACCGTCGGCATCGGCGCCGGGCAGATGAGCCGGGTCGATGCCGCGCGCATCGCGGCGCGCAAGGCGCAGGACGCGGCCGCAGAACTGAAGCTGCCGGCGCCGTTGACCAAGGGCTCGGTCGTCGCTTCCGACGCCTTCTTTCCGTTCGCCGACGGTCTATTGGTAGCCATCGAAGCCGGCGCCACCGCCGTGATCCAGCCTGGCGGTTCGGTGCGCGACGATGAAGTGATCAAGGCCGCCGACGATCACAACGTGGCCATGGTGTTCACGGGGACGCGGCACTTCAGGCATTAAGACGTGCTTATTGCTGGTGGCGCCACAAAGGCAGTGTCATGCCCGGGCTTGACCCGGGCATCCACAAGGCGCTTCAGAGTGTGATATCGGTATAGAGATCGCGCCATTGAGGATTGGCGCCAACGATCAATTCAAGCTTCCAAGCACGCGACCAATGCTTGATATTCTTCTCGCGTTGGATCGCATCATTCGGATGATCGTATCGTTCAAAATAAACGAGTAGCTTTAATCCGTATTTCTTAGTGAATCCTGGCACTGCCCCTTCGCGGTGCTCATAGATGCGGCGAACCAAATCGTTGGTCACACCGACGTAGAGTGTCCCCCGCGGTTTGTTTGTGAGGATATAAACAAAATAGCTCGCCATCGCTGAACGGCATCATGGATTGCCGGGTCAAGCCCGGCAATGACAGTGCCGAGAGATAAGACGAAAACAATCACTCCCTCGCCAAATCTCCCAGCAAACTCGCCGCCACGCTGAGCTTCGACAACGTCAGCCCGGAGCCGGCGATCTCGTGGATGGCCGCGCGGATGCGGTCGACTTCCGTGCGCCGCGGCTTGATCCATTCCTCTACCGCGCCGCCGCCGGCCAATTCCCGGCTGTATTTGCCGTTGCCGACCATGGCGGCGGTCAGCCGCCGCTCGGCATCGCCGATCGAATCGAGCGCGCGGTCGAGCGCCAGGCGATCGAAATAGTCCGACACCGCAATGCCGGAAGCCGCGTGCGTCACCCGGTCGAGCTGGAAGAAGCTCTCGGTCGCGAAATAAGTGGCCGTCACTTCGGCGACCGGCTTGCCGGCGCGGTCGGCCACCAGCACGATGTCGGGCGCGGCCTTGAGCACGGCGAGACCGGCCATCCGCCGCGCCAGTGCCTCCGGCACATTCGCCTCGACCAGCGCTTCCATGCGCGACGCGCGCGCGGCGGCCGCCTGTTTCGACAGCGCATTGTCGAGCGCGGCGCCGACCTGCGCGATGCCGTCACGATAGTGACCGATGATCTTTTCCAGGCCTTGCGTCAGGTCGACATTGCGCAGGAACCAGACCAGCCGGTCGAGCAGCAGGTCCTGCACCGCGGCGTAAAGAGAAAGCTGCGCGTCGCCGGAAATTTTGTTGTCGAGCGCATCGATCTCGCCGTTGAGCGCGATCAGGTCGTAGCTGTTGCGCACCGCAGCGAAGGCGGCGGCGATCGCCGCCGCGCCGGCGCCGGTCTGGTCGCCGATGCGCACGATCAGCGTGGCGCCGCCGCGGTTGATCATGGAATTGGTGAGCTGGGTGGCGATGATCTCGCGTCGCAGCCGATGCGCCTGCAAGGCGTCGGGGAAGCGTTCCGACATTTCCCTGGGGAAATAGCGCCCCAGCTCGAGCCCGAGATAGGGATCGTCCGGCACGCTCGAGTCGAGCAATTCGTTGTACAGCGTGAGCTTGGCATAGGCGAGCAGCACGGCAAGCTCCGGCCGGGTGAGCGCCAGGTTGCGCTTGCGCCGCTCGGCGATCGCCATCTCGTCAGGCAGGAACTCGACGGCGCGGTCGAGATGGCCGTGCATTTCGAGCGTCTGCATGAGGCGTTGCTGGAAGCCCAGATCCTCCAGCCCGCGCCGTTGCGCCAGCGAGAGCGCCAGCGTCTGCTGATAATTGTTGCGCAAAACCAACCGGGCGACCTCGTCGGTCATCTCGGCAAGCAGCGCGTTGCGCGCGTCCAGGGTGAGCGTGCCGGCGCGCAGCGGCCGGCTGAGCGCGATCTTGATATTGACCTCGACGTCGGAGGTGTTGACACCGGCGGAATTGTCGATGGCGTCGGTGTTGAGCCTGATGCCGGCAAGCGCGGCTTCGACGCGGCCGCGCTGGGTCATGCCGAGATTGGCGCCCTCGCCGATCACCTTGCAGCGCAGGTCGCCGCCGCTGACGCGGATCGCATCGTTGGCGCGGTCGCCGGCCGCCTCGTCACTTTCGTTCGAAGCGCGCACATAAGTGCCGATGCCGCCGAAGAACAGCAGATCGACCTTCGCCTTGAGGATCGACTTCATCAGCTCCTGCGGCGTCACGCTCTCGGCGACGCCGAACAGCGTCTGCGCCTGCGCGCTGAGCCGGATTTCCTTCGACGCGCGCGGATAGACGCCGCCGCCCGGCGAAATCAGTTTCTTGTCGTAGTCCTGCCAGCTCGAACGCGGCAGCGCGAACAGACGCTTGCGCTCGTTGAAGGCCGCGGCCGGCTCCGGATCGGGATCGATGAAGATGTCGCGGTGATCGAATGCGGCGACCAGCCTGGTGGTGCTTTCGCGCAGCATGCCGTTGCCGAACACGTCGCCGGACATGTCGCCGACGCCGACCGTGGTAAACGGCGTCTTGCCGATATCGACGTCCATCTCGCGGAAATGCCGCTTCACCGCCTCCCAGGCGCCGCGGGCGGTGATGCCCATGACCTTGTGATCGTAGCCGGCCGAACCGCCCGACGCGAAAGCGTCGCCGAGCCAGTAGTCGTGCTCGATCGAAATCGCGTTGGCGATGTCAGAGAACGTCGCCGTGCCCTTGTCGGCGGCCACGACCAGATAGGGATCGTCGCCCTCGTGGCGCTCGACGCAATCGGGCGGAACGATGGTGCCGTCGTGGCGTATATTGTCGGTGATGTCGAGCAGGGTGGAGATGAACAACTTGTAGGTCGCGATGCCTTCCGCCTGCACCTGCTCGCGCGTGGCGCCCTTGGGCATCAGCTTGGGGACAAAGCCGCCTTTGGCGCCGACGGGTACGATCACCGCGTTTTTGACCTGCTGGGCTTTCACCAGGCCGAGGATCTCGGTGCGGAAATCCTGCGGCCGGTCGGACCAGCGGATGCCGCCACGCGCCACCTTGCCGAAGCGCATGTGCACGCCCTCGACGCGCGGCGAATAGACGAAAATCTCGTAGAGCGGGCGCGGCAGCGGCAGGTCGGCGATCTTGCCGCTTTCGAACTTGACCGCGATCAGCGGCTTGAGGTGGCTGTCCTTGTCGATCTGGAAGAAATTCGTGCGGATTGCCGATTGCACCGCGTTGACGAAACGCCGCAGGATGCGGTCCTCGTCGAGGCTCTCGACCTTTTGCAATTCCTCCTCGATGCGCGCGGCGATCTCTTTTTCTTTGCCGTCACGCCCAAGCGAAGCCTCCGGCCGGGGATCAAAGCGGGCGTGGAATAGCTCGACGATATTGCCGGCGATGCCCGCGTGCTTGGTGAGCGTCGCCCACATGTAGTCTTGCGAAAACGGCACGCGCACTTGGCGCAGGAATCGCGACAGTGTGCGGATCAGCGCCACATCGCGCCAGGCGAGGTTGCCGGCCAGCGTGAGCGCGTTGTAGCCGTCGTTTTCGGCAGCCCCGCGCATCACCATCAGGAAGGCGGCTTCCAGCCGCGCCTTGCCGGCGTCGAGATCGATCATGCCGCCGTCGCGGCGCTGCAGCAGCATGTCGTGGAACCAGACGTCATGCGTGCCGTCGCCATGCGGCCGGATGTGGTGGGTGCGCTCGTCCACCACGCGGAAGCCCATGTTTTCCAGCACCGGCACGCGTTCCGACAGTGGCAGCGGACGCGCGAAACTCCACACCTTGAGGCCGACGGCGCGCTGGTCTTCGTGCGCGCGGTGATGGAAATCGATGCCGAGCGGGCGTTCCTCGCTCAGGGCTTCGATGACGCGGATGTCGCCGGCGGCCACGCTCGGCGCATAGCCCGCCTGAAAGCCGGCGGAAAACGCCTCGCGGTAGCGCTTGAACAGCTCGCGCGCCTTGTCGGGCGCGTAGACCAGCGCCAGCGCCTGCGTCAGCCCGTCGGTCCAGTTGCGGATGATGCCGGAGATTTCATCTTCCAGGGTCGCCCGGTCGATCTCGGGCGTCGCGCCGCCGCGGCGGCCGATGATATAATGCACGCGCACCAGCGGGCCTTCGGTGAAGTAGGGATAAAACGCCGAGACGTGACCGATGAAGGCGCGGCTGAGATATTCGCCGATCCTGGCGCGGATCTGGCTGCCGTATCGGTCGCGCGGCACGAACACCATCACCGACACGAAGCGGTCGAACCGGTCGCGCCGCGCCAGCACGCGCACCCGCGGACGCTCGTCGAGCTGCAGGATCGCCAGGGCAAAGCGATAAAGCAGCTCCTCGTCGATCTGGAACAATTCGTCGCGCGGATAGTGCTCGAGCACATTGGCCAGCGCCTTGCTGAAATGGCTGCCGGGATCGAAGCCGGCGCGTCGCTCGACGCCGGCGATCTTGCGGCGCAGGTACGGAATGCTGTGCGCAGGGCGCGTATAGGCGGTCGAGGTAAACAATCCGACGATGCGGAATTCGCCGCCGAGATTGCCGTTCTTGTCGAACCGCTTGACGCCGATGTAGTCGAGATAGACGCGCCGGTGAACGTGCGAGTGGATGTTGGCCTTGGCGATGATCAGCGGGCGCGGCTCCCTGAGGAAGGCCATGATCTCCGGCGTGATTTCCAGCAATTCCTCGCCGCGCTTGAGCACGCGCAATTCGGGCGAGCGCATGATGCCGAGCGCGCTATCCTGCACGGGCTGCAGCTCGTTGCCATCGAATACGTAATCGCGCACGCCGATGAAGGTGAAATTGTCGGCCAGGAGCCATTGCAGGAACTGGACGGCCTCGGCGATTTCGTCGACCGGCAGCGGCGGCGGATTGGTCTTGAGTTCGTTGACCATGCCGTTGACGCGGTCGAGCATCGCGCGCCAGTCGGTGACCGCGAGTCTTACCTCGCCGAGCACGCCGGCGAGCGCGCGCACGATGGCTTCGCATTGCGCCGCGTCGGCGATCGACTCGAGATGGACGTGAATGAAGCTCTCGCGCACGCTGCCGGCGGCGTCGCGCGCGCCGAGCGCGACCAGCCTGCCGTTGTCGCGCCGTACGCCGAACACCGGATGCGCCACCAGCTGCACGTTGAGCCGGCGTTCGCCGATTTCACCCATCACCGAGTCGACCAGGAACGGCATGTCGTCATTGGCGATCTCGAGCACGGTGACCGACTTGCGTTCGCCCGATTCCTTCAGCGCCACCGTGTCACAGCGGATTTTCGGCGCGTTCGCGGTGCGCTCCTTGAGAAAATCGAACGCCCGCTCCGCCAGAGTCGCGAGATCGGCGGGCGCGTAGCACAGGATATCCTCGGGCACCGCCTGGCCATAAAGCTGGGAAACGAACCCGGCCGGGATGTCTTTGCGCCGCGCCGCCAGGGCGCTGTCGGCCTGTTCGAGGCCGGCGCGGGCGGCGGCGTCGTGCTCGTTGGCGGAAATGGAAATATCGTCGGCCATGGCGGCTCGCGCGTGTTCAGGGAATCGGTCGAGCATGGGTTGAGTTTTCACCTTCCGCGCGGGCGCGTCGAGAGCAACACACCATTTGGTGACGCGGTCGTGACGCCGTCTGCAAAATGCCCGCCGACGCCGCCTTAAGATATTGACCTGAAAGAAAAAAGCGGCGGCTTGCGGTCGTATCGCACAAGGTCCGAACATAGTAGACTTTGATGGGGCGCGGGCGTCAGCAAGGGGCGAGGGACGATGAACAAGGCCGATAAATCGATCAAAACCGCCGGCAAGGCGGCTAATGCAAATTCACCCGGCGGCAAGCCGGCGCTCACCGCCATCAAGGGCGGCAAGGCCGCGGCCAAGCCGGCCAAATCGGCTGCCAAGCCGGCTGCGCTCAAACCGGCGCCGGCCGCAGCCGACGACGCCCCGATCATCGCGCTCAATCTGCCGATGGCCAAGCTCTCGCCCGCCATGGCCGCCTACTTCAAGAAATGCCAGGACAAGCTCGGCTTTGTGCCCAACGTGCTCGTCGCCTACGCCTTCGACATGGCCAAGCTCGAGAGCTTTGTCGCCATGTACAACGACCTGATGCTGGGTGAGAGCGGGCTTTCCAAACTCGAACGCGAGATGATCGCGGTCGCGGTGTCGTCGCAGAACCGCTGCTACTACTGCCTCACCGCTCACGGCGCGGCGGTGCGGCAATATTCGCGCGACCCGCTGCTCGGCGAGCATATGGTGATGAACTACCGCGCCGCCCGGCTCGGCAAGCGCCAGCGCGCCATGCTCGATTTCGCGGTCAAGCTCACGGCGTCGCCCTGGAGCGTCGAGGACGGCGACCGCGAGCGGCTGCGCCGCGCCGGGTTCTCCGACCGTGACATCTGGGACATTTCCGCGGTCGCGGGCTTCTTCAACATGTCGAACCGGGTTGCCTCCGCCACCGACATGCGGCCGAATTCGGTTTATCACGCGCAGGCGCGCTGATGCCGCCGTCCGCGTGAAGGCGTGGACGGCCGGGAGAGTTTCGCCGGTAATGAATCGCCTCCTCGCCATTCTCTTTTCCGTCGTTGCGGTTTTTTTCGGCGCCGCCGCGCTGGCGCAGCGGGCGGCCATCGTGCCGGCGCCGCCCATCCCGCCGGCGCAGGAAGTGCGCGCCGACAACGGCATGGTGGTGACACCGGAACCGCGCGCGGCACGCATCGGCGTCGACATCCTCAAGCGCGGCGGCAACGCGGTCGACGCGGCCGTGGCGGTTGGATTTGCGCTGGCCGTAACCTATCCGAGCGCCGGCAATCTCGGCGGCGGCGGCTTCATGGTGATCCATCTTGCCAAGGACAACACCAACACCACGATCGACTACCGCGAGACCGCGCCGGCGGCCGCCACGCCGACGATGTTTCTCGACGCCAGAGGCGAGGCGGATCCGGCTAAATCGCGCGATTCAGGCCTCGCCGTCGGCGTTCCCGGCACCGTCGCCGGGCTGGCGCTGGCGCACCAAAAATACGGCTCCGGCAATTTCAGCCTCGCCGAGCTGATGGCGCCGGCGATCAGGCTGGCGCGCGACGGCGTTGACCTGCATGACGACACCGCGAGCTCACTGGCGCGGGCACAGGCGCGGCTCGCGCGCTGGCCGTCGAGCAAATCGATATTCTTCAACAGCAGCGGCGAAGTAATGGAGCCCGGCCAGAGCCTGGTGCAAGCCGATCTCGCCGCGACGCTCGACGCCGTCGCGCGCGGCGGACCGCGGGCTTTCTATGACGGCCCGACGGCGGCGAGGATCGCCAGGGCCGTGCGCGCGGCGGGCGGCATCATGACCGCAGACGATCTGAAGAACTATCGCGCCGTCGAACGCTCCGCGGTCACCGGCACGTACCGCGGCTACGACATCGTTTCCATGCCGCCGCCGTCGTCCGGCGGCGTGCATCTGATCGAGATGCTCAACATTCTCGAAGGCTACGATCTCGGCAAGCTTGCGCGCGAGCAGGCGTTGCATGACGAGATCGAGGCGATGAAGCGCGCTTATGCCGATCGCGCCGTGTTCATGGGCGATCCCGGCATGGTGAAAATTCCGGTCGCCGGCCTGATTTCGAAAAAATACGCCGCCGCCTTGCGCACCGGCATCGGTGGCAAGTCGACGCCGGCGACCAGCATCCGCGCCGGCAAGCCGGCCGACTATGAAGGGCAGAACACCACGCATTTTTCCGTCATCGATCGCGACGGCGACGCGGTATCCAACACCTATACGCTCAACTTTTATTTCGGCCTCGGCCTCGTTGCCGAGGGCACCGGCGTGCTGCTCAACAACGAGCTCGACGATTTCACCGCCAAGCCGGGCAGCGCCAACGCTTATGGATTGGTCGGCTTCAACGCGAACCTGCCCGGACCGGGCAAGCGTCCGCTGTCGTCGATGACGCCGACCATTGTGCTCAAAGACGGCAAGCCGTTCATCGTCACCGGCTCACCCGGCGGCAGCCGCATCATCACGGCGGTGCTGCAGGTGATCGTCAACGCCATCGACTTTCACATGCCGATCGAGCGGGCGGTGGGCGCGCCGCGGCTGCATAACCAGTGGCAGCCGGACGAAACCTATGTCGAGCCGGGCTTCGATCCCGCCGTGCTCGAGGCCTTGAAGGCGCGCGGCCACAGGCTGGTGCCGACCGAGCCGCACACCTCGGCCAATTCGATCGAGGTCACGCCCACGGATTATGCCGGCGCCGCCGACCCGCGCACCCGCGGCGCCACGGCGGCGGGGTATTGAAACTGCGCGTAGAGAAAACTGGAGCGGGCGAAGGGATTCGAACCCTCGACCCCGACCTTGGCAAGGTCGTGCTCTACCCCTGAGCTACACCCGCATCCGAGAGATTACGGGCCGGAATGACAATTCCGGCCGCCAAGCCCGAACCTATAGCCAAAACACTGACTACTTTGCAACCACGGCCCCGGCGAGGCCGTTAATCCCGATTAACGCGGCGCTTGCGGCGCTTTTTGGGCTTTCGCGTAGCGGTACTTTCGGACTAGCACGGTAGTCCGCAGATAACGCCCGGCTTTCCGGCCAGACCATGCCCGCGACCCCCGACCAGTTGTTCGCCTTTCTCGACCGTCTCGGCATCGCTCACGCAACGGTGAAGCACCCGCCGCTGTTCACGGTCGAACAGTCGCGCGCGCTGCGCGGACAGATCCCCGGCGGCCACACCAAGAACCTGTTCCTGCGCGACAAGAAATACGAGCTTTATCTGGTGGTGGCGCTGGAAGACGCCGAAATCGAGCTCAAGGGGCTGCACCGGCAGCTCGGCGCCACCGGGCGTTTTTCATTCGGCGCCTCCGACCTGCTGCGCGAGGTGTGGGGGGTCGAGCCCGGCGCGGTGACGCCGTTCGGCGCCATCAACGACACACAAGCTCGCGTGACCGTGGTGCTCGACGCCGCCATGATGGAGCACGCGACGCTCAACTACCACCCGCTGGTCAACACCATGACCACCTCGATTGCCCGCGACGACCTGGTGAAGTTCCTTGCGGCGACCGGGCACAACCCGCGCATCGAACGGGTCTCCGCCCGCGCCCCGCGGGCCGGCTGACCGCATTGCAATCGCGCGCCGGATGACCCATTTAATTCGGCATGGAACCGGGTCGCGAACCCGAAACAGCCGATTGGACGAGGGATTATGCTGCAAAACGGCGGGGGAATGACGGCTGAGGCGGCCGGCGCGGTCATCGAGACGACCACGCAGGGCTTCGTCAAGGACGTGATCGAGGAATCCAAGCGCCAGCCCGTGCTGGTCGATTTTTGGGCGCCCTGGTGCGGCCCCTGCAAGCAGCTCACGCCGGTTCTGGAAAAGGCGGTGAAGGCGGCCAAGGGCAAGGTCAAGCTCGCCAAGATGAATATCGACGAGCATCCGGCGATCCCCGGCCAGATGGGCATCCAGTCGATCCCCGCGGTCATCGCCTTCGCCAACGGCCAGCCGGTTGACGGCTTCATGGGTGCGCTGCCGGAATCGCAGGTGATCGCGTTCCTCGAGCGCGTCACCAAAAGCAAGATCGGCGCCGAGGACCAGGACACGCTCAAGGCCGCGGATGCCGCGCTCGCCGCCGGCAACGCGGCGGAGGCCGCCAATCTCTACGGGCAATTGCTCAAAGCCGACAGCGGCAATGTCGCGGCACTCGCCGGCCTTGCCCGCTGTTACGTCGCCACCGGCAATATCGAGCAGGCGAAGAAGACGCTCGCCATGGTGCCCGAGGCCAAGCAGAACGACGCGGCGGTCGCCGCCGCGCGCGCCGCGCTCGAAGTCGCGGAACTGGCGAAGTCGGTCGGCCCGATCGACGAGCTGGAGAAAAAGGTCGCCGCCAATCCGCTCGACCACCAGGCGCGCTTCGATCTCGCCGCCGCCCTCAACGCCAAAGGAAAGCGCGCGGAGGCCGCCGAGCACCTGCTGTCGATCGTCAAGAAGGACCGCAAGTGGAACGACGACGCGGCGCGCAAGCAGCTTGTGCAGTTCTTCGAGGCCTGGGGCTTTGCCGATCCGGCGGCGGTCGAAGGCCGCAAGCGGCTGTCGTCGATTTTGTTTTCGTAGGCGGACTTCCGTTCATCGCGTGAAAGCCATGACGCGGACCGGATTCCCCGCTTGTGCGGGACTAGACGATGGAAAATTCGGCACGCCGATAATGCGCCTCAACAAGAGGGCCGAAACATGCCGATGAATGCGCAATACCGCAGGCCGATCGACCTGCCGGAAGTCATTCCGGTGTTCCCGTTGCCGGGCGCGCTGCTGCTGCCGCGCGGGCAGATGCCGCTGAATATTTTCGAGCCGCGCTATCTCGCCATGATCGACGACGCGCTGCGCGACGGCCACCGGCTGATCGGCATGATCCAGCCGGACCCCGCGCGATCCGGCGGCGCCGACGCGCCGCCCTTGTTCAAGATAGGCTGCGTCGGCCGCATCACCCATCTCGCCGAAAGCGGCGACGGCCGATATCTGATCGAGCTCACCGGCGTCGTGCGTTTCCGCGTCGAGCAGGAATTGCCGGTGAAGACCGACTACCGGCAATGCCGCGTCACTTATGCGCCGTTCTCCGACGACTTCATCGCGCGCAAGGGCGAGGACGCGGTCGACCGCGCGGCGGTGCTGACCGCCTTGCGCGCCTTCATGAAGGCAAACGACCTCAAGGCGGACTGGGAGGGCATCGACCAGGCGCCGAACGAGGCGCTGGTCAACGCGCTGTCGATGATGTCGCCTTACGGCGCGGCCGAGAAACAGGCGCTGTTGGAGGCGCCCGATCTCAAGACGCGGGCCGAGCTCCTCGTCGCCATCACCGAGATCGAGCTCGCCAAGAAAAACACCGAGGGCGAGCCGCAGCTGCAGTAAAGACCGCCCAAGGCGCCGCGGCGCGGCGACTTCTCGCCCCATCCGCGGCAAGGAGCGAGGGCAAGCGTGCAAGCCTCGCCGCCGTGCTATAAAGCCGCAAACTCGCCGGGAGCCTTTTTGCATGCCCACCACCCCGCCCACCGAACGTCCCGCCGGCAGCGTCGATCCCAAGCTCTTGGAAATCCTCGTCTGCCCGCTCACCAAGACCACGCTCGAATATGACGCCGCCAGACAGGAGCTGATCTCGCGCAAGGCCAAGCTCGCCTACCCGATCCGCGACGGCATTCCGATCATGCTGCCGGAAGAAGCGCGGCGGCTCGACTGACGACACCCTCGAACACGAAACTCAGGAAACGACCAATGATCAAAATCTGGGGCCGCAACACATCGTCCAACGTGCAGAAGGCGATGTGGGCGGTAGGCGAACTCAAGCTCGAACACACACGCATCGACGTCGGCGGCGCCTTCGGCAAGAACAACGAGGCGCCCTACCTCGCCATGAATCCGAACGGATTGGTGCCGACTTTGGAAGAAGAAGACGGATTCCTGCTGTGGGAATCGAATTCCATCGTGCGCTATCTCGCCGCCAAGCACGACAAGACCGGCGTGCTGGAGCCAAAGGATCTGAGACAGCGCGGTCTTGCCAGCCAGTGGATGGATTGGCAGCTGTCGGTGATGGGCCCGGCCATCACGCCGGTTTTCTGGGGCCTGATCCGCACCCCGCCGGAGAAACGCGACGCCGGTGCGATCGCCGCCGGCAAGGTGAAGACGATCGCCGCGGCGAAGATGATGGACGCGCAGCTTGGCAAGACCGCTTATCTTGCCGGCCCCAATTTCAGCTACGGCGACATCCCGGCCGGCATCATGATCTACCGCTACACGCAGCTCATTCCCGAGCGGCCGCCGACGCCGCATCTCGACCGCTGGTATGGTGCGATCTCGAACCGCCAGGCGTTCAAGGAGCAGGTCGGCAGCGTTCCGTTGTCGTGACGGAAGGTCCCGCCACCAAGAGGATCAAAGTGCTTCGCCGCGCAGTAGTTTCGGCACATCGCCGGTAAAGCCCGCCGCCTCGCGGATGAACACGCGCTTGAGCGCGGGGATGCGTTCGATCACGCCGAGGCCGACGTCGCGCGCAAGCCGGAGCACGTCGGAACTGTTGGAGAACAACCTGTTCAATCCGTCCGTGGCGACGCCCATGGTCATGGTGTCGAAGCGGCGCCAGCGCTGGTAGCGCTCGAGCACACCGGCCGCCCCTATATCGAGGCCGAGCCGCGCCGCATCGGCGATCGCCTCGGCCAGCGCCGCGACATCGCGCAGGCCCATATTGAGTCCCTGTCCGGCGATCGGGTGAATGATGTGCGCAGCATCGCCGATCAGCGCGATCCGTTCGGCGATGAACGCGCGCGCGGTGAACAGGCCGAGCGGAAAGGCACGGCGCGCGCCGGTCGCCTGGAGCTCGCCGAGATGCAGGCCGAAGCGCTTTTCCAGCTCGGCGTGGAATTCATCGTCGGGCAGCGCGACGATACGCTCGGCCTCGCGCTTTTCTTCGGTCCATACGATCGACGAGCGGTTTCCGGTTAGCGGCAAAATCGCGAACGGTCCCGCCGGCAAAAAATGCTCCTCGGCGCGGCCGTGATGCGCGCGCTCATGCGCCACCGTCGTGACGATGGCCGACTGGTCGTAATTCCAGCCATGCGTCGCGATGCCGGCCTGCTCGCGGATTTTCGAGCGCGCGCCGTCGGCGCCGACCAAGAGCCGCGCCGAGATCGCCTCGCCGCCGGCGAGGCGCACATTGATGTGCTTGCTGACCCCCTCCACCTTCCTCCCCCTTTCAGGGGGAGGGTTGCGGTGCGGGTCATATTCAAACGATTCAATCGCAGTCGACCGCAGATCGATGCTTAACTCCTTTGCCTTCCCGACCAGCGCGTCGACCAGGTGCCGGTTCTCGATCATATGCGCGAACGGCTCGCCCTCCTCCACGTCACCGCTGAAGGTGAGGAAAGCTGGCCGTACCGCATCGTCGAGCTTCGAGTCGGTCACCACCATGTCGAGAATCGGCTGCGCCTTGTCGGCGACGGCGTCCCAGACGCCGACGGCCTCGAACAACCGGCGCGCCGCCGCCGCGATCGCCGAGGCGCGCGGGTCCTTCGATGCCGCTGCAGCCAGCGCCGGATCGGCCACCGTCACCTTGAACGTATCGCCCAGCGCCTGGCGCAGCGCGATCGCCAGCGCCAAACCGGCAAAGCCCGCCCCGCCGATGACCAGGTCGGTTTTGTGGGTATGGCTTGCGTCTTTCGCCATCCGGTTTCCTTGTAAAACGGCCCCAAGCATAGCAGGTTGTGCCGACGATTGGCCGCCTCTGGAACCCTTCCCGCCCATGACCTCCGCCGTCCAGGACCTGCTCACGTTACTCGATCTCGAACCGCTGGAAGTGAACCTGTTCCGCGGCCGCTCGCCGCAATCGGGCTGGCAGCGCGTGTTCGGCGGCCAGGTGATCGGCCAGGCGCTGGTCGCCGCGGTGCGCACCGTGGATGCGAGCCGCCCGCCGCATTCCATGCACGCCTATTTCCTGCTGCCGGGCGATCCCAAGGTGCCGATCATCTATGACGTCGATCGCATCCGCGACGGCGGCAGCTTCACCACCAGGCGGGTCACCGCGCGCCAGCACGGCCACCCCATTTTCTCCATGCTGGTGTCGTTCCACGCCGACGAGCCCGGCCTCGACCACCAGGCGAAAATGCCGGACGTGCCGCCGCCGGACAAATTGCCGAGCGAATCCGAGGTGCGGGAGAAAATCCTCCCGGGCATGCCCGACCCGGTGCGGCGCTATTATGAGCGCGAGCGGCCGATCGAATTGCGGCCGGTCGAATTCGAGCGCTATCGTGGCAAGAAATATCCCGATGGCAAATTTCACCTATGGATCAAGACCACCGGCCGCCTGCCGGACGATCCGGCCATCCACCAATGCGTGCTCGCCTACGCCTCCGACATGACGCTGCTCGATACCGCGCTCATCCCGCACGGGCGCACGCTGTTCGAAAAGGAATTCATGGCCGCCAGCCTCGATCATGCGCTGTGGCTGCATCGGCCGTTCCGCGCCGACGACTGGCTGCTATATGCGCAGGACACGCCCAATCTGCACGGCTCACGCGGCTTCTCGCGCGGACTGATATTCACCCGCGACGGAACGTTGGTCGCTTCGGTGGCGCAGGAGGGCCTGGTGCGCCTGCGGCGCCAGCCCTGACGCAAAATGACGCGAGCGGTCGCCGCGATTGCTTTATCGATGTCGATGCTGACCGCGGCGCTTGCCGCCTCGGGCAGAGCGCCGCCGCCGCCCGGCGCGTTCAAGGGCGCTCCTGCGCAATACACGCGTTTTTCAAGCGCTGAATTGATGCGCGGCTTCCTCGCGCTGTCGTTCGGTTCCGATCTGCTGGTCGGCAAGCGCCCGACCGGCATTCGCCGCTTCGACCGGCCGATCCGCGCCGCCATCGTCGCGGAAGGCAGTGTGGACCGCGCCGCGGCGATGCGGCGCGTGCTCGAAGAATTCGCGAAAAAGATTCCCAACTTGCGCTTGGACGTCACGGCAAATGCGGCGGCAGCCGACGTCGAAGTCCGCCTGACTGACGAGAAGAATTTCAAATCGGCGCTGGAAGCCGCATTCGGCACCAGGATCACGCACACCTTCGTCGCGCGCACCGACCCGCAATGCATGACCAGCGTGAAATCCGGCGCCGGCGGCGCCATCCTGCGTTCGGTCACGTTCGTCATCGTCGACAAGGGCGACGAGGTGTTCCTCGATTGCGCCTATCACGAGCTGCTGCATGCGTTCGGCTTGTCGAACCACGACCAGCGCAACCCGTGGACCACGCTCAACCAGAAAAGGATGGTCGGGTATCTCTCGGTCTATGATCGCGCCTTGCTCACCTTGCTGTACGACCCGCGCATTTCCCCCGGCATGACGGCGCGCGAGGTGCGCGGCGCGCTTCCGGGTGTGATTGCGGACCTCGGTCTGGCGCCGGCGGCGGATAAATAGGTCAATATCGCTTCCGGACAATGCCCTGTTCGCGGGCGAATGCCTTTGGACACGGCAAAAATCGCGCTTAATTTTTGATCCGGCAGTCGATAGGCTGGAAAAACCAGCCGACTCCGGCACTCCGCTGGGGGAGGCTGTCTAGCGGGGCGACCGAACTGGCCCTTGTCCCCGATCGGGTTCTAAGGGGCGGGTTCGCGGCTTTTGAGAAAGGTCGGGCACCGTCCACATTCTCTGCCGGGAAGGAGCATCATGAAACTGGTCATCGCCGTCATAAAACCATTCAAGCTCGACGAGGTGCGCGACGCCCTCACGCGGATCGGCGTTCACGGCATGACCGTGTGCGAGGTCAAGGGCTATGGGCGGCAAAAGGGGCACATGGAGATTTATCGCGGCGCCGAATACGCGGTGAATTTCCTGCCCAAGCTGCGCATCGAAGTCGCAGTCGCCAGCGACCAGCTCGAGCAGGCGACGGAGGCGATCGTCGCCGCCGCCAAGACCGGCAAGATCGGCGACGGAAAAATCTTCGTCACCCCGCTCGATCACGCCGTGCGCATCCGCACCGGCGAAACCGACGACACCGCGCTATAAAACGCGGCTAACGTCCCCCGGCGGCCCGAATCGGACGGCAATTTCGCCGCCGCACGACCGTGTGAGGCATCTGCATAATTTTTATGCAGGTCCCCTAAGTCTTGGCGCGACTTTGGGCTAATGCCCGGTGAGGGCACTCGCGTCCCGCCCTAAAGGTAGAAATTCGTTCATCAAATCAGCATGATGCGGGCTAGTCCGGCATCTGGCACGGCTTTTGAGTCTATTGGCCCCGGCGTTGCCCGTGAAGTGCATTTTGCGGGCCGGGCTCAGTGAAACCGCCCGCACTGCGTGACTGTAGAAAACGGGCTCAAGCGGGGATCGAATCCATGAAAATCGTCATGGCCATTATCAAGCCTTTCAAACTCGACGAGGTCCGCGACGCTCTGACCTCCATCGGGGTGCAAGGGCTGACTGTTACCGAGGTCAAGGGCTACGGGCGTCAAAAGGGCCACACCGAAATCTACCGTGGGGCCGAGTATGCGGTGAGCTTCCTGCCGAAAGTCAAAGTGGAAGTGGCGGTGGCATCCACCCAGGTCGACAAGGTCATCGGCGCCATCACCGGTGCCGCCAAGACCGGCCAGATCGGCGACGGCAAAATCTTCGTCTTCGCGCTGGATCACGCCGTGCGCATCCGCACCGGCGAAACCGACGCTGCGGCCCTCTAGTAGCCCGCACCGCAAACAATACGGACAGGAGTTAGACCATGACGTTGAAGAAATCCTCCCGTGCGGGACTTATGGCTCTCGCCTTCGGGATATTGCTCGCTTTCGTTTTGAGCGTGGGGGTTTTCTCGACCTCCTACGCGCAAACGCCCACTCCGGGCGCTGCGCCTGCGCCCGCCGCGGCGGCTCCGGCTGCGCCGACACCGGCGCCGGCCTGCGCCAACGATGCCGATCCGAAAAAAGCCGTGACGGCCAAGTGCGCCCCCAATTCCGGTGACACGGCATGGATGCTCGCCTCGGTCGCGCTGGTGTTGATGATGACCGTTCCCGGCCTCGGCCTGTTCTACGGCGGCTTGACCCGCAAGAAGAACGTCGGCGACACGGTGATGACGAGCTTCGCCATCACCTGCCTGGTGACGATCGTCTACGCCGTTCTCACCTACAGTTTGGCGTTCACGCCCGGCTCACCATACATAGGCGGGCTATCGCGTGTGTTCCTGCAAGGCGTGCTCAGCGACATAAGCACGGGCGCCGGCAATCCGAACGGCCTCGCGGTCACCATCCCCGAGATGGTGTACATGTGCTTCCAGATGACGTTTGCGATCATCACTCCTGCGCTGATCGCGGGCGCCTTTGCCGAGCGCATGAAGTTCTCGGCGATGCTGTGGTTCATCGGCATCTGGTCGATCCTGGTTTACGCGCCGGTCGCGCACTGGGTCTGGGGCTCGGACGGCTTCCTGTCGTCCGGAAACTCCGACGCCATGATCCACGTTCTCGACTTCGCCGGCGGCACCGTCGTGCATATCAATTCCGGCGTTGCCGGCCTGATGTGCGCCATCTGCCTCGGCAAGCGCAAGGAAAGCGGACCGCCGCATAACATGGTGCTGACCTTCATCGGCGCCTCGCTGCTGTGGGTCGGCTGGTTCGGCTTCAACGCCGGTTCGGCTGTCACCGCCGGCATGCAGGCCGGTATGGCCATGGCCGTGACGCAAATCGCCACCGCGGTCGCCGGCTTCACCTGGATGCTGGTGGAATGGGCGCACCGCGGCAAGCCGACCGTCGTCGGCATCTGCTCCGGCGCCGTCGCCGGCCTGGTCGCCATCACTCCGGCTTCGGGCTTCGTCGGCCCGGTCGGCTCGATGGTCATCGGCGTCGCCGCCGGCGTCGTCTGCTACTGGGGCGTCACCGGCCTCAAGCACATGCACGGCATCGACGACGCGCTGGACTGCTTCGGCGTCCACGCCGTCGGCGGTATCACCGGCGCGTTGCTCACCGGCGTGTTCGCGATCAACGAATACGGCGGCACCGCCGGCCTGATCGAAGGCAATGCGGGCCAGGTGATCAACCAGATCGAGGGCATCCTCATCGTGTTGATCTACGACGCCATCGTCTCGCTGATCATCCTCAAGATCATCGACGCGATCATCGGCCTGCGCGTGTCCGACGACGTGGAACGCGAAGGCCTCGACCTCGCGCTGCACGGCGAAGCCGTTCAGTAGGCGACAAGCTAGCGGTAGGGGCGGAAACCCGGCACTGTCCCTTCCGTCGAGGCCCCCGGTTCGCAAGAGCCGGGGGCCTCTCTCTTTTGCGCGCCCCCGCTCTTTTCCGGGGCCCCTTTTTCGCGTGCGGCGGCTTAAGGCGCGCGCGCGGACCGATGGTTAATCGGGTCTTAACCTCGACCTCCCTATTGTGGCCAAGCCCTTGTGTGGCGGCGCCCGCCCGCCGCGCTAACCCATGGCCCCGATGACCGCCCAGCGCGAGCCTTCCTCTGCTACTGCCACGGCGGTGACCAAGCCGGCCGAAGCGCGCTCGCCCTTCGTGCGGCTCACCGAATTGATCGCCGGCATCGCGCCGGGCAAGCCGGCCATCAACCTGTCGATCGGCGAACCGCAGCATCCGATTCCGTCCTTCGTGGGTCCCGAGCTCGCCGCCCATCTCGACGAGTTCGGCCGCTACCCGGCCAACAAGGGCAGCGAACCGTTCCGACGCGCCGTCGCGCAATGGCTCGGCCGCCGTTACAGGCTTTCGCGCCCGGTCGATGCCGAGAACGAAGTGCTGGTGCTCAGCGGCACGCGCGAGGGATTGTTTCTCGGCGCCATCGCCGCCAGGCGCTGGGTTTCGCCGCGCGCTGGCAAGCCGGCGATGCTGATCCCCAATCCTTTTTATGCCGCCTACGGCGCCGGCGCGGTCGCTGCCGATTGCGAGCCGGTCTACATGCCGGCGCGCAAGGAAAGCGGCTTCCTGCCCGACCTGGATGCGCTCGACAACGCCCTGCTTGCTCGCACGGTCGCGTTCTACATCGCCTCGCCGTCGAACCCGCAAGGTGCTGTGGCCTCACGCGCCTATCTCGACCGGCTTCACGGCCTTTCCCGGCGCTTCGGCTTTCTGGTGTTTGCCGACGAATGTTACTGCGAGATCTACAGCGAGCATCCGCCGGCCGGCATGCTGGAAGCCTCGGCGCCCGACTTCGCCAACACGGTGGTGTTCCACTCGCTGTCCAAGCGCTCGAACCTGCCCGGCCTGCGCGTCGGCTTTGCCGCCGGCGACCGCCGCTTCCTTTCGGCCTTTCTCGAATTGCGCAACGTCGCCGCCCCGCAGGTGCCGGGGCCGGCGCAACACGTCGCCGTCGCCGCCTACGGCGACGAGGCGCACGTGCGCGAGAACCGCAGGCTGTATTCCGCCAAATTCGATCTCGCGGACCAGATCATCGGCAACCGCTACGATTACCGGCGCCCGGCCGGCGGATTTTTCCTCTGGCTCGACGTCGCGCAATACGGCGGCAGCGAAGCCGTCACCAAGCGGCTGTGGCAGGAGGCCGGCGTGCGCGTCGTGCCCGGACGCTATCTCGCGCGCGAGCAGGCCGACGGTTCAAATCCCGGCGCGGACTATATCCGCGTCGCCATGGTGCAAGACAATGCGACCACGGCGGAGGCGCTGCATCGCCTCGTCGCGGTTTTAGGGTAGAGCTCATGCCAGCCATCGACCGCAGCCTGGACGCCGTCGCTTTCATCTCCGAGCATTTCCGCGAAATCCTGCGGCGGCGCCTGAGCGAGATCGCCGGCCTCGCGCTGATCACGCTGGCGCTGCTCGGATCGGTCGCGCTCGCCACTTGGTCGGTCCAGGACCCCTCGCTCAGCCACGCGACGCAAACGCCGGTGCACAATCTGCTCGGCTTCCCCGGCGCGATTTTCGCCGATCTCGCCATGCAATTGCTCGGTCTCGCCAGCGTCATGTTGCTGCTGCCGGAAATGCTGCTCGGCTGGCGGCTGTTGTCGCACAAGCCGGTGGGCGAGAAATGGCGCGGCCTGATGTGGATTCTCGCAACCTTCCTCGCCGCCGGATTTGCCTCCACGCTGCCGCGCACCTCCGCCTGGCCGCTGCCGACGGGGTTGGGCGGCGTCTTCGGCGACGTGCTGCTGCGCGCGCCGGCGCATTTCTGGCACAGGCCGCTTGCCGGCCCTACGCTGCTGCTGGCGGCCGCAATTCTCGCGCTGACCACAGCGCTGACGGTTGTTTTTGCCGCCGGCGTCGGATGGCCGCGGCGGAACGCCAGGCGCGCGGCGGCGCCGGCGCCCGTCGAAGAACCCGAAGAAGACGAAGCCGATAACGCGTCGGCCTGGCTCGGCATGATCGCGCACGCGCTATTGAGCTGGAAGGCACGCGCCGGCCGCCTGCTGCGCCGCAAGGCGCGCAGCGCGCTGCCGGCGGCGGCACCCGTCGCCGCGGCCGCACGGCAGGAGCCGCGCTTCGATGCGTTCGGCCGCGTCGCGCCGGAGCCGACTATTGCCACCGATGAGGACGAAAACGACGACGCACCGGCTGCCCCGCGCCGCCGCGCCGGGCCGCGCGCGCCCGCGCGCCGCCCGGTCAACGGCTATGCGCTGCCGTCGCTCAATCTGCTTGCCGCGCAACGCGTCTCCGAACGCACCACGCTTTCGAAAGACATCATCGACGCCAACGCCGTGGCACTGGAAAGCGTGCTCGGCGATTTCGGCGTGCGCGGCGAGATCATCAATGCGCGCCCCGGCCCGGTGGTCACGCTGTACGAACTCGAGCCGGCGCCCGGCATCAAGTCGTCGCGCGTGATCGGGCTTGCCGACGACATCGCCCGCTCGATGAGCGCGGTGTCGGCGCGCGTGGCCGTGGTCTCCGGCCGCAACGCCATCGGCATCGAACTGCCCAACCCGACGCGCGAAAAGGTCTATTTGCGCGAGCTTCTCTCCGCGAACGACTACAACGAAAGCGCCGCCAAGCTGCCGCTCTGCCTCGGCAAGACCATCGGCGGCGAGTCGGTGATCGTCGATCTCGCGCGCATGCCGCATCTGTTGATCGCCGGCACCACCGGCTCCGGCAAGTCGGTCGCCATCAACACCATGATCCTGTCGCTGGTCTACCGGCTCAGGCCCGACCAATGCCGGCTGATCATGGTCGATCCCAAGATGCTCGAACTGTCGGTCTATGACGGCATCCCGCATTTGCTGACGCCGGTGGTTACCGATCCGAAGAAGGCGGTGGTCGCGCTCAAATGGGCGGTGCGCGAAATGGAGGAGCGCTACAAGCGCATGTCCAAGCTCGGCGTGCGCAATGTCGACGGCTACAATGCGCGCCTCGCCGAGGCCAAGGCCAAGGGCGAAATGCTCACGCGCACCGTGCACACCGGCTACGACAAGGAAACCGGCGAGGCCATTTATGAAAAGGAAAAGCTCGAACTCGACCCGCTGCCCTATCTGGTGGTGATCGTCGACGAGATGGCCGACCTGATGATGGTCGCGGGCAAGGACATCGAAGGCGCCATCCAGCGCCTGGCGCAGATGGCGCGCGCCGCCGGCATCCACGTCATTCTCGCCACCCAGCGCCCGTCGGTCGACGTGATCACCGGCACCATCAAGGCGAATTTCCCGACGCGCATTTCCTTCCAGGTCACTTCCAAGATCGACAGCCGCACCATCCTCGGCGAGCAGGGCGCCGAACAACTGCTCGGCCAGGGCGACATGCTCTATATGGCCGGCGGCGGACGCATCAGCCGCGTGCACGGACCCTTCGTGTCGGACGACGAAGTCGAGAAGGTGGTGCGCCACCTCAAATCGCAGGGCCAGCCGGAATATCTCGAAGAGGTCACCGCCGGCGATCCGGAAGAGGGCGAGGACGGCGTCGTGTTCGACGCGACCGGCATGGGGCTTGCCGAAGGCGGCGACCTTTACCAGCAGGCCGTCGCGGTGGTGAAACGCGACCGCAAGGCGTCCACGTCCTACATCCAGCGCCGGCTACAGATCGGCTACAACCGCGCCGCCTCGTTGATGGAGCGCATGGAACAGGAAGGCATTATCGGCCAGCCCAACCATGCCGGCAAACGCGAGATTCTCATTCCGGAAAATCCGGCCGACGACCGCTTCTAGTTGCGGGTTTTGCGTGCGGCGTCGCCGGAATTGGCCGGCGGCGACAAGCAATGATCGCGATAAGGCTCGAATCAGCGCATAATCCGGGCCGTGAAATCGCCACATGCCGCGCTTACTGCGGCGTGACGGAAACGGAGATTTTGATGGCGGGACATTGCACGGCGCGAACGGGCCGCAACCTGGCGATCGTCGCCCTGCTGGCTTGCCTTTCCACCGCAGCGCTTGCCGAAAATGTCCCGCTGCCGCCGCCGCGCCCCGCGACCCAGCCGCTGACCACCGGTTCGATCGCCGCCCGCTTCGCCATTCCGGGCGCCGCGATGCGCGCCCGCGCGCAGGCCACGCAGCCGCAGGCCACCAAGCCGCCCGATCCGATTTCAAATCCCTTCGCCGCCTTGCTCGGCCGGCCGGCGCCGGCCACCTCGCTCAGCCCGGAGCAGCGGGCGATCGTCGAGCGGGTGAATGCATATCTCACCGGCATGCAGGTACTGTCCGGCAAATTCGTGCAGGTCGGGCCCGATGGCCGCCGCACCCAGGGCAATTTCTATATTTCCAAGCCCGGCCGCGTGCGCTTCGAATATGACGACCCAAGCCCGATCGAGCTCATCGCCGACGGCTCCTCGGTGGTGGTGCGCGACCGGCGGCTGGCGACGCAGGACGTCTATCCGCTGTCCCAGACCCCGCTGCGCTTCCTGCTCGCCGCCCATGTCGACCTGCTCAAGGACAGCAACCTCGTCGCGGTTTATTCCGACGAGGTGTACGTCACCGTGGTGGTCGAGGAAAAGAACGGCCTGGTCGGCACCAGCCGGCTGATGATCATGTTCTCGGCCAAGGACATGCAGCTCAAGCAATGGACGGTGACCGACCCGCAGGGCTACGACACCACCGTCGCGGTCTATAATCTCGACAGCAGCAGGAAGCCGGATCCTGCCATGTTCAAGATCGATTACACGAATTATCACAACTAGCCACCCGGTCATTGCCGGGCCTGACCCGGTAATCCATCTAACGCTTGATTGATTGACCACGCTGCATGGACGCCCGGGTCAGGCCCGGGGGTGACGAACAATAAATGCCGCTCAAGATCACCACCTGGAATATCAATTCCGTCCGGCTGCGCATCGACCTCGTCGCCAAATTTCTCAAAGCCGCGCGCCCCGACGTGCTCTGCCTGCAAGAGACCAAATGTCCGGACGACGCCTTCCCGCTCAAGCGCTTCAGGCGGCTCGGCTATGAACATGCCGCGCTCAACGGGCAGAAGGGCTATCACGGCGTCGCCGTGCTCTCGCGCGTCCCGTTCGAGGGTATCGACGCGCAGAATTTCTGCGGCAAGACCGATTGCCGCCATGTCTCGGTGGTGCTGGGCGAGCGCGCCGGTTTGCGCGATCCCGTCAGGCTGCACAATTTCTATGTGCCGGCCGGCGGCGACGAACCGGACCCGCAGGTCAATCCCAAATTCCGCCACAAGCTCGATTTCCTCGACGAGATGCGCGCGCATCAAGGCCTGCGGCCGGCGAAATCGGAACGCGCCATTCTGGTCGGCGACCTCAACGTGGCGCCGCTCGAACACGACGTGTGGAGCCACAAACAGATGCTCAAGGTGGTCTCGCATACGCCGGTCGAATGTGAAAAGCTCAACGCCGCGCGCGGCGCCGGCCAATGGATCGACACCATGCGCGTGCTCACGCCCGAGCCGGCCAAGCTCTACACCTGGTGGAGCTACCGCGCGCAGGACTGGCGCGAGGCCGACCGCGGCCGCAGGCTCGATCACATCTGGACTTCGGAGGCGCTGGCCGGCCAGATCTCCGCGATCAGGATCGCCAAGAATTATCGCGGTGCGGCGCGCCCTTCCGACCACGTGCCGGTGACGGCGACGGTTGAAATCTAGTGCCGCCGCCGCCCGCGACGGCGGCAATGACGGCGATGGCGGCGGAGATTATTTTTCCAGCTTCTGCTTCACGCCGCCGAGATCGCGCGTCCAACGCTCGACCCGCCCGGCCATGGCGTCGCGCAACTGCTCGGCGGCGGCCGGGTAGCCTTCCAGCATCTTGCGGAACAGGCTGCGCGAAATGCGGATCACCACGGTCGGCTCTTTCGCGATCGCGGTGCCCTGGCACACCGTATCGGTGAACAGCGCGAGTTCGCCCACCAGTGTGCCGCGGCCGGCGACGATCTCCTTGCCTTCGGCGAGCGTCCCCGGCTCGAGCTGCAACGAGCCTTCCTGCACCAGATAGCCGGCATCGGCGAGTTCGCCGGCGTAATACAGCACGGCGCCCTTTTGCAGGCTGCGTGTTTCCGCGCCGATCGCCAGCACGCGCAACGCCTGCTTGCCGAGTGCCGCGAAGGTCGGCACCTGTTCGAAGAACGCGATGTCGTCGTCGAGGGACATTATCCAGGCGGGCCGCTCACGGCACCAGCTTGTAGCCGCCGGCTTCCGTCACCAGAATCGCGGGCTGGGCCGCGTCCTTCTCGATCTTCTGCCGCAGCCGGTAGATGTGCGTCTCCAGCGTGTGGGTGGTGACGCCGGAATTATAGCCCCAGACTTCCTGCAACAATGTCTCGCGCGACACCGGCTTCTGCGAGGCGCGATAGAGATAGCGCAGGATGGCGGTTTCCTTTTCGGTCAGCCGCACCTTGCTGCCCTTCGGGCTGAGCAGGAGCTTCGAGGAGGGGCGGAACGTGTAGGGCCCGATGGTGAACACCGCGTCCTCGCTCGCCTCGTGCTGACGCAATTGCGCGCGGATGCGCGCGAGCAGCACGGCAAAGCGGAACGGCTTGCTGACATAGTCGTTGGCGCCTGATTCGAGCCCGAGGATAGTGTCGGAATCGGTGTCGTGACCGGTGAGCATGATGATCGGCGCCTTGAAGCCGTTTTTGCGCAGGATGCGCACCGCTTCGCGGCCGTCGACGTCCGGCAGCCCGACATCCATGATCACCAGGTCGATCTGCCCGCCCTTGGCCGCCTGCACGCCCTTGGTGCCCGAATCGACCGCGATGGCATCGAACTCCTCGTGCAGCGCCAGCTGCTCGACCAGCGCGTCACGCAGTTCGGCATCGTCGTCGACAATCAGGATGGTACGCTTGTTGGGCATTGGGCAAAGGTCCCCGCCAGGGCAATAGTCGCGAAGTAGAGCATTCAGGGCTAAAAGAGCAAGCGCGAACTGGTATTTAGCGTGCAGGGCACGTTTCGGCGGCGGGGAATTGGAGTTTTCGGACGTGGCGCGGGCAAAGCCTGAAACATCGTTGCGGCGGTTAACCGTAAGGCGCAGGCCGGCACAGGCATCGCGCGGCCTGTTGCTGGCTGGGCCGCTGGCGCTGCCGGTAGCGCTCGGGCGCACCGGCATCAAAGCCAACAAACGCGAAGGCGACGGCGCGACCCCGCGCGGCAGCTTCCGGCTCAAGCGGCTATGGTGGCGCGCCGACCGGCATCCGCGGCCGGCGACATTCCTGCCGGTGCGGCGCATCGGTTTCGACGACGGCTGGTGCGAAAACCCCGCCGACCGCCGTTACAACGCTCCGCTCAAGTTATCGCGTACGTCCACCGCCGACCGCCTGCGGCGCGACGACCGGCTCTACGATTTCATCGTCGAGCTCGACCACAATACGCGGCCGCGCATTGCCGGCCGCGGCAGCGCCGTCTTTATCCATGTGGCGCGGCCGGACTTCACGCCAACCGCGGGCTGCGTCGCGCTCGACATCAATTCGTTGCGCCGCCTGCTCGCGCGCATCGGCCCGCGTACGCGGATTGTGGTTGATTGATTGTTACTTTCATCGCGGCGGCGACCATTGATTAAGCATAGTCGCTCGCAGGCGGAAGCATAACCCCTGCATTAACTGAATGGGGACGGCACTATGATATTCCCGTCCACGGCGTGGCGACTACGTAAGAAACGCAAAAACGTATCGCGCCGGGGGTGTGAATGGACGCGTCAATTGCACAAGGTACAGTTGGGTCGCCGCGGTCCGGGCTGGAATTGATCGGCCGCGTGGCGGCGGTCACCGGTTCGCAGGCCACCGTTGAGCTCACCGCGCGTAGCGCCGGCGGCGAGCATCCCACGGTCGGAAAATTCATGGGCATGCTGGCCAACAAGGCCCTGATCATCGGCCTGGTCACCGATATCGGCGAGCAGGCGATGGTGGCGCCGGCCGGCGGCCCGTCCTATCGCAAAATCGCGCGCCTCGACCTGGTCGGCGAAATCCGCGCCGACGCGGCCGGTGCGGCGCGTTTCCAGCGCGGCGTCATGGAATATCCGAATATCGGCGACGGCGCGCTGCTGCTCACCGAGGACGAGTTGCGGCTGGTCTATGGCGGCGCCGACGTCGATCACGCGCATGTCGGCGACCTGCAGCAAAATCCGAAAATCAGCGTGCATATCGATATCGACCAGCTCGTCGGCCGCCATTTCGCCGTCGTCGGCGCGACCGGCGTCGGCAAGTCGAGCGGCGTCGCCATCATCCTGCAGAAAATCCTCGATACCCGGCCGAACCTGCGCATCTTCCTGGTCGATCCGCACAACGAATACGGCCGCTGCTTCGGCGAGAAGGCGCAGGTGTTGACACCGCGCAACCTGCGGCTGCCATTCTGGCTGTTCAATTTCGAGGAGACGGTCGACGCCTTCTTCGCCGGCCGTCCGGGCGTCGAGGAGGAAGTCGAAATCCTCTCGGAAGTCATTCCGCTGGCCAAGGCGGCCTATCTGCAATACCGCGTCAACAATGAGCGCGCGCTCGCCAAGAAACGCGATCCGCGCGACGTCGGCTTCACCGCCGACACGCCGGTGCCCTACCGCATCGAGGATCTCATCACCTTGCTCGATGAGCGCATGGGCAAGCTGGAAAACCGCAATTCCCGCGTGGTCTATCACCGCCTGATCGGCCGCATTCAGACCTTCCGCAATCATCCGCGCTACGCCTTCATGTTCGAGAATGCCAATATCGGCGGCGACACAATGGGCGAGATTCTCGGCCACCTGTTCCGCCTGCCGCCGCAGGGCAAGCCGATGACCATCATGCAGCTCGCCGGCTTCCCGGCCGAGGTGGTCGACTCGGTGGTGTCGGTGCTCTGCCGCATGGCGTTCGACTTCGGGCTGTGGAGCGATGGCGTGGCGCCGCTGCTCTTCGTCTGCGAAGAGGCGCACCGCTACGCGCCGGCCGACAAGCAGATCGGCTTCGGCCCCACCCGCCGCGCGCTCTCGCGCATCGCCAAGGAAGGCCGCAAGTACGGCGTGTTCCTCGGCCTGGTGACGCAACGGCCGGCGGAAATCGATCCGACCATCGTTTCGCAATGCTCGACGCTGTTCGTTATGCGGCTGTCGAACGATCGCGACCAGGCGCTCATCCGCTCCGCGGTATCGGACGCCGCCGTCAATCTCCTGTCCTTCATCCCCTCGCTCGGCACGCGCGAAGTATTCACTTTCGGGCCTGGCGTGGCACTGCCGACGAGGATGCGCTTCCAGGAACTGGACGCGGAACGGCGGCCGAACAGCGAAGCATCGGGCAATACCCGCTCGGACGCCGGCACCAATATGAGCCGCGATCTGATCTCCTCGGTGATCGAGCGCTGGCGCAGCGCCAGCATGAGCCACCGCGTCGACGACGAATTTGCCGATTACGGCTCGTCGTTCGAAGCCGCGCCGTTGCAGCCGGCGATGCCGGCCGGCCCGGTGCCGGTGCCGCCCTCGCCGCGCGGCGAGGCGTTGCGCTCAAGCCTGTTGAAGAAGCCGCTCGAGGCGGGCGCGCTCGGCAATCCGCCGGCGGCAAAGCCGCCGCAGCCGCTGCCACCGCCGCGCTTCAGGTAGTCCGCTCGCCGAAAATCGCGCTGCCCACGCGCACGTGGGTGGCGCCGAGCTGGATGGCGGTGGCGAAATCCGCGCTCATGCCCATCGATAAAAGCTTGAGGCCGTTGCGCCGCGCGATCTTGGCGGTGAGCGCGAAATGCGGTCCTGGCGCCTCCTCGAGCGGCGGGATGCACATCAGCCCGGAAATCGTCAGCCGGTATTTGTCGCGGCACGCGGCAAGGAACGCGTCCGCGTCCTGCGGCAGTACGCCCGCCTTCTGCGGCTCGGCGCCAGTATTGATCTCGACAAACAGCAGCGGCGCGCGCCCCTGTTTGGCGATCTCCTTTGTTAGGGCTTCGCACAGGCTGGCGCGGTCGACCGAATGAACGGCATCGAACAGCGCCACCGCCTCCTTCGCCTTGTTCGACTGGAGCGGCCCGATCAGATGCAGCGCAATGCCGGCGTGCTGCGCCATGAGCGGCGGCCATTTTGCCTTGGCCTCCTGCACGCGGTTTTCGCCAAACACATACTGGCCGGCGCCGATGACCGGCACGATGGCTTCGGGCGGAAATGTCTTGGACACCGCCACCAGCGTCACCTCCGCGGCGTTGCGACCGGCGTCGCGGCAGGCGCGCGCGATTTCCGCACGCACGGCGGCAAGGCGTTCGGGGGCTCGGCTTGGAGGGGATGAATTCATCCTTCTAATGCCCGCAAACCGGACCGCCCCGTCAAGCGCCCGTTGACCGGCAAACCCCTTCCATGTCACCTCGCGGGTCCGTAAAAGACCCGCAAATGACCGCCGAATCGCAGAAAAACGAGCGCTACAACGCCGGCGCGGCCGAGGCCCGCTGGCAGAAAATCTGGGCCGAGCGGGGCATTTTCGCCACCAAAAACGACGACCCGCGCCCGAAATACTACGTGCTGGAGATGTTCCCCTACCCGTCGGGGCGCATCCACATGGGCCATGTGCGCAACTACACGATGGGCGACGTGGTGGCGCGCTTCAAACGCGCCATGAACCTGAACGTGCTGCACCCGATGGGCTGGGACGCCTTCGGCATGCCGGCGGAGAATGCCGCCATCGACCGCAAGGTACACCCGAAGGCCTGGACCTACGACAACATCGCGGCAATGAAGAAGCAGCTGCAGTCGATGGGGCTGTCGCTTGACTGGGCGCGCGAAATCGCGACCTGCGACCCGGCCTATTACAAGCACCAGCAGAAAATGTTTCTCGACTTCCTCAAGGCGGGGCTTGTCGCGCGTGAATACCGCAAGGTGAACTGGGACCCGGTCGATCAGACCGTGCTCGCCAACGAGCAGGTGATCGATGGGCGCGGCTGGCGCTCGGGCGCCGAGGTCGTGCAGCGCGACCTGTATCAGTGGGTGTTCAAGATCAGCAACTATTCGGAAGACCTGCTCGAGGCGCTCGACACGCTCGACCGCTGGCCGGAGAAGGTCAAGCTGATGCAGAAGAACTGGATCGGCCGCTCGGAAGGGCTGCTCATCCGCTCCATGCTCGATGCGGCAACGACGCCGAACCAGGAAAGCGAGCTGGAGATATTCACCACGCGGCCGGACACTTTGTTCGGCGCCAAGTTCATGGCGATCTCGCCCGACCATCCGCTGGCCGCCGCGACCGCGGCGAAAAATCCGAAGCTCGCCGAGTTCATCGCGCAGTGCCACCACATGGGCACCTCGCAGGCGGCGATCGACACCGCTGAGAAGCTCGGCTTCGACACCGGCATCCGCGCCGCGCACCCGTTCGATCCGACATGGAAGCTGCCGGTCTATGTCGCCAATTTCATTTTGATGGATTACGGCACCGGCGCCATTTTCGGCTGTCCGGCGCACGACCAGCGCGACCTCGACTTCGTCAACAAATACGGCCTCGGCAATACGCCGGTGGTCTGCCCGCCGGGGCAGGACGCGAAGACCTTCGTCATCACCGACACCGCCTATGACGGCGACGGCAGCATGATCAATTCGCGCTTCCTCGACGGCATGACCATCGCGGCGGCGAAAGAGGAAGTCGCCAGGCGGCTGGAGAAGGAAACACGCGGCAACCGCCCGGTGGCGCAGCGCCAGGTGAACTACCGCCTGCGCGATTGGGGCATTTCGCGCCAGCGCTATTGGGGCTGCCCGATTCCGGTCATCCACTGCCAGAGGTGCGGCGTGGTGCCGGTGCCGGAAAAAGATCTGCCGGTGACGCTGCCGGAGGACGTCACCTTCGACAAACCGGGCAATCCGCTCGACCGGCATCCGACCTGGAAAAATGTCGCGTGTCCGAAATGCGCCGGCCCGGCGCGGCGCGAAACCGACACCATGGACACCTTCGTCGATTCGTCCTGGTACTTCGCGCGCTTTACCGATCCGTGGATCGAGACCGCGCCGACCGATCCGAAAATGGCCAATGCCTGGATGCCGGTCGATCAATATATCGGCGGCATCGAGCACGCGATCCTGCACCTGCTCTATTCGCGTTTCTTCGTGCGCGCCATGCACAAGACCGGCCATCTCGGCATGGACGAGCCGTTCGCCGGCCTGTTCACGCAAGGCATGGTGGTGCACGAGACCTATGCCACCGCGGCCGGCCGATATCTCTCACCCACAGAGGTTACAATTCCTCTTTACGTCGAAGGCAATGCCGAACGCGTCTTCATCGAAAAAGCAACTGGCGCGAAATATCCAATTGGGCCGATCGAGAAGATGTCGAAGTCGAAGAAGAACACCGTCGACCCCGACGACATCATCGCGGCCTACGGCGCCGACACCGCGCGCTGGTTCATGCTCTCGGATTCGCCGCCCGAGCGCGACGTGATCTGGACCGAGGAAGGCGTGCAGGGCGCCTGGCGTTTCGTGCAGCGGCTGTGGCGGATGGTCGGCGAGGTCGCCGCCATAAAGGCGCCGGCAGCGCGGCCGGCTTCCTTCGGCGCGCAGGCGCTGACCGTGCGCAAGGCGGCGCACCGCGCGCTCGCCAACGTCTCCGACGACATCGCCCGCCTGCGCTTTAACCGCTGCGTCGCGCATATTTACGAATTCGCCAATGCGCTCGGCGACGCCATCGGTTCGGCGGAAGCCGCGCCCGCGGCCGATTTCGCCTGGGCGATCGCCGAAGCCGGGGGCATCCTGGTGCGTCTTTTCCACCCCATGATGCCGCATCTGGCCGAGGAATGCTGGGCGGCGCTCGGCCATAAAACGCTTGTATCGGCCGAGGCCTGGCCGCAGCTTGAGCCGGATCTGCTGGTGGAAAACACCATGACCCTGCCGGTCCAGGTCAACGGCAAAAAACGCGCCGAAGCGACGGTTAATCGCGACGCCACAAATGCCGAGATTGAGGCTGCCGTTTTGGCCCTCGATGAGGTAAAAAAGGCGCTGGACGGCAAGCGGCCGAAAAAGGTCATCATCGTCCCGCACAGGATCGTCAATGTCGTGGTTTGACCCCTCGCGATTGGCTCGATTGGCGGCCGTATTTGCGCTGGCCGGCTTGACCGCCGGCTGCTTCCAGCCGCTCTATGGCGAGAAGTCCGCACTCGGCGGCGGCGACATCCTCGACAAAATGAGCAGCGTCGACGTGGCGCCGATCGATACGCCGAACGGCACCCGCCTCTCGCGAGTCGGCGTCGAGGTGCGCAACGACCTGCTGTCCGGGCTGACGGGCGGCGGCGGCGCCGGCTCGCCCAACTACAAGCTGGACGTCCGCCTCACATCCAATCAGACGCAGGTGATCGTCGACATCACCACCGCGCGCGCGGAAATCCAGAACTACGGCATCGACGCCACCTATACGCTGACCGATCTCGCGACCGGCAAGAAGGTTGTCACCGGGCAGACCTTCTCGCGCGTGTCCTACAATATCCCCGGCCAGCAGCAGCGCTTCGCCGGCGACCGCGGCCTGCGCGACGCCGAGAACCGCGCCGCCAAGGTGATCTCGGAAAACATCCGCTCGCGGCTTGCGTCGTATTTTGTGGCGGGGACGTGAACTTTGCACTTTCACGGCCGGGCTTGACCCGACCATCTCGCCTGGGCGGATAAATACAACGCCATGCCGATTGGGATTACCGTGACACGCGGCTTCCCGGCGCGCCGCTGACGACGAAGACATGACCGCGATTAAAACCAGCGACATCGACCGCTTCGTCGCCAAGCCCGATCCGCGCCAGCCGATCGTGCTGGTCTATGGCCCGGATGCGGGCCTGGTGCGCGAGCGTGTCGAAGCTTTGCTGCGCGCCTCGGTCGACGATCCCGCCGATCCGTTCGCGCTGGCGCGCATCGAGGGCGAGGAGCTTGCCGCCAATCCGGCGCGGCTGGTCGAGGAGGCCAACACCATTCCGCTGTTCGGCGGCCGCCGCGCCGTGCTGGTGCGCGTCGGCGCGCGCCACAACATCGCGCCGGCGCTCGCGCTCATCGCCGAAGCGCCGCCGGCCGACTGCCGCGTGATCGTCGAGGCCGGCGAGCTGCGCAAGACCTCGCCGCTGCGCACGCTGTGCGAGAAGGCAAAGGCCGTGGCCGTCTTGCCCTGCTATCTCGACAACGCGCAGGCGGTTTCCAATCTCATCGACGAGGAAATGCGCGCGGCCAAATTGACCTTGGCGCCGGACGCGCGTGCGGCGCTTGCAGCGCTGCTTGGCGGCGACCGGCTCGCGTCGCGCAGCGAACTGCGCAAGCTTGCGGTCTATGCCATGGGGCGCGAGCGCGTCGAACTCGCCGATGTGCTGGCGGTGGTGGCGGATGCGTCCGAGCAGGCGCTCGACGGCGTGATCGACGCGGCCTTTGCCGGCGACACCCGCGAGGTCGACAGCGAATTCGGCAAGGCGCGCGCCGGCGGTTCTTCGCCGGCGGCGATCGTTTCCGCCGCAATCCGCCAGGTCGCCAGCCTGCACAAGATGAAGCTCGCGGTCGAAGCCGGCGACAGCATCGAATGGGCCATGAAACGCGGCGCGCCGCCGGTGCATTTCACCCGCGAAAAGGCGGTCGGCGCGGCGCTGCGCGCCTGGACGCCGGCGCGGCTGTTGCGCGCCATGGCGCAACTCGCCGAGGCCTCGCTCGACATGCGGCGCAATGCCGCGCTCGCCGAGACGATCGCGCAGCGCACGCTGCTGTCGCTCGCCGTCGGGACGCGCAGACGGGAATCCTAGGGGCTTAGAGATTGAGCTGATAGCTGTGCGGCACCCAGCGATAGGCGCCGCCCGTTTTCTCGATCCAGCCCAGGCCCGGGAACGGCATATGGAAGCCCGCAACCATGAGCCCGTCGCTCGCCGCCATGTCGAGGATGCGCTTGCGGGTGGCGGCCGCTTTCTCCTTGTCGTCGTCGACGTCGAGATGCAGTTCGGGCCGCTGGATCGCCACCACGTAATGGTTGCAGGTGTCGGCCCAGTTGAGCAGGCGTTTGCCCTCGCTCTCGATGTGGAATGCCATGAGCCCCGGCGAATGGCCGAAGGCATCGACCGCGGTGATGCCCGGCACCACCGGGTCGCCCGGCTTGATGAAGGTGGCGCGGTTGGCGAGCGGCACCACAATCTTTACGTATAATTCGCGGTTGAACTTGCGCGCCTCGCGGATGTTCTCGCCCTTGTTCCAGAAGTCGAACTCGGCGGCGCCGATCACATAGCGCGCCTTGGGGAACACCGCCTGGCCGCCTTTGGTCAGCCCGCCGATATGGTCGGGATGCCCGTGCGTGAGCACCACCACGTCGACGTCCTCCGGCTTGTAGCCGGCCTGCGCCATGCGCACGACCAGGTTGCCCGCTGGCAGGCGGCCCTTGAGCTGATCGTACTCGGCGCTCAGCGAGCCGTTTCCGGTGTCGAACAGCACCAGCTCCTTGCCGGTATTGACGATCATCGGCGTGAACGGATGCTCATAGCGGTCGGCGTCGATGCGGTTGGCCTTGGCCAGCGCCTTGACCTCGCCGGCAGCCGCCTCGCCGCCGAAGGCGGGGCTCAGGCCCGAACGGATCACCTTTGAGTCCATGATGGCAGCAACCTCGAAGCCGCCGAGCTTGAAGCGGTAGACGGTCGGCTGCATTTCACCTTGCATTGAAGCGGGCACTTTTGTCCTCCCTCGCCTATCGGGCCTGCTTAGCAGCATTTTCGTCCGGCGATCCAGCGCGAACATGACGCAAGGCGCAGCCCATGCCGGACATCCGGCCGCGGCGGCGCGGCCCGTCCATCCAACTTCGCATTGACACCGCGCCGCCGCTTGCCCTAGGACGCGGGCCGCTTGCCGCCACTCGTAAAAGCGACCCATGCTGCTGGTTAAAACCTATCTCGGCAAAAGCCCGATTCACGGGCTTGGCGTTTTCGCCGACGAATTCATCCGCAAGGGCACCCGGATCTGGCGCTTCGTTGACGGCTTCGACCGCGTTTTTTCGGCGAAGCAGTTTGCCAGGCTGCCCAAGCCGGCGCGTGAATTCATCCGCTTCCACGGCTATCGGGTGGCCGGCGAAATCATTCTGACCATCGACCACGATTGCCACATGAACCACTCGGAGAACCCCAACACCTATCTGCACAACGGCTACGCCATCGCCAGCCGCAACATCCGCAAGGGGACCGAGATCACCAACGATTACCGGGAATTCGAGCCGGGCTTTTGCGCGGCGTTTTTGCGCAAGCGATGACCGCTGCGTACTCGCCCTCTTTCCCTGTGGGAGCGGGTAAGCGCGAATGCCGTCCGCGCGTCACTTCTGCGTCGCCAGCACGAACAGCGAGCCGGCGAATGCGATTAATCCGCAAGCGAGCAGGAAATAGTGCAGCAGCAGCACCGCCTGCGACGGCGCTTCCGCAGCGCTCGTCAATTCATAGATTTGCCAGCCGGCAACGGCTGCGCCGAGCACGGCTGTTCGCATCATTCTGCCTCGGCTGACCGGCTGCGCGCTCATGAGTGCTCCTTAATCTACCTAATCCCGCCATGAGTGTGATTGCGCTTTGAAATATTTCAAGGCTGACCCGCTTGCTCTCTTGCCCTCTCCCTTTGTGGGAGAGGGAAAGCGCGTACGGTTTACTGTCGTCATCCCTGCGCAGGCGGGACCGATACGTCGTGTCGATTCAAAAATCGAATACACGTTAATGCGGAGCCAGCACCTTGGGTAATAGACGGCCCGCACTTTTTATCAATTCAGGATATTCGCAGATAAACGAAACTCCACGTCGACCGGACCTATTGTATGCTCTGAATTCGGCTTCCAAACGACTAGCTACCCAAGCGTCTCCTGCCTTGACTATTGGCATATTCAGGACATCGTCGATCGGACGAGAGGAAAAATCCACAAATTTTGCAAAAATATCCAAGCCATTTAGGTTTTCCATTTCAAACGCGCGCTCAAAAGAGCTATACGCCCGGAAATTAAAACGCCACAGACTTAGATCCACGTCATTTTGAATTGACAGGTCCCTTAGCGCATTGCGAAATCCAAGATTAAATTGAAGCGGGATCTTTTGTTGGAATCCAATAATTAGCGGAAACAGCGCGGCTATCTCTAATGGGACTTTCGCGTTCCAAACAGTCAAAACGTTTCTAAAAATGTCGATGCACTGCTCACAATCACGAGCGCTTAACCCATGAAAATCGAAAGCACCAGTAATATAGTTTTCTGCCGATTGATCCAAAGGAATTGATAGTTTGGCTATCTCCAGGGCCCTCCCCTCAATCAGCGACGTAACAAAGGCTATCCGTGAAGGCTCATCAAATATGTACGTCCTGTCAAAAAACCGAAAAAGATATTTTTCAGCATCGAAATTGGCTCCGTAGATTGCAGCTATTGCATGCTTCAACTGCTTGGTATCAGTGGCGATAACAAATACAACATTATCGATTTCGAATAAGTGCTTAATTCTTTCCAACAACAAAACTGCGTAAGTTGGGCGGCAACGGTCTAGCTCGTCAACCATCACAAAAAGTGGGAGCTTTTTTGACTCATTTTTCGCTTGAATTATTTTTAGCAGTTTTGCGAGTTGTTCTCTAAAATTTCCAATAGAATGTTGTGTTTTTGTGAATCTATCAAAAAGGCCTTTTGCTTCGTCATCTATTATTTTTGCTACGGCACTAACTGCTTCGTTTTCGATAGACGCTGACATTTCTGAGTCAGAAGTCCGGAGCACATCTATTATGTCTTCAATGCCTTCGCCGATTGCCTTTTTGGCCCAATGCTTCATTGCGCCTTTTCCAGCCGCTAATACGACTGCCGCGCTATCTTTTTTTACCGTACTCCAAATCTCTTTTGCGGACTTCTTCTTCACAACTAACGGTCCAATGACACTTTCAATTGCTGCCATTACGGCAATAAGGGGGTCATCGGCATGATCGTCGCGCCATGCATTTACAAAGGCGACTAAATACCCCTCCTCTGCCAGCATTTTTTGAAAACGCTTAAGAAAATAGGTTTTTCCGCGGCCCCACCCTGCATCTAGGTTGAGGACATAGGAGCGCGGAAGACCCGAATTTCCGCGTTCCTCAATGCGCTCAGTTAGGAATTTTAGTAAAAACTCGGCATCTTCTTTTCTGCCAAATGCATCGCCAGCCCAAATGCCTTCGGATTGTTGCGGTGATCCATCCATAATCAATCGCATTGCGGCATGGCCGCGCTATGCATTTTCATCAAGCCCGATCTAACTTCCTCAACACCGCGTCCAACTGATCCAGATCGCGATATTTGATGCGCAGCGTGCCGCCGCCGTCGGCGCGGTGATCGACCGCGACCTCGAGGCCCAGGGCATCCGACAGCCGCCGCTCCAGCGCCTTGGTGTCGGCGTCCTTGGCGCGCGAGGTGCCCGCGACGTCGCGCGCCTGCGCGCGGCCGTCCTTGCGCATCGCCGCCTCGACCTGGCGCACGTTCAGGCCGCGCTTGACGATGTCGTTCGCCAGCTCGAGCGCGTTGGGCTGGCCGACCAGCATGCGCGCATGCCCGGCCGACAGCGTGCCGGCGGCAACCATCGCGCGCACCGGCTCCGACAGCTTCAACAGGCGCAGCGTATTGGCCACGTGCGAGCGGCTCTTGCCGACGATCTGCGCGACGTCGTCCTGGCTGTGATGGAACTCCTGCATCAGCGCGAGATAGCCGTTCGCCTCCTCGATCGCATTCAGGTCGGCGCGCTGCACGTTCTCGATGATGGCGAATTCCAGCGCCTGCGCGTCGGTCGCCTCGACCACCGCCACCGGCACGTCGTGCAGGCCGGCGCGCTGCGCCGCGCGCCAGCGCCGTTCGCCGGCGATGATCTCGAAATGGTCGTCGGCACCGGCAACCGCGCGCACCACGATCGGCTGGATGATGCCGCGCTCGCGGATTGAATCGGCAAGTTCGTTGAGCTCGGCCTCGGTGTAGGCGCGGCGCGGATTGCGCGGATTGGCGCGCAGATTTTCGATCGGTGCGCGGCGCGGCTTGCGGCCTTGTTCCTGCGGCGTCGATTCCTCGCCGACGTCACCCATCAGCGATGCGAGGCCGCGTCCCAGTCGCGAATGATCCGCCATCGCCGCCGCTCCCGAACTCCGTGCCACGCTTTGCCTCTTCCGTTTCGAATACGTTTCTTGTTGCCCGGCGCATCTGCCGCTGTCATGACCGGGCCCGATCCGGCAATCCTTCTTCGCGCGAAAAAAGATGGGCGCCCGGGTGCAAGCCCGGGCATGACGATTACCCCGCCTTGAGTTCCTTTTCGCGCTGGATGATTTCCGTGGCGAGGCGCAGATAGGCTTCGCTGCCGACGCATTTCAAATCGTAGACCAGCACCGGCTTGCCGTAGGACGGCGCTTCCGAGATGCGCACGTTGCGCGGGATCACCGTGTCGTAGACCTTCGGCCCCATGAACTGGCGCACGTCGGCGACGACCTGGTTGGAGAGATTGTTGCGCGAGTCGTACATGGTGAGCACGATGCCGTGGATCGACAAATTCGGATTGAGGCTGCTCTTGACCTGCTCGACGGTCTTCAACAATTGCGACAGGCCTTCGAGCGCGAAGAACTCGCATTGCAGCGGCACCAGGATCGAATCGGCGGCCGCCATGGCGTTGACGGTGAGCAGGTTGAGCGAGGGCGGGCAATCGACCAGCACATAGGTGAAGTCATAGGCGCGCGCGCCTCTGTTGAGTTCGGCGAGCGCGCTGCGCAGGCGGAAGGCGCGGTCGCGCGCCTGGCCGATCTCGAGCTCGAGGCCGGAGAGATCCATGGTCGAGGGCGCGATGAGGAGTTGCGGCACCGCGGTGGGCAGCACCGCCTCGCGCATCGGCGCCTTGCCGGTGAGCACGTCATAGGTCGAGGTGCGGCGCGACTTGCGCTCGATGCCGAGGCCGGTCGAAGCATTGCCCTGCGGGTCGAGATCGACGACCAGCACGTGCTCGCCGATGGCGGCAAGCGCGGTGCCGAGATTGATCGCCGTGGTGGTTTTGCCGACGCCGCCTTTCTGGTTGGCGATCGCCAGCACGCGCGGGCGGCCGGCCTCCGGCCGGGCTGGCTGCGGGAAGGGAACGATCCCCGGGGTTTCGGCTTCGGTCATATGTCTTTTCCGTAGTTAATTCAAATGCTTATAGGTCATTTGCGGAGCCGCTCCAGGCCGCGCAGAATGACGATCTTGCCGGCCGGGTGGGTCACGCTGGGCACAGTTGAGGCCTTAAGTCTCCAATATTTAGCGGCCTCGGTCAATTCAGCATCTACATCTTGACCTTTGGGGAACAGACCGAGGGCGCCCCTGGCGATCAAAGGAAACGCCTGATCGCACAATGTTTTCAATGGGGCGAGCGCGCGGGCGGTGACCACCTCGACCGGTTCTGCACAGCTTTCCCCAAATTTCTCGGCCCGTTCCTGGTGGATTTGTGCCGGAAGGTGGAGTTTGGCCGCCACCTCGCGCAGGAAATTCGCCTTTTTGCCCACGCTTTCAACCAGATGCACCATGACGCCAGGGGTATCGGCGAGCGCGCAGGCAATCACCAGACCGGGAAAGCCGGCGCCGGACCCGAAGTCCACCCAGCGCTTTGCATGCGGCGCGAGGGGTATGAGCTGGAGCGAGTCGGCGATGTGCCGCGTCCAGATCTGAGCCAGCGTGGATGACCCGACGAGGTTCTGCTTTTGCTGCCCGAGCAAGAGCATGTCTACGAACATTAAAATGCGCTTTTCCGTTTCACGTGAAACGGGCGTGAGCGCGAGCGCGCGTTTTTTGTCGCTTTCGAGATCGGGAGCGCCCTGCCCGGCTTTGCTCAAGCGCGTTTCGCGGCGCGCTTGCCGCGTTTCACATGCGCGACGAGAAGCGTCAGCGCCGCCGGCGTGATGCCGTCGATCTTACTTGCGTGTCCGATCGTTCGCGGCCGTTGCGCTTGCAGCTTCTGTTTGGCTTCGTTGGAAAGCCCGCGCATCGCCGCGTAATCGAGATCGTCCGGTAGCGTAAAACCTTCGTCGCGCCGGTACGCCGCCACATCCGCGGCCTGGCGCGAAAGATAGACTTCGTACTTCGCGTCGATCTCGATTTGCTCGGCGATTTTTCCATCGAGCTCGGCAAAGCGCGGCCACACTTTTGCGAGGTCCGCAATCGTCACGTGCGGATACGACAGTAACTCGAACGCCGTTCGCCGCTGTCCATCTTTGTTGAGCACAAGTCCGTGGCGTTCGGCTTCTTTCGGCGTCAGCGAATGCGACTTGGCGAATTCGCGCGCGGCATTCAGCGCAGACATTTTTTCCGCATGGAATCTGGCGCGCGCAGATCCAACGCAGCCAATTGAAATTCCGCGATCGGTCAAGCGCTGATCTGCATTGTCGGCGCGCAGCTTCAATCGATATTCGGCGCGCGACGTGAACATGCGATACGGCTCGCTGACGCCGCGCGTGACGAGATCGTCGATCATCACGCCGATATAGGCTTCGGCGCGATCGAAAACGATTTCATCGCCGCCGCCGACCAACGCGGCCGCGTTGAGACCTGCAAGAAGTCCTTGTGCCGCAGCCTCTTCGTAGCCGGTGGTGCCGTTGATCTGGCCGGCGAGGAATAGTCCGCGCAAGCGTTTCGTTTGCAATGTCGGAAGCAACTCACGCGGATCGACGTAATCATATTCGATGGCATAGCCAGGCCGGATGATGCGCGCCGATTCCAATCCGGGAATAGTCGCGACTGCTACGTGCTGAACTTCTTCCGGCAGCGACGTGGAAATTCCGTTCGGATAAACGGTGGTGTCGACGAGGCCTTCAGGCTCAAGAAAAATCTGATGCCCGTCGCGTTCGCCGAATTTCACGATCTTGTCTTCGATCGACGGACAATAGCGCGGACCGCGGCTCGCAATCTGTCCGGAATACATCGGCGAGCGATGCACATTGGCGCGAATGATTTCATGCGTGGCCGCAACCGTGCGCGTGATGCCGCATTCGATTTGCCGGTTTTCAATTCGCGTCGTCAGAACAGAAAATGCTTCCGGCGGATCATCGCCAGGCTGCATTTCCAATTTCGCCCAGTCGATCGTGCGGCCGTCGAGCCGCGGCGGCGTTCCGGTTTTCAAACGGCCGAGTGCGACGCCGATTTTTTCCAGGGTGCGCGAAAGTCCGATCGCCGGCGCTTCGCCAACGCGGCCGGCGGGAATCTTTTTTTCGCCGATGTGAATGAGGCCGCGCAAAAAGGTGCCGGTGGTGAGAACCACGGCGCCGCAGGAAATTTCCCTGCCGTCGGCGAGTTTCACGCCGCAGACGCGGCCGTTGCTGATGACGAGATCGTCGGCTTCGGCCTCGATAACCGCCAGATTTGCCGTTTCCCGGATTTCCGCCTGCATCGCCGCCGCATACAGCCTACGGTCGGCTTGCGCGCGCGGGCCGCGGACCGCCGGGCCTTTGCGGCGGTTCAAAACGCGGAATTGGATGCCGCCACGGTCGGCGACGCGGCCCATCAGCCCGTCCAAAGCATCGATTTCGCGGACCAAGTGGCCCTTGCCGAGGCCTCCGATGGCCGGATTGCAGCTCATGGCGCCGACGGTCGAGAAACGATGGGTCACCAAGGCGGTGCGTGCGCCCATACGGGCGCTGGCGGCCGCGGCTTCACAGCCGGCATGGCCGCCGCCAATCACCACAACGTCGAATCGGCCGTCCATCGTCTGCCTCGGATCGGCAGCTTGTAGCGGAGGCGAGGGAAGTGGTCAAAAATGACCCTGAACCGGCCAATGTTTCACGTGAAACATCGGTTGGACGGTATATAATTACCGGAGAACTGCCGGTTCCCGGGCAAAAAGTGAGCTTGCTCGGCTAGAACCGGGCCTGTTCGGGCAAGACAACAGGCTTTGCCTGCGGAAAACAGCGGCCCGCGCCGGATCGACGGCGGTATTGTTCTACCCGGCCTCTTCCGGCCTACTTCTGGCCGGTCGTACCGCTTGCGGCCTGGCTCGCGTCCTTGACCGACAGCGGCGCGCCACCGAACATGATGGTCCCCACGCCGATCGCAATAACCAGCACCAGAAACGCGATCCACCCAAGGGCATTGGATTCCCGCAGGGACTTTTTCCATTCGGGCGTGTCGGCCATTATGAACTCCTTGAACTGGGGGCGTAGGCCGACAATCAAGGAATGGCGCGGCTGAGGCGATACGACCGGTTGCCGCCGTGACCCCGTGTCACAGGGATTTGCCAGGCCAATCGGTCATTTCCCGACGCAGAAGTCGCGGAAAATCACGTCGAGGATGTCTTCGACGTCGACCCGGCCGGTCAGCCGGCCGAGGGCTCGGGCGGCGATGCGCAGTTCCTCGGCGAGCAGATCCTCGCGCGCGGCGGCCTCCCCCGTTTGCGCCCGGCGCAGCGCGGCGCGTACCTCCTCGAGCGCCCGCCGGTGGCGCTCGCGGGTTAGCAGCGCGGACTCGGTCCCCGAGAGAGAAGCTTCCGCCTGCCGAGCCAGATGCTGCAATAGCCGGTAAAAACCCTCGCCCGTAGCCGCTGAAATATTGAACTCCAAACCATTTTTACTGGCTTCAGATTCATTTTTATCGGACAACTTCCTGTTAACCACGTTCGTTAACGGCTTAGTAGAGATGGTTCCAAATTCATTTATTCTTTTACTTAACATTTCTAATTCATTTCTTCGGCCCGCCCCTTGAATCAGATCGATTTTATTGCGAACCAGCCAGACCGGCGGGCCGGGGCTTGCTTTTCCATCATTCTCCGGCCCAGTCCCGCGGGAAGCCCGCATTTCCCCGCTGCCGGCGGGGATATCGCCCGCTTCGTCCCGATGTTGCCGCGGCGGATTCCCTGAGGGTAACGCTGCTTCTGCTGCACCCCCTGCCGCAGCATTTTTTTCACCAGCCGGCTCGCCGGCGTCGATGACCCACAGCACCAGGTCGGCGCCCGCGGCTCGCTCCTGCGCCCGCCGCACGCCTTCCATCTCGACCGGATCCTCGGTTGCACGAATGCCGGCGGTATCGAGCAAGGTCACCGGCCAACCGTCGAGGTCGAGATGCACCTCGATGACGTCGCGCGTGGTGCCGGCATAAGGCGACACGATCGCAACCTCGCGGCGGGCGATGCGGTTGAGCAGCGTTGATTTGCCGGCATTAGCCGGTCCGGCGATCGCCACCACCAGGCCCTCACGCAGCCGTTCTCCGCGTCCGCCATCGGCCAGCGCGGCGGCGGTTTCGCTTTCCAGCTCGCGCGCGATGACAAGCGCGGGCGCCAGCAGATTGTCCGGCACGTCGCCCTCGTCGGAAAAGTCGATCGCCGCTTCGACCAGCGCCAGCGCCTGAATCAGCCGCTGCCGCCAGCCCTCGGCGCGATTTCCCAATGCGCCCTTGAGCTGGCGAAAGGCCTGCCGGCGCTGTGCTTCCGTCTCCGCCGCCACCAGGTCGGTGAGACCTTCCACCGCGGTGAGATCGAGCTTGCCGTTCTCGAAAGCGCGGCGGGTGAATTCGCCGGCCTCGGCGGGGCGCAGACCTTCGATTTTACCGAGCGCGGCAAGCGTTGCCGCGATCACGGCGCGGCCGCCATGCAGTTGCAGCTCGGCCACGTCCTCGCCGGTTTCGCTATGCGGCGCCGGAAACCACAGCGCCAGCGCTTCGTCGATGATCTCGCGGCTTTGCGGCTGGCGCAGGCGGGCCAGCGCCGCCTGGCGCGGAGCGGGGATCTTGCCGCTAAGCGCATTCAGCGCGTCCCCGGCGCGCGGGCCGGAAATGCGCACCACCGCGATTGCCGCCGGGCCGCGGCCGGACGAAAGGGCGAAGATGGTGTCGTTTGCTGCCGCCATCGCGGCGCAGGTGAACGCCGCGGGCAGGGTGGGTCAAGGGGCCCGCGGCGCCCATCGGCATTCAGGCCGCGAACCTGTAAATATGGGTCTACTCGCTGGAGCTTTTGCTTTCCGGAATCAGCGACAATCCGTCAGTCCCGCATTCTCGCCCGAAGTTCGGCTACAAACTCTTCAAACTCGTTTGCCTTGTACGGGGAAGTCTTGATCAGGCTCGGATCAATCGGCTTGCCTTCAAAAAGATCACCCCTATAGCGCGGGAAAATATGCATGTGCAGATGAGGTATCGTGTTCCCATGAATTTCGTAATTTAATTTTACGGCTTGCGTAAGTTCCTGGATCGCTTTGCTGGCTCGCCGAATATCACGCGTAAACGCCACCGCTTCCTCATCTGACAAAGCGTGCAACTCAACTGCATGTCGTTTCAGCACCACACAGCAATAGCCTCGCATCGGCGCATTGGCGCTGCTGGTGAGGTAGGAACCGGCAAGTTCGAGCACGATGCCGTCCGGCCGTCCCTGGCGGCAGATCGGGCAAGCTGAACCGTCGCAAAGAGCGGTCCAATCAGCGTTATTCCACCGGCTCATCGACCGTGTCTCCTTTGGCTGGATCGCGCCGATTTTACCGCGTCTATGACTTCTACGGGTTCTCAATAAGATCAAACAATATCGGCGCTGCTCGACGCGCCGCGACAGACCCGCGATCGATTGTCTTGCCTTCCTTGCGCTCGCCTCAACAGGTTTTTGGCCAGGCGTTGATGCGTCCACACCCCGGTCATTTGCTTTTGATGAGCCGCTTGGCCGCCTGCGCCGCGGCGCCGATATAGGCCTGGTTGCCGTGGATCAGCGTCAGCACCATGGCGCCTTCCATGAGCAGCATCAGTTCACGCGCCCGTTCGCGCGGCCGCGCAATCCCGGCTTCGCCAAGCCGTCCGGCGAGCCAGCTTTCCGTCGTCGCTTTCGAGCGCCGTGCCATCACGCGCGCAGGATGGCCGGGAAGGTCGGCAAGCTCCATCACCAGCCGCGACAGGCCCGACCCGGTCCAGCGCGGCGTCGTGCTCGCCCAGCGCGCGAGCTGGGCGAAAAATGCTTCGATAAGGCTGTCGCGGCCGCCCGGTATCCTTTCGCCGATATGCGCAAGCCGTTGCGCCGCGAACTCCTCGTAATGCGACAGCACCGCTTCGAGCAGGTTGTCCTTGCTGCGGAAATGACCGTAGAGCGTGCGCTTGGTCACCCGGGCGCGCGCGGCGATCGCGTCCACGTTGGTGCGGGTGTAACCCGACTGCCAGAACGACTGGTAGGCGGCGTCGATCAGTTGACGCCGCACTTTTTCGCTTTTGCTGCGCATCTTGCCCAGCCCGCAAAAGTATACCGCTTAGTGACTTTACATCCTGCCGTGCCGGCGTGGAAGCTTGCCGGCAAAGGGGGGCGCCATGTCGCTCGAACGGCTGACTTTCAAAAGCATCACCGCGCGGGCGGTGCTGCTGAAACTCAAGCGTCCGGTGGTCGCGCGCATCGCCACCATCGCGGAATGGCCGCTCATCCTCATCGATCTGCATACCGAGGAAGGCGTCACCGGGCGCAGCTATCTCGAGCCCTATACGCCGAAAACGATGCGTTATCTGGTACCCGCGCTGCACGATTTCGCCGGCCTGCTCAAAGGCCGCCGCGTCGCCCCGGTCGAGCTCTATGAGCTCGCGCGCAAGTCGCTGCATTTCGTCGGCTACCAAGGGCTCGCCATGATCGCGGTCGCCGGCCTCGACATGGCGGCGTGGGACGCGCTGGCGCGCGCGGCGAATGTGCCGCTTTGCGTCCTGCTCGGCGGCTCGGTCGGGCCGGTGAGGGCCTATAACAGCAACGGGCTCTGGCTGAAGGAGCCGGCCGCGGTCGCGGCGGAAGTATCCGAACTGCGCGAGGAGGGCGGCTTCAACGCCCTCAAGCTGCGGCTGGGGCGCGAGGATCCGCGCGACGACGTCGCCACGGTCGAGGCGGTGAAAAAAGCCGGCGGCGGCGGCATGCAGTTCATGGTCGATTTCAATCAGGGCCTGCATCTCGGCGAGGCGCTCGAGCGCTGCCACGCCATCGACGACATGGGCCTTGCCTGGATCGAGGAGCCGGTCGTCTATGACAACCTCGATGGCTATGCGCAGCTCGCCGCCGAACTCAAGACCCCGATCCAGATCGGCGAGAATTTCTACGGTCCGCGCGACCTTTATCGCGCCGTGCAGGCCAAGGCCTGCGACTATGTGATGCCGGACTTCATGCGCATCGGCGGCGTCACCGGCTGGCTGCGCGCCAGCGCCATCGCCGGCGCAGCGGGTTTGCCGATGTCGAGCCACCTCTACCCGGAAGTGGCGGCGCACATGCTGCGCGTCACCGAAACGGCGCATTGGCTTGAATGGCAGGATTGGGCCGATCCGGTCCTGCGCCGGCCCTATGCGATCAAGGACGGCCTGCTGCACATCCCCGACGCGCCGGGCCTTGGTCTCGAATGGGACGAGGCTGCCGTGCGCGCGCATAGTTGGGCGTTATAGCCGGCGTCAGGCGCAAGCCGCCATGACCGGGACGGCGGCGAAAAATGGCGCTAGGCTGTGGCGCCGTTCATTGACCGGGAGGGCTACCCTATGCGCGCGCCAGCCAAATCTCTGCTCGCCACCAGTTTCGCATCGGCATTATTCATCGCGGCGCTGTCCGGCACCGCGGGCGCCGCCGAGCCTTATGGCGTGTGGCAGCGGCCATCGACCGGCAGTCAGGTGCGCTTTTACGATTGCGGCGGCAAGCTCTGCGCCAAGGTGGTCGCCGTGAAGGACCAGTCGCGCAAAGGCGAGGTCGGCAAGTCGATCATGCACGGCGCGGTGAAGACCGGCGATAACGTGTGGACCGGCGATCTGACCGACGCCGGCAGCGGCAAGGTCTATTCCGGCACGGTTACGCTCGTTGGCGACGGCCTCGCGCTGAAAGGCTGCGTCGCCATGGTGCTCTGTCAAAGCGAGACCTGGACGCGGGTAAGATAAAAACACCCTGCGGCTGTTGATTGGCGGGTTGCAGCGAAAGCCGCGCATAATTGATTCAATTACGCGCCATTCACGACGCGACACTTATTCGCGTAACGGCCAATTTGTGCGCAGCGCATTCCGCGCTACGCTTTGCCGATGGCCGCTTCGTCCGATTCCACACATGAAAATCGCCTGGCGCAGGCGACCTCGCCGTACCTGCTCCAGCACAAGCACAATCCGGTCGACTGGTGGCAGTGGGGGCCGGAGGCGCTGGCCGAGGCCAGGCGCTCGAACCGGCCGATCCTGCTCTCGGTCGGCTATGCGGCATGCCACTGGTGCCACGTGATGGCGCATGAATCGTTCGAAAACGAACAAACCGCCAGGGTGATGAACGAGCTGTTCGTCAACATCAAAGTCGACCGCGAGGAACGGCCGGATATCGACCAGATCTACATGAACGCGCTGCATCTGCTCGGCGAGCAGGGCGGCTGGCCGCTGACCATGTTTCTCACGCCCAATGCCGAGCCGGTCTGGGGCGGCACATATTTTCCCAAGGAATCGCGCTTCGGCCGGCCGGCCTTCACCGACATCCTGCACGAGGTGGCGCGGCTGTTCCGCGAGGAGCCGAACAAGATCGAGCAGAACCGGGCGGCGCTGCTGGCGCGGCTCGCCGAAAAGGCGCGGCCGGAAGGCGCGGTCACCATCGGGCTCAAGGAGCTCGACGGCGCCGCCACCCAGATCGGCAACATGTTCGATCCCGTCAATGGCGGGCTGCGCGGCGCGCCCAAGTTTCCGCAGCCGGCGCTGCTCGAAATGCTGTGGCGGGCGGGGATGCGCAGCGGCGACGCCCGTTTCTTCCAGACCGTCGCGCACAGCCTCGAACGCATGAGCGAGGGCGGCATCTACGACCACCTGGGCGGCGGCTTTTCCCGTTATTCGGTCGACGAACGCTGGCTGGTGCCGCATTTCGAGAAGATGCTCTACGACAATGCCCAGCTTCTGGAGCTTTTGGCGCTGGCCTTTCAGCGGGACGGCAACCCGCTGTTCCGCCAGCGTGCGATCGAGACGGTCGGCTGGCTGCAACGCGAGATGACCACCCTGGAGGGGGCGTTTGCCGCCTCCCTCGACGCCGATTCCGAGGGCGAAGAGGGCAAGTTCTACGTCTGGTCAAGGGCCGAGATCGAGCAGGTTTTGGGCGCGGAAAATGCTGCATTGTTTGCTGCACAATATGATGTTTCCGCTGGGGGCAATTTCGAGGGCCATAATATCCTCAATCGCCTCAATGGTTTACCGCGCAGCATGGAGCTGGAAGGCCAACTCGCCATGCTGCGCTCTATGCTGCAGCAACGGCGCGAGACCCGCATCCGCCCCGGCCTTGACGACAAGGTGCTGGCCGACTGGAACGGCTTGATGATCGCCGCTTTGGTCAATGCCGGGATCATCCTGGAACAGCCCGGCTGGCTCCATGCTGCGCAGCAAGCCTTTGATTTCATTAGCAATAATATGACGCAAGACGACCGGTTGGGGCATTCCTGGCGCGCCGGCAAACTGTTGGTGCCCGGCCTTGCCTCCGATTACGCCGCCATGATCCGCGCCGCGCTCGCACTCTATGAGGCGACCGGCGAGCCCCGCTATCTCGAACAGGCGCTTTCCTGGCAGCGGGCGTTCGACGCCCATTACGCCGATCCCGAGACCGGCGGCTACTTCCTGTCCGCCGACGACGCCACGGACCTGCTGCTGCGGCCGCGTTCGACCGTCGACGACGCCACGCCCAATCCGAACGCCACCGCCGCGCAGAACCTGGTGCGCCTGTCCGTGCTCGCCGGCGACGAAGTCTGGCGGCACAAGGCGGACCGGCTGATCGAGGGCATCCTCGCGGCGGCCGGGCGCAATTTGTTCGGCCATGTGGCGCTGCTCAACGCCCTCGATCTGCGCCTGCGCGCCGCCGAAATCGTGCTCACCGGCGCCGAGGCCGGGCCGCTCGCGCAGGCCGCGCTGAAACTGCCTTATCTCGACCGCATCGTGCTGCGCGCGCGCGAGGCCGCCGGCCTGCCGGCAAACCACCCGGCGCAGGAAAAAGTCAAGGCCGCGCCGGGCAGCGCCGCCTTTATCTGCGTCGGCGAGCGCTGTTCGCTGCCGGTGACGGACGCGGCGCAAATCGCCGGCGCGGTCGCCGCCATGCGCGGGCGCTGACAATTCGTCTTGCCGTCTTGATCTCGCCGCGGTTCGGGCGACAATCGATCTTACCCGGGGGCGGCTACGGGGAGATTTTCCATGCGCATCATGCTCGGCCTTGTGACGGCCGCGATCCTCGCCGCCTCGGTCCCGCCGGCCCACGCCCAAGAATGGTGCGGCTTCTTCGACCGCGACAATTCACGCGTGCGCTGCGGCTTCACCAGCGTCGAGCAATGCAAGCAGGCGCTCGGCGAAAAGAACGCGATCTGCATCCCCGATCCGGAATTCGCCGCGCGGCTGCGGCGCGCCTTCGCGCCATCGTGAGCAGGTCTAATGTGAGCGCGCCTCAGGCCGATTTGGCGTAGTCCGCCGCCGCGGCGCTTTGCGCCCGCTCGCGCAACCACGGGCTCCACGGCACGGGCGCGATCAAGGCCGGGCTCACCCATACCGGCCAGATGAAATTGTGCTTGTCCATGCGCCCGATCACCGCCGGCTTGTGCAGGTGCTGGTTCTCGCCGTCGAGCCGCACGTCGAAGCCGCAGGGCGCGCGCACGCTGCGGCCGGCAAGCGCCTTGCGCACCGCCTCGACCTCGGTGGTGCCGGCCGCGGTCACCGCATCGGTCCACAGCCTGAAGCCGATCCAGCTCGCTTCCATCGGATCGTTGGTTACCGCCTGCGCATCGCCGGTAAACTGCCGCCATTCCTCGATGAAGGCGCGGTTCTCCGGCGTGTCCATGCTGTGCAGATAATTCCACGCCACCATGTGCCCGACCAGGTTGCGTTCCTTCAGCGCCGGCATTTCCGCCTCGCCGAGCGACAGGCTCATCACCGGCAGAATATCCGCGTCGAGCCCCTGGCGCGCGCGCTCGCGAAAAAAATGCACGTTGGAATCGCCGGACAACGTGGCGATGATGGCGCCGTCGCGCCCGGCGAAGCGGCGGATGCGGTGCACCGTCTCGCTCCAGACCTTTTCGCCGAACGGCGTGTAGAACTCGTCCACCGCATCGGCGCCGACGCCGCGTGAGGCGAGATAGTTGCGGATGATGGCATTGGTGGTGCGCGGATAGACGTAATCGGTGCCGACCAGGAAGAAGCGCTTGCGGCCGAGATGTAAAAGGTGATCGACCGCCGGCAGCGCCTGCTGCTGCGGCGTCGCGCCGGTATAGATCACGTTGGGCGATTGCTCCTCGCCCTCGTACTGGCTCGGATAGAACAACAGCCCGCCGTGCTCGGCCAGCACCGGCAGCACGTGCTTGCGCGAGGCCGAGGTCCAGCAGCCAAAAATCGCCGCCACCTTGTGATCGCGCAGCAGCGCGCGCGCCTGCGCCGCATAGGCATTGGCATCCGAGCGCGGATCCATAATCACGGGTTCGACCGGCCGGCCCAGCAAACCGCCGTTTTTGTTGAGCTTTTCGATCATCATCACGAGCAATTGCTGGAGCGGCCGCTCGCTCGCGGTGAGCGTGCCGGACAGCGAATGCAGAATGCCGACCTTGATCGAGCCGTGATCGAGATCGGCGAAATAGCGGGCAACCGAGCTCGCAAGCGATTCCGCGCGCCCGATAAGGTCTTCCGCGGTTGCAAGCACCGCGTCGCCCGCGCTCGCCACGTCGCTGACCACGCTGCGGATGCCGGGCAATGTCTGGCTCACTTTGGCGGCGACCTTCATCGCTTCGCTGCCGACGACGCCGAGCTGGGCGATCTGCTGCTCGATGATGCGGTTGATGTTCTCGTTGACGCCGCCCATGGCGGCAACGCTGCGGTCGACCGCGACGATTGCCTCGGCCATTTCGCGCACGGCCTCCTGGATGCCGTGCACCTGTCCGCCGACTTCTTCGGTCGCCCTGGCGGTGCGGCGCGAAAGCTCCTTCACTTCGGCGGCGACGACCGCAAAGCCGCGGCCGGCGTCGCCTGCACGCGCGGCCTCGATCGTGGCGTTGAGCGCCAGTAGCGACGTCTGCCCGGCGATGGCCTGAATGAGCTTGATCACCTCCTCGATGCGGCTCGCGGCGAGGCCGAGATTGCGCATGGTCTCGTCGGCGCGCGCGAGTTCCGCGGTCGTGCGCTTGGTGGCGGCGCGCGCTTCGTCCACCTGCTGGGCGGAATTCATCGCCAGCGTTTCGACTTCGCGCGCTGCTGAGGCGACACCGGCGACGTCCTCGGCGGCTTGCGCCGCCGCATCGGAGGCCGTGGTCACCTGCCGCGCCATGTCCTTGTTGCTTTGGCTGAGCTCCGTGGCGGTGCGCCGGATGCGTTCGCCGGCATTGGTAAAGGCGTTGACCACTTCTTCCACGGCGCGGCGGAAATTGCCGGTGAAGAACAGCCGGCCGGCGTGATGCAGCCGCGCTTCGGTTTCGCGGCGCAGCTGATCGACCGACACCGTGTCGGCTTCGATCAAGGCGGCGCGCATGGTCTCGGCCGTGCTGGCGAATTGCTGGATGGCGCCGTCGCCGATCAGCTCGGGCAGCGAGGTGTAGCGGTCGCCGCGGGCGATGCGCTCGATCGAGGAAATAATGCCGGCAAGCCGCCGTTCGGCAAAGGCGCCGACCAGTGCGGCGCCGATCAGGCCGACGACGGCGGCCGCGAGGACGCCGGCCTGCAAGGCGAGCGCCACCGCCAGGCTGACCGCAAAGGTCGGCACCGCAATCCATAGCGCGGGATGCGGAATGAACGGTCGGCGTTGCGCAGACATTGGCGGCCCGTCGCGAGATTCCCGCCGCCAAATTCGCCAGATTTGGTTTCGAATTCCTTTCGCGGGTGCGAAAAGTGCGCATGAAATAAGGGCAAACGCGCACAAAGTTTGTGCGGGTCCTGCAAATCCTCACCGGCATTTTTCCACCCTCTCCCCGTGTGGGGAGAGGGGAAAGCTGCGCGCGGGAAAGATCAGGTGTTCATCGACTCGAAGAACTCGGCGTTGTTCTTGGTGTTGCGCAGCTTGTCGAGCAGGAAGTCGATCGCATCCATCGTGCCCATCGGATTCAAAATGCGACGCAGCACGTACATCTTCTTGAGCACGGCCGGATCGGTGAGCAGTTCTTCCTTGCGCGTGCCGGAACGGGTGATGTCCATGGCCGGGAAGGTGCGCTTGTCGGCCACCTTGCGGTCTAGGATGAGCTCCGAATTGCCGGTGCCCTTGAACTCTTCGAAAATCACTTCGTCCATGCGGCTGCCGGTATCGATCAGCGCGGTGGCGATGATGGTGAGCGAGCCGCCTTCCTCGATATTGCGCGCGGCGCCGAAGAAGCGCTTCGGCCGCTGCAAGGCGTTGGCGTCGACGCCGCCGGTCAGCACCTTGCCGGAGGACGGCACCACGGTGTTGTAGGCGCGGCCGAGGCGGGTGATCGAGTCGAGCAGGATCACCACGTCGCGCTGGTGCTCGACCAGGCGCTTTGCCTTCTCGATCACCATTTCGGCGACCTGCACGTGGCGCGAGGCCGGCTCGTCAAAGGTCGAGGACACGACCTCGCCCTTGACCGAGCGCTGCATGTCGGTGACTTCCTCCGGCCGCTCGTCGATGAGCAGCACGATCAGGTAGCATTCCGGGTGGTTGGCGGTGATCGAGTGGGCGATGTTTTGCAGCAGCACGGTCTTGCCGGTGCGCGGCGGCGACACGATCAGCGCGCGCTGGCCCTTGCCGATCGGCGCCACGATGTCGATGACGCGGGCGGAGAGGTCCTTCTTGGTCGGATCCTCGAATTCCATCTTCAGCCGTTCATCGGGATAAAGCGGCGTCAGGTTGTCGAAGTTGATCTTGTGGCGCGCTTTTTCCGGGTCCTCGAAATTGATGGTGTTGACCTTGAGCAGCGCGAAATAGCGCTCGCCGTCTTTCGGCGAACGGATGTGGCCTTCGACGGTGTCGCCGGTGCGCAGGCCGAAACGGCGAATCTGGCTGGGCGAAACGTAGATGTCGTCGGGGCCGGATAGGTAGTTGGATTCCGGCGAGCGCAGAAAGCCGAAGCCGTCGGACAGCACTTCGACCACGCCCTCGCCGATGATGTCGATTTCCTGGCTGGCGAGCTGCTTGAGGATCGCGAACATCAGCTCCTGCTTGCGCATGGTGCTGGCGTTTTCGACCTGGTGCTCTTCGGCGAAGGCAAGAAGTTCGGCAGGCGTCTTGGACTTGAGGTCCTGTAGTTTCATTTCCCGCATGCGGGTTTGGTCCTGTGGAGATAACACCGGCGGTGTCCTTTTTGAAAAATGACAGACGAACGCTGGCTAAGGTGAGAGAGCGAGAGGCCGCAGGTCTGGGGTAACGAGGAATATGGGAAAAAGTGCCCGGAACCCGATGCTGCGACCGGCCCGAACTCGGGGAGCCGGAACGCGACTGCATCCGCCTGCGTTCGGTGGGAGCACGCAACATAAGCGGGAAGGCGCTTTTTCGCAAGTAGCGCCGCCGCGCCGTCCCCGAATTTACGCTTTGGTTAGAACGGCTTGACGGTCGCCAGCACAACGATCGCGATCATGACAACGGTCGGTATCTCGTTGACAATACGATAGAATCTCGCCGTGTGTTGGTTGCGGTCGAGGGCGAAAGCGCGCATCCACTGGCTCATCAGTCCGTGCAGGACGGTCAGCGCCAGCACCAGCACGAATTTGACCTGGAACCAGCCGGCGACGAAGGCGCGCGTCTCGAGCACAAGCACGATGCCCGCGAGCCAGGTGACGATCATGGCCGGCGTCATGATGTAATTGAACAGCCTGCGTTCCATCACCTTGAAGGTTTCCGACTGCATGGAACCGGCCGCCGCATCGACATGATAGACGAACAGCCGCGGCAGATAGAGCAGCCCGGCCATCCAGGAGATGACGGCGACGATGTGCAGGGCTTTGATCCAGAGATACATCGATCCACGTCATTGCCCGGCTTGACCCGGCAATCCATCGTTACGAATCCAGCAGGGCGTGATGTTTACGATGCGATTATTCAATGGAGAAGCATCGCCGGGTCAAGCCCGGTCAAGTCTGGCCAGGCTGGCGATGGCGCCGATGGTTTTTGCGGCCGATCGCCCTAACCGCGCACGCGTTTGAGCATCTGCCCGACATGGGCGACCGGCGTGTCGGGCAGGATGCCGTGGCCGAGATTGAAGATGAACGGACCGGGCGAGAAGTTTTCCATCACCGCATCGACTTCGCGCTCGAGCGCCGCACCGCCGGCAAGCAATGCGAGCGGATCGACATTGCCCTGCACCGGCACGCGGCTCTGGATTTCCGCGCGCGCGAAAGCCCGGTCGATGCCGTTTTCCAGGCTGACCGCATCGACGCCGGTCTCCTGCACATAGCGCGGAATATTTTTTCCCGCGCCGCGCGGAAAGCCGATGACCTTGGCGCCGGGGCGTCTGGCGCGCAGGTTTGCAATCAGGCTTTTCGTCGGCTGCACGCACCAGCGCTCGAAATCCGGCGGCGGCAGCGAGCCCGCCCAGGTATCAAAGATCTGCACCGCATCGGCGCCAGCTTCCAACTGCTGCACGAGATATTCGATCGACGCTTCGACCAGACAGTCGATGACATGCTGGAAGGCCGCGGGCGCGCGTGCGGCCAGGGCTTTCGCCGGCGCCTGATCCGGCGTGCCCTGACCTGCAACCATGTAAGTCGCAACCGTCCACGGCGCGCCGCAAAAGCCGATCAATGCTGTTTCGGGACTGAGCTCGTCCTTCACGCGGCGCACGGTTTCATAGATCGGTGACAGGATTTTTTGCTCGGGCCGCGGCGGCAATGCCTTTGCCGCTTTTTCATCGTCCAGCGGCTCGAGCCTTGGTCCCTCGCCCTCGACGAACCAAAGCTTGCGACCGAGCGCGAGCGGGATCACTAGAATATCGGAAAACAGGATCGCCGCGTCGAAAGCAAACCGCCGCACCGGCTGCAACGTCACTTCCGCCGCCAGCTCCGGATTGAAACACAAATCGAGAAAACCGCCGGCTTTTTCCCGCACCGCACGATATTCCGGCAAATAACGGCCCGCCTGCCGCATGAGCCAGACCGGCGGGATCGCTTCACGCTTGCCGTCAAGCACACGCAGCAACGGCTTTGTCCCCATGCCATCGGTTTTGCCGGCTTGCTTCATAAAGACTCTTATAAGTTTCTTTGTAGTGGTTGTTGGACGGTGGATTAGACTCATGCCTGCCGGTCAACAGACTGTCCACCGCATCACGGGCTTTGATTCAGAAACCCGCCCTTTCCGGCATTTCACCGTCCACAGCGGAACGGGCTGTTTTATTGGCCTTTAAGGCATAATCCCCGCCGATCCCCAGGCGCCTGTCCACATTCCTTTGTCGCATTCGCAACGGGCAACCGTACCGCTCCCGCAACGAGCCATGTGGATCGCTGTTGAACTCATTGCCAGGGCGCGCTTGCGCGGCGGGTAAAGCCGTGGCCTTCTCCCGCCCTGTCCACACGCAGTCCAGCACCTATACAAATGCCAGACACCGGTTATTTCCATCTGCATCTGGTCTCCGACGCGACGGGCGAGACCCTGATCACGGTCGCGCGCGCCGCTGCGGCGCAATATGCGGGCGTCGCCCCGGTCGAGCATCTTTACCCGATGGTGCGCTCGAAGAAGCAGCTCGACTTGGCGCTCGCCGAAATCGCCGAATCGCCGGGTCTCGTGCTCTACACCCTGCTTGAGGAAGACCTCATCCAGATTCTCGAAACCAAGTGCCGCGAGCTGGCGCTGCCCTGCATGTCGGTGCTCGGACCGGTGTTGCGGCTGTTCCAGTCCTATCTTGGCGCCGAGACCATTCACCGCGCCGGCGCCCAGCACGTGCTCAATGCCGAGTATTTCCAGCGCATCGACGCGCTCAACTTCACGATGTTCCATGACGACGGCCAGCACGTCGAGGGCCTGCAGGACGCCGACGTGGTCCTGGTCGGGGTTTCGCGCACCTCGAAAACGCCGACCTCGATCTATCTCGCCAACCGCGGCGTCAAAACCGGCAACGTGCCGCTGGTACCGGGGGTGCCGCTGTCGCCGGAGGTGGAGAAACTCACGCGGCCGTTGGTCGTGGGCCTCTATGCCAGCCCCGAGCGCATCGTGCAGATCCGCGAGAACAGGCTGCTCGGCCTCAAGGCGCATCGCGACGACGACCGCTATATTGACAAGGCGGCGGTCGCCGAAGAGGTGGCGTTTTCGCGCCGGCTGTGTTCCACGCATAACTGGCCCTCGATCGACGTGACGCGGCGTTCGATCGAGGAGACGGCGGCGGCGGTGATGAAGCTGTTGAGCGAGCGCCGCCGCCATCCGGCGACCTGAACCATGCCGCTCTGGCTCGCTCCCCAGCCACTGGTGCTCGCATCCAAAAGCGATGTGCGCGGCAAGATGCTGGCGGCGGCCGGATTGCGTTTTGAAATCCGCCCGGCACAGATCGACGAACGCGCAACCGAAGCCAAGGCCGGCGTCACCGAGGCTGCCGCGACCGCCCGGCTGCTGGCGCGCGCCAAGGCCGGCGCGGTCGCGCAGTCCATGCCCGGGCGTCTCGTGCTCGGCGCAGACCAGACGCTGGCGCGCGGCAACCGCCGCTTCAGCAAGCCGGCCGACCGCGCCGCCGCGGCCGAGCAGCTGCGCGCCCTGCGCGGCCGCACGCATGAGCTGCACTCGGCGCTGGCGCTGGTACGCGACGGCAAGGTTGTGTTCGAATGCGTCGACAGCGCGCGGCTGACCATGCGCGCCATTTCGGACACGTTTCTGGACAATTATCTCGACATGGCCGGCGATGCCGCGCTCGCCAGCGTCGGCGGCTATCAGCTCGAAGGCATCGGCATCCATTTGTTCGAGCGGGTCGAGGGCGACTATTTCACCGTGCTCGGCCTGCCGCTGTTGCCATTGCTCGACTTTCTGCGCCGGAATGGTTTTGTGGACGGATAAGCGGACGGAACATGTTCATTCTCGGCCTGACCGGCTCGCTCGGCATGGGCAAATCGACCACGGCGAGATTCTTCGCCGAGGAAGGCGTGCCCGTGCACGACGCCGATGCCGACGTGCACCGGCTTTATGAGGGCGAGGCCGTGCCGCAGATCGAGGCGTCATTCCCCGGCACCACAAAGAACGGCAAGGTCGACCGTGACGAATTGGCCAAGCGCGTGCTGCGCGATGCCGCCGCCATCAAGCGACTGGAAGCGATCGTGCATCCACTGGTGCAGGCCGCGCGCGAGCGTTTCCTCAAGGAGGCCGCGAAGGCGGGCGCCCCCGTCGCCGTTCTCGACATTCCGCTGCTGTTCGAGACCGGCGGCGAAAAAGGCTGCGACGCCGTGGTGGTGGTGACGGCGCCGGCCGAGCAGCAGCGCCTGCGCGCCTTCGAACGGCCGGACATGACCGAGGACAAGCTCGCCGCGATCCTCGCCAAGCAGGTTCCCGATGCGGAGAAACGCGCGCGCGCCGATTTCGTGGTGGATACCGGGCAAGGTTTCGCGCACGCCCGCGCGCAGGTGCGTGAAATCCTGCACAAGGTCGCTAAGATGCCGACGCGGGAAAAATGATTCTGCCGTTGCCGGGCGGCGGATCGTCCGGCAATGACGTGGAAAGGCGGCCATGCGCGAAATCGTGCTCGACACGGAAACCACGGGCCTCGACCCGAACCAGGGTCATCGCCTGGTCGAACTCGGCTGCATCGAGCTGCTCAACCGGATTCCGACCGGCGCCACCTTCCACAGCTATCTTAATCCGGAGCGCGATGTTCCGGCGGAAGCCTTCGCTATTCATGGACTGGCGACCGAGTTCTTGCGCGACAAGCCGCGCTTCGCCGACATCGTCGACACGTTCCTCGAATTCATCGGCGATGCGCCGCTGGTGATCCACAATGCCGGCTTCGACCACGGCTTCCTGACCGCCGAGCTCAAGCGCATCGAGCGTCCGCCGATCGCGCGCGAGCGCCTCATCGACACGCTGTTTCTGGCGCGCCGCAAGCATTCGGTCGGGCCCTACAGCCTCGACGCGCTGTGCGCGCGTTACGGCATCGACAATTCGCGCCGCACCAAGCACGGCGCCTTGCTCGACGCGGAAATCCTCGCCGAGGTCTATCTGGAGCTGATCGGCGCGCGCCAGGCGCAACTGGGGCTTGCCGAGAGCAGCGAGCGGCGCGGGCACGGACACGACGGCGCTGTGGCCGGGCACCAGCGCGATGCGGCGCTGGCGCCGCGCATCAGCGCGGCCGAGCGCGCCGCGCACCGCAAATTCGTGGCGAGCCTCGGCGACAAGGCGCTGTGGCGCGAATATCTGGCGGAGGAGAGCTGACGCTCTCAGTCCCGTGGCGTCGCCGAAAGTGCATCGGCGGGCTGCGCCTGCGCCAGTTTCTGGCGGTAGAGGCTGACGAAATCCACCGGCTCGAGCAGCAGCGGCGGGAAACCTCCGTTGCGCACGGTGGTGGCGATGATTTCGCGCGCGAACGGGAACAGCAGGCGCGGGCATTCGATCAGCACCAGCGGATTGAGATTTTCCTTCGGCACGTTCTGCACGCGGAATACGCCGGCGAAGGTCAACTCGAAGGCGAACAGCACCTTCTCCGCATCTTCCGCCTTGCCCTCGAGCGCGAGCGTGACCTCGATGTCGGTTTCCGACAGCGGGCTCGCATTGACCTGGATTTGAATGGCGATCTTCGGCGGCTCCTTGCCGCCGAAAAGCGAATTCGGCGCGTTCGGATTCTCGAACGAGAGATCCTTGATGTACTGCGTCAGCATATTGAATTGTGGCTGCGCGTCCGCAGCCATATCCTGGCCACCATTACCCGTCGTCATGAATGCTCCTGGCCGCTGCAAAAGTAATTTTTACACACGCGCACGGCCTTTTCCGAAAACCGGTGCCCACTTTTCGGAATCGTGCGTTGAGGCGGCGGTTGGCTAACACGGCGTGTTGGGAGGAACAAGGACACGCGCTACGGCGATTTGCGCTCTTTGTCGCGCCGGTCGGTGAGCGCGGCGTCGGGAACCTGGCGCCATTGTTCGGGTTCGAGATCGACGACGCCGTCGGCGCGCACGGGTTGCCCCCGTATGCCCATGAGCGCGGCGAGCGCCCGGCGCAGCGGCGCGAGCAGCAGCAGGAGGCCGATGGCGTCGGTTATAAACCCCGGAATAAGCAGAAGAATCCCGGCAAGCAGGGTAGCGCCGCCGGCGCTGTCGGCGTGCAGGGCGGTAAAGCTGCCGTCGCCCATGGCGACGCGGATGCGGGCGATGTGATTGCCGCCGGCATGGCGCAGCAGCATCGCGCCGCAAACCGAGATCGCCAACTGCAACGCCAATGCCCACAGGAAGCCGATCGAGGCGGCGACCGCCAGAAACACCACCAATTCAAGGAACGGCAGCGCCAGCAGCGTCAGTAACAGCCATTTTGCCACATTCATCGGTGTTTCCAGCCTTGCTGTACGGTTGGCGTAGCCGCCGCGATCGTTTAAGCTTTGTTGCGAGACACAAATGGCGCCGAAATACCGGCACCGGACCTATGGATTGGCGCCGACACCGGCTTAGATAATAGCGGTGGACCCGCCTGCCACGTTGTCGATCCGGCTTGAAGGCCGCGGGCCGGTCTGCCGTAACGGTTACCGAAAGCATGCGAGACGTGTTCGATATCTACACCATCATTTTCCTGGCGCTTGCCGTATTCATTTTCCTGCGCCTGCGCAGCGTATTGGGCCAGCGCACCGGGCGCGAACGTCCGCCCTACGACCCCTATGCCGCGCGCGAGCCGGTACGGCCGGCGACCGAGAAGGTCGTGGCCTTGCCCAATCGCACGCCGGAGGCGGTTGCCGCCAAGCCGGCGGAGCCCGCCCCGCCGCCCAGCGAACGCTGGAAGGGCGTTGCCGAACTGGGCACGCCGCTCGCCGCCGGCCTCGACGCCATCGCCGCCGCCGACTCCGATTTCGACCACAAGCACTTCCTGACCGGCGCGCGCACCGCCTATGAGATGATCGTCAACGCCTTCGCCGAGGGCGATCGCCGCACGCTGAAGAATTTGCTGTCGCGCGAGGTCTATGACGGCTTCGAGGCCGCCATCACCGAGCGGGAGAAACGCGGCGACACGGTGGAAAGCCATTTCGTCTCCGTCGACAGCGCCGAAATCACCGCCGCCGAGTTGCGCGGGCGCACCGCGCAATTGACCGTGCGCTTCCAGTCGAAGCTGGTATCGGTGACGCGCGACAAGAACGGCAACGCCATCGACGGCAATGCCGAGAAGGTCACCGACGTCACCGACGTATGGACCTTCGCCCGCGACCTGTCGTCGCGCGATCCGAACTGGAAGCTGGTCGCCACCGAAGCCGGGCACTGACCGCATGGCGGCGGCACCCCCTCACGCGCGCATCGGCATCGGTTTGGCACTGTGCCTGTTTGCCTTGAGCGCGCCGGTCGCGGCCCATTCCATGAAATTCCGTCACGCCCAGGTCGATGAGATCGCTTTCAAGGACCTCGAAGGCTGGCGCGAGGACGACCAGGCCGCCGCTTTCGCGGCATTCCAGAAAAGCTGCGACGCCATCCTGCAAGGCACGCGCGCGATGCGCGCGGCGCGGCCGGTTTATGGCGGCCTGTTCAACGCCTGCGAAAAAGGCGCCAAACTCGCCGCCGGCGGCACGCCCGACCGCGCGCGGGCGCGCAAATTCTTTGAAGACAATTTCAGGCCGGTACGCATCCTGCCGGAAGTGCACAGCTACGGCTATTACACCGGCGCCGACGGTTTCTATACCGGCTATTACGAGACCGAAGTCGCCGGCTCGCGCGTGAAGACTGCGGACTACGATGTGCCGCTCTACGGCGTGCCGGCGACCGTCGCCGGCAAGAAGAGCCGGGTGTTCGCGCAATTCGACCGCACCGACATCGAAAATGGCGCGCTGGCCGGCAAGGGGCTGGAAATCTGCTGGATCAGGAATCCGGTCGATGCCTTCTTCGCGCAGATCCAGGGCTCGACGCGGGTCAAGCTCGACGACGGCGAATTGCTGCGGCTCAATTATATCGCCAGCAACGGCAAGCCCTACACACCGGTCGGCCGCCTGCTGATCGACCAGGGCATCTATACGCCCGAAGAAATGTCGATGGACAAGATCCGCGAATACATGGAAGCGAATCCGGAAGCCGGCAAGGAGCTGCGCGACAAAAACCGCTCCTTCGTGTTCTTTTCCGCGACGGAGCTTGCCCCGAACGACGAATGCCTCGGCGCGCAGGGCATCCCGTTGACGCCGTGGCGGTCGATCGCCGTCGATCCGACGATCCATGTCTACGGCACGCCGATCTGGATCGACGCCAAATTCCCTATCACCAGCGACGTGCCGCAGGACACTTTCCGGCATCTGATGATCGCGCAGGATACCGGCTCCGCCATTCGCGGCGCGGCGCGCGCCGACATTTATTTCGGCCACGGCGAGGACGTCCCGCATATCGCTGGACGCATCAAGCAGTTCGGCAAATTCGTCATGCTGGTGCCGAAGGACGTGTCGGTGAGCGGGACCGCGCCGGACGCCGTGCCGCTGCCGCGGCCGCGGCCGGCCGAGATCACGCCCGACGCCATGCCCACCGCCTCGATCCCGGCGCCGGTGAAGCCGCAGCCATGAGCGGGCGCGGCGGCAACCGGCGCCGCGTGCTCAGTTACGACGAGCGCGCGCTGTGGAGCGCCGTCACCAAGGCAATCGAGCCGCTGCACGCGGGCGCGCATTTCGATGCCGGCGATGACGTAATATCGCCGGCGCCCGCGCCGGCGCGCCCGACCAAGACTTTCGCTGCCCCGCCGCCCGCGCCGCTGCCGCCGTCCCCGCCGCCGCTCGCCCCGCTCGGACGCCGCCTGGCGCGGCGGGTCGCGCGCGGCAAGGAGGCGATCGATGGCCGCCTCGACCTGCACGGGCTCACGCAAGCGCAGGCGCACGCCGCGTTATTGCGTTTCCTGCGCGGCGCGCAGACGCGCGAGGCCCGCCTGGTGCTAGTGATCACCGGCAAAGGGCGCGGCGAGGCGCCCGGCATTCTCAAACGCCAGGTGCCGCAATGGCTGGGCCTGCCGGAGTTCCGCAGCATTGTGGTCGGCTTCGAGGATGCCCATGTCGCGCATGGCGGCGAGGGCGCGATCTATGTGCGGCTGCGGCGGGCGCGCGGGGCTTGAAGTTCGCGAAAAGGAGTAACGGTCATGTCCAGCAAAACGAAATCGCCCGGCAAAGCGCCGGATTCGAAAAAGAAAGCGCTCGAGCGCGAGCTCGAGGAAGGACTGGAAGACACCTTCCCGGCCTCCGATCCGGTGGCGGTGACCGAACCGGCGCCGCATCGCGACAAGAACGAAAAGAAACAGTAGGCTGACGACCGCTTGGCGGAGGATCGGTCATGCCGCGCGTGCTCTTTCTGACGATGACGATGGCCCTGCTGGGCGCGGCGGCTCACGCGCAAACGCCGATGAAGCCGACCGCGCCGGAAAAGATGATGCCGCCGGGCGAAGCGGAAAAAATGCACGCCTGCGAAAAGCAGGCGGCGGAGCAGAACGTCAAGATGGACGAGCGCGCCAAATTCGTCATGGACTGCATGACGAAGAAATAGCGCTACAGGATGAACCGGCTCAGGTCCGCGTTCCTGGCGAGATCGCCGATGTGCTTCTGCACATAGGCGGCGTCGACCTTCACCGTCTCGCCGGAGCGGTCGGTGGCGGCGAAGGAGATTTCGTCGAGCACGCGCTCCATCACCGTTTGCAGCCGCCGCGCGCCGATATTCTCGATCGCCGAATTGACGCTCACCGCGATGTCGGCAATGGCGTCGATGGCGTCCTCGGAAAAATCGAGCGTCACGCCTTCGGTCTTGAGCAGCGCCACGTATTGCTTGATCAGCGAGGCTTCCGGCTCGGTCAGGATGCGGCGGAAGTCGTCGCGCGTCAGCGCCTTCAATTCGACGCGGATCGGCAGCCGGCCCTGCAATTCGGGCAGCAGGTCCGACGGCTTGGAGATGTGGAATGCGCCCGAGGCGATGAACAGCACGTGGTCGGTCTTCACCGGCCCGTGCTTGGTGTTGACGGTGGTGCCCTCGATCAGCGGGAGCAGGTCGCGCTGCACGCCCTCGCGCGACACGTCGGCGCCGCGCAGGCCCTCGCGGCCGGCAATCTTGTCGATCTCGTCGAGGAACACGATGCCGTTCTGCTCCACCGCCTTGATCGCTTCCTGGACGAGTTGCTCGTTGTCGAGCAGCTTGTCGCTCTCCTCGTTGACCAGGATATCGTGCGAATCCTGGACGGTGACGCGGCGCGGCCTGGCGCGCCCGCCGCCGAGCTTGCCGAAAATGTCGCCGAGATTGATGGCGCCCATCTGCGCGCCGGGCATGCCGGGGATTTCAAACATCGGCATGCCGGAACCGCCCGACTGCACCTCGATCTCGATTTCCTTGTCGTTGAGCTCGCCCGCGCGCAGCTTGCGGCGGAAGCTCTCGCGCGTCGACGGGCTCGCGCCCGGGCCGACCAGCGCGTCGACCACGCGCTCCTCGGCGGCAAGCTCGGCCTTGGCCTGCACGTCTTTGCGCTTTTTGTCGCGGGTGAGCGCGATGGCGATTTCGACGAGATCGCGCACGATCTGCTCGACGTCGCGGCCGACATAGCCGACCTCGGTGAATTTCGTCGCTTCCACCTTCAGGAACGGCGCGCCGGCAAGCCGCGCCAGCCGCCGCGAAATCTCGGTCTTGCCGACGCCGGTTGGCCCGATCATCAGGATGTTCTTGGGCAGCACTTCCTCGCGCAGCCTGTCGTCGAGCTGGAGGCGGCGCCAGCGGTTGCGCAGCGCGATGGCGACCGCGCGCTTGGCGTCGTGCTGGCCGACGATGAAGCGGTCGAGTTCGGAGACGATTTCGCGGGGCGAGAAGTCGGTCATGGCGGTACGCTTGTTTAGCCGCCGGCCTGCCAGACGCGGATGGCGTCGATCGGATGCAGCAGCATGATGATGTTCAAGGTCAGATTGTCGCGGATCACATAGCCCACAATCAGCTCCATGGCGACGGCGATGCCGATCACCGCCGATATAGGCAGCCTCCGCGCGAGCACAAAGCCCACGATCATGCAAAACGTGTCGGACAGCGAATTGATCACGCTGTCGCCGTAATATTGCAGCGAAATCGTGCCGGCACGATAGCGGTCGATGACGAAGGGCGTGTTCTCGACGATCTCCCACGACGCCTCGATGCCCATTGCCACGGCGAAGCGCGCGACGAGTGGCGCGCGCGGCAGCAACAGCGAGGTGAGGCCATAGAAGATGAAGCCGTGGATGATGTGGGAGAACGAATACCAGTCGAAAATGTGCTGCGAGTTCTCCGCGCTCTGCACGATGCCCCACCACAATTTGACCGTGCCGCAGGTGCAGATCAGCGGGTGGCGCATGGCGATGAGCGCCGCCGCCTGAACGGCAAGCGCGCCGGCAAGGATTAGCGCATAAGTCCGCACCGGAGATCGCGCGGCGCCGGTCACGTCTTCAACGATTCGATCGTGACGTTGCGGTTGGTGTAGACGCAGATGTCGGCGGCGATGTCGAGCGACTTCTTGACGATCTCCTCGGCGCTCAACGGCCCGTCGATCAGCGCGCGCGCGGCGGCGAGCGCGTAATTGCCGCCGGAGCCGATGCCGGCAACGCCCGCTTCCGGCTCGAGCACGTCGCCGGTGCCGGTGAGCACCAGCGACACCTGCTTGTCGGCGACGATCATCATGGCTTCGAGCCGGCGCAGGTAGCGGTCGGTGCGCCAGTCCTTGGCGAGCTCGACCGCGGCGCGCAGGAGTTGGCCGGGATATTGCTCGAGCTTGGCTTCGAGCCGCTCGAACAGCGTGAAGGCGTCGGCGGTGGCGCCGGCGAAGCCGCCGATCACGTCGCCCTTGCCAAGCTTGCGCACCTTCTTGGCGTTCGCTTTGACGATCGTCTGTCCGATGGAAACCTGGCCGTCGCCGCCGACCGCCACCGTGCCGCCTTTGCGGACGGTGAGGATGGTGGTGCCGTGCCAAAGCGGGCTAGTGGCCGGTTCGTTCGTTGCCATGCGCGTTAACCCCTGCAACCGGCAACATCTAGGCATGGCGCATGGCGTTTGCAAACCGGCCGCGGCGAGGTGGCGAATCCGGCAAAGCCCTGATAAAAGGCGCGCGGCCAAAGGATACTGCCATGCGCAAAGCGGCGGTGAGACGCAAGACCAAGGAAACCGACGTCGAGGTCGAGGTCGATCTCGATGGCGCCGGGCGTTCGTCCGTCGCCACCGGCATCGGCTTCCTCGACCACATGCTCGACCTGCTGGCGCGGCATTCGCGCATCGACATTACGGTCAAGGCCAAGGGCGACCTGCATATCGACCACCACCACACGACCGAAGACGTCGGCATCGCGCTCGGCCAGGCGGTGAAGCAGGCGCTCGGCGACATGAAGGGCATCATCCGCTACGCCGACGTGCATGTGCCGATGGACGAGGCGTTGACGCGCGTCGCCATCGACATATCCGGGCGGCCGTTCCTGGTGTTCAAGGCGGAGTTCGTGCGCGACAAGGTCGGCTCGTTCGACACCGAACTGGTGCAGGAATGGTTCCAGGCCTTCGCCATGAACTCGGGCATCACGCTGCATGCCGAGACCTTATATGGGACCAACGATCACCATATTGCCGAGTCCTGTTTCAAGGGCCTGGCGCGCGCGCTGCGCGCCGCGGTCGCGATCGATCCGCGCGCCAAGGACGAAGTGCCGTCCACCAAGGGCTCGCTCGGCGGCTGAAATAATCGCGGCGTCGTTCCGGGACGGCGCGGCAGCGCCGGAATGACGGAAAAGAGTTGAGAGTAGCCAATGTCCACCTACACCGTGCACCAGCCGCCGCCGCGCAAGGGCGAGACCGCAAGCGCTCCCGAGCGCTTCGTGTTCGTGCGTGACGGATTTTATTTCGCCGCCTTTCTGCTCGGGCCGCTGTGGCTTTTGTGGCGCCGGCTGTGGCTGGCCGCCGTCGTCTATGTCGCGGCCAACATCCTGCTCGGCATCGGGCTGCGCCTGATCGGCGCCCCGGTGGCGGTGCAGTTCCTCGTCGGCGCGCTGATGGCGCTGTTGCTCGGCTTCGAGGCGGCGAGCATCCGGCGCTGGAAACTGACGCGGCGCGGCTGGACCATGCTCGGCTTCGTGGTCGGCGAGGACGTCGAAACGGCCGAGCGGCGGTTTTTCGCCGAATGGAGCAAGCGCGCCAACGCCCCGCCGCCGCCTGCGGCTTCACTGCCACCCGCCAGCGTGCCGGTAAGACGCGGGCCGCCGTCGCCATCCGACGTGATCGGGCTGTTTCCCGAGCCGAGGACCTAAGCGATGAGCGTCGCCATCGTCGACTACGGCTCCGGCAATTTACATTCGGCGGCCAAGGCGTTCGAGCGCGCCGCGCGCGAAAGCGGGCACGACCAGCCGATCGCCGTCACCAGCGACCCGGGCCGGGTGGCGCGCGCCGATCGCGTGGTGCTGCCCGGGGTCGGCGCCTTTGCCGATTGCCGGCACGGGCTCGACGGCATTCCCGGCATGATTGATGCATTGAACGAAAGTGTCGGAAAACGCGGCAAGCCGTTTTTCGGCATTTGCGTGGGCATGCAGCTGATGGCCGAACGTGGGCTCGAATATCAGGTGACGCCGGGGCTGGGCTGGATCGCCGGCGAGGTCGACCGCATCGCGCCAGACGACGCGAGCCTGAAGATTCCGCACATGGGCTGGAACACGCTCAACATGCTCAAGACGCATCCCCTGCTCGAGGACATTCCGCTCGGGCCGGACGGGCTGCATGCCTATTTCGTGCACAGCTACGAGCTCAAACCAGCGCAGCGCGGCGATCTGGTGGCGCAGGCCGACTATGGCGGCCCGCTCACCGCCATCGTCGGCCGCGACAATATGGTCGGCACCCAGTTTCACCCGGAGAAAAGCCAGCGGCTCGGGCTCAAGCTGATCGCCAATTTCCTCAAGTGGTCGCCGTGATCCTTTTTCCCGCCATCGACCTCAAGGAAGGCCTCGCCGTGCGGCTCGAGCAGGGCGACATGGCGCGCGCCACGGTGTTTCATCGCGATCCGGCGGCGCAGGCGCGCGCCTTCGAGGTGCAGGGTTTCGAATACCTGCACATCGTCGATCTCGATGGCGCCTTCGCCGGCAAGCCGGTGAACGCCGACGCGGTCGACCGCATCCTGGAAACGGTCGGCATCCCGGTGCAGCTCGGCGGCGGCGTGCGCGACACCGCGACCGTGGAAGCCTGGCTCGGCAAGGGCGTCGACCGCGTCATCATCGGCACCGCCGCGGTGCGCGATCCGCCTTTCGTCAAGCAGGCGGCACGCGATTATCCCGGCCGCATCGCGGTTGGGCTCGATGCGCGCGACGGCAAGGTGGCGGTGCAGGGCTGGGCGGAAACCTCGGAACTGTCCGCGCTCGACATCGCGCGGCGCTTCGAGGACGCGGGCGTGTCGGCCATCGTCTATACCGACATCGCGCGCGACGGCATGCTCAAGGGCCTCAATCTCGACGCCACCATCGCGCTCGCCACCGCGGTATCGATCCCGGTGATCGCCTCGGGGGGCCTTGCCTCGATCGAGGACATCAAGGCGCTGCTGTCGCCGCGGGCAAAGAAGCTCGAAGGCGCCATCGCCGGCCGCGCGCTCTATGACGGGCGGCTGGACGCGGCGGAGGCCTTGCAGCTCATCCGCGCGGCGCGTGCGAATTGAGTATCGAACCGGCCGGCTGCGCCTCGGCGCGGTAGATGTCGTCCTTGCACACCACGCGGGTGTCGAGGCCGGCGAGATGTTTCAGCGCCAGCAGGCCAGCGGCGGCGCCGGCGAGCAATGCGGCATAGGCCGGCAGCGCGTGTGGCGAGAAACTCGGAATGCCGTAGAGCACGAGCACGGCATTGCCGCCCGGCACCATCGCGGTGCCGAGCCCCATCAGCACGCCGCCGAGAATATTGCGCCCCCATGCCCATTGCGGCCGCCAGTCAAGGCGGAAGCTGCCGCGCTGTACGGTGGAGACGAGCATGCCGGCGAGCGCCGCCAATAGCACGATGCCGCGTGAGGCCGGCGGCAGCGTGCCCATGCCGATTGCGCCCTGCACCAGGTTCTGCAGCGTGATCGTGTAGCCCGGCGAGCCGATGAGCAGGAACACCGCCGAACTGGCGACCCCGATCAAAAGCGCCGCGCTCGAGAGCCGGTATTGCGGTGCCAGGATCAGCTCATGCCATTTGAAGTGTTTTTCGCGGGCACGCCAAATGCGCGGCACTTCGTAGAGCGCCCAGGCGAGCAGAAGCAGCGAGATCAGCATGGCGAAGCCGAGCACCGAGCCGATCAGCACCGGCGCTTTCGCCGGGCGCGCCAGCCATTGGCCGTCGAGCAACAGCAGAAAAACGAAGACGCCGACGGCGAAGCCGCCGATCGACGCGGCCATGCGCAGTTCGCCGTCGGCGAGCCGCGCCATGGTGGAATAGGTGCAGGCGCCGTTGAGCGCGGCGCCGAAGCCGAACAGAAAGCCGCCGAACAGAGCCGTCAGCGTCAGCGCCCAGCCGCCGAGGCCGGACGCGGCCTGCGGCATCAGCCAGAAGAACGGCAGCGTCAGCGCGATTACCCAAAGCGCCGACTTGCCGATGCTCGCCAATATGTAGCCGGTGCGGGCGCCGATCACTTCCGCCACCGCGCGAACGGTGCAAATGCTCGCCCGGTGCGCGGCAAAGCCGAGCAGCGCGGCGAACAGGCAGGCAAGAATCAGCGGCACCAATGTGGGGAGCATGCACGGCCGGGGTGAACTGGCAATTTCCGGTGAGCTAGCTTAACACTGCCGCCGATAACAGCCGGAACACAAACGCGTCATGTTCAAGGTCCGCGTCATTCCCTGCCTCGACGTCAAGGACGGCCGCGTGGTCAAGGGCGTCAATTTCGTCAACCTGCGCGACGCCGGCGATCCGGTGGAGGCGGCCATCGCCTATGACGCCGCCGGCGCCGACGAATTGTGCTTCCTCGACATCACCGCCAGCCACGAGAAGCGCGGCATCATCCTCGACGTGGTACGGCGCACGGCGGAAGCCTGTTTCATGCCGCTCACCGTCGGCGGCGGCGTGCGTTCGATCGAGGACATCCGCGCGCTGCTCGCCTCGGGCGCCGACAAGGTGTCGATCAACACCGCGGCGGTCGAGCGGCGCGGCTTCGTCAGGGAAGCGGCGGAGAAATTCGGCGACCAGTGCATCGTGGTGGCGATCGACGCCAAGCGGGTGTGGAAGCCCGGCGAAAAAGCCCGCTGGGAGATCTTCACGCATGGCGGGCGCCACCCGACGGGTATCGACGCGGTCGCCTACGCGCGCGAGGTGGTCGCCCTTGGCGCCGGCGAAATCCTGCTCACCTCCATGGACCGCGACGGCACCAAAAAGGGTTACGACATCGCGCTCACCTGCGCGATCGCCGACGCCATCCCGGTGCCGGTCATCGCGTCCGGCGGGGTTGGCACGCTCGAGCACATGGTCGAGGGCATCCGCGACGGTCACGCCACCGCCGTGCTGGCGGCCTCCATTTTCCATTTCGGCGAGCATACGGTGCGCGAGGCCAAGCTCTATATGGCCAAGGCCGGCCTGCCGATGCGGCTCGACGCCTGAGCCGCCGCCATCCCGCGCAACCGCCGAATGACGCGGACAAAAAGAGATGCTATGCAGCCGCGCATGAGCAGTTTCACGCTGGCCGACCTTGAAAAGCGGGTGCACGAACGCGCGCAGGCGAGCGCGGCCGAGTCCTATACGCGGGCGCTGCTCGACAAGGGCGTCGCCCATTGCGCCAAAAAACTGGGCGAAGAGGCCTTCGAAACCGCCATGGCTGCCGTGCAGGAAGACCGCAGCCGGCTGATCGCGGAAACCGCCGACCTTCTCTATCATCTCATGGTGGTGCTGGAGGCGCGCGGCATCACGCTGGCCGAGGTCGAGGCCGAGCTCGCCAGGCGCACCGCGCAGTCCGGCCATGCGGAGAGAGCCTCGCGCTGATGAGGCAAGGGTTTCGCGGATGGAACAGCGCACCGTAGAGACGCTTTCGCCTTACCGCACGTTCTCGCGCGCGGAATGGGCGGCCTTGCGCGACGATACGCCGATGACGCTGACCTCGGACGAGGTCGGCCGCCTGCGCTCGCTGCACGACCGGCTTGACATCAAGGAGGTCGAGGAGATCTACCTGTCGCTGTCGCGGCTGCTTTCGCTCTATGTGGCGGCAACGCAGCGGCTGTTCCGTGCGCAGGAGCGCTTCCTCGGCACCGAGGACGTGAAGATGCCGTTCATCATCGGCGTCGCCGGTTCCGTGGCGGTGGGAAAATCGACCACCGCGCGCGTGCTGCAGGCGCTGCTCGCGCGCTGGCCGAACGTGCCCAAGGTCGACCTCATCACCACCGACGGCTTTCTCTATCCGAACGCGATCCTCGAACGCGAAGGCCTGATGGAGAAGAAGGGCTTTCCGGAAAGCTACGACCTGCCGGCGCTGCTGCGTTTTCTCACCGACGTGAAGGCCGGACGGCGGCCAGCGCGTGCGCCGGTCTATTCGCACCTGATCTATGACGTGATGCCAAACCGCTGGGTGGAGGTCGACCGCCCGGACATCCTCATCGTCGAGGGCCTCAATGTCTTGCAGACCGGGCGCCTGCCGAAGGACGGCAAGGAAATCCCGTTCGTGTCGGACTTTTTCGATTTTTCGGTCTATCTCGACGCCGACGAGGACGTGCTCAAATCCTGGTATGTCGACCGCTTCTTGACCCTGCGTTCGACCGCGTTCCGCGATCCGAAATCGTATTTTCATCGCTATTCGCGGTTGTCCGACAGCGAAGCGGTCGAGACCGCCGCGTCGATCTGGACGCGCATCAATCTGGTCAATCTGCACGAAAATATTTTGCCGACGCGCCAGCGCTCCGATCTCATTTTGAAGAAAGTCGAAAGCCACCAGGTCGAGGAAGTCTGGCTGCGGCGGCTGTAGGACGCGGCGCGGGCGGGAACGGGTTTCCCGCCAAGGCGGGCTATGCCGCCCTTTTGCCGATGTCGAAGTGATCGAAATAGCGCTGCTTGATCGACGTCACCGGCAGAATGATCAGCACGTCGGTGGTGCCGAACTCGTGGTCGACCACCGCGCCGTCGCCGATATAGGCGCCGAGCCGCAGATAGCCCTTGAGCAGCGGCGGCAGCGCGCGCAGCGCCTGTTTCGGGTCGATCGCTTCTTTGGAGATGCGGTTCATCTCGACATAGCGCTCGGGCAAGGCGCGCGCGCGCCAGGCTTCCGGCGCCCGCGCGTAGTGATGCAGGAACGACAGCGGCATCGTCAGTTGCTTGGGGTCGGTGCCGTCGAGACTGGCGCAGCCGAACATCACGTCGGTGCGGTTCTGCCGGATGTAAGCGGAAATGCCGTACCACAGCAGTTCGACCGTGCGCTTGTTGCGATAGGGCGCGAGGACGCAGGAGCGGCCGAGCTCGAGGAATTGCAGATCGCCGTGGCGCGCGATCAACGCGCCGATGTCGAATTCGCCGGAGGTGTAGAAGCCGCCATATTCCTCCGCCAGTGGCTGGCGCAGCAGGCGATAGGTGCCGACCACAGCCGGCCGGTTGGCGTTGTGGCGGTCGCGCGAGGCGTGATCGATCACCAGCAGGTGGTCGCAGATCGCGTCATAGGCGTCGATGTCGCGGCGCGCGAACAGCCGGCCCGGATTGGCAATGGCGGAACCTTCCTGGTAAAAAACGCGATAGCGGAGTTTTTGCGCCTGCCGCACTTCGGCGGCGGTTTGCGCCAGCCGCACCTCCAGCGAACCGATGCGGCCCAACCCCTGGCTCGGACGATGCGTGCGCGCAGCCCAGGCTTGCAAGCCGCCATAGGCTTGCAAGGCTGAAATGAGGCTGGGAACACCGGGCCCGGCCGGCGCCGGACGAAATCGCTCGAACAGACTGCGCGGCGGATAGAGGCTGTCGCGGCGTGCCATGGGGATTTTGGCTCCTTTCGGCGCGAAAAAAGTCAAATTGGCCGGGGACGCAAGCGGGCGAATCGGGAAACTGGCGTCGTCACCCCCCGTACAGCATGCGCGGGACACGGATTTATGACAAGATGTGCAAAATGCAATGTGCGCTCAGGCGGCAAGCCGCGCCGCCAGCGTCTCGAGCATTTCGCGCAGCCGTTCGCGCTCGAGCGGCTTTACCAGCAGCCCATCCATGCCGGCGGCGAGGCAGGCCTCGCGGTCGTCGGACTGGGCGTTGGCGGTGAGCGCCAGCATGCGGACCGGCCGGCCGCCGGCCGCGGTTTCGGCGGCGCGGATACGGCGGGCGGCTTCCAACCCGTCCATGCCCGGCATCTGCACGTCCATCAGCACCAGATCATACGGGTTGCCGGCGGCGCGCGCCGCCCTCCAGGATTCGACGGCGGCTTCGCCATTGCCGGCGACGGTGGGGCGGTGACCGAGCCGCGTGAGCAGCGCGCGCGCGAGCAGCGCGTTGATCGGATTGTCTTCCGCCACCAGCACTGACAGGCCGCGGCCTGCGCCGCCGTCGGCCTGCGCCGTATCGTTTGCGGTCTGCGCCGGCGCGTCTTCGAAAGCGGCATCGGCGCTGAGCCGCGCGGCAAGCGACGCCGCGCGCACCGGCTTGACCAGGTAGCCAGTGAAGCCGCCCTGCTTGAGCGCGGGCAGTTCGTGCCGTTCGCCCGGCCGCATCAGAACGATGCGCCGCCCGGCCGTGCCATGCGCGAGATCGCCGCGCGCGAGCAGGCCGCGCGCTAGCGGCAGGTCGACCAGCAGCGTGTCCCAGCGCCGCGCGGAAAGCAGCGTAACGGCGCTTTCGCTCGAAGCCGCGATGACGGTTTCGGCGCCCCAGCTTGCCAGCCGGCGCGACAGCAGCGCAGATTCGATCTCGCCCCCGGCAACGATCAATGCCGACTGCCCGGCGAGATCGGGGCTGACGATGTCGGCCGCGCCGGCGTTTGCCGCGGCGGCAAGCGGCACGCTGAAGCTGAACGTGGCGCCTTCGCCCGGCGTGCTGTCGACTGCGATGCGCCCGCCCATGCGCTCGACGATGCGCCTGGAGATCGCGAGGCCGAGGCCGGTGCCGCTGAACCTGCGGGTAGACGAGCCGTCCGCCTGTTCGAAATCGCGGAATACGCGCGCCTGGTCCTGCGGCGCGAGACCGATGCCGGTGTCGCGCACCAGAAAACGGATTTCGCCGTCGCGCCCGGCCGGTTCGACGATCACGGCGACGCCGCCCTGCTCGGTGAACTTGACCGCGTTGCCGGCGAGGTTGAGCAACACCTGGCGCAGGCGGGCGGCATCGCCCACGACCTCGTCGGGCAGCCGGCGATCGACGATCGATGCGATGTCGATGTCCTTGGCCTGCGCGCGCGGGGCGAGCAGCTCGACCGTTTCCTCGACCAGCGGCGCGAGCGCGAACGGCCGCGCTTCAAGCTCGAGCTTGCCGGCCTCGATCTTGGAGAAGTCGAGCAGGTCCTCGATCAGCGACAGCAGCGTTTCGCCGGAAGTCTTCGCGGCTTTGGCGTAGGTCAATTGTTCCGGCGTCAATTCCGTGTCGAGCAGCAGATCGGCCATGCCAAGAATGCCGTTGAGCGGCGTGCGGATCTCGTGGCTGACGGTGGCGAGAAAGCGCGACTTGGCGCGGTTGGCGGTCTCCGCCTGGTCGCGCGCCAGACTGAGCGCGGTCTCCGCTTCGATGCGATAGCTGACGTCGCGGCCGACGCCTTGCGTTTCGTTGCCGCCCTCGCCGCGCACCGCGACCTCGCGCCAGGCGATCCAGCGCGCGCCGCCGTCGCCGGCGACGCTCTGGTCGTGGACGCGCGTGCCGTCGGCGAGCACGGTCACCGGACCCTGGCTGAGCACTGGCAATTGCGCGGTGGTGCCGAGCAGCTTCTCGCGGCCGCGACCGGCGAGCGCGCAGAAGGCGTCGTTGACGTAAGTGATGTGGCCGCCGGCGCCGCGGCGCACGATCAGGTCGCCTTGCGCTTCCAGGAGGCCGCGCGCGCGCTCCTCGGTCTCGCGCAGTTCCCAATTGTCGTCGGACAGTTCCTCGATGCGCGTTTCCAGCGCTTGCATCCGCTCGGAATATCTGCGCTGGCGCATCAGCATGAGCGCGATCACCGCGCAGGCGGCGGCAAACAGCGCGCCGACGCCGGTGCCGTAGGCGTAAGGATCGTAGTTCGAGGCTTGCAGATGCACGCCGGTGAGGAAGCCGAGCCAGCCGGAAATCACCGTCATGGTGGCGACGACCGAGCGGCCGAACAGGATCAGGGCCGCCGTGTTGCGCGCGCGCCGGCGCACCAGCCGTGTGACCTGGTCGAGTGACCCCATTCCCATGATGCCGACGCCTCGCCCGCGCTTGTTTTGCGGCCATTAGGCGCCGGGAACCTTGCAATTCTGTTCCCGCAGGCAACGCGCATTGCGCGCGCGCGCGAACGTGGTGAAGCAAGCGTTAAGCGAGCGGTAAGCGAATGCGGCAGGAAAGCCCGCTCAGTTGCGGGCGGCGAATTCGCGTCCGAAGCCGGCGCGGTGGGAATTTTTCCAGATGGCCGCGAACAGCGCGGCGGCGTCCTGTTCGGAGAAGGCGGCCGAGCGCACATAGATTTTGTAGTCGGCGGGCTCGCGCGACAGAGCCAGCGTGAGGTCGGCGTCGCGCGCGGCGGGATCGATGCGGATGTTCTCAATGGCGGCGAGCCCGGCGCAGGCATCGCGGGTGGCGGCATCGTCGACCAGCACGAAATCGGCGATGGCCGCGTCCTCCACGAGTTGCACGCGCAGGTTCGGCCGTTCCGCCGCGCCGGCGATGCGCACGGTCAGATTGGCCGGGGCGCTGTCGGAAAAGCGATAGCCGATATTGCCGGCGGCAAAACAGGTCCTGGCGGCGGAAGAAAAGAACGAACCGGCGGCGGCGGCGGGCACCGCGACGATCACAACCAATAATGCGGCGATGTGGGTGCGTCTCATGGCGGCCCTTGCGCGCGCCGTAGGCGGCGACGCGGCTTTAACCAAGGCTAGGCCGTTATGGTTAGTTTTCCATTAAGCCGATACGGCTCACGCCGCGCGGCGCAGTTCGTCGGCGAGCGCGCGATAGGACAGGGCCTCGGCCAGATGCACGCGGCCGACGTTTTCCGCCGCGTCGAGATCTGCGAGCGTGCGGGCGACGCGCAGCACGCGGTGATAGCCGCGCGCCGACAGGCGCATCGAATCGGCGGCGTCGCGCAGCAGCGCGAGGCCCGCGCCCTCGGCGCGCGCGATCTCCTCCAGCAGCGGCCCCTGCGCCTGCGCGTTGGTGCGCACATCGCCGAGGCCGAGCGCGGCATAACGCTCGAACTGGATGTCGCGGGCGCGCGCCACACGCGCGGCCACCTCGCGCGAGCCCTCCGCAGGCGGCGGCAGGATCAGGTCGGCGGCGGTCACCGCCGGCACCTCGATATGCAGGTCGATGCGGTCGAGCAGCGGGCCCGATAGCCGGCTCTGATAGTCGGCGATGCATCGTGCGTTGGGGCCGCGCTTGCAAGCAAAGCCAGGATCGTTGGCGCGCCCGCAGCGGCAAGGGTTCATGGCGGCGACCAGCATGAAACGCGCCGGGTAAGTGACGCGGTGATTAACGCGGGCGATGGCGACCTCACCGGTTTCCAGCGGCTGGCGCAGCGAGTCGAGCACCGGCGCGGAGAATTCCGGCATCTCGTCGAGGAACAGCACGCCGTTATGCGCGAGCGAGATTTCGCCCGGCCGCGCGCGCAGGCCGCCGCCGACCAGCGCCGGCATGGAGGCGGAATGATGCGGCGAACGGAACGGCCGCCGGTTGGTGAGCGCGCCGCCTTCGATCTCGCCGGCGACGGACGCGATCATCGACACTTCCAGCAGTTCCGCCGGCAAAAGCGGCGGCAGGATCGAGGGCAGGCGCGCCGCCAGCATCGATTTGCCGGCGCCGGGCGGGCCGATCATCAGCAGGTTGTGTCCGCCGGCGGCGGCGACTTCGAGCGCGCGCTTGGCGCTCTCCTGGCCCTTGATGTCGGCGAGGTCGAGCCGCGTGCCGTCGACTTCGCGCACTTTCGGCTGCGGGCGCGAGAGCACCTGCGTGCCCTTGAAATGGTTGGCGAGCTGGATGAGGGATGCCGCCGCGACGATCTCGATCTCGGGGCTTGCCCAGGCGGCTTCCGGCCCGCAACGCTGCGGGCAGATCAGGCCCTGCCCGCGCGCGTTGGCGCCGATCGCGGCCGGCAGCACGCCGGCGACCGGCGCGATCGAGCCGTCGAGCCCGAGTTCGCCGAGCACGGTAAAGCCGGCGACGGCGTCGTGTGGGATAGCGCCGATGGCGGCCATCAGCCCGAGCGCGATCGGCAGATCGTAGTGGCTGCCTTCCTTTGGCAGATCGGCGGGCGCGAGATTGATGGTGATGCGGCGCGCCGGCAGCGCGAGCCCCGAGGCGATCAGCGCCGCGCGCACGCGCTCCTTGGCTTCGGACACGGCCTTGTCGGGCAGGCCGACGATGTTGAAGGCGGGCAGGCCCGGCGCCACCTGCACCTGCACGTCAACGGCGCGGGCCTCGATGCCCTCGAAGGCGACCGTCGCGACGCGCTGGACCATGCCGAATGCCCCTTGAGCCCGCCGCAGAGTAGCGGAAGGGTTTTGGCCCCACAAGAACAATTAGTGAACAGAATTGGGGACGGACACCATCCACCAAGCCTTTGACAATCTATAACTTTTCGCCATTGCGTCGCGTGTTTTGTGCGTCAGCCGGCTTTTCGCTTGGCTTCGATTTTGTCCCAGATCAGCACCGCGGCGTCTGGGCCGCCGAGGTTTTTCACCGCGCGGATGCCGGTCGGCGAGGTGACGTTGATCTCGGTGAGCATGTCGCCGATCACGTCGATGCCGGCAAACAGCAATCCGCGCTGGCGCAAGGCCGGGCCGAGCCGCTTGCAGATCTCGCGCTCGCGCGCGGTGAGGTCGGTCGCCGCCGGCGCGCCGCCGCGCACCATGTTGGAGCGCAGGTCGTCGGCGGCGGGAATGCGGTTGACCGCGCCGGCGAACTCGCCGTCAACCAGGAGAATGCGCTTGTCGCCCTGCTTCACCGCCGGAAGGAATTTCTGCACCACCCATTGCTCGCGGAAGGTGACCGCGAACATGTCGTAAAGCGAGCCGAAATTAAGATCGTCGCGGGTGATGCGGAACACCGCGCCGCCGCCGTGGCCGTAAAGCGGCTTCATCACGATGTCGCCGTGCTCGGCGCGGAACGATTTGATTTCGGCAAGCTCGCGGGTGACGAGCGTCGGCGGCATCAGATCGGGAAACTCGGTGACCATCATCTTTTCCGGCGCGTTGCGCACATGCGCCGGGTCGTTGACCACCAGGGTCTTCGGATGGATGCGTTCGAGGAAATGCGTGGTGGTCACATAAGCAAGGTCGAATGGCGGGTCCTGGCGCAGCAGGATGACGTCGAATTCGGCGAGCTCCACACGCTTCGCCGGGCCCAGGGTGAAGTGGTCGCCGGCGACGTCGCGCACGCTCAAGGGTTCGACCGATGCGAACAGGCGGCCGTTGAGCAGCGCGAGCCGATCGGGGGTGTAATAGGCGATGCCGTGGCCGCGCTTTTGCGCTTCCAGCAGCAGGGCAAAGGTCGAATCGCCCTTGATGTTGATCCGCTGGATCGGATCCATCTGCACCGCGATTTTCAGGCTCATGGTGACCTATCGGCGACCTTTTTGACGGCGAGAAGCGTAAGGAAAACAAACCGTTAACATATTACCGCCACTATCGCCGCCCGGGGAACCTCTGTTTTCAAGACTGGGGGCTGGTTTTGACTTTGCCGAAGCTTTCCATTGCCGCCAAGCTCTATGCGATCTTTGCGCTGGTGGCCACCATCACCATCGCATTGGCGCTGGTCGCGGTGTCGGCGGCGCGTCACCACGCCGCGCTCACCGACCAATTCGAATCCGCCAATGCCGGGACCTGGAACGTCGAAAAGGTCAACGGGCTGATCTACGCCGTGGTGATGGAATCGCGCGGTGTTTACATGTCGAGCGACATGAAGACGTCGAAAATCTACGCCGACGGCATTCTCAAATTCAACGCTCAGATCGCCAAGGTGGTCGAGGATTGGAAAAAATCGGTGCGCGGGGACGACGCCGAATTGTTCGGCCATTTCTCCGGCCGTATCGCGCAGTTCATCGACTTCCGCCGCGAGCTGGCACGGCTCGGCACCGAAGTCAGCCCCGCCGCCGGCCGCGTCTGGGGCGACAACGACGCCAACCGCACGGTGCGCAAGGCGCTCAACAAGGACCTCGAGCAGCTCACCAAGATCTACGCCACGCGTGCGAACCGCGTTTACAACGAGATCGACGCCGGCATCGACAGAACCGCGATGTGGCTGAGCCTGCTCGCCGGGCTCGCCGTCATGCTGGCGGCGGCCGGCGCGGCGACGATATGGCGCAACGTCGCCAAGCCGATCGCCGACATCACGCGCGTCACCGAGGCGGTCGCCGCCGGGGAGGCTTCCGTGTCGGTGCCGTTCAGCGCGCGCACCGACGAGATCGGCGCGCTGGCGCGCTCGATCGCCGTATTCCAGCGCGCCATGCGCCACAACGAGGAACTCAACCGCACGGTGCGCGACGACGCCGAATTGCGCACGCAGCGGCAGGAACAGATGTCGGGCGAGATCGCACGCTTTTCGGCGGAGGTGGAAGCCACGCTCGCCGAGCTCGGGCGCATTTCCGATCAGATGCTGGCCGCCTCGAACCAGCTCGCCAGCGCCGCCGACGACGCCTCGACCAAGACCGAACGGGCGACCACGGCATCTGCCGAGGCATCCTCGAATGTGCGCGATATCGCCTCCGCCGCCGACGAATTGTCGGCCTCGGTGAACGAGATCGACCGCCAGGTGGCGCAATCGAACGCCATCGCCACCAAAGCGGTGAACGAGGCGGGCCGCACCAATCTCGCGGTCAAGGAACTGGACGAAGCGGCGGCGCGCATCGGCGACGTGATCAAACTCATCACCGGCATCGCCGAGCAGACCAATCTGCTGGCGCTCAACGCCACCATCGAAGCGGCGCGCGCCGGCGACGCCGGGCGCGGATTTGCCGTGGTCGCCGGCGAGGTCAAGGCGCTGGCCGGCCAGACCAGCCGCGCCACCGAGGAAATCGCCACCCAGATCGCCGGCATGCAGCGCGCCACCGTGCGCTCGATCGAGGCGATCAACTCCATCGAGCACATCATCCGCGAGATCGGCGACATCAGCGGCGCCATCGCCGCAGCGGTCACCGAGCAGGGCGCCGCCACCGCGGAAATCGCGCGCAGCGTCGAGATCGCCGCCAAACGCACGGTGGAGACCGCCGACGAGGTCAGCCTGGTGGGCACCGCCACGGAAGACACCCGCGCCAGCGCCGGCGCGGTGAAGACGGTGGCGGACGATCTTGGCGGCGTCGCCGGCCGTATCCGCGGCCAGGTCGACGCCTTCTTCCAGCGGCTGAGCGCCTGATCGATTAATTCGTCTCGAATGCCGCCGGGATATGCCGCGGCAATTTTCCGGGTGCGACCAGGATCGCGTCGAAGCGGATATCGCGGATCGCCGGCAGCGGATGCGCGGCGAGCCAGATTTCCGCCGCCGCGGCGATGCGCCGCCGCTGCCGTTCGCCGATCGCCTCCGCCGCCTGATCGAGGCTCGCGCGCGCCTTTACTTCGACGAAGATCAACAGGCGGCGGCGCGCGGCAATGATGTCGATTTCGCCGAGCGGGCTTTTCCAGCGCCGCGCCAGAATGCGATAGCCGTGCGCAAGCAGCCAGGCCGCGGCGCGGCTCTCGGCGGAAATGCCGAAGCCGAACGCGGCGATCTTGTCAGGGCGCGCCTCGCGCTTTTGTCGTTCCGCCCGCCGTGGCGGCCTGTCGAGCGGCTGCGGCTTACGCGGCGCCATCCTCGCCGTCCTTTTCCAGTTCGAGCGCGCGCCGGTAGACTTCGCGGCGCGGCCGGCCGGTGGCAAGCGCCACCTCTCCGACCGCGTCCTTGACCGACACGCGCAGCAAGGCGCGGCGCAGCAGTGCGTCGACATCCTCGGCGGTCTCCACGTGCTCGGCCGGCGGCGCCACCACGATGACAATTTCGCCGCGGGTTTCCCCGCCGCTTTCGTAATGCCGGGCGAGGCTTGCGAGATCGTCGCGGCGGATCTCTTCGTGCAGCTTGGTGAGCTCGCGGCAGACCGCGGCGGCGCGCGCGCCGAGGCCGGCGGCGAGATCGGCAAGCGCTGCCGCAAGGCGCGGGCCGCTTTCAAACAGCACCAGCGTCGCGGGGATCGTGGCGAGCCGGGCGATGCGCTTTTGCCGCGCACTCTGTTTGGGCGGCAGAAAGCCTTCGAAGAAGAAACGATCGGTCGGCAGCCCGGCGGCGGTGAGCGCGCTCAACAGCGCGGAGGCACCCGGAACCGGAATGACGGCAAAGCCCGCGTCCACCGCCTCGCGCGCCAGCCGGTAGCCGGGATCGGAAATCAGCGGCGTGCCGGCGTCCGACACCAGCGCGACCGCTTCGCCGGCGGCAATGCGCGCCAGCAGCTTGGGCCGCGCCGCCGCGGCGTTGTGCTCGTGATAGAGGGTGAGCGGGGTCGTGATGCCGTAATGCCCGGTGAGCTTGCGGGTGACGCGGCTGTCCTCGCAGGCGATCACGTCGGCGCCGGCGAGCGTCTCGAGCGCGCGCAGGCCGATGTCGCGCAGGTTGCCGATCGGCGTCGCCACCAGATAGAGGCCGGCCGGCAAAGGCGGGGTCTCGACGGCCTGCCCGGCGAGCACGTAACGGCGCGGCTGGCCTCGTTCCGCGGTTTTGCCATCTCTCGCCATGGGGGCTACTTTAGACGGCGGTCCGCGGCGCGTCATCGTGACAAATTCCCTTTTTGTTTCACGGCCTTAACTTTTGCAGGACAAAGCCGGCGATAATCGGTAGGACTGACATAGAATTGTCGCGTGGGGAGCGGCCATGGCTGGGTGGTTGCCTGAGGAAATGGGAACGCGTTCGCCTTTGCCGCGGCGGTTGTGCGCCGCGCTCGGAATTGCCGTCGCAGCGCTGGCGCTGTCGGCCTGCGGCACCACCGAATATCTGAGCAACCAGGTCAACGACATGTTCACGCCGGCCTCGCCGCCGCCGCAACCGATGGCGCCGCCGCCGGCTTCGAGCGCCATCGGCGCCGGGCAGATTCGCGTCGGGCTGATCCTGCCGCTGACGGCGCAGGGCAATGCCGGCGTCGCCGCGCAGTCGATGAAGAACGCCGCCGAAATGGCGCTCGCCGAGTTCAAAAATCCCAACATCCAGTTGCTGGTGAAAGACGACGGTGGTACGCCGCAAGGCGCGCAGGCCGGCGCGACGCAGGCAATCGCCGAAGGCGCCGAAATCATCATCGGCCCGCTGTTCGCGGAAGCCGTGCGCGCCGTCGGGCCGGTCGCGCGCCAGCGTGGAATACCGGTGATCGCGTTTTCCACGGACGTCAGTGTCGCCGCCCGCGACGTCTATTTGCTGAGTTTCCTGCCGGAGACCGACGTCAAACGCATCGTCGACTATGCCATCTCGCGCGGCAAACGCTCGTTCGCCGCGCTCATGCCGGACAGCGCCTATGGCGGGGTGGTGGAAGCCGCGTTCCAGCAGGAAGTGTCGCGGCGAGGCGGCCGCATCCTGGCGCTGGAAAAATATCCGCTCGATCCGGGCAAACTCGCCGAGCCGGCGCGCCGCGTGGCGCAGGCAGCCGGCCGCGTCGATTCGATTTTCATTCCCGACGGTCCCGACGCGGTGCCGCAGGTGGTGCGGGCGCTCGTCGCCGGCGGCGTCAATTTGAAGCGCGTGCAATTGCTCGGAACCGGGATCTGGGCGGACGATCAGCGCATCTATTCCGACACCGAGCTCGACGGCGGCTTGTATCCGGCGCCGGAACCGGGCGGCTACCGTAGCTTCGCCGGCCGCTACCGCGGCCGTTTCGGACAGGAGCCGGTGCGCACAGCGACGCTCGCCTATGACGCGGTCGCGCTGGTCGCCGCGCTGGTGAAGACGCAGGGCGCGCAGCGCTTCAGCGAGCAGGTGCTGACCAACTCCTCGGGCTTTGCCGGGATCGACGGCGTGTTTCGCTTTCGCCCCGACGGCACCAACGAGCGCGGCCTTGCCGTGCTGCGCGTCACGCCGTCGGGCGGCCAGGTGGTCAGCCCGGCGCCGAAATCGTTTGCGCCGGGGACTTAAAGCTTTTTTGCGCGCGTGATGCGCTAGGCCGCGAGATCGGCCACCACGGCATCGAGCACCGGAAATCCCGACGGCGTCACGCGCAGGTGACCGTCGGCCGTCGTCTCCACCGCGCCTTCCTCGCGCAGAACGGAAATGCGCTTGGGATCGAGCGTTCGCCCGGCGAGCGCCGTGTAGCGCCCGGGATCGATGCCTTCGGCGAGCCGCAGTCCCATCAGCAGGAATTCGTCGGCCATTTCGCCTGGCTGCAGCTTTTCGTCGACGGTGAGGCCGTCGCCCGCCGCATCAACCCGCATCAGCCAGCTTTCCGGCCGCTTCTCGGTTTCGGTCGCGTAGCGGCGGCCATCGATATTGAGGCGGCCATGCGCGCCGGGGCCGACGCCGGCATATTCATGGCCGCGCCAATAGGCGAGGTTGTGCCGGCATTCGGCGCCCGGCCGCGCGTGGTTGGAGACTTCGTAGGCCGGCAGGCCGGCCTCGCCGCAGACGCGCTGCGTTAAATCGTAAAGGTCGCGCGCGAGGTCGTCGTCGGGAATGACGAGCTTGCCGGCCTTGTGCAGGCCGGCGAACGGCGTTCCAGGCTCGATGGTCAGTTGATAGAGCGAAAGATGCTCGGCGGCTTCCCCGATCGCGCGTTTGAGTTCGGCGCTCCATTGCTCCAGCGTCTGTTGCGGGCGCGCGTAGATCAGGTCGAACGAATAGCGCTCAAAAATCGCGCGCGCCACGGCGACCGCGTCGAGCGCTTCCTTGACCGTGTGCAGCCGGCCCAGCGTCCTGAGCGCGGCGTCGTCGAGCGCCTGCACGCCGAGCGAAACGCGGTTGACCCCGGCGGCGCGGTAGCCGCGAAAGCGCGTGGCTTCGACGCTGGTCGGATTGGCTTCCAGCGTCACCTCGCAATTGGAGGCCACGCTCCAGTGCAGGGCGATGGCGTCGAGAATCGCCTGCACTGAAGCGGGCCGCATCAGCGACGGCGTACCGCCGCCGAAGAAAATACTGGAGACCGTCCGGCCCGGCACGCGCGCCGCGGTCGAGGCGATCTCCGTTTCGATTGCGCGCACATAGCGCGCCTCGTCGACCCCGCCGTGGCGCACGTGACTGTTGAAGTCGCAATAGGGACACTTCGACAGGCAGAACGGCCAGTGCACATAGACCGCGAACGGCGGGCTCTCGATTAAACTCATGTTAAGCATCTTAAGCCGCGCCAAAGCCGGCAACCAGCACGAATACGGCGGTGCATTGCAATTGATTAAAATTTTAACGATCGGGATTTCCGCTCAGCCGCGCAAGCAAGCGTCCGCAAGCTTCATGAAGGCGCGGGCGCGATGCGACAGGCCTTGGCCCTTGGGCGGAAGCCCGTGCTTTTCCTGCGCGCTCATCTCGCCGAAGGTGCGGTCGAAGCCGTCCGGCTTGAACAGCGGGTCGTAGCCGAAGCCTTGTTCGCCGCGCGGCGGCCACACCGCGACGCCATCGACACGGCCCTCGAATTCCTCGACATAGCCGTCGGGCCAGGCAAGGCACAGCGCAGCGACGAAATGCGCGCGGCGCTCATCGGGCGCCCGCGCGCCGCGCTCGATCAGCAGCGTCTGGATGCGGTTCATGGCGGCGCGGAAATCTTTCTCGGGGCCCGCCCAGCGCGCGGAATGGATGCCGGGCTCACCGCCGAGCGCATCGACCACCAGCCCGGAATCGTCGGCGAAGGCGGCGCGGCCGGTCGCCATGGCGGCGGCGGTTGCCTTGATGCGCGCGTTGGCGGCGAAGGTCGTTCCGGTTTCCTCGGGCTCGGGCAGGCCGAGTTCGCCGGCCGATTGCGCTTCGATCCCGTAGGGCGCGAGCAATTCGCGCATCTCGCGCAGTTTGCCTGGATTATGCGTGGCGATGACGAGGGGCGAGGTCAGCTGTCGCGCCATTCACGCCACGGCGAGTTTTTGCAGGCCGACGAGCTTCTCGATGCCCTTGCGCGCAAGCGAAAGCAGCATCTGGAACTGATCTTCGCTGAACGGGATCTTCTCCGCGGTGGCCTGGATTTCGACGATGTTGCCGGCGCCGGTCATGACGAAATTTGCGTCGGTGTCGGCCTCCGAATCCTCGGCATAGTCGAGATCGAGCACCGCGGTGCCCTTGCAGACGCCGCACGACACCGCGGCGATGTGATCGCGCAATATTTGATTCGGCATCTGCCCTTTGAACATGTCGCGCGTTTTCATCCACGACAGACAGTCCGACAGCGCCACCCAGGCGCCGGTGATCGAGGCGGTGCGGGTGCCGCCGTCGGCCTGAATCACGTCGCAATCGATGGTGATCTGCCGCTCGCCGAGCGCCTGTAGATCGATGACCGATCGCAGGGACCGTCCGATCAGCCGCTGAATTTCGACGGTGCGGCCGCCCTGCTTGCCGGCGCTGGCTTCGCGCCGGGTGCGCTCCGAGGTGGCGCGCGGCAACATGCCGTATTCGGCGGTGACCCAGCCGCGTCCCTGACCCTTGAGCCAGGGCGGCAGCCGTTCCTCGAGGCTCGCCGTCACCAGCACATGGGTGTCGCCGAATTTCACGAAACAGGAGCCTTCGGCGTATTTGACCACGCCGCGTTCGAGCGTGACGGCGCGCAATTCGTCGACTTGTCGGCGGCTTGGCCGCATATGGCTCTATCCCCGTTGGCTTATGCCGCACACCATAACCATATGCATGGCTTGAACAAGTCTGACCCAGTGGCCATTGTTGGCGCCGGCAAGGAGAAAGGTCCGTGGCGTCTCACGACATTCCGATCGGCGCAAACCAGGTAAGCCTCGCGGCGCTCAATGAACGCTCGCGCGAGATTTTCCGCCAGATCGTCGAGAGCTTCCTTGCCACCGGCGAGCCGGTCGGCTCGCGCAATCTGGCGCGGCTGCTGCCGATCGCCTTGTCGCCGGCCTCGGTGCGCAACGTGATGTCCGACCTGGAGCAGCTCGGGCTCATCTTCGCGCCGCATACCTCGGCCGGCCGGCTGCCGACCGAACTGGGCTTACGCTTTTTCGTCGACGCGTTGATGCAGATCGGCGATCTGACCGAAAGCGACCGCCGCTCGATCGAGGCGCAGGTCGCCGCCACCGGCAGCGGCCGCTCCCTGGAGAACGTGCTCACCGAAGCCTCGCAGACCTTGTCCGGCCTGACGCATTCCGCCGGTGTGGTGGTCACGGCGCAGGCCAATGTGCGGCTCAAGCACATCGAGTTCGTCCAGCTCGAGCCGGGGCGCGCGCTCGCCGTACTGGTGGCCGAAGACGGCCAGGTCGAGAACCGCATTCTCAACGTGCCGCCCGGGCTGCCCTCCTCGGCCCTGGTGGAGGCGGCCAATTTCCTCAACGCGCGCATCCGCGGCAAGACGCTCGCCGAGCTGCGCAGCGAGACCGAGTCCGCACTGGTCGCGGGGCAGGCCGAGCTCGATCAGCTTACGCAGAAAATCGTCTCGGCCGGTCTTGCCAGCTGGTCGGGTGGCGAAAGCGAGGAACGCAAGCTGATCGTGCGCGGCCACGCCAACCTGCTCGAGGACCTGCGCGCGCTGGAAGACCTGGAACGGGTACGCTCGCTGTTCGACGCACTGGAGACCAAACGCGAGGTGATCGACCTGCTCGGCCGCGCCGAGCGCGGCGATGGCGTGCGCATCTTCATCGGTTCCGAGAACAAGCTGTTTTCGCTTTCCGGCTCCTCGACGATCGTGGCGCCCTATCGCGACAACAAGGGCAGTATTCTGGGCGTGATCGGGGTGATCGGGCCGACCCGGCTCAACTATGCCCGCGTCATCCCGATGGTCGATTATACCGCCCGGATCGTGAGCCAATTGCTGTCCGGGAACGCTTGATTTTTCGCCGCGGAACCCTGATATCCCCGGCATCCGACCGAAGAACCATGGATCGAGCACGATGACGGACCCGACCGCGCGCCAGGCCGAAAACCCGGGCGCCGAGGCCGAAGACGCCACCGCCAGGACCGGGACCGCTGCCGAACAGCCCGATCCGGTGGCCGAGCTCGTGCGCGAGGCGGCCGAATACAAGGACAAGTTGCTGCGCACGCTCGCCGAGATGGAGAACCTGCGCAAACGCACCGAGCGCGAGGTGGCCGACGCGCGCCTTTATGGCAATGCCGGTTTCGCCCGCGACGTATTGGCGGTGGCCGACAACATGCACCGCGCGCTGGCGACGATCGGTCCGCAATTGCGCGAGCAGGCCGGCGCCACCATCAAGGCGCTGGTCGAAGGCGTCGAACTCACCGAACGCGAATTGCTCAAGGTTCTTGAGAAGCACGGCGTGAAGAAGTTTTCCCCCGCTGGCGAGCGCTTCGATCCCAACGTGCATCAGGCGATGTTCGAAGCGCCGAATTCCGAAGTACCGCCGGGGCACGTGGCGCAGGTCATCCAGGCCGGCTACATGCTCGGCGACCGCGTGCTGCGGCCGGCGCTGGTCGCGGTCGCCAAGGCGTCGCCGAAAGCGCAGGCGGCGTCGGCCAACGACAATCCCGCGCCGGGCGCGAAATAGTTTCCTTCACTCCCCGCCGTGCCGAGAAATGCCGCGCGCCAGGCTGCGCGCGTTTGCAAATGCGTTTCAGCGGCTTACCGCCAAGCGTTTCATTAGACTAATTCGAAAGCCCGCAGCTGCTCTTTTGATTAATTATAAACTATTGATTTTAAAGCGTTTTTCCTTGACGACAGGGGTCACCGCAAGGAATATCCGCCGGCGAAAATGATCGCCGGAGGATACCATGTCGACGTCAAACAACACCACGATGCGGATCGCACCGCCGCGCGCGTCAATGCTTTGCGTTGCGCTGCTGGCGATGGCCGGTATCGCGTTCGGCGGCAGCGCTTCTGCGGCCGACGCGCTCGCCAAGGGTGCCGCCGACTACAAGCCGTTTGCAGTCGAACGCATCGGCATGGCGCTTGCCGGCGCCAAGGAATTGCAGGCGGCGGTGAAAGCCGGTGACGCCAAAGCGGCGCAGGCAGCCTGGATCAAGTCGCGCAAGGGCTGGGAAGCGGCCGAGCCGATCACCGGCGAATTCTTCCCCAAGCTCGATGAGGCGATCGACGCCTGGCCCGACGCCAAACAGGGCTATCACGCGATCGAGGCGGCGCTTTTTTCCGGCAAGCTCGACGATCTCGCCGCGCCGGTCGACAAGCTGGTCGCCGATCTCGCCGAATTCGACAAGCAGCTTTCCGCGCCCGGTTTCAAGTTCGAGCCGCAGGGTCTGCTCAACGGCGCCACCAAGCTCGCCTACGAGATCGGCGAGAACAAATCCAAGGGCGGCGAGTCACCCTATGCCGGCACCTCGGTCAGCGACATTTACGAAAACAACGAAGGCATCGAAGCGGTTTATAAGCTGGCATTTCACGCGACGCTGAAGGCGCGCGACGCCAAGCTCGACAAGCGCATCCTCGACAAGATCGAGGAGGTCGAGGGTTTCGTGAAGGGCAAGGACCTCAAGAGTGTCGATGCCGCGGGGCTGCACAAGGCGGGCGAAGAGTTGGCCGTGCTGCTGCAATCGGCGGCGCCAAAATTGAAACTGAAGAAGCCAGCGGTGGGGGATTGAGATGTTCTGCCGTGCACATGCGCGGGTGCTGACGGCCGCGTGCGTGGCCGCGCTGGCGCTTGGCATAGGCGCTGCGGTATCGGCGCCGATCGCCACCAAAGAGGGCGTGCTGCCGCCCGGCACCGAACTCGACACGGAGGCGCTCGATCAGCCGAACGAATTGTTTTATTCCGAGCTTGCCGGCGGCAAGCGATCTTATCTGCTCAAGATGGGCGACCTGCTGTTCTCCTCGCCCAATATTTTCGGCGGCGTGGCGCGGCAGGCCGGCATGAGCTGCGAAACCTGTCATCAGCAGGGCAGCAATAACGCGAAGCTGTTCATTCCGGGGCTGTCGAGCCGGCCCGGAACCTTCGACACCACCGGGGCCTTGTTCAATCCGAAGGCCGACAACGGTGTGTTCGACGCGGTGCGGGTGCCGAGCCTGCGCGGGGCCAAGTATCTTGCGCCTTATGCGCATGACGGCCGCTTTCCCACGCTGCGCGAATTCGCGCGCAACGCCATCGTCAACGAATTCGCCGGGCCGGAACCGTCCGAACAGGTGCTCGACGCGCTGGTCACCTATATTCAGGAAATCGCTTTCCTGCCCAATGCGAAGCTCACCGCGGGCGGTCGTTTGAGCGAGCAGGCCTCCGAGGCCGCGCGCCGCGGCGAAATCCTGTTCAACAGGCCGTTTCCGAAGGACTCGGCCATGAGCTGCGCGGGATGCCACGCGCCCGACGGCGCTTTCGTCGACCATCGGCTGCACGACGTCGGAACCGGCGGGCCGGTAAAGACGCCGACGCTGCTCAACGGCAATTTCAATGCGCCGTATTTCCACGATGGCCGCTTCGACAGCCATGCCGCGGTGGTCGGTTATTTCAACCGCCAATTCGATCTCGACCTGAGCGAAGGCGAGCAGGCCGATCTCGTCGCTTACCTCGACGCGGTCGGCGATGCCAAGGAACCGACGGTGCGCAATACGGTCGAGGCCGAGCTCGACGAGATCGCGCAGTTCGTCAGCGTGCTCGACACGGCGATTCCCGAGCGCAACAAGGAGATCATCGCCTTGACCGTCGATGCCGTCGGCAATGAATGGCGCGAACTGGCCGAGGCGTTCCCCGGCCGCGCCGATACCAGCGTCAGCGGCGGCCTCGCCGAACGCCAGCGCGCGAGCGGCGCGGCCAAGGACATGGTGTTGACGCTGCGGCGGATCGCCATGGCGGCCGAAGCGGACGATTTCGCCGGCGCCGCGCTTGCCTACGGCGATTACCGCGGCGAGCTTGCCGCGGCGGCCAACAACCTGAAGCAAGCGGAGGCTTGGTCATTATTCAATCCGCCGGTGCGCGAAGCGCATTTCAAGGCGCTGCGCCAACTCGCCGAGCTGGCGAAATAGCGGCCGCACCGAACCGGAACGGGATTTAAAAAACTGTAAAAAAGGCAGTCATGCGGGGCGATACGAAACGGGCGGGGTTGCGGCGGATTTTGCTGGCGGGAGCGGCACTCGGCGTTCTGGCCGCATCGGGCGCGCGGGCCGACGAAAAGACCCCGGCTTCGATCTGGGAGCAGGACACGCTCACCGGCGACTGGGGCGGCGCGCGCACCAGGCTGAAGGAAAGCACCGGCATCGAACTTGGGCTGAGCTATATCGGCGAGACCTTTGTGGTGCTCAACGGCGGCATCAACCGCCGCGCCAGCTACGAGGGGCGTTTTCAATTCGACGTCGATACCGATCTGGGAACGCTGATCGGATGGAAGAGCGCCAAGACCCACGTCACCGTCTATCAAATCAACAATGGCGGCTCCAACGCCGCCGATAATGTCGGCAGCATCGCCGATCCTAGCAATATCGGCGCGCTGGCCACCACGCGGCTGTTCACCGCCTATTTCCAATATGGCGAGCCGGACAAGGATCCGTTCTCGCTGCGCATCGGTCAGCTTGCCGCCGACGATGAATTCATCGGCAGCCCGACCGCGGGCGGCCTGATCAACGGCACGTTCGGCTGGGCCGGTGTGCTGGCGGCCAACATGACGAGCGGCGGTCCGGCCTATCCGCTGGCGACGCCGGGCGCGCGCCTTTCGCTCAAGCCGACCGACCAGCTCACGGTGCTGGCGGCGGTGTTCTCCGGCGATCCGGCCGGCAAGGGCTGCAACGACAATCCGCAGGAGTGCAACAAGCACGGCACGACATTCAGCTTTTCCGGCGGTACGCTGTGGATGGGCGAACTGCAATATGCCTTCAATCAGGACAAGAAAGACGCGGGCCTGCCGGGGGTCTACAAGCTCGGTGGCTGGTACGCCACGACCGACTTCGCCGATCAGCACTATGGGCTCGATGCCGCCGGCCATGTCGTTTCGCTCGCCGATCCGACGGTTACTGGTCCGCTCAATCATCGCGGCGACTGGGGCATCTACGCGGTCGCCGACCAGATGGTCTGGCGCGCCGGCAAATCCAGCGGCAACCTGTTCGCGCGTGCCGGTATGTCGCCGTCCGATCGCAATCTGGTTTCCTACTATTTCGATGCCGGCGCCGGCTTCAAAGGTCTTTTCCCCGGGCGCGAGGATGACGTGCTCACTTTCGGCGTGGCTTACGCCAGGATCAGCAGCGACGCCGCGGCGCTCGATCGCGACACGCTTGCATTCAACGGCCCGCCTTACCCGATCCGCAACGAGGAAGTAGTGTTCGAGTTCAGCTACCAGGCGCAGATCGCGCCCTGGTGGATCCTGCAGCCGGACCTGCAATACATCGTGCATCCGGGCGGCAACGTGCCCGATCCGAACGATCCGAATGCGACCCTGGCCAATGCCTGGGTCGCAGGTCTGCGCAGCACGATAAAATTCTAGCGCCTGCCGCCTATTGCGGTTCGATGCCGTCGCGGACGGCGCGGAAGCGGGTGAATAGCGCGTCCCACTGGTCCTTGGGGCCGATACCGAGGATGCGCATGAAATTGCCGCCGCGGAAACGCAGCCACTGCACGAGCGACAACGGTTCGTTGTTCGGGCCCACGGCTTGCGCCCTGATCTCGTAACCCGGCGCGCCGCCGATGCGCATTGCCTCCGCCGACTGCATGCGCAGATCGCGCAGCGGCACCGTCACCAGCATGTCGCGTGCGAACAGGGCGCGGTCATCGGTCTGCTCGGGCGCGCCGCCGCCGATGGCGATGGCCAGATAGGGTTGATTGCCGACGTCGTCGTTCGGCCCCTCGGTCATGACCACGCCGCCGGTGGGGAAAACCTTCACCACGCGGAAGCCGGCGAGATCGCCGATCTTGAACGGAAGCATGCCGAGCTGTTCCGTGATCGGCGATGGGCGGAAGGTGACGGTGGCGAGCGCCTGGCGGATGGTCGCGTCGGGATAGGCGGCGAGCGCCGCATCCGGCACGTTGACCTCGATCATCATGTCGAGACCTTTTTCGACGCCGGCGGTCGCCAGCAGAATCCACTTGTGGATGTCGACGTCGTTGAGCCTGGCGCGGGCCGTCAGCAGCGTTCCGGCGCCGCCCTGAAAGGAAAACGCTTCCTGTTTCACCTCGGTCAGGCCGCGCTGGTTCTGCGTGCGCAATGCACGCTCGATTTCGCCGTAGGTATTGGGCGGCAGGTCGAGCGTGGTGACGGTAACCTTGCGGTCGATGTCCTCGAAGCCGGGGAAACGCGTGCTCGGCTTGAGGTCGCCCGGCGGCACCAGACCGATGCGCTGGCCGGGCGGAAATACCGTTTCGGCGGCGCCAGCAGGCCGCAGCGCCGCGACGGCGGCGAAAAACACGACAAGGTAAACCAGCGGGCGACGGGGCATGGACGGCGGGCTGCTTTGCACGAACGGTCGCGAGGCGGCAGGACTGCCTAACCGCCCCCGTCCGCTGCGGCAACCGCTAGATTGGCGTATCCGCCGGGTGCCGGCCGGGGACGGGGCAGGCGCCTCGCGATTTCGTGACCGACTGGCTTGCGGGCTGCGGCTGCCCTCCTATATGAGCCATTGAGCCGCGCAAATGCGGCAAAAACAGTATCCAGGGGGCTGGATCAGGGGATTCGCGGATGGTCCGCGCCGTCTCCCAATCGGGCGCCAATCGGCCCGGCCGGCCTGCCGCAATCGAGAGGAAGAACCATGGGTAAGGTCATCGGCATCGACCTCGGCACCACCAATTCGTGCGTTGCCGTCATGGAAGGCAAAAATCCGAAAGTCATCGAGAACGCCGAAGGCATGCGCACCACGCCTTCGATCGTCGCCTTCACCGACGACGGGGAGCGTCTCGTCGGCCAGCCGGCCAAGCGCCAGGCGGTCACCAATCCGGAAAAGACCATTTTCGCGGTCAAGCGCCTGATCGGGCGCCGCTACGAAGACCCGATGGTTGAGAAGGACAAGAAGCTCGTCCCCTACAAGATCACCAAGGCCGGCAACGGCGACGCCTGGGTCGAGGCCGACGGCAAAACCTATTCGCCGTCGCAGATTTCCGCCTTCATCCTGCAAAAAATGAAAGAGACGGCGGAAGCCTATCTCGGCAGCAAGGTCGAGCAGGCGGTCATCACCGTTCCGGCGTACTTTAACGACGCCCAACGCCAGGCCACCAAGGACGCCGGCAAGATCGCCGGCCTCGAAGTGCTGCGCATCATCAACGAGCCGACCGCGGCGGCGCTCGCCTACGGCCTCGACAAGCAGAAAACCGGCACCATCGCGGTCTACGACCTCGGCGGCGGCACCTTCGACATCTCGATCCTTGAAATCGGCGACGGTGTCTTCGAGGTGAAGTCGACCAACGGCGATACGTTCCTCGGCGGTGAAGACTTCGACATGCGGCTGGTCAATTATCTGGCCGACGAATTCCAGAAGGAGCAGGGCATCGACCTGCGCCGCGACAAGCTCGCGCTGCAACGGCTGAAAGAGTCGGCCGAGAAGGCGAAGATCGAGCTGTCCTCCACGACGCAGACCGAGATCAATCTGCCGTTCATCACGGCCGATCAGGCCGGCCCCAAGCATCTCACCATGAAACTCACCCGCGCCAAGTTCGAGGCGCTGGTCGACGATCTTATCCAGAAGACGGTCGAGCCTTGCCGCAAGGCGATCAAGGACGCCGGCATTTCGGCGGGCGAGATCAACGAAGTCGTTCTGGTCGGCGGCATGACGCGCATGCCGAAGGTGCAGGAAGTCGTCAAGCAGTTCTTCGGCAAGGAGCCGCACAAGGGCGTCAATCCCGACGAAGTGGTCGCGATCGGCGCGGCGATCCAGGCAGGCGTCCTGCAAGGCGACGTCAAGGACGTGCTGCTGCTCGACGTGACCCCGCTGTCGCTCGGCATCGAGACCCTGGGCGGCGTGTTCACCCGGCTGATCGACCGCAACACCACCATCCCGACCAAGAAGAGCCAGGTCTTCTCCACCGCCGAGGACAATCAGAACGCGGTCACCATCCGCGTGTTCCAGGGCGAGCGCGAGATGGCGGCCGACAACAAGCTGCTCGGCTCGTTCGATCTCGTCGGCATTCCGCCGGCGCCGCGCGGCGTGCCGCAGGTCGAGGTCACCTTCGACATCGACGCCAACGGCATCGTCAACGTCCAGGCCAAGGACAAGGGCACAGGCAAGGAGCAGCAGATTCGCATCCAGGCTTCAGGCGGTCTGTCCGAGAGCGATATCGAGAAGATGGTCAAGGACGCGGAAGCGCACGCCGAAGAGGACAAGAAGCGCAAGGCCGCGGTCGAGGCCAAGAACCACGGCGAGGCGATGGTGCATGCCACCGAAAAGGCGCTCGCCGAGCATGGTTCCAAGGTCGGCGAGAGCGAGCGTAGCGCGATCGAGAACGCCATGGCGGACCTCAAAGAAGCGCTCAAGGGCGACGACTCGGCGGCGATCCAGGCCAAGACCAATGCGCTGTCGCAGGCTTCCATGAAACTCGGCGAAGCCATGTACAAGCAGGCGGAAGCGCAGGGCGCTCCCGGCGCCGGCGGCGATGGCGCCGCGGCCGGCGAGAAGAAGGAAGACGTCGTCGATGCGGAGTTCACCGAGGTTGACGACGACAAGAACGACAAGAAATCCGCCTGACCTCAAGGCGCCAGCCGTGCAGTCATCGGCAAACGCGACATGCAAAACCCCCGGGTTCATCCCCGGGGGTGTATTTTTCCGGCGCGCGGCGGGCGGCCGAATCAAGTACGGCTATAATCGCGGTTTGAGCTAACGGCAGGACCGGCATGTCCAAGCGCGACTATTACGAGATCCTTGGCGTAACGCGCACCTGCGGCGATGCCGAACTCAAGGCCGCCTTCCGCAAACTCGCCATGCAGCATCACCCGGACCGCAATCCGGGCGACAAGGACTGCGAGCACAAATTCAAGGAACTCAACGAGGCCTATGACGTCCTCAAGGACGGCGACAAGCGCGCCGCCTACGATCGGTTCGGCCACGCCGCCTTCGAGCAGGGCGGCATGGGCGGCGGCGCGCACGGCTTCGGCGCGGATTTCGCCTCCACCTTCTCGGACATCTTCGAGGACCTGTTCGGCATGAGCGGCCGCCGCGGCGGACGCGGCCACGGCCGCGAGCGCGGCTCCGATTTGCGTTACAACATGGAGATCAGCCTCGAGGAGGCCTTCGCCGGCAAGACCGCGCAGATCCGCATCCCAACGTCGGTGACCTGCGAAGCCTGCTCCGGCAGCGGCGCCAAGGCCGGCAGCAAGCCGATCCAGTGCACCACCTGCGGCGGCGCCGGCAAGATCAGGCATGCGCAGGGCTTCTTCACGCTCGAGCGCACCTGTCCGGCCTGTGCGGGGCGCGGCCAGGTGATCGAGAATCCTTGCCCGTCGTGCAGCGGCTCCGGCCGCGTCACGCGCGAGCGGACGCTGTCGGTCAATATCCCGCCCGGCGTCGAGGATGGCACCCGCATTCGCCTCGCCGGCGAGGGCGAGGCGGGCTTGCGTGGTGGGCCGGCGGGCGACCTTTATATTTTCCTCTCGCTCTCCCCGCACGAGTTCTTCCAGCGCGACGGCGCCGACCTGCATTGCCGGGTGCCGATTTCCATGGTGGCGGCGGCGACCGGCGGCGAATTCGAAGTGCCGGCGATCGACGGCGGCCAGGCGCGCGTGAAGATTCCGGCGGGCACCCAGACCGGCCGCCGGTTTCGCCTGTCGGGCAAGGGCATGCCGGTGCTGCGGTCGAAACAGACCGGCGACATGTATGTCCAGGTGGCGGTGGAAACGCCGCAAAACCTGACCAAACGCCAACGCGAATTGCTGGCCGAGTTCGAAAAGCTGTCGTCCGAGGCGACCCATCCGGAATCCGCCGGTTTCTTCAGCCGCGTCAAGGAGTTTCTCGACGGTCTGGGAAATAGGGGCAGCCATTCCGAGTAGCCATCTTGACCCCTCGCCCGGGTCGCTATACCCCTGAAGTTTCTGGACTTATGCCCACCCCACGTCGCGTGGCCCGAGCAATGCCGTCCCATTCAGTCGCCCGCGTTGCCAAGAAGCCGCTGCGTCTCGATGATGAGATGCAGTTCATCCGTTCCTGGATCGAGAAGCCGATATCGACCGGCGCGGTGATGCCGTCGAGCAAGGCGTTGGCGCGCGCCATGGCGCGTTCTGTCGACCTCAACGCAAGCGGCCCGGTGATCGAATTGGGCCCCGGCACCGGCCCGGTGACTGCGGCGCTGGTGGAGCATGGCGTCGATCCCTCGCGGCTGATCCTGGTCGAGTTCAATCCCGACTTCTGCCGGCTGCTGCGCACGCGCTATCCGGCGGCGACGGTGGTGCAGGGCGACGCCTTTAGGCTGCGCCGCCTGCTGGGGACTTTCGTGCGCGAGCCCGCGGCGGCGGTGGTCTCCGGCCTGCCGCTGGTCACCAAGCCGCTGCGCGCGCGGCTGCGTTTGATCGCCGACGCCATGAGCCTGCTGGCGCCGGGGGCGCCATTCGTGCAATTCACTTACGCGATGGTGCCGCCGATCCCGCGCGCCTTGTCCGGCATCAAGGCCAAGCCCTCCGAGTTGATCTGGCTCAACCTGCCGCCGGCGCGCGTCTGGGTCTATCGCGGCCAGTAACGCCGGTCTGCATCATCGCCGCAGTTCTCGTCGTGGCCGGGCCTGTCCCGGCCATCTCGCTTATCTGGGCGCGCGCGTGTTATCCAGAGCGACCGCGATTGGAGCCGCCGATGGCCACGCCGAAAATCCTCGTCTTTCCCGGCTCGACCCGCACCGGCTCGCACAATGTCAGGCTGGCGGCCTTGGCGGCCAAGGAACTCGCCCTGATCGACGTCGACGTCACCCGCGTTTCGCTCGCCGATTATCCGCTGCCGCTCTATGAGGGCGATCTTGAAGCCAATGCCGGGCCGCCGGCCAATGCGCTCAAGCTCAAGCAGATGATCATGGCGCATCACGGTGTGTTCATCGCCAGTCCGGAATATTCGGCCTCGATCACGCCGATGCTGAAGAACGCGATCGACTGGGTGTCGCGCGTGCGCGAGCGCGGCGATCCGACCTATGCCGCCTTCAGGCATCGCGTCTTCGCGATCTCGTCGGCCTCGCCCGGCCGGTCCGGCGGCTTGCGCTCGCTGATGGCGCTGCGGCAGATTCTCGAACTCGGCTGCGGGGCGCTGGTGATCCCCGAGCAGGTGGCGATCCCGCAGGCCGATCTTGCCTTCGACGAGATGGACAATATCGTGGACGTCGCCACCGCCAATCTTTTCCGCGCGGTTCTAGCGCGGCTGGTCGAGATGGCGCGGCTGATGATGTGAGGATCGGCGAAGTGACTTTGCATGCCCGCGAACGACTGATCGTCGCGCTCGATCTGCCCTCGGTGAAAGCCGCCGAGGCCATGGTAGCCAGACTCGGCCCGACCGTCAGCTTCTACAAGATCGGTTACCAACTTGCTTTCGCCGAGGGGTTGCCCTTCGCTGCTGGCCTGATTGCGGCGGGCAAGCAGGTGTTTCTCGATCTCAAGCTGCACGACATCGGCAATACGGTGGCCAAAGGCGTCGAAAGCGTGGCGCAGCTCGGCGCCACGTTCCTCACCGTGCACGCCTATCCGCAGACCATGAAGGCGGCGGTGGAAGGCAAGCGCGGATCGAAGCTGAAGATTCTGGCGGTGACCGCGCTTACGTCCTACGACGACGCCGATCTGTTCGAGGCCGGCTACAAGCTCGGCGTCAGCGCGCTCGTCGTGCAGCGGGCCGGGCAGGCGCGCGAGCTCAACGTCGATGGATTGGTTTGCTCGGCGGAAGAAGCCGCGACCTTGCGCAAAGTCGTCGGTTCTGCGCTGTCGCTGGTGACGCCGGGTATCCGGCCGGCCGGCGCCGCGCGCGACGATCAGAAACGCATCATGACGCCGGCGCGGGCGGTCGGGGCCGGCGCCGATTACCTCGTCGTCGGCCGCCCGGTGATCGAGGCGCCGGACCCAAAGGCGGCGGCCGACGCCATCGTCGCCGAGATCGAACAGGCAAGCGCGAAGTGAGGAGATGAAATGGCCAAGGGATACTGGATCGCCAATGTCGATGTGCGCGACGCCGAAGGCTATAAAAAATACGTCGCCCTGTTGCCGGACATTTTCCGCAAATACGGCGGCCGCTATACGACGCGCGGCGGCAAGACCGAAGTCGTCGAAGGCAAGGCGCGCAGCCGCATCGTCATCATCGAATTCCCCAGCTACGAGGCGGCCATGACCTGCTATCGCTCGCCCGAATATGCGACGGCCATCGCGCTGCGGCAGGCGGCCGCGGATGCCGATCTGATCGTTATCGAGGGATTCGACGGGGCGCAGCCGTAGAAATCGTCAGGAGCAAACATGCCCAAGGGATACTGGATCGCGCGCGTCGATGTGAAAAACGACGAGGGCTACAAGGGCTATGCGGCCGGCAATCCGGCCATCTTCAAGAAATTCGGCGGCAGGTTCGTCATTCGCGGCGGCAAGTATGAGACGCCGGAAGGCTCCGCCCGCGCGCGCACGATCGTGATCGAGTTTCCCGACTATGCTGCAGCGCTCGCCTGCTACCGGTCGCCGGAATATCAGGAAAACATCAAGCGGCGGCTGCCGTATTCGGCCGCCGATATCCAGATCATCGAGGGCTATGACGGCCCGCAGCCGTAGTGCCTTTTGCGCGTGAGCGCGCTATACCCTCGGCCGCAAGTTCCGGGAGTTCGACCGATGGCCGACATGCGCCTGGTGGTCGCCGGCGCCGGCGGGCGGATGGGGCGCACGCTGGTCAAGGCAATCGCCGAAATTGACGGCTTTACGCTGAGCGGCGCGCTGGAAGACGCGCGTTCCCCGCTCATCGGCTGGGATGCCGGCACGCTTGCCGGCACGCCGGAAAACGGCGTCAAGCTCTCAGGCGACGCCGCTGCGCTTCTGGACAAGGCCGACGGTATTGTCGATTTCACCGCGCCGATGGCAACCGTCGCCTTCGCCGAACTCGCGGCCAAGGCCGGCAAGGTGCACATCATCGGCACCACCGGCTTGAGCGCCGCCGACGAGGCCAAGATCAAGGAGGCGGCCAAGCGCGCGGTGATCGTGAAGTCCGGCAATATGAGCCTCGGCGTCAACCTGCTGGCAGCGCTGACCAAGCGCGTGGCCAAGACGCTGGACAATTCCTTCGACATCGAAATCCTGGAAATGCATCACAATCAAAAGGTGGACGCGCCGTCCGGCACGGCGCTGATGCTCGGCCGCGCCGCGGCGGCCGGCCGCGGCATCGATCTCGATCGGAATTCGGTGCGGAGCCGCGACGGCAACACCGGCGCGCGCCATCCAGGCGACATCGGCTTTGCCGCGTTGCGCGGCGGCAGCGTGGTCGGCGAGCACAGCGTCATCTTCGCCGGGCAGGCCGAGCGCCTGGAACTCGTGCATAAGGCCGAGGACCGCATGATCTTCGCGCGCGGCGCGCTGCACGCGGCCGCCTGGGCGCGCGGGCAGAAGCCGGGGCTGTATTCGATGATGGATGTATTGGGGCTGAAGGATTTCTAGGCAGCAAGAGAGCAGGTGCAATGACCGACCGACTTCTTGTGCTCGTGCGTCACGGCCAGAGTGACTGGAACCTGAAAAACCTTTTCACCGGCTGGCGCGACATCGATCTAACCGACAAGGGCGTGGCGGAAGCGCGCGAGGCCGCCCGCAAACTCAAGGCGCAAGGCATCACGTTTGACGTCGCCTTCACTTCGGCGCTCAAGCGCGCGCAACGCACGCTCGACCTGATGCTGGCGGAACTCGGACAGAGCAAGATCCCGGTGTTCAAGGACCAGGCGCTCAACGAGCGCGACTACGGCGATCTCGTCGGCCTCAACAAGGATGACGCGCGCAAGAAGTGGGGCGAGGAGCAGGTGCACCAGTGGCGCCGCTCCTACGACATCGCGCCACCCGGCGGCGAATCCTTACGCGACACCGCCGCGCGCGTGTTGCCTTATTACATTCAGGAAATTTTGCCGCGCGTGCTGCGCGGCGATCATGTGCTGGTGGCGGCGCACGGCAATTCGTTGCGCGCGCTGGTCATGGTACTCGACAAGCACACGCCGGACACGATCACAAAATTGAATCTCGATACCGGCGTGCCGATGATTTACCGGCTCAACGCCGATTCGACGGTGGCCTCGAAGCTCGATCTCGCGGCCTAGTCTCAGGCCGCGGCCATTCCCGCTTCCCAGCCGAGCATCGCCTGCTTGCGCGTGAGGCCCCAGTGGTAGCCGGTGAGGTCGCCGTTCTTGCCGACGACGCGGTGGCACGGCACCACGAAACAGATCGGGTTCTTGCCGACGGCGGCGCCGACCGCGCGCGCACCCTTGGGTGAGCCGGCCCTGGCGGCGAGGTCGGAATAGGTGGTGAGGCCGCCCATCGGCACGGCGAGCAATTTCTCCCACACACGCACCTCGAAATCGGTTCCGATGAGCACGACGCGCAGCGGCTGGTCGGGGCGCCACAGCGCCGGATCGAAAATGCGCCGCGCGGTCGCCGCCGTCGCCGCGAAGTCCTCGACATATTTCGCCCGCGGCCAGCGCGCGCGCATGTCCCTGAGGGCAGCGCGTTCCTTGCCGGCGTCGGCAAGCGCGAGGCCGGCAAGCCCGCGCGGCGTCACCATCACCAGCGCCATGCCGAACGGGCAGGGGTGGAAGCCGTAGGTCATGGTTAGGCCTTCGCCGCCGGCTTTCCATTCGCCCGGCGACATCGCCTCGTGCGTGACGAACAGGTCGTGCAAGCGCCCGGGGCCGGACAGCCCGACCTCGTAGGAGGCCTCCAGCACGCTCGCCGAGGCGCGCAGCAGATCGCGCGCGTGGCTCAGCGTGAGCGCCTGCAGGAACGCCTTCGGCGTCAGCCCGCACCAGCGACGGAACAGATGATGCAGGTCGGTTGCGGAAACGCCGGCGGCGTTGGCGATGGTGTCGATCTCGGGCTGCGAGCGCCAATGGCCGCGGATATGGGCGATGGCGCGGCGCACGATGTCGTAATCGGCGGCTGCGGTCGGCAGCGGGGCAAATTCGCTGAAACGGTCGGTCAGGGCCGAGGGTCCGGTCATGGTCATCATTCGCCGTATCTAGGCCTGGTCGGACCGGCAAGCCACCCGATTCCTGGCTAAATGAAGGTCGTGCGCGTCACCCCGCGCTTGGCTTCGCCCAGCGCGCGGCCGAGTTCCTGCGCGAAACTCGCCTTTTCGTCGGGGCCGAGGAAGTTCGCGATCACCAGCTCCTTGCCGCGCGACACCAGGAACAGCCGCTCGACGCCGTATTCCTCGTGCACGATTTTATCGAGCCTGACCCACAGCGGATTGAGCACCCATTCGCGCAGCGCGCCGCGATGATTGACTTTGCGCACGGTCAGCGCGGTCGGCGTCACCGTGATCTGCTCGTATGCGGCGGCGCGCCGGTAATTGAGCCGGAACGCCCAATACAGCAGCAGCACGTCCAGCCCGAAAAAGCCGAACACCGGCCAAGCGCCCATCATCAGGAAGGCGATGCCGGAAATAAAGCTGACCGCGCCGAACACCATCATCAACACCAGGAAGCCGATCTGCGGCAGCGACCGGTGCGGCGTCAGCACGGCGGAGAAGATGGCCGGTTCGAGTTCGTCATTGTCGCTGGTCATGGCGCTCAGTATACCGGAACGATGACGAAAAAACCGGCCCGAAAATCGTCCACACCGCGCGCCAGGGGCAAGGCGCGCAAAGCCGCGGGCGGCAAAGCCTGGACCAATGCGCAGGTCGAGGAAGCGTTCCGCCGTTTTCAGAAGGCCAACCCGGAGCCCAAGGGCGAACTCAGGCACATCAATCCGTTCACGCTGCTGGTGGCGGTGGTGCTGTCCGCGCAGGCGACCGATGCCGGCGTCAACAAGGCGACGCCGGCGCTGTTTGCCGCCGCCGACACGCCGGAAAAGATGGTGGCGCTGGGCGAGGACAAAGTGCGCGACCTGATCAAGACCATCGGCCTCTTCCGCACCAAGGCGAAGAACGTGGTCGAGCTGTCGCGCCGGCTCGTCGCCGGGCATGGCGGCGCGGTGCCGCGCACGCGCGAGGCGCTGGAGGCGCTGCCCGGCGTCGGGCGCAAGACCGCCAATGTGGTGCTCAACATCGCCTTCGGCGAGCCGACCATCGCGGTCGACACGCATATTTTTCGCGTCGGCAACCGCACCGGCATGGCGCCGGGAAAGAATCCGCTGGAGGTCGAGCAGAAACTCGAGCAGGTGGTGCCGCCTCGTTACAAGCTGCACGCCCACCATTGGCTTATTTTGCACGGGCGCTACACTTGCCTGGCGCGCAAGCCGCTGTGCGAGAAATGCATCATCGCGGACCTGTGCCAATGGCCGGAAAAGACGGTCGCCAAGTAGCGGTTTCGGGAGAGACGCATGGAAGGCTCAGCCGGTGGCAAGGCGATCGATCGCGGCGACCCGCGCGCCATTCTGCAACACGCCGGCCTGCCGCCGCGCGTGGTGGCGACGTGGCTCAACGCAAGCCCGCGGTTTCGCGGGACGCTCAAGCGCGATGCAGCAGCCGGCACGCGCTTCTGGCGCGGCGGCGCGGCTTTGCTGGCGAAGCTGCCGAAGAAGCCGCAGCGCACGGTGGCGCAACGGCTGGCGGCGGAGATGATTCTCGGTGATTGCCGCGCGGCGCGCGAGCGCTTTCTCACTGCCCACGCGGGCAGCCTCTATCGCAAGCTCACGGCCAAGTTCGAGAAATTCCTCGGCGTCGATGCGCTGGTCTACGAAGCCGGCGGGCTGGTGCCGGGCCTCACCCCGACTAGGCGGCAGATTGAGGCGGAAAGCCGGCTCATGCAGTCGGAAAAGGACGGCATCGAGATCGACCAGGGCATTTTCCTCGCGCAGGTGTTGGCGCTGCCCGAGGAAGGCGCACATCTTTGTCGCGCGGCGCTCATGCCGAAAAAGGAAGCGCGCGAACGCGCCGCCGAATTCGTCAAGAATGGCGTCGTTGACTTCGGCCCGGCGCGCGTCGAACGGCAAGGCAGGGCCGCGGTCGTCACCATCAAGAACCCGCGCTTCCTCAATGCCGAGGACGACGATACCCTCGACGACACCGAGACCGCGGTCGACATCGCCATCCTCGATCAGCTGAGCGAGATCTGCGTGTTGCGCGGGGATTTCGTCGATCACCCGAAATACAAAGGCCGCAAGATTTTCTCCGCCGGCATCAATCTCACGCATCTCTATCGCGGCAAGATTCCCTTCCTCTGGTACATGCGCCGCGACATGGGCGTGGTGAACAAGATGCTGCGCGGGCTCGCGGTCGGCCCGGCCACTCCGGATGAGGTTTACGGCGGCACCCGCGAAAAGCCCTGGATCGCCGGTCTCGATGTTTTCGCCATCGGCGGCGGTTGTCAGTATCTGCTGGTCATGGACTATGTGGTGGCCGGTAGCGATGCCTATATGACATTGCCGGCGCGCAAGGAGGGCATCATCCCCGGCGCCGCCAATCTGCGACTGACGCAATTTGTCGGGGCGCGCATCGCGCGGCAGGCGATTTTGGCCGGCCGCCGGCTCGACTGCGATTCGCCCGAAGGCCGCATGATCTGCGACGAAATCGTGCCGCCCGGCGAGGTCGATTCAGCCGTCGCGCGCGCCGTGGACAATCTCACCGGCTCGGGCGTCGTCAGCGCGGCGAGCAACCGGCGCGCCTTCCGCGTCGGCGAAGAGCCGTTCGATACTTTCCGCCGCTACATGGCTGTCTACGCGCGCGAGCAGGCCTATTGTCATTTCTCACCGGCGCTGATCGGCAATCTGGAAAAGCATTGGAACGCGGCCCAGCGCAAGCTGTGATGGCGAACGAAAGGGCAAACCCATGCGCCGTATCGTCCTTGTCGCCCTGCTCGGCTTGCTGTCGCTTCCGGCCCAGGCGTTCGACATGGCCCGGTACCGGAATGGCGGAAAATTCGCCGACTTCCTCCCGGTGATCAGCCATTTCAATTCGACCGGCGAACGATTTCCGATCACCGGCGTCTGCAAGTCCGCCTGCACGATGTTCCTCAGCATCCGCAACGTCTGCGTCAGCCCGGGCGCGAGGTTTTATTTTCATGCCGGCAAGCAGGGCGTCGCCGTCAACCAGCATCAGACCAATGTGATGCTGTCGACCTATAATTCCGCTTTGCAGGGCTACATCAGGGACCATCACATGATGGAGACGAACGAATTCCAGATGGTCCCGGGCAGCACCATCATCAAGCTCGGCTATCCGGCGTGCCGGTGACCGGGGAAAATGCGTTGGCGCCTGCCGCGCACGGCTAGTGCGGCGGCTCGATCAGCTCCGCGCGCGCGCCCGACATCCGCTTGTGGATGTGCACCATATAGGCCATGGCGAAGATCGGCGTCGCCAGATTGACGATCGGGATCGACACGAACACCGCGATCGCCATGCCAGCGAGGAAGATATAGGGCGCATGCGCCTTGCGCAGCGCCTTGGCGTCGTGCGGCGGGCGGAAGCGCATGGCGGCGAGCTCGAAATATTCGCGGCCGAGCAGATAGGCATTGGCCAGGAACAGCACGATCACGCCGATGCCGGCTAAAAATATGAACGGCAGCGCGCACAGGTAGACCGCAAGCGAGAGCAGGGCGAACTTCACGCCCTCGACCAGCGCGCGCAACAGCGGCAGCGCCTTGCCCGGCGGTTCGGCCGGGTAGCTGCCGCGCTCGATCGCGTCGGCCACCTCGTCGACGAAAAAACTGCCGACAAAGGCCGTCACCGTCGGCATCAGGAACAGGGCGCCGGTGACGATGCCGAGGCTCGCCATGATCGAGAGCACCCAGGCGAGGCTCGTCCAGGCCGCATGCGGGGCAAAGCCCGAGGTCTGCTCGGCCCAGTTGGCGCCGCTCGTCGCCAGCGCACCGAACACGCGATTGAGCGCGATGCCGATGAGGACGATCAGCAGCAAGGCAAGCCCGATCGATTTCATCAGCACGGCGCGCAAGGGGCGCGTGAACAATTGCGACAGGGCGGTGACGGCGGCGTCGAACATGCGGTCACAGCTAATGCCGGCCGCATCATTGGGCAAGGCCGCCGGCGGTCAGGCGACCGGCGATGGCGTCGCGGCCCGGCCCGGCTCTTCCTGCGCCGGCACCAGCGACACGATGGCATCGGCGTCCTCGGCCGGGATGTCGGTCCAGGCCATGGCCTTGTAGTCGAAGCCCTTGACCAGCGTCGGCTTGACCACTTCGAAATAGGGCGAGATGTCGAAATCGCGCGGGGCGAACAGCGAGGAATGGCGGATTTCCAGGATTTCCTGCCGCGCTGCCTCGCTCACCAGCGTCGTCACCTTGGGCAGGATCGGATAGCGCACATTCTCGAAGGCCTGCGCGATCAGCGCCGAGCAGATGATGCGGGTCGGGTGGCCGGAGCCGAGCGCCATCAGGCGCCGGCGCCAGCGCTGCGGTACCGGCAGCGGAAACAGATAACGCATCAGGTCGATGATGTTCTTGAGATCGTAATCGAAGCCGATGCGCTCGGCGGCATAGGCGCATACGCGCGCGCAGTCTTCGGCGGTGAGCTTGGTCGGCCGGCAGATGCGCGTATGATAGCGCGCGTATTTCGACAGCGGCGCCGCCACGACGCCCTGTCCGATATTGGCCTCCACCAGCACCAGCGGTTCCCCGTCGGCGGCGACGCGATCTCCGATCGGCCCGACATAGAGCGCGGCATGCGACCAGGTCGATTGCGTGAGATATTTGATCACACCGGAAATATGATTGTTGCCTTCGATGAGCAGCACGTCGCCCGGCTTGAGGCTCGCGCGCAACGCGTCCGCGTCGCTCGGCGTGAATGGCTCGTAGCCCTGCGCCGGCTTTTCCAGATAACGGGCGATAAACCGCCCAAGTCCGTCCGCCACCCAACTCATGACGCGTAAAGCCCTTGGCGCCGCCCCTGACGCCGCCGCGTGACGCCGGATTCCTCCCGCGCGTCTTGTTGCCGCCAAAATTTAGCGAAGACTCATTGCAATTTGGTTCATTGGCCATGCGCGAGGGTTACCAAATGTTAGCCATAAAATCGGCCGCGATCGGCGTGGCCGCGCACGGGACGCGCCGCCACGCCGGGGCGAACAAGGCGCATATGGAGCCGGAAGGGCGGGCACAACATCGTTCGCGCCGGCATCGCCGCCGGGAGGTCAAGGGCCGGGAGGACGATGAATGAGCGGCAACGGCCACCCCCGTCCGAAAGCGCTGATCGCCTGGTCGAGCGGCAAGGATTCGGTCTGGGCGCTGCACCTTGCGCGCTGCGCCGGCGAATTCGACATTATCGGCGCCCTGACCACGCTGACCGAAAGCTTCGCGCGCGTGAGCATGCACGGCGTGCGCGAGGAACTGCTACGCGCGCAGCTCGAGGCCGCCGGCCTGCCGGCGATGCTGGTGCGCATTCCCTATCCGTGCCCGAACGAGATCTACGAGCGTGCAATGGCGGCGGCGATTGTCGACGCCAAAACGCGCGGCGTCACCCACATTATTTTTGGCGATCTCTATCTTCGCGACGTGCGCGCCTATCGCGAGCGCCAACTCGCCGGCACCGGTATCGCGCCGGTGTTTCCCCTGTGGGGCCTGCCGACCGGGCCGCTGGCGCTCGACGTGATCGACGCCGGTGTCGAGGCTCATCTCACGGTCGTCGACCTGAAGAAATTGCCGGCCGCGCTCGCCGGCCGGCGCTTCGATGTCGGACTGCTTGGCGCGCTGCCGGCGGGCAGCGATCCGTGCGGCGAGAACGGCGAATTCCACACTTTCGTGTCGGCGGGTCCGATGCTGGCGCGCAAAATACCGGTCAAGGTCGGCGACACGGTCGAGCGCGACGGCTTTGCGTTCGCGGATTTGTTGCCGGCCTAAGCGCGCAGCACGCCGCCGGTCTTCTTGGCGACCTCGGCGACAATCTTGCCCGCCAGCGCATCGATTTCGCCGTCGGTCAAGGTCTTGTCGCGCGGCTGCATGGTGACGGCGATGGCGATCGATTTCTTGCCGGGGTCGATGCCCTTGCCTTCATAGACGTCGAACACGACGACATTGACGATCAGCTTGCGGTCGGCGTTTTGCGCGGCGCGCACGACATCGCCGGCCTTGACGCCGCTGTCCACGACAAAGGCGAAATCGCGCTCGACCGGCTGGAACGGCGACAGCTCGAGCAGGGGCTTTGCCCGCGTCGGCTTGGCTTTCGGCTCGGGGATTTTTTCCAGGATGACCTCGAAGGCAACCAGCGGGCCTTCCGCCTTGAGCACCTCGAGCACGCGCGGGTGCAGTTCGCCAAAGGTGCCGAGCACGTTCTGCGGCCCGATCTGGATGGTGCCGGAACGGCCCGGATGGAACCAGGCCGGCCCGCCCGGCGCCACTTGCAGCGCCTGCATCGGCGCGCCGGCCGCGGCGAGCACGGCGAACGCGTCCGCCTTGGCATCGAAAGCATCGACCGGCTTTGCCGCGTTCGACCAGTGTCGGCCGATGCCATCGGGCTTGGCGAGCGCGCGGCGCAGGCCGGTCGCCGCCGTGAGCTGGTCTTCCGGCCTGTCGCCTTTGAAGATCTGCCCGACCTCGAACAGCGCGACGTCGGCGCTGCCGCGGTCGGCGTTGCGCTGCGCCGCCGTCGCCAGGCCGGGGATCAGGCTCGGCCGCATGTCGGAAAGCTCGGCGGCGATCGGATTGGCGAGCGCCAAGGCAGGACTGCCGCCGCCGAACAGTTCGGCCTCGCGCCTGGATACGAAAGACCAGGTGACGGCTTCGACGAGTCCGCGCGCAGCCAGCGCGCGCTTGGCTTTGCAGGTGCGGTTCTGGATCGGCGTGAGCACGGGTTTGCGCGCGTGGTCGCCGCGCGGGAACGGCGTTGCAGGGACCTGATCGACGCCGACGATGCGCACCAGTTCCTCGACGATATCGGCGCGGCCGTGCACGTCCGGCCGCCAGGATGGCACCGCGACCTTGACACGCTCATTCTGGCCGGCGGCGAAGAAGCCGAGCTTCTCCAATACGCGCCGCACGTCGGCGAACGGCAGCTTGATCCCGGCGAGGCGCTGCAATTCGTTGAGCGGAAAATCGATGATGGTTTCCTTCGCCGCGGGGTCGCCGGCGACGACGATCTCCGAGGGCGTACCGCCGCACAGGTCGAGCACCATCTGCGTCGCGAGTTCCAGGCCCGGCAGCATGAAATTCGGATCGACGCCGCGCTCGAAGCGGTAGCGCGCGTCGGAATTGATGCCGAGCTTGCGCCCGGTCTGCGCGACGTTGAGCTCGTCCCACAGCGCCGATTCGATCAGGACGTCCGTGGTCGCCTCGGAACAGCCGGTCGCCTCGCCGCCCATGATGCCGGAGAGAGACTCCACGCCCTTTTCGTCGGCGATCACGCACATGGAGTTGTCGAGCGTGTAGGTCTTGCCGTCGAGCGCGGTGAGCGTCTCGCCGTTTTGCGCGCGCCGCACGGTGAGATTGCCGTGCACCTTGGCCGCGTCGAACACATGCAGCGGACGGCCGCGGTCGAAGGTGATGAAATTCGTGATGTCGACCAGCGCGTTGATCGGCCGCAGTCCAATCGCGGTAAGCCGCTTTTGCAGCCAGTCGGGCGACGGGCCGTTCCTGACGCCCTTGACCAGCCGCAGGCCGAAGGCCGGGCAGAGCGAAGGCGTCGCGCCGAAGTCGAGTTTGACCGCGACCGGGCAGGGGAAGGCGCCCTTCACCGGTTTCGGCGGGCGGTCCTTGAAGGCGCCGATGGAGGCGGCGCCGAGATCGCGCGCGATGCCGTTGACGCCGGTGCAGTCCGGCCGGTTCGGCGTGAGATTGATCTCGATGACCGGATCGCTCAACGCCGCCCATTCGGCATACGGCTTGCCGACCGGCGCGTCGGCGGGCAGGTCGATGATGCCGTCGTGGTTGTCGGATAATTGCAGCTCGGCTTCCGACATCAACATGCCGCGGCTTTCCACGCCGCGGATGGTGCCGACCGTCAGCGTGATGTTCTTGCCGGGGATGAAGGTGCCGGGCGCCGAGAACACGCCCTTCATGCCGGCCCGCGCATTGGGCGCGCCGCACACGACCTGGATTGGCTTGCCGTCGCCGGTGTCGACCATGCACACGCGCAGCCGGTCGGCGTTGGGGTGCTTCTCGGCTGAAACGACATTGGCGATGACGAAGGGCGCGAGCAGCGCCGCCTTGTCTTCGACGCGCTCGACCTCGAGCCCGATCATGGTGAGCTTGTCGACAATCGCGGTGAGTGGCTCGTCGGTGTCGAGATGTTCCTTGAGCCAGGGCAGGGTGAATTTCATCGCGGTGCACCTCGCGGCGCTGCGCCGCCGCTTCCGGCAGGGACGGATTCCCTCCCCCGCTCGCGGGGGAGGGGTAGGGAGGGGGTGACCGCAAGAGCTGCGGCGATTGTTTCGAGAACACCTTGCCGATTTGCCATCACATCATGATTGCTGAATCGGAGAACCTGATAACCTCTGGACGCGAGAAACGCTTCGCGGCGTGCATCGCGGCTCATTTGTTCTTTTTCAAAATGCTGTCCGCCATCGATCTCCACGATCAGGTTGGCTGCGTGGCAAACGAAGTCTGCAACATAGGGACCGATCGGCGTTTGCCGCCGGAAGCCCGCGCTTTTCAAACGATCGGCACGCAATGCTTGCCGGATAAGTTTCTCTGCGTCGGTAGAATTGCGGCGAAGCACCCGCGCTCGCGAGCGCAGTTTTTTTGACACATGCCACGCCGGTTGCTTCGGAATGTCGCTCAAAGCCCCCTCCTTGACCCTCCCCCGCAAGCGGGGGAGGGGACGGGCCGAGTTTGCGACAACAAAGTGCGCTGCTGAAAGATCGTCATCAGCTTAGCCCCCCGGCGAGCGTCGGGAAGTCGAGCGGGCGGAAGCCGTAATGCGCGAGCCAGCGCACGTCGGCCTCAAAGAAGGCGCGCAGGTCGTGCATGCCGTATTTGAGCATGGCGATGCGGTCGATGCCCAAGCCCCAGGCAAAGCCCTGATACTCGGCCGGATCGAGGCCGCAATTCTTCAGCACGTTCGGGTGCACCATGCCGCAGCCGAGAATCTCCAGCCAGTCCTCGCCTTCGCCGAAACGGATCTCGCCCTTGTCGCGCCTGCACTGGATGTCGACTTCCAGCGAAGGCTCGGTGAACGGGAAGAACGAGGGGCGGAAGCGCATCTTCACGCTGTCGACCTCGAAGAAGGCCTTGCAGAATTCTTCGAGAATCCATTTCAGGTGGCCGAGATGCGAGCCCTTGTCGATGACCAGGCCCTCGACTTGGTGGAACATGGGCGTGTGCGTCTGGTCGCTGTCGCTGCGATAGGTGCGGCCCGGGCAGATGACGCGGATCGGCGGTTTGCGGCTGAGCATGGTGCGCACCTGCACCGGCGAGGTGTGCGTGCGCAGCAGGAGCCGCGAGCCGTCGGGCTTCGGCGGGAAATAGAACGTGTCATGCATTTCCCGCGCCGGGTGGCCTTCCGGGAAATTCAGTTTGGTGAAGTTGTAATCGTCGGTCTCGATGTCGGGACCTTCCGCCACCGCAAAACCCATGTCGGCGAAAATCGCGGTGAGCTCGTCGGTCACCTGGCTGATCGGATGCACGCGGCCGATTTCGGCCGCCGCCTCGCGCACAGGCAGCGTGACGTCGACGGTTTCGGTATTCAGGCGCGCGTCGAGCGCACGCGCGGAGAGCGCGTCCTTGGCGGCAGCGATGGCGCCGGTAACGCGGTCTTTCAACCCGTTGATCGCCGGCCCCTGCGCCTTGCGCTCGTCCGGCGTCATCGCGCCGAGCGTCTTGAGCAGCGCCGTGACCGAGCCGTTTTTGCCCAGCGCCGCGACGCGCAAGGTTTCCAGCGCGCCTTCGTCCTTCGCCGAAGCGACGGCGGCGATCAGGTCGGATTCGAGCTTGGCTATGTCGGTCATCAAAAGCCCCGGACGTCACCGTCCGCGACGGCGGACGATCCAGCAACCCCGGTACTCAGATTACTATGTTCGGCGGCTACTGGATGCCCGCTTGCGCAGGCATGACACCTCAATGGTTACGCCGGCAGTGCGGACTTTGCCTTTTCCACGATCGCCTGAAATGCCGCCGGCTCGCGGATGGCGAGATCGGACAGCACCTTGCGATCGACCGCGAGGCCGGCTTTCGAAAGGCCGGCGATGAAGCGGCTGTAATTGAGGCCGAACGGGCGCACCGCCGCGTTCAGGCGCTGGATCCACAGCGCTCGGAACGTGCGCTTGCGCCGCTTGCGGTCGCGGAAGGCGTATTGGCCGGCCTTCTCCACCGCCTGCTTGGCGATGCGGATGGTGTTCTTGCGGCGGCCGTAATAGCCCTTGGCGGCCTTGAGAACTTTCTTGTGCCTGGCGTGCGATGTGACGCCACGTTTGACGCGGGCCATGGGAACTCTCCTTGCAAATCCTGAGGCAAAACTTGTGAATGCTCGACGAGGACCAGCCGCGCGGGCGGCCGGAAACAGCGATCAGCCGTTGGGCAGAAAGTATTTCTTGATGTTGTCGCCGTCGGTCTTGAACAGCACCTTGGTGCCGCGATGTTCGCGGATCTGCTTGGTGGTCCGCTTGATCATGCCGTGACGCTTGCCGGACTGCTGGAATTTTACCCTGCCGGTCGCGGTGATCTTGAAGCGCTTTTTGGCGCCCGATTTGGTCTTCAGCTTGGGCATTTTGCTCTCCTGATCGGCGCGCGGGCGCGAGCGCCCGCCGGGCCGGAAATGCTCTGAAAGACGCTGGTCTTTGAGCGGGTGCTCGGAATTGAGCTTTTAGTCGCCGCCACGGCAGCCCTTAACCAGCCGGGCGGCGAGAGGGCGGCGTTATGGCAGAGCCGGCAGGCGCTTGCAACCTTGCGTTAGGCAAGTGCTTTAACCCCGCATTTTAGCCTTATTGTTACTCTTTCTGCCTATGCCGGCATCGCGCGGCTATCGCTTTGGCCGCAGTCGCCACAGGACACGGCGGCAATTTACGGGAGTTTTGTCGCCATGCGACGAATGATGAATTCGGCGGTCCTTGCGGTTTTGCTCGCGGGCGCGGCCATGGCCGCAGCGCCTGCCGCCGTGGCCGGCAATCAGGACGGCATCTGGAGCGTGTTGATCGTCACCGAAAAGGGCGATTGCGACCGCGGCTATCGCTACGACGTGAAAATCGCCAACGGCCGTGTCAGCTATCAGGGGGACGCGCCGGTCGATCTCGCCGGTACGGTCGCCAGCAACGGCGCGATCAGCGTCAGCATCAAGGCCGGCGACAAGGGTGCAAGCGGCACCGGCCACCTCTCGACGACCAGCGGGGCGGGCATCTGGCACGGGCTCGGTTCGAGCGGCGCCTGCGCCGGTCGCTGGGAAGCCGAACGCCGCGGCTAGCGCTTTTTCCCGCCTCCCCCTGCAAGGGGGAGGCCGGTCGCTTGACGATTGCAAATAATGGTCAGCGCGGCGCCAGCATCATCACCATTTGGCGGCCTTCGAAACGCGGCTCCGATTCGATTTTCGCGATCGTGGCGGTGTCCAGCTTCACCCGGTCGAGCAATTTGTAGCCGAGTTCCTGGTGCGCCATTTCGCGGCCGCGGAAGCGCAGGGTGATCTTGACCTTGTCGCCTTCCTCGAAGAAGCGTTTCATCGAACGCATCTTCACGTCGTAATCGTGATCGTCGATCATCGGCCGGAGCTTGATCTCCTTGATCTCGACGACCTTTTGCTTTTTGCGGGCTTCGGCGGCTTTTTTCTGCGCCTGGAATTTGTACTTGCCGAAATCCAGGATTTTGCAGACCGGCGGGCTCGTGTTGGGAGATATCTCGACCAGGTCGAGCCCGGCGGCTTCCGCCATGCTCATGGCGGTTTGATAATCGACGACACCTTTGTTGTCGCCATTGCTATCGATCAGCTGAACCTCGCGGACGCGGATCTCCTCGTTGATGCGCGGGCCGTCCTTCTGGGCGGGCAGCGCGGACTTCATCGGACGACGAATGGCTTTTTTCTCCTCATGCTGTTGCAACGGGCCTTGGGCGTATCCGCCTCGGCCTGCGAAAGATTGGTAGAAACGGCGAATAAGTCAACGTGGTTCCATCGACGCGGTCGACGGAATTGACCGGAAATCCGGTCAAATTGCTCTAATTCCTCTAATTTTGTTGCAATCGCGCAACCGGGGCCGGCGCCGTCTCGCGGCCCGTGATGTCGCCGTAGAGCCGCAGCGTCTGTTCGGCGACCGCCGGGGCGTTGAAATGGTCGAGCACCCAGTCGCGGCCGCGCGTGCCCATAGCGCGGCGGATCGGCTCGGGCAGCGAAAACAGGCGCAGCAAAGCCGCGGCCAGCGCGGCATCGTCGTCGGCGTGAAAACGCAATCCGGTAACACGGTTTTCCGGCACCGCCGGCGGCGCCAGCACCACGTCGGGGCCGGCGCCGAGGTCGGAAACGACCACCGGCCGCGCCATGGCCTGCGCCTCGAGGATCGAGCGTTGCAATCCTTCCGGCTGCACCGCCGCCGACACCACGACTGAGGCGAGCGCATAGGCGGCCGGCATGTCGGCGACCGGCGCCGCCATGCGGATGACGTCCATCGTGCCGGTCGCCACCACCAGGTCCCAGAGTTCGCCGGTATAGTGCGTGCGGCCGCGGTCCTCGCCGACGAATACGCAGAGGAAATCCTTGAGCCCCATCTGCTTTAGCCGCTTTGCCGTCTTCACCACCACATGGTGGCCCTTGCGGCGCACGATGCGGCCGACGATCAGGATCACCTTGGTCTCGCGCTTGATGCCCCAGGTGTCGCGCAGCGCGTCGAGACGCTCGTGTCCGACCTCGGCCGGGTCGAAGCGTTCGAGATCGATGCTGGTCGGCACCACGGAAATCCGCTCCCACGGCATGCCGTAGCGGTCGTTGATTAATTGCGCGATCTGCTCGCTCGCCGCCACCACGCGGTCGCCGCGCGCCATAACGCCGTTGTAATGGTGCTTGAAGATGTTCTGGTCGCGGAAGCCCTTGTACCAGCTGGTGAGGAAAGGAACGCCATTCATTCGCGCGGCGAAAAACGAGCTCCAGGCCGCCGAGCGGCCCAGCGCATGGATCGCGTCGCAACTATTCGCGCGAGCGATCCTGCTCAATGCGAAGGCGCTGCGCAGCATGCGCAGCGGATTGTTGCTGGCGACGTCGAGCGCGATGAATTCGCCGCCTGCCGCGGTGATGTCGGCGACCAGCCGTCCGGCATGCGAGACGACGATGGCGCGGTGCCCGGCCGCGGTGAGAATGCGCACCAGCCCGACCGCGCCGACATCGGCGGCACCGACATCGAGGGTAGGAACCGCGATCAAAATGGTCATGCGGTCGCGCGCTTGCTGCGGGCGGGCTTTGCCGGCGGAATTTTGTTCGGAATAGGCCCCGCGCGCGGAGGAGCGGCTCTTGACGGCCGGCATGTCAGGCGCAGGTACACTCGACATTACGGTACGACCTCGAAAACTCGACGTCAGGCGTCGCGGGCCAGGAGGGAGGTATAGACTCCGCGGATGGCTTCGGCAACGCTCTGCGGGGAGAACACAAATTCGGCGAATTGGCGCGCCCGCGCGCCCAGCGCTTCGTAGGCGGTCACGTCGAGCGCGAGCGCTGCGCCGACCGCGCTTGCCAGATCGCCCACATGGCCGGGCCGCACCAGCCAGCCGGTGCGCAATTTGTCCTTCATGCGCGGCGGGCAGAGCAGATTTTCCGGCAGCACGCCGACCGTGCTGGCGACGACCGGCCGGCCCATGGCCTGCGCTTCGGCGGCGGCGCGTCCGACCAGCGGCGGCTCGAGCGACGGCACCACGACGACGTCGGCAACCGCGAGTGCTGCCGGCATGTCGGCGCACGCGCCGACGAAGCGGCATAGCGTGTCGATGCCGTGCATGCGCGCCTGCCGGCGAAGGCTGCGCGCAAAACCGGCCTGGCCGCGGTCTTCCCCGGCAAACACGAAGGCGATGTTGCGGCCGCCGCTGCCGACCAGAATCCTTGCGGCGTCGATCATGCTCATCTGCCCGTTCCACGGCGCGAGGCGGCCGGGCACCAGCACGACGCGCATCTGCGGCAGAATTCCCCACATCCGGCGCATGAGCGCGATGCGCTCGGCGCTGACCGCCGCCGGACTGAACCCGACGGTGTCGACCATGCGCGGAATGACGGTGATGCGGCCGGGCGCAATTCGATAGCGCTCGATCGCCATGCGCGCGACATAAGCGGAGGGCGCGAGCACGTGGTCGCCGCGCGTCAGCGATTTGCCGAACCGAGTGACCGGCCAGGAGTCCGCCGCCAGCCGGTCGGGAAACGACGTGACCAGAAACACCGGCTGCCGGCGCGTCGCCCGGATCGCACTCCACGCTGCGGCGGCGCTGTGCGCATGAATGATGTCGATGCGTTCCCCGGCAATCAGGCCGGCGAGGCGGCGCGCATTGGCGCGGATGCGCAACGGGTTGAAGGTGTCGTTCGGCATCGGCAGCCATTCGCCGCCGAAGGCGCGCAGCTCGCCGACCAGAGGTCCGCCGTCGCCGGCAACGATGGCGCGCGCCCCGGATTGCAGCAATGCGAGCGCTATATCGACCGCGGCCTGGCCGGCCGGATCGTCGCGCAGCGCCGGTACCAGTTGCAGGACGGTGGCGCCGGCGAGCGCGTGGGCCGGCGTGCGGCCGACGGCGATCGGCTCCCCCTTGCCTTCGACGCCGTGTTGCGGCGACAAGGAAGGCTCGTCGCGATAGACCCTCGCCAGTTTGCCAGCAGCGCGCATGAGCGAATCCCGCCTGACCTCCCTGACCGTCGAATCACCTGCGCCCGCACGGACCATCGCCGTGCGCGCGCGCGAGGGCAAGAGCCCAGGTTCTGCGCCCGGCATATTCTGGCTGGGCGGGTTTAAATCCGACATGCAGGGAACCAAGGCCGAGGCGCTTGACCGCTGGGCGCAGGCGCAAGGCCGCGCCTGCCTGCGTTTCGATTATTCCGGGCACGGCGAATCCGGCGGCGATTTCACCGCCGGCACCATCGGGCGCTGGCTCACGGAAAGCCTTGCCGTATACCGGCGCTTCGCACACGGCCCGCAAGTGGTGGTCGGCTCGTCCATGGGCGGCTGGCTCGCCTTGCTGCTGGCGCGCGAGTTGCGCGCGCAGAAGGGTCTCGCGCCAATCGCCGGCATGGTCCTGATCGCGCCGGCAGTGGACTTCACCGAGGAACTGATGTGGAAGAATTTCTCGCCGGCGATCAGGCGCGAGATCGAGGAAAAGGGCGTCTGGCTGCGGCCGTCGGAATATGCCGAGGGCCCCTATCCGATTACCAGGGGACTGATCGAGGAGGCGCGTAATCACCTGCTGCTCGGCGGACTGATCGAGACCGGCTGCCCCGTGCACATTCTGCAAGGCGTGCGCGATCCCGATGTGCCCTGGCGGCACGCGCAGGAACTCGTGGCGCGCTTTGCCCGCGACGACGTGGTGCTCACCTTGATCAAGGACGGCGACCACCGGCTGTCGCGGCCGGAGGACATCGAGCGGCTGACAAGCGCGGTTGCGGCGTTTTGATCCCGCGCTCGCGGTGTGCGGACTATTTCTCCGTTCGTACCCGCTTTCGCGGGGAGGAATGGATGAGAGGTCTCAACACAACGCTGCCTGCCACTCTTCATTCACGGCCGTGTCCGCATCGTCACGCCGCAATGTCGCAAGCTCTTGCCTGCCGATCAGCCGCGACAGCGCCCATATCGCGGCGCCACGCACCAGCGGCGAGGTGTCGTGCAGAAGGCGTTCCGCTTCAATGGCGAGCGCCGGGTCGCCGGAATTGCCGATAGCGATGAGGACATTGCGCACGAAGCGGTCGCGGCCGGTGCGCTTGATCGAGGTCTTGGCAAACAGCGCGCGGAATTGCGCGTCGTCGAGGCGCGCCAGGTCCCCAAGTTTGGGCGCGCGTAACGTCGCGCGCGCGGCAAGCTTGGCCTCGCGCCCGGCGGCGGCAAATTTGTTCCACGGGCAAACGGCAAGGCAGTCGTCACAGCCATAGACGCGGTTGCCGATTGCCGCGCGAAATTCGCGCGGGATTGGCCCCTTATGCTCGATCGTCAGATACGAAATGCAGCGCCGCGCATCGAGCCGATAGGGCTCGGGGAACGCCGCCGTCGGGCAGATGTCGAGGCAGGCGCGGCAGCTGCCGCAACTGTCCGGCTCGGCGGCGTCGGCGGGCAGTTCGAGCGTGGTGAAAATTGAGCCGAGGAAAAGCCATGAGCCGAATTGGCGCGACACCAGATTCGTATGCTTGCCCTGCCAGCCGAGTCCGGCTTTGCCGGCGAGCGGTTTTTCCATAAGGGCCGCGGTGTCGACGAACACCTTCACCTCGCCGCCGGCATGCTCGACGAGCCAGCGCGCGATGTCCTTGAGCCGCGCCTTGATCAGCTCGTGATAGTCCTCACCCTTGGCATAGGTCGAGATGGCGGCGCGGTCCTTGCGCTTGAGGATCGCCAGCGGATCGTCGTCGGGCCCGTAATTCATGCCGAGCATGATCACCGAGCGCACGTCCGGCCACAGCGCCAGCGGCGAGGCGCGGCGGTCGGCGCTCGTTGCCATCCACAGCATGTCGCCGTGTGCGCCGTCCCCGAGAAAGCGCTCGAGCCGCGCCTTGGCTTCCGGCACCGCGTCGGGCCGGGTCACGCCGGTGACGTCGAAGCCGTGCGCCTGCGCGCGCGCGACCAGCGCACGTTTGATTTCGGCCGCGCCGGTCAAAAGTCCAGGTCGGCGTAGCTTTTCGCCGGCGGCAGTCCGGCCAGCGTGTCGGCCAGAATCGGACGGAACGAGGGCCGCGACTTCACCCGCGCGTACCAGTTCCTGGCGGCTTCGTCTGCGTTCCACGGCACTTCGCCCAGATAGTCGGTGGCGGACAAATGCGCGGCGGCGGCGAGGTCCGCGAGACTCAACCTGTCGCCGGCGAGCCAGTCGCGCGTGCGCACCAGCCAGCCGATATAGGCGAGATGATAGCGGATATTGTGGCGGGCGGCGCGCATCGCCTGAGCGTCGGGCGGCCCGCCGCCCTGATCCGCCGTCATGTGGCGCTTGAATACGCGTTCGTTGACCAGCGGTCCGCTGACTTCGGCATGGAATTTATCGTTGAACCAGCTCGCCAGCCGGCGCACCTCGACCCGCTCCCCGGCCGCCGTCGGCAGCAGCCGGTCGCCGCCGTTTTCCGGGGTGTGCGTTTCCTCGATATATTCCGCGATGATGGCCGCGCCGGGCACCGGCGGCTGACCGTCGGCCACCAGCACCGGGATTTCGCCGGCCGGATTGAGCGTGAGGAATTCCCCCCGCCGTTCCCAATAGCGCTCTTCCACCGCGCGCGCTGCGATGCCGTATTCGCCGAGGATGAGCCGCACATAGCGCGAGTGCGGGGAGAGCGGTTGGTGGAACAGCGTCAGCATGGGGACCCAGTCGCCGGGAATCGGTTCGCGCACTATAGGAAGCCGGCCATCGAGCGCAAATTGCCCGCGCGTTATCCCTTTTTAATTTGCCTGGATTACGGCTTTGCGCCAAAAGCGCTGCACCCCCGCGATTCTCCGCCGGCGTTGAGCGTCTTGCGATTTCACCGGAGCAACCCATGCATTTCGACGCCATCAAGGCGGTGATCCTCGGCTTCGCCTCGACCCATCTCGATCTGGTCAAGGCGGCGGTGCTCGGTGTGGTCGAGGGCCTGACCGAATTCCTGCCGGTGTCTTCGACCGGGCACCTCTTGCTGATGGAACATTTCTTTGGCTGGGGCGACGATTCCTTTGGCAAATCCTTTGCCATTTTGATTCAGCTCGGCGCCATCCTGGCGCTGCTGACGATTTATTTCGGCCGGCTGTGGGCGCTGGCGACGCACATGTTCACGCAATGGGCGGCGGCGCGCTTCGTCATCGGTGTGCTGCTCGCATTCATGCCGGCGGCGGTGATCGGCGCGCTGTCGGCGAGCTACATCAAGGCGCATCTGTTCGACGTGCGCGTGGTCTGCATCTGCTTCATCCTCGGCGGATTCGTGCTGCTCGGCGTCGACCGGATGAATCTGCGGCCGCGATATTTCGAATCCACGTCGTTTCCGCTGCTGATGTATCTCGGCATCGGCGTCTGCCAATGCCTCGCCATGGTCCCCGGCGTGTCGCGCTCGGGCGCGACCATCGTCGGCGCCATGCTGTTTGGCGCCGACCGCCGCTCGGCGGCGGAATTTTCGTTCTGGCTGGCGATGCCGACCATGGTCGGCGCCTTCGCCTACGAGGCGTACAAGAGCCGCGCCGAACTCAGCCATGGCAACGTCACGGCGATCGCCGTCGGCTTCATCTTCTCGTTCATCTTCGGCTGGATCGTGGTGAAGACGTTCCTGCGCTACGTGCAGCGGCACACATTTTCGCTGTTCGCCTGGTGGCGCATCGTCGTCGGCACCGCCGGCGTCTTTGCCATCTATTTCTTGTGAGCAAAACTCAGGCGGCGCGGCTTCTGAACTGGCCGGTTTTGCGGAAGCGCCACAGGTAAGTCGGCACGATCGCCTCGATCGGCTCCGGCTCGATGCCGAACGCATTCAGCGTACGGCCCGCTGCCTCGGCGGCATCCGACACCACATTGTCGACCTTGAGCAGTTCCACCTGGTCGGGCGTGAGCGGCGGCGTCGGCAAATATTGCAACAGCGCCGCCTTGATCTTGGCAACGAAAAACGGAACCGGGACCAACAGGCGCTTGCGTTCGATCGTGCGCAGTATGAATTGCATCAGCGCCTCGAACGTCTTCACTTCCGGGCCGCCCAATTCGTAGATTGTGCCGGGATTGGCATTGCCGCCGACGGCCGCGGCAATCGCCGCCGCGACGTCACCGACGAACACCGGCTGGAAGCGGGTATTGCCGCCGATCAGCGGCAGCACCGGCGAGATACGCGCCAAAGCGGCGAAGCGGTTGAAGAATGCATCCTCCGGCCCGAACATGATCGACGGCCGCATGACGACGGCCTGCGGCTGCGCCGCCAGCACCAGGCGTTCGCCGGCAGCTTTCGAGTGCGCGTAAGCCGAGTGCGAGTGCTCGTCGGCGCCGATCGCCGACACATGCACCATGCGCGCGCCATGCGCGTTCGCCGCCAGCGCCACCTGCTCGGCGCCGAAGGCGTGCACGGTGTCGAAGCGCTGCCGGCCCCTCTCGTAGAGGATCCCGGCGAGGTTAATCAGCACCTGGGCATCGCGCGCCGCCGCTTCGACCGACGGCGCGTAGCGGAGATTGGCCTGCACCGCATGAATCTGACCGACGCGGCCAAGCGGTTGCAGGAAATTGGCGAGGTCGGGCCGGCGTACCGCCACCCGGATGCGGTAGTCGCGTTTGGCGAGCGCCCGTACCAGATGGCGGCCGAGAAAGCCGGAGCCGCCATAGATGGTAACGAGGGTTTCGGCGTTGCTTCTGGGGGCCATCGGCGCTCTCGCGAGCAAAAGGGGTCGTTATGGCGGCCAATACAGGATTGGCCCGACGCTGTACAGGCCGGCAAACGGCGCGCGCAAGCCGGCAATGCGGTTCAATTGACAAGCCGAAAACGGCTCCGTACCTAGTCCCGACAAGCCCAGGTGGCGGAATTGGTAGACGCACTAGTTTCAGGTACTAGCGCCGCGAGGCGTGGAGGTTCGAGTCCTCTCCTGGGCACCAGTTCCCCTGATGGGGTGATGCGATGACCGTCCGCCTGCATCGTGGCGATCTGCCGAATCTGTCCGCCTACAAGGGCGCGGTCGCGATCGACACGGAAACCATGGGCCTCGAGCCAAGCCGCGACCGCCTCTGCGTGGTGCAGTTGTCGCCCGGCGACGGGAGCGCCGATGTGGTGCAGATCGCCGCCGGGCAGAAAAAAGCGCCGAATATCGAAAAGCTGCTCGCCGACAAATCGATCCTCAAGATCTTCCACTATGCGCGTTTCGATCTCGGCATGCTGAGCAAGGCTTTCGGCGTGATGGCCGGACCGGTCTATTGCACTAAGATCGCCTCGCGGCTGGCGCGCACTTATACCGACAAGCACGGTCTCAAGGACCTCGCGCGCGAAGTGCTCGGCGTCGACCTGTCGAAGCAGCAGCAATTGTCCGACTGGGGCGCCGACGAACTCTCCGACGCGCAGGTCGCCTACGCGGCGACCGACGTGCTGCATCTGCACGCGCTCAAGGACAAATTGGATGCCATGCTGGCGCGCGAGGGCCGCGCCGAGCTGGCGGCGGCGTGCTTCCGTTTCCTGCCCGACCGCGCGCGTCTCGACCTGGCCGGCTGGGCGGCGGAAGATATCTTTTCCCACTCGGCCTAAGCTGCTGTAATAAAGCCTGGATTCGGTGACGGGCGCTGCCGTGCAGGGGCCATATTCGCGCGCCAGTGTGCCGGCCGGGGCGTAAGGTGGCTTGCGCAAGCTCGCGCATTCGAGGTGCGGCAGCTTGAAATGTCAGGCAGGCACAGATTCAATCAGACTCAAAATAGAGATCGATGAATTCAACGATCGCAGCCCGCACCGACCCGCAGCCCGCGCACGCCTATTGGACCATGAGCCGCGGCGACAGCGCGCGCGCCTTCCGCTCGGCGCGCCGGCACAGCCGCCTGGTGCGCGTCCTGCGCATCGCGGTGCCGCTGGCGGTGGTTTTGGGTTTCGCCGGCGTTTTTGCCGTTACCTATCTCAATCCGCTACGAATGCTGGCCAAGCTGCCGATCGATATCGGCGACTTGGTGGTCAACGGCACCAAGATCACCATGGAGCATCCGCGGCTGTCCGGCTTCACGCGCGACCAGCGCGCCTATGAACTTTCCGCCGATGCCGCCAAGCAGGACCTGACCAAGCCGGACCAGATCGAACTTCGCAATATCCGCGCCAAAGTGCAGATGCAGGACAATAGCACCATGGAATTGTCGGCGACCGCCGGCGTCTATGACAGCAAGGCGGAAACGCTCAAGCTCGACCAGAACATCCTGCTCAGTTCGACCGCGGGCTATCGCGGCCAGTTGAGCGAGGCCATGATCGACATCCGCAAGGGCCACGTCGTCTCCGATCAGCCGGTCACGGTGGAGATGCTGCAAGGTGCGCTCAATGCGAGCCGGCTGGAAATCGTCGATTCCGGCGACCTGGTCCGCTTCGACGGCGGCGTCAACATGACGTTGATGCTCAGCGACGCCGCGATGGCGCGAATGAAAGGCGGTGCGAAATGAGCGTGCCGCGCCGCCTGCCGCTGATCGCCGCAACGCTGATCGCGCTTGCCGGCGCGCCGCTGCACGCGCAGCCCTCGAAAGGTCCGCCCAACGCGCTACAGGGCTTTTCGCAGAACCGCGACCAGCCGGTGCATATCGAAGCGGCGACGCTGGAAGTGCGCGACAAGGACAAGGTGGCGACCTTCAGCGGCGACGTGAAAGTGCGGCAGGGCGACACCGGGCTGCGCTGCAAGTCGCTGGTGGTGTTCTACGAACAGGGCGAGGAGGGCGCCAAGGCCAATACCCTGAAAGCTGCCGATCCCGGGCCCGGCGGCCAGCAGAAAATCAAGCGGCTGGAAGCGCGCGGCGGCGTGGTGGTAACGCAAAAGGAGCAAACCGCCACCGGCGAAACCGGCATTTTCGACATGAAGACCAATACCGTCACGCTCACCGGCCATGTGGTGATGACGCAGGGGCAGAATGTGCTGCGCGGCGATCGCCTGGTGGTCGATCTCACCAGCGGCGTTTCGCGGGTGGAATCGGGCAAGAACGGCCAGGGGCGCGTGCAGGGCCTGTTCCAGCCGGGCAGCGCGGGCAGCCCGCCCAACCTCAAATCGGGCATCCTCGGCGGCCCGCCACGGCCGTCCAATTGACGGCAACCTTCAGCGCAGCAGTCCGGTCCGCCCTCCCGGCCGAGGAATCAGCTAACATGGCGTGGAAAATCGCCGCGAGGTAGCCCGGTGAACATCCTCTCGCTGTTTCGACGCCGGCTGCCGCCTACGCGCCGCGTGCTGTCGCCCGCCGAAGTGCGGCAGGCGGCCGTTGCTTCCACGCCAGCGCAATCCGCCCGCAAGGCAACCGCCAATCCGCCGCCGGCGGCCGCCCGCACGCGCCGCGACGGCGACGGCCGGCAGGCCATCCGGCACGCCTATCTCGCCGTGCACGGCGTGGAAAAGAGCTTCGCCGGCCGCATGGTGGTCAAGGGCGTCACGCTCTACGTGCGCCGGGGCGAGGCGGTCGGCCTTCTCGGACCGAACGGCGCCGGCAAGACCACCGTGTTCTATATGATCACCGGCCTGATCAAGGCCGACCGCGGCCGCATCGAACTTGACGGCTACGACGTGACCTCGCTGCCGATGTATCAACGGGCGCGGCTTGGCATCGGCTATCTGCCGCAGGAAGCCTCGATTTTTCGCGGCCTCAATGTCGAGGACAATATCCGCGCGGTGCTCGAAATGGCCGAGCCCGACCGGCGCCGGCGCGACGCCGATCTCAAGGCGCTACTCGAGGAATTCGATCTCGCCCGCCTGCGCAAGACGGCGACTATCGCGCTGTCGGGCGGCGAGCGCCGCCGCGTCGAAATCGCGCGCGCGCTGGCGACGCGGCCAAGTTACATGCTGCTCGACGAACCGTTCGCCGGCATCGATCCCATTGCGGTCGGCGACATCCAGGCACTGGTGCGCCATCTCACCAATCGCGGCATTGGCGTGCTGATCACCGACCACAATGTGCGCGAGACGCTGGGGCTCACCGACCGCGCCTACATCATCTATTCCGGCGAAGTGCTGATGGAGGGCCGCGCCGACGATATCGTCAACAATCCCGACGTGCGCCGGCTCTATCTGGGCGAGGAATTCAGGCTTTAGCCGCCCAAAATGGCAGCGCGGCCGCACAAACTTTGCGCGTTGCCGCAGTGCGGAATCTCATACCGCTGGCGCTAAAGACCTGTTATAAGTGATTACAAGCAAGAATCGGACCAGTTTCCGCCGGGAAACCCATATATGGCGTTGTCGCAACGACTGGAGTTCCGCCAGACCCAAGCTCTGGTGATGACGCCGCAGCTGATGCAGGCCATCAAGCTGCTGCAACTCTCCAGTCTCGATCTTGCCGCCTATGTCGAGGGCGAGCTCGAGCGCAATCCCCTGCTCGAACGCGCCGAGGGCGAGGACGAGGGGCCGGCCGCCAGCGCCGAGCCGGAAGCCTCCGGCGCCGGGAACAGCGAGGGCGGCGAGGACGCCGCCGCCGACTGGATCGGCGAGGACATGGAAACGAGCCGCAGCTCGATGGAAGAAGGGCTCGGCACCGAACTCGAAAACGTCTTCCCCGACGATGGCGGCGAGAAGAGCGCGGCGCCGGAAGCCCCGCCGCCGGCCTATTCGGAATGGTCCGGCGCCGGCAGCCGCGGCAGCGACGACGGCGCCTATAATCTCGAAGCCTTTGTCACCGCCGAGATCACGCTCCCCGCCCACCTTTCCGAGCAGATGGCGCTGGCGATTTCCGATCCGGCCGGCCGCATGATCGCGCAATATCTGATCAACATTGTGGACGAGGCCGGTTATCTCAGCGGCGATCTCGACGCCGTCGTGGAAAAGCTCGGTGCGCCGCGCGCCGACGTCGAAGCGGTGCTCGCGATCCTGCAAACGCTCGATCCGTCCGGCGTGTGCGCGCGCAATCTCACCGAATGCCTCGCCATCCAGTTGCGCGACCGCGACCGTTTCGATCCGGCGATGCGCACGCTGGTGGAACATCTCGATCTTCTGGCCAAGCGCGATCTCGCCGCGCTGCGCCGGCTCTGCGGCGTCAACGACGAGGATCTCGCCGACATGATTGCGGAAATCCGCAATCTCAATCCCAAGCCCGGGCTCGTATTCGGCTCCACCATGGTGCAGCCGATCGTGCCGGACGTGTATGTGCGCGCCGCCGCCGACGGCACATGGCAGGTCGAACTCAATTCCGACACGCTGCCAAAAGTCCTCATCAATCAGCGCTATTATGCGCAGGTGTCAAAGACCACGCACAAGGACAGCGACAAGAGCTATCTCGCCGATTGCCTGCAGACCGCGACGTGGCTGGTGCGGGCGCTCGATCAGCGCGCCAAGACCATTCTCAAAGTGTCGAGCGAGATCGTGCGCCAGCAGGACGCCTTCTTCGCGCAAGGCGTGCAGCATCTGCGGCCGCTCAATCTCAAAACCGTCGCCGACGCCATCGGCATGCACGAGTCGACGGTCTCGCGCGTCACCGCCAATAAATACATGGCGACCACGCGCGGCATCTTCGAGCTGAAATATTTCTTCACGTCGTCGATTGCCGCCGCCGACGGCGGCGAGGCGCACTCCGCCGAAGCGGTGCGCCACCGCATTCGCCAGTTGATCGACGCGGAAACCGCCGCCGAGGTGCTGTCTGACGACACGATTGTCGACAAGCTACGCGCCGCCGGCATCGATATCGCGCGCCGGACCGTCGCCAAATACCGCGAAGCCATGCGTATCCCGTCCTCGGTGCAGCGGCGGCGCGAAAAACAGGCTGCGGCATTCTAGCCGGCACATTGACGTTTAGCGGAACATTCCTTAGCTGAAGCAAAAGGCTAGACGGGAAACGGGAGCGCGACGCATGGCTTTGCGGATTTCCGGCAAGAACATCAATATCGGCACGGCCCTGCGCCAGCGGATCGCCGATCGTGTGGAAGAGGCGACGTCGAAATATTTTCGCGGCGGCTATTCCGGACATGCCACGGTCGGCAAGGACGGCTTCGGATACCGCACCGAATGCGTGTTGCATCTCGATTCCGGCGCCCTGCTTGAAGCCGAGGGAATGGCGGCCGACGCCTATGAGAGCGCGGATCAGGCCGCGATCCATATTGAAAAGCGGTTGCGCCGCTATAAACGCCGCCGCAAGGACCATCAGGGTCTACGCGGCGGCTGACGCGCGCTTTGTCAATGCAACAAAAAGCGGCAGCTATGCGCCTGTGGGCGGCCATTGACGCGGCCACCCGGCGTCCTTATGGTCCCGCCTCCTTCAACACCCCTTGCAATTTGGCGTAGTCATTTCCCGATCATTGGCCATGTCCATGACGCTCACCGATCTCGTTGCGCCGAACGCGATTCTCCCGGCGCTCAAGGTCAACAACAAGAAACAGGCGATCCAGGATCTCGCCGCGCGCGCCGCCGAGCTCACGGGTCAGAACGAGCGCGCGATCCTGGAAATTCTGTTGCAGCGCGAGAAGCTCGGTTCCACCGCCGTCGGCAATGGCGTCGCCATTCCGCACGGCAAGATGCCCAAACTCGGGCGGCTGTTCGGCTTGTTCGCGCGGCTCGAGCGCGCAATCGATTTCGATGCGCTCGACGGCCAGCCGGTCGATCTCGTGTTTCTGCTGCTGGCGCCGGAAGCAGCCGGCGCCGATCATCTCAAGGCGCTGGCGCGCGTGGCGCGCCTACTGCGCGACCCCGACATCGCGCGCAAGCTGCGCGATTCGCGCGACGCCGACGCGATCTATGCCGTGCTCGCGTTGCCGGCGGCATCAAGCGCGGCGTAACCCTTCTCTTTGTCATTGTCATTCGGGGCGCACGCGTCGTGCGCATGGATTCCGGATCGCGCGCAGGGCGCGCGCGTCCGGAATGACGATTTTTGCAATGATCCGATGCGCGCCTAGTGAACGCTCACCGCCTCGAGCTCCTGGCTCCAGGCGTTGGCGATGGCCGCTTCACGCGTGTCGGTGAGCATGATCGGCGTGCCGTCGGCGCCGTGCAGGGCGAACAGCTTGATGCCGGGCGCGATCTTCGGCGCCTGCGGGAACAGCGTAGCGACATCCTCCGAACGGATCGCCTTGACGTAAGCCAGGCGGCCGTCGCCGAGATGCGCCAGCATATCCGGCGTGACCGCCGGGCTATTCGTGTTTATTTCGGTCGTCTTGTCTTCGGTCATCTTGTTTTCCATGGCCCTCGACTCCTTTGGTTGAACGCTTGCCGCGGTCGAGTCCTGTTTTCACGGTTTTCGTCATTCCTGCTCGTTGATGGCAATGGTCTTCACGATCCGCTCGGCCTGCGGCCGTACCAGATCGATCGACAACAGCCCGTTCTTCAGGTCGGCGCCGAGTACCTCCATGCCGTCCGCCAGCACGAAGGTGCGCTGGAATTGGCGCGCGGCGATGCCGCGGTGGAGATATTGCCGGCTCTTGTCGTCCTGCTGGCGTCCGCGGATCACCAGCTGGCTCTCCTCGACGCAGACGTCGAGTTGATCGCGGGTGAAGCCGGCGACGGCGAGCGTGATGCGCAGCCGTTCCGGATTTCGCGGATCGGGCGCCAGCCGTTCGATATTGTAGGGCGGGTAGCCGTCGGCCCCCTTGGCGACGCGGTCGAGCACGCGCTCGATCTCGTCGAAGCCCAACAGGAACGGGCTGGATAGTGACGGAACTCGTGACATGGTCTCAAAGCCCTTAGCTGAAGCGACTTTGACGGGGCCCCTCGCGGGCACCCCAACCGGACGGCTTCGGCCGGCCGGTCCCGTCTAATATGGGCAGGGCGGGTTAAAGGTTCAAGAACAAGGGTTTCCGCCGCGGGGCCGGTTTAAGGGGCCGGCGGCGCGCTTTGCCGATGGGCGACCGCGGCCGGCGGCAGTCGTCGGCGTCGGCGTCGGCGCGCCCGCCCGCGCCGGCTGCATGGCCGCGCCGCCGTCGCTGCGGTCGCGTGGCGCGGCATGCGGACGGCGGACCTCGCCGCGATGAATCTCGCGAGTGCGCGTCAAGCAAACGCGCGCGCGTTGCGGAAAAATTTTTCGTCAGAACGATTGCGCGTGCATGGTTAAATTAATCATGCATCTTTGCCTTGTTTGCTCAAATTTTTCCTAAATTGCGCGCAACCGCAAAGCGCTCCGTTAGTATCGCGCTCGCCGACAAAAAAATTATTCGGGCGAATCGGGGAGCGAAAATTGTTGACGCGCAGTATCGAAATCGAACCGTCCGGTCCGGGCATCGGGCAGAAGATTTCCCGTAACGCCAAACGCGTCTGCATCGCGCTCGCGCTTGTCGCGGTGGCGATGTGCACGCTCGATCTGATGCACATCCGCTCGCTCGCGAACGCGGCCGAATTCGCCCAGCGCGGCCGGCAGCGCATCGCGGAATTGCCGCTTCAGTTGCGTGACCTGATCCGCAGCACCGTGCAGGCCTCGCCGGTGCCGCACGCCGTCGCCATGATCCCGCGCGGCGAATTTGCCAGCGTGCTGCGCCTCACGCGCAAAGTCGCAGCCGACGCGCTCTCGCTCGGCGAGACATCGCCGGTCGCCAAACTTGCCGCGACACATACATTGGATGCGATTGCGCTGGCGATGGCGCCGCCCGCCGAAGCCAATGTCGCGCCGCCGGCCGTGCCGGCCAAATCCGAACCTGCTGGTCTTGCGGCGGCACAAGAAACGCCGGCGATTGCCGCGCCCGCTGCGCCGGTTGCTGCCGTTGCGGCGGCACGCGCCGCCGAAGTAGCGCCGCCTGCCGTCAACGATGCCGCGCCGCCGCCAGTGACGGCGAGCTCCGAGCCCGCTTCAGATCAGCCGGCGCAGCCGATCGCGCAGACCAGTACCGAAGCCGCTGCGGCGCCCCAGGTGCAACCGGCGACGCTGGCATTCGCCGAACTCGGCGTCGCGGAGCCTGACTATCCGCTGCCGGTGTCGCTATCAATGTCATTGCCGATGTCGGCCGCAATACCGCCCGACGCAGTGCCGCTGCCGCGGCCTGCGCCAGGCCCGCCGCCGCCGTCGCCGGCCGAACTGTTGCATCTCGAGGGCAAGACCTACGCCAAGGCCGAGCGCTGCCTCGCCAACGCCATCTATTTCGAGGCGCGCGGCGAACCGGTGAGCGGCCAGATCGCGGTCGCGCAGGTGGTGATGAACCGCGTCTTCTCGGGCTTCTATCCGAACGACGTCTGCGCCGTAATCTACCAGAACGCCAACCGCCATCTCGCCTGCCAGTTCACCTTCGCCTGCGACGGCAAGCGCAAGATCATCAACGAGCGCGGACCCTGGGCGCGCGCCAACCGCATCGCCAAGCAGACGCTCGACGGCAAGCTCTACGAGACGAAGGTCGGCGCATCGACGCATTATCATGCGATCTACGTGCATCCGGTCTGGGTGCGCGAGATGCACAAGCTCGCCCGCTACGGCATCCACAATTTCTACCGGCCGATTGCCTGGGGTAACGGCTCCGACGAACCGATCTGGAGCACCGCCGCGCTGGCGCAAGCCCGGAAGAAATAGTCCCGGGCTTGCCGCGGTTCAGCCAAGCTTCAGCTTGAACAGCTTGATCGCATTGGCGCGGCCGATCATGGCGCGCTCGGCCTCGCCGATCGCGGCGCGGTCGAACCATTCGGCGCCTTCGTCGACGCCTTCGAACGGCCAATCCACGGAAAACATCACGCGCTCGGCGCCCATCTCGGTTACGGCGTTGACCAGCGGGGGCGTGTGGAAGTTGCCCGACGTTGTGAGATGGAAGTGCTGGCGGAAATAATAGCCGACGCCGTGCCTGGCGGCGTATTTGTGCGGCGCCTTCATCCAGCCGTTGCGGCCGTCGATGCGCCAGAGCTGCACCGGGATACCCTCACCGAGATGGCCGAGCACCAGCTTCAGCCGCGGGCAATCGTCGAACAGCCCGCTGCCGATCAGGCGCAAGGCATGCACCGCCGTCTCCGCCGAAAACGCCCAGTTCGGACCGAGCAGCCAGGAATGGCCCTCATATTGCCGGCTCCAGCCTGGTAGCGGATTGCGCGGGTGCAGGTAGAACGGAACGTCGAGCGCCTCGACCGTTCGCCAGAACGGCCGGTACTGCGGCAGGTCGTAGTAGGTGACATTGTCCGGCGTGCCGGTTTGCGAGAAACCGTTGACCAGCGCGCCGACGAAGCCGAGCTCCTTGACGCAACGCGTAAGTTCGGCGGCGGCGGCTTCCGGCTCCTGCATCGGCAGCGCGGCGAAACCGGCGAAGCGGCCGGGGCGCTTGCCGACCTCGCGGGCCAGCACGTCGTTTGCCTCGCGCGCGACCGCGATCGCCCGCCCGACATCGGCGATCGCCTGCACGGCCGGCGCATTGAGCGACAAGATCATCATCTCGATGCCGTGCTTGTCCATTTCGCGCAGCCGCATATCCTGGATGTCGATGAGGCGCGGGCCCAAATCCGGCCACACATGCGCGCCGAACACTTTTGAATCCGCGAGCGTCGCCTCGGCGGCGAAATGCTCTTCCAGCGCGATCTTTCCCTGCATTGGATTTCCCCGGTGGCTTTTCCGGCATCATGCAACGCGCAAACGGTGGCTGTCAGCAGCGCGGTCCTGAAATAAGAAAGCCGCCCCGGGGGGTGGCTCGACAACGTATGCCGCGATGCGGCGAAGGTTGGTGGAGCCAGGCGGGATCGAACCGCCGACCTCGTGAATGCCATTCACGCGCTCTCCCATCTGAGCTATGGCCCCAATCGGAAAATTCCTGCCGCATCATGGGAAGGGTGTGCGGCGCGCGCGCCGCGTCAGGTCTCCTCTTCCTTCTCGATCGTCTCGCCGATGATGTCGGTCACGTCGGGGTCGCCTTCTTCCTCTTCCTCGATGAAGGTGGCGTCGTCCGGGCTCTCGTCCATCTCGACTTCTTCGATTTCGCCCGCGGCACCCGCGCCTTCGGCCGCCTGCTTCTTCTTGCCCTGCTGTTCGGCTTCGGCGTCTTCCAGCGAAACGAATTCGGCGTCGGCAGTTTCCGGCACGACCACCTCGGGCTCCGGCACGGGAGCCGGGCGCGTCGCCGGCGCCGGCGCAGCCGGTTCGGGCCGTGCGCGCGACTGCGGCGGCGGCGTGATCGGCACGACCTTGCCGGTATAGGGAGAGATCACCGGCGTCTTGCCGAGATCGTAAAATTTGCGCCCGGTTTCCGGACAGACGCGTTTGGTGCCGAGTTCAGCTTTCGCCACGGTTGGGTTCCTCGGAATGGTCGGTAAATCGGTGTTTCACTTGGCTAGTTGCAAGGCCGCTGTCAATAGCGCAGGCGCGCCCGGTAACAGCCGGATGCCGCGGGATGACGCCGCGCGCGGGCGCGTGGTAGGACGGCGCGGATTGTCAAGGATAGGTCCGTGGATTCCACCGTTTCGACGCCGTTGATCGCCCGCCGCGGCAGCCCCTTGCAGGGCCGCAGCCGGGTGCCGGGGGACAAATCGATCTCGCACCGGGCCCTGATTCTGGGCGCCATGACGGTCGGCGAAAGCACGGTGACCGGGCTGCTGGAGGGCGAGGATGTCTTGCACACCGCCGCCGCCATGCGGGCGCTCGGCGCACGGCTTGAGCGCAGGGTCGACGGGGTGTGGCGGATCCGTGGCGTCGGCGTCGCCGGCTTTGCCCAGCCGGCAGGCCCCCTCGATTTCGGCAATTCCGGCACCGGCTGCCGGCTGGCGATCGGGGCGGTCGCCGGCTCCCCCGTCACGGCAAGTTTCATCGGCGATGCGTCCTTGAGCAGCCGGCCGATGCAGCGCGTCCTCGACCCGCTGGAACGCATGGGTGCGCGCGTGCTAGACGCCAGCGAAGGCGGCCGGCTGCCATTGACCTTGCAGGGCGCCGCCGATCCGCTGCCGATCGTTTACGAGCCGCCGGTCGCTTCGGCGCAGCTCAAGTCGGCCGTGCTGCTCGCCGGCCTTGCCGCGCCGGGCGAGACCACCGTGATCGAGATGGAGGCCACGCGCGATCACACCGAGCGGCTGCTCAAGCATTTCGGCGCCCGGCTGACCAGCAAGCTGCATGGCGAGCACGGCCGCCGCATTACGCTCCTCGGGCAGCCCGAGCTCGAGCCGGCGCATGTGGTGGTGCCGGCCGATCCGTCCTCGGCGGCGTTTCCGCTGGTCGCGGCCTTGCTTGCCCCCGGCTCCGATCTGATTCTCGAAGCAGTGATGACCAATCCGCTGCGCACGGGACTGCTCGCGACGCTGCGCGAGATGGGCGCCAGCATCGAGGCGGTGGCCACGCGCGACGACGGCGGCGAGGAGGTTGCCGATCTGCGCGTGCGCGCAGGTGCGCTCAAGGGCGTCGAGGTGCCGGCCGAGCGCGCGCCCTCGATGATCGACGAATATCCGATCCTGGCGGTGGCGGCGTCGTTCGCGCAAGGCGAAACGCGCATGCACGGCCTGAAGGAATTGCGCGTCAAGGAAAGCGACCGCCTGGAGGCCACCGCCGCCATGTTGCGCGGCAACGGCGTTGCCGTCGCGATCGAAGGCGACGACCTGATCGTGCAGGGCAAGGGCACTGTCGCCGGTGGCGGCGACGTGGCGACCCACATGGACCACCGCATCGCTATGGCGGCGCTGGTGATGGGTCTTGCCGCCGAAAATCCGGTGCGCATCGACGACTCGGCCTTTATCGCCACCAGCTTCCCGGGTTTTGTCGAGACGATGCGGGGGCTGGGGGCGGATCTCACATGATCATCGCCATCGACGGACCGGCCGCCTCCGGCAAGGGCACGCTGGGCAAGAAGCTCGCCGCGCATTACGGCCTGCGCCATCTCGATACCGGCCTGCTCTATCGCGCGGTGGCCAAGGGCGTGCTCGATGCCGGCAACAGGCCCGACGACAAGGCCGCCGCGATCGCCGCCGCCAAGGCGCTCGATCCGGCGCGTCTCGACGAGGCGGCGCTCAAGGTGCCGGCGGTCGGCGACGCCGCTTCCATCGTCTCGGCCTTTGCCGAGGTTCGGGCGGTGCTGGTCGGCATCCAGCGCGCCTTCGCGGCAAAACCGCCGGGCGCCGTGCTCGATGGCCGCGATATCGGCACCGTCATTTGTCCCGATGCCGACGTGAAAATCTTCGTCATCGCCACGCCCGAGGCGCGCGCGCGCCGCCGCACGGCCGAGTTCAAGGCGCTGGGGGTGCCGATCGAGGAAGCCGCCGTGCTCGCCGACATCGAAAGGCGGGACGAACGCGACCGCAATCGGGCCCATTCACCGCTAAAACAAGCGCCGGACGCCCACTTGCTCGATACCACGCATTTGGCTATAGACGCCGCAATTCGGGCCGCCATCGACATCGTCGAGGCCACCCGGGCGGGCCGAGGGTGCGCTTAACGCCCCTCGTTGTTGGAGGACAAAGCCCCGCTCGAGCCTCTGCGTTGGGCGCCTGACCGAAACAATCGCTCCGAAAGCACGGTTTTAGCGCCGGCCATCCGGGATTCCGGGGGCCGCCGTTGGTCTGCGGGATCAACGGCCCGCGCATTCGGAGCGCCATCGCAAACCCGCCGGCGCACCGCTTACAGGAGAAGATATGGCCACCGCTCAAACACCCACGCGCGAAGACTTCGCCAAGTTGCTCGACGAATCGTTCGGAACCGGAAACCTTCAGGAAGGCTCCGTCATCAAGGGCAAGGTCGTCGGCATCGAAAAGGACATGGCCGTCATCGACGTCGGCCTGAAAACCGAAGGCCGCGTGGCGTTGCGCGAATTCGCCGGGCCGGGCCGGCAGTCCGACCTCAAGGTGGGCGATACGGTGGAAGTCTATCTCGAGCGCGTCGAGAACGCGCTCGGCGAAGCGGTGTTGTCGCGCGACAAGGCGCGGCGCGAGGAAAGCTGGGGCAAGCTGGAGACCGCGTTCAAGAACAACGAAAAGGTCACCGGCGTCATCTTCAATCAGGTCAAGGGCGGTTTCACCGTCGATCTCGACGGCGCCGTGGCGTTCCTGCCGCGCAGCCAGGTCGACATCCGGCCGATCCGCGACGTGACGCCTTTGATGAACGTCAATCAGCCGTTCCAGATCCTGAAAATGGATCGCCGCCGCGGCAACATCGTGGTGTCGCGCCGCACCGTGCTGGAAGAGACGCGCGCCGAACAGCGCCAGGAGCTGGTGCAGAATCTCGAAGAAGGTCAGGTCATCGACGGCGTGGTGAAGAACATCACCGACTACGGCGCCTTCGTCGACCTCGGCGGCATCGACGGCCTGTTGCACGTCACCGATATCGCCTGGCGCAGGGTCAATCACCCGACCGAAGTGCTCAATATCGGCCAGCAGGTGAAGGTCAAGATCATCAAGATAAACCACGAGACCCACCGCATCTCGCTCGGCATGAAGCAGCTGCTCGACGATCCCTGGCAGGGCATCGAGGCCAAGTTCCCGGTCGGCTCGCGCTTCAAGGGCCGCGTCACCAACATCACCGACTACGGCGCCTTCGTCGAACTTGAGCCGGGCATCGAGGGCCTCATCCACGTTTCGGAAATGTCGTGGACCAAGAAAAACGTGCATCCCGGCAAGATCGTCTCCACCTCGCAAGAGGTCGAGGTGCAGGTGCTCGAAGTCGATCCGGTCAAGCGGCGCATCTCGCTCGGCCTCAAGCAGACCATGCGCAATCCGTGGGAAGTCTTCGTCGAAAAGCACCCGCCGGGTTCGACGGTGGAAGGCGAAGTCAAAAACAAGACCGAGTTCGGCCTTTTCCTCGGCCTCGACGGCGACGTGGACGGCATGGTCCACCTCTCCGACCTCGACTGGAAGCGTCCGGGCGAGCAGGTGATCGAGGAATACAAGAAGGGCGACATGGTCAAGGCGCAGGTGCTCGACGTCGACGTCGAGAAGGAGCGCATCTCGCTCGGCATCAAACAGCTCGCCGGCGATCCGATGGAATCCGCGGGCGATCTCAAGAAGGGCTCGGTCGTGACCTGCGAGGTCACCGAGGTCAAGGAGTCCGGCATCGACGTCAAGATCGTCGGCACCGATCTCACCGCCTTCATCCGCCGTGCCGATCTCGCGCGCGAGCGCGGCGATCAGCGGCCGGAGCGCTTCGCGGTCGGCCAGAAGGTCGACGCCCGCGTCACCCAGTTCGAACGCAAGACGCGCAAGGTCGGCGTCTCGATCAAGGCACTGGAAGTGGCCGAGGAGAAGGAAGCGCTGGCGCAATACGGCTCCGCCGATTCGGGGGCTTCGCTCGGCGACATCCTGGGCGCCGCGCTCAAGCAGCGGGCCGGCGACAAGCCCGAGGACAAGGCCGAGACCGAAAAGGCCGGCGAATAAAGCGGGATCGGGACCTGTCATTCCGGGCTTCGGGCGCACGTCCCTTGCCCCGGAATGACCATCCCGGCCGGCTAATCCGGGCGCGTCACGACTCTGGAGGACAAACCCCATGTCGCTCGATGCCGATGCCATCGTCGATCGCCGCCGCATGCGGCGCAAACTCACCTTCTGGCGCGTCGCCGCAGCGCTCGTCGCCATAGCCGCACTGGCCGGGTTGGGCTTTGCGCTGCTGCCCGGCAGCCGGCTGGTGCCGGACGGCAACTACATTGCACGCATCAGAGTGCAGGGCCTGATCCGCGGCAACGAGGCCCGCGTGGCCGCGCTCGAGAGACTCTCAACCTCGCGCGCGCGCGCGGTGATCGTGCACATCGACAGTCCCGGCGGCACCACGGCGGGGTCGGAGCAGCTTTTCGACAGCCTGCGCGCGTTGCAGGCGAAGAAGCCGATGGTGGTGGTGGTCGACGGGCTGGCGGCGTCCGGCGCCTATATCGCCGCGATCGCCGGCGACCACATCATTGCGCAGGACACCTCGCTGGTCGGCTCGATCGGCGTCCTGTTCCAGTTTCCGAACTTTACCGGAGTGCTCAAAACCGTCGGCATCCAGGTCGAAGAGGTGAAATCTTCCCCCCTCAAGGCTGCGCCAAACGGTTTTGAGCCAACAAGTCCGGCGGCGCGCGCGGCGCTGGAGGCTATCGTGCTCGATTCCTATGCCTGGTTTAAGGACCTGGTGAAGAAGCGTCGCAACATGGACGACGCGCAGCTTGCCGCCGTGGACGACGGGCGCGTCTTCACCGGCCGCCAAAGCGTGCCCTTGAGGCTGATCGACCAACTCGGCAACGAAAAGACCGCATTGGCCTGGCTGGAGAAGGAAAAGAAGGTCCCGGCCTCGACCCCGGTGCGCGATTACGCGCTGGAGCCTCGATTCAGCGAGCTTTCCTTCCTGCATGTCGCGGCGTTAACCTTTGCGGCGGTGGGACTCTCCGATGTGGCGCACCGCATCGAGGCATGGTCCGGGGTGCAAGCAATCGAAAGACTCAATCTTGACGGCCTCTTAGCGCTTTGGCACCCTCCCTCTGCCAACTGATCCTGTTCGAGTAGGGCGGCAGCAATGATCAAGTCCGAGCTTGTACAGCGTATCGCCACCCAGAATCCTCACCTCTATCAGCGCGACGTCGAGAACATCGTCAACGCCATCCTCGGCGAGATCACCAACGCCATGGCGCGCGGCGACCGCGTCGAGCTGCGCGGCTTCGGCGCCTTCTCGGTCAAGCACCGCCCGGCGCGTACCGGGCGCAATCCGCGCACCGGCGCGCATGTTTCGGTGGAGCAGAAATCGGTGCCTTTCTTCAAGACCGGCAAGGAAATGCGCGAGCGGCTGAACAAGAACGGCGCCATGTAAGGCCCCGGTGTCCTGATTTTGCGAGGGTGCTATTGTCGTGGCCGGGCTTGCCCGGCCATTGGCGTTTTGGAGAGGCAACGGTGTTCCGCAAAGTCGTGACCTGGATCGTTATTGTCCCGCTGGCCGCGATCATCGTCGCTTTCGCGGTGGCGAACCGGCAGGCGGTGACGGTGTCATTCGATCCGTTTTCATCCGCCACGCCTGCCTATTCGGCGACGCTGCCGCTGTTCGCGATGATGTTCGTGGTGTTGATCCTCGGCGTGCTGATCGGCGGCAGTGCCGCCTGGATCCGTCAGGGCAAATGGCGACGCGCCGCCCGCAGGCTCGACGGCGAAATGCGCGCGCTGCATCAGGAGATGGACACTGTGCGCCGCCGCTACGCGCCGCCCGGCAAGCCGGCCCCTGCGCCGCAGGAGAGCCCCGTGGCGGCGATCCCGCCGCCCGTGCCTTAAGGCATTTGGCGGAACGGCTTTGCGGCGCGGCGGATAAGGCGGTAGAACGCCCGGCATGAGCCTGACGGTCAAAATCTGCGGCCTGAGCACCCCGCAAGCGCTTGATGTGGCGCTGGAATCGGGCGCCGATCTGGTCGGCTTCGTGTTCTTTGCGGCAAGCCCCCGCCATCTTGCCTTCGATGCCGCGCGCGCGCTTGGCGGCCGCGTCAAGGGTCGCGCCGGCAAGGTCGCGCTCACGGTCGATGCCGACGATGCGATGCTCGCCGCCGTGGTCGAGGCGCTCAAGCCGGACATGCTGCAATTGCACGGCAGGGAATCGCCCGAACGAGTGACGGTGCTGCGCGGCCGCTTCGGCCTGCCGGTGATGAAGGCGATCCCGATCGCCCAACGCGGCGACCTCGCGCGCATCGATCTTTATAAAAGTGCCGCCGACCGGCTGCTGTTCGACGCCCGCGCGCCGCGCGAGGCGACGCGCCCGGGCGGGCTTGGCAGGCCTTTCGACTGGACGCTGCTCAAGGATATCGATCCCGGAATTCCTTTCATGCTGTCGGGGGGGCTCGACGCGGACAATGTGGGTGAAGCCTTGCGCATCACCCGCGCAGGCGGCGTCGACGTGTCCTCGGGCGTCGAGCGTACACCCGGCGAAAAGGACCCCGAGAAGATCCGCGCCTTCATCCGCGCCGCGCGGGCGGCCGATGCCGCCCTAGCAACGAAGGTCAGCGCATGAGCGCATCGCAGCCCAATTCGTTCCGCACGGGGCCCGACGAGCGCGGGCATTTCGGCATCTACGGCGGGCGCTTCGTCGCCGAGACGCTGATGCCGCTCATCCTCGATCTGGAAAAAGCCTATGCGCAGGCCAAGGCCGATCCGCAATTCAAGGCGGAAATGGACGGACATCTGACGAATTATGTCGGACGTCCTTCACCGCTGTATCTCGCCGAGCGGCTGACCCGCCACTGCGGCGGCGCAAAAATTTATTTCAAGCGCGAGGAACTCAACCACACCGGCGCGCACAAGGTTAATAACGTGCTCGGCCAGATCATGCTGGCGCTGCGCATGGGCAAGAGGCGCATTATCGCCGAAACCGGCGCCGGCATGCATGGTGTCGCCACCGCGACGCTGTGCGCCAAATTCGGGCTGCCCTGCATCGTCTATATGGGCTCAGTCGATGTCGAGCGGCAGAAGCCGAACGTGCTCAGGATGCGCATGTTGGGCGCCGAGGTTCGCGCCGTCGAATCCGGTTCAAAGACGCTCAAGGACGCCATGAACGAAGCCCTGCGCGACTGGGTCACCAATGTCGCCGACACGTTTTACTGCATCGGCACCATCGCCGGCCCGCATCCCTATCCGGCCATGGTGCGCGATTTTCAGTCGATCATCGGCCGCGAGACGCGCGAGCAGATGCAGCAAGCGGAAGGCCGGCTGCCGGATTCGCTCATCGCCTGCATTGGCGGCGGCTCCAACGCCATGGGCCTGTTTCATCCCTTCCTCGACGAACGTTCAATCGAGATCTATGGCGTGGAAGCGGCCGGCCACGGTCTGGGCAGCGGCCGGCACGCGGCTTCCATCGTTGGCGGCAGACCTGGCGTGCTGCACGGCAATCGGACTTACTTGCTGATGAACGACGACGGGCAGATCGAGGAAGCGCATTCGATTTCGGCCGGCCTCGATTATCCCGGCATCGGGCCCGAGCATGCCTGGCTCAACGATGTCGGCCGGGTGAAATTCCTTTCCGCCACCGACGATGAGGCCGTGGCGGCATTCCAGCTTTGCAGCAAGCTCGAAGGCATCATCCCGGCGCTCGAGCCGGCGCATGCGCTCGCCCGCGTACTCGATCTTGCGCCGCAAAAGCCGAAAGATCACCTGATGGTGATCAATATGTCGGGGCGCGGCGACAAGGACCTGGATTCAGTGGCGGCATTTCTTGCGAGCAAGAAAAAATGAGCACCCGCATTGACGCCCGCTTCGCCGCGCTCAAGCGGGAAGGCCGCGCCGCGCTGGTGACATTCACCATGGCGGGCGATCCCGATTACGAGACATCGCTCGCCATCGCCAAGGCGCTGCCGAAGGCCGGCGCCGACATCATCGAATTGGGCATGCCGTTTACCGATCCGATGGCCGACGGTCCGGCGATCCAGGCCGCCGGCGTGCGCGCGCTGAAATCGGGCCAGCGCATGACCAGGACGCTCGCCATAGTGCGCGAATTCCGCAAAGCCGACGCCGCCACCCCGATCGTGCTGATGGGCTATTACAATCCGATCTACATCTATGGCGTCGATAAATTTCTCGCCGACGCCAAGGCTGCCGGCGTCGATGGCTTGATCGTCGTCGATCTGCCGCCGGAGGAAGACGAGGAACTCTGCCTGCCGACGCTGAAATCCGGCCTGAATTTCATCCGCCTGGCGACGCCGACCACCGACGACAAGCGGCTGCCGGCGGTGCTCAACAACACCTCGGGCTTTGTCTATTACGTCTCGATTACCGGGATCACCGGTGCCGCCGCACCCGACGCCGCCAAGGTGGCTGCGGCAGTTGCCCGCATCAAGCGCCACACCAAATTGCCGGTGGCGGTCGGTTTCGGCGTCAAGACCGCCGAACAGGCGCGCATGATCGCGCAGGGCGCCGATGGCGTGGTGGTCGGCTCGGCGCTGGTCGAGGCCTTGCGCGGCAGTCTCGGCAAGGACGGCAAGGCCGGCCCTGGCACGGTGCAGGCGGTGGTATCGCTCGTTTCGTCGCTGGCGCAGGGCGTGCGGGCGGCCCGCCACGTCGCCGCGAAATAAATATCGGGGCGCGGAAACGGTTATAATTCTGCCGAACAGGGCCTATATAGGCGAAGCATGAACTGGATCTCCAACGTCGTCCGGCCGAAGATTCGCAGCTTCCTGCGTCGCGAGACGCCGGAAAACTTGTGGATCAAATGTCCCGAGACCGGCCAGCTCGTGTTCTACAAGGACGTCGAGACAAACCAGTTCGTCATCCCCAGTTCCAATTATCACATGCGCATCTCCGCGTCGGCGCGGCTCAAGCAGATGTTCGACGGCGGCACCTGGCTCGACATCGGCGTGCCCGAAGTGCCGGTCGATCCGCTCAAGTTCCGCGACGAACGCCGCTACGCCGATCGGCTCAAGGATGCCAAGACCAAAACCGGCCTGCATGACGCGGTGAAGCTCGGTCTCGGCAAGCTCGACGGATTGCCGGTGACCATCGCGGTGCAGGACTTCGATTTTATGGGCGGCTCGCTCGGCATGGCGGCAGGCGAGGCGGTGATCAAGGGGCTGGAAACCGCGGTGCAAAAGGACACGCCTTTTATCATGTTTGCGGCCTCCGGCGGAGCCCGCATGCAGGAGGGCATTCTGTCGCTGATGCAGTTGCCGCGCACCATCGTCGCCGTGCAGATGCTGCGCGAGGCGAAAAAGCCCTACATCGTGGTGCTGACCAATCCGACCACCGGCGGCGTTACCGCCTCCTATGCCATGCTGGGCGACGTGCAGATTGCGGAGCCGGGCGCGCTGATCGGCTTTGCCGGCCCGCGCGTGATCGAGCAGACCATCCGCGAGAAATTGCCGGAAGGCTTCCAGCGCGCCGAATATCTCACGGCGCACGGCATGGTGGACATGGTGGTGCACCGGCACAAGTTGCGCTCAACGCTCGCCGAATTGTGCCGGGTATTGACCAAGGCGCCGGCGGTGAGTGCGCCGCCGCAACTGCCGGTGCCGGCGCACGCCTAGGCAGCCGCGCAGCGGCCGTGTTCCAATCCGAGCGGAGAGACTTCGCGATTCGACCATATCTGGACGCGCTCGGACACTATGGCCTCCATCGAACCCATCATTGCGCGGCTTGCTGCGCTGCATCCCAAGCGCATCGATTTGTCGCTCGAGCGCATCGAGCGGCTGCTTTCCGCGCTCGATCATCCCGAACGCAATCTGCCGCCGGTGATCCACGTCGCCGGCACCAACGGCAAGGGCTCCACTATCGCCTTTCTACGCGCGATCCTGGAAGCGGCCGGCAAACGCGTGCATGTTTACACCTCGCCGCATCTGGCGCGGTTCAACGAGCGTTACCGGCTGGGCGCGCCGAACGAAGGCAAGCTCGTCTCGGATGCCGAACTGACGGCGGCGATGGAGGAATGCGAGCGCGTCAATGCCGGCGCGCCGATAACGGTGTTCGAAATCACCACCGCGGCCGGCATGTTGTTGTTCGCGCGTCATCCGGCCGATGTTCTGCTGCTGGAAGTCGGACTGGGCGGGCGTCTGGACGCGACGAATGTCATCGAGCATCCGCTGGCCAGCATCATCACCCGCATCGCCATCGATCACACGGATTTTCTCGGCGACACGCTCGACAAGATCGCGCACGAAAAGGCCGGCATCCTCAAGCGCGGCACGCCGGCCATCATAGCCGCGCAGGCGCGCGAGGCGCTCGCCGCAATCGAGCGGCAGGCGGATCGGCTCAATGTGCCGCTGAAAATCGCCGGCGAGGACTGGACCGCGACGGAGGAACGCGGCCGGCTGGTCTATCAGGACGACGCCGGCCTGCTCGATCTGCCGGCGCCCAGGCTTTACGGTCGCCACCAATTCGAAAATGCCGGGCTCGCCATCGCGGCGCTGCGCGCGATCAAGGCGCTGAAGGTCGCGCCGGCGGCCTGCGAGGCCGGCATGGTCAAAGCCGACTGGCCGGCGCGGATGCAGCGGCTTTCTTCCGGCCGGCTGGTCGAGCTCATCCCCGCCGGCAGCGAATTATGGCTCGACGGCGGGCATAATCCGGATGGCGGGCGCGCCGTCGCGGCGGCGCTTGCCGATCTCGAGGAGCGTGTGTCGCGGCCGCTGGTGCTGATCGTTGGCATGCTGGCGAGCAAGGACTGCGAAGGCTTCCTGCGCAATTTCACCGGCCTCGCGCGGCGCATGATCGCGGTTCCGGTGCCGGGCGCCGAAAAGGGGCTCAGCGCCGAATCCGTCGCCGACGTGGCGCGCGGCATCGGCTTGCCTGCAACGAGCCGCGATAACCTCGCCGAAGCGCTTGAGGCTGCCGCCAAACTCGATCTCGATCCGCCGCCGCGCATCCTCATCACCGGCTCGCTCTATCTCGCCGGCGAAGTCCTGCGCGAAAACGGCACTTTTCCGGCTTGAAACGAAAACGGCCGGCGCAACGGCCGGCCGTCCATCCAGGCGTTGCGGTCGAGTCAGACCGCCCCGCTAATCCATTGATGCAGCTTCTGCTTCGGCGCGGCACCGACCTGGCGCGAGGCGATCTCGCCGTTCTTGAACAACATCAATGTCGGGATCGACATGATGCCGTATTTCGCCGCGGTGTTCGGGTTTTCGTCGACGTTCAACTTGACGATCTTGACCTTGTCGCCCAGTTGTCCGGCGATTTCTTCCAGAGCCGGTGCGATCATGCGGCAGGGACCGCACCATTCCGCCCAGAAATCGACGACCACCGGCCCGGAAGATTTCAGAACATCCGATTCGAAACTTGCGTCCGACACTTTGCCGACGGCCATGGGAACTACCTCTTGGTGGATTGGCAGCGCAGAATCGCGCCGAAAAAATGCTGGAGCAGGAACCTATGAACGCCATCCGGCAGCGTCAAGGCGCTATCGCTAGGAGGTGATCCGCGCCAGCGCGGCATCCAGCATCGCGCCGGAAAGCTCCATCAGATCAGGCACTTCAGTCCAGACCAGGGCAGCGCGCACCTCCTTGCCCGGATATAATTTCGTGAGCACGGCGCGGTAGAGCGCAAGCTGCGCCACATATTTCGGCCGCGCCTCTTCGATTCGGCCGGGCACGTCGCGATCGGTCTTGAAATCGGCGATCAGAACGGACTTTTCCGTCACCGCCAGGCGGTCGACTTGGCCGGGAACGCGGATGGTTTTGCCGTCGCGGACGATGCGGCCGACGATCGGAACTTCGGCGCGGCTGCCGGGCGCGAACAGCTCATAGAAGCCCGCATGCTCGAGCACGAGCATGACCTGTTCGGCGATCGTCTCGCGTTGGTCGGGTGCCAGCGCCTTGCCGGCGCGGGCGAGGTAGCCGGCGGCCGCCTTGCGGCGTTTTGCGGCGGGGATATCGGGCAGCGATTGCAGCAGCCGGTGCACCAGCGCCCCGCGCAGCAGCGCGTCGCCGCGCACCCCGGCCGCAGGCGGGCGGACGGCGCCGTCTTCGTCGGTATCCGAGGGCGTCAGCGTGCGCACGGCAGAAATCTCGGAGCTTGCTTTCGCCGTCAGCCAGACCGGGACAGAACCGGACTTGGTCGCGGCGGAAGCCGGTGTTGTTGCGATCGTCTGCGGCGGCGATGTCTTTTTGCGATAGCGCAGCACCTCGCCGGCGCCGTCCTCGGCGGGCTCGGTCGCGCATTCGGGCGTCAGCGCCCGCTCGACGAGCCGGTACCAGCTACCATCGGGAATCTTGTTGCGGCCTTGCACGCCGGCGATCACCAGGCGCTCCTTGGCGCGCGTCATCGCCACATAGAGCAGCCGCCGGTATTCGTCGCGCGCCGCGCCTTGCGCCTGCTCGCGCGCATCGCCCATGGCGCCGGTGTCTTCGTTGCGCGCGGTCGCCCAAACCAGCGCGCCATTGTCAAGCCGCAGCAGCGGCGGATCCTTCGGACCCGTCGGCCTGGTGGCGGTGTCGGCAAGGATGACCGTATCGGCCTCCAGCCCCTTGGCGCCGTGCACGGTCATCACGCGCACTTCGTCGCGCACCATTTCCATGTCGCGTTTGACTTCGCTTTGCGCGGCGCGCAGCCAGTTGACGAAGCCTTGCAGCGACGGCGTCTCGCGCGTCTCGTAGTCGAGCGCAAGATTGAGGAATTCGTCGAGCGCGTCGTTGGCCTCGGCGCCGAGGCGGGCGAGAAATTTCGCGCGTCCGCGCCCTTGCCCGAGCACCTGCGCGAAAAAGGCAAACGGCGACAAATCGCGCGCGGCCTGTGCGAGCCCATCGAGCGCGCGCCCGGTTTCGGCAAAGGCGGTTTTTGCGAGCAGGCTCGCGCGCAACGAGCCCTTGCGCTCGAAGGCGATGTCGAACAAATCGTCTTCGCTCAGGCCGAACAGCGGGCTTTTGAGCACGCTCGCCAGCGCCAGATCGTCGTCCGGCAGCAGCAGGCAATCGGCGAGCGCCATCAGGTCCATCACCGCGATGTGGTCGGTCAGCACCAGCCGGTCGGCGCCGGCGACCGGGATGTCGGCATTCTTCAGCGCGCGGATGATCGCCTCGAACAGCGGCCCGCGCTGGCGCACCAGCACGAGCACGTCGCCGGGCTTTTGCCCGCGCGCCATCCACAGCCTGACATGCGCGGCGATGCGCGAGGCCAGCACGACGCGCGGGCTTTGCTCGCTTTGCGTGTCGAAAGGCGCGTCCCAGCCTTCCATTTCCTTGCGCTCGCCCGGCGCGATCAGCGGCCACAGCTCGACCAGCCCTGGCGCTGCGCCGGGCAGCGCCATGTGCGGCGGCACGCCGTCGGCGTCGGTGGTGATGCTGGCGAAGGCCTCCTGCGCGGCGAAAACGCGATCGACGCCGCCGAGCACGGCCGCGCCGGAGCGGAACGAGTGGTGAAAGCGCAGAAACCGCCAGCCCTGCTCGGGCGTGTCGAACTGCCTTTCGAAGACGCGGCGCATCTCGTCGAAGGCGCGCGGCGCGGCGCCCTGGAACGAGAAGATCGACTGCTTTTCGTCGCCGACCGCGAATATGGTGCGTCTGATGTTGGGCCGTGCGCCGCCGGGGGTGAATTCTGAGACGATGGTGCGCACGATCTCCCATTGCTTCGGGCTCGTGTCCTGCGCCTCGTCGATCAGCACGTGGTCGATGCCGAGGTCGAGCTTGTAGAGCACCCAGGCGGCGGACGAGCGCGCGAACAGCTCGAGCGTCTTGTCGATTAGGTCGTCATAGTCGAGCAGCGCGCGACGCTCCTTCTCGCGGGCGTAGCGGATGATGACTTCCGCCGCGACGGTGACGAGCGCGCGGGTGCGTTCGCGCGCGGCAAGCGCGCGTTCGCGTCCGATCAGCGCGCAGACGCGGTCCTGTTCGGCGGTAAGGAGGGCGAGCCAGTCGGGATACTGGTCGGCGATCTTCTGGGTGACGATGTTTTTGCGCGGGGCAAGTTCGGTGGTGCAAAAAACGTCCAGATAGAGATCGATCCTTTCGCGGCCGTTCGCCGCGCGTGCGGCCTCGAGCCTGGCGATGTGCTTCTTGTCGGCGGCGGAGCCGGATTCGAGGATCTCGATCAGCGCCGGCCATTCCGCCGCTGCAATGAGCGAACGGGAAAAGAACTCCGCCTCGACCGATTCGCGCGTGTCCTCGGGCGCAAGACCGAAGCTCTGCGACAGCTCGGCCATCGCCTGGTCGACGCTGCCGGCGCGCGCCATCCAGCCGGCAATGGCGTCGCGTTGGCGGATCGCCTCGCCGATCACGTCCTTGAAGGTCTGGTCGGCAACCTCGACGATGGCGCTCGCCAGCGCGCGGCCGAGCGCGCTGTCCGGCTTGGCCGCGGCTTCCAGCAGCACGGCCAAAGTGAGCTGGTCGAGCAATTGCCGGGTGGCCGTGTCGTCGAGCACGGTGAAGCGCGCGGCGACATTGGCCTCGAAGGGAAACTGGTGCAGCAGCCGGGTGCAGAAGGCGTGGATGGTCTGCACCTTCAGGCCGCCGGGCGTTTCCAGCGCCGAGGCAAAAAGCCGGCGCGCGCGATCGCGCTGGGCGGCGTCGGGCCTCGCGTTGGTGGCGAGCTTGATCTGCGCATCGAGCTCGGCGTCGGAAAGGGCGATCCAGCCGGCAAGCCGCCTGAACACTTCGTTCGCCATGTTGGCGGCGGCGGTCTTGGTGAAGGTGATGCAGAGGATCTTCGCCGGATCGACGCCGCGCAGCAGCAGGTTGATGACGCGCTGGGCGAGCACATAGGTCTTGCCGGAGCCGGCATTGGCCGCAACGAAAGCGGAAACGTCCGGGTCGGCGGCCTTTATTTGCAGGTCGCGCACGGCGTTTGGAATTTTGCGCGCGGCGGTCATTCGTCGCTCTCCGCGCCGCCGCCGGTCGCCGACCATTCCTTGACGCGGGCGAGGTGGTCGTAGTCGCCGTAATGCGTCGTCCACATCGGATGCACGAGCGAGCGATAGGGGGTCGTTTGCTTTTCGAATTCGGCGGCAAGCTGCTTGAGGCGCGTGAGCGCGTGCTCGGCCTGGCTGTCGGGCGTGCCGTCTTTGAATTCGATCGGGAACAGGACGCCGGGTTCGGCGCCGCCCCTGAGCGTGACGTAGGAGATCTCCGCGACCCGTCCGGCCGGAATGTCCGTGAAGCCGCCGCCGCGCAGGATGGCCGCTTCCAGCGTCAGTTGCGGTGCGAGCCCGGTGCGCACCTGTTTCTCGGTGCGGGCGGCACCGGTCTTGTAGTCGAGGATGGCGAATGAGCCGTCGGTCCGCTGCTCGATGCGGTCGGCGATGGCGGACAAGGTGAATTCGCGCTGGCCCGCCGGAAATTTCAACTCGCCCCTGATCTCGGCGGCGAGCCTGCGCAGGCCGGCGCGCCGCTCGGCGTCCCATTGGGCGAACCATCGCGCGATGCGCAGATAGCGCGGCCACCAGAAGGCGCGCGCCTCCGGATAATCGGCGAGCGCGGCGAAATGTTTTTCGCCAAGCGCCAACAGTTCCTTCATCGGATCGGCCGGCGCCTTGCCGGCAAAAAGCCGCGTGTAGTCGCCGATGGCGGCGTGGATGACGGTGCCGCGGTCGCGCGCGCCGGGCGGCGTGTCGACCGCATCGAGCGGCTGCAGTTTGAGAATGTATCGGGCGTAAATCGTGTAGGGATCGCGCAGCCAGTCCTCGATCGCGGTGACCGACAGGCGCGACGGGCGCGCTTGCGTTTTCGGCGTCGGCGCCGGACGCGCGGCGGGCTTTACGTCCGCTGCGGCGTCGAGCGCGCGGGCGAGATCGAGATAGCGGTTGCCGCGCGCGAGCACAGCGTCCCAGCGCCCGCCCGCGAGCGCGGCGATGCGCTGCACGAAACGCGAGGTGACGGTCGGGCCGCCGCCGACCTTGGCGGCGCGGGCGAGGATGACTTCCCCGGCGCCGAGCGCTTGCGCGAAATCGTGGGCGGAGAGGCCGATGCGGCGCTCGGGCGGATCGAGGCCGAGCTGCGCGCGCATCGGCCGCGACAGCCAGGGATCGCTGCGCGTTTCCGGCGGCCAGGTGGCCTCGTTGAGGCCGCCCAGCACGACACGCTGAAACGTCTGCAGGCGGGCTTCGAGCGGCCCGAAAATGTGCACGCGCACGTCCTGCGTTTCCGGGCGGCGGACCATGCGCTCGGCAAGGGTCGCATGGAGCAGCTCGGCATAGTCGCCCTTGGCGATCGCGAGGCCCGCGGCGGACGTGCTGGCGGTCAATTCCTCGAAGCAGCGCGCGAGTGCGGCGCCGTCTTCGCCGGCGAATGCGGCGACGGTGCCGGCGGCGTCCTGGCCAAGCGCGATGATGACGTCGCGGTGATGGCCGGCGAGCGCCGCGAGCGGATGCGCCCCGGATTTCAGCGTTTCCAGCGGCTTGAGCGCGGCGGCGAGTTTGCCGGCGAGCGCTTGCGCGGCATCGAGATCTTCCGCGGCGATCAGCCAGCGCGGGTCGCTGCGATGCATGCTGTCGCGGTTGGCGCGGAAGCTTGCAAGCGCATGCATGAGGCCGCCGCTGCCGGGCTTCGGGCGCGGGCCGCGCAGGATGCTGCGTTCGAGCGCAGCGATGGCGGCCTGCTGCGCGCCCGCTGCCGCGCCGAGCCGCGTCAGCGGATGCTTGAGCAGCGCCAGCAGCGTCACCGGCGCGAGGCCGCCGAGCGCGGCCTCCGCGGCAAGCCGCGCGAACACGCCGGCGGCCGCGTCGGCGAGCGAATAACCGGCCGAGTCGTCGGCCGCGATTTCCCAGCGTTCAAGCGCGGCGACGACGCGGCGGGTGAGCGCGCGATCCGGCGTCACCAGCGCGGCGGTCATCTGCGGCGTTTCGAGCGCCTCGCGCAGGACGACCGCGATGGCGAGCGCTTCTTCCTCGGCGTTGCCCGCCTCGATCATGGCGAGCGAGGCGAGCGCGCGATCGGCACCGGCGTTGAAGTCCTTCGACCGCGTGCGCTCGCGCCAGCGCCCGGTGGTGGCGGCGGGACGCAGCGCCTCCGACACCAGCGCTTCGCGGCCGTGCGCGGCGGGCTTTGCCAGCGCGGTCACGTCGCGGCGCGCGACGCCGAGGCTTGCAAGCAGCGCCTGCATGGCGAATTGCGCGTGGCCGGCGGCGGGGGCCTCGTCATGGGTTTTGCCATTGGCGGTCCCGCCGATCAGCGCCCAGGAGGCGTCGTCGAGGTCGGTATCGAGGCCGGGCAGCACCAGCGCGCCATGCGGCAGCCCGGCGATGGTGGCGAGCAGCCTGGCGGTCGCCGGCATGGAGCCGGTCGAGCCGGCGGCGATCACCGGGGCGTCGCTGCTGGCGAGGCGTTTGGCCTCGGCCTCGATCAGCCTGTCGCGCCGCTCGGCGGCTTCGATGGCGTTGCGCTCGGCCAGAATTGCGCGCCAGCGCGGATGCATGAATTTGAGGAACGCGACCGACTGCTTCCAGTATTCGTCGAGGTTGTCCGGGACGAGCTGGTCGAGCCGCTCCCAGCCGACCTGGCGCGTGATCATGTCGTCCATCAGCCGCGCCAGCGCGTCGGCAAGCGCGAGCGCCGCCTCCGGCGTGTTGGCGATCAGCGGCGAGCCCTGGTCCGGAGCGATGGTCGCGGCCCAGGCGGCGATCAATTGCGCGAGCGTCAGCCGCCGCTCCAGCGGGCTGAACGCCTCCGGTAGCGCCAGCGCGGTTTCGCCGAGGCCGCCGGTCGCGGCATCGGCAAAGGCGATCTCGTCCTCGTCGAGATCGCCGAGCGCGATGATGCGCGGCAGGATGGCGGCGTCGGCTTTGAGATGGTCGAGGAACACCGAGCGCGCGAGGCGGCAGGCGCGCCGCGTCGGCAGGTAGAGCGTCAGGCGCGCGAGTTCGAGCGGATCGTCGGAGGCCGGAAAACCGCGCACCAGCCTGCCGGCGCGCAAGGCGTCGATCAGCACCGGCAGAAACGGCGCCGAGGCGGGGATGGTGAAGACGCGCGGACTCATCGGCGCAGCATACACCGATGGCGGCGGCTAGCGCGTGCCGGCGCGCATGGCGGCTTCGGCGAGCGCGATGGCGTCGGGGGTGCCGACATGCATCCACTGGCCTTCGAGCCGCAGCCCGTGCAGGCGGCCTTGCGCCGCGGCGCGGTCGAATAGCGCGAGCAGCGGGAATTCGCCGGCCGGCGCGCCGGCAAACAGCGCCGGCGATAGAATCGCCGCGCCGGCATAGACGAAGGGCGCCACCTCGCGCTCGGCGCGGCGGCGCAGGCTTCCGTCCGGCGCCATGATAAAATCGCCGCGCCCGGCATAGCCGATGCTGCCGATGGTGGGCGCGAGCAGCAGGCCCGCATCCATGGCGGCAGGATCGAAGCTTTGCGCGAGCCGCGCCAGATTGGGTTTGACGCCGTCGATCCAGATGGTGTCGGAGTTGATGAGGAAGAACGGCGCCGCGCCCAGCAAAGGCAGCGCCTTGCGCACGCCGCCGCCGGTGCCGAGCAGCAGGCCGCGCTCGTCGGAGATGACGATGCGCGGCTTTTTGCGCGCGGCGAGGTGGCGCTCGATCTGCCCGGCGAAGTGATGCACGTTGACCACCGCGCGCTCGACGCCCGCGCCTGCGAGCCGGTCGAGCACGTAATCGATGAGCGGCCTGCCGGCGACCGCGACCAGCGGCTTCGGACGCGCGTCGGTGAGCGGGCGCATGCGCGTGCCCAGGCCCGCCGCCAGAACCATGCCATGTGTCGGCGCGGGTTGCATGGATCAGGACTTCAGGTCCGGCACGTTGACGCGATACCAGGCGGCCAGCGGCGCCAGCGCCGGATGCGCCAGCGACCGCTGCAAATAGGCCCATACGCGCGGCAGATGACGCAGGTATTGCGGCTTGCCGTCGCGCCTATCGAGGCGGGCGAAAATGCCGAGGATTTTTGAGGCGCGCTGCGCGGCAAGCGTGGCATAGGCCCTGGCGAAAGCGGGCGCGTCGAAGCCGGCATCGGCCGCGCGCCGCGCCCTCGTATAGCGCGAGAGTAGCGCGATCTCCATCAGTTCCGGCACGCCGACGCGCGCGTCCTGCAGCAGCGACGCGAGGTCGTAGGCCGCGTGGCCGAGCACTGCGTCCTGGAAATCGAGCAGCCCGACGCGCGCCACGCCCTCGCGCTCCGGCAGCCACAGCAGATTGGGCGAATGATAATCGCGCAGCACCCAGGTCGCCGGCATGTCGACGACCGGGGCGAGCGCGTCGCGCCACAGCGCCACATAGGCGTCGCGCTTGGCGCCGGCGATCCTGGTTTCGAGCAGCGGCAGATACCAGTCGATCAGAAGCTCCGCCTCGATCAGCAGCGCCTCCATGTCGTAGCGCGGCAGCGTGTAGTCGACGCCCGGCTCGACCGGCAGCACCGCCGGCAAAGCCTGGCGATGCAGCGCGGCGAGCAGATCGGCCGCCACCTCGTAGCGCGGTTCGATCGGCGCGCCGGACGTCTCGTGCACCACCAGTTCGGTGCCGAGATCCTCGATCAGCAGCAGGCCGGCGGCGCGGTCGGCGGCAAAAATCGCCGGGGCCGACAGGCCGCGCGCGCGCAAGGCGTGCGCCATGGCGATGAACGGCGTCACGTCTTCGGCGAGATGGGCGATGGCGCTGTAAGGCTTGCCGTCGCGCACCGGCGGACCGTCGGCGCGCTTGGGCGAGTTCATCAGCATATAGGTTTGCCCCTCGAGCGTGAGCCGCTCGTAGGCGCGGGTCGAGGCGTCGCCCTGCACGTATTGCCGCGCGGCGTCGGCAAAACCGGCGCGGGCAAGAAACTTGCGCATCGCCGCAATGCGCTCGGCGCGCGCGGCCATGGCGCCGTAGCCGGTGACGCGCGCGTTGCGGAATGTCGGGCCCTGCTGCGGCGACAGCGTGAGCGCGACGTCGAGCCGGTCGGCCGGCAGGAATCCGGCGGCGCGGTCCGGCCATTCGAGCAGCGTCACCGTCGACGGCGCGATGTCCTCGAAGCCGAGCTCGGCGAGCTCGGCCGGCCCCGACAGCCGGTAGAGGTCGGCATGCACGACGTTAAAGCGCGGCAGCTCGTAACCCTGCATCAGCGTGAAACTCGGGCTCGGCACCTCGATCCTGGCGTCGCCGGCGAGATGGCGGATCAGGGCGCGGGCGAAGGCGGTCTTGCCGGCGCCGAGATCGCCCGACAGGGTGATGAGATCGCCGGGCGCCAGCACCGCGGCGATGTCCACCATCAGCCCGCGCGTCGCCTCCTCGTCGGCGAGCGACACCGTGAAGCCGTAGCCGCCGGAGGTTAAGGGGAACATCGAATCATCCGCGTTGGTCGTGAACCTTATAAGCGGCGGGGACGGCCGGGGGCCAGTGACGGCGTGCGGGCGGTTGGTGCGATGCCTTGCCGGCGGCATTCATGCTAATTTGCACGCGTGCGATGACAAAAGGGGGCGCAATTGGCTGTCAAAGTCGCCGTGGTGCAGGCGCCGCCGATATTGCTCGACCGCAGCGCCACGATTTCGCTGGTGCTCCGCCACACCGCCGAAGCGGCGGCTGCCGGCGCCAGGCTCGTGGTCTTTCCGGAGGCCTATATTCCCGGCTATCCGAGCTGGGTCTGGCGGCTCAAGCCGGGCGGCGACATGGCGCTCGCCGCCGACCTGCACGCCGCCTTGCGCGCGCAGGCGGTCGATATCGCGCGCGGCGACTTGCAGCCGCTCTGCGATGCGGCGGTTCGGCACGGCCTCACGCTGGTCTGCGGGCTGCACGAAATCGATTCCGAATTCAGCGGCACGACGCTGTTCAACACCGCGGTCGTCATCGGGCCCGACGGCGCGATCCTCAACCGCCATCGCAAGCTGCTGCCGACCAATCCCGAGCGCATGGTGTGGGGGCGCGGCGACGCGCGCGGGCTTCGCGTCGTCGATACGCCGGCCGGGCGGATCGGCTGCCTGATCTGCTGGGAAAATTACATGCCGCTCGCGCGCTATGCCCTGTACGCGCAGAACCTGGAAATCCTCATCGCGCCGACCTGGGACTGCGGCGAGGAATGGATCGCCAGCATGCGGCACATCGCGCGCGAAGGCGGCGCCTGGGTGATCGCGACCGGCACCGCCATTCAGGGCATGGACGTGCCGGCGGATTTTCCCGGGCGGGGGCGCCTGTTCAAGGACGAGGAATGGTTGTGCGAGGGCGGTGCGGCGATCGTGCGACCCTCGGGAAAGTTGCTCGCTGGCCCGCTCATGCGCGAAAAAAGCATGCTCCATGGCGAGATCGACCGCGAGGCCGCCCTGCGCGCGCGGCGCTCGCTCGACGTTACCGGGCATTACGCGCGCCCGGATATTTTCCAATTGCAGGTCAACCGCTCGCCGTTGCGGCCGGTCGAATTTCGCGACGGCTGAGCGGCGCGCCGGTTCGATCGTCCGCCGAACCGATGCGCTAGGCCGCGCTTTGCTCTTGCGCCTGTTCGAGCGGGAAGCTGCAGGTGACGGTGGTGCCCTGGCCGAGGGCGGAATCGATCGTCACCGTGCCGCCGTGCAGTTCGACGAAGGAGCGCACCAGCGAAAGCCCAAGGCCGGTGCCGCGGTGGCTCGAACCCATCGAATCGGTTTCGAACCAGTCGAACACTTTATCTTTGGCCTCCGGCGGAATGCCGGGGCCGCGGTCCGTGACGCAAAAGACCACCGCGTCGGGACGCCGCTCGGCCGACAGTGTCACGGTTGCGCCGGCGGGCGAGAAGCCGACGGCGTTCGACAACAGGTTGAACAATATCTGCCGCAAGCGCCGCTCGTCGGCGGCAAAGCTGCCGATGCCGGGGGCGGCCTCGATGGCCAGCTTGATGTCGTCCTTGACCAACCGGTCCTGCACGCCTTCGGCCGCCTGCTGCATGACGGCGCGGATATCGACGTCGCTCAGGCTCAGCGCCATGGCGCCGGCGTCGATGGTGGCGAGATCGAGGATGTTGTTGATCAGCGCCAGCAGCGCGTTGGTCGAGGTGGTGATGTAGCCGAGATATTCGCGCTGCTTGTCGGTCAGCGGGCCGAAGGTCGGGTCGCCCAGCAGGTTGGCGAAGCCGATGATGTTGGTGAGCGGCGAGCGCAATTCATAAGAGACATGGTGGACAAAATCGATCTTGATGGCGTCGGCGGTTTCCAGCGCATCGTTCTTCTCGATCAGCGCGCGCTCGACGTTCACCGTGTCGCTGACGTCCTGGAAGGTGACGAGCGTCGCGCCGTCGGGCAGCGGCATGGTGGTCATGTCGATCATCATGCCGTCGCGCCGCTCGATGCGCGCGGCGATCGGCGCGCGGTCGTCGATCGCCGTCACCGCGCCGCGCAAATTGCGCCACACCGCGGTGTCGTCGTGCAGCGCCTGCGTCCAGGCCGCCACCTCCTCGACATGCGGATGCCGGTCGAGCGCCTCGGGCATGAGTTTCCACATGCGCTGGAATGCCGGATTGTGCAGGCGCACGCGGCCGTCCGAGCCGAACACGGCGACCGCCTCGGCCAGATGATCGAGGGTTTCGCTCTGCACCTTGATCAGCGCGTCGTAGCGGCGGTGCATGTCGAGCCGTTCGGTCACGTCGTCATAGAGATAAGTGATGCCGCCTTCCGGATTGGGCGCGGTGACCACGCGCAGCGTGCGGCCGTCCGGCAGGTGCCACATATGCTCCTGCGGCTCGGTCGCGGTATAGGCCTCGTAAAGCTGCTGCTTCCACTGGCGGAAGTCCTGCTCCTCCGGCAGCTTGCGCTTGGCGCGCAGGCTGTCGAGCACGGCGCTGTCGGTCGGCGTCTGGTCGAGGAAGCCGGCAGCGAGTTCGAACTGCGAGCGGAAGGCGGTGTTGTAGAAGATCAGCTTGCGATCGACGTCGAAGATGGCGACGCCGGTCGCCAGTTGATCGAGCACGCGGCGGTGCGCCTCGATCATGCGCGCGAGTTTGGCGCGCATGGTTTCCACTTCGGTGGCGTCGATCGCCATGCCGGCCGATCCGGCGCCGGAGGGCGCGTCCATCACGTCGAGGATGCGGCGGGTGCCGGCGACGATGGCCGGCAGGCGTTGCGCGACCGTGCCCGCCTCGCTGCGCGCGCGGGCGAGGTTGTCGCGGGCGGCGTGATCGAGCAGCTCCAGTTCGCGCTTGACGGCGTCGCCCGCATCGGCGGCCTCCACCGCGCGCGCGTAAGCGGCGTTGACGAATATCAGCCTGCCGCCGGCCTCGCGCGCCCAAACCGGGGCGGGCAGCGCGTTGAGCAGTTCCTGCATGGTGGCGACGTCGCCCTGCAGCCGGTCGTGGCGGGCGGCGAGCTCCACAAGCTCGCGTTCGATGCCGCTGACGTCGCGCAGCCGCAGCACCGCGCGCCCGGCGACCGCGCGGCCGTTTGCTTCCAGCGGCCGGCCGGCGCTCGAGGTGAGTGTCATGGTGAAGCCGCGGCCGTCGTTGCGCAGCGTCTCGACCGCCTGTTGCAGGCGCTGCGCCGCCGCCGGCTCCAGCCAGGCGCCGAAGGCGAGCACTTTTTCCGCCACCGCGCCGGCGACCGCGATGGCGGTGTCGCCGAAGATTTCCGGCTCGTTGCTGCCCGCGGCCCAGGCCACCAGCACCTGCGGCTCCGACAGCAGCAGCGTCTTGAGCCGGTCGATCTCGGCGCGCAGCAACACGGTTTCGTCATGCGCCGCGGTTTCCACCGAGGCGGCGGCGCGGCGTGTGCGAATGAGCACGATGACGGCAAGCACCGCAAAGCAGATCAGCGCCAGCGTGAAGGTGACGGCGGCGGTCTGCTGGCGGCTTGCCGCCGCGGCGATGCGGAAAATGTCGCCGACCGGAGCAAAGCCTCCGCCCGCGTCGGCGCGAGCCGGCGTGCCGAGCGTGCTACAGAGCGCCGCCAAAACGAAGGCGGCGGGGAATCCGCCCCGCCTCGGACGAGAACGCAGCCTCCCGTTCGCCGTCCGGATCGTCTCCGGCATTCCGACCTGCCCCAGGAAAGCGAGCGGCGTCCGCCACGCCACGCGCGAATCGCCGGACTTTACTCCTGCCGGGAGTCGCGCCGAAAGAGTCCAGACCGTGAACGGACGATTTCCGCGCGGCGCGCGGGCGGCGAGAGGCGAGAGGTAAGGCGATGCGGCTAGTTCGTCGGCTCGGCGCGCCGGGCCATGTCCTCGACGCTGATGCGGCCGAGCGCCGCGGCGAATATCCGCTCGGCCTCGGCCAGCGCAGGCTTCACCACGTCGTTGACCAATGCGGAATTGGGCAGCGGCGGCCCGGCGTCGTCCTCGGCCGAGCCGGCGGCGCGCAGGATGTCCTCGACGCTGACGCGGCGTTGCTCGCGCGCGAACTCGTAGCCGCCGTGCGGCCCGCGCACGCCGCGCAGGATGCCGTCGCGCACCAGCGCCTGCAGAACCGGTTCGAGATGACGCGGGGGAAGCTTGTGGCGCGCCGCCAGCGCCTTGGCCGAAACCGGCCGTTTGCGGGCGTTGATGGCCACATCGATCACGGCGGCAATGGCAAGAATGCCCTTGCGGGACACCAGCGGCATGATTGGCCTCGGCCGTAACTAATTTCAATGGTAATAGGCTACAGTCAGGCAGCCGTCTAGCGAAAACGTAAAATTACCATATTCAATTTCCCGTTGAGCCGAAACCGCCGCTTCCGCGTGGGGTTTCATCGAGTGCTGCGACCTCTTGCAGGTGTATACGCGCCACGGTTGCAACAACTAATTGGGCGATCCGCATGCCGCGGGTGATGGCGACCGATTCGCCGCCGAGATTGATGAGCAGCACCTGCACTTCGCCGCGGTAATCGGCGTCGACGGTGCCGGGGGCGTTGAGCACGGTGAGCCCCTGCTTGACGGCAAGGCCGGAGCGCGGCCGCACCTGCGCCTCGGTGCCCGCCGGCAGGGCGATGGCGATGCCGGTCGGAATCAGCGCCCGCGCGCCGGGCTTGAGCATCAGCGGCGCGCCATCCGGCAGCGCGGCGAGAAGATCGAGCCCGGCGGCATGCGCGCTCTGGTACGACGGCAGCGGCAGATCGCGGCCGTGCGGCAGGCGGGTGATGCGGACCTCGACCGTTCCGCTCATTTGCTTGCGAGCGCCTTGGCGATGCGCGCGACCAGCATCGCGGCCACGGCGTCCTTGGATTGCGGCGGCCAGGGCTCGATGCCCTGCGCCGTGATGAGCAGGACGGTGTTGCTGTCGCCGCCCATGATGCCGCTTGCCGGCGACACGTCGTTGGCCAGGATCCAGTCGCAACCCTTGGCCGCGAGCTTGGCCTTGGCGTTGCCGGCGATGTTTTCGGTTTCGGCGGCAAAGCCGATCACCAGCTGCGGCCGCTGCGTCTTGCGTTTGGCGATGCTGGCGAGAATGTCGGGGTTTTCCGTGAGCCGCAGATCCGGCGTGGCTTGGCCCGGCTTTTTCTTGATCTTCTGCTCCGAGGCGCCGGCGACGCGCCAGTCGGCGACCGCGGCGGCGAAAATCGCGACGTCGGCCGGCAGTGCGTGCTCGGCCGCCGCCAGCATCTCGCGCGCGCTTTCCACATGCACGACGCGCACTCCCGGCGGGTCGGGCAGATTGACCGGCCCGCTGACGAGCGTCACGTCGGCGCCGGCGCGCGCTGCCGCCGCGGCGATGGCATGGCCCTGCTTGCCGGACGAGCGGTTGGCGATGTAGCGCACCGGATCGATCGGCTCATGCGTCGGCCCGGATGTCACCAGCACGCGCCTGCCCTTGAGCGGCTGCGGCGCGCCTTCGCCGCGCAATGTCTCGAGCGCGGCGGCGATCTCCAGGGGCTCGGCCATGCGGCCAAGCCCGCGTTCGCCGGCTTCCGCCATTTCCCCTTCGTTCGGCCCGACCAGCGTGACGCCGTCGGCGACGAGTTGCGCGAGATTGCGCTGCGTCGCCTTGTGCGCCCACATATAAGGGTTCATCGCCGGCGCCAGCAGGATTTTGGCGCCGGTCGCCAGCAGCGTCGCGGTGGCGAGATCGGAGGCGAGCCCGTTCGCCATCTTGGCCATCAGGTCGGCGGTCGCCGGCGCCACCACGACGAGATCGCATTCGCGCGCGAGCCTGACATGGCCGACGTCCAGTTCACTCGCCGGATCGAACAGGTCGGTATAAACGCGCTCGCCGAGAATGGCGCCGGCCGACAGCGGCGTGACGAAATGCTGCGCGGCCGCGGTGAGAATGCAGCGCAGGGAAAAGCCGCGCTCCTTCAGGCGGCGCATGAGGTCGAGCGATTTGTAGGCGGCGATGCCGCCGCCGACGATGAGCAGCACGCGGCGCTTGTCGGCGGCCGCCGCCGGCAGCGCGCCGCGCCGGCCTTTCGCCGGCTGCATGAACGTCTGCATCAGGGACTGCATCGGCTCGCCGCCATCCCCGGCGGCCTCGCGCAGGATGCCGCGCACTTCGTCTTCCATCGAGCGGCCGTTTTTCGCCGCGCGCAGGCGCAGAAGCTTTTTCAGCCGCTCGTCGAGCTGTCTGACGGTGAGCGAGGCCATGGGAAAATCCGCTTATCATGAAGAGGTTAGCATACCGTTGATTGCATTGCAATCAGTGCAATCAACAGGCTCGGGGATTATGTACTTGACATACCGTGCGGCGCAGTATATAATTGAATCATTAGAAGGATTCAGCCATGTCCCTGCCCCATATCTATACCGATGAAAACGCCGCCAGAGAGCATTTAGAGGGTCTTTTGTGGCCAGATGGCCCCGTTTGCCCGCATTGCGGTTCTATCGATCAGGCGACCCGTTTGCAGGGCAAATCGACCCGTCCGGGCCTCCTAAAGTGCCGATCTTGCGAAAAGCCCTTTTCGGTGACGGTCGGGACGGTATTCGAGCGCAGCAAGATCAAACTGCATCTATGGGTTTATGCCACTCACCTGCTGACCAGCAGCAAGAAGGGCATTAGCAGCCACCAACTGAGCCGTATGCTTGGCGTCACCTACAAGACGGCATGGTTCATGACCCATCGCATCCGTGAGGCCATGCGTCCGGCCGCGTTCACTCCGATGGGCGGACCTACCTCAATCGTCGAAAGCGATGAAACGCATTTCGGTAAATCAGAACTGGCACCCAAGGGGCGCATCCGTAAGCGTTTTCATTGGAGCCGCAACATTGTGCTAACGCTGGTCGAACGCGGCGGTCCTGCGCGTTCGTTCAAAGTGGATTCCGCAAGCCAAGATGTAATTTGGCCGATCATTGCCAAGAATATCCGCCGCGAAAGCGATCTGATAACGGATGAGGGATCTTGGTACAAAGCGATCGGCAGACAGTTCGCCACGCACAATACGGTTACGCATTCCAAGGATGAATACGTTCGCGAGGGGTTCATCCACTCCAATACGGTCGAGAACTACTATTCGATTTTCAAACGCGGCATGAAGGGCATTTACCAGCATTGCTCAGAGAAGCATCTGCATCGTTATCTGAGCGAGTTTGATTTCCGCTATTCTAACCGCATTGCCCTTGGTGTTAATGACGCAATGCGCGCCGACAAGGCATTGCAAGGCATCACTGGAAAGCGCCTAACTTATCGACGGCCTCACTGAGCCATTAACGATTCGACAACGAGTCAGGCGCTTTTTGCGTTGGCGAAAATCCAAACAACGCATGGGAAACAACGATGTCGATCAATGATGACTTTGTAGCCAGTCTCGAAAGAGACATTGCAGAAATTGTTGCTGAGCTAAAGTTGCTCGAAGCAGGCGAACTGCACTATTCGCGTGGCTTTCCTGGTGCGCTCAAAGACATTACTACCGATGAGATTAATATGCTGCGGGCTTCTAAATCCAACATTGAAGCGGTTCTAGCCCAACATCGCGAAGATTAAATCTTCTATATGTCGGAACGGAAAACCGCGCTAAAATAACAGCGCCGTCACCGGCAACTCTTTCTATTACAGCCATTAGGGCTGGCTCCAACCGTCGGGCTTGCGCGTAGAGCAAGCGGAGCAGCGGGATTGTTTCCCGTCAAATAGAAGGAGCCCACGCCATGCCAACACATGGCAAAGGGCCGAAAGACGTGTTGTACCGAAATTACGGGCGTTGGCAGCGTGGCAAGTATCAACGTATCCCTTCGGGGGTACGGGGATCGGACCACAAACTGAGCCTTCGCAAGTCGTCTCGACAACTCGACTTCGGCTTTGAACGTCCGGGTTCGGCCCGGTAGTTCTAGCCGGTGACGGCACTACTCAATCTACAAATAATGGTCTTTCTTCTATTAAGGTCCAATGGTTCAAAAACATGGACGCAAATACAATATCGCCCGTATCCAAGAGCGCTTTATATTTATCGGTTGGGAATACCTGAATTACCGTGACTATTTTGCCGGTAGCATTGGATTTGAATGTATCGCCTTCACGAAAAGCACGCATAACTACACCTCTGAATATGCTCTGCCTCAGCAAAAGGTGTGATTCCGTGCGTCCAAAATCAAGTAAGTAAAGCTATGCGAGTGCGCACCTTTCTATACAGTTGTGCGCTCATCGGTCCTTTTGAATATTTCGCTTGCTCCACTCGACCAGCGCCTCAGCGTCATCGGTCGGCACGGGGTCGTCCTCTTTGGCCTTCTCATGCTTGCCGATCGATTTATGGGGCGTCGGCGGGGTTTTCAGCATCCGCCGGAGCACTTCGTCCCGTTTTTCCGAATTACCAGCCATAGGTCGCCTCTACTCGCACTCTTTGAAAACCGCAAATCCAATTGGAGCAGAAGCCCTGTGGATTGCGGTCGAACTGGCTTGCGAAGCACCATTAAAGTCGCGACTTTCATTAGGTTAGGGCTAGGCATTTGATTCGGCTAAGTCGCCGAATGCTTCTTTTGCGCCCTGATTGGCGCGCTTTCCGGCGCAAACGGTTCCTGGGCCATGGCCTAGGAGGCTGCCCCGTAAAGGGGCCCGGAGAGGAGACCGCTCGAAAGCTTCCCTGCCCAGGGCGGCTCTCCCTCCGGTCACTTTGCCACCCTCGGTGTTCGGAGCCCGGGGGCAAGACCAACGGCCTCGTCAGACACTCGGTTCTGACGGGGCCGTTGTGCTTTTGGATCAATGCCTTAGCACCGGTCCAATTATCACCCATCCAATTGCGAATGGGATAGGTGATTCGTAGCGTTATTCGGGCCGACTTGGGAAGGCTTCACAGTTCACAGATTGTGGACATTCGTCCGTTTGTCGCTCCGTGTTGCCTCGATGCGCCCCGCCCAGGTAGGTGCCAGCTACCGGCAAAATCGCCGTTTTACCTCCGCGATCCGGTACGTCAGCTACACAATCCCCACAGGCTCCCCAGCCTATCGAGACACGGCGCTTGACGGCGCCGGCGCGGCGTTGTAATTAACCGATAAGTTAATTAACCAACTGGTTCAATACAAATGCCCGCCGACCGCCTCAGCGCCACCTTCTCGGCCCTCGCCGATCCGACGCGGCGCGCCATCCTCGCGCGGCTCGCGCTCGGCGAAACCACGGTGAGCGAGCTCGCCAGGCCTTTCAAAATAAGCGGGCCCGCCGTTTCCAAGCATCTCAAAGTGCTCGAACACGCCGGGCTGATCGCGCGCGGCCGCGAGGCGCAATGGCGGCCGTGCCGCATCGAGGCGGCGGCGCTCAAGCCGGTCGACGACTGGCTTGCCGAATATCGCCGGCTCTTTGAGGAACGACTCGACCGCCTCGGCGATTATCTGAAAACGCTGCAAGCCACGGGAAGTCCGAAATTAAGCCGCAGGGGAGGCAAGCGTGAGCGCGGCAAATAGCCTCGACCTCGAGCAGGACCCGCGCTCGATCGTCGGCACGCGCGTGTTCGACGCGCCGCGCCAACTGGTATTTTCCGCCTTCAGCGATCCGGCGCACCTGGCGCAATGGTGGGGGCCGGACGGCTTCACCACCACGACCAGCGCCTTCGATTTCCGCCCCGGCGGCGTCTGGCGCTTCGTCATGCACGGGCCGGACGGGCGCGACTATCAGAACCGCATCATCTTCGAGGAAATCGTTGCGCCCGCGCGCATCGTCTACAGGCACGCCGGCGGCGAGGATGTCGAGCCGGTGCAGTTCAGGCAGGTCCTCACATTCGAGGATCTCGGCGGCACGACCCGCCTCGTCTGGCACGGCACATTCGCGTCGGCGGAGGAACGCGCGCGCGTCATCCGGGAATACGGCGCCGACAGGGGCCTGGCGCAGACCATGGCGCGGCTTGCCGGCTACGTCGCGGGCATGGCGGGGTGAGCGTCATGTTGCGGCGGCGCATTCGGCTCGGACAAGGCGCGCAGCGCCTCGCGCAAGGCGTCGGCGCTGACGCCGGTGAGCAGCCGTTCGGTCTCGGCATGCGCGCGCTGCCACAGCGGAAAGGCCTTGCGCAGCAAAGCGCGGCCGGCCGGCGTGATAATCAGGCGGCGGCCGCGCCGGTCCTCCTTGTCGACCGCGATTTTCACCAGCCGCCGCCGTTGCAGCGGCTTGAGCGCGGCGGTGAGCGTGGTGCGGTCCATGGCGAGCAGCGCCGCCACGCTGCCGATGCTTGGCGGCTCGGGCCGGTTGAGCGAGGTGAGCAACGAGAATTGCCCCTGCGTCAGGCCGAGCGGGCGAAACACCTCGTCGAAGCGCCGCGCCAGCGCGCGCGCGGCGCGCTGCACGTGCAGGCACAGGCAGCCGTCGCGCACCCGATGCGTGGCGGCAAGCCCCGGTTCGGCCGGCAAATCCTCACGGCTTGACATGGCGGAAACTATGTTGATATCAACCTAATTGTCAAGCCCAGCCCCTCAAGCCCAGCCCCTGTGGAGGAATGCCATGATGATCCATCCCTATCTGTTTTTCGACGGCCGCTGCGAAGAGGCGATCGAGTTCTACAAAAAGACCCTCGGCGCCAAAACCGAAATGGTGATGCGCTTCAAGGAGGCGCCGGACCAGTCGATGATCTCGCCCGGCAGCGGCGACAAGGTGATGCACGCCGCCGTCATGATCGGCGACAGCACCTTGCTCGTCTCCGACGGCCGCAACACCGGCAAGCCGAATTTCGAGGGCTTCTCGCTCACCCTCTACGCCAAAGACGAGGCCGAGGCCGACCGGCTGTTCGGCAAGCTCGGCGAAGGCGGACAGGTGCGCATGCCGATGGACAAGACGTTCTTCGCGCGGCGTTTCGGCATCGTCGCGGATAAATTCGGCGTCGGCTGGATGATCATCGTACCGGCGCAATAAGCAACCGCCCGGCGAAAGCGCCGGGTTCATGTGGAGGATAGCCGTGGCAACCGTGAGTAAAAGTGTGAGCCGGGATTTTGTCATTGCGCGCGTGTTCGACGCGCCGCGCGATCTGCTCTGGCAATGTTTCACCGATCCGGAGCGGATGCAGCATTGGTGGGGACCGAAAGGCTTCACCGTCATCAGTTCGAAAATGGATCTGCGCGTCGGCGGCACTTACCACTACGGCATGCGGACGCCCGATGGCGCCGCCATGTGGGGCCTGTTTACCTATCGCGAGATCGTGCCGCGGGAAAAGATGGTGTTCGTCAACTGCTTCTCCGACGAAAACGGCGGCGTCACCCGCCATCCCGGTTCCGCGACCTGGCCGCTCAAACTGCTCTCGACCTTCACTTTCGCAGATGCGCCCGGCGGCAAGACCCGGTTCACCGTCACCTGGCGGCCGCTCGAGGCAACGGCAGAGGAACAGCAGACCTTCGACAGGATGCACGACAGCATGACGCAGGGCTGGGGCGGAACGATGGATAATCTCACGGCCTATCTGGCGAAAACGGCGTAAGGAGCAGGCGATGACCATCGCAACGCAGAAAATCACCCCGTGCCTCTGGTTCGACACGCAGGCCGAGGACGCGGCGAAATTCTATTGCTCGGTTTTCAAGAGCGCCAGGATCACGTCGGTCAGCCGCTTTCCGGATGCCGGGCAGGACGTCCACCATAAGCCGGCGGGATCGGTGATGGTCGTCGCCTTCGAGCTCGACGGGCAGCCCTTCACCGCGCTCAACGGCGGCCCGCAGTTCAAATTCGACGAAGCGGTGTCGTTTCAGGTCATGTGCGATACGCAAGCCGACGTCGACTATTATTGGGGAGCGTTGAGCAAGGACGGCCAGGAAGGCCCCTGCGGCTGGCTCAAGGACAAGTTCGGCCTGTCCTGGCAGGTGGTGCCGAGCGCGATCCCGCGCATGATGACCGACCCGGATGCCGCCAAAGCGGCACGGGTCATGAACGCCTTCATGCAAATGAAGAAGATCGATCTCGCAGCCATCGAACGCGCCTATGCCGGGCCGGCGGCATGAGCGAGCCGATGCACTACGGCGAAGGCAGCATCTCGATCGTCCGCGTGTTCGACGCGCCGCGCGAGCTCGTCTGGCGCGCCTGGACCGATGCGGCAATGCTGGCGCAATGGTTCGGCCCGCGCGGCTTCACCAGTTCGGTGCCGGAACTCGACCTGCGCGTCGGCGGCGCCCTGCGCATCGTGATGCACGGGCCGGACGGCAACGATTATCCGATGAAAGGCGTGTTCCGCGAAGTGGTGCCGCCGGCGCGGCTGGTGTTCGCCAATATCGCCGTCGACAATGACGGCAATCATCTGCTGGAAGGCGAAACGACGGTCACGTTGACCGGGCAGGGCGGCAAGACCATCTTGACGGTGACCTCGCACATGGTCGGCCTGGTGCCGTTCGCGCCGCAAATGCTGGCGGGTATGGAGGCGGGCTGGACGCAGAGTATCTACAAATTGCAGGCGTTAGTTAGCTAGATCCTTCTTTTTGAAGGTTTTCGACTCCGTTTTGCAGCACCAAAGTAATCGATGCCGAGTTGTTCGATCGCAAATATCGCAAGCGAAAGCATCGGTGGGATTTTCTTATATTTTTCTAGTTCTTCTTGTGTTTTTCGCGGCGCTTTGGTTTCAGCGGCACTCATTAGCTTTGGATGCGTCAAGTTATAGATTGTTTGCCGTGTAATCCCCAGAACTTGGGCGAGTTGATTCTTGGAATATCCTTTTTCGGAACACCAAGATTCGAAGTCTGACGACGTTTCAATCAATTTCATTTTATAACGCTCCAGATGTTCTTGAGGACCGATACGAGTCTTTGCAGAAACGTTTTCCGAGGCTCTCCGATATCTAGGCGAATCCCATTTGGCAGTGTTCCTCGCACGCGCAGTTGGATATCAACTTGTTGGGATCGATCAGAAACGAGGACAGGCATTGAGCTCGTCAAAATATTTGTCTCAATTTTCTCGACGTTAGGCATCGGGGCCCCCCGTTTTTGATCAGTTTGGCCGCATTTTATGGGTAAAGGGTTAATTTCTTGTTTACGTATTGGTCGCGAATCGTGACAGGAACTGAGTCATTTTCGAGTCTGTGCAAGACTAACGTTGCAAGCTTCACGACGTTTCGGTTTGGCAAAGTTGATTTTTCTATTCCCTGCGCACTAGTGGTGGGATTCTCTAATTCAGATGAACACCACTAAAAGTAGATCGACCGTTCACTTGGGGTCGGTGATGAATCTTTCGTGATGACAATTTTCTTGACAATAATTTCGAGAATTTACATTAGCCTCCACGCCACAATCGCCAATAGTGCAGCGATCATCCATAAGGCCACCGCGGTCCAGCGGTTACGTCGCGCCTCGGCGCGGCCGATGGCTTCCACCGTTTCCGGCGACAGCACCAGGCCGTCGCGCGTGATGTCGTCGAACTGGTCGACCAGCGCGGCCGCGCGCGTCAACAGCGCGGGCACCTGCGCCGCGAAACGGCCGATCTCGCCGGCGCCTTCGGCGACGTTTTCCAGCCGGCCGGCCGGTCCGAGATGGCGCTCGATCCATTCGCGCACCACCGGCTCGGCGGTCGCCCACATGTCGAGCTTGGGATCGAGCGAGCGGCCGACGCCCTCGACGACCACCATGGTCTTTTGCAGCAGCAGCAGTTCCGGCCGCGTGCGCATGTCGAACAGGCCGGTCACCTCGAACAGCAGCATCAGCAGCTTGGCCATGGAAATGTCTTCGGCGGTACGGTTGTGGATCGGCTCGCCGATGGCGCGGATCGCCTGCGCGAAGCTTTCGACCGAGTGATGGCGCGGCACGTAACCGGCGTCGAAATGGATCTGCGCGGTATGGTGATAGTCGCGGGTGATGAAGCCGAACAGGATTTCGGCAAGGAACCGCCGCTCCTTGGGGCCGAGTCGTCCCATGATGCCGAAGTCGACGGCGACCAGCCGGCCGTTCTCGTCGACGAACAGGTTGCCGGGATGCATGTCGGCGTGGAAGAAACCGTCGCGCAAGGCGTGGCGCAGGAAGCTCTGGATCACCTTGCGTCCGAGCGCCGGCAGGTCGTGGCCTTTGGCTTGCAGCGCCGCGTGGTCGTTGAGCGGGATGCCGTCGATCCATTCGAGCGTCAGGGCTTCGCGCGCGGTACGGTCCCAGTCGACCGCCGGCACGCGGAAATCGGCGTCCGCGCGTGTGTTCTCCGCCATCTCGGAAAGCGCGGCGGCTTCGAGGCGGAAGTCCATTTCGATCGCCACCGAGCGGGCAAGCGTCGCCACTGCTTCGACCGGGCGCAGGCGTTGCGCCTCCAGCGACAGGCTTTCCGCCTTGCGCGCGGCGTAAAAGAAAGCATCGAGATCGGCCTTGAAGCGGCGCTCGATGCCGGGGCGCAGGATCTTCACCGCGACCGGTTTTAGCGCTGGTGAAGGTGGCTCTGGGCCCCCGCTTGCGCGGGGACGAACGGATGGGGTGATGCCGTCGCTTTCATCGACGGCGACTTCGGCGCGATGCACCTGCGCGATCGAGGCGGCGGCGACCGCCGGGCCGAAACTCGCATAGACCTCCTTGACCGGCTTGCCGAAGGCGGCGACGACCACGGCCTCCGCCTCGCTTTGCGCAAACGGCGCCATCTTGTCCTGCAGGCTTTCCAGATCGTGCGCGATGCCGCCGCCGACCACGTCGGGGCGGGTGGCGAGGAACTGGCCGAGCTTGACGTAAGTGGGGCCGAGCTTGGTGAGCGCGGCGGCGAGGCGGCTGGAGCCGTCCTTGGCGCTCGGCCGCTCAAACAGGCGGGCAAGCGCGACGGCGGTCTTGGCCGGCAGCGGCAGCGGTCTGGTATCGATGAGCGCGAACACGCCTTCGCGCGCGAAGACAAAACCGGCGCGGCCCAGGCGTATCAGATGGGGAATGCCGGAAATCACAGCTTCCAGCCCGAATGCAGCGCCACCACGCCCGCGCTCATGGCGGTGAAGGAGACGCGGCGGAAGCCGGCGGCCTTGATCATTTCGGCGAAACGCTCCGGACGGGGAAATTTGCGGATCGATTGCACCAGATAGGTGTAGGCGTCGCGGTCGCCGGTGACCGCCTCGCCGAGGCGCGGGATCACGTTGCGCGAATAGACGTCATAGAGCGAGCTGATGCCCGGCAGGTCGACGGAGGAAAATTCGAGGCAGAGAAAACGGCCGCCCAGTCTGAGCACGCGATGGGCCTCGGCCAGTGCGCGCTCGATGCGCGGCACGTTGCGGATGCCGAAGGCGATGGTGACGGCATCGAAGCTGCGATCCGCATAGGGTAGTTCTTCGGCATTGCCCTGCTCGAAGCTCACGGCAAGATCGTGCCCGCGCTCGCGCGCGCGTTCGCGTCCGACCGCGAGCATGTCCTCGTTGATGTCGCAGACGGTGACGTGCGCGCCGGCGCCGCCGGCTTCCACCACGCGGAAGGCGACGTCGCCGGTGCCGCCGGCGAGGTCGAGCAGCGCGAAGGCGCGGTCGTTCGTTTCATGCCGACGGCCGGCGCGGCCTTTTGGCGGCGGGTTGACTGCGGTGACCAGCGCGTCCTTCCAGGCGCGGTGCAGGCCGCCCGACATCAGGTCGTTCATCAGGTCGTAACGGCGCGCGACCGAATGGAATACGCCGTCGACCATGCCTTGCTTGTCGGCCAGAGGCACGGTCTGCTCGCCGAAATGCGTTTCCGCCTTGCTCTCGTCGCGGGCCCCGCCCATGCGCAATAATCCTTTGCGGGCAGGACCATAGCGCGACGGGCCGGGGGGCGCTATGTGTGACCGGAAGCAGAGTTAACCATGCCCGAGCTGCCCGAAGTCGAAACCGTGCGCCGCGGCCTGCAACCGGCCATGGAAGGCGCCGCCATCGCCAGGGTCGAGGTGCGCGACCGCCGGCTGCGCTGGCCACTGGCCAGGGACTTCGAGAAGCGCCTCACCGGACAGACGGTCGCGGGGCTGGGCCGGCGGGCGAAATATCTCCTGGCCGATCTCTCCTCCGGCGACGTCCTGATGATGCATCTCGGCATGTCGGGCTCGTTCCGCGTCGGCCGCGATACGAGGCCCGGCGTCTATTACCACGAGAAGTCGAAGAGCATCGCGCACGACCACGTGGTGTTTCATATGTCGAACGGGCAAACCGTCACCTTCAACGATCCGCGCCGCTTCGGCTCGATGAAGCTCATCCGCCGCAGCAAGCTGGAACAGGAGCCGTTGCTGCGCGCGCTCGGGCCCGAGCCGCTCGGCAACGAATTCGACGCGGCGATGCTGGCGCGCGCCTGCGCCGGCAAAAAGACTTCGCTCAAGGCGGCGCTCTCGGACCAGCGCGTGGTGGCCGGTCTCGGCAATATCTATGTCTGCGAGGCGCTGTTCCGCGCCAGGCTCTCGCCCAGGCGGCAGGCCTCGACCATCGCCGAGCGCAACGGCAAGCCCAATGCGCGCGCCCTCGCGCTGGTCGATGCCATCAAGGCGGTGCTTAGCGACGCGATTGCGGCCGGCGGCTCGTCGTTGCGCGACCATCGGCGCACCGACGGCGCGCTCGGCGATTTCCAGCACAACTTCCAGGTCTACGACCGCGAGGGCGAGCTCTGTCCCGACTGTGGCGGCAAGATCAAACGCATCGTGCAGGCGGGCCGCTCGACCTTTTATTGCCCGGCCTGCCAGAAGTGATGGCGGTGGTCGGGACAAGCCCGGCTGTGGCAAAGTAGATTGCCTTATCGCCGGGGGACATCCATGCACCGACTTTGCCTCATTGCTCTTCTTTTTGCCTGCTCGCTGACGGCGAGCGCGGCCGCCGACTATCCGGATCGCCCGATCCGGCTGATCGTGCCGCAGGCGGCCGGCAGCGCCACCGACAATGCCGCGCGCCTGCTCGCCGCCGTGCTCACGCAGGAGCTGGGGCAGCAGGTCGTGGTCGACGACCGGCCCGGCGGCGCGCTCACCATCGGGCTCGACCTGGTGGCGAAATCGCCGCCGGACGGCTACACCATCGGCATGGGCCCGATCGGCGCGCTCGCCATCACCCGGCACATCGTCAAGAAGCTGCCCTACAATATCGAGCGCGACTTCCAGCCGATCGCGCTGGTCACGCGCGGGCACCTGCTGCTCGCGGTCTCGCCCAAGCTGCCGGTGCATTCGGTCAAGGAGCTGATCGCTTACGCCAAGGCGCATCCCGGCAAGCTGTCCAATGCCTCCTCCAGCATCGGTTCGCCCGGCCATGTCGGCGGCGAATTGTTCAAGTTCATGACCGGCACCAATATCGTGCACGTGCCCTATCGCGGCGGCTCGCTGGCGATGCAGGATTTGATCGCCGGGCGCGTCGACGTGATGTTCGAGAGCCTGCAATCGATCGCGCCGCTCGCGCATGCCGGCACGGTGCGCGCCCTGGCGGTGAGCGGGACGCAGCGTTCGCCGGCCTTTCCCGACCTGCCGACCATCGCGGAAGCCGGCGTGCCCGGTTACGCGGCGCCCACCTGGAGCGGCGTGATCGCACCGGCCGGAGTGCCACGGCCGATCGTCGACAAGCTCAACGCCGCGATCAACAAGGCGCTCACCTCGGAGGCCTTCAAGGAGAAGTTCGCCAAGACCGGCGATGAGGCGGCCGGCGGCACGCCGGAGGAGTTCGCCGCGACGATCAAGGCCGATTCCGCCAAATGGGCGGACGTGATCAAACGCGCGGGCGTGACGCTGCAATAATGTCGAACGAGAAGGGCAAGCCATGAGCTACCAGAACATCCTCGTCGAGACCAAAGGCCGGGTCGGCGTCATCCGTCTCAACCGGCCGGCCGCGCTCAACGCGCTCAACATGGCGCTGATCGCCGAGCTCGGGCGGGCGATCGAGGCGTTCGATGCCGACGACGGCATCGGCTGCCTGCTGATCGCGGGCAGCGACAAGGCCTTTGCCGCCGGCGCCGACATCAAGGAAATGGCCGACAAGACCTTCATCGAGGCCTTTCTCGGCAATTTCGCCGCCAACTGGGACCGTGCCGCGCGGGCGCGCAAGCCGATCGTCGCCGCCGTCGCCGGCTTTGCGCTCGGCGGCGGCTGCGAGCTCGCCATGCAGTGCGACATTGTGATCGCGGCCGACAACGCCAAATTCGGCCAGCCGGAAATCAAGCTCGGCGTCATACCCGGCATCGGCGGCACGCAGCGGCTCGCCCGCGCGGTCGGCAAGGCCAAGGCGATGGACATGGTTCTGACCGGCCGCATGATGGATGCCGCCGAGGCCGAGAAGGCCGGGCTGGTGGCGCGCGTGGTGCCGGCGGCAAACCTGATGGAGGAGGCGATGAAACTCGCCGACACCATCGCCAATATGTCGCTTCCTTCCGTGCTCGCCGGCAAGGAGGCGGTCAACCGTGCCTTTGAAACGTCGCTGGCGGAAGGCGTCGCCTTCGAACGGCGCGTCTTCCACGCGCTGTTTGCTACGGAAGATCAGAAGGAAGGGATGAAGGCCTTCGTCGAGAAGCGCAAGGCGCAATGGAAGAATAAATAATATCTTTGTCGGCTTGGTGCAGGCGGCGACGATAAAAATTATTTCCGCACGCAGATTATCCTGACGATTGACGCTTTGGCGCCGCCGGCTTGCGCCGCGGCGGGCGGCACGTCATGGGCGGACAGGAATGCGCTTATTGTGTCGGCGCCGACGAGCCGCACCGGCGGCGGCGCCGGCTCGATGCTGGCGAGGAGTGCGTGGCCCATTTCCATCATGCCGAGGAAGCGGCCTTGTGCATCGAGCGCGGCGGCGCCGGAAAATCCGGCCATCGGCACCGGCTCACGCAATTCGATGGCGCGGCCATCCGTCAGCCGCGCCTTGATCTCGGTCAGCTTGCGATGGGCGTCCTGTTCCTTCGGGTCGGGGATGCCGATGAGCGTCAGGTCGCTCGCCTTCGGCGCTTCATGCGTGAGCATGAGCGGCGATAAATTGCGCGCGCCATAGACGCGCAGCAGCGCCAGCCCGCGCTCCTTGTCGGCGGCAACCCGGTCGGCATTGCCCAATCCGGCGGCGACGATGACCTGGCAGCCTTCGGTGAGCGCCACGTCGGTGACGATGTGGCCTTGCGCGCTCACCACCAGTCCGTTGCCGTATTCGACCGATTTGGCCAGCGCGGCGAACGGCGCGCTGCGCTCGGGAAACGGCGAGAAGGCACTCGCCATCGCCACCATCACCGGCGCCACGATGCCTTCCATGGCCTGGTCGTAGAGCATGGTGAAGCCGCGGATCTCGCCGTCGCGCAGCTTGGCGCGCACGGAAAAATTCCTCAGGCCCTGGATGCCGCTGATGAAAAAATTGTCGTCATGCAGCACGCTGGTCGAAATCTTGCGGCTTGCCGGCTCTTTCTTCTCGCGCTCGAACAGCGCGGCGAGCTTTTCATCCTTGATGCGGAAGGTCTCGACCTGCACCTCGCCATGCGCCGACGACCAGCGCGTGCCGTGCGCGGCCTCGCGCGCGTTGGGCACGAGCTTGACCGGCAGGCCGATGCGGATGCCGGTCGCCGGATCGACCACCACGCTCCAGCCGAATTCGTCCTCATGCGTCTTGGCGGCGGCGACGAGCGAGGCGCGCTCCTCGGGCGTCAGCGCGCCGGTGACCCTGGCCTTGCTGCGTTTCTGGAAGTTCTTGACGGCGGCGAGCATCGGGTCCTCGCCGCCATTGGCGCCGGTATAGTCGCCGGACCACAGCAGCGCCGACTGGATTTTCAGCCGCTCGCCGCGCGGGATGCCGGCGAAAACGTCGGTGACCGGCGCGGGCTTGGCGGCGTCGGCATTGCCCGCGTCGGCTTTGGCCGCTTGCGGCTTGGCACTATCGGGCTTGGCCGGGCCGGATTTCCCGGCCGCGCGCTCGCGGCCCTCGACCGCGTTCTTGACCATGCCCGGCTTGCCGTTCGCGGGGCTGCGGCCGGTGGTCCTCGTCGCATTCGATTGCGCGGGCTTTGCTTCCGCCGGCTTGACCGTGGCGGTCGCGGCTGCGGCGGGATTGCTGTCGGTTGGTTTCGCGGTTGTTTTGTGGTGGACGTGCTTTTTTGCCGGCTTCACGTCGGCCGGCTTGAACAGATCGAGGACGCCCGTGGAATCGCCTGCCCGCGCCGGCGCGGCGCCGATCAAGAGCGCGAGCAATGCCAGCAACGCCGCGCAACGCATTCTGTTCAACGCCACCCCAGCCATGTTTTGCGGCACCTTAGCGCATCGAGGCGGATGTGCAAAACACGGATAGACTGGCCGAAGGCCCGGCGAAGCCATAGGCTGATTGCCATGCTCGATGCCCAGGAACTCGAACGCTATGCCCGCCACATCGTGTTGCGCGAGGTCGGCGGTCCCGGTCAGGCAAAGCTCAAGGCCGCGCGCGTGCTGGTCATCGGCGCCGGCGGCCTGGGCGCGCCGCTGCTGCTCTACCTCGCCGCCGCCGGCGTCGGCGCGCTCGGGGTGGTCGACGACGACACTGTGTCGCTGTCGAACCTGCAACGGCAGGTGATTTTCGGCACCGCCGATATCGGGACGCGCAAGGTGGACGGCGCGGAATCAGCGATCATGCGGCTCAATCCGCATGTGGCGGTCGAAACGCATATGACGCGCATCGACGCCGGCAACGCGCTGTCGCTGATCTCGCAATACGATATCGTCGCCGACGGCTCGGACAATTTCGCTACGCGCTATCTCGTGTCCGACGCCTGCTACTTCGCCGGAAAGCCGCTGGTCACGGCCGCGGTCGGCACCTTCGACGGCTCGCTGACGACGCTGCGCGCGCATGAGACGCGCGCCGACGGCAAGCGCAATCCGACCTACCGGTGCCTGTTTCCCGAGCCGCCGCCGGCCGGGACCGTGCCGGCCTGCGCCGAGGCCGGCATTCTCGGCGCGCTGCCCGGCGTGCTTGGCTCGCTGATGGCGCTGGAAGTGATCCGCGAGATCGTCGGCTTCGGCGAGGGGCTCGTCGGGCGCCTGCTGATGGTCGACGCGCGCTCGCTGCGTTTCGAGACGCTGAGCTACGCCTTTGACCCGGGCAATCCGCTGTCGGGCGAAAGGCCGACCATCACGGACCTGTCGGGCCACGCCTGAACGGGGCGGCGGCGCGGCTTGCCGGACTATCTGTGGTGACGTCGCAGATATTCGTGCAGCGACGCGCTTTTGGTTTCCCGCAGCAACGTCTTCAGCATCATGTCCTTGCGGCGGCCTTTGGCGAAACCGGGGCCGTATTCCTTGCGCAACGACGCCACGCGCGTGTTGCCGTGCTTGCGCTCGATCTTGCCGCCCTTGTCGCGATGCCGTCCGTCGAGACCGCGTTTCGATTTAGCCATGATGTTCTCCCCGAAAATGCGTTTGCCGGAAACCGGGCCGCGTCCGCTGCTGCGGCGTTTGAGTGTTCATGATCTAAAGGGTGAGCGCAATATTTAATTGACCGGGCATCGTCACGCAAAGCCGGCGGCCTGCGGCTACAGCATCGACGGCAGCACCCGATCGGGCGGCCGGTGTCCGTCCATGAAGGTCTTGATGTTGATGATGACCTTCTCGCCCATGTCGACGCGGCCTTCCAGCGTCGCCGAGCCGAGATGCGGCAGCAGCACCACTTTGCCCTGCCGGGCGAGCTTGACCAGCTTCGGATTGACCGCCGGCTCGTGCTCGAACACGTCGAGGCCGGCGCCGGCGATCTCGCCGGCTTCCAGCATACGCGCGAGCGCGTTCTCGTCGATCACCTCGCCGCGCGAGGTGTTGACGATATAGGCCTCGGGACGAAGCATCTTAAGCCGGCGCGCGGAAAGCAGGTGGTAGGTCGCCGGCGTGTGCGGACAGTTGACCGAGATGATGTCCATGCGGGCGAGCATCTGGTCGACGCTTTCCCAATAGGTGGCGTCGAGCTCTTCCTCGATTTTCGGCGCGACCTTGCGGCGGTTGTGATAATGGATCTGCAGGCCGAAGGCGCGCGCGCGGCGCGCCACCGCCTGGCCGATCCGTCCCATGCCGATGATGCCGAGACGCTTGCCCCAGATGCGGTGGCCGAGCATCCAGGTCGGCGTCCAGCCGGTCCAGTCCTTGTCCGAGGTGAGCACGGTCGAGCCTTCGGCGAGGCGGCGCGGCACCGCGAGAATCAGCGCCATGGTCATGTCGGCGGTGTCCTCGGTCAGCACCCCCGGCGTATTGGTGACGGTGATGCCGCGCTGAACCGCGGTGGCGACGTCGATATTGTCGACGCCGTTGCCGAACTGGGCGATCAGCTTGAGCTGCGGACCCGATTTCGACAACACCGAGGAATCGATGCGGTCAGTGACGGTCGGCACCAGGACGTCGGCGGTTTTCACCGCATCGGCCAGCTGGGCCGGGGTCATGGGCGTGTCGTTGGCGTTGAAGCGGACGTCAAAAAGCTCCCGCATGCGCAGTTCGACGCTGTCGGGCAGCTTGCGCGTGACGATGACCAGCGGTTTCTTGCCCTTCGGCATGTGCATTTAACCGCGGCGCCCGGCGGCCATGATTCCGCCGCATGGCGCCATTCAGCCCTCTTTAACCGTGCTCGACCACACTGCGCACCGCGCGCCCAGGGTCGAGATCCGTACTTTTTCCTACCAGATGGCAGTGACAACACAAAGCTTTGCCACCCTATGCCGCCGCTTTTGCGGCGCCGGGCTGGGTGCCGGCCTGCTGGTCATGCAGGCGGGCGCTGCGCCCGCGGCCGGCGACCTCGCCACCGGCGCGGTGAGCGGTTTGCCGGTCCCGCGCTTCGTCAGCCTGAAATCGGACCGGGTCAACGTGCGCTCCGGCCCGAACAAGGACCAGGACGTGCGCTGGGTCTATACCCGGGCCGGCATGCCGGTGGAGATCACCGCCGAGTTCGAAAACTGGCGGCGCATCCGCGACTGGGAAGGGGCGGAAGGCTGGGTCTACCATTCGCTGCTGTCGGGCAAACGCTCGGCGGTGGTCGTGCCGACACTCAAGGACGATCTGGTGCCGCTTTATAAGAGCCCGAATACCGGCTCGGCGGAAACCGCCCGGCTGCAATCGGGCGTGCTCGGCCAGCTCAAATCCTGCAACGGCGCCTGGTGCGAGTTTTCCGGCAAGAATTTCGACGGCTGGATCAAGCAGGACCGCCTCTGGGGCGCCTATCCGAACGAAAAGGTCGAGTGATGCCGCCGCGCTTGCGCGATAGCGACAATAAAGGTGCGGCCCGCCGCTAAAGGAAATGGCCGGAACAGGTCCGGCCACTCAAAGCGTCGCGGTACCCGCAGGGCGGACCGCTTACTTCTTCCGTTTCAGCCGCACCACCACATCGACGCGTGCGATCTCGAAGCCTTCCGGAGGCACCGGGGTCTTGCCGACCACGACGTCGGTGCCGGGGATGTCGACAAGCTGATCGGCATCCTCGATGAAGAAATGGTGGTGCGTCGAGGTATTGGTGTCGAAATAGGCCTTCGAACCTTCAACCGCTACCTGGCGCAGCAGGCCGACCTCGGTGAACTGGTGCAGCGTGTTGTAGATGGTGGCGAGCGACACCGGAACCTTGGCGCGGCTTGCTTCCTCGTAGAGCATTTCGGCGGTCAGGTGGCGGTCGCCCTTGCCGAACAGCAGCCAGCCGAGCGCCATGCGCTGGCGGGTGGGGCGCAGGCCGACCTGCCGCAGCATGGATTTCACGTCATGCCATGGGCAGCCGGTGAGCAGCGAGCGGTCGGTCGCCGGCTCGATGGCGGCGGTAACGACGGAAGGGAAACCTGGGCTACGCGTTAGACTCATTCGTGCCGTCCAAATCTGTGCCGTCCAAATCGTTGCGCGGAATTCACCGGCTTCAGGCGGTAAAAACCCGTTTCACTTGAAACATATACGCATTTGACGACCCGGGTGCAACTGGCGGGCAATCGGGCGCGAGCCGAAGGGCCGCAGCCATGCGGGTTTCCGCCATCTTTGCCCCTTGGCCCCGGTGTGTTACGAATCCGCGCATGGGAATGCAATCATCGAGCCCGCCGAGCGGGAATATCGCCCTGATGGACACCAAGCGGCACAACTTCGAGTACGAAGACCTGCTCGCCTGCGGGCGGGGCGAGTTGTTCGGCCCCGGCAACCCCCAATTGCCGTTGCCGCCGATGCTGATGTTCGACCGCATTTCCGAAATCGCGGAGCAGGGCGGCGAACATGGCAAGGGCATGATCCGGGCCGAACTCGACGTGAAGCCGGACCTTTGGTTTTTCCTCTGCCACTTCAAGGGCGATCCGGTGATGCCGGGCTGCCTCGGCCTCGACGCGCTGTGGCAGCTCGTCGGGTTTTTTCTCGGCTGGCTCGGCGCGCCCGGCAAAGGCCGCGCCCTCGGCCTGGGGGAACTGAAGTTTTCCGGGCAGGTGTTGCCGACGGTGAAGAAGGTCGTCTACGGCGTCGACTTCAAGCGGGTGATGCGCTCGAAGCTGGTGCTCGGCATCGCCGACGGCTGGCTGTCGGCGGACGGCAACGTCATTTACAAGGCCTTTGACCTGAAGGTCGGCCTGTTCAAGCAGGACGAAGCGCTGCAGCCGAGCGGCGTCTAGGTGCAATCCGCGGTCTTGTGCGGTTGCCGGGGGCGGCCCAAGTGTGGACCATCAAGTGTGCACCATCAAGTCAGGCGAGCGCGCATGACGCAATCGACGGCAATTCGCCGCGTGAATGAGGGTTTGCGGATATGAGACGGGTGGTCGTCACCGGGATGGGCATTGTCTCGTCCATCGGCAATAACACGCAGGAAGTGCTGGCCAGCCTGCGCGAGGCCAAATCCGGCATCGTGCGCGCCGACAAATACGCCGAGCTCGGTTTCCGCTGCCAGGTGCACGGCGCGCCTACGCTCGATCCGGCGGAAATGGTCGACCGGCGCGCCATGCGCTTCCTCGGCGGCGGCGCCGCCTGGAATCATGTCGCCATGGAACAGGCGATCCGCGATTCCGGCGTCGAGGAAAAGGACATTTCCAACGAGCGCACCGGCATCGTCATGGGCTCGGGCGGTCCCTCGACGCGCACGCTGATCGAAGCCGCCGACACCGCGCGCAGCAAAGGCCCCAAGCGCATCGGCCCGTTCGCCGTGCCCAAGGCGATGTCGTCGACGGCTTCGGCGACGCTGGCGACATGGTTCAAGATAAAGGGCGTGAATTATTCGATCTCCTCGGCCTGCGCGACCTCCAATCACTGCATCGGCAATGCCGCCGAGCTGATCCAGTGGGGCAAACAGGACATGATCTTCGCCGGCGGCTGCGAGGAACTGGACTGGACGCTGTCCATGCTGTTCGACGCCATGGGCGCCATGTCGTCCGGCTACAATGACCGGCCGACCAAAGCCTCGCGCGCTTACGACAAGGACCGCGACGGCTTCGTCATCGCCGGCGGCGCCGGCGTGCTGGTGCTCGAGGAGCTCGATCACGCCAAGGCGCGCGGCGCCAAGATTTATGCCCAGATCGCCGGCTACGGCGCGACCTCCGACGGCTACGACATGGTGGCGCCCTCGGGCGAAGGCGCGGCGCGCTGCATGCGCATGGCGGTGGAGACCTGCAAGGCGCCCATGGACTACATCAATCCGCACGCCACCTCGACCCCGATCGGCGACATCAAGGAGATCGAGGCGATCCGCGACGTATTCGGCGCCAAGTGTCCGCCGATCTCCGCCACCAAGTCGCTCACCGGCCATTCGCTCGGCGCCACCGGCGTGCAGGAAGCGATCTACTCGCTGCTGATGATGCAGAACGGCTTCATCTGCGAGAGCGCCAATATCGAAAACCTCGATCCGGCCTTCGCCGACATGCCGATCGTGCGCCAGCGCCAGGACAACGTGAAGCTCGGCGCCGTGCTGTCGAATTCCTTCGGCTTCGGCGGCACCAATGCCTCGGTGGTGTTCAAGCGGCTGGATGCGTGATGAGTTTCCTGTCATTCCGGGGTGCGAACGAGGTTCGCGAACCCGGAATCCATAAACCCGGCATTTCGATCGATACGGAGACGGGGGTTTTGGATTCCGGCTCCCGCTTCGCCCGGCCGCAATGACGACGCAATGAGGAGCGGGGAATGCCGGGACTGATGCAGGGCAAACGCGGGCTGGTGATGGGGGTCGCCAACGACCACTCGATTGCCTGGGGCATCGCCAAGATGCTTCACCAGCACGGCGCCGAACTCGCCTTCACCTATCAGGGCGACGCGCTGCTCAAGCGCGTGAAGCCGCTGGCCGAGCAGGCCGGCTCGTCCTTCCTGATGCCCTGCGACGTGGAAGACATCGGCTCGGTCGATGCGGTGTTCGGCGAAATCGGCAAGCGATGGGGCAGCATGGATTTCCTGGTGCACGCGGTCGCCTATTCCAACAAGGAAGAGCTCAAGGGCCGCTACGCCGATTCAACGCGCGAGAATTTCGTGCGCACCATGGTGATCTCATGTTACGCCTTCACCGAAGCCGCCAGGCGCGCCGCCGCGCTGATGCCGAACGGCGGCGCCATGGTGACGCTCACCTATAACGGCGGCGACCGCGCCATGCCGAATTACAACGTGATGGGCGTGGCGAAAGCGGGCCTGGAAGCCTCCGTGCGGTATCTCGCCGTCGATTTCGGGCCGCAGAAAATCCGCGTCAATGCCATTTCGGCGGGTCCGATCCGCACGCTCGCTGGCGCCGGCATCACCGACGCGCGCTATATGTTCGCCTTCCAGCAGAAATTTTCGCCGCTCGGCCGCGGCGTGACGCTCGAGGAACTGGGCGGCGCCGGACTTTATCTGTTGTCGGACCTTTCGAGTGGGGTCACCGGGGAGGTGCATTTCGTCGATTCAGGCTACAACGTCATCGCCATGCCGCAACCGCAGGCGCTCAAGAACGCGGGCGGCAGCGTGGACGGCAACAACGGCGGCGAAAAATAAATTCGCGGCCATCGCGGCGCCGCTCGAATGAACAAACGGCCGGGGAGGAACCCCGGCCGTTTGCATTGCATTGTGCGGCGCGCCGGTTACGCCGGCTGCCGCTAGGCGGCGTGCAGCTCGAAGCGATCGGCGTTCATCACCTTGTTCCAGGCGGCAACGAAATCCTTCGCGAACTTCTCCTTCGCGTCGGCACAGGCATAGACCTCGGCAAAGGCGCGCAGTTGCGAGTGCGAACCGAAAATCAGGTCGATGCGGGTGGCGCTCCACTTGACCGCGTTGGTCTTGCGGTCGCGGCCCTCATACACGTTGTCGCCAGACGGCGACCATTGCGTGCCCATGTCGAGCAGGTTGACGAAGAAGTCGTTGGTCAGCGTGCCGGGCTTCCTGGTGAAGACGCCGTGCCTGGAGCCGCCCGCGTTGGCGCCGAGCACGCGCAGGCCGCCGACGAGCGCGGTCATCTCAGGCCCGGTCAGCCGCAGCAACTGCGCGCGGTCGACCAGCGCCTCTTCCGGCGCCATGAACTGCGGCTTCTTGCCGACATAGTTGCGGAAGCCGTCGGCGACCGGCTCGAGCGGGGCGAAGGACTGCACGTCGGTCTGTTCCTGCGAGGCGTCCATGCGTCCCGGCGTGAAGGGAACCTTGACGTTGACGCCGGCATCCTTGGCCGCTTTTTCGATCGCGGCGCAGCCGCCGAGCACGATGAGATCGGCAAGCGAGACTTTCTTGCCTGCCTTGTTCGTGCCGTTGAACGCCGCCCGGATCGCTTCGAGCTTGCCCAGCACCGTCTTTAGCTCGCTTGGCTGGTTCACCTCCCAGTCCTTCTGCGGGCTCAGGCGAATGCGCGCGCCGTTGGCGCCGCCGCGCTTGTCGGAGCCGCGGAAGGTCGAAGCCGAGGCCCAGGCGGTCGCCACGAGCTGCGCCACCGACAAGCCGCTGGCGAGGATTTTCCGCTTGAGCGCGGCGATGTCCTTTTCGCCGATCAGGCGCTTGCGATCGGCGGCCGGGATCGGGTCCTGCCAGATCAGCGTTTCCTTCGGCACCAGCGGGCCGAGATAGCGGGCCCGCGGGCCCATGTCGCGGTGCGTGAGCTTGAACCAGGCACGGGCGAAGGCGTCCGCGAATTCGTCCGGATGCTCGTAGAAGCGCCGCGAGATCTTGGCGTAGGCCGGATCCATGCGCAGCGACAGGTCCGTGGTCAGCATAGTCGGCACATGCTTTTTCGACTTGTCGAAAGCGTCGGGGACGTCGGCCTTGCCGCTTTTCGCCCGCCATTGCTTGGCGCCGGCCGGGCTCTTTTCCAGCTCCCATTCGTTTTCAAAGAGGTTCTTGAAGAAGAGATTGCTCCATTTGGTCGGCGTCTGCGTCCAGGTGACTTCCGGGCCGCCGGTGATGGCATCGCCCGCCACCCCCGAGCCATGCCGGCTCTTCCAGCCGAGGCCCTGGTCCTCGATCGCGGCGCCTTCCGGTTCCGGGCCGAGCAGCGAGGGATCGCCGGCGCCGTGGGTCTTGCCGAAGGAATGGCCGCCGGCGATCAGCGCGACGGTCTCCTCGTCGTTCATCGCCATGCGAAAGAAGGTTTCGCGGATGTCTTTTGCCGCCGCGATGGGGTCGGGATTTCCGTTCGGGCCTTCCGGATTGACATAGATCAGGCCCATCTGCACCGCGCCGAGCGGATTCTGCAATTCGCGCTCGCCGCTGTAGCGTTCGTCGCCGAGCCAGGTCCCTTCGGGACCCCAGTAGAGCTCTTCCGGCTCCCAGACGTCCTTGCGCCCGCCGGCAAAGCCGAAGGTCTTGAAGCCCATCGATTCGAGCGCGACGTTGCCGGCGAGGATCATCAGGTCGGCCCAGGAAATCTTGCGGCCGTATTTCTGCTTGATCGGCCACAGCAGCCGGCGCGCCTTGTCGAGGTTGGCGTTGTCCGGCCATGAGTTGAGCGGCGCGAAGCGCTGCTGACCGCCGCCGGCGCCGCCGCGGCCGTCGGCGATGCGATAGGTGCCGGCCGCGTGCCAGGCCATGCGGATCATCAGCCCGCCATAGTGGCCGAAGTCGGCGGGCCACCAGCTTTGCGAGTCGGTCATCATCTTGCGCAGGTCGGCGATGACGGCGTTGAGCTTGAGGCTCTTGAATTCCTTTGCGTAGTCGAAGTCCTTGCCCATCGGATCGGACAGCGCGGAGTTGCCGTGCAGGCCGCTCAGGTCAAGCGTGTTCGGCCACCAGTCGCGGTTCGCCGGCCCGCGGATGAACGGGCACTTGCCCGCGTTTTTGTCGTCGGTTTTCGCGTCCATGATTTCCTCCGATTGGCTGCGGTTTTTGTTGCCTGGGGTTTGTTTAGGCGGGCGATGCCATCAGGTCTAATCGTATTGAATGGCGTCATCGATAAGCTTATCTTATTGGCGTGATCACCTTGCGCCAGCTGCGTTATCTCTCCTCGCTCGCGCGTCACCGGCATTTCGGGCGGGCGGCGGCGGACTGTTCGGTAACCCAGCCGGCGCTGTCGATGCAGGTGCGCGAGCTCGAGCGCGAGATCGGCGCCGAGCTGGTCGAACGGCGGCCGGGCGAGATCGCGCTCACCGACACCGGGCTCGACGTTGCCGCGCGCGCCGACGAGATTCTCGCCGCCGCCCGCGACCTCGTCGATTTCGCCCGTCACCGCGATCTGCTCAGCGGCCAGCTCAAGCTCGGCATCATCCCGACGCTCGCGCCCTATATCCTGCCGCGCGCGCTGCCGCTGTTGCAGGCGAAATACCCGCGCCTTCGGCTCGAAGTGCGCGAAACGCAGACCAGGCTGCTCATCGAGGAACTCGCCCGCGGCGAGCTCGATGCGGTCATACTGGCGCTGCCGGCCGAGGGCGCCGATGTCGAGACGAAAACGCTGTTCGACGACGCCTTCCTGCTGGCGGCGCCGGCGAGCGATGCACTGCCGGCGCGCGGCAAGGTCGGCGTTGCCGACGTCGATCAAAGCCGGCTGATCCTGCTCGAAGAAGGGCACTGTCTGCGCGACCAGGCGCTGGCGTTTTGCGCGGCGCCGCGCCGCGATACACCGGCGGGCCTCGGCGCCACCTCGCTTGCCACCGTGATGCAGATGGTGGCGAACGGCTACGGCGTGACGCTGCTGCCGGAAGTCGCGGCGGAGACGGAAGCGCGCGACCGCCGCGTGAAGCTGCTGCGGTTTGCCGCGCCGGAACCGGCACGCAGCATCGGCCTTGCGTGGCGGCGCACCTCGCCGCGCAAGCAGGATTTCGAAGCGCTGGGAAGAATCGTCGTCCAGGCGCTGGGCAAGACGGCTGCGAAAGCGCGCCAGTAATAAAAAGGGCGGCCCGCGCAGGCCGCCCATTCTTCTTCTCGATTGCCGCTGCCGGGCCTGACCCGGCAACCCATCATCGCCGCAAGCGGTGGATCGCTTGCCCGGTGACGGCGCTTCGTTTCACTCCGCAGCGCCGGCGCCGGCGGCAGCCTGCGGCTCGGCCGGCTTGTGCTTGGCTTCGAGATCTTCGCCGGTCGCCTGATCGACCGCCTTCATCGACAGACGCACCTTGCCGCGCTCGTCCATGCCGAGCAGCTTCACCTTCACCTTGTCGCCTTCCTTGACCACGTCGGTGACCTTGTTGACGCGGTGCGGGGCGAGCTGGCTGATGTGCACCAGGCCGTCCTTGGCGCCGAAGAAGTTCACGAAAGCGCCGAAGTCCATCACCTTGACCACGGTTCCGTCGTAGATCGTGCCGGGTTCCGGATCGGAGGCGATCGACTTGATCCATTTGATCGCCGCGGCGATCGAATTGGCGTCGGCCGAGGCGACCTTCACCGAGCCGTCATCCTCGATATTGATCTTGGCGCCGGTCTTCTCGACGATTTCGCGGATCACCTTGCCGCCCGTACCGATCACTTCGCGGATCTTGTCGGTCGGGATCTTGAACATCTCGATGCGCGGGGCGTATTCGCCGAGCTCGGCGCGCGCCGAATTGATCGCCTTCGCCATCTCGCCGAGAATATGCAGGCGGCCATCCTTGGCCTGGCCGAGCGCCACCTTCATGATCTCCTCGGTGATGCCGGCGATCTTGATGTCCATTTGCAGCGAGGTGACGCCGGCTTCGGTGCCGGCCACCTTGAAGTCCATGTCGCCGAGATGATCCTCGTCGCCGAGGATGTCGGACAGCACGGCAAAGCGCTTGTCTTCGAGGATGAGCCCCATGGCGATGCCGGCGGTCGGCCGTTTCAGCGGCACGCCGGCATCCATCAGCGCCAGCGAGGAGCCGCACACCGTCGCCATCGACGACGAGCCGTTCGACTCCATGATCTCCGACACCAGGCGGATGGTGTAGGGGAATTCTTCCGCCTTCGGCAGCAGCGGATGCAGCGCGCGCCAGGCGAGCTTGCCGTGGCCGATTTCGCGCCGCCCCGGCGCGCCGATGCGCCCGGTTTCGCCGACCGAGAAAGGCGGGAAGTTATAGTGCAGCAGGAACGTCTCCTTGTAGGTGCCCTGCAAGGCGTCGATGAACTGCTCGTCCTCGCCGGTGCCCAGCGTCGCCACCACCAGCGCCTGCGTCTCGCCGCGGGTGAACAGCGCCGAACCGTGCGTGCGCGGCAGCACGCCGACTTCCGCCACGATCGGGCGCACGGTCTTGAGATCGCGGCCGTCGATGCGCTTGCTGGTGTCGAGGATGTTCCAGCGCACGATCTTGGCTTCGAGCTCCTTGAACACGCCGGCGACGTGCAGCTTGTTGTAGTCGGGACTGTCGCTGCCGCCGGGGAAGAAGTGGTTCATCACCTTTTCCTTCGCCGCGGCCACGGCGTTCTGCCGTTCCATCTTGGCGGCGATCGAATAGGCGGCGCGCAGATCCTTCTCGACCAGGCCGAGGATTTCCTTCTCCAGCTTGCTGTTGTCCGGCACGGAGAGCTCGCGCGGCTCCTTCGCCGCTTTTTCCGCGAGCTTGATGATCGCGTCGATCACCGGCTGGATGTGGCGGTGACCGAACATCACGGCGCCGAGCATGATTTCCTCGGACAGTTCCTTGGCTTCCGATTCGACCATCAGCACGGCGTCGCCGGTGCCGGCGACGACCAGATCGAGCTGGCTTTCGGCCATCTCGTCGAGCTGCGGATTGAGCACGTATTCGTTGTTGATGAAGCCGACGCGGGCGCCGCCGATCGGGCCCATGAAGGGCGCGCCGGACAGCGTGAGCGCGGCCGAGGCCGCCACCATGGCGACGATGTCCGGATCGTTTTCCAGGTCGTGCGAGAGCACGGTGATGATGATCTGCGTGTCGCAGCGCCAGCCTTCGGCGAACAGCGGGCGGATCGGACGGTCGATCAGGCGGGAGGTGAGCGTGTCCTTTTCGGTCGGCCCGCGCTCGCGCTTGAAATAGCCGCCGGGAATGCGCCCCGCGGCGTAATATTTCTCGGTGTAGTTAACGGTGAGCGGCAGGAAGTCGATGCCTTCCTTCGGCGCCTTGGCCGCGACGACGGTCGCGATCACGGTGGTCTCGCCGTAGGTGGCGAGGACGGCGCCGTCGGCCTGACGCGCTATCCGGCCGGTCTCGAGGGTGAGCTTGCGCCCGCCCCAATCGAGTTCAACTCGATGGATATCGAACATTGCTTTTTTCTCTCATGGTTTTCGGCATGCTCCGAAAGCCATGAGCAAGACGGCAAGAAACTGCAGCGCGTCACGGTGGTGAAGCGAACAGCGTCTGGCGATCCTGCCATGGCGTTTCGAACCTAGCCTTGTCGCGGGGCCGGACCTGTTCCGGGCCCGCTTGTCGCCGGCAGCGCGGATCGCCGCCGGTCAAATAGCGAATGCTCTGCATTCGCTCACGGAACGCGCGGGGCGCTTACGGGCCCGCGCGGCAACAAAATTATCGGCGGATGCCGAGCTTCTCGATCAAAGTCTTGTAGCTGGTCTCGTTGGTGCGCCGCAGATAATCGAGCAGCGTGCGGCGCTGGCTCACCATCTTGAGCAATCCACGGCGGGAATGGTTGTCCTTGACGTGGGTCTTGAAATGCTCGGTGAGGTTATTGATGCGCTCGGACAGGATCGCGACTTGCACTTCAGGCGATCCGGTGTCTCCGGCTTTTTTCGCATAGGTCTTGATCACTTCGGCCTTGCGGCCGGCGGTTACCGACATCGGTCATCCTTTCTTCGACACGGCGCTGCCCACCAGCCCGGTCAGGTTGAATACGCGCTTGGGGACGATTTCACCGCGATCCAGTTCGGCAAGCGCCACCAGGTGGCCGGATGCCGTGGCATAGACTGGTCCGCGCAGATTGGGAGCGTCCCGTCCGCGCAACAAAACGGCTTGGCCTCTTGCGAGCCTCGCCGCATCTGCCCGGCTGACGGCCAGCGCCGGGATGTCGTCCAGCGCGGTCTCGACGGGCAGGAGAGTGTCGGCGAGGCTAGCCTCGCCGGCCGCGGCTCTATGGCACACGGCCTCCAATTGTTCCAGTAAAATCATGGTTTCCGGGCCGAACGGCCCAACCGCGACCCGCCGCAAGGCGCTGACATGGCCAAAACAGCCCAAAGCGCGGCCCAGATCGCGGGCAAGCGAGCGGACATAGGTGCCTTTACCGCATTCGGCGTGCAGGACCGCATGGTCGGGGTCGGGGGTGGCGACCAGCTCCAGGGAGCCGATGTCGACCGCGCGGGCCTCGAGTTCCACCGCCTCGCCGTCGCGGGCGAGATCGTAGGCGCGCTCGCCGGCGATCTTGATGGCGGAGTAGCGCGGCGGCACCTGGCTGATCGTGCCGGTATAGGCCGGCAGCCGCGCGCGGATGGCCTCGGGCGCCGGGCGCGCGTCGCTCGCGGCGATCACGCGGCCCTCGGCGTCATCGGTGTCGCGTTCCTCGCCCCAACGCACGGTGAATTGGTAGAGCTTGCGGCCGTCCATCACGAAGGGGACGGTCTTGGTCGCCTCGCCCAGCGCGACCGGCAGGCAGCCGGAGGCGAGCGGGTCGAGCGTGCCGGCGTGTCCGGCGCGCTTGGCCGAGAACAGGCGCTTGACCACGCTCACCGCATGCGTGGAGGTCATGCCGACCGGCTTGTCGAGCACCAGCCAGCCGTGCACGTCGCGCTTGTCGCGCTTGAATTGTTTTTTTCGGCCGCCTTGGTCATGCCCCGCCGGCGGCGCATCGGTCTGTGGGCGATCGAGGTGATCGACGTCGTTTTCACTCATCTTCGGTCTCGTCGTCGAGATCGCGCTTGACCGCGGGCGAGCGCAGCAGCTTGTCGATGCGTTCGGCTTCGGCGAAACGCTCGTCGACGCGAAAACGGATGTCGGGCGCGAATTTCAGATTGATGCGCTGTGCGATCTCGGCGCGCAGGAATTTCTTGTTGCGTTCGAAGGCGGCGAGCACTTCCTCGGCGTCGCGGCCGGCAAGCGGCATGATGTAGATGGTGGCGAGCCGCAGGTCCGCGGTCATGCGCACTTCCGGCACGGTGATGAGATGGCCCTCGATCACCGGGTCGTGCACGTCGCCGCGCGCCAGCATGTCGGCCACGGCGTGGCGCACCAGTTCGCCGACGCGCAACTGGCGCTGCGAGCCGGCGCCGGGCGCGGTGTCGCGATGCGTTTGCCTGTGTCGTGCCATTACATCCTGCCCGGTCATGCCCGGGCCTGCTCCGGGCATCCATCGTCCTTCGTGCGATTCCGCTTTTTGCGGATGGGTCGCCGGGCTTTTAGCGCAAAGACGCGCTTCGCGCATTTGCCCGGCAATGACGGGTGAATAAGATCGCGCGTGCGAGATTCGGACTCACAGCGAGCGTTGAATCGTCTCCACCCGGTAGCATTCGATCACGTCGCCTTGCCGCATGTCCTGGTAGTTCTCGAAGGCCATGCCGCATTCCATGCCGGCGGAAACTTCCCGCACATCGTCCTTGAAGCGCTTGAGCTGGCTGAGCTTGCCCTCGTGGATGACCACGTTGTCGCGAATGAGCCGCACATTGGCGCCGCGCTCCACGGTGCCGTCGGTGACGCGGCAGCCGGCGACATTGCCGATCTTGGAGACCTTGAAGATTTCGAGGATCTGCGCGTTGCCCAACATAGTCTCGCGCAGCGTCGGCGCCAGCAGGCCCGACATCGTCTTCTTCACGTCGTCGACGAGGTCGTAGATGATGTTGTAGTAGCGGATTTCGATGCCGGCGCGTTCCGCCGCCTCGCGCGCTTCCTTGTTGGCGCGCACGTTGAAGGCGATGATCGGAACGCCGGAGGCTTCCGCCAGCGTCACGTCGCTCTCGGAAATGCCGCCGACGCCGGCATGCAGCACGCGCGCCGCCACCTCCTCGGTGCCGAGCTTTTCCAGCGCGCCGACCACGGCTTCCAGCGAGCCCTGCACGTCGGCCTTGATCACCAGCGGGAATTCCTTGCGGCCGGAGGTCTTGGCCTGCGCCATCATCTGCTCGAGCGAACCGCGCATGCCGGAGGCGCGCGCCACGAGCTTCTCGCGTTTCTGGCGGGCGCGGTAATCGGTGATTTCGCGCGCGCGGGCCTCGTTCTCGACCACCGCCAGGCGGTCGCCGGCGTCGGGCGTGCCGGAAAAGCCGAGCACCTCGACCGGGGTCGAGGGGCCGGCCGTGCCGATCGGCTCGCCGGTGTCGGAGACGAGCGCGCGCACGCGGCCCCATTCGGCGCCGGCCACCACCAGGTCGCCGACCTTGAGGGTGCCGCGCTGCACCAGCACGGTCGCCACCGGGCCACGGCCGCGGTCGAGCTTGGCCTCGATCACGGTGCCTTCGGCCGGACGGTCCGGATTTGCCTTGAGGTCGAGGATTTCGGCTTGCAGGCCGATCATCTCCAGCAGCTTGTCGATGTTGCGTTTCTCTTTGGCGGAAACTTCCACGTCGACCACGTCGCCGCCCATGGATTCGACCTGGATCTCGTGCTGCAACAGGTCGGTGCGCACGCGCTCGGGCTTGGCGTCCGGCTTGTCGATCTTGTTGATGGCTACGATGATCGGCACCTTGGCCGCCTTGGCATGATGGATCGCTTCCACCGTCTGCGGCATCACGCCGTCGTCGGCGGCCACCACCAGAACCACGATGTCGGTGACTTTCGCGCCGCGCGCCCGCATCGCCGTGAAAGCGGCGTGGCCGGGCGTGTCGATGAAGGTGATCCTGGCGCCGGACGGGGCGGTCACCTGATAGGCACCGATGTGCTGCGTGATGCCGCCGGCTTCGCCCGCCGCGACATTGCTCGAGCGGATGGCGTCGAGCAGCGAAGTCTTGCCGTGGTCGACGTGGCCCATGACCGTGACCACCGGCGCCCGCGGCGCGGCCTGGCCCGGATCGTCGGCGACGCCGAACAGGCCTTCTTCGACGTCGGCCTCCGACACGCGGCGTACGGAATGGCCCATTTCCTCGGCGATCAGCTGCGCGGTGTCGGCGTCGATGACGTCGTTGATCTGCAACATCTGGCCCTGCTGCATGAGCAGGCGGATGACGTCGACCGCGCGTTCCGACATGCGGTTCGCGAGGTCGGAAATCGAGATCGCGTCGGGAATGGTGACTTCGCGCACGAGCTTTTCCTTCGGCTCGGCGCTGGCCTGGCCCTTGAGCCGTTGGGTGCGGCGGCGGAACGAGGCGACCGAACGCTCGCGTACTTCGTCGGCGCGCAGCGCGGTGACAAGCGTGAGGCGGCCGCGTTCCTTGGCCGGCGCGCCGCGCGGCGCTGCCGGGCGAGCGGTTGCCGGGCGCGCGGCGCCGGGACGCCGGGCGCGCGGCGCCTCGTCGTCGTCGGCTTCGAGCGCCATGCGGCCGGGGCCCGCCTTTCGCACGTCGTCGTCGCCCAACCGCTTCTTGGCGACCTCGCCGGCCTTGCGCTTGGTTTCCTCGTCGTGCTTGCGCCGCTCTTCCTCGTCGCGCTTGCGCGCATCGGCGGCTTCGCGCTCGGTCTTGTCGACCACTTCGCGCGAGGCTTTGCGGCGCGCTTCTTCCTCGGCGATCTTGCGCTCTTCGGCTTCGCGCACGCGCGAATCGGCGAGCGCGTGCGCGCGCGCGACGCGCTCCTCTTCGGTCAAGGTGCGAAGGACGACGCCGGACGGCTTCGGCGCCTCGGCCGGCGCCGGCGCGGCCTTGGCGGCCGCCGGCTTGCGCGCGGTCTCGACCGCGACCGGCTCGGGCTTTGCCTCGGGTGCGCCGCCGATGGAGCGGCGTTTGACCTTTTCGACCACGACCTGCTTGCTGCGGCCGTGGCTGAAGCTCTGGCGCACCACGCCCGTTTCCGTGCGCGGCTTGAGCGACAGCTTGCCGCTCGAGACACTGAGTTTCTTTTCGCCAGGGTTCTTCGTTTCGCTCATCTACGTATTCTGTCCTCGTGCGCCATCCGTCGGCGCGACCGCGCTAACCAGTTCGGGCGAATCGCCGGTCCGAAAGCGCGCTAAGCGCTTGGCGCGAGCGAGAAAAGTCTCGCTCACCGGTCCGGCAAGCAGGGCTGCATGTACCACATTTGAGCGGTTCAATGCCAAGTCCAATTGGGCGCCGGCAAACAGCTCGATCACCGCGATTCCACCGGCATTTTCCGGCATTTTGCGCTGCAAAGCCGCATCCAGCTTGCGCTTTCCATCGACGCCGGCGTCGCCGGCATGAATGAGCGCCACGAGGTCGTCGCGGCCAATCGCCGCTTCGACCTTGGCAAAGCCGCCGATCGCCTGGGCGGCCTTGCCGGCAATCGCCAGCGCGTCGAGCGCGCTTTGCTCGAGCAGGCGCTCGGTGACGGCGGCGAGGTCGGCGGCGACCCGCACGTTCTGCTTGAAGGCGCGGGCGAATACGTTGCCATTCACCGCCTGTTCGATCGCCGCGCGCGTGCCGGTGATCCACAGTCCGCGGCCCGGCAGCTTGCGCTTGATGTCGGGCACCGTGTGGCTGCCGGGGCCGATGACAAAGCGGACCATGTCGTCCACCGGCTTGAGCGTGCGGGTGAGCGCGCAATGCCGCTGCATCCCGGGCGCGACACGGGTCGCTCCGCGGTCGAGCTCATTGTCCGTCTCAATCGCCAGCATCGCCGGTTTCCGCTCCCTTTAGGCTTGCGGGGTTTCCGCCGGCGCGGCTTCGGCTTCCGGGGCCGGCGGCGGGGCGAGTTCGGCCTCCGTCACCCAGCCGGCCTTGATGCGGGCCTGCATGATCATGGCTTCGGCTTCCTCGCGCGAGACGTCGAGGCCGTCGAGGAACCCGGGCTCGTGCTTGGATTCGCCGTCCTTGCGCTCGGTCCAGCCGGTGAGATCGTCGGTGGCGCAGCCGGCAAGGTCTTCCACCGTCTTCACGCCGTTCTCGCCGAGCGCCACCATGATTTTGGTGGTGACGCCGGGCACGTCCTTGACCGCGTCCTCGACGCCCAGTTCGACGCGCTTGGCGTCGAGCTCGGCCTCCTGCTTGTCGAGATATTCCTTGGCGCGCTCCTGCAATTCGCGCGCGGTGTCGGCGTCGAAGCCCTCGATGCCGGCGATTTCCTTTTCGTCGACCAGCGCCAGTTCCTCGATCGAGCCGAAGCCTTCGGAGGCGAGCAACTGTCCCACGACTTCGTCGAGATTGAGCGCCTCGACGAAAATCTTGGTGCGGCTCTCGAATTCGGCGTGCCGGCGCTCGGATTCCTCTTGCTCGGTGAGGATGTCGATGTCCCAGCCGGTCAGCTGCGAGGCAAGCCGCACGTTTTGTCCGCGCCGGCCGATGGCGAGCGACAATTGCTGGTCGGGCACGACCACCTCGATGCGCTCCTTGTCTTCGTCGAGCACGACCTTGGCCACTTCCGCCGGCGCCAGCGCGTTGACGACGAAGGTGGCGATGTCGGGCGACCACGGGATGATGTCGATCTTTTCGCCCTGCAATTCGTTCACCACCGCCTGCACGCGCGAACCACGCATGCCGACGCAGGCGCCGACCGGGTCAACCGAGGAATCGCGCGAGATCACGGCGATCTTGGCGCGCGAGCCGGGGTCGCGCGCAACCGCCTTCACCTCGACGATGCCGTCGTAGATTTCCGGCACTTCCTGCGCGAACAGCTTCGATGTGAACTGCGGATGCGTGCGCGAGAGGAAAATCTGCGGTCCGCGCGGTTCGCGCCGCACGTCGTAGATGTAGGCGCGGATGCGGTCGCCGTTGCGGAACACCTCGCGCGGCAGCATCTCGTCGCGGCGCACGATGGCCTCGCCGCGGCCGAGATCGACCACCACGTTGCCGTATTCGACGCGCTTGACGATGCCGTTGACGATGTCGCCGATGCGGTCTTTGTATTCGGCGTATTGCCGGTCGCGCTCGGCCTCGCGCACTTTCTGCACGATCACCTGCTTGGCCGACTGCGCGGCGATGCGTCCGTATTCAAGCGGCGGCAAGGGATCGGCGATGGTGTCGCCCACTTGCGCCGCCGGATGGTGTTTGCGCGCGCCTTCCAGCGTGATCTGATTGGACGGATTTTCCACCGCCTCCACCACCAGCATGTGGCGCGTGAGCCGCAGATCGCCGGTCTTCGGCTCGATCTCGGCGTGCACGTCGGTTTCCGCGCCGTAGCGCGACCGCGCCGCCTTGGCGATGGCGTCCTCCATGGCGGCGATGACGATGCCGCGGTCGATCGCCTTCTCGCGGGCCACCGCGTCGGCGATCTGCAACAGTTCGAGCCGGTTGGCGCTCACTGCCATAACTCAGTCTCCTTGGTTGATGGCATCTCCGGCCTGGCCGGATTTATGCCGACGATGTCGTTGTTCTCTGCGGGCCGCTTTCGCTTCACGCTTGGCGGCCTTTTCACGGCGCAGGGCCTGCGTCACCAGTTCGTCGGTGAGCACGAGCCTTGCTTCATTCATTTCGGCGATCGGAAGCAGCACGTCCGCTTCCTCGCCGTCCTTGGCGTCGTCGCGGTGCAGCCGCGCCGCCTCGCCCTCGGTGCCGGCCAACAGTCCGCGAAAGCGCTTGCGGCCGTTGAGCGGAATTCCGGTTTCGATCTTCACCAGATGGCCGGCATAGCGGTCGAAATCGGACTTGCGCACCAGCGGGCGGTCGATGCCGGGCGAGGAAACCTCCAGCCGGTAGGCACGTTCGATCGGATCGGCCATGTCGAACACCGGCGAGAGGGCGCGCGAGATCGCCTCGCAGTCACCGACCATCATGCTGCCGTCCGGCCGCTCCGCCATGATCTGCACGGTGCAGCCGTCGGCGGGCGAAACCTTGACCCGCACCAGGCGGTAACCGAGCGCCTCGATCACCGGCTCGGCGATATTGGCAACGCGCGCCGAGAGCCCCGGCTCGACGATCAGCCGCGGTTCCGTCTCGATCTGGGTGGCGGCTGCAACCGCCTGTCGCGCCTCGCTTGCGGCCATTTTGGTAACAAAAAAGAGCGGGCCCCGGGGGACCCACTCTCAAAACCCGTTCGGTTATGAGGGTGTCTAGAACAAGCTGAAATATAGCGATTTTCCGGGGCCTTGCAAGGGCAAAGCGGGTTTTGCCCGGCTAACCCTTCCTTCAGGATCTACCCTTAAATATGCGTAAAATCTTGGATCGCACGGCGCGTATCCGCCGTTTGTGCAGGTTTTTGCAATGAGCGTACCCGCCTCGCTGCTTCCTGAATTGGAAGAGGTCGTCCAGCACGGCTCGGCGGAAAAGCGTGCGGAAACTCTGCGCCGCATCACCGGCCTGTTTATCGACGGCGCGGTGCATTTCAAGGACGAACACGTCGCGCTGTTCGACGACGTCATCGGCTGCCTGATCGCGGAAATCGAGGGCAAGGCGCTGGCCGAATTGTCGCGCAAGATCGCGCCGGTGCCGAACGCGCCGCACGGCGTGGTGACCAGCCTCGCCAGGAACGACGACATCGCCGTCGCCGGCCCGGTGCTCAAGCAGGCCCGCATCGAGGAGCCCGATCTCAAGCAAATCGCCGAGACCAAGAGTCAGGCGCACCTGCTGGCGATGTCCACGCGTCCCGCGATCAGCGAAGGCCTGTCCGACGTGCTGGTGCAGCGCGGCGACGGCGACGTGGTGCGCAGCGTCGCGACAAATACCAAGGCGCGCCTGTCGGTGAATGCGTTCACCGCGCTGGTCAAGCGCGCCGAACGCGACGGGATGCTGGCGGAAAAGGTCGGCCTGCGCACCGACATTCCCCCGCGCCTGTTCCGCCAATTGGTGGTGCAGGCGAGCGACGTGGTGCAAAAGCGCCTGATGGCGCAGACGCGCCCGGAAACCCAGGCCGAAATCCGCCGCGTGCTGGCGCAGGTGACCGCCGCGGTCGCGGCCAAGGTGGCGCCGCGCAACTACACGACGGCGCTGCCCGCCGTGCAGGCGCTCAACAAGGAGCGCGCGCTCACCGAGGCCGACGTCGTGCGGTTTGCCAAGACCGGCCAGTACGAAGAAACCATCGTCGCTTTGTCCATCATCAGTTCGGTGCCGGTCGAAGTGGTGGACCGGCTGATCAACGGCGAGCGTGCCGATCCGGCGCTGATCCTGGGGCGCGCGGCCGGCTTCGGCTGGCCGACGGTGCGCGAGATCATCAGCGCGCGCCCCGCCGACAAGCCGTCCGATCAGGCGCTCGAAGCCGCGCGCGAGAATTTCGAGCGGCTGACCGCAACCACCGCCCAGCGCGTCGTGCGCTTTTGGCAGGTGCGGCAGGGGACGCCGGAATAGGTTTTCTTTCGCGCCCGCGGCCCGCCGCTAAATCCGCCGAAATATGAAATAGGCCGGAACGCGCCCTTCGCGCTTGGCCTTGGCCTCGTAACGGGTTCCGGGAAATCCGGCCCATGGTTTGCGCCAGTCGCCTGCCGCCTCGGCGGTCCAGACCAAATCCTGCGAGCGCAGCACGCGCGCGAGCACATAGGCGGCGTAATCGGGTATGTCGGTGGCGAAACGCAAATCGCCGCCGGCTTCAAGAATGCGCGCCAGCCGCTGGAGGCTCTCGTCCTGGATGAAGCGGCGCTTCCAGTGCCGCCGCTTCGGCCAGGGATCCGGATAGAGCAGGTCGATGCGCGAGAGCGCCGCGGCGGGCAGCCAGTCGAGGAGTTCGCTGGCATCGCCGTGATGCAGGCGAATGTTTTGCAGCTTGTGCGCCTCGATCGCCGCCAGCGCCTTGGCGACGCCGTTGACGAACGCATCCGAGCCGATGAAGCCGGTACGCGGGTTCGCCTGCGCCTGATCGATGAGGTGCTCGGCGCCGCCGAAGCCGATTTCGAGGCGTATGCGATCGACGCCCTCGAACAGCGCGCGCAGATCAGCGGGCGCCGGTCCGGCGAGGTCGAGGGCGACGCGCGGCAGCAGGGTGCCGAACAGCGCGGCCTGCCGCGGCTTCAACGCGTGACCCTTGCGCCGGCCGAAGAAGGCGCGCTGCGAATCGGATTTGCGGTCGCGGGCCTCTGCCATCGTCATTGCCGGGCTCGACCCGGCAATCCATGAACCATGCGGCGAGCAGAAACGCCGCATGGATGCGCGGGTCAAGCCCGCGCCGGTCGAAAGGCTACCTGACCGCCCGCTTGATGGCGTCGGCGAGGTCGGTCTTTTCCCAGGAAAAGCCGCCGTCCTTGTCGGGGGCGCGGCCGAAATGGCCGTAGGCCGCCGTGCGCCGGTAGATCGGGCGGCTGAGCTTGAGGCTGCGGCGGATATTGGTCGGGCGCAGCGGGAACAGTTCGGGCAACAGTTTTTCCAGTTTGCTCTCCGGCACCTTGCCGGTGCCGTGCGTGTCGACCAAAACCGACATCGGATCGGCGACGCCGATCGCATAGGCGATCTGGATGGTGCAGCGCTCGGCGAGCCCGGCGGCCACGACATTCTTGGCGAGATAACGCGCGGCGTAGGCGGCCGAACGGTCGACCTTGGTCGGGTCCTTGCCGGAGAACGCGCCGCCGCCGTGCGGGGCGTAGCCGCCATAGGTGTCGACGATGATCTTGCGACCGGTGAGGCCGCAGTCGCCGTCGGGACCGCCGATGACGAAGTTCCCGGTGGGATTGACCAGGAAGTCGGACGGGCGCTTGGGCATCCAGCCGTCCGGCAGCGCCGATTCAACCGCGTCCGCGATCATCTCCTTGACCATGCCGGGCGTATATTTCTTGCCGTTGCGGCTCTGCGCCTGGTGCTGCGTCGACACCACCACTTTGGTGCAGCCGACCGGCTTGCCGTTGACGTAGCGCACGGTGACCTGGCTCTTGGCGTCAGGTTGCAGGTCGAACAACTGGCCGGAGCGGCGTTTTTCGGAAAGAACCTTCAGGATCTTGTGCGCGAAATAGATCGGCGCCGGCATGAACGAGTTCTTCTCATAGACTTCGCTTTCCGTGCAGGCGAAGCCGAACATCATGCCCTGGTCGCCGGCGCCTTCGTGCTCCTCGCCCTTCTTGTTTTTCGCATCGACGCCCATGGCGATATCGGGCGACTGGCCGTGCAGCAGCACCTCGATGTCGGCGCCGTAGAAGGAAAAACCGTCCTGGTCGTAACCGATGTCCCTGACCACCTCGCGCGCAATGCGGGCGATCAGCTCGCGGTCGACCACGGCCTTGGCGCCGTGCTTGTGGAAGAACGGGGCCTGGCCGCGGCCTTCGCCGGCGATCACGATCTTGTTGGTGGTGGCGAGCGTCTCGCAGCCGAGACGGGTATTCACCTTGCTGTCGTCGGCGATGCCGAGCTTGACGTCGTTTTCCAGAAACGCGTCAAGCACGGCGTCGGAAATCTGGTCGCAGACCTTGTCGGGATGGCCTTCGGAAACCGATTCACTGGTGAATTGAAAATTGCTGTGCGCCACCGCTGTAACTCCTCCCGTGGCACGGCGTCATGGCCGCGTCATTCAACGGGTGGTTCTTGCAGGTGGCGGTGGACAAGGTCAAGATGCGGGCAACGGTGGGCAGTGGTCCCGGCCCGGTTGGGCGAAACGGGCCTTATTTCATTCCTCGCCGGCGATCTGCTCGACCAGGTCGACGATGCGGCGGCGCAGCTTGCCGCTTTTGATTTTCATGAACGATTTGGTCAGCGACAGGCCGTCGGAGGTGGCGAGGAAATCCGAGACATAGGCGGGCGAAGGCGCTTCGCCCATGCCGGCGGAATGATGGCCGGGCAGATGCGGCGCGCCTTCGAAGAAAAATGAAACCGGCACTTGCAGGATATTGGAAATCTGTTGCAGCCGGCTGGCGCCGATGCGGTTGGTACCTTTTTCGTATTTTTGTACCTGCTGGAAGGTAAGGCCAAGCGCGTCCCCGAGCTTCTCCTGGCTCATGCTCAACATCATCCGACGCATGCGCACGCGCGAACCGACGTGCTTGTCGATCGGATTGGGGGTCTTCTTAGCCATAAAAATCTCCTATGCGGCCATCTGCATTCGTAATGTCATATATACGGTCGCCTTTGCAATCCGCGAATTACCGCTGATCGTTACGCAGCGTTAAAGAGACATAAGAATTATCTCTATTTTTCAATTGTTTTCGTATAATTGACGCTAAGCCCGCACGGCCGGATTCTGCATTGCGATACCATTTTCCGACAACTTGCATCCGGCATCGCGAAACTTCGCAATCCAGAGCTGAGTACTTTGCAATCTAGGGACGCATGCGCCGCCGTGCGACCGCCATCAAGCTTACTACCATAAACAGGACGAACGCGCTGTCGCCAAAGCGCACATAGACCGTCGGCGCGATGGCGCGCGGCAGCGAGGCATCGAGCACGCTTTCGGCGCCGAGCGGCAATGACGCGACGATGCGGCCGACCGGATCGACCACCGCGGAAATTCCGGTATTGGCCGCGCGCACGAGCGGCAATCCTTCGGCGATCGCCAAGACGCGCGCCTGCTGGAAATGCTGGAACGGGCCCGAGCTGATTCCGAACCAGCCGTCATTGGTCACGTTGACAAGCCAGCCCGGCCGTTCGCCGGACGGCACCGCGGCGCCGGGGAAGATCGCCTCGTAGCAGATCAGCGGCAGCACTTTCGGCGCGCCCGGCACGTCCATGGTGCGGCGGCGGTCGCCCGCTAGGAAACCGCCGAGCTGCTTGGTGAGATTGCGCAAGCCCAGCCGTTCGAGAATGCGGCCGAGCGGCAGGTATTCGCCGAACGGCACCAGATGCACCTTGTCGTAGATGGCGCGGATCGAACCGTCCGGGTCGATCACATAGACCGAGTTATAGGCGCGCGGATCGGCGGAACTGGCGCCGGGCGCGGCGCGCACCGCCCCGGTGATCAGCTCGGTCGAGGGTTTCAAGAGGCCGACGATTTCGGCGAGCGCGTCCGGCTCGCGGGTGAGAAAAAACGGAAACGCCGACTCCGGCCAGATCAAAACCGTGAAGTCGTGCACGCCGTTCGATTGCGGACCGGTGGTGCGGTCGGACAGGCGCAGATAGTGCTGCATGACCTCCGCCTTGGCGGCGTAATTGAATTTGTCGTCCTGTTGCAGATTGGGCTGCATGATGCGCAGCTTCACGTTTGGCACGGTTTCGGTCGGATGCTGGGAAAGCCGCACGACGCCAAAGCTCGCGAGCGCCACCAGCAGCAAAATGCCGATCAGCGGAACGCGGCGCGGATGCGGCGTGTCGGCCGCGTCGTCGGCGAGGACGGCAGGACTTGCGCAGATTGCGACGGTGAGAAACGTAAGTCCCCAGACGCCCACGAGCGAAACGCTTTGCGCGAGCGCCAGCGGCTCGGTCAGTGCGTAGCCGAAGGCGTTCCAGGGAAATCCGGAAAGCAGATGACCGCGCAGCCATTCCGCGCCGGTGAGCATGGCGGCGAGCGCCAGCACGCGCAAAGGTCCGCGCACCCAAATGAGCCGCGCCGCGGCGGCGCCCAGGCCGGTATACAGCGCGAGGTAGGCCGGCAGACCCGTGACCGCCACGGGCAAAAGCCAGCCGAAGGTTTTGGCATCGACCAGGAAGGCATAGCCGACCCAGTAAAGCCCGGTGAGGAAATAGCCGAAGCCGAAGCACCAGCCGGCGACAGCCGCCGCCACGGCGCCGCTGCGGCGGCCGGCAGCGGAGCCGTCGACCAGCCAGACCAGCAGCGGAAACGTGAGGAACAGGATCGGCCAGGCATTGACCGGCGCCAGCGCCAGCGCCGAAGCCGCGCCGGCGAGGAAGGCGATTATCGCGCGCCGCCAGCCGGAGGCGAGGACGACGGCATAGGCGATGCGGTTGAACGTCACGGCCGGCGCGCGCTCGCCGGCGCGGCGGCCGTGACGCCGTCTTTTGCCGCCGGCGTCTCGTCGACCGCCAGGGTCGGCGGCGTGGTGCCGGCCAGCACCGCATCCGCCTCGCCGCGCTTGCGCGGTTCGCGCGGTTTTTCGCGCCGCTCCTTGAGCCGGGTGATGCGCACGCGCTTGATGCGGCGCGGATCGGCGTCCAGCACTTCGAATTCGAACAGGCCGGGACCGGGGATCAGTTCCCCGCGCACCGGCAGGCGGCCGGCGCGCGTCACCAGATAGCCGCCGAGCGTATCGACCTCCTTTGCCACTTCGCCCGGATCGAAATCGTTGCCGATGGTGGCGGCCACGTCCTCGAGATGCGCGCGCGCGTCGGCGATGAAGGTTTCATCCGGCTGGCGCACGACATGCGGCGTTTCGTCTTCGTCGTGCTCATCGGCGATCTCGCCCACGATCTGCTCGACGATGTCCTCGATGGAGACAAGGCCGTCGCTGCCGCCATATTCGTCGACCACTAGCGCGAGATGAATGCGCGTCGCCTGCATGCGCGCCAGCAGGTCGATGACGCGCGAGGACGGCGGCACGAACAACATCTCACGCACGATCTTGGTCGCCGACAAGGGCGTCGAAAGGTCGATCGCCTTGAGATCGAGGCCGGCCGCCAGCGGCTTCTTGCGTTTGGCGTTTTTTTCCGGGCTCACCGCGGCCCGCGCGGTCATGAAGGCGATCAGGTCGCGGATGTGCACCATGCCGATCGGATCGTCGAGCGTGTCGTTGTAGACGACCAGGCGCGAATGTCCGGCGCCCTCGAAGGTGCGCACCAGATCGCCGAGCGTGATGTCCTGTTGCACGGCGATGATGTCGGCGCGCGGAATCATGACGTCGCCGACGCGGCGCTCGCGCAGGCCGAGGATATTCTTGAGCATCCGGCTTTCTTCCGGCGAAAAGCCGGATTCGCCGGGGGTCATGGCGTCGAGCGCGTCCTTGAGGTCGGCGCGCGAATTCGGGCGCCAGCCGAACAGCGCGCGGAACATGCGCGCGACCCAGCTTTCGCCGCCCTGGCGCGGCGGCGCAACCGGCACCGGCAGGTTGCGCGGCTCGTAGGGAGCGGCGTCGGGCTGGCTCGCGCTGGTGCTGTCGCTGTCGGGCATGACGGTCGGGACCGGCCTTACTCGCGCGCGCCGTAGGGGTCGGGCATTTTCAGCGTCCGCATGATCTTGCTTTCCAGGCTTTCCATTGCCGCGGCATCAGAATCATTTGCGTGATCGTAGCCGATGAGGTGGAGAAAACCATGCACCGTGAGGTGGGCGAGATGATGCAGAAAAGCCCGTTCCGCTTCGGCGCATTCGCGGTCGAGCGTCTCATAGGCGATGACAATGTCGCCGAGAAACGGCGCGGCGGCCGATTTGGCGGCCGGAAACGACAATACGTTGGTCGGCTTGTCGAAGCCGCGCCAGTCGCGATTGAGCTTGCGCATCGCGGCATCGTCGGTAAGCACGACGCTCACCCCGCCGCCGCGCGCGGCGTTCGCCGCGGCGGTGGCGATGGCGTCGCGCACGGTCTGGCCCGCGAGCGGCTGCGCCTGCCACAATGGCGAGGCGACCGCGATGTCGATTTCCGGCGCCGCCCGGCGCCGGCCAGGCGCCGATGTCATTTCCCGTCCTCGCGCGCGGACTTGCGGTCGTAGGCTTCCACGATGCGCGCCACGAGTTCGTGGCGGATCACGTCCTCATGGGTGAAGGCGACGTGGCCGACGCCATCGATGCCGTCGAGCAGCCGCACCGCTTCGGCGAGGCCCGAGGTCTGGCCGCTCGGCAGGTCGACCTGGCTCGGATCGCCGGTGACGATCATGCGGCTGTTCTCGCCGAGCCGGGTGAGGAACATCTTCATCTGCATCGAGGTGGTGTTCTGCGCCTCGTCGAGAATGACGGCCGCGTTCGACAGCGTGCGTCCGCGCATGAACGCCAAGGGTGCGATCTCGATTTCGCCGGCCTGGAGCGCGCGTTCGACGATGCGGGCGTCCATCAGGTCGAACAATGCGTCGTAGATCGGACGCAGGTAAGGATCGACCTTTTCGCGCATATCGCCGGGCAGGAACCCGAGCCTTTCGCCGGCTTCGACCGCCGGGCGCGACAGGATGATGCGGTCGACTTCCTTGCGCTCGAACATCTGGATGGCTTGCGCGACCGCGAGCCAGGTCTTGCCCGTGCCGGCCGGGCCGGTGCCGAACACCAGATGATGGCGTTTGAGCGCGCGGATATAGGCGTCCTGGGCGGCGGTGCGCGCGCGCACCGGGCGCTTGCGCAAATTGATTTCCTCGAAAGCCGGCCGCGCGCTCGCCGGGTCGTAGTCGAAAAGCGAGCCTTGCGCGATCGCCTGCCGGATGGCGCCTTCAACGTCGCCCTGACTCAATTCGTGGCCGCGCTTGATGTGTTCGTACAGCCCTTCCAGCACGCGGCGGGCCTGCTCGCAGGCGCCGCGCGAACCGTCGATGGTGACGTGATTGCCGCGCTGTTCCGCCACCACGCCAAGCCGGCGCTCGAGCAAGGCGAGATTTTGCCCGTATTGTCCGAATAGCACGGAGGCGAGGCGATTGTCCTCGAAGGCGAGCACGGTCTGCGTGGTGGCAGTTTCCTCGGAAGCTGCGGCCGGCGGGATCGCGGGATCCGGGGTGCGCAAGGTTGTTTCAGGCTCCTGCTGCGGCAAGTTGCGGCGCACCGGATGGTTCGTCCAGCGCGCCGAACAGCGTGTTGCTGCCGATTTTGGTAATGGCGACGTCCACCAGCGATCCGATGGCCGAGCGCGGCGCCTCGACCTGCACCGCTTGACCATAGGGGGTGCGGCCGACCAACTGCCCGGCCCGCTTTCCGGGCTTCTCCAGCAGCACTTCGATCGTGCTGCCGGCGAATTGCCCATTGAACGCCTGCCAGCGGCGGTTGATTGCGGCTTGCAGCCTTTGCAGGCGTTCGGCCTTATCAGCCGGCGGCACCTGATCAGGCATGTCGGCGGCCGGGGTGCCCGGGCGCGCCGAATACATGAATGAATAGGCGGTGGCAAAACCGGCCTGGTCGACGAGCGAAAGGGTCTGGCGGAAATCCTCTTCCGTTTCCCCGGGAAAGCCGACGATGAAGTCAGAGGTCAGCGCGATGTCGGGGCGCGCCGCGCGCAGGCGCGCGATGACGTCCAGATAATCGGCGCGCGTATGCCGGCGGTTCATAGCCGCCAGCACGCGATCGCTGCCGGACTGCACCGGCAGATGCACGTAAGGCATCAGCGCCGGCAGATCGCCATGCGCGGCGATCAGCTCGTCATTCATGTCGCACGGATGGCTGGTGGTATAGCGCAGGCGCAGGATGCCGGGCACCCGGCTGAGGCGGCGCAGCAGTTTGCCGAGCGTCGCCGCCCTGCCGTCTTCGCCGTCGCCGTGATAGGCGTTGACGTTCTGCCCGATCAGCGTCACCTCGCGCACGCCGGCCTCGGCCAGCCGCTCGACCTCGGCGACGATTTTCGCGACCGGGCGGGAGACCTCGGCGCCGCGCGTATAGGGCACCACGCAAAACGTGCAGAACTTGTCGCAGCCTTCCTGCACGGTGACGAAAGAAGAAACCCCGCGCCTGGCGATGGCGTCGGGACGCGGCGCGGCCAGCGCGTCGAACTTGTCGTCGACGGGAAATTCGGTATCGACGATTTTTTCGCCCGCTTGCGCCCGCGCGATCAGGCCGGGCAACAGGTGATAGTTCTGCGAGCCGACCACCAGATCGACGGCGCTCGCGCGGCGCACGATCTCGTTCCCCTCCGCCTGTGCGACGCAGCCGGCGACCGCGATCGTCACGCGGCGACCCTGGCGCGCGGCTTCCTCTTTCAGCACGCGCATGCGGCCGATCTCGGAATAGACCTTTTCCGCCGCCTTTTCGCGGATGTTGCAGGTGTTGAGGATGATGAGGTCGGCCTCGGCGGCGTCCGCGGTTTCGCTGAAACCGGCCGGCGCCAAAGTGTCCGCCATACGATGCGAATCGTAGACGTTCATCTGGCAGCCGAAGGACTTGACGTGGACTTTGCGGGATCTGCTCATGCCGCTCGCGTTTGAACCTGGGGGCCAATTTAGCCTGTCCAGGCCCGTTTTGTCCCTTCTATCTATAGTGCTGATTTTACATGATTTTCAAGGCCGCTCGGGCGCGGCGAAAGCGGCCTGCCGCGCAGCGCCGTGGCGTTGAGCGCGCGCACCGCGCCCTCCAGCGATTTGGTCATCGCCTTGCGGTCGGCGGCGGCGTCGGCGGCAAACGGCTCGCCGTAGCTCACCACGGCGTCGACCGCGCCCCGCGCGAGGAAAGTCTTCAGGTGCGGGATGAAATCGAGATCGCCGTACCAGGCGACCAGGGGCCGGTGTTGCCGGCCCATCGGGATCCCCTGCTGGCCGGTATAGCCGATCGACATCGGCTGGATGAGGAATTTGCCTTCGCCTTGCGCGCCGACCTCATTGATCGCGCCGAACAAGGCGGAGCGGAACGGTAGCACGCGGTTGCCATCACTGGACGTGCCTTCCGCAAACAGCACCACCGAGGTGCCGTCGCGCAGCCGCTTGACGATCTCGCCGACCGCCTGGCTTGCCTGCCGGCGGCGTTGGCGGTCGACGAACACCGTGCGTTGCAGGCGCGCAGTGACGCCGACTAGGAGCCAGCTTGCGACCTCGCGCTTGGCGACAAAAGCGACCGGAACGATCGAACCGATCACCAGGATATCGGCCCAGGAGACGTGGTTCGACACGAACAAAACGGCGCGGTCATGCCCGGGCTCGCCGACGACGCGCACGCGGATGCGCAACAGCCGGCACAACACCCGGTAATAATGGGTGGCGATGAAGCCCCAACCGGGCAAATGCATTTTGCCGAGCAGCCACTGGATCGAAATCAGCAGCGGCGTCATGGTGAAAAAGAATGAGACGAACATCACCGTGCGCAGCATCGGCATCGATCCGGCCGGCGCGGCGAGGGCAGGGATTGGGGTCCGCGCGAGGGCATAGTCTTGGCGCCTGTTTCTTCCCGGCTTCTTAGCGTCTATTTCTTGCCGCCATCAAGCGGCACGGACATCCGCGCTCAGGCGAGATCGCGGCGCAGCACCAGGGCGGCGACTGGCTTGCCGCCGGCGGCCGGATAGTAATTGGGCCGGCGCGAAACCTCGCGAAATCCGGCTCGGTGGTAAAGTCGGATCGCGGAGACATTATGTTCGTCGACTTCGAGAAACACCGTGCGCGCGCCGAGGCCGGCGAGCCGGCGCAAATGCAGCGTGAGTAGCTTGCGCGCCAGTCCGCGGCCGCGCCACCCGCGCGCGACCGCGACCGAAAGAATTTCCGTCTCGTCGGCGGCCTGCCGCGACATGATGAAACCGGCCATTGCCGGTCCGCCCATGGCGCGATGGGCGACGACCCGGCGATCGGCGAGCAGGCCCTCGACTTCCTGCTCGCTCCAGCCGCGGGCGAACGAGACCGCATGCAGCGCGGCGATGGCGGCGGCGTCGCGGCCTGCCGCTTCCGACAATATCGGATCGGCGCGGCTGAAAATTCTCGAGAGGAAGCCCATTATCGTCGCGCCAGTTGCGCCGCGTTTTGCGGCTGCGCGTCGGGCGCGCGCAGGTAAAGCGGCTTCGGCGGCGCGCCGGTATCCGCCGCGGCGGCGCCGAGCCGCGCCACCCAATCGATGTCGGGTGCGCGCCGCGCGTCGATGAGGCTCGGCGGACGTTCGCCGGCCGGCCAGGCCGCCGCGAGCATCCCCGCCGCCGTGCCGGTCAGCCGCGGCACACCGGTTGCCGCCGCGCGCAGTGCCTCGCGCAGCGGCACCAGGCGCGGCGCCACGATGGTGCGTCCGCCCGGTCCGAACACCTGCAAGTAGACGTGATCGTGGCGGGCATCGATCGCGGCGACCACCGGCAGCGTGTCGTCGGCCGCGATCAACGGCGCGGCGAAGGCGGCGAGCGTCGACAGGCCGACCGCGGGCTTGCCGGCGGCGAGCGCAATTCCGCGCGCGGCGGCGATGCCGACGCGCAGGCCGGTGAAACTGCCGGGCCCGGTGGTGACCGCGACGCGGTCGAGCGCGGCAAAATCGAGGCTCGCGCGTTCGAGCACGCGCGCGATCAGCGGCATCAGGGCTTCGGCATGGCCGCGCGACATGGCGATCGACTCATGCACGCCATTCTCCGGCGCCGCGGTGTCGAGCACGGCGGCCGAGCAGGCCTCGAGCGCGGTATCGATGGCGAGGATGCGCATCGGCGATATTTAGCACTGTTCCGCCGTCCCCGCGCAGGCGCGGGCGCGTAACCACCGGATTTTCGACAGGCCGCGGCGTAGCGGCGTCCCGGCGCGGCGCAGGCGCGTCCGGCCCGGACGGCGACAGTCAGACCGGCCGCACTTCGGTGACGTCGGGCACGAAGTGGCGCAGCAGATTCTGGATGCCGTGCTGCAAGGTCGCGGTCGACGACGGGCAGCCGGCGCAGGCGCCCTTCATGGCGAGATAGACGACGCCTTGCTTGTAACCCTTGAAGGTGATGTCGCCGCCGTCGCCAGCCACCGCCGGGCGCACGCGGGTCTCGATCAGGTCCTTGATGACGGCGACGGTCTCGGCATCGGCGGCATCGAAGAATTCATCGCCCGCCGGGGCCGGCTCCGCGCCAGCCGCGAGCAGCGGCGCGCCGCTCATGAAATGCTCCATGATGGCGCCGAGCACGGCCGGCTTGATCTGCTGCCAGTCGCCGGCGGTCTTGGTGATCGAGATGAAATCGGAGCCGAAAAATACGCCGCCGACATTGGCAATCTCGAACAGCCGCGCGGCCAGCGGCGATTGGCTGGCGGCGTCCTTGCTCGCCATGTCGAGCGTGCCGGAGGCGAGCACTTCGCGCCCGGGCAGGAATTTCAGCGTCGCCGGATTGGGCGTCGCTTCGGTCTGGATGAACATCGGCGTCCTCCTTGCGGGTTCAAGGCCCGTGGATGGCGGGGAATATAGCCCATAAATGGCGCTTGCCGCGCGGCAGGTCAACCGCCAGGTTGCCGACAATTAGCGCTACGACATCGCGTCCAGATCGTCGTCGCTCAAGTGCCCCGGCACCAGCGCCACCGGGATCGGGAAGGCGCCGGCGGTTTTGGCGAGGCTGGAGACCAGCGGTCCCGGGCCTTCCTTGGCGGTGCCGGCGGCCAGCACCAGAATGCCGATATCGGCGTCTTCGTCGATCAGCTTGACGATCTCCTCCGGCGGATCGCCCTCGCGGATCACGCGGTCCGGGGTGATGCGGGCGATTTGTTTGGCGCGCGCGGCATATTTGTCGAGCGCGGCGTTGGCCGCTTCCATCGCTTCGGCTTTCATGATGTCGGCGACGCCGAGCCATTGCTGGTTGCGGTCGCCGGTATCGATCACGCGCAGCATGACGAGTTGCGACTTGGTGCGCCCGGCGCGTTTGGCCGCCCAGAACACCGCGCGGTCGCATTCCTCGGTGTCGTCGATGACCACGAGATATTTGCGCTTGTGGCCCTTCTCGAAGCTGCGGCGCTTGGTGCTCATGGCGGAATGGTGGCATGGCGCCCGCCGCGCCGACAAGCGGCCTCGCCCGGGGCATGGTGCGGCGCAAGGAACTTCTAGGGCCGGCGCACGAAGCCGACGATGTCCTTGACCGCTTTCATGGTTTCCGCCGCGAGCTGTTGCGCGCGCGCGGAACCGTCGGCCAGCACGGAATCGATATAGGCCGGATCCTGCATCAGTCGCTTCGTCTCCGCGCCGATCGGGCCGAGCCTGGCGACCGCGAGGTCGGCGAGCGCGGTCTTGAAGGCGGAGAATTGCCCGCCGCCGAATTCGCTCAATACATTCGCCTTGCTGACGCCTTTCAGCGCGGCGTAGATGCCGACCAGATTGTCGGCCTCCGGCCGCGGTTCGAGACCTTTTTCCTCGCTCGGCAGCGGCTCCGGATCGGTCTTCGCCTTGCGGATTTTCTGCGCGATGGCGTCGGCGTCGTCGGTGAGGTTGATGCGCGAATAGTCGGAGGCCTCCGACTTCGACATTTTCTTGGAGCCGTCGCGCAGCGACATCACCCGTGTCGCCGGGCCCTGGATCAGCGGCTCGGGCAGCGGGAAAAACATGTCGCCGAAGCCGCGCGCGCCGATCGAACCGGCGAAGTCGTTGTTGAATTTCTGAGCGATGTCGCGCGCGAGCTCGACGTGCTGCTTCTGGTCCTCGCCCACGGGCACGTGCGTCGCGCGATAGACGAGAATGTCGGCGGCCATCAGGTTCGGATAAACGTAGAGGCCGACGGAAGCGTTCTCGCGGTCTTTGCCCACCTTCTCCTTGAACTGGGTCATGCGGTTGAGCCAGCCGATGCGGGCTACGCAATTGAACACCCAGGCAAGCTCGGCGTGCTCGGCGACCTGGCTCTGGTTGAAAATGATGTTCTTCTTCGGGTCGATGCCGCAGGCGATGTAGGCTGCGGTCACCTCGCGCGTCGCCTTGGGCAACTCGGCGGGGTCCTGCCATACGGTGATCGCGTGCAGGTCGACCACGCAATAAATGCAGTCGAACCGCTCCTGTAGCGCGACGAATTTGACGATGGCGCCGAGATAATTGCCGAGATGCAGGTTGCCGGTCGGCTGCACGCCGGAAAACACCCGCTCCTTGAACGCCATGGCCTCGCTCCGGAATTGTGCTGGGCCACATCGCATGACCCCGTTTGGCGCGCAACCCCTGTCGCGGCCGCGGCAAGGGCCGCCCCGCGCGGGACGGCAATGTTAAAGGCCGCGCCGTTCCGTGATATGAGGAGGACGGATGGGCGCGAATCTCGCGGGGCGGCGGACGGCTGGTGGGATTTTGATGGGCAAGGACGAGCTGATCATCCAGTTGGTGAAAGTGGCGCTCGGCATCCTGATCGGGGGCTACTTTCTCTGGTGGAGTCTGGAAGTCCTGAAAAGGCTTCCTCCCCCGCACTAGACCGCGCGATCGGCCGGCGTTGCCAGCGCGCCGGTCGCCGCTATAGTGCGCGGCCGCTCGCGATCTCGCCTGACGTTTTCATTCGAGGACCCCATGACCGCCCCCCGCTACGATGTCATCGGCATTGGCAACGCCATCGTCGACGTGATCGCCCGCGCCGAGGACGATTTCCTGGTCGCGCACGGCATGCATAAGGGCACCATGGCACTCATCGACGAGGCGCGCGCCGAGAAGATTTATCAGGCGATGGGCCCGGCGGTGGAAGTTTCGGGAGGCTCGGCCGCCAATACGATCGTCGGCGTCGCGAGCTTCGGCGGCCGCGCCGCTTTCGTCGGCAAGGTCAAGGACGACGATCTCGGCCGCGTCTTCGCCCACGACATCCGCGCCGCGCGCGTGGCGTTCGACACCGGACCGGCGAGCGGCGGACCCTCGACCGCGCGCTGCTACATCATGGTGACGCCGGACGGCGAGCGCACGATGAATACCTTTCTCGGCGCCGCGCAGGATCTCAAGCCCGCCGACATCGACGACGGCAAGGTCGCCAGCGCCGCGCTCGTCTATCTCGAAGGCTATCTGTGGGACCCGCCGCAGGCCAAGGAGGCCTTCGTCAAGGCGGCTGCGATCGCGCACAAAGCCGGGCGGCGGGTGGCCTTGACGCTGTCGGACGCATTCTGCGTCGACCGCTATCGCGCGGAATTCCACGACCTGATCCGCAAGGGCACCGTGGACATCGTTTTCGCCAACGAGCGCGAGTTGCACAGTTTGTATGAAACCGCCGACTTCGACACCGCGGTCAAGGCGCTGCGCCAGGACGCGAGGCTCGCGGTGATCACGCGCAGCGAGAAAGGCTGCGTGGTGGTAACCCGCAAGGAGGTCGAGGCGGTGCAGGCGATGCCGATCGAGCAGGTCGTCGACGTCACCGGCGCCGGCGACCTGTTTGCCGCCGGTTTCCTGGTCGGGCTCGCGCGCGGCAAGGACCATCGCACCGCCGCCCGGCTCGGCGCGCTCGCCGCCGCCGAAGTGATCCAGCATATCGGCGCGCGGCCGGCGGTGTCGCTCAAGGCGCTTGCGGCCGAAAACGGCCTGCCGGTCTAGCCGGGCGCGATTGGTAACCGATTGGTAACCAAACGTGGTTAGCGATTGGTGAACAACCGATCGCGAGGATTTCCCATGCAAGCCGTCCCAGGACCCGATGGCGCGCCCGATCCGGCGCCCGCCAGCAGCGGATTGCCGCATGTCGAGTCGCCGCCACTGTCGCCGGGCGCGGAAATACCTGCGGCCACGGAACAGTCGGCGGCGCCGGCAATCGAGCCGATCGCGTTTGGCGCAGCGAGCGGTGAACCCGTCAGCGCGCCGGCCGCTTGGCCGCGCTTGATTCTGCCGCGCCTGGTTTTGCGCCCGCGCCACAAGCGCTATGCGCTGCTTGCGGCAACCGTCGCCGTCGCGGCGGCGTTCGGCGCGCTCGCCGGCACGCTCGCCAGCGGCCGATCGGTAGCGCCCATGCAACCGGGCGCCGCCGCGCTGGAAGAGAACAAGGCGATGGTGCAGTCGATCGCGCGGCTCGCCAAGGAAATCACCACGCTGAAGGCAAGCCTCGATCAGGCCAACAAGGCCGCGCACAGCCAGATCGTAAAAAATTCCGAGCGGCTCGATCGCGCGGCTGCGGACCTTACCGGCTCGATCTCGGCGCCGGCGACGATCGCGTCGCAGGCCGCAACGCCGTTGCCGCCGCCGCGGCCCGCACCGCGCCTGGCGGCGGCCGATCCCGTGCCGCCGGCGCGCGTGCCGATCGTTTCCGGCTGGACCATCCGCGATGCCCGCGGCGGCTATGTCTATGTGGAAAATCGCGGCGATATCTATCGCGTCGAGCCCGGCGCGCCGTTGCCCGGCCTCGGCCCCGTGCAGGCGATCAAGCAGCAGGACGGACGCTGGCTGGTGGTAACGCCGCGCGGCATCATCGTGTCGCTGCGCGATCGCCGCCATTTCGAGGATTTCTAGCGGTCGCCCGCACCGCGAATCAGAACGCGTGCCCGCCGGATAGCGCATTTCATTTGTGCGTGAGGCGAGTAGCCCGCCGGCCAAAACCGTGTCAGATTCCCCGTGCCGGTCCGGTGGTGGCGATGGCATGCGTGACGTTTGGCTGAGCATTTTCGCGGCGGCTCTGGGCGTCCTCGCCGCGGCGGGTGTGGCATCTGCGCAAGGCGCCGCGCCGCCGGCGGCAAAACCTGAAATGACCGCGAGCTGCCCGGGGCTGGTGTCGAACCGCGCGCCGTTTGCGATCCCGGCCGCGTTCCGCCTTGCCGCGCTCGCGCCCGATCAGGTGCGCATCAGCTATATCGGCCACTCGACCTTCCTGCTGGAAAGCCCGCAGCTCGTCCGCATCGCCACCGATTACAATGACTACGTCAAGCCGCCGGTCGTGCCCGACATCGCGACCATGAACCACGCGCACACGACGCACTACACCGACAATCCCGATCCCGGCATCAAATACGTCCTGCGCGGCTGGGCGGGGGATGAAAGGCCGGCGCGCATCGACATGACCTACAAGGACGTGCGCGTGCGCAACGTGCCGACCAATATTCGCACCTGGGACGGCGGCACCGAGCGGCACGGCAACTCGATCTTCATCTTCGAGATCGCCAATCTGTGCATCGCCCATCTCGGCCACCTGCATCATACGCTGACGCAGCAGCAGCTCAATGAAATCGGCCGCATCGACGTCGTGATGGTGCCGGTTGACGGCAACATGACGCTCGATCTCGACGGCATGGTCGAGGTGCTGCACGCGCTAAAGGCGCCGCTGATGATCCCCATGCATTATTTCAGCGCTTATACGCTCGAGCGTTTCCTGTCGCGTGTGCGCCAGGATTGGGAGGTGGAGATCGCCGAAGTACCCTCCACCCTGGTTTCCAAGAGCAGCCTGCCGACTAAGCCGAAAGTTCTGGTGCTGCCCGGCCACTGAGCCGAGACATTATAGCGCACCGCGTTATCAACAATTTGTGAAACGCGAATGCTTGGGTTCGCGCCGCGCGGCGCTGAATTATCAACAGGCGCGGTTGACCTTGCGGAACCAATGCTTAGTTGTCGCGTTCAGGGTGCTGCACAATAAAAGTCGGTACGAGGTTTTTCGCATGATGCAAACCTGGAGCAGCTGGCGGCGATTTCCCGATGCGCAGAGCGGCGAGCATGTCGAGGCGCCGATCGGTCCGGGCGTGTATGAGGTCCGCCACAGCATGACCGGGCGGCTATTGGCCTTCGGCCATGCCGGCAACGTTGCGAACGCGCTCTCCGATTTGAAGCTCAATGGCGGCGGCAGCCCGCTGACGCGGCTTTTCCGCCGGCAGCCGCTGATGTCGCGCGTCGCCGACTATGAATACCGCACCTGCGCGGCGGCCAGCCGCGCCGACGCCAAGATCACCGCGCAACGGCTGATGGGCCTGCGGCAGACCGCCTGGCGCCGGCGCATGGATCTCGGTTGGGCTGCCCGCCACCCGGGCTGAAGGCAATCCGGAAATTATACGTCGCGGCCGGCGTCATGCCGGCCGTTTCATTTGTGCGGCCGCCGCCGGCTTCCGCTGGGTCGCGAACTCCGTATAGAGTGCCGCCACCTCAACGGACCGCCGAGCCATGCCTTACGCCACCACATCCGACCGCCTGCGGCTTTACTACGAAGAAGTGGGGAGGGGGACGCCGGTCCTGTTCGTGCATGAATTCGCCGGCGACCACCGCAGCTGGGAGCCGCAGCTGCGCGAATTCGGCAAGCGCTATCGCGCCATCGCCTATGCCTTTCGCGGTTATACGCCGTCCGACGTGCCGGCCGATCCCGCGGCCTACAGCTACTTGCATGTGATGCGCGACGCCGTCGCCGTGCTCGATCATCTCAGGATAGAAACCGCGCATATCGTTGGCCTGTCGATGGGCGGCTACACCGCGTTGCAGGTCGCGCTCAATCACCCGGCGCGCGTGCGCTCGCTGACGCTCGCCGGCACCGGCTCCGGGAGCGAGCGCTGGTATACCGAGACGTTTCACAAGAATTCGCGCGCATTGGGCGATGAGTTCGAACGCGAAGGCTCAGCGGCGGTGGCCGCGACCTACGGCAATGGCCCCGGCCGCGTGCCGTTCGCCGTCAAGGATGCGCGCGGCTTTGCCGAGTTTGCCCGGCATCTCGCCGGGCACGACGCGCAAGGCTCGGCGCACATGTCGCGTGGCTTCCAGGGCGCACGGCCCTCGCTTTACGACTTCGAAAATGAAATCTGGAAATTGAAGACACCGACGCTGATCGTGGTCGGCGACGAAGACGACCGCTGCATTGAGCCGAGCCTGTTCCTCAAACAGACCATCGCCGCCTCCGGCCTCGCCATCCTGCCGAAGACCGGGCATGTGGTGAACCTGGAGGAACCCGATTTGTTCAACCGGCTGGTCGGCGATTTTCTTGTGCGCGTCGATGCCGGCCGCTGGGGCCCGCGGGATCCGCGCTCGCTGTCGCCGAAATCGGTTCGCGAAGCATGGAACCCCGGCGGCACCAACCCCATTTAATCGTGGCGAAACCGAAAACGGGAGCCGCCAATGCTGAAATGGGCCGTTGTCTTTCTGCTGATTGCCATTGTCGCCGGCATCTTGGGGTTCACCGGCGTCGCGCAGGCCTCGGCCACCATCGCGCAATGGCTGTTCGGCATTTTCCTGCTGCTCTTCATCGGCGCGCTGGTCATCGGCCTGGCCATCGGCGCCAAGCTGATGGGCTAGACGTCGACGCTCGCCGCCAGCGCGTTGTCCTGGATGAACTGCCGGCGCGGCTCGACCAGGTCGCCCATGAGTTGGTCGAACAGCACGTTGGCCTCGTCCACTTCCTTGATGCGGACTTGCAGCAGCGAGCGCACATTGGTGTCGAGCGTCGTTTCCCACAATTGCTCGGGGTTCATTTCGCCGAGGCCTTTGTAGCGCTGCATGGCGATACCCTTGCGTCCGGCGGCGGTCACCGCCTCGAACAGGCCAACCGGCCCGTGGATCGCCGTCGTCTCATCCTTGCGCCGCAGCATGGCCGGCGGAGTCGGGCGCGGATAAATCTGCTGCAGTGTGGCGGCGAATTCGTCGAGCTTGCGCGCGTCGGCGGAACCGAGCAGAGCCTGGTCGATGATCGCGACTTCCTTGACGCCGCGCACGGTGCGCTCGAAATGGAAGCCGTTCTCGTCGAATGAACTCTTCCAGCCGCGCTCGGTTTCTTCCTCCAGGGCGTCCAGCCGCTTGGCGATGTAGTCGGCGGCCGCCGACCCGGTCTTGACGTCGTCGGTCACCTGCGGCGTCAGCACGCCGGCGATCGCCGCCTGCTCGATCACCTTGCGGTTATAGCGGCTATGCAGGCCGTTGAGGATATTGCGGATGAGGCGCGCCTCCTCGACCAACGTGCGCAGGTCTTCGCCGCTGCGCTCCTCGCCGGAGGCGAGCCGCAGCACGGAATCCTCAAGCCCGGTCGAGATCAGGTAGTCCTCCAGCGCGCGCTCGTCCTTGAGATATTGCTCGGACTTGCCGCGCGAAACCTTGTACAGCGGCGGCTGCGCGATGAAGATGTGGCCGCGCTTGATCAGCTCTTCCATCTGCCGAAAAAAGAAGGTGAGCAGCAGCGTGCGGATGTGGCTGCCGTCGACGTCGGCGTCGGTCATGATGATGATCTTGTGGTAGCGCAGCTTGTCGACGTTGAACTCGTCGCGGCCGATGCCGGTGCCGAGCGCGGTGATCAAGGTGCCGATTTCCTGGCTCGAAAGCATCTTGTCGAAGCGCGCGCGCTCCACGTTGAGGATCTTGCCGCGCAGCGGCAGCACCGCCTGGAATTCGCGGTTGCGGCCCTGCTTGGCCGAGCCGCCGGCCGAATCGCCCTCGACGATGAACAGCTCGGATTTCGCTGGATCGCGTTCCTGGCAATCGGCGAGCTTGCCGGGCAGCGAGGAGACGTCGAGCGCGCCCTTGCGGCGGGTCAATTCGCGCGCCTTGCGCGCGGCCTCGCGCGCGGCGGCGGCTTCCACGACCTTGCCGACGATGACGCGCGCTTCGGCCGGGTGAATCTCGAACCAGTCCTGCAGCGCCTGGTTGATCACGTTCTCCACCACCGGGCGCACTTCGGAGGAAACCAGCTTGTCCTTGGTCTGCGAGGAGAATTTCGGGTCCGGCACCTTGCAGGACAGCACCGCGGTCAAGCCTTCGCGGCAATCGTCGCCGGTAAGCGCGACTTTTTCCTTGCGCGTCGTGCCGATGGTTTCGGCGTATTGCGTGATCTGGCGGGTGAGCGCGCCGCGGAAGCCGGCGAGATGGGTGCCGCCGTCGCGCTGCGGGATGTTGTTGGTGAAGCAGAGCACGCTTTCGTGGTAGCCGTCGTTCCACCACAGCGCGCTTTCCACCGTGATGCCGTCGCGCTCGGCCTTGATCATGATCGGATTGGGGATGAGCGGCGTCTTGTTGCGGTCGAGGTATTTCACGAAAGCCTCGACGCCGCCCTCGTATTTCATCTCCTCGCGCTTCTCGACCGCGTGCCGCATGTCGGAAAGCGCGATCATGACGCCGGAATTAAGGAACGCGAGTTCGCGCAGGCGATGTTCGAGCGTGGCGAAATCGAACTCGACCATGGTGAAAGTTTTGGTCGACGGCAGGAAGGTCACTTCCGTTCCGCGCTTGTCAAGCGCGACGCCAATGACCTCGAGCGGCTTCACCGCGACGCCGTCGCGGAATTCCATGAAGTGCTCTTTGCCTTCGCGCCAGATGGTGAGCTTGAGCCAGCTCGACAGCGCGTTGACCACCGAGACGCCGACCCCGTGCAGGCCGCCGGACACCTTGTAGGAATTCTGGTCGAATTTTCCGCCGGCGTGCAGCTGGGTCATGATGACCTCGGCCGCGGAAATGCCCTCGCCCTTGTGGATGTCGGTCGGGATGCCGCGGCCGTTGTCGCGCACCGTCACCGAGCCGTCCGGGTTGAGGACGACCAGTACCTCGTTGGCAAAGCCGGCGAGCGCCTCGTCGATGGCGTTGTCCACCACCTCATAGACCATGTGGTGCAGGCCCGAGCCGTCGTCGGTGTCGCCGATATACATCCCCGGCCGCTTGCGCACGGCGTCGAGGCCTTTGAGGACCTTGATCGATTCTGCGCCGTAGTCGCCATAGTCGGATGGGATATTTCGGGCTGGTTCAGCCATCGGCAGCACCCTCAAAACGGGCGGTAAAATGAGTCGGAATCAGTGTTTGGTGTGACACGAAATCCGGGCTCCGTACAGAGCAAAGTCATTGCAGTTAATATGTTGATTCAAAATGATTTTTTAAAGGCGCGCCGGTCGAAAAATTGACGCTTTTTTTGCTCCGTGCGCCGCCCGATTCGCGGCTTTTGTCAACGCGTTGCGGCAGCACTTTTTTGCGCGCCATCGAACCGCCATGACCGGCGCGGACAAGCCGTCCGTCCTATCCCCGATGGTGCCTTTGCGACGAAGCACTTGGTGGCGAACCATTTGCCGCTTAAGCATGTGCGTACCCGCCTAACGCGAATCTGACTGCCATGCGTTGGTTCACGCCCCAGTTTGAAGTTCCGCATCGGCTGCGCGCGATCGTGCGCGCCCGTGAATCGAGCGTGATCGTGCTGGCGCTGGTGGCGGGCGCCATGGCCGGATTGGTGGTCGCCGCCATGGGCGACGCGGTCGCGCTCATGCATCTGACTTTTTTCGGACTCGATCCCGGCGAGCGGCTGTCGGGGCGGGTTTCGCTCAACCCGATCTACGCCTTTCTCACGCCCTGCCTCGGCGGGCTGTTGTTTGGCCTGGCCACCGCTTACGTCACCCGCCGGCGCGGCACCGAGGTCGACCCGGTCGAAGCCAATGCGCTGCACGGCGGCCGCATGTCGCTGCGCGGCAGCCTGATCGTGGCGGCGCAGACCGTGTGGTCGAGCGGGGTCGGGGCTTCGGTCGGCCTGGAAGCCGGCTACACCCAGCTCGCCAGCGGCATCGCCTCCAAGATCGGCCAGGCCTTCCGCCTGCGCCGGTCGGACATGCGCGTGCTGGTTGGCTGCGGCGCCGCCGGCGCCATTGCGGGGGCCTTCGGCGCGCCGCTGGGAGGCGCCTTCTACGGCTTCGAGTTGATCATCGGCAGCTACTCGATCGCTTCGCTCGCCCCGGTCGGTATGGCCGCGCTCGTCGGCTATTTGACCGCGCAGACTTTCGTGCCTGACCGCCTCGGCATCGAAACCGGCGTCGTCTCCAGCCTCGCCGTGCACGACGTGGTCATTGCCGGCGGCGTCGGTCTGCTGGCCGCCATTTTCGGCATCGGGCTGATGCGCGGCGTCGCCGCCTGCGAGACGTTGTTCTCGCGGCTGCGCGTGCGGCCGGCACTGCGGCCGTTTGTCGGCGGCGCGCTGGTCGGTCTGCTGGCCATGGTGTCGCCGCAGGTGATGTCGTCCGGCCACGGCGCGCTGCATTTGACCGGCATTTTCAAACTGCCGCTCGCTACCATCGCGCTTATTTTTGTGCTCAAGGCGCTGGCCTCGATCGTATCGCTCGGCACCGGGTTCCGCGGCGGCCTGTTTTTCGCCTCGCTGCTGCTCGGCGCGCTGGGCGGGCAACTGTTCGCGGTCGGCCTCAACGCGGTCTATCCGGCGCTGCACGCCGACACCGACGCCTATGCCATCATCGGCATGGGCGCGCTGTCGGTCTCGGTGATCGGCGGGCCGCTGACCATGACCTTCATCGCGCTGGAGACCACCGGCGACCTGTGGCTAACCACGGCGGTGCTCATCGCGGTGATCGTTTCCATGCAGGTGACGCGCGAATTCTTCGGCTATTCCTTCACCACCTGGCGCTTCCACTTGCGCGGCGAGACCATCCGCAGCGCCGCCGATGTCGGCTGGATCCGCGATCTGACGGTCGGGCAGATGATGCGCTCGGATGTGCGCACCACGCCGGTGGAGACGCCGATCTCGGCCTTTCGCGAAGCCTTTCCGCTCGGCTCGACCAACCAGGTGATCGCGGTGGACGAGGACGGCAGCTACGCTGGCATGGTGATCGTGGCCGAAGCGCATGCCGCGGACCTGGCGGCGAGCGCCTCGGCGCGCGATATCCTGCACCACGCCGATCACATGCTGCTGCCGCAACTCACGGCGCAGGAAGCCATCGCGGCGTTCGACCGCAACGAGGCCGAGGCGCTGGCGGTGGTCGATTCGGCCGAGAGCCGGCAGGTCGTCGGCCTGCTCAGCGAAGCGCATGCGTTGCGCCGCTATTCCGACGCGTCGGAACGGCAACGGCGCGAGCTGCTCGGCGAGGTCTAGCCGAACGGGCGCCGCCTCACGCGCGCGGTTGCGCCGTGCCGGGACGCACCTCGAACACCTGCGCGCGGCCGACGATGTCGCCGAACGCGGCCGGATCGGCGCCGGTCATCCAGACCTGGGCGCCGAGATTGCTCAGCGCGTCGTAGAGCGCGGCGCGCCGGGTGGGATCGAGATGGGCGACGATCTCGTCGAGCAAAAGCAATGGCGCAAAGCCGGTCATTTCCTTGATCAGCGCGGCATGCGCGAGCACCAGGCGGATCAGCAGCGCCTTCTGCTCGCCGGTGGAGGCTTCCGCCGCCGCGATGCCCTTGCCGGCGTGGGTCACGGCGAGGTCGGACAAATGCGGGCCGTCGAGCGTGCGGCCGGCGGCTGCGTCGCGGGCGCGCGCCTCCTTGAGCACGGCGCGGTAGCGGTCCTCGATCTCGATTGCGCTGTGGAGGGGCAACAGCTTCTCCATCCAGCCGACGAGCGCGATCTCGGCATCGGGAAACCCGGGGGCTTTATCGCGTGCGGCGGTGAGCGCGCCGGCAAGCCGGCTCACCGTCTCCGCGCGCGCGGCCGCCACCGCCACCGCGATCTCGGCGGTCTCGTGCTCGACCGCGTCGAGCCAGTGGGAATCGCTGGATTTCTCTTCCAGTAGCCGGTTGCGCGAGCGCAAGGAACGCTCGAGCGCGGCGACGCGGCCGGAGTGTTGCGCATCGACCGCGAGCACCAGCCGATCGACAAATCTACGTCGCTCGGAGGCCGGCCCGTTGAACAGCGGGTCCATCGCCGGCACCAGCCACACCACGCGCAGGTGGTCGGCAAAACCCGCCGCCGAGGGCACGGGTTCGCGGTCGATCCGGCATTTGCGCGCGGTGCCGGAGTCCTCACCCGCCGACGGATCGATGCCGGTGCCGAGCGTGGCGAGGCCGAGCATGCCCTCGATCTCGGCGGCCACCGCCCAGCCGCCATCGCCTTCGGCAAAGGCCAGTTCCTCCATGGTGGCGCGGCGCAAGCCGCGGCCCGGCATCAGCAGCGAAATGGCTTCGATCAGGTTGGTCTTGCCGGCGCCGTTGGCCCCGGTCAGCACCACGGGTCCGGCCGCATCGAGCGTCAGCGTAGCGGCGTGATAGCTGCGGAAATTGGCGAGCGTCAGGCGGCGGATGAAGGCGGAGGTCATCGGCGAGCCTTACCACCCGCGCCGGCGCAGCGGGAGATCAAACCCGCATCGGCATCAGCACGTAGAGCGCGCCCTTGGCGTTCTTGTCCTGGATCAGCGTCGGCGAACCGGGGTCGGCGAGCTTGAGCACGGCCACTTCGCCTTCGATCTGCGCGGCGATATCGAGCAGGTAGCGGGAATTGAAACCGATATCGAGCGGATCGGATTGGTATTCGACCTCGATCTCTTCGGTGGCACTGCCGGAATCCGGGTTGGTGACCGATAGCACCAGCCGGCCGCCGGTGATCGACAGCTTGACCGCGCGACCGCGCTCGCTCGAAACGGTGGAGACGCGATCGACCGCGGCCTCGAAATCCTTCTTGTCGACGACGAGGCTCTTGTCGTTATTGGCGGGGATCACGCGGCCATAGTCGGGGAATGTGCCGTCGATCAGCTTTGAGGTGAGCACCACCTCGCCGATCGAGAAGCGGATCTTTCCGGCCGAGACTTCGATCGTCACCTCCCCTTCGCCGGTTTCGATCAGCCGCTGCACCTCGCCCACGGTCTTGCGCGGCACAATGATGCCGGGCATTCCGGCGGCGCCCTTCGGCAAGGGCAGCTCGACTTGCGCCAGGCGGTGCCCGTCGGTCGCCACCGCCCGCAGCGTCGCGGATTTGGCGGTGCCTGCCGTATGCAGGTAGATGCCGTTTAGATAGTAGCGGGTCTCTTCCGTCGAGATGGCGAACTGGGTCTTGTCGATCAGCCGCTTGAGATCGCCCGCCTCGAGCGTGAACTTGTGCGTCATGTCGCCGGCGGCAAGATCGGGAAAATCGCTCTCCGGCAACGTTTGCAGCGTGAAGCGCGAACGGCCGGCGCGCAGCGACAGCACGGCGCGGTCGCCGGAGCCCTCGATGACGATCTGCGCGCCTTCCGGCAGCTTGCGCACGATCTCGTAGAACATGTGCGCGGGCACAGTGGTGCCGCCGCCCGGCGATACTTCGGCGGCGACGCTGTCGGTGACTTCAAGATCGAGATCGGTCGCCTTCATGCTGAGCTTGCCCTTGTCGGCCTTGATCAGCACGTTGGCGAGAATCGGAATGGTATTGCGCCGCTCGACCACGCGGTGCACGTGGCCCAGCGACTTCAGGAGTTCGGCGCGTTCGACAGTCACTTTCATGGGAAACCCGCTTCGGCGCCGTAAAAATCGGCCTGGACGTCAGGCGCGGCACCCAGCCGGCGGCTCGCGGAATGCGAGGCCGGGTTGGAAAAGGTGGCGAATATGAGGGATTTAGGCAAGGGCGCGTTTTTGCTCCCCGGTCATATCCCCAGGGCGTCCACAGCTCGCCAGGGCGTCCAAAGGCCCGCGCGTCCCCTCGGGCAGCCCCGGCGCGCTGGGAGAGAGGCAACTACTCCTGAAGCTGGCGCTTGAGAATCTCGATTTCCTCGGCCAAGGCCATGTCGTTGCCAACCAGGCCCTCGATCTTGCGCACCGCATGCAGGACGGTGGTGTGGTCGCGGCCGCCGAACCTGCGGCCGATCTCGGGCAAGGACCTGAGCGTGAGCGTTTTCGCTAGATACATCGCCACCTGCCGTGGGCGCACCACATTGGCGGTGCGCCGCGACGACAACAGGTCGGAGCGGCTGACATTGTATTGGCGCGCCACCACCCGCTGGATGTCCTCGATCTTGACGCGCTTTGGCTCCTGCGGGCGGATCAGGTCGCGCACCTCGCGCTCGGCCATTTCCAGCGTCACGGCATGGCCGGTGAGCTTGTTATGGGCCAAGAGACGGTTGAGCGCGCCTTCAAGGTCGCGGCCGTTATGGGTGACGGTCTTGGCGATGTAGGAGAGCACCGGCAGCGGCACGTCGAAGCTCGGGTGGTGCGCGCGCGCCGCCATGACGCGGGATTTGAGGATTTCCAGGCGCAGTTCCTCGCCGAGCGGGCCCATTTCCACCACCAACCCGCCGGCGAGCCGCGACCGTACCCGGTCGTCGAGGCTTTCGAGATCCGAGGGCGGGCGGTCGGAGGCGATCACCACCTGCCTGCCGGCGTCGATTAACGCATTGAGGGTGTGGCAGAATTCGGCTTGGGTCGATTTGCCCTGGAGGAATTGCAGGTCGTCGATCACCAGTACGCCGATGCCGCGCAGCGCCTCCTTGAAGGCAAGCGCCGTTTGCGTGCGCAGCGCCGAAACGAAGCCGTACATGAATTTCTCGGCGGTGAGATAGAGCACCTTGCGCTCGCCGATGGAGTTGCCGGTCCAGGTGACGGCTTGCAGCAGATGGGTTTTGCCCAGACCCACCCCGGCGTGGATATAAAGGGGATTGAACATGACCGCGTCGCCGCGCCGCGCAGCGGCCACCTGTCTGGCGGCGGCCTGCGCCAGCGTATTGGAGCGGCCGACCACGAAAGTCTCGAAAGTGAGCCGTGCGTCGAGCGGCGAGCCGCCGAGCGCCTCGTGCCCGGCGCCGTCGGCGGCCGAATGCACCCGCCCATGACCCCCGCCATTGAGGCGGCCGCCCTCGTCGGCCGACGTTTCGAGGTCGGCCTTCGGCTTGACGATCGCCGAGCGCAATACCGCCGAACGTACAATCAGTTCGATGCGCACCACCTGCGACTGTTCCGTCTGCCAGCAGGCGAGCACGCGTTCGGCATAATGCGACTGGATCCAGCTTTTGAGGAACCGGGTCGGCACCGAGAGCCGCACGGTTCCCTCCTCGATCGTCTCGAGGTCCATGCGCGCAAACCAGCTCGAATAGACGTCGTCGCCGACTTCGGCGCGCAGACGCCCTTTCACCCGTGACCAGCCATCCTGATCCGCGTTCGACATTTTCTTGTTTCTCGATCCGATTGAACGGTTGAACGGACTAAGGTTGCTCGGCCTGACGGCATGGAACCGTCAACGCGGCGGACAGGGGACGCAACAACACTCACTCGATGACGATGTCTTTCGGAGGGTTTCGGGTCGCCCGGGCTCTGGCCGGGCAGCGCGACATCGGCGCCGGTCGAGGCTGCTGCGCGTCAGCCCGCGGGCGGCGGGGTCGCGCAGGCAACCCAGGCGGGACGAGCGACAGCGGGCCGTGAATCCACATTGGACGACGCGCAACCAGTGGACCCGGTCCCGTTCGCCGAATTTCGTCCCGCTGCTGTCATTGAGACCCCCCTCAAATTGCCCCACCGGTTTTCGTCCGGTTGCCTGCCTCACGTCCGCCCCGCGGGCGCCCGCGCAAGTCTTGCTATGACCGAAGTCCAGAGTGCATCGCGCAAGTTTTATCCGCGGCTTCCACCGGCTCGGTCGATGCTCGCGGGCAAATAAAGACCACTCTCACCCACCAGTGAGCGCGGAACGAAACCTTTTACTGATGTCGCTCGGGAACGCCGAGCGCGCCTTGCAAAAATACACAAGCGTTCCCGGCCCGCAATGCTATTTACCAATCCGCGCACTGGGCGCGATGAAATTGCCTCGTCGCCGGACCGTCAGGTTGTTAACGAATTGGAGAGCAAGGTGTTGATCGCTCGTACGTAATTTCGAAAGGAAAAAAGTTTTTCAGGCGCGCCGCGGCGCTTGGTTTTTTTAAACGACGCTACACGCGAAAAATGCCGGTGAAATATGCATTTTGTGGTCCTTGCCTTGCCGTGGCCCGTAAGTCGTTCTCACGGCGAAAAAATTTTTGATCGAAAATGCAAGGTAGCCCTTGCGCGATCGGCAAAAGAAATTCGCTGCCGGCGCGCGGCGCCGCGCTTCCCGTCCAGCAATCATGTGACGGACACACTCACGTGACGCCGCGATGAAGTTTTTAGTATGAAGACGCGTTTGCCCGCCGCGCGCGACGCCACACGTCGCCGTTCGAGTAAATTCCATGGAATTTGAGCATAAATTTTTCCGGCGCGCCGGCCGGGGGGCGGCGTTTATTTGGCGAGCTTGGCAATTCGATGCGCGAGGCGCGACACTTTGCGGCTCGCATTGTTCTTATGCACGACGCCACGCTGCGCTGCACGCATGATGACCGGCTCGGCGTCCTTGAACGCCGCCAAAGCCGCATTGCGGTCGCCCGAGGCAATTGCTTCCTCGATTTTGCGCACCGAATTGCGCAGCACCGAGCGGCGCGCCTTGTTGACGACGGTCCGGCGCGCGATCTTGCGCGTGGCTTTGCGGGCGGACTTGGTGTTGGCCATGAGCCTCTCGTTCACAATGGACGTTTTGCGGCGGAACTTCCGCCCCAGCGATTGATCGAAACGATCGATCTTTGCAAGAAAGCGTGGCGGCAAGTTGCCTCGCCGCCACGGGCGAGGCTTATAGTAAGGCCCCGTGCGGGCGTCAACGCCGGAAAAACCTCAAGTCAGGCAACGCGTTTAGCCCGTAACGCGTCATGGCCGGCAAGCACGGTGGCGCGGTCGGCGGCGGAAAACGCGGCCAGCGGCGGCTTGACGCGCGCGAGCGCCGCGTCGCCATGGATATGCGCGAGCAGCGCCTTGACGCCCGAGACGAGCGGCTTGCCATCGAACAGCTTGCGGATGGCGACGGCGGCCTCGAGCGCGGCGTGGTCGCCGGCGCGCCAGGCGCGCGCGCAAAGGTCGGCATTGAGGTTGGCGGTGGCCGAGATGCAGCCGGCGAAAGCGCCGCCGCGCGCCTCGATGAGCACGGCCTCGGTCGAGGGAAACACCGCAAAGTCCGGTGAAATCGCCGCGGCCGAACGCGCATAGGCCATGTCACCGGACGAATCTTTCAAGCCGACGATGCGGGACGGATAGGATTGCAGCAGCCGCTTCACCAGCCCGACGTGCCACGGCAGTCCCGACTGCGCCGGAAAATGGTAGAGGTATATTGGTATTGGCCGCTGCGTGGTCGCTTTGACCAGCGTATCGATATAGGCGACCAGCCCGTCGTCGGGCACGCCCTTGTAGTAGAATGGCGGCAGCACCAGCGCGCCGGCAAAGCCGAGTTCGGCGCCATGGCGGGTGAGGGCGACCGCGTCCGAGATCGCGGCGGCGCCGGTGCCGACCATCAGGCGTTCGAGCGGCAGGCCTTGCGCCTTGTAAGCGCTCATCACGGCCATGCGCTCCTCGCGCGAGAACGAGGTGGCCTCGCCGGTGGTGCCGAGCACGTTGAGGCCGTCGCAGCCGTTGTCGAGCAAATAGCGCGCGAGCTTGACCGCCCGTTTGAGGTCGGGCGCGCCGGTCTCCTCGACCGGCGTGGCAACGGCGGCGATCACGCCGGACAGGGTTTTACTCACGCTTTTTCTCCCGGTAATGCGTTATCCGCTCACATTATAAGCCGCCAGCGCCGCCATATTGACGAGCTGATTGTCCTTGGCGCCGAGCTGCACGATCTGCACTGGCCGGTCTAGACCGACCAACAGCGGGCCGATCACGGTGGCGCCGCCCAGTTCCTGCAACATCTTGGTGGAAATCGACGCCGAATGAAACGCCGGCATCACCAACACATTGGCCGGCCCGGACAGCCGGCAGAACGGGTAGGGCGCCATCAGCCCCGGGTTGAGCGCCACATCGGCGGCCATTTCGCCGTCATATTCGAAATCGACGCGCTTGCTGTCGAGGATGCGCACCGCCTCGATAACGCGCGCCGACCGCTCGCCCTGCGGATGGCCGAAGGTGGAGAAGGCGAGCAGCGCCAGCCGCGGCTCATAGCCGAGCCGGCGCGCCACGCCCGCCGCTTCGATGGCGATTTCGGCGATCTCATGCGCCTCCGGCATTTCGGTGACCGCCGTGTCGGCCACCACCACCGTGCGCCCGCGCGCCACCACCAGCGACACGCCGATCACCCGGTGCCCGGGCTTGGGATCAATGACATTGCGCACGTCCTCGAGCGCGACCGAGAAATTACGCGTCACGCCGGTCACCATGGCATCGGCGTCGCCGAGCGCCACCATGCAGGCGGCGAAGTAGTTGCGGTCGGTGTTCACCAGCCGCTGGCAGTCACGCAACAGGTAGCCGCGCCGTTGCAGGCGCTCATACAAGTGGTTGAGATAGACCGTATTGCGGGTTGAAACCCGGGCATTGATGATCTCGATGCCTTCGCTGAGCTCGATGCCGGCTTCCCCGGCGGAGGCCCGCACGCGGTCCTCGCGGCCGACCAGGAGCGCCGTGCCCAGCCCCTGATGCACGAAACTCGCGGCCGCGCGGATCACCTGTTCTTCCTCGCCCTCGGCGAACACCACGCGCTTGGGCTGACGGCGCAGCCGCGCATAGACCTGCACCAGGGTTCCGGCGATCGGATCGCGCCGCGCGTTGAGCTGATGGCGGTAGGCGTCCATGTCGACGATCGGCTTGCGGGCGACGCCGGTATCCATCGCCGCCTTCGCCACCGCCGGCGGCACCGCCGAGATCAGCCGCGGATCGAATGGGACCGGGATGATGTAGTCGGGTCCGAATTTCGGCCGCGCGCCATAGGCGGCGGCGACTTCGTCGGGCACGTCCTCGCGCGCGAGATCGGCAAGCGCGCGCGCGGCGGCGATCTTCATCTCCATATTGATGGCGGAGGCGCGCACGTCGAGTGCGCCGCGAAAGATATAGGGGAAACCGAGCACGTTATTGACCTGGTTCGGGTAATCGGAGCGCCCGGTCGCCATGATGGCGTCGTCGCGCACTTCGGCGACCTCCTCGACGGTGATTTCCGGATCGGGATTGGCCATGGCGAAGATGATCGGCTTGTCGGCCATCGACTTGACCATCTCCTTGGTCACCGCCCCCTTGGCGGAAAGGCCGTAGAATACGTCGGCGCCCTCCAATGCCTCGGCCAGTGTGCGCGCCGAGGTCTTGACCGCATAGCCCGATTTCCACTGGTTCATGCCGTCGGTGCGCCCCTGATAGATCACGCCCTTGGTGTCGCAGAGGATCAGATTGTGCGGTGTAAAGCCGATGGCCTTGAGCAGTTCAAGACAGGCGATGCCCGCCGCACCCGCCCCGTTGCACACGAGCTTGGTGCTCTTGATGTCGCGCCCGGTGAGATCGAGCGCGTTGATCAGTCCGGCCGCCGAGATGATCGCGGTGCCGTGCTGGTCGTCATGGAACACCGGAATGTCGAGCAATTCGCGCAGCCGCTGCTCGATGATGAAGCATTCCGGCGCCTTGATGTCTTCGAGATTGATGCCGCCCCAGCCGGCGCCGAGGTAGCGCACGCAGTTGATGAACTGGTCGGGGTCTTCGGTCGAGACTTCCAGATCGATGGAGTCGATGTCGGCAAAGCGCTTGAACAGCACCGCCTTGCCTTCCATTACCGGCTTTGCCGCCAGCGGCCCGCGGTTGCCCAGGCCCAATATGGCGGTGCCGTTGGTGATGACGGCGACGAAATTGCCCTTGACGGTGTAGTCGTAGGCCCGGCTCGGGTCCTCGGCGATGGCGAGCACCGGCACCGCCACGCCCGGCGAATAGGCGAGCGAAAGGTCGCGCTGGGTCGCCATCGGTTTGGTGGCGATGACTTCCAGCTTGCCGGGCCGGCCGACGCTGTGGAATTGCAGGGCTTCTTGGTCGGTAAAAGTCGGCCGGCTGCGGCCGGGGCGTTTGGCGGGCATTTCTACTCCATGACACAACCGGTACGGCCCGGCGGAGGGGGACGTTAGCGGTATCTGCGACAAAAGCTCAAGGGAAGGCGGGGGCCGGGGGCGGCGGTTGAACCGGGCCGCGTCGCGCGCTAATCGGTAGCGCAAGCCAAGGCAAAAGACCCCCGCCCATGATCCGCTTTCTCTTCCGTTTCCTCGGTCTGATCGCGCTCGCCGCCGCCTTTATCCTGGTGATCTACGACGGCACCAAGTCGATCGCCGGCAACGCCCTTTCGCTCACCACCGTGCGGGCGCTGTGGGAGCTGATCAATGCGGCCAGCCTGGCGCGGCTCAAACCTATGATCGAGCCCCATGTCGGTGGTCTGTTGTGGGATCCGGCGATGGTGACCGTTCTGGCGGCGCCGGCCTGGAGCGTGCTTGGCCTTATCGGCATTCTGTTCATGCTGCTCGGGCGCAAGAAGAAGCCGTTGATCGGCTATGCGCGGTGAGCGCTAACGTCCGCGTGAACGCCGCCGGCGGCGCCTTGGCCTAGTCGTGATCGGCGCCCGCGTTTCGCAACGGCGTCCGCAGGCTTATATTGCGCTCAACGATTGAGGGAGAACCAAACCATGTTCGGCTTCAAGAAGATTGCCATGCCCACGGCGGCGCAGGCGTTGCCCGGGCGCGACCACGCCATCCGCACCGCGCCGACGCATTTCGTCAACCATCACGCGCTCAAAGGGCCTTATCCGGAGGGCTCGCAAAAGGCGATATTCGGCCTCGGCTGCTTCTGGGGCGCCGAGAAGAAGTTCTGGGAACTGGGTGATGGCGTCTACGTCACCGCCGTCGGCTATGCCGGCGGCGTGACGCCGAACCCGATCTATGAGGAGGTCTGCTCCGGCCGCACCGGCCACAATGAAGCGGTGCTGGTAGTCTACGATCCGAAAAATATCTCCTATGACACCCTGCTTAGGACATTCTGGGAGAGCCACGACCCGACGCAGGGCATGCGCCAAGGCAACGATGTCGGCACGCAATATCGCTCCGGCATCTACACCTTCACGCCCGAGCAGAAGAAGGCGGCGGAGGCGTCGAGGGCGATGTACCAGGCCGAGCTCGACAAGAAACGCTATGGCGCCATTACCACTGAGATCCTCGATGCCCCCGAATTCTATTTTGCCGAGGACTATCATCAGCAATATCTCGCCAAGAATCCGCACGGCTATTGCGGGCTGGGCGGCACAGGTGTCGCGTGCCCGATCGGCACCGGCGCCAAGCTGACGCAGGCGGCCGGCGCCTGACGTTTTGATGCTGAACCAAATTGGCAGCGGGCGCCCTTTTGGGGCGCCCGTTCCTTTTCGGAACCGCGGCAAAAAATGCGGCGGTGACAGGCGGTTATCGCAGCGCGCCAGCGGTGAGGGTTTGTTAACCATATAAAGCGTTAATCGGGCTTAATCAGTTTTCACCCGGTGCGGATTCGCTTGATGCGGGGAGCCCGCTTTTTGTTGCCGATCGTGGCCGTTCTTGCGGCCACGGCTTTTGCGCGAGCGCAACAGGCCTATGTGATCGATCCGGCGACCGGCCGGCCGGTGCCCGTCGTCATGCAGCAGCCGTATGCGCCGCCGCAATATGCCCCGCCGGCCGATCCGCAGTTCGATCAGCGGCCTCCGCCCGAAAGCGGCCGCGGATTTTTCAATGCACGGCAAGGCGCGCCGCCGATTTATGCGCAGCAACCCCCACCTCAGCTCTACGCGCAGGAGCCTGCCTACGTGCAACCGCTGCCGCCGCAGGTCTATGCTCAGCAGCCTGTGCAGCAGTTTTACGCGCCGCGGCCACCGCAACAGCCTTACGTCTTGCAGTACACGCCGCCGCAAAGCGCGCCGCCGCAATATGCCGCCCCACAATATGTCGTTCCACAATATACCGCCCCGCAATACGTCGTGCCCTATGGCGGCGGCCCCTATGCCGCGGCGCCTTACGGCTATGCCTCGGCGTCGCCTTACGAACAGCCTTACACGCTCGATGCTGGCGACAAGTTGCGCGTGGTCGTGTTCGGCCAGGACGGGATTTCCAATTCCTACATCGTCGACGCCGGCGGCAATGTGAACCTGCCGCTCATCGGCAGCGTGCCGGCGCGCGGCGCCACCACCCAGCAATTGTCGCAACTGATCGCCGAGCGCCTCAAACAGGGTTACGTGCGCGAGCCGCACGTGTCGGTCGAGGTCGAAACCTACCGGCCCTTCTTCATCCTCGGCGAGGTGACCAATCCCGGCCAATACCCTTACGTCGCCGACATGTCGGTGGAAAAAGCCATCGCCATTGCCGGCGGATTTTCCCCGCGAGCGAGCAAGGGCAATGTCGAACTGACCCGCAGCGCCCCCGGCCAGTCGTTCAAGAGCAGCGTGCCGCTCACATATCCTCTGCGCCCGGGCGATACCGTGGTGGTCAAGGAGCGGTGGTTCTAGGCCACCCGCGCGCCGCACATTCAACCGTTAGACCGGGCCTGTCCGATCGCCGGGCCAAAGCGCACAAGCCAAGGCGCACGCTAAGGTCCGGTGACGGCGTCGTGCGAGGTTACTTCTTCATGTGCTTGCCGAGAAACTCTTGCGTGCGGTTCCAGGCAAGTGCGGCGGCGTCCTTGTTGTAGCTTGCGCGCTCATCGCAATAGAAGCCGTGCGCGGCGTTCGGATAGACATAGGTTTCCGCCTGCGGCTGTTTCTTCTTGATCTCGTCCACCGTGCTCATCGGAATGCCTTCGTCCTTTTCGCCGAAGTGCATCTGCAACGGACATTTCGGCTTCTCATCGGCGAACTTGCCGATCATGCCGCCGTAATAGGCGACCGCCGCCGACAATCCCGGAACGCGGCAGGCGGCGAGGAAGGCTGCGGTGCCGCCCATGCAGAAGCCGATGACGCCGAGCGGGCCGACACCCTTGAGATCGGATTGCGCGGCGGCGATATCGTGCATCATGTGGTCCCAGTTGAGATTGCCCAGATAGCTGCGGGCGTTGGCGATTTCGTCGGGCGTATAGCCGCATTCGAAGTCGCGCACGAAACGGTCGAACACCGCCGGCGCCACCGCGACATAGCCGAGCGCGGCAAGCCGATCGCAGACCGCGCGGATGTGGTGGTTGACGCCGAAAATCTCCTGCACCACGACCAGCCCGCCCTTGGCCGCGCCTGCCGGATCGGCGCGATAGGCGCCGAGCGAATGTTTGTCGCTGGTGGTGAGTTTGAACTGCTTACCCAAGAAAACCTCCCTCTCTTTCAATTGATGCAAAACACGAAAAAGTCCGCCGCCCGCGGCGCTTTTAGCACGGCGGGCGGTGGGCGAACCAGCACGGGGGCAAGGCTCGCTCAGCGCGCGGCCTTTTCCTGCCGCGGATGCAGAATGAGCTTCTGCACCCGCCAATTCAGCAGTTCCGCGACATAGATCGTGTTCTCGGACGGACAGGCGATTTCGTGCACCCAGCCGAATTGTTTGAGCTGCTTGCCCGATCGGCCGAGTACGCCCAGCACCTTGCCGTCCAGGCTGAGCTTGTAGACACGGCCGGGATAGGCGTCGGACGTGTAGAGCACCTGATGCGGCGGCGGCGTGATGCATAGCGTCCACGGCGAACCCGGCGCCAGCGTCAGCACCTTCTGGTAGGTCTGCAAAGTGGGCTTGTTGCCGATTGCCGGCCGCGCGCTGTCGTCGAACGGGACGTCGATCTTGATGATGCGCAGGAATTTGCCGTTGCTGTCGAATACCTGGATGCGGCCATTGCCGCGGTCGGCAACGTAGATGTTACCCTCGGCATCGGCGGCGATGCTGTGCGGGGTGTTGAACTCGCCCGGCTTGTTGCCGCGCTCGCCCCAGGACATCAGCCAGTTGCCGTTCTTATCGGCCTTGGCGACGCGCGAATTGATGTAGCCGTCGCTGATGAAAATGTCTCCCGCTGGGTCGAAGGCAACATCCGTCGGCTGCCTGAAACGGCCATCCTCGGCCGCCTTGGGCGGGACCGGATGTTCCAGCGGTCCGGTCTCCTCGTCGGAGGCTTCCTGCTTGCGCCCAAACACCATAGTCACGCGGCCCGCCGGGTTGAACCGGATGACCATGTCGGAGCCCTTGTCGATGACCCAGATATTGTCGTCCTTGTCGATGCGTACCGCATGCGCGAACGACCAGGCGTAAAGGTTCTTGCCGATCTCGCGGATGAATTTCCCGTCCGCGTCGAACTCGAGCAGTTGGGCGGCGGCCGCCGCGTAAGCGGGCCCGCTGGTATTGCCGCGGGAAAACACGAAGACGTGGCCCTTGGAATTCACCGCAACGCCGGTCACTTCGCCAAAATAAAGATCCGGCGGCAGCTTCAGCGGATCGGGAACCGAATCGAAGGCGATTTCCGGCACCGGCTGCTGCGCCGTGGCCGGCGTATTCGACAAGACGAACAATCCGATCGCAGGCGCTGCGAACGCCGCAACGATTGTCCGCCTGCGCGTGTCTGATTTCATGGCGATCTCCCCAGGTGGCGATGGCCGCGGGTTTGCTCCCGCGGAACTGTTTTAGCGGGGGTAATTTACACCAGGAGAAAAGCCGCGTCTTGGCCGGCTCTTGGCCGGCCCGCCGGCCTCACGCACCGGCGAATGCCTGCGGCAGCAGTTCGTAGGAATGCTTGCGCGCGCCGTGATCGAAAACCATGGTCGTCACCATCAACTCGTCGGCCTTGGTCGATTCGATCAGCGGCGCGAGTTTTGCCTTGACGGTTGTCGGCGCGCCGACAGCCATGCGGGCGCGGTTTTGCGCGATGCGGGCGCGGTCGACCGGCGCGTAGTCGTAGGCCGCCGCGTCTTCCGGCGACGCCAGCGGCAAATGCTCGCCGCGGGAGCGCCGCACGATGTTGAGATCGGCGGTCAGGGCGAGGCGCTCGGCCGCCTCGTCGCTGTCGGCGCAGATCACATGGGTTGCCAGGATCGCGTAGGGCTTTTCGTGCGACACCGAGGCGCGGAAATTGTCACGGTAGAGCTGCATGGCTTCCACCGCATCGAAATGGGCGAAATGATGCGCGAACGCGAAAGCCGCGCCGATATGACCGGCCAGTTGCGCGGAATAGTCGGACGAGCCGAGCAGATAAATCGGCGGCAGCGGCACGTCGGCCGGCATGGCGCGCACATTGTGGAACGGGTGGCCCTGCGGAAACGCGCGCGTCTCCAGCAGCATCAGCTCGTTGAAACGCTCGAGGAAATCGTCTTCCTCACTGATGCCCTGCCGGCGGCGCAACGCGTAGGAGGTTGCGGGATCGGTGCCGGGCGCACGGCCGAGGCCGAGATCGATGCGGCCGGGAAAAAGCGCTTCCAGCACCTTGAACCGCTCGGCCACCATCAACGGGGCGTGGTTGGGCAGCATGACGCCGCCCGACCCAACGCGCATGCGGGTCGTTGCGGCGGCGATCTGGCCGATCATGATGTCCGGGGCGGAACTGGCAATCGCCGGCAGATTGTGATGCTCGGCGACCCAATAGCGCAGATAGCCGAGCCGGTCGGCGAGCCGCGCGAGATCGAGCGAATTGCGCAGCGCCTGCGCGCCGGTCGAGCCGGCCGCAATCGGCGACAGATCGAGGATGGAGAGCGGGGTCATGGCTTGTCCCCGTCACTCTATCATGTCCAATGCCATCTTTTCGCGCGCCCCGGAGTGCGTATGATGATGGGCGCCACGAACAGGAGCCCGGCATGGCCGCTTTGACCGAATGGAAGGTGCCGCCCTCCGCGCAGCCGCGCGCGGAGGACTATTCTTACGATCTCGAGCGCGCGCTCTCCTCGGTGGTTGGCCTGCATTCGATCATTCCGCCAGACGGTTTCACCGTCGAGACGCTGGGATCCGAGCGCGCCGGCAACGGCGTGCTGATCGACGACGGCCTGGTGCTGACCATCGGCTATCTGATTACCGAAGCGGCGACGGTCTGGCTGCATCTCGGCGACGGCCGCGTGATCGAGGGCCACGCGCTGGGGCAGGATCCGGCAACCGGCTTCGGCCTCGTGCAGGCGCTTGGCCGTCCCGGCATGCCGTCCTTGCCGCTCGGGTCATCGACAACCGCGGAAATCGGCGAGCGCGTTGTGATCGGCGGCGCCGGCGGGCGCACCCGTTCGCTTGCCGGCCGCATCGCCGCCAAACAGGAATTCGCCGGCTACTGGGAATACGTGCTGGACGAGGCGATCTTCACGTTTCCGGCGCACCCCAATTGGGGCGGCACCGCGCTGATCTCGGGTACGGGCGCGCTGATCGGCATCGGCTCGTTGCAGCTCGAACGCGCGCGCGAGGGCAAGAACGAGCACCTCAACATGGTGGTGCCGATCGACCTGTTGAAGCCGATCCTCGACGATCTGCGCAAATTCGGCCGCGTCAACCAGCCGCCGCGGCCGTGGCTCGGGCTTTATTCGACCGAGATCGAGGACAAGATCGTGGCGGTCGGCATCTCGCCCAAGGGCCCGGCGGCGCGCGCCGAGCTCAAGACCGGCGACGTGATCCTCGCGGTCAAGGGCGAGAACGTGTCGAGCCTTGCTTCCTTCTACCGCAAGGTCTGGGCGCTCGGCTCGGCCGGCGTCGAAGTTCCGCTCACGCTCTACCGCGAAGGCGTCACCTTCGATGTGCGGGTGAATTCATCCGACCGCGCGAAATTCCTCAAGTCGCCGCGCATGCACTAAGACCGGTAGCGCATCGCCGGATCGGCACCGGCGGCGGCGAAGTCTCAGCCTTCCTCGATCCTGTCGACCCGGTTGCGGTAAAACGCCAAGTAACCGGCGATCTCGGCCATCGCCGGATAGGGCGTTTCGTAGCTCCACACGGCATTGTCCGAGGTTTTTCCGCCCGCCACGATCGAGAAGTAACTGGCGTTCCCTTTATAGGGGCAATAGCTCGTATGCGCCGTCGCTTTGAGCAGATCGGCGGCGGCATCGGCGCGCGGAATATAATGCACCGGGGCATAACCCGCCTCGCGCAAGGTCAGCGCGCGCGTGGTGTCGGCGATGACCATGCCGGCGAAATGAACGCGCACGCGCCCGGCATTGCGCGCGATGGTGATCGGATGGTCGGGGCCGGGCAGCTTCATGGTGATCGCCGGGTTGGGCCGCCTTAACGTAGCGGTAATACCTTGTTCAGCACAAGAAAAGGCGGCTGCATTTCGCGCGGCCGACAATTGAGACAAATTGAATGGCTTGGTTTAGCGAAAACGCAGTCTCTCTCGCACTAAGCTTGCACAGCGAGAACGAGGCGAGCCGCCGGCCGATGCGCAACAAGTCGATTGAGCCGATGATCCAGGGGCTCGATGTCCTGATCGTCGACAGCAATTCCTATATGCGCCGGCTCACGCGCACCATGCTGATGAATCTCGGCACCAAGTCGGTGACGGAAGTCGCCGACGGGCTCGCCGCGCTGGAAACGATCCGCAACTGCAACCCCGACGTTGTGGTGCTCGAATGGGACATGCCGGTGCTCAATGGCATCGAAGTCATGCACATCGTGCGCTCGCCCGGTGTGTTTCCGCGCCCCAACATCCCGATCATCATGCTGACCTGCCGCGCGCAACGCTCCGCCGTGGTCGAGGCGATGCGCGCCGGCGTGCACGAATTCCTCATCAAGCCGACCTCGCCCAAGGCGTTGCGCGACCGTTTGATGTCGATCGTGTTCAAGCCGCGGCCGATGATGCAGCTCGGCGAGCTTTATGTGCCCAAGCCGCGGCAGCGGGCCGAAACGCCGCAATTGGCCGCAGCGCTCTGAGCGCTACGCATTCAGCCGCCGGGAAAATCGTATAGCCGTGCCGGATTGTCGGTGAGGATCGATTGTCGGAGCGCTGCGTCCCTGGTCCAGTCGAGGAACACCGCCAATAGCCGCGCGGCGTCCGGCACCGGCCCCTCGGGGCGCGGGTGCGGCCAGTCGGTGCCCCAGACAAGATTGCGTGGATTGGCCGCGACAAGCGCGTCATGGAACGGACGGGCCTCGGCATAGTCGGGCGCTGTCGCGCCCAGCCGGTAGGTGCCGGAAACCTTCGCCCACAGCTTGCCCTCGCCGACCCCGCGCAGTAGCGCCTGGAAGCCGGCATTGCCCGTGCCGTGACGATAGTCGAGCCGTCCCATGTGATCGACGACTACCGGCACCGGCACGCGCGCAAGCGCCGCGGCCATGTCGGGCAGGTCGCGCGCGTCGATCCACAGCTGCAAATGCCAGCCGAGATCGGCGAGCTTGGGCAACAAGGGCTCGATCTCCTTAAGGCCGACGCCGTTCTGGTAATAGGGCTTGCCGTCGCGGCGGAATTCGTTGGCGCGCAGGCCGCGTATGCCGGCGGCGTGCCAGGCTTTCAGGGTTTGCGCGCTCAATTCGGCGCCGCCGACCGCCACACCGCGCAGGCGCGCGGGCTCGGCATTGAGCGCGTCGAGCATCGCGCTGTTGTCGCGGCCATAGGCGCTGGGCTGCACCAGCACGCCGCGGTCGAAGCCGAGGCGGTCGAGCAGAGCGAGATAGGCGGCAAGTGGCGCGTCGTCGGGCGTATAGCTACGCGGTTCCGCATAGGGGAACCGCGCGGCCGGGCCGAATACATGGCAGTGACAGTCGCAGGCCCCCGCCGGCAGCGCAGGGCTCATTTAGGAACGATGCCCGCAAGCTTGGCGGCTTCTTTCATGTGCTCGTAGTCGCTCTTGATGAAGGCGGCAAAGCCTTCCGGCGTCATCTGCTCGGGCGTGGCGATTTCCGAGCCCATGCCGCGCAGCTTGTCGGGGGTCGGGCCGCCGGCAAGCCCTGCGGCGATCGCCTTCTGCACCTGCGCGATCACCGGGGCGGGCGTGCCGGCGGGCGCCAGGATGCCGATATAGCTCTGCGCGGTGAAGCCCTTGACGCCGCCCTCGATGAAGGTGGCGACATCGGGTGCGAGCCTGGAGCGCTGCGCCGAGGCGATGGCGATAATGCGCGCCTTGCCACCCTTGTGCAGCGGCAGCGCGGTGGAAAATTCCGTCATCGCCGCCTGGATGCTGCCGCCGATGAGGTCGGGCATCAGCGCGCCGCCGCTGCGATAGGGGATGTGCGTGAAATTGGCGCCGGTCGCCGCCTTGAAGCGCTCCAGCGTCATGTGTGTCGCGCTGCCGACGCCGCTGGTCGCGATCGACACCGGCTGGGCTTTCGAGGCAGCGATCAACGCTTGCAGCGTCTTGGCCTCAACCTTGTTGTTGAGGATAATGCAATGCGGCACGTAGCTGGTGAGGGCGATCGGCGCGAAATCCTTCAGCGGATCGTAGCCGAGCTTGGCCTGCACGAACGGATTGACCGTGAGCGGGCCATTCGAGCCGACGAACAGCGTGTAGCCGTCCGGGGTGGCGCGCGCCACGGCTTCCGCGCCGATCGAGCCGCCGGCGCCGCCGCGATTGTCGACCACCACCGGCTGGCCGAGCGCGCTCGAGATGCGTTCGCCGACCAGGCGGCCGACGATGTCGGCATTGCCGCCGGGAGCGAACGGCACGATCAGATGGATCGGCCGGTCGGGATAGGCGGCGAAAGCCGAGCGCGGCATGAAGACGGCGGCCGAGCCGAGGGCGGAAGTGACGAGCAGGCGGCGGCGTGAGATCGACATGTGGTTCCTCCGGGACATGGTTTTTATTGCGCCGGCGTTGAACTGGCGCGCCCGAGACGATTCGAACGTCCGACCTTTGCCTTCGGAGGGCAACGCTCTATCCAGCTGAGCTACGGGCGCCTGTCCGCCTCAATAAACGAATCACCGGCAAGCGGCAACGCCCGGCCGCACTGCAAAAAAAGCCGGACTTTCTGTGCCTCGGGGCGTTTCTGCCCTTTCCGAAGCCTCGCGAATCTCATAGGGCTGATTCATGGCGCATGGTGCGCATGAGGAGCAGAGGTCCATGGCAGACATCGCGAAATCCGGGAAGCCGGTTACCACCAAGCAATTGGCCTATACGCTGGCGGAACAGCACGAGCTTACGAAACGCCAGGGCAAGGAAATGCTCGAGGATCTGGTCGGCCTGATCACCAAGCACCTGAAAAAGGGCGAGCGCGTGAAGATCGCCGGCCTTGGCGTCTTGCAGGTGCGCAAGCGCGCCGCGCGAATGGGCCGCAATCCCGCGACCGGCGAGCCGATCCAGATCAAGGCCAGCAAGAAAGTCGCGTTTCGCGCCACCAAAGGTCTCAAGATGGCGGTCTGACCGTCGTCGCTGGTTGGTCGCGCAAAAGCCCCGCCGGGACGCTGGCGGGGTTTTTGTTTTGCCTGAAAGCAGCCGAAAAACAGGGAATGCGGAGTGTTGGCTACGGCGGCGCGCGGCGGTCTATAATGCGGCCAAGCAAGGTCCCCCAGGGAGGTGTTGATGTCGCAAGCGGCCGAACGGCGCGAAGGCAAGCCCGCGATGCTCAAGGACAAGGATTTCGTGTGGGAGGACCCGCTCGGGCTCGAAGATGAGCTTACCGAAGAAGAGCGTTTGGTGCGCGACACCGCGCGCGGCTTTGCGCAAGACTATCTGATGCCGCGCGTCGTCGAAGCCTTCGCGCAGGAGAAATACGATCCGCAGATGCTGCCCGAGATGGGCAAGCTCGGCCTGCTTGGCGCGACGATCCCCGAGGAATACGACGGGGCGGGGCTCGGTTACGTCAGCTATGGACTGATCGCACGCGAACTCGACCGGGTGGACAGCGGCTATCGTTCCGCCATGTCGGTGCAATCGTCGCTGGTCATGCATCCGATCTACGCCTATGGCTCGGAAGCGCAGCGGCGAAAATATCTGCCCAGGCTCGCGACCGGCGAACTTATCGGCTGCTTCGGATTGACCGAGCCCGATCATGGCTCGGACCCGGGGTCGATGGTGACGCGGGCCGAGAAAGTTACGGGCGGCTACAAGCTCAACGGCGCCAAGACCTGGATCTCCAACGCGCCGGTCGCCGACGTCGCGGTGGTGTGGGCAAAGCTCGATAATGTCATCCGCGGCATTATCGTGGAACGCGGCAGCAAGGGTTTTTCGACACCCAAGATCGAAGGAAAATTATCGCTGCGCGCCTCGATCACCGGCGAGATCGTGCTGGAAGACTGTGTCGTTCCGGAAGACAATCTGCTGCCCAATGTGAAGGGGCTCGCCGGCCCCTTCGGCTGTCTCAACAACGCCCGTTTCGGCATCGCCTGGGGCGCCATGGGAGCCGCCGAATTCTGCTGGCACCGAGCCCGCCAATATGTGCTCGAACGCAAGCAGTTCGGCCGCCCGCTTGCCGCCAACCAGCTGATTCAAAAGAAACTCGCCGACATGCAGACCGAAATCGCGCTCGGCTTGCAGGGCGCGCTGCGGCTCGGCCGCATGCTGGAAGCGGGTAAGGCGGCGCCGCCCTCCATTTCGCTCATGAAGCGAAACAATTGCGGCAAGGCGCTCGAAATCGCGCGGCTGGCGCGCGACATGCACGGCGGCAACGGCATCTCGGCGGAATATCACGTGATGCGCGTGCTTTCGAATCTCGAGACCGTCAACACCTATGAGGGCACGCACGACATCCACGCCCTCATCCTCGGCCGCGCGCAAACCGGCATCCAGGCGTTTTTCTAGAGGCAGTGTCCATCCGCTCATCGCCGCTTGCCAACATATGAGCGGAACGTAAGTCGCGCCCCATGGATCACATCCATATCGTCCTGCTCGCCGGCGCCGGCATCGTTGGCGGCATCATCGCCTCGATTGTCGGCGGCGCGGCGGTCGTGTCCTATCCGGCGCTGATCGCGTCCGGCGTTTCGCCGCAACTCGCGGCGGTCTGCAATCTCACCGCCCTGATGCCGGCGACGATGCTGGCGGCGCTTTCCGATCGCACGCAATTGCCGCCGTTCAACCGCGCCTTTATCGGCCTCATCGTCGCCTCGGTTGCCGGCGCCGGCGTCGGCGCCTCACTGCTGCTGCTGACGCCGGAGCGCATGTTCTCGGTTTTCGTGCCGCTGCTGCTCGGCTTTGCCACCGTGCTGTTTGCTTATGCCGAACGTATCAGCGTCTGGCTGCGCTCACGCGCCGCCGATCGCGGCCACATAGTCGCGTTCAACGTCGCTAGCCTGAAAATGCTGCTGCCGGTCTCGTTCTACGGCGGTTACTTCGGCGCCGGCGTGGGCATTTTGATGCTGGGCGTATTCACGGTGGCCACCGGCGGCGATTACCGTTCGGCCAATGTCGCCAAGAACTTCGTCTCCAGCCTGAACGGCCTGGCGGCGTCCGTCATATTCATTGCTCACGGCGCCGTGGTGTGGCCGCAGACGCTCGCACTGATGGCCGGGACCATCGGCGGCGGGCTGATCGGCGCGCGCCTCGCCCGCATCATCCCGCGCCATATCGTGCGGGTTCTGATCGTGACGGTGGGCGCGGCACTGACGGCGGCCTTCGCCTGGCGCTATTGGTTGTAGGCTGCCGCTAGATTGCGCGGCTGTGTGTCAGCATCGCCAGGTCGGCAACGCGCCGCGTCATGGTGCTTTCGGGATCACTGAGCGGATCGACTACGGTGAAATGATTGGCGCCGGCGATTTCCTCATAGCGCGTGCTGACGCCGCGCGCGCCCCAGCTTTCGGCGATGATCTTGCTCTGGCGCAAGAACTCGCTCGATTCCGCTCCGCCGACCACGGCGTCGAATGTTCGCCCGGACGGCACTTTCCAATAGAGCGGCGACACCTTCCGCGCTTCGGCGTCGTCGAGCCGCAAATCGGCGTTCTGCGAGACATGACAAAGCGGCGCCAGATCGAACACGCCGGAAATGGCATAGGCCATCGGCACCAGATCGGCCGGCGCGTCGGATGCGAAAGTCTTCCAGTCCTGCGCCAGCAGGCAGGCGGCAAGATGTCCGCCGGCGGAATGGCCGAAGACGAATATGCGTTTTCGCTGCTTGCGCCACAGCCACAGGCAGGCGGATCGCATTTCCTCGATAATAGTGGCGATCGAAACATGCGGGCATAAATCGTAGCCGGCGACCGCAACGGTGACGCCGCGCGCATTCGGCCCTCCCGCAAGCTGGCTGAACATGGCCGGCTCGAGCGAGCGCCACCAGCCGCCGTGGATGAACAATGCGAGCGGGGTCTGCGCGTCGTCGTCTCTGGCCGGGAACAGGTCGACGGTCTGGCGCGGCGCGGGGCCGTAGGGCAGGCCCAGTTCGGCGTCGCGCGCGGCTTGCCGGTAGGCCGCCGCCTCGCGCTGCCAGCGCGCAAAAATCTCGGGGTGCTCGGGCACGCGGCCGCGGTTGTCGTATTCCTTTTCGTAGTCGATGGTTTCGGCTACCGGTCCGGCCATGAAAAATCTCCCGCCGATTTGCATCGGCGGGAGATTGCGGCAAAGCAGCCGACGCAGCAAGTCTAGCGCTTGACCTGCGCGCGCAGCGTCGCCTCGACTGCGCGGTCGAAGCTGTCGACAGCGTGCGCGGGTGATTTTTTCGCCTGCTCGCGCACGTAGCCGTCGCGCTGCTTGACCAGCTCGGCCATGCGCCCGTTCAGCGCGGTTCGTTTTGCCTGCTGCCGGTCGATTAAGTTCTGGCGTTCGGCGGCGGTCATGTTGCGTACCGGCGCCGGCAAATCCTCGTCTTTCACCGCGTCGAGTTTCTGCCGCCCGGCCTTGATATCGGCCACCAGGTCGCCGGCGCCGGTGATGACGCCGCCGGAGGTCTTTGCCGCGTTGCGCGCCATGTAGCCGGCCATTTCGGCGGCGACCGGCGCGGGCGCGGCGGCAGCCTGCTTGGTCTTCTGCTCGACGTCGCCGCGCTGGCGGTGCGAGCCGTAGGGGATCACCGTGCCGTTGATCTCGTCCTGCAGCTCGATGATTTCGCGGTCGTAGGGCGTTTTGATTACCACCAGATGGCCGCCGTCCTGCGGAATCGGGATGTAACGGCCACCGCCCATCTGGGCGATTTCACGCCATACGCGTTCGGTATCGCGCGCGCCACCCGCCTGCACGGCGTTGACCACGATGCCGCGCTCGCGCGCCATGCGCAGCACTTCGGGATATTTGACGTCCTGCGCATAGTCCATGTGCGGCGGCGCGTCGCCCACCAGGAACATGATGCGGCAGATGTCGCCGCCTTGCGTCCAGTCCAGTTTGGTCACCGCGACGTGCAGCGCCTCGTTGACGCTTTCCGGCCAGTCGCCGCCGCCGCGCGCATGCAGGTCGAGCAGATTGGCGTAAAGATCCTGAATGTCGGTGGTGAGGTCGAATCGCTTTGTGACGTAATCATCGCCGATGTCGCGGTAAGCGACGAGCCCCATGCGGACTTCGGCGTCGGGATTGGCGTCGGCGATCGCCGTCGCGATCGACCAGATTTTGCGTTTGGCCGCCTCGATCAGCGGACCCATGGAACCGGTGGTATCGAGCACGAAGGCGACTTCGACCACGGGTTTGCCCGCGACCGCTTTGGCGCCGGCGAACCCGCTGCCGATGAAAGGCAGCAGGAAAAAAGCGAGCGCCGCGGCTCGCGCGAGATGCATGTGCATGAGTTCACCCCTCTGCTGGAAGAATCTCGGACCGGGCAAGGTTCCGTTGCCATCGCGTCGCGCGCGGGCCGGAAATGGGGCTGGCTGCGGACCGATTTATGGCGGCTTTTGTGCGGGTCGCGGCGGGTCGCCGCAATTTGTCGGCGTTTGCGAAGCGCGATAAGAAGTGGCGCATGAAAGTCGACGGCAAGCCGATGCGCACGATCTGGGTCGAAGGCGATGGCGTCAGCGTCATCGATCAGACCCTGCTGCCGCATCGCTTTGCCGTAGCGCGGCTTACGCACCTCGACGACGCCGTGCGCGCGATCAAGACGATGCAGGTGCGCGGCGCGCCGCTGATCGGGACGGCCGCGGCTTATGGCATCTGGCTGGCGCTGCGCGCCGATGCCTCCGACGAAAATCTCGAGCGCGCCTGCGCGGCGCTCATGGCGACGCGGCCGACCGCGATCAATCTCAATTGGGCGCTCGACCAGATGCTCGCCGCGCTGCGCAACCGGCCGCGCGCCGAACGTGTTGCCGCGGCGCTTGAGCGCGCCAACGAGATTGCCGATGAGGACGTGGCCATCAACCGCGCGATCGGCGGCCATGGCCTGAAACTCATCGAAGCGATCGCGGCGCGCAAAAACGGCGCGCGCGTCAACGTGCTCACCCACTGCAATGCCGGCTGGCTGGCGACGGTCGATTGGGGCACGGCGACGGCGCCGATCTATATGGCGCACGACAAGGGCATCGCGCTGCATGTATTCGCCGACGAGACGCGCCCGCGCAACCAGGGCGCTTCGCTTACGGCCTGGGAGCTTGGCCGGCACGGCGTTCCGCACGCCGTCATCCCCGACAATGCCGGCGGTCATCTGATGCAGCACGGCCTGGTGGATCTGGTGCTGGTCGGCACCGACCGCGTGACGGCGCGCGGCGACGTCTGCAACAAGATCGGTACCTATTTGAAAGCGCTGGCCGCCGCCGACAATAAAGTGCCGTTCTATGTGGCGACGCCGTCGCCCAGCATCGATTTTTCGGTCAACGACGGCCTTGCCGAGATCCCGATCGAGCAGCGCGGGCCCGGCGAAGTGGCGACCATGACCGGCAAGACCGCGGACGGCCGCATCGAAACCGTGCAGGTGGTGCCGGACGGCACGCCGGTTGCCAATTACGGCTTCGACGTCACCCCGGCGCAATTCGTCACCGGCCTGATCACCGAACGCGGGGTGATAAAGGCGAGCCGCGAAGCCCTGGCCGCCGCCTTTCCGGAACGTGCTAAAGTCGGCGCATGAACCTCGCCGCCAAACAACTGCTGGAAATGCCGACCGACGGACGGCAGTCGGAAACCGCGCTCGCCGTCGCGCGCGGCACGGCGCGTCTGCTGCACGCGCACGGCTTTTCCGTGGTGAGCGAACTCGGCCTGCCGTCCGGCCGGCGCGCCGATCTGGTGGCGCTCGATTCCGGCGGCGAACTGTGGATCGTCGAGATCAAATCCTCGGTCGCGGACTTTCGCGCCGACCAGAAATGGCAAGATTACCGCGCCCATTGCGACCGGCTGTTTTTCGCCACCTGCATGGAGGTGCCGCGCGAGATTTTCCCGCCCGACACCGGATTGATCGTGGCCGATGCGTTTGGCGCGCAATTGATCGCCGAAGCGCCCGAGCACCGGCTCGGCGCGGCGACGCGCAAATCCATGCTGCTGTTGTTTGCCCGCGCCGCGGCGCTGCGGCTGCAATCGCTCGCCGATCCGGCGGGGCCTTACGGGGAAATCGCCTGATCGCTGTTCTGGGCCGCGGCCGCGGGCCGCCGTTTTGCGAATTCCCGAAGTGAGAAATCTCAGCGCGGCGCGCGTTTCGCCAGAATCCGCTGCAACGTGCGGCGGTGCATATTGAGCCGCCGCGCGGTCTCCGACACGTTGCGTCCGCACAATTCGTAGATGCGCTGGATATGCTCCCAACGCACGCGGTCGGCCGACATCGGGTTTTCCGGCGGCTCGATTTTCTTGTTGTCGTGCGCGAGCAGGGCGGCGACCACGTCGTCGGCGTCGACGGGTTTCGCCAGATAATCGACGGCGCCCATCTTCACCGCGTTCACCGCGGTGGCGATGTTGCCGTAGCCGGTGAGGATGATGCCGCGCGCATCGGGCCGCCGGCGCTTGAGCGCGGAGATCACGTCGAGCCCATTGCCGTCGCCGAGCCGCATGTCGACTACCGCAAAAGCCGGGGTCGCCTGTTCAATCTGCCGCAATCCGTCGGTCACCGATTCGGCGGTGGTGACGACAAAGCCGCGGCTCTCGAGCGCCTTGGCCAGCCGTTGCAGGAACGAGCGATCGTCCTCGACGACCAGCACGGATCGTTCGCCGGGAATCTTTTCGTCCAACTTCGCGGCTTCGCCCGTCGCCATATCCATGATGCACCCGTTTTGTAAATTTGATTATTTTGCAGCGCAGAAAATATTTTCGCTAAGATAGTAATCGCACGCATCAATCTCAAGATGCCGCAAACGTCAAAGGCCGCTCGAAATCGTGACGGCTCCAGCGCACGGTGATGACGGCGCCGCGTTCGGGAAACGCACGGTTCTCGAAGCCGAGCGTGGCGCCGGATCGTTCGAGCAGGGTCTTGGCGATGAAAAAGCCCAAACCCAATCCGGCCGGCATTTCATCGGATTCGTTTGCGCTGCGGCGGCGGCTCGTGACATAGGGCTCGCCGATGCGGCCCATGATTTCCGGAGCAAATCCCGGGCCGTCGTCGCCGATGGTCACTTCGATCGCGTCTTCGTTCCATTGCGTGCCGACTGCGACGCGCGTGCGCGCGAAATCGACGGCGTTTTCCAGAAGATTACCGAGGCCATAGAGGATCGCCGGATTGCGCGCGCCGAGCGGCTCGCCGTCGCGGGCGCCCGGCGCGGTGACGTCGATGAAGACGCCAAAATTGCGGTGCGGCGCCACCACCTCCTCGATCAGCGCGGAGAGCGGGGTGCGGTCGAATGGCTCGCCGCTCGCCGAGAGTTCGGTGAGCTTGGCGAGAATATCGCGGCAGCGCGCGGCTTGCTCGCGCAGCAGCCGCACGTCGTCACCGTGCGGGGCGTCGGAGGCGATCGCGTTCTCCAGCTCCTTGGCGATCACCGCGATGGTGGACAGCGGCGTGCCGAGCTCGTGCGCCGCGGCGGCGGCGAGCCCGTCGAGCTGCGAAAGATGCTGCTCGCGCGCCAGCACCAGTTCGGTTGCCGCCAGCGCGTCGGCGAGCTGGCGCGATTCCTCGGTGATCTGCCAGGCATAGACGCCGATGAACCCGATGGCGAGCAGGATCGCAAGCCACACGCCCAGCATATAGATCGGCGGCAGTTGCAACGGGTCGTCGACGTCCCACGGCAGCGGATAGTGCGCGAATGCCAGTACGGTCGCGCAGGCCACCGCGAAGGCGCCGAGCATCAGCGTGAAGCGCGGTGGCAGTGCGGTCGCCGACAGCAATACCGGCGCGAGGAACAGGAAGGCGAACGGGTTCTGCAATCCGCCGGTCAGGAACAGCAGCACCGCAAGTTCGGCGACGTCAAAGGCCAGAAGCCAGGCGGCGCGGTCGGGCTCGAGCCGCTGCGTCATGTGAAAGCGCAGGCGCAGCGCCACGTTGAGCCAGCCCGACAGCGCGATGACCGCGAGACATGCCCAGATCGGCAGGTTGAAATCTAGGCCGAAATAAACCACCAGCACCGTGGTGGTCTGCCCGATGACGGCGAGCCAGCGCAGGCGCACCAGCGTATCGAGGCGCACATTGCGGCGCGGATGGTTCTGCGCAAGGCCGAGCGAGGGCATGCGCGGCAGTTTAGCGCCTGGCGCCACCCGCACAAATTGCCCTGCCCGGGGGGCGCGCTACGGGGCTTGCGCTTGCCGCGCCGCCGCGTCACATGTTTTGGGATCGCCGGACATCGCGAATGGATGCAAATGCCACTTTCGCCATCGCCGTCGACCGCCTGGTCAAGCTCTACAAGGGCGTGGCCGCGGTCGACGGCATCTCCTTTCGCCTTGCGCGCGGCTCGATCACCGGGCTGCTGGGCGGCAACGGCGCCGGCAAGACGACGACCATCGCCATGATCATGGGGCTGGTGACGCCGACCTCCGGCGCCGTCAGCGTTCTGGGCGCCGCCATGCCGAAGCAGCGCTACCTTGTGCTGCACCGGATGAACTTCGAAAGCCCCTATGTGGCGCTGCCGATGCGGCTGACGGTACGGCAAAACCTGTCCGTTTTCGCGCAGCTTTACGCCGTCGGCGACATCGCCGCCCGCATCGCCGCGCTCGCCGCCGATCTCGATCTCGGCGAATTCCTCGACCGGCCGGCTGGCAAACTGTCGGCCGGGCAAAAGACTCGCGTCTCGCTCGCCAAGGCGCTGCTCAACAATCCGGAAGTGCTGCTGCTCGACGAGCCGACCGCATCGCTCGATCCGGACACCGCCGATTGGGTGCGCGCGCGGCTCGAACACTTTCGCCGCGAGCGGGGCGCCACCGTGCTGCTCGCATCGCACAACATGAGCGAAGTGGAACGGCTTTGCGAGCGCGTCATCATCATGAAGAAAGGCCGCATCGAGGACGACGACACGCCGGCGCGCCTGCTTGGCCGCTACGGCCGCGAGACGCTGGAAGAAGTCTTCCTCGACGTCGCGCGCGGACGCGGCAGCCAGCGCGAGGCGGCGCAATGAGCGACAGCGATGCCGGCCTCGAATTCTCCGTCAACCGGGTCGCCGCCATGGTGCGGCGCTATTGGTATCTGTTGCGCTCGTCCTGGCCGCGCGTGCTCGATCTCATCTACTGGCCGACGGTGCAGATGCTTATGTGGGGCTTCCTGCAACTCTACGTCGCGCAGAACGGTGGGCCGTTCGTGCGCACGGCGGGCGTGTTCATCGGCGCGGTGCTGCTGTGGGACATCCTGTTCCGCGGCCAGCTTGGATTTTCGATTTCTTTCCTCGAGGAGATGTGGTCGCACAATCTCGGCAACCTGATGATGTCACCGCTGCGGCCGGTGGAGTTCATCGCCGCGCTCATGATCATGAGCATCGTTCGGCTGTTGATCGGCATGATCCCGGTGACGCTGCTCGCCGTTTTGTTCTTCGGCTTCAATCTGTGGTCGCTCGGCCTGGCGCTCGCCGCGTTCTTCGTGAATCTGATTCTGACCAGCTGGGCGATCGGGATCTTTGTCGCCGGGCTTCTGTTGCGCAACGGCATGGGCGCCGAGAGCATGGCCTGGACCATCATGTTTTTGTTCCTGCCGCTAACCTGCGTGTACTATCCGGTCACGGTGCTGCCGGGCTTCCTGCAATACGTCGCCTGGTCGCTGCCGCCGACTTATGTGTTCGAGGGAATGCGCGCGCTGCTGATCGACCACGTTTTCCGCGCCGACCTGATGCTGGAAGCGCTGATCTTCAATGTCGTGCTGTTCGCAGGCGCGTCGCTCGCTTTCGTCAAATTGCTGCAAAGCGCACGCGTGCAGGGAAGCCTGCTCCAAGCCGGCGAATAGGCCAAAAAGACCATGAATAACTGGTGTTTGCGCCTATATACCGGGCACCAAGGAAATAGCTTTAGGTTGACGGCATGACGGAAAAGCGACACTCTGTTGCAGCGCAGCAAGAGCCGGGGGCTGAGCCGATGCCAATTGGCGAATTCGACGGGGCAGCATCGCTGCCCGGTAGCAGCAGTGCGTTGTTCGCTTCGCCAATGTATTGGCTCTATGAAATGGGCCACGCCGCGCTCGACCCGGTGCGCGCTTTTGCCGACGCCACGCGCCTCTACTACCGCAACCCGGTCAATCCGTTCGCCCACACCACTTACGGCAAGTCGATCGCCGCGACCATGGAGTTGTTCGAGCGGATGACGCGCCGCTACGGGCGGCCGGAATGGAACATCGAATCGACCAGCGTCGGCGGCGAGCGTGTGCCAGTGAATATCAAGGTGGCCTGGGAACGGCCGTTCTGCCGGCTGCTGCACTTCGAGCGCTCGTTCGAGCGCGTGCCGCGGCGCCCGCAACCGAAGCTTCTGATCGTGGCGCCGATGTCGGGTCATTACGCCACGCTGCTGCGCGGCACGGTCGAGGCGTTTCTTCCCAACCACGACGTCTACATCACCGACTGGCGCAGTGCCCGCTCGGTGCCGCTGTCGGAGGGCCGCTTCGATCTCGACGATTACATCGACTACGTCGTGTCCATGCTGCACCTGCTCGGCGGCGATGCGCATGTGATCGCGGTATGCCAGCCCTCGGTGCCGGTGATGGCGGCGGTCTCCGAAATGGAGGCGAACAAGGACCCTTATGTCCCGCATTCCATGGTGCTGATGGGTGGGCCGATCGACACCCGCATCAATTCCAACGCGGTCAATAAACTTGCTGAGGACCGCGGGCTGGAATGGTTCCGCAGCCACGTCATCACCAAAGTGCCGTTCCCCAATCCGGGCTTCATGCGCGACGTCTATCCGGGCTTTTTGCAACTGCACGGCTTCGTCAGCATGAATCTCGATCGCCATATCGAAGCGCATCGGGATTTGTTCCGCCACCTCGTCAAGGGCGATGGCGATTCGGCCCAGAAGCACCGGGAATTCTACGACGAATATCTCGCGGTCATGGATCTCGCCGCCGAGTTTTACCTACAGACGGTGGATACCGTGTTCATCCGCCACGCGCTGCCGAAGGGCGAAATGCGGCACCGCGGCCAACGCATCGATCCCTCGCAAATCACGCGCGTCGCCCTGATGACGATCGAAGGCGAGCACGACGATATTTCCGCGGTCGGCCAGACCGGGGCCGCGCATGTCCTGTGCCCGAATATTCCGGCCGAAAACAAGGCGCATTATCTCCAGGAAGGGGTCGGCCACTACGGCGTGTTCAATGGCTCGCGCTTCCGCGCCGAGATCGCCCCGCGCATTGCCGATTTTGTGCTCTCGCACAATGGCACGCGCTGGCGCGGCAATGGAGCCCATCCGGGGCCAGCCAAGGCGGCGTCTCCCAGCCCCTGATCCGCCGCGGCAGTCCGCCGGCCGCGGGTTTTGTGACAAGGTAAGCCCTTGCGCCGCTGCGGCGTTTCCGGCCGCGCGAAATCCGCGTGGCGAACGGCGGCGAATATGGCACTATTTCCGGCAGAGATTGCGATCGGGCGGATTCCATCAATGCCTTTGCGCGCGCTGCTCTACCGCCGGCCGAGCGAACCGCCGACCATCGACATCGTTTTCGATCGCGCGATCTATTTGGTGCGCGTGCGCCGGCACCGGCAGGCGCGGCGCTACACGCTGCGCATCCATTCCGTCACCCGCGAAGTCGTGCTCACGATGCCGCCGCGCGGCAGCCTCAAGCAGGCGCGCCAGTTTGCCGAAAAGCACGGCGGCTGGATTGCGGCGCGCCTTGGCCGGCTGCCGCAGCCGGCGCCGTTCGCGCATGGCGCGGTGATCCCGCTGCGCGGCGTCGACCACCGCATCGTGCATCGGCGCGATGAGCGCGGCACGGTGTGGACCGAAGCCGGCGAGGGGGACGAACGCCTGCTTTGCGTCGCGGGCGGCGCGCCGCACGTCGCGCGGCGCATCGCCGATTATCTCAAGCGCGAGGTCAAGGCCGACCTCGAGGCGGCCAGCCGGCGCGCGGCCGACGCGCTCGGCGTCGCGATCAAACGGGTGTCGATCCGCGATCCGTCGAGCCGCTGGGGCTCGTGCTCGACGACCGGCGTCCTGTCCTATTCGTGGCGGCTGATTTTCGCGCCGCCTTATGTGCTCGACTACCTTGCCACCCACGAGGTCGCCCATCTCGTCGAGATGAATCACAGCCAGGCGTTCTGGCGGCTGGTCGCGCGCATTTGCCCGAATGTCGCGCGCGCCAAATCCTGGCTCGACGCCAACGGCGCCGACCTGCACCGCTACGGCGCCCACGACGACCGGCGCTAGCCTTGCTCGGCGTCATCATATAAACGACGCCTTCAACGCCCGGCCCGAGGCGCAAAGCGGAAAATTCACCCATGCTGCGTCCCGGCACTTTCGCGCTCACGGCTTTGCTGGCGGCGATGAGCGCGATCGGGCCGCTCACCACCGACATGTACCTGCCCTCGCTGCCGGACATCGCCCGCCAGCTCGACGCGACGGCCGCGCAGGCGCAACTCACGATTTCGGCCTACCTGATCGGATTTGCCGTCGGGCAGATTGTTTACGGCCCGGTGTCCGACCGGCACGGCCGCAAGCCGGTATTGCTGGTCGCGATCGGACTTTATTGTTTTGCGAGCCTTGCCTGCGCCTTGTCGACTTCGATTGAAATGCTGATCGCCGCGCGCTTTGCGCAGGCGCTCGGCGGATGCGGCGGCATCGTGCTCACGCGCGCCATCGTGCGCGATCTGCATGTCGGTGCGCGGGCGGGGCGTGAACTGTCGATGATCGCATCGGTGATGGCGCTGGCCCCGGTCCTAGCTCCGGTCATCGGCGGCGTGTTGCAGACCGGCTTCGGCTGGCGCTCGATTTTTGTCACGCTTGTTCTCGCCGGCTCCATTGGCGTCGCAATCATTTGGCTGCTTTTGCCCGAGACCATGAACAGGCGTGCGGCCGAACCGGTGTCGTTTGCCTCGATAGTGCGCTCGTATCGCGCGCTCGCGAGCCATCGCGCCTATCTCGCCTATCTGGGAATTACCTCGGCGAGCTATGCCGGCCTGTTCGCCTGGATCTCCGGGACGTCGTTCGTTCTGCAAAATCTCTATCGGCTGACGCCTTTTAATTTCGGCGTCGCATTTGCCCTCAGCTCGGTCGGCTACATGACCGGCTCGGCCATCGCCGCGCGGCTGGTGGTCAGGGTCGGCCTCGACCGGGTTCTAGGCCTTGGCGGCGTTGCCTGCGCCGCCGGCGGGCTTGCCATGGTGGCTGCGGTCGCACTCGGCCTGACTTCGGCGTTCTCACTGGTGTTGCCGATGGCGGTCTACCTGGCCGGTCTCGGCATGGTCCTGCCGCAGGGCATCGCCGGCGCCTTGACGCCGTTTCCCGAGCGCGCGGGTGCCGCCTCCTCGCTGTTTGGCTTTGTGCAACAGACGGTCGCCGCGCTGTGTGGCGCGGGGGTCGGACTGCTGTTGGGAGAAAGCGCCTGGCCGGTCGCCGGCGCGGTCGCGGCGATGGGCTGCGCAACGCTTCTTCTATGGCTGTCAACGCGCGCCGTGCGCGCGAAGGCGATCAGCGCCGGCTGAAAAGGTTATTGAGCAGCCAGCCGTCGAGACTGGCCGCGCCGGACGTCTGCCGTTGTGGCGCGGCACCTGGCGGCAAAGGAACGGGCGATCCCGCGCCGCTGCTTGCAAGGCCTGAGAACAAGCCGCCCGCGGCGCCGGGCAGGGCGGCGACCGGCACGCCCTGATGCGCGCCGCGCATGAAGCGGCTCCAGATTTCTACCGGCAGCCCGCCGCCGGTGATGTGCTTGGTCGGCGCGCCATCATCGTTGCCGAGCCACACGCCGGTAACGAGATGCGCGGTGTAGCCGATGAACCAGGCGTCGCGGAAATCCTGCGACGTGCCGGTTTTGCCGGCCGCCGGCCAGCCGGTGAATGTTGCGTGCCGGGCGGTGCCGATGTTCAAGGTCTGCGCCATCATCTCGTTCATCATCGCCACGTAACGCGCCTCGATGATGCGGCCGAGCGGCTGCGCGTTGCGCGCATAGAGCAATTTGCCGTTGCCGTCGGCGATGCGCTCGATCACATGCGGCATGACCGCGAGCCCGCCATTGGCGAAGGGCGCGTAAGCGCCGACCAGCTCGAGCATCGAGACTTCCGAGGTGCCGAGTGCGATCGAGGCGTTGGGTTCGAGCTTCGAGGCGATGCCGAGGCGGTAGGCGGTGCGGATTACGGCTTCCGGGCCGAATTCGAGCGTCAGGCGCACCGACACCGTATTGAGCGACAGCGCTAGCGCCTTCGCCAGTGTGACCGGGCCGAAATATTCGTGCTTGTAGTTCTCCGGTTGCCAGTCCTTGAGCTTGATCGGCTTGTCGTCGCGCACGGTGTCGGGGGTCAGGCCATGTTCGAGGGCGGTAAGGTAGACGAACGGCTTGAAGGCAGAACCGGGCTGGCGCCTGGCGGCGACCGCGCGGTTGAACTGGCTTTCGCCGTAATTGCGGCCGCCGACCATGGCGCGCACCGCGCCGTCCGGCGTCATCGCTACCAGCGCGCCCTGACCGACGCCGTTTTTCTCGCCTTTGGCGGCAAGTTCCTCGGTGACCGCCTTTTCCGCGCCCGCCTGCAAGCCGGCATCGATCGTGGTCTCGACCGTGATGTCTTCGTCGACGTGGCCGAGCACGTCGTTGATCGCGTCCATCACCCAGTCGGCGACATAGTTGATCGAATCGCTGCCGGCCTGGGCCACCACGCGCGGCGGATGTGCCAGCGCAAGTTTTTCATTGGCCGGGCTGATGAAACCAAGCGCCGCCATAGCGGTCAGCACGGTTTGCGCGCGCTGCTCGGCACCGTCGAAATTGCGCGTCGGGGCAAGCCGCGACGGCGATTTGACGAGGCCCGCCAGCAATGCCGCTTCGGCAAGGCTTAAGTGCCTGGCTGGCTTGCCGAAATAACGCTGCGCTGCCTGCTCGATGCCATAGGCGCCGGAGCCGAAATAAACGCGGTTCAAATACAGTTCGAGAATCTGCGTCTTGGAGAATTTGCGCTCCAGCCACAGCGCCAGCAGCATCTCCTGCAGCTTACGATGCACGGTACGCTCTTGAGTCAAAAAGAGATTTTTCGCTAATTGCTGGGTGATGGTGGAGCCGCCCTGGCTCACCCCGCGATGCAAAATATTGGCGATGAGGGCGCGCGCGATGCCCCAGGGGTCGACGCCGTAATGCTCGTAGAAGCGCCGATCCTCGATGGCGATGAAGGCGTTCGGCACGTAGCTCGGCAATTCCTTCAGCGGCAGCACCGCGCCGCCCATGTCGCCGCGCGTGGCGAGCGGATGGCCGGCGACGTCCACGATCTTGATCGAGGGCGGGCGCTTGGGAATTTCCAGCGACTGGATCGGCGGCAGATGCGCGCCGGTCCAGGCGAGGGTGGCGACGCCGCCGATGCCGAGCCACAGCGCCAGCACCAGGCTCCAGTAAAGGATGCGTCCGATCAATGAGCCCTGGCGGCTGCGTTTACGCGCCTTGCGCGGGCGCTTGCGTTTCCCCGGCGGCCTGCCGGCGGCGCGCTCGCCGGTGTCGATGCGCAGTTCGGGAGCGCTGCCGAATTCCGGCTCCCGGCGCGCGCCCGCTTGTCCCCGCTTAACCGCCATCACGCGACCCACACCGCCCGCCGGCGGCTTTCCGCCGGTGCCCTGGCCAACACGCTAGAGCGGGCGGTTTAAGGTGTCGTTAAGCGGCGATTGACCAGAAAATCCGGGCTGTTTCGGCAGTACCTACTTTGCCAGTTTGCCGTGTTCGCGCAGCACTTCGGCGGCGATACGGTGCGCGTCATTGGCGGCCGGAATGCCGCAATAAAGGGTGAGCAGCAGCAGCACTTCCTGGATCTGTTCCGGGCTGCAACCGTTCTTCACCGCGCCGTTCAAATGCACGCGCAACTCGTTGGGCTGCCCGGCCGCCGCCATCATGGCGACCATGACCAGCGATTTGGTCGCCGCCGGCAGCGCGGTGCGGCTCCAGACGTCGCCATAGGAATAGGCGTTGATAATGTGCTGCAGCGGCTTGCCGAAGTCGCCGAAGGCGGCCATGCGCTTTTCCACCGCCTCGCGGCCGAACATCTCGATGCGCAGTTTCAGGCCACGCTGGTATTGGTCGTCCATCGTCGTTGTCCTTTCGGCGCCGCTATTGCTGCGGAATATTCGCGGCCTCGCGCACCGCGTTCCAGCGCTTGAATTCGCCGGCCATGAAGTCGCCGAACGCTTGCGGCGTCGAGCTTTTCACCACCACGCCGACCTTGACCAGCTTTTCGGCGACCGTCGGATCGGCCAGCACTTCGTTGAGCGTCTTGTTGAGTTTGGCAACGACCGGCGCCGGCGTGCCGCGCGGCGCGAACAGGCCGTACCAGGTGGTGACGTCGTAGCCGGGCAGCAGTCCGGACTCGATCGCCGCCGGCACGTTCGGCACCGCCGGGAAGCGATCCTTGCCGGTGACCGCGAGCGCCTTGAGCTGGCCGGACTGCACGTGACCGATCAAAGCCGACACCGTGTCGAACATGATGTCGGCGTGATGCCCGAGCACGGCGTTGAGCGTTTCCGGCGTCGAGCGGAAGGGAACGTGCAGGAGGTCGATCCCGGCGCTCTGGCGGAACAGTTCGCCGGCGAAATGCTGGGTGGCGGTGAAGCCGGGGCTTGCGAACACGACCTTGCCGGGATTTGCCTTGGCGTAGGCGATCAGCGCCTTCACGTCGTTTGCCGGAAAGTCCGGCCGCGTCACGATCATGAGGCTCGCGGTTGCGATCTGGCCGACCGGCGCGAAGGCGGTCAGCGTGTCGTAGGGCATTTTTTTGGTGGTGACGGCGGCGATGATCTGGCCCGCGGTCATGATTCCGAGCGTGTAGCCGTCGGGCGTCGCCCGCGCCACCACGTCGTTGCCGAGCGTGCCGCCGGCGCCCGGCTTGTTTTCGACCACGATCGGCTGGCCGAGCCTGGACTGCATCGCGTCCGCCAGGATGCGGCCGATGATGTCGGAGCCGCCGCCCGGTCCGAAGGCGATGATGAAATGGACGGGCCGGTTGGGGTAGTCCTCAGCGCGGGCAAAGCCGGCGCCGAACAGCAATGCGCAAGCGACAACGAGCCACAGTCTCTTCATGACATCCTCCCCGCGACGCTGCCGGCCGGCTCAAGGTTTTGCACCCCGGCGCCGGACTTCCTTGATGATGACGCTGTTATCCATGTCGGCTTCGCCCGCCCGCACACAGGACTCCAGAATATCGGCGTGCACTTCCAGCATCGCCAGTTTTTGTCCGGCGTTCGATGCCTGATCGAGCATGAGGTGCACGTCTTTCAGGGTCTGCCGCGCGCGTCCTTCGGCCGAGAAATCGCCGCGCACCATTTTCGTCCCCTTGGTTTCCATCACCTGCGAGTGGGAGGCCGAGCCGCGCGCCACGTCGAGAAAGGCGGCCGCATCGAGCCCCATCCGCTCGGCGAACACCAGCCCTTCGGCGAGCGCCAGGCGATTGAGCCCGAGAATGAGATTGACCGCGAGCTTGGCGCGGCCGCCGTCGCCGATCCTGCCGACATGGAAGCGGCGCGCGAACAATGCATCGAGCACTGGCGCTACTTCGTCGGCGATGGAACGATCGCCGCCGATCAGCGCGACGCCGTCGCCGCGCCGCACCTGGTCGCTGGTGCCCGACACCGGCACGTCGAGGTAACGGATGCCGCGCGGAATGACGCGCGCGGCAAGCCGCGCCACCTGGTCGGGATCGCAGGTGCTCATGCACATGACGATCTTGTTCGAGCCCTCGCCGAGCGCCGGCAGCAGATGGTTCTCGATCACGTCCTCGACCTGGTCGGTCGAGAATACGGCTATGATGATGCAGCGCGCCGGTCCGGCAAGCTGCGCGATCGAATCGACGGCGCGCCCGCCGATTTCACTCAAGCGCGCGCGGCGCGCCGCGTCGATATCGAAACCGGCGACGGGGAATCCTGCGTCAATCAGTCGCCGGGCGTAGACTTCGCCCATCAGGCCGAGACCGACAATGGCAACCGGGGATTCGTTCATTATGCCTCTTGCTTGGGATGGATAGTAAGCCATTCGTCGGTGCGCAAGCGAGTCGGCATGTGTGGCTTTCCGTTGCAACCGCGCGGCTTTGCGCGTTATGCTTTGTCATCCGGCCAGATCGGGAACCAACCCGGCGGCGACAAGGATTTCCAGGGAGGATACAGAACATGCTCAACCGGGCAGGATTTGCCTTGGCGGTGGCGGCGGGCGCGTTCGCGCTTGCTCCTGTCGCCGCGCAGGCCGAGACGTGCGGCGAAATCGAGCTTGGCGCCGCGGTATCGGCGACCGGCATTTACGCCGCCAACGGCACCAACACCAAGAACGGCTACGAGTTCGCGCTCAAGAAGATCAACGACGCCGGCGGCGTGACGATCGGCGGCAAGTGCTATCACTTCAAGGTCAAATATTACGACGATGAATCGACGCCGGCACGCGCGGCGCAACTGGTCGAGCGCCTGATCGACCAGGACAAGATCAACTACGTGCTCGGCCCCTATGGCTCGCCGCTGACCAAGGCGATCCTGCCGGTGATCGAGAAATACAAGACGCCGCTGGTGCAGGGCGAGGCGGCATCGCGCTCGCTGTTCACGCAGGGCTACAAGTATCATTTCGGCATCGTCGCCACGTCGGAAAAATATCTCACCCCGGTCGTCAACATGGCGGCGGAAATCGCCAAGAAGGCCGGCAAGGATGCCTCCAAGGTCAAGATCGCGATGATCTATCAGGACGACGCCTTTTCGCTCGACGTGCGTCAGGGCGTGGTCGACGCCATGAAGAAATACAACATGACCGCGACCATCGACGACCGCATGCCGAAGGACCTCAACGACATCACCAGCTTCTTGACCAAGGTGAAAGCGCTCAAGCCCGATGTGCTGCTCGTCTCCGGTCATGAAAAGGGCGCGGCGACGGCGGCGCGGCAGATGGCCGACCTGCAGATCCAGGTGCCCATCGTCGGCATGACGCATTGCGAATCGGCCAAGGTGTCGCAGGATTTCCCGAAGTCCTCGGAAGGTTTCGTCTGCCCGACGCAGTGGGACGAAACCATGAAGGCAAGCGATCCGATGTTCGGCACCGCGGCCAACTACAACAACGAGATCAAGGCGGCCTATCACTACAAGGTCGTGCCTTACCAGACGGCGCAAGCCTCCGCCGCGGTCTACGTGTGGGCGGATGCGTTCAAACGCGCCAATTCGCTGGACAAGGAAAAGCTGCGCGAGGCGCTGACCAAGACCGACATGGAGACCTTCTACGGCGGCATCAAGTTTGCTGCCGACGGCAGCAACCCGGGCAAGGAGATCATCCTGCGGCAAATTCAGCACGGCAAATACAATGTCGTGTGGCCGGAAAAGGTCGCGGCAGCCAAGCTGAACTATCCGCGCGAGGCGCAGTACTGAGCATGAGATTGCGGACGCGGGCGGCAAAGCCGCTCGTGTCAGCACGCTAACGGGGCGGGTCCGATCGCAGGCGATCGGGCCGCTCGTTTGTTCGTTTGCGGTGCGAGGGGCACCTCCGATGAACCATATCCTCGGCAACATCTCGATCCTGACGGCGGCGCCGGTGCTCAATCTCGGCCTGCTGATCGACGGCGTGCTGATCGGCTCGATCTTCGCGCTCGCCGCCTATGGACTGGCGCTGGTGTGGGGCGTGATGAACGTGAAAAACCTCGCGCAGGGCGATTTCATCATGCTCGGCGGCTACATCACCTGGAGCCTCGGCCGCCACCACATCGATCCGCTGTTCGGCGTGCCGGTCGCCTTCGCCCTGCTGTGGGGGATCGGCTGGGTGGTCTATCGCCTGGTGGTGAGCAAGGTCATCACGCGAGACCTGTTCACCTCGCTGCTTGCCACGTTCGGCATCGCCATCGTCATACAGCAAAGCCTGAACCTGGCGTTCGGGCCGGACACCGAGTCGGCGAATGCCGGCCTGCCCACCTGGCAGCTCGCCGGCGGGCTGATCACCATCCCGGTGACCCGCGTCATCGGTTTCGTTTTGGCGATCGCGCTGGCGGCGGCGGTGATCGTGTTCATGAAGAACAGCCGCATGGGCCAGGCGATCCGCGCCACCGCGCAGGACGCGCGCGCCGCCCGCGTGCTCGGCATCGATACCGAAAAGGTCTATTCGTTCACCTTCTGCCTTAACGCGGCGATCTGCGGGGCGGCCGGCGCGCTGGTGGCGCTGGTGTGGAACGTGCAGCCGTTCTTTGGCACCACCTATTCGATCCGCCTGTTCGTCATCGTCACCGCCGCCGGCTTCGGCAATCTGCCGGCGGTGATCGCGGCGGGCTTCGGCATGGGCGTGTTCGAGCAGTTCGGCGGCTTCGTGCTCGGCGCCGAATTCCAGCAGGCGCTCATCGTCATCCTGCTGCTGGGCGTGCTTGCCGTGCGGCAATGGCAATACGTGCGCGTGCGGCAGGCCGTGCAATGAATCTCGCCGCGCGTCAGTCCTGGCCGTTCCTGCTCATTTTGGTGGCCGGCGTCATCGCGCCGTTTCTGTTCCCGACCTATTCGAACGAAATCGCGGTGCTCTGGCTGATGATCGTGTTCGCCTCCACCTGGGACATCCTCGGCGGGCAGATGGGCTACAACTCGCTGGGCAATATCTTCTTCTTCGGCGCCGGCATGTATATCTGCGCCGTCGTGCAGATCGGGCTCTACTACAACGTCGGCATGTACACCTCGGGCGCCCGCACCACCCATATCGTCTTCACCAACGCGCAGTATTTCACCGGGCTGGCGCTCGGCACCGTTGTCGCCGGCATCGCGTCCGCCGCGCTCGCGGTCGTCGCGGGATGGATCGTATTGGCGTTGCGCGGGCCCTATTTCGCCATCGGCACGCTCGGCATCGCCATCGCGGCGGCCGAGCTGGTGTCGTCGTGGGAATGGGTGGGCGCGGCAAGCGGAATTTCCATGCCGGTGTTTCCCTACGGGCCGGAGCCGCAGAAGCTGTTCTTCTATTTCCTGCTGTTCGCGCTTGCCTTCGTGCTGCTCGTATTCCTGAAGTGGCTCTATTCGACCAATTTCGGTCTGGCGCTCAACGCCATCCGCGACGACGAGGAAAAGGCCGAGGCCATGGGCCTGCACACGCGGCGCTACAAGCGCACCGCCTGGGCGATCTCGGCGGCGTTCCTCGGGGTCGCCGGCGCGATCTTCGGCAACATGACCGGCTTTATCGAGCCGCGCGACATCGCCTTCCCGACCACGACCTTCAACCTGTTCATGGTGGTAATGGTGCTGCTCGGCGGCAAGGGCACGCTGTGGGGGCCGGTGATCGGGGCGGTCATCTTCCACACCATCAAGGAAGTGACCTGGACCTATTTCCTCGGCTGGCAATTCATCGCGCTCGGGGCGCTGATCGTCGTCACCATCGTCTATTTCCAGCAGGGCGTCGCCGGCTGGCTGATGGAAAAATATCCGCGGCTGTTTGCGCCGCGGCCGGCGGCCCGGCGCGGGGCGGCGCCCGCGCTCGGCGGCGCGCTGACGCCGCATCCGGAGGGCGCCGAATGAGCGGGGCCATCATCGCGCTGGATAACGTCACCAAATCCTACGGCGGCGTGATCGCCAATCGCGCGGTGTCGCTGACGGTCGAGCGCGGCGGCATCACCGGGCTGATCGGCCCCAACGGCTCGGGCAAGACCACGCTGTTCAATTCGATCGTCGGTTACCACCCGATCGATTCCGGCTCGATCCGCTTCGACGGGCAGGAGATTTCTGCGCTCAGCGTGCAGAAGATCGCGCGGCTCGGTCTGCTGCGCACGTTCCAGACCACCCGCATCTACGGCAAGATGAGCTGCATGCAGAACATGCTGATCTCGATCCCGCACCGCAAGGCGCGCCTTGCCGACATGTTCGCGCACGAGCGCGCAGACGTCGTCGAGCGCGCCGAACAGCTGCTCGCATTCGTCGGCCTTTACGAAAAGCGCGAGCTGCGCTCGGGCTCGCTCTCGTTCGGCCAGCAGAAACTGCTCGAATTCGCCATGGCGCTGATGAACGAGCCGACCGTGCTGCTGCTCGACGAGCCGACCGCCGGCATCAACCCGACGCTGATCAACGGCCTGCTCGACCGGCTCAAGCGCGCCAATACCGAATTCGGCATCACGCTGTTCATCATCGAGCATAATATGCGCGTGATCATGAACACGGCGGAGAAGATCTACTGCATGGCGCATGGCGAGCTGCTGGCGGCTGGCGAGCCGGGCGAAATCCAGCGCGACCAGCGCGTCATCGACGCCTATCTCGGAGCCACCTGATGGCGCATGTCGAGTCCGCCCGCGGCGGTTATCACGGCGGCGTGGCACCGGCCATTTCCGTCGAGGAGGTGGCGCGGCGGGCGGAGGAAATCGCGCGCGACGTTCCGCTCAGCGAACTCGACGAGCTCGCCGGCGGCGCCCCGCACCTGCGCATCGACGACCTGCACGCCGGCTACGGGCAGATGGAGATATTGCATGGGCTGAGCCTGCGCGTCGGCCACAAGCAAGCCTTGTGCCTGATCGGGCCGAACGGCGCCGGCAAGTCGACCGTGCTGCATTCGATTTTCGGCTTCACCAATATCTATGCCGGCACCATCGCGACCGAGCGAGGCGGCAATAAAATCGACGTGACGCGGCTTTCCTCGAACGAAAAGCTGCGCACCGGCGGCATCGCCTACATCCTGCAGGACAAGTCGGTGTTCCCCGGCATGACGGTCGAGGAAAACCTGTGGATGGGCGGCTACCTCATGGGCAACCCGGGCGAGGCCAAGCGGGCCGCCGAGAAGGTGTTCGACAAATATCCGCGCCTCGCCGCGCGGCGCAAGCACGCCGCCAGGGTGCTCTCGGGCGGCGAGCGGCGGCTGCTGGAAATCAGCCGCGCGCTGGTGATGGATCCGCAAATCCTGCTGGTGGACGAGCCGTCGATCGGGCTCGAGCCGCGCTTCATCGACGCGGTGTTCGAGATTCTCGGCGACCTGCAGCACAAGGAGGGCAAGACCATCGTAATCGTCGAGCAGAACGCCAAGAAGGGCCTGGAATTCGCCGATATCGGCTATGTGCTGGTGTCGGGCCGCCTGGCGCTCGCCGGCCGCGCGGAGGATCTGCTCGCCAATCCGGACGTCAGCCGGCTGTTCCTCGGCGGCTGATTATTCTTTCGCCGCCTTGCCGTTGCCTTCCGCCGCCGCGAACAGCGCGACCAGCGCGCGCTTGATGGCGGCCTGTCGGGTCGGCGAGGTGATCTGCGCGCCCATCAGGTCGGTCACGTAGAACACGTCGACCACGCGCTCGCCGAAGGTCGCGACATGCGCCGAGGCGATGTTGAGGTTGAGCTTCGACAGGGTCGCGGTCAATTCGTAGAGCAGGCCGGTGCGGTCGAGCCCGGTGACCTCCAGCATCGTGTAGCGGTGCGACCACTGATTGTTGATGGTGACGGTCGGCTCGACCGCGAAGGCCTTGATGCGGCCTTTCGGCGGCGCGCGCTTGGCCACCACGTCGGGCAGCCGCAATTCGCCGCGCAGCGCCTTCTCGATCGAATCCGCGATGCGGTCGGCGCGCCGCTTCTCGTCGTCGTCGCGCTCGAATTCGCGCGACAGCGAAATCGTATCGAGCGCGCGCCCGTCGGTGGTCGTGTAAATCTGCGCATCGACGATATTGGCGCCGGCCATGGCGCAAGCGCCGGCGATGATCGACAGCAGCCAGGGGTGATCCGGCGCGAGCACGGTCAATTCGGTCACGTTGCCGCTGTCGTAGCCGACGGAGGTGGCGAGCGACTTGCCGGCCTCTTCGGTGGCGCGCACGAATTTCGCGTGCTCGATCTTGTGCGGCAGATCGACCTTGAGCCAATAGGCCGGATAGAGCTTGGCGATGTAGGATTCGAGCGCCTCCGGCTGCCAATCCTTGAGCGCGTTGCGGAATTCGGCCTGCGCCACGGCGACGCGCTGGGCGCGATTGACTTCCGAGAAGCCGCCGGTGAGCACCGGCTCGGTCTCGTAATAAAGCGTGCGCAAAAGCTGCGCCTTCCAGCCGTTCCACACGCCGGGGCCGACGGCGCGGATGTCGGCCGTGGTGAGAACGGTCAGCAGCTTCAGCCGCTCGACCGACTGCACCACGGCGGCGAAATTCTCGATCGTCTTGCGGTCGGACAGGTCGCGCGACTGGGCGACGCTGGACATTACAAGATGGTTTTCCACCAGCCAGGCGACCGTCTCGGTGTCGGCCGCGGAAAAGCCGAGCCGCGGGCAGAGCCGCCGCGCCACCCGCGCGCCGGCGATCGAATGGTCTTCGATGCGGCCCTTGGCGATGTCGTGCAGGAACATGGTGACGTAAATCACCTTGCGGTTGCCCGGTTGCAGCTTCTGCATCAGCTCCCTGGCGAGCGGCGTCTCGTTGGTCGTGCCCTGTTCGATCTCGGTCAGCATGCCGATGCAGCGCAACAGGTGCTCGTCCACCGTGTAGTGGTGATACATGTTGAACTGCATCATGGCGACGATCTTGCCGAAGGCCGGCACGAAGTGGCCGAGCACGCCGGCTTCGTTCATCCGCCGCAGCACGGTTTCCGGATCGTTTTTCGACGTCAGGATTTCAACGAACAGCCGGTTGGCTTCCTCGCTGTCGCGCAGCTTTGCGTCGATCAGCTTGAGCGAGCGGGTGATCGCGCGCATGGCGTCGGGGTGGAAGGCGAGATTGTGCTTCTGCGCCAGATGGAAGATGCGGATCAGGTTGACCGGATCGCGCTTGAACACGTTGGCGGCGGCGACGGTGATGCGGTTCTTGTCGACGATGAAGTCGTCGCTCTCGGCGAGCTGGCGCCGCTTCACCGGCCGCAATCGCGCCATCACGCGGCTGAGCACGGGCACGCTCTTGGCGTGGCTGTCTTCCAGCTCCGCGCTGAGGATGGCGGTCAGGTCGCCGACGTCCTTGGCGATCAGGAAGTAGTGCTTCATGAAACGCTCGACGTCCTGCTGGCCGGGATGCTCGGTGTAGCCGAGCCGCACCGCGATTTCGCGCTGGATCTCGAACGAAAGTCGCTCCTCGGCGCGGCCGGTGATGAAATGCATGTGGCAGCGCACCGACCAGAGAAAATCCTCGCAGCGGCGGAACAGCTGGTATTCCGTCTTGTCGAACACGCCGCGCTTGATCAGTTCGTCGGGCTCGCGCACGCGGAAGACGTATTTGGCGATCCAGAACAACGTGTGCAGGTCGCGCAAGCCGCCCTTGCCGTCCTTCACGTTCGGCTCGACCAGATAGCGCGACTGGCCCGAGCGGCGCACGCGCTCCTCGCGCTCGGCAAGCTTGGCGGCGACGAATTGCGCCGCGGTGTTGCGCACAACTTCGTTGTCGAAGCGCGTCACCAACTGGTCGAACAGCGCGCGGTCGCCGAGCAGGAACCTCGCTTCCAGGATTGCCGTGCGGATGGTCATGTCCGCCTTGGCCTGGCGGATGCATTCATCGACCGAGCGCGTGGCGTGGCCGACCTTGAGCCCGGTGTCCCACAGGCTGTAGAGGATGGTCTCCGCGATCGACTCGCCCCAGGCGGTCTGCTTGTAGGGCAGCAGGAACAGCAGATCGATATCGGAGCCCGGCGCTTGCAGCCCGCGTCCGTAGCCGCCGGTGGCGACCACCGCCATGCGCTCGGCCTCGGATGGATTCTGCGACCGATAGAGATGCTTGCGCGCGAAGTCGAACAGCAGCCGGATGATCTCGTCCTCCAGCCGGCACAGCCGTTCGGCGCAGCGGCGGCCGTGGCGATCCTTGAGCAGCAGTAACTCGGCCTTGGCGCGGCCCTCGCTCAGCGCCGCCTTCATCCGCTGCGCCAGCGCGGCGCGCAATTCGCTGCCGCCGCCGCGATGGGTTTCGGCGAGCCGTTCCAGGTCGGCGGCAACGGCGCGGCTGTCGATCAATTCGCCCGAGGTCCGGGCCGGATGGTCGGGCGCCGTGCGGCTGCCGGTTTCGAGTGCGAGCGAAGCCATGGCGGATCGGGATAGCGGAGTGCGGGGAGCAAGTCACCCCGCTTGCGCCAAAGATAATCGTTACCGCGGGAAGTAGCAGGGACCGCGGCCGCTTTTTAGGCATATCGCAGCTGCGAAAGGGCTGGCGGGAATCGCCGTGACCGGCCGCCCCGGATATGGTTCGCTGCGTGGGCCGCATCGTGCCGTGCGGCGGGAACAATGAGAACGGCCGGGAGAGAAACGCCAATGCGAATGTTTCAGGTCTGCGTCTGCGGTCAGCCGCTTCAGTGCAACGAGGCCCCCACGCCGCGGCCGGCGGGCACCGAGGTGCTCCTGAAGGTGCTCGCCGCCGGGGTGTGCCACAGCGACCTGCATCTGGCCGACGGCTGGTTCGATCTCGGTGGCGGCAAGCGCATGAGTCTCGCGGACCGCGGCATGAAGCTGCCGGTCACGCTCGGCCACGAGAATGTCGGTGAAGTTGTCGCCGTCGGACCCGAGGCCAAAGGGGTCAAGGTCGGGCAACGCATGCTGGCCGATCCGTGGATCGGCTGCGGCCAGTGCGCGCCGTGCCGGCGCAACGAGGATAACCTGTGCATGGCGATGCGCAGCCTCGGCGTGTTCAGCAATGGCGGCTATGCCGATTTCATGATGGTGCCGCATCCGCGCTATCTGTTCGACATCGGCAGCCTGCCACCGGAGCGCGTCGCCCCGCTCGCCTGTTCCGGCGTGACCACTTTCGGCGCCTTGAAAAAGGTGCCTACGCTTGCGCGCGAGCCGACGGTGATCATCGGCGCCGGCGGGCTCGGGCTGATGTGCCTTGCCTTGCACGGCAAGATGGGCGGGCATTCGGCCATCGTCGTGGACATCGACCCGGTCAAGCGCGAGGCCGCGAAAAAAGCCGGCGCCGCCGCGGTGGTCGACGGCAAGGCGCCCGATGCGGTGGCGCAGATCCAGAAGCTCACCAATGGCGGCGCCTTCGCGGTGATCGACGTCGTCGGCTCCTCGCAGTCGGCGCGGCTCGGCTTCGACAGCCTGACCAAAGGCGGCAAATACATCATCGTCGGTCTCTACGGCGGCGACTTCACGGTATCGCTGCCGCCGATTCCGATGCGCGCGCTGACCGTCCAGGGCTCCTATGTCGGCAGCGTGCCGGAGATGAGCGAGCTGATGGAGCTGGTGCGCCGCACCGGACTGCCGGACGTGCCGGTGGCAACGCGCCCGCTCGACGCTGTCAACGCGGTGCACGATGAGCTGCGCGCCGGCAAGGTCGTCGGCCGCGTCGTGCTGACGCCGGCGGCTTGACGCGGGCAGACCCCGGGCACCCGGCCGCGGCCGGGTGTGGAGGCCTTTCCTTTCGCCGGCCGCTTGGATATGTCCCGCATTCCGACCCTCTCGCCGCAAGCGGGGAGAGGGGGAAGTAGAAAATGTCCCCGGATCTTTATTTCGCGCTCTCGCTCATCGCCAAAATGGCCGTCACCGCCGGCTTCGTGCTGGGGGCGACGGTTGCCGCCGAACGCGCCGGCCCGCTGGTCGGCGGCCTGGTGGCGACGCTGCCGATCGGCGCCGGCCCGGTCTACGTATTCCTGGCGCTCGATCACGACGTGCATTTCATCGCGCAAAGCGCGGTGGCGAGCCTCGCCATCAACGCGGTGAACGTGATCTTCGCCACCGTCTATGTGTTGCTGGCGCAACGGCGGACGCTGTTCGTCAGCTTGTCCGCCGGCCTTGCGGTGTGGTTTGCGCTGGCGCTGGTCATTCACGCGGTGGCATGGACGGTGGCGACGGCGCTGGCCATGAACATCCTGGTGCTCGGCCTGTGCCTGTGGCTGGTGCGGCCGCTGCGCCGCGTGACCATGCCGCCGGTGCGCACGCGCTGGTTCGATCTGGTGCTGCGCGCGCTGCTGGTGGCGCTGCTGGTCGGCGTCACGGTGAGCCTGAGCTTCCGTATCGGTCCGCGCGGCAGCGGTATCCTTGCGGTGTTTCCCGTCGTGCTGATCAGCATCATGCTGATCCTGCACCCGCGCGTCGGCGGCAAGCCGACCGCCGCGGTGCTCGCCAACGCCGTGCTCGGGCTGATCGGCTTTGCGCTTGCGACCCTCTCCCTGCATGTCAGCGTCGAGCCGCTCGGCCTTACAGTCGGACTGGCGCTGGCGCTGGCGACCTCGATCGGCTGGAGCCTCGCGGTGCTCACCGCGCGCCGGCACGGGATTCAGGTATGAGCGTTTTTCTCGCCGGGCTGCTGCTGAAGATCGCCATGACGGCAGGCATCGTGGTCGCGGCCTCGGTGGTGGTCGAGCGCAGCGGGCCGTTTATCGGCGCCCTCATCGCCTCGCTGCCGACGGCGGGCGGCGCCGCCATGATCATCCTTGCCGTCGAGCATCCGCCGGCTTTCATCGCCACCAGCGCCGTCGGCAGCATGGTCGCCGACGCCGTATGCTCGATCTTCGCGTTGAGCTATGCGGCGCTGGCGCAACGCCGGTCGTTGCCGCTCAGTCTCGGCGGCGCGTTTCTGGTGTGGCTCACGGCCGCTTTCCTGTCGCGTCTCGTCGACTGGAGCGCGATGGGTGCGCTGCTGCTCAACGCCGTCGTGTTTCCCGCGGCGATCCTCGCCAGCCGGCGCTTCCTCGGCGGGGGAACCGTGCAGGCGCGGGTCGCGCTCAGTGGCCCCGACCTCGCCTGGCGTGCCGGTGTGGTGACGCTCTGCGTCCTCGCCGTCACCGCCGCCAGCACCTCGATCGGGCCGTATTTCTCCGGCGTATTCGCGTTTTTCCCCGTGGCGATGAGCTCGTTCCTGATCATTTTGCATTCGCGGCTCGGCGGGCCCGCGGCGGCGAGCGTTGCCGCCTACGTCCAGGCGCCGTTGATCGGGCTGTGTTTCGGGCTGCTCGCCGTGCATTTTATCGCCGAGCCGGCCGGGGTGTGGTGGTCCTATGCGGCGGGCTTGAGCATTTGCATCGGCTGGAACGCGCTGCTGTGGCTCGTGCGGCAACGCAGGCGCAGATTAATCGCGCAATAGGCCCAGTTCCAATGCCTTGATCTGGATCGCCAGATAGCGCGAAAAAATCCGGCATTGCGCGAGCGAGCCGGCGGTGAACCAGAGGCCCGGCTGCGCGGTCGCCCGCCACATGTTGCGCAATTCGCAGCCCTCGTCGAAGCCCCAGACCGGGCCGATCCTGTCGGCGACGGCGTCGCCGAGAAATGCGCGCACGGTTTCCTGCTGATTCTTGTAGCCGGTCGCCAGCACCAGCAACTCGGCCGGCACGGTGTTGCCGTCCTTGAGCCGCGCGCCTTGCGCCACGAAGCGGTCGATGTCGGCGAACTGCAGCAGTTTGACCGCGCCGGAAATTATCAGTTCGGAACAGCCGACGTTGAAATAATAGCCGCCGCCATAGCGCAGATACATCATCTGGAAGCCGGTGTCGTCCTCGCCTTCCCAGATGCGGAAGCCGCGCGCGGCAAGCTTGTCGAGCAGCGCCTTGTCCTGCTGCACGCCGATGGCGGTCGACACCTGGTAAGCGCGCCGCAGCACGGGATAGGGCATCGAGGTTGCCAGCAGATCGCAGTCGTCGAACGGGATGCCTTCCGAATAGATCGCGTAGACGCGTTGCGCCTCTTTCAGGCTCACCACATGCGTCTTGCTGCGCTGGATCATGGTGACGTCGGCGCCATGCGCCTGCAATTCCTGCGCGACGTCATGCGCGCTGGTGCCGGTGCCGAGCACCAGCGCCTTGCGGCCCTTCCATTGCGCGGCGTCCCTGAATTCGCCGGAATGCATTTTGGCGCCGGCAAAATCGGCAAGGCCCGGCAGCTCGGGCGTATGGGGAATGCTGCTGACGCCGGTGGCAAAGATCAGATGGCGCGGATGCATCACGCGGGTGCTGCCGTCCGATTTGCGCAGCGTGACCGACCACAGCTTGCGGGCGTCGTCGTAGCGGCCTGCGGCAAGCTCGGTGCCGGTCCAGAAGTTCAGCTCCATCGCCCCGGCATAGGATTCGAACCAGTTGGCCAGCATGTCCTTCGGGATATAGACCGGGAAGCTCGGCGGGAACGGCATATAGGGCAGGTGGTTGACGAAGACTTCGTTGTGCAGGGTCAGCGAATGGTAGCGCGTGCGCCAGTTGTCGCCGACGCGCGCGTGGCGGTCGACGATCAGCGTGTCGATGCCGAGCTGGCCGAGGCGCGCGGCGATGCAAAGCCCGGCCTGGCCGCCGCCGACCACGATCACCGCCGGGTCGCGGTCGGCATAGGCGCGCTGCCGGTCGCGGCGGTCGAGCCAGTTTTCCGCGCCGAAATCGCGCGTCGAATCCGGTTCGCCGCGCCGCCGGAACGCTTCCTCGTGGCCGCGCAGCTCGTGCAGATTGGTATTCAGCGTCCAGGCGAGATAATGCGACGGCTTTTGCGGATCGGGCACGAGCCGCAGCACGCCGTTGCCGGGGCCGCGCGCCGTCTCGAATTCAAACAGCGCCTCGATCGTTTCGCTGCCGGCGCGGCTGATCCAGCGCGGCGGCGTCCGCTGCGGCGGAATATGGAAATTCCTCGGCTGCGTACGGGCAAGCGTTTCGCGCAACGTCGCTTCGATGGCCGGCCTTCCGGCCATGGTCCTGATCGTGAAGGTGAAGGCGAGCAGGTCGCGCCACAGCCCGTCCGGCAAAAACAGCGCCGCTGCCGCCGCCGCGTCGTTCTCCGCCAGCGCGGCGCCGAAGCGCGCGAGCCAATTTTGCGCTTCGACCGGCGCGGCAGCCTGCTTCCTGTCGGCGACGTTCATCATGCGTCAAGTCTTGCGTGCGGTGTCCAGCCTGGTCTTGAGCATATAAAGCGCGTCCATCGCCTCGCGCGGCGACATATCGTCCGGATTGAGCGCGGCGACGGCGGCGATGACCGGTGCCAGCGCATCGTTCTGCGGTTCCGGCGCGGGCTTGTAGGGAGCGGCGAACAGCGGCAGGTCCTCGAAGCCTTTCGGGGCGGCGCGGTCTTCCTGCTCGAGCTTGGCCAGCACCAGTCGCGCGCGCTCGATGACGCCGGCCGGAAGTCCGGCGAGCTTCGCCACCTGGATGCCGTAGGAACGGTCGGCCGCGCCCGGCACCACCTCGTGCAGGAACACCACGTCGCCTTGCCATTCCTTCACGCGCACGGTGGCATTGTGCAGCCGCGCGAGCCGCGCGGAAAGCGCGGTCAGCTCGTGGAAATGCGTCGCGAACAGCGCGCGGCACTGGTTGACGTCGTGCAGGTGCTCGACCGTGGCCCAGGCGATCGACAACCCGTCGAACGTGGCGGTGCCGCGTCCGATCTCGTCCAGGATCACCAGCGCCCGCGCGCCCGCCTGATTGAGGATGGCGGCGGTCTCGACCATTTCGACCATGAAGGTCGAGCGCCCGCGCGCCAGATCGTCGGCGGCGCCGACGCGCGAGAACAGCCGGTCGACCACGCCGATCTTGGCGCTTTTTGCCGGAACGAACGAGCCCATCTGGGCGAGGATGGCGATCAGCGCGTTCTGCCGCAGAAAGGTGGACTTGCCCGCCATGTTGGGGCCGGTGAGGAGCCAGATGCGGCCGGCGTCGCCTTCCTTCGGCGGCGACAGGTCGCAATCGTTGGCGACGAACGGCGTGCCGTCGCGGGACAATGCCTGTTCGACCACCGGATGGCGGCCGCTGGCGATGACGAAATCGCGGCCCTCGTCGACCTGCGGACGCGCGTAGTCACGCTCGGCGGCGAGGTGGGCGAGCGCGCTGGCGACGTCGAGGCCGCCGAGCGCCTCGGCGCATTCCTTGATTTGCACGGTCTGCGCGATCGCCGCGGATACCAGCCGCTCGAAGATATCGAGTTCCAGCCCGAGCGCGCGGTCGGCGGCGCTGGCGATCTTCGCCTCCAGCTCGCCGAGTTCGGTGGTGGTGAAGCGCACCTGACCGGCCAATGTCTGGCGGTGGATGAAGGTCGCGTTGAGCGGCGCCGCCATCAGCTTGTCGCCATGCTGCGCGGTCACTTCGACGAAATAGCCGAGCACGTTGTTGTGGCGGATCTTCAGCCCGCGCACGCCGGTCTCCTCGGCATAGCGCGCCTGCAAGGCGGCGACCACGCGGCGCGATTCGTCGCGCAGGCCGCGCGTCTCGTCGAGCGAGGCGTCATAGCCCTCGCGCACGAAACCGCCGTCGCGCTTGAAGGCGGGCAGGTCGGCGGCGAGCGCGGCGGACAGCTCGGCCGCCAGCATGCCGTCCGGGCGGCGGCAGGCTTGCAGCGCATCGGCGATTTCCTCCGGCAAGGCCTTGAGCGAGGCCAAAGCACGGGCGAGGTCGGCGGCCGCCAGCACGCCGTCGCGGACGGCGGCGAGATCTCGCGGCCCGCCACGCCCGACCGCAAGCCGCGCCAGCGCCCGCGCGAGATCGGGCGCTGCGGCAAGGCGCGAGCGCGTGTCGGCGCGCGCGGCGCCGTCCCCGACAAAGCCCGCCACCGCATCGAGGCGGCGGGCAATGTGGGCCGGATCGGTGAGCGGGGCCGCCAGCCGTTGCGCCAGCAGGCGCGAGCCGGCCGAGGTCACCGTGCGGTCGATCGCCTCGAGCAGCGAGCCGCGCCGTTCGCCCGAAAGCGTACGCATCAGCTCGAGATTGCCGCGCGTCGCCTGATCGATCGCCATCGTGGTCCCGGCGTTTTCGCGCAACGGTGGCGACAGCGGCGGCCGCTTGCCGATCTGCGTGCGCTCGACATAGGTGACGCAGGCCGCGGCGGCGGTCAGTTCCAGGCGCGTCAGCGTGCCGAAAGCCTCGCTGGTCTTGACCGCGAAAAATGCCGTCAACCGCCGCTCGGCGGTGCTCGAATCGAACACGTCGCGGGTGAGCGGCGTCACCGCCGGCAATTCGCGCCAATAGGCGGCGAGGTCGGCATCGGCGTAAAGCGCGTCGGAGACGACGATCTCGCCCGGCTCGAGGCGGGCGATTTCCGCCGGCAGGGTCAAGCGGTCGCATTCGGTGATGCGGAATTCGCCGGTGGAAATATCGATCCAGGCGAGCGCGAAGCGCGCATCGTCGCCGGCCGAGGAGCCGCGCGCGCGCGCGACGGCGAGCAGGTAGTTATTGCGCCTGGCGTCGAGCAGCGTGTCTTCGGTGAGCGTGCCGGGCGTGACGAGGCGAATGACGTCGCGCCGCACCACGCTTTTGTTGCCGCGTTTGCGCGCCTCGGCCGGATCCTCGAGCTGTTCGCACACCGCGACGCGATGGCCGAGCGCGATCAGGCGGTGCAGATATTCGTCGGCGCGCTCGACCGGCACGCCGCACATCGGGATATCGGCGCCGAGGTGCTTGCCGCGCCTGGTGAGGACGATGCCGAGCGCGCGCGAGGCGATTTCGGCGTCGGCGAAGAACATCTCGTAGAAGTCGCCCATCCGGTAGAACAGCAGGCAGTCCGGATTGGCGGCCTTGATCTCGATATATTGCTCCATCATGGGCGTCACGCGCCCGGGGTCGCCGGCCGGCGATGGCTCGGGCTCGTTGAGGCCGATGGGTTGCGTCAGCGCCATGCGTGCGAGGTTAGCAGAAGTGGACAGGGCTTCCACCCGCGCCGCATGGACGGCGGCGCGGGCGGCTCAGTAAGGCGTAATGACGTTGAGCAGTGCCTGCCTGCGCCCGCCGACCACGGCCTCGCGGGCGCGCGTGAGCGCGTCGGGAAGGTCGGCCGGCTTTTCCACCCGTTCGGCATAGGCGCCCTGCGCGCGCGCCATTTCGTCGAACGGCGGCGCCGGATCGAGATCGGCGAGCGTGCGGCCGTCGGTTTCGCCGGCGGTCGCCTCCTTGAACATCGACAGCGTGGCGTTGCGCACCGCGCCGTAGCGCGTGTTGTTGAACAGGATCGTGAGGATTGGCAGGTCGTGCGCCGCCGACACCCAGTGACCAACCAGCGGGTTGGAGAACATATAGGCGCCGTCGCCCAGCGTCGCGACGATGAATTTCTCCGGCGCCGCGAGCTTGGCGCCCAATGCTGCGCCGAAGCCCCAGCCGAGCCCGCCGGCCGGCCCGAGCGCGAACAGCGTGCCGGGCTTCTCGCGCGCGACCTGCGCGGCGCGCAGCGAATATTCGTTGAAAATAACGGCGTCTTCGCCGATCGCTTCGCCGATACAGCGCGACAGATATTCCGGCGAGATGCGCGCGCCGGGCGCCGAATCCTTGGCGAGTTGCGCGCGCCGCATGCGCATGCGCTCGGTCAGGCGGGCGCGGCGCGCGGCGATGCGCGCCTCCGCCGGTTGCAGGCGCTGTTCGACGGCGGCGTTGAGCGCCAGCAGGGTATTCGCCGTGCCGGCCTGGATCGCGAGGTCGCTGGGGAACGTGCGCATCGGATAACGCACGAAGAACGGATCCTCGCCGATATGCGCGACGCGCGTGCCGGCGGGCGGATGTTGCAGGCTCGGAATCCAGGGCGCGTCGCTGTCGATCGCGATGACGAGATCGGCGTCGGCAAGCAGGGCGCCCGGTTCGAAACCGAAATGCATCGAATGGCTGGACGGCAGACAGACGGTGCGCGGATTTTGCACGACCACCGGAAGCGCCCAGCGCTCCGCGAGCTGCGCCAAAGGCGCGACCGCCTCGCTCGCCAATGTCGACGTTATGATCAGCGGCCGCTCGGCATGCGCGATCCATTCGGCCAGTTGCGCGACGGCGCGCGGATCGGGAAGTGCGGCGGCCGCCTGCGGACGCGGTTTCAGCGGGCCGATCGGCGCCGCCACCGGCGCCGATAAAGGCTCGCGCGGCAGCACCAGATAGACCGGGCCGCGCGGGCTCGCCATGGTGACTTCCACCGCGCGCGAGACGACGTCGCCGATCTGGCCGGGTACGCGCAGTTCGTAGTCCCATTTCACCTGTTCGCGCACCATGCCGGCCTGGTCGAACATTTCCTGCGCCCAGTGGATCGGCCGCGAGCGCGAGCCGAACTCGCCTTTTTCTGTAATCGGCGTACGCCCGGCGCAGAGGACGAGCGGGATGCGGTCGCGCGACAGATTGGTGAGGTTGTTGATGGTGTTGGCGGTGCCGACATTGACATGCACCATGACCGCCTGCGGGCGGCCTTTCATCAGATAGGCGCCATGCGCCATGGCCACCGCCAGATTTTCGTGCGGCACCAGGATCGGCTTCGGCACCTTGGCGTTGGTTTTCCTGGCGCGGTCGAAGGCTTCGACGATCGGCGGAAAATCGGTGCCCGGATTGGCGAAAAAGTAATCGATGCCGTGATCGGCGAGCGCGCGCAGGAAGGCTTCGGCGGCGATCGGCTGCCCGCGCCCGGTCGGTGTCACCGCCATCTTGTTCCGCCCCGTGAGGCGCCCGCCGGGAAGCGTGCGCGGCTGTTTGCTTTAGGCTGTTTTACGCGACCGGGGGAGGGGCTGACAACGGACGCTTGCCTACTCCGCCGCGATGCGGAATGCGGCCTGGCCGTCGATTTCGGCGAGGCATCTGGCAAGGCCTTCGCCCTCGGGGTCAAGCAGGGCGGCGGTGCGCGCGCTCGCCAGCGCGTCGGCGGCGCGCCCGGCCGGGATGTTGCCGGCCAGCGCCGGGCGGATCACGCGCGCCTCGATGCTGCGGTAATTGGCGAGGCCGCGCGCGTAGGTGTCGCCATAGCCCTTGAGCAGCCGCGCGCATTGGGCGACTTCGAGGGCGAATTCGGCGGAGTGCCGCGAAGCCTCGGTGATCAGGCCGAGCCACGCTTCGATCTGCGCTTGCTCCTGTTTGAAGCGGTGGCCGCGCGGGCGCCAGCGGCGCAGTTTGGCGAGCATCAGGAAGCGCAGATAGCCGGTGACCGAGGTCGAATTGATTTCCATGCCGAAATAGACGCGGCCGAGCCAGCCGCGGCGCTGCGCCAGGCGCAGCAGCGGCCGCGCCAGGAACGACGGCATCAGCTGGCTGAATTCCTCGATGCCGGGCTTGAGGAAATCGTGCACCGAGAACGGTTCGTTCACGACGCGCAATTCCTCGCGCGCGATGCGTCGCATGCGCTCGGGCGCGATCTTGGCCTGCGCCACCCTCACCACGTCTTCATACGACATGCGCACGGCAAGCTGGCGCGCGACTTCCTTGACCAGCCTGCCCGGCACGCCGCCGGCGGCGTCGGCATCGACCAGCGCACGCAGCCGGTTGAGATAGAGTTGCGCATAGGCGACGCCCTGATAGGCGATGAGCCGGCGCACGCCTTCGATCGCGGTCGGCTGCGCCAGCGCCGGCAGCGAATAAGTGACCTCGTGCTCGACCAGTTCGGGGGTCGTCGGCGCGCGCTTCTTGATCTCGGCCGGCTTGCCCGGTTTCGCCCGGGCGCGCGCCGCGTCGTATCCGGCGCGGAAGCCGCGCAGGTTCGCCTCGACCGCCTTGCCGTCGGCGCGGATGGCGTTTTCCAGCCGCTCGGCGGTCACCGGCAGGCGCTGCGAGCCGGCGATGGCGCCGAGCATCACCGCGCTGACGATCGAGCCGCTCGCGCGGGCAAGCTGCTCCATGTCGATCAGCACCGCCTCGCGCGCATTGTCTTCGACGAATTCGATCAGCCTTTCGCGATCGAAGCGGCCGTCGCCCATGGCGATCTTTTCGTCCATGGCATAGAAGCGGCTGAGCGAGCCGATGACATGGGTGCGATCGGGCGTGACGAAGCCGCCCGCCACCGTGCGCCCGGTTTCGAGCAATTCGCTCGCCACCGCGATGTCGATGTCGCCGACGCCGGGCGTGAGCGCCAGCACCGGGCGCTTGCCGCCGAGCGCGCGGGCGGGCACCGGGAAAATCTCGATGTAATAGGTGGTGGCGCCGGTGCGTTGCGCCACGCCGGGGATCGAGGTCGATTGCACCGGCAAACCCGCCGCCGCCGCCGCCGTCACGATCCAGTCGGTCAGCACGCCGCCGCCCTCGCCGCCGAGCGCGGCGATCAACAGCTTTATCGGCGCCGGCGTTTCCGCCGTTGCGGCCTCGGGTGCGAAGTCCGGAGACAGAGCCAATGCGCCATTCTTGGCTGCCGGTTCGTCCGTTCCGCCCGCGCTGCGGAACGACAGCGCAGGGCCGCCCAGCCAGCCGATCACGGTGCGGCGGACGCCGAACAGCAGGCAGTCCCACAGGCTCGCGTTGCGGATGATCTCGGCGCGATAGAACGAGGGGCACAGCACGGCAGCATGCGCCACCTCGCCGCACAGCCCGCAGCCGACGCAGGACTCGATCACGGTCGCCACCGGATCGCTGCGCAGCGGATCGGGCGAGGTCTTCACCGTCAGCGACGGACATCCCGACAGCCGGATGCAGGAATGATCGCCGGTGCAGATTTCGTCGTCGACGCCGTAGCGGGTGCGCGTGACGCGGTCGCCGCGCCTGAGTTTGTCGGCGTCCTCGGCGCGCACGCGGCGCTGGCGCGCGAGCTGGCATTCGCCGTCGGCGATGATCACCTTGAGGCCGCGCTCGGCGGTTTTCATCGCTTCCTTCAGCGTCCTGGCCATGGTCGCGACCGAATAGCTGCGCACCGTGCGCAGCCATTTCACGCCCATAGTGCGCAGGGTCTGTTCGATGCCGACGCCGGCAACGGGGCCGTCGCGGCTGGCGGTGCTCGAGGGAATGTATTGCTGGCCGGTGGCGGAGGCGTAGCCGTTTTGCATCACGATCAGCACGCCGTCGCCCTTGTTGAACAGGTTGGAGGCAACGCCGCTGATCAGCCCGTTATGCCAGAAGCCACCGTCGCCCATGATGGCGATCGGGCGCTTTTCCATGTTGGGCGTCACCGCTGCGGCGCTGGCGAGCGACATGCCGTAGCCGAGGATCGAATTGCCGAGCGAGAACGGCGCGAAGGTCGCGAACGAATGGCAGCCGATGTCGGTCGAGATGTGGGTCGGACCCAGTTCGCGCTGCATCAGCTTGATGGCGGAGAACACCGGGCGCTCCGGGCATCCGGTGCAGAAGGCGGGCGGGCGCGGCGGCAGCGGCCCGAGTGTGGCGGCGACTTTGGCCTTGTGCGCGATCAGGCCGCGCGCCTTTGCCGCCACCGCTTCGGCGTCAAGGCCCTGCGGCCTGGCCTCGAGCAGGAAGGCGGCGAGGCCCTCGAGCAGCACGTCGGACGTATATTCCCCGGCCGCCGGCAGCGGACCCTTGCCGTACACCTGCGTCCAGCTGTCGGCGCGGCGCAGTTCGACATTGAGCGCCTGCTCGATATAATCGGGATAGCCTTCCTCGACCACCAGCACGGCGCGTTTTCCCGCGCAGAAGCCGCGGATCTCCTCCGGCACGAGCGGATAGACCACGTTGAGCACGAGGAGCGGAACACGCGACGCGCCAAACACGTCGCAAAGCCCGGTGCGTTCGAGCGCGCGCAGCACGCTGTTGGTCAGCCCGCCCATGACGACGATGCCGATATCGGCGAGTTCGCCGGCGATGGTCTCGTTGAGCCGATGCCGGGCGATAAACTCGCGCGCCGCCGGCAGCCGTTCGGCGACCTTGAGCTTCTCCTGCGTGAAAGTCACCGGCGGATGCGACAGCCGCGAATAGTTGAATTGCGCCGGCGCGGCGATGCGGTTGACACCGGAGAATTCGGATTTGCGGTTATCGCTGGCGGCGAATTCGCCGGTAGCGTGGCAGGCGCGGATGCGCAATTCCAGCATGACCGGGGTGTGGCTCGCCTCCGACAGTTCGAAGCCCTTTTCCACCAAGCGCACGATCGACGGCAGGTCGGGGCGCGGATCGAGGAGCCACATGGAGGATTTGAGCGCATAGGCGTAGGAACGCTCCTGGATGACGCTCGCGCCTTCGCCGTAATCCTCGCCGATGATGATCATGGCGCCGCCGACCACTCCGGGCGAAGCAAGATTGGAAAGCGCGTCGGCGGCCACATTGGTGCCGACGATCGACTTCCAGGTCACCGCGCCGCGCAGCGGGTAGTTGATCGAAGCGCCGAGCATGGCGGCGGCCGACGCCTCGTTCGAACAGGTCTCCAGGTGCACGCCGAGCTCGGCCATGATGTCCTCGGCATCCACCAGCACGTCGAGCAGATGGGAAACCGGGGCGCCCTGGTAGCCGCCGACATAGGCCACGCCCGATTGCAGCAGCGCCTTGGTGACCGCCAGGATGCCTTCGCCGCGGAAGGTCTGGCCGTCGCCCAGCCGCAGCGCCTGCACCTCTTTCTTGAACGAGCGTTCCATCGGCCAAATCCAAACTGGTTGGGACCCCAACTATATTACCACAGTCGGCCTACATGTGCGAGGGCAGCCAGGTCGCCAGAATCGGGAAGGCGATCAGGACGGCGAGCCGCAGGATGTCGGTCGCCACGAACGGCATCACCCCGTAAAAGACCGTGGACAGCTTGACGTCCTTGATCACGCTCTTGATCACGAACACGTTCATGCCGACCGGCGGATGGATCAGCCCCAGTTCCACCGTCATCACGATGATGACCCCGAACCAGATCGGGTCGAAGCCGAGCGTCTTGATGACCGGGAAGATGATCGGGATGGTCAGGATGATCATGGCCATGGCGTCCATGATGCAGCCGAGCACCAGATACATCAACATGATCAGCACCAGCACGCCGTAGGGACCGAGGCCCAGGCCGGTGAGGAACTCGGTGATCTTTTGCGGCGTCTGCGTGATGGTGAGGAAATAGCCGAAGATCAGCGCGCCGATCAGGATGGTGAATACGGCGGCGGTGGTGCGCAGGCTTTCGATCAGGCAGCGCCAGAAATCGGCGCGCGAGAGCTTGCCGCGCAACACGGAAATGATGAAGGCGCCGCCGGCGCCCATGCCGGCGGCTTCGGTTGCGGTAAACAGCCCGCCATAGAGCCCGCCGATGATGAAAACAAACAGCAGCACCACCGCCCAGACGTCGCGCAGCGCTTCCAGCCGTTCCGCCCAGGTGTGGCGCGGCGCCGCCGGCAGGAAGCCGGGGCGCAAAAAGGCGATGATGTTGATGGTCGCGATATACATGCCCACCGCCAGCAGGCCGGGCAGGATGCCGGCGATGAACAATTTGCCGATGTCCTGCTCGGTGATCAGCCCATAAACCGCGAACACGGTGGACGGCGGGATCATGATGCCGAGCGATCCGCCGGCCGCGATCACGCCGGTGGCGAAACTCTGCGGATAGCCGTGCTGGCGCATTTCCGGATAGGCGACCTTGGAGAAGGTCGCGGCGGTGGCGACCGAGGAGCCGCAGATCGCGGCAAAGCCGCCGCAGGCGGCGATGGTCGCGATTCCGAGGCCGCCGCGCAGATGGCCGAGAAACGTGTTGGAGGCGCGGAACAGTTCGCGGCTCATGCCGGAGGCCGAGGCGAAGGCTCCCATCAGCAGGAACAGCGGGATCACGGCGAATTCGGCGTCGGTTGCCGTGCGGATCGGCGATTGCGACAAGAGCTTCAAGGCCGGCCCGATGTCGCCGATCAGGTAGCCGAAACCGAGCACGCCGACCGCGCCCATGGCGATGCCGACCGGCACGCGCAGCAGCATCAGCGCAAACAGCGAAACAAAGCCGGTGATGGCGACGGCATCGGTGCCCATCGGTGTCACTCGCCCGATTGCGCTTCGCGCGGCGGAGAAATCTTCTCCGGCGCCAGAATCAGCCGCAACGTGCGCAGCACCAGCAGCAGAACCGCGGCCGCGAGCCCGATCCAGGCGACCGCATAGTAGATCCAGACCGGCTGACGCAGGTCGAAGGTGCCGACATGGTCGGCGCGGGTATCGAGCACTTTCCCGGCGAACATGACGGTAAATGTGGCCATGGCCACCAGCACCAGCAGTGCCGAGAATACGTCGATTGCGCGCTGCGCCTTTGGCGGCACCGCGCTCCACAACAGATCGACGGTGATGTGGTCGCCGCGATAGCTGGCGACCGCCATGCCCCAGAAGATCAGGATGCCGAGCAGCAGGCGCGAGAAGTCATAGGCGTCGGGGATCGACCAGGCGAACAAATAGCGCAGGAATACCGACACGAATGTGAGCAAAGTGACGATGGCGAGAAATCCCGCCGCCGTCACCTCGATCAGATCGATGAACCGGTCGACGGGACTGCGTCCCCTCGCTGCGCCATCCATTAACAGGCCGCTTTGCTAGTAGGCCGATTTGTTCTTCACCAGCTCCGCCTTGAGCGCCTTCATCGCCAGCTCGGGATTGACGCCGGCCTTGCGGGCGCCCTCGGCCCATTTGGCCTCGAGCGGGGCCGCCGCCTTGCGCCATTCGGCGAGCTGCGCCGGGGTGATGTCATAGACCTCGTGGCTGGGCTCGGCCTGCAACTTGGCGATGCCGGCATGCTCGAAGTCGGCCCAGGGGCCCGCCACCTTGGCCGCCCACTCGCTGGTGCAGTGATTGTCGATCACCTTTTTCTGCCTCGGCGACATCTCGTTGTATTTCGCCTTGTTGAAGACGAAGGCAAACGTGGTCGTGTAGAGCGGCACGTTCATGTCGTATTTCGTCACCTTGTCGATGCCGAACAGGACGACCGAGCCCCATGGGAAAGTGACCGCGTCGGCAACGCCCTTGGCCAGCACTTCGCGCACTTCAGGCGCTGCGGCCTGCACATTGGTGCCGCCGAGCTGGGTGACCAGTTCCGCGATGGTGCCCTGCGCGGGGCGGATCTTCATGCCTTTGATGTCGGCGGGAACCAGAATCTTCTTGTTGACCGAGTGGATGGCGCCCGGATCGTGCACGAAGGCGAGGCAGAACTTGACGTCCTTCATCTCCTTGGCGGCGTATTTGCGGTACCATTCGTCAAGCGCGACCGAGCCGCCTTTGGCGTTCGACATCAGGAACGGCAGTTCGCCGGCCGCGATGATGGGGAAACGTCCGGGCTGGTAGCCGGGATTGATGTAGGTGAGGTCGGCGATGCCGTCGCGCGCCATGTCGTAATGGTCGAAGGCCTTGCCGAGCTGCTGCGAGGGATAGACCTTGTAATGCAGCGTGCCGCCGGAATCCTTTTCCACCGAAGCGCCCCATTCTTCCAGCGCCTTTTGCAGCGGGTGCGACGGCGGCACCCAGTGCGAGAGCTTGAGTTCGAAGGTCTTTTCCTGGGCGTGTGTCGCGGCGGGCGCGCCGATCAGGGCGGTGAGCGCGGCCGCGCCAAGCAAGGCGGCGAAGCGGATCGACATGAGTAACCTCCCTTATTTTACCGTTGGTAGCGTTGCCAACTTTTTCAATATTCAGCCGCATGTCGCGGGCGTTGTAAAGGTTATCGTTTGATATCAAACTATGTGGCGGGGCGCGGGAAGGCGGGCGATCGGCTGGGGACAATGGCAGTGGTCATGACCAATGGCAGCAGCCGGGTGCGGCGCGGCAAGAACGGCGAAGCCATTGCCGAATCGATCAGATTCGGCCCGCTCGAGCATTGGGTCGGGTTCAACCTGCGCATGGCGCAGGACGCCGCGTTCCAGGCCTTTTCGCGCCGCTCGCTGGAAATCGGCGAAAGCCCGGGCCGCTTCGCCACCCTGACCCTGATCGCGCGCAACCCCGGCATCAGCCAGACCGAATTGAGTCACGCCAACGGCCGCGACAAATCGAGCCTGACGCCGGTGGTCGAGGACCTGGTGCGGCGCGGCCTCGTCGAGCGCAGGCGCACGCGGCACGACCGCCGCGCCTATCGGCTCAACGTGACGCCGGCCGGCAAGAAGACGCTCATCATGCTCACGCGCTGCGCGCGCCGGCACGAGCGCGTGCTCGATCGCATCATCGGCCCGCGCGACCGCAAGCGTTTCATCCAGATCCTGAAAAGGATCGCCGCGGAGATCGAGTAGATCCCCGGTTATTCGAACTTCGCCCGCACCGCGTCCGGCACAAGCTGGGATTTGAATCCGGCGGGCGCGGCCGGATCGCGCACCACCCACACCCGTGTCTCCGCACACTCGACGCAAACCTGCTCGTTGTGGCTGAGACGATGCTCGATGTCGAAGCTGGCGCGGCCGAAGGTGACGGAGGTGTCGACCGTCACGTCGTCGCCGTAGCGGGTCGGCCGCACGAAACGCGCGCGCGTGCGCGCCAGCGGATAACCGGCGAAATCAAACGCCTTGAACGATTGCAGCTTGGTCATGCCGAGCGCACGTTCGAACAGCGCCGACGTCGACGCATCGAAAATCTCGAAATAGCGCGGGTAGAAAACGATGCCGGCGGGGTCGCAATCGCCCCACTCGATGCGCATGCTGCGGCGGTTGGTGAAGGTCATCCCCGCGCTTTTAGCCATCTTCCCGGCGGCGCGCCAGCCAGACGCTATGGCCGCCGCAATCGGGATCTTCCATCCGCTCCGTCATCACGCTGAAATTATTGGCGGCGAGCAGCGCGCGGTATTCCTCGGGCGCGAGGCTCGCGTGATAAAGCGGCTCGCCACCGAGAGTGCCGACGGCTTCGCCGTGCCGTGGCCCGCTGGTGAACAGCAGCGGCGCGCCCGGGGCCGCGTGGTCGCGGAACACGGCAAACATCCACCGCTGGTCGTCGAACGAGAGATGGAAGAAACTGTCCCACGCCATGACGCCGGCAAAGCGGCGCGCAAGCGCAAGGTCCCGCATGTCGGCAACGATCCATTGCCGGCCGGGAAAATTCGTCCGGCACAGCGCGATCATCGTCGGCGAGGAATCGACACCGCAGACGTCCAAACCCCGGGCGAGCAGGTATTCGGCCATCGGCTTGCCGGGGCCGCAGCCGAGATCGAGGACGGTGCCGCCGGCAGGCACGAGCGCGGCGAAGCGGTCGAGCCAGGGCTTTTCGAAGAATTTGCCGGCGCGGCTGCGCTCACCCACCCATTCGAGCGCGCGGCGCTCATACAGATCGATAATGGCGTCCGCGCTCATGGCCGGTTCATGGCTGGTTCAGCGCGGCGCCATGCGCAGCGCGCCGTCGAGGCGGATCACCTCGCCGTTGAGATAGGAATTGCGGATGCAGTGCATCGCCAGCGCGGCGAATTCGTCCGGGTTGCCGAGCCGCCTCGGGAACGGCACCGAGGCGCCGAGCGAATCCTGCACCTCCTGCGGCAGCGCGCGCAGCATGGGCGTGCCGAAAATGCCCGGCGCGATGGCGAGCACGCGCACGCCGAACTGGGCGAATTCGCGCGCCGCCGGCAAAGTGAGCGCGGCGACGCCGCCCTTGGAGGCGGAATAGGCGGCCTGCCCGATCTGGCCCTCGAAGGCGGCGACCGACGCCGTCGATATAATGACGCCGCGCTCGCCGTCATCGAGGGGGGCGAGCCCCTGCATGGCGGCGGCGGCAAGCCGCATCATATTGAAGCTGCCGATCAGATTGATGCGGATGACGCGCTCGAAATCGGCAAGCGGCATCGGTCCGTCGCGCCCGACAATGCGCTTGGCTGGCCCGATGCCGGCGCAGTTGATCAGGATGCGCGCCGGCCCGTGGTCGGCGGCGGCCTGCTTGACCGCCGCTTCGGCCGACGCGCTGTCCGCCACATCGCAGGCAACCGCAATGCCGTTGATGTCGATCGCCACTTCGGCCGCGGCTTTGGCATTGACATCGACGATCGCCACCCTGGCGCCGGCTGCGGCGAGCGCCCGCGCGGTGGCCTCGCCGAGGCCGGAGGCGCCGCCGGTGACGATTGCCGCCTGTCCCTTGATGTCCATGGCCTACCTTTGCGCGCCATCGATGGCGATGACGGTGGAGGATAACGGCGCGGCATAAAGCTCGTCCACCAGCGCGTCGCGGTTCGCCAGCACCGCGCGCTGGTTGATCGAGCCCTTGTCGGTCATTTCGCCTTTGTCCAGCGACGGCGGCTCCGCCATCAGGATAGCGCGCGCCACCCGCGTCGATGAGCCGGCGCTGGCGGCGGCGAGCGAAGTGAGCAGCTCGGCGAATTTTTTCCGCACGCGCGCATCGGCGAGCACGGCGGCGGGCTTGGCGTCCGCGGCAAGGTCGGGCGCGAGCCTGCGGCAGCCTTCGATATCGGCAAACACCAGCGCGCCGATGGTGTCGCGGTCCGGTCCGGCAAATACCACGTCGCGCACGTAAGGCGCGAAATGGTCGAGGAATCGCGCCCGCAGCGGCCCGACGCTCACCCAGGTGCCGGTCGATAGCTTGTAGTCCTCGGCGATGCGGCCGTCGAACAGGAAGCCCTTCCCGGGATCGTCGGGGTCGGCAAATCGCAGCGCGTCGCCGAGCTTGTAGAAGCCCTCCGCGTCGAAGGCGTCGCGCGTGAGCTTGTCCTGCCGCCAATAGCCCGGTGTGATATGCGGGCCGCGCAGCCGCGCTTCCAATTTGCCTTCGTTCGGCACCAGCTTGAGTTCGACCCCCGGGGCGGGAAGCCCGATATTGCCCGCGCGGTCGAAATCGAACGTGCAGGCGAGCGCCAGCGGCGAAGTCTCGGTCGAGCCGAGCGAGGACAGAAAGATAATGCGCTCGCCGGTGGTCTCGACGGCGAGCCGGGTGAGATCGTCCCAGGTGGTCTGGTTGAGGCCGGCGCCGGCGTAGAACAGCACCTTCAGCCGGCTGAAGAAATTCTGCCGCAACTGCGCGTCGGCGCGGAAATGCGGCACCAGCGCTTCGTAGCCTTTCGGCACGTTGAAATAGATGGTGGGTGCGATGTCGCGCAGGTTGCGCGCGGTCTTCGGCACGCCGGGCGGGGTCGGATTGCCCTCGTCGATATAAAACGAACCGCCGTTGACCAGCACCAGGTTGAAATTGTGGTTCGAGCCGAAGGTATGGCTCCACGGCAGCCAGTCGACCACGACCGGCGGCTCATCCTGCACGAAGGCGAAGCCGGCCGCGATCATCGCCTGGTTCGAGCACAACATGCGCTGGGTATTGATGACGCCCTTGGGATTGCCGGTCGAGCCGGAGGTGAAGAGGAATTTGGCGATTGTGTCGGGCGTGACCCTGGCAATGGCGGCGTTAACGCCGGCGTCGTCTTCCGCGCCGATCAGATCGGCGAACAAGGTGGTCTTCCAGTCGCCCAGCGGGTTGCGCGTCACCACGAGTTCGACGTCCGGCGGCACGGCGGCGTAGATCGCGCGCGCGAACGGGGCGCCGTCGCCGGCGAACACCATGCCGGGCGTGAGCAATCCGATGATGGCGCGCAGCTTGCCGAAGTCGCCCGACAGCAGCGAGTAAGCCGCCGAGATCGGCGCATAGGGAATGCCGACGCTCATGGCGGCAAGCGCCAGCAAGGCGTGCTCGATGTCGTTGCCGGAAATAATGGCGATCGGCCTCTGCGCGGAGAGTCCGCGCCGCAAGAGCGCGGCGCCGATGCGCCTCGTCATATCGAGCACTTGCGCATAGGTGAGCGTGCGCCAGCGGCCTTCGGCGTCGCGTTGCGCCAGATAGACGCGGTCGGGCGTTGCACGCGCCCAGTGCTGCAAGGGCTCGCTCAGCTTGTCGTAATAGGGCGGCAGCACCTGTGCGGTGCGGATATGGACGACACCCGACGCCTCGCGCTCCAGCACGGCATCGAATGCGCCGAGCCGCACTGGGCGCAAACGCGCGGCGGCGGCCGGTTCGGCCATGCGGGTCAGGCTCGGCATTTCCATCCCTGGCATTATTGTCTTCGCTGCCGCCACTACGGCGCGCTGCCGCGCCGCCGTCAAGACCCGTCAGCCGCGCGTGACCTTGGGCGCGCGCTTTTCCAGGAAGTCCTTGAGCCGCGCCTTCGCCTCGTCGTCGGCCTGCGCGATCGCCGACATCAGCGCCTCCACGGCATAGCCCGAGGCCGGGTCCATTTCGGCGATGCGCGGCAGCGCCTGCATCACGGCAAAGTTGGTCAGCGGCGCGTTGCCGGCGATGCGGGTGGCAAGCTCGAGGCCCTTGGCGAAACCCTTGCCGGCATCGACCAGATAGGTGGTGAGCCCCATGGCCTGGCCTTCCTCGGCGGAATAAGTGCGGCCGGTAAGCATCATGTCCATCATGCGCGCGACGCCGATCAGCCGCGGCAGCCGCACGGAGCCGCCGCCGCCGACATAGATGCCGCGGCTGCCCTCCGGCAGCGCGTAATAGGCCGAGCGTTCGGCCACCCGGATGTGCGCGGCGGCGGCAAGCTCCAGCCCGCCGCCGACCACCGCGCCATGCAGCACGGCGACCACCGGCACCTTGCCGAACTGGATCTTGCCGAAGGCGCGGTGCCACAGCCCGGAATGGTCGATGCCCTGTCTGACGTCGCGCTCTTCCAGTTCGGAGAGGTCGAGACCGGCGGAGAAGTGCTCGCCCTCGCCGGCAAGCAGCACGGCGCCGATGTCATCCGGCAACGACGAGAAGAACGTTTCGATGCCGAGCACGGTCTCGTCGTCGAGCGCATTGCGCTTGTGCGCCCGCTTGAGCCGCAGCACCGCGACCGCGCCTTGCCGCTCGGCGGCAAGGGAAGCGGGCAGGCTGGGAAAAGGTCGATCGGTCTTGGCGCTCATGCAGGGACGATCGCATCGGCAACCGCAAGCTCGACACCGGAGCGAGCGAAGCTGCGATGGGTTTCGTCCATTGAATGATCGATGTCAATGCCGCGGCAGGCGTCCTCAGCAACCACCGCCGTAAAGCCCTCGCGCCTGGCGTCCTCGGCGGAATAGCGGACGCAGAAATCGGTTGCCAGGCCGGCGAGTACGACGCGCCTGAAGCCGCGCTCGCGCAGATAGCCGGCAAGCCCCGTCGGGGTCTTGCGGTCGTTTTCGTAGAAGGCGGAATAGGAATCGATCGAGCGGCGGAAGCCCTTTCGCAGCACGAGCTCGGCATGCGGAACGTGCAGGCCCGGGTGAAAATCCGCACCCGCGCTGCCCTGGACGCAGTGATCGGGCCACATCACCTGCGGCCCATAGGCGGCCGCGATGACCTCGAACGGCCGTCTGCCGGGATGCGTCGAAGCAAACGAGTGGTGGCCGCGCGGATGCCAGTCCTGCGTCAGGATCACATGCGCAAAGCTTTGCGCTAGCCGGTTGATCGGCTTCACCACCTCATCGCCTTGCGGCACCGCGAGCGCCCCGCCCGGACAGAAGTCGTTCTGCACGTCGACCACCAGCAACACGTCTTGTTCGCCGATTGGCGGATCGAGGGCCATGCCAGCCTCGCTGCTTTACTCAACTTCAAAGACGTCGAGCCGCACGCTGCGCGCTTCCCGCTGCCCGCGCGCCAGCGCCAATACGCGGTTGAGCCAGTCGGCCGCCGGATCGGCGGTCTCGAACCGCATCACGGTGCGGAAATAATAGAGAGAGGGATCGACGCTGTCGCCCCGCGCCAGCCGTTCCATCACGGCCGGCGGTCCATGCCGCAAGCCATCGCTCGAGACCAGGATGCGCGCACCGGCCTCGGTCTCGATCGTATAGCGCGCCTTTATGTCGGCGGCCCCGTCGCTGCGCACGATCTGCCAGTCGGCGCCGCCGGGCAGGATGCGGCCATTGAGTCTCGCGCCGCGCACGGTGCCGCCGAGAATGTCGATGACGCGGCGCTCGCCATAGGGCGTGCGGCCCAGATTCATGATTCGCGCAAGTTCAGCGTGGATGGTGAAGATCGGTTCCTTGCCCAGCATGTCCACAACTCATTGCAGGCCAAACTTGATCGCTCCCCGCCATTTGACCCTGTCCTTGTCGGGCCGTAAATACGGGAGCGGAACCGGGAAATAAGCGAGTATGGCGCGAATCTCATCTTTGGCCGAAGCCATCCAGTCCGCCGTCCGCGACGGCGACACGGTGGCGATGGAAGGCTTCACCCATCTCATCCCGCACGCCGCCGGCCACGAGCTGATCCGCCAGGGCCGCAAGCACCTGACGCTGATCCGCATGACGCCCGACCTCATTTACGACCAGCTCATCGGCATGGGCTGCGCCAACAAGTTGATTTTCTCGTGGGGCGGCAATCCGGGGGTCGGCTCGCTGCACCGGCTGCGCGATGCGGTCGAGAACGGATGGCCGCACAAGCTTGAACTGGAAGAGCATTCGCACGCCGCTATGGCCAATGCCTACGAGGCGGGTGCGGCCGGGCTGCCCTGCGCGGTCTTCCGCGGCTATATCGGCGGCGACCTGCCGAAGGTGAACGACAAGATCAAGCGCATAATCTGCCCGTTCACCGGCGAGGAACTGGCCGCGGTTCCGGCGCACCGGCCGGACGTGGCGGTGATCCACGCCCAACGCGCCGACAAGGCCGGCAATGTCATGATCGAGGGCGTGCTCGGCGTGCAGAAGGAGGCGGTGCTCGCCGCCAGGCGCTCGGTGGTGACGGTCGAGGAAATCGTCGACGATCTCGGGCCGCGCAGCCTCAACGCGGTGGTGCTGCCGCACTGGACCGTGGGTCATGTCGTGGCGGTGCCGGGCGGCGCGTTTCCCTCCTATGCGCAGGGCTACTATCCGCGCACCAACAGTTTCTACAAGCAGTGGGACGAGATCGCGAAAGAGCGCGATTCATTCCTCGCCTGGATGAAAGCGAACGTGCTGGAGAAAGGCCCCGAAGTCTTTGCCCAGTATGCGCGCAAGGTCGACGCGGCGGCGGAGTAGGCAACATGGCAGACTACAAGCCTCGGGAAATGATGACCGTCGCCGCGGCCCGCGCGCTGAAGAACGACGACATCTGTTTTGTCGGGATCGGCCAGCCCTCGGCCGCCTGCAATCTCGCCCGCCTGACGCATGCGCCGGGCATCACGCTGATCTACGAATCGGGCACGCTCGCCACCAAGCCGAACGTGCTGCCGCTGTCGATCGGCGACGGCGAATTGTGCGAGACGGCGCTGACCACCGTGTCGGTGCCGGAAATGTTCCGCTATTGGTTGCAGGGCGGTCGCATCAAGATCGGCTTTCTCGGCGGCGCGCAGATCGACAGGTTTGCCAACCTCAATACGACGGTCGTCGGCCCCTACGCCAGGCCGAAGGTGCGGCTGCCGGGCGGCGGCGGCGCGCCCGAGATCGCCACTTCGTGCGGTGAAATCTTCATCATCATGGCGCAGGGCAAGCGCAGCTTTGTCGACAAACTGGATTTCGTCACCTCCATCGGACACGTCTCCGGCGGCGATTCGCGTGCCAGGCTCGGCGTCAGGACCAAAGGTCCGACCCGGCTGATCACCGATCTCGCGCTGTTCGAGCCCGATCCCGACACGAAAGAAATGACCGTGGTGTCCATCCATCCCGGCGTCACGCGCGCGCAGATCCAGGAGAACACCGGCTGGCCGGTCAAATTCGCCGCGCAGGTTGCCGAGACGCCGGCCCCGACGGCGCGGGAACTCGAAGTGCTGCGCGAATTGCAAGCGCGCACCGACCGCGCGAATGCGGAGGCGGCGTAAATGGCGGCGCGCGAAGCATTCATCTGCGACGCGGTGCGCACGCCGATCGGGCGCTATGGCGGCGCGCTCGCCAAGGTACGCACCGACGATCTTGCCGCCGTGCCGATCAAGGCGCTGATCGCGCGCAACCCCAAAGCCGATTGGGAAAAGCTCGAGGAAGTCTATTTCGGCTGCGCCAATCAGGCGGGCGAGGACAATCGCAACGTCGCGCGCATGGCGTTGCTGCTTGCCGGCCTGCCAGTCGGCGTGCCGGGCGTGACCCTCAACCGGCTGTGCGCCTCGGGGCTCGAAGCGGTCGGCACCGCCGCGCGCGCCATTCGCGCCGGCGAAATGGATTTCGCCGTCGCCGGCGGCGTCGAATCGATGACGCGGGCGCCGTTCGTGCAGGGAAAGAGCGCGGAAGCCTTCGCGCGCAGCGCCGAGATTTTCGATACCACCATCGGCTGGCGCTTCATCAATCCGTTGATGAAGAGCCAATACGGCGTCGATTCCATGCCGGAAACCGGCGAGAACGTCGCCGAGGAATTCCAGATCACCCGCGCCGACCAAGACGCCTTTGCGCTGCGCTCGCAGCAGCGCGCCGCCAGGGCGCAGGCCGCGGGCTATTTCGCAAAGGAAATCGCCGCGGTGGAGATCGCCGGGCGCAAGGGCGAGACGGTCAAGGTCGACAAGGACGAGCACCCGCGCGACACCACGCTGGACCAGCTCGCCAAGCTCAAGCCGTTTGTGCGCAATCCCGGCACCATCACCGCCGGCAACGCGTCCGGCGTCAATGACGGCGCAGCCGCCATCATCGTCGCCTCGGAAGCGGCGGTGAAGACGCATGGCCTGACGCCGCGCGCGCGCATTCTCGGCATGGCCTCGGCGGCGGTGCCGCCGCGCATCATGGGCATCGGCCCGGTGCCCTCGACCCGCAAGCTGATGGCGCGGCTCGGCCACAAAATCGGGGACTATGATTTGATCGAAATCAATGAGGCCTTCGCCTCGCAGTCGTTAGCCTGCCTGCGGCAGCTCGGACTGCCGGACGATGCCGGCCACGTCAATCCGCACGGCGGCGCGATTGCGCTCGGCCATCCACTCGGCATGTCGGGCGCGCGCCTTGCGCTGACCGCCGCGCATGGCCTCGAGGAAGGCGGCGGCAAGCTCGGCCTTGCCACTATGTGCGTCGGCGTCGGACAAGGCGTCTCGCTGGCGATCGAGAAAGTCTAGAGGACGGCAACAATGTCGCTGATCTACCCCAAGGAAAGCCTCGACGTTTACCCCAAGCATCTTTCGCCCGGCTATCGCAGCACGGTCAAACGTTCGCCGTCGAAGCCGCTGATCGTTGTGCCGCACACGCTGTCCGAGCTCACCGGGCCGGTTTACGGCCACGACGCGGTGCAGGACGGCGACAACGATCTCACCATGCAGCACAAGGGCGAGCCGCTCGGCGAGCGCATCATCGTGCACGGCCACGTGCTCGACGAGGACAAGCGCCCGGTGCCCGATACGCTCGTTGAAATCTGGCAGGCCAATGCCTGTGGCCGTTACGTGCACAATGTCGACCAGCATCCGGCGCCGCTCGATCCCAACTTCACCGGCGCCGGCCGCACCGTCACCGACAAGAAGGGCTATTACAAATTCGTCACGGTCAAGCCGGGGGCCTACCCCTGGGGCAACCACCCCAATGCCTGGCGGCCGAACCACATCCACTTCTCGGTGTTCGGCCACTCGTTCCTGTCGCGGCTGGTGACGCAGATGTATTTCCCCGGCGATTATCTGTTCCCGTTCGACCCGATCTTCAATTCGGTCACCGACGAGAAGGCGCGCGCGCGCATGGTCTCGAGCTTCGATCTGGAAAACACCGTTCCCGATTGGGCGCTCTGCTTCCGCTACGACATCGTGCTGCGCGGACGCGAAGCGACGCCGCAAGATACCGACAAGCATTAAGCCGATCGAGCCAGGACAATGTCTGAGATCACACCCTCGCAAACCGTCGGACCGTTCTTCGCCTATGGCCTGGCGCCGCACAGCCGTTGCGACTGGAAGCCGAGCGGCGCCTACGACTGGAAGCAGACGGTTGGCGCCGACCTGGTGACGCCCGACGCCGGCGGCACGCGCATCCGCATCGAGGGCCGTGTGTTCGATGGCGACGGTGCGCCGATCAACGATGCCATGATCGAAATCTGGCAGGCGGATGCGCAAGGCCGCTATGCCAATCCGCGTGATGCCCGCACGCGCACCAATGCCCTGTTCAAGGGCTTCGGCCGCTCCGCCACCGGCAAGGACGGGACCTACAGTTTCGACACGGTCAAGCCGGGTTCGGTGCCCGGCCCCGGCGGCAAGCCGCAGGCGCCGCATATCGTGGTCTGCGTCTTTTCGCGCGGCATGCTGCGGCAGATTTACACGCGGCTGTATTTTTCCGACGAAGCGGCAAACGGCGCCGATCCGGTCCTGGCGATGGTGCCGGCGGAGCGCCGCGGCACCCTGATTGCCCACAAGCAGCCCGGCAACGGTCCCGCCATGTACCGCTTCGACATCCGCGTGCAGGGCGAGAACGAGACGGTTTTCTTCGATATCTGAATACGTTACCGGCCGGCCTACGGCCCGCTTTGGCCCAATAAATACGCCGGGAAAGTGGGATTTGGCCCAAATATCGGCGCGGGCGGCTGGCGTTCTGTCCCTGCGCCGTTGGGTTTCTCATAGAACATAACGTTTTTCTGATGGTGGGCCATGCCCACCCATCCTGCCCATCTTATTTAGCTGTGCTTTTGTAATTGACGCAGGCGGCCGGACTTGGTTCCGTAAGCGCCGAGCCGGCCGATCAGAGCCGCGCCGAGGAAGCGCCCCATGAACGATCAAATCCTGCAAGAGATCAGCGAATTCTGCCGCCAGCGCGGCTTGGCGGAATCAACTTTCGGCCGCCGCGCCGTGAACGACGGCAAGCTCGCCAACCGTCTGCGCAATGGCGGCCGCATCACCACCGACACGCTCGAGCGCATCCGCAGTTTCATGGCGCGCAACGCCGAGAGCGCGCCGGCGCGCCGCCGCGTGCTGTTCGACGCAAGCCCCGCCGCGACCCTGCCGGTGCTGGCGCCGCCGGCGCCGCCGGTCGCTTCCGGCCAGGCGGGCGAGGATCCGCAGCGCAATTTCCGCTTCTTCGACAACCGGCAGAAATATCTGCTGTTCGTGAACACCTGCTCGGAGAAGTGGGAGATCGCGCATCGCGTCGGCATGGAACTCGCCAATATCCATCCGCGTCCGCCGGCCGTACGCGTGTTCGACGCCGGGGTCGGCGACGGCACCGTACTCGCGCGCGTGATGCGCACCATGCACGACCGGTTTCCCACCATGCCGTTCTACATCGTCGGCAAGGAGATCAGCCTCGAGGATATCCGTCTCACGCTGCACAAGATGGCCGACCGCTTTGTCGAACATCCCTCGAGCGTGCTGGTGCTGACCAATCTCGCCTATGCGGAAGCGCCCTGGCTCGCGGTGAAGTCGCTGTCGGCCGCCACCAGCCTGGTGTGGAAGGAGCTGGCGATGGACGGCTCGACCGCGCACTCGTTCGAGCAGCAGATCACCGCGCTCGAGCCGTTTCTGGCGGAAAACTGGAAGGCGCGGGTCAGCCCCAAGAGCGGCAATCCGGTCTATGAGCGGCCGGTCATTCTGGTGATCTACCGCAACGATCATAAATTCCTGCTCGACCAGATCGTGCCCAAGCCGGGCGGCACCGTCGCCGATTACGATCTGGTCATCGCCTCGCAGCCCTATCGCGCGCGCGCCTCGCTCGAATTCAAGGCGAGGCGCGTGCTGGCGCCGCTTGCCCGCGCGCTCGGCCCCGGCGGGCGCATGATCGCCATCCATTCCTACGGGCGCGATCCCGGCATGGAGATCATCCACAAGGTGTGGCCGAACGACAATCCGTTCGTGCACAGCCGCCACGATCTGCTCAAGGAGATCAAGCACGAGCTGGGCGCGGCCGGCCGCGATCTCAATTTCAACGCCTATTCCGACCAGCGTTCGCTGTTCCGCTACGACATGCACACGCTGCCGTCGGAAATTTCCTCCTCGATCGGCACCTCGACGCTGCTCGCGGCATGGAACGCGGCGATCTATGTGGCGCAGATCGAGGACGACCGGCTGTCCGACGTCAACAGCGACCGCCGCTACATCGAAGCCACGCGCGAGGTGCTGCAGAAGCAGGGCGGTTTGTGGTTCTACGACGAGTCTTTCGTGATCTCGCACCGGCGCGAGTAGCACCGATGGCAAACGACTTCGCGCAGCGCTTCTCCATCGAGACAACCAGGCCGAATGCCGGTGAGATCGCCGCGCTCGCGGACCTGTTGCCGCGCGAAACGCCGGTCTATTTCTCGGCGGTGCCGACGATCGCGCCGGCCGAATTGATCGCCGCCGCGGCCGTGCTGCGGAAAGCCCGGCTGGAGCCCGTCGTCCATATCGCCGCGCGGCGCATTCGAACGGCCGCCGACCTGCAAAATCTGCTCGCCGGCCTGCGCGGGGAGGCCGACGTGCGCCGCCTGCTGGTGATCGGCGGCGACGTCGATACGGCGGGACCTTTTCCCGACGCGCTGGCGGTGATCCAGAAAGGCCGGCTGCGCGAAGCCGGCATCGTGGAAATAGGCATTGCGGCCTACCCTGAGGGCCATGCCCGCATTCCGGCCGGCCGGCTCGAAGCCGCGCTCGACGAAAAAATCGCCACCGCCGCCGCACAAGGCCTCGCGGTGCATATCGTGAGTCAGTTCTCGTTTTCGCCCGAGCGCATCCTCGCCTGGCTGCGGCAGTTGCGCGCCTGCGGCATCGCCAAGCCGGTGAAGGTCGGCATGGCCGGGCCGACCAGCGTGCCGGCGCTGTTGCGCTATGCCCGGCGCTGCGGGGTCAATGCCTCGATGCGCGGGTTGATGTCGGGCGCCGCGGCCGGCCTGATCGGCCATGTCGGGCCAGACCGCATCGTCGATATGCTGAGCAAGGCCGGCGATCTGGGCGACGCCGCACCGCATTATTTTTCATTCGGCGGGGCGGTCGAAACCGCGCGTTATGCTTGCGCGGCGGCAAGACGGCTTGCCGCCGGGCGTGCTATGGCACAGCCAAATTCAAACTAGCGCGCGATCCCGAAACGTGTTTTGGGATCGGGTCTTGCTTTAAAAAAACTCACTCGCGGCTGAGCCGGCCCGCGGGCGCCATGCGGAGGAAACGATCATGCAACGAACCAAGCCGCCTTTCCGTGCCGATCATGTCGGCAGCCTCCTGCGCACCGCGCCGGTCAAGCAGGCGCGCGCGCAGCGCGATAAGGGCGCGATCAGCGCCGCCCAACTGAAAGACGTCGAAGACCGCGAGATCGAGAAGATCATCAAGAAGCAGGAGGAGATCGGGCTCCAGCTCGCTACCGACGGCGAGTTCCGCCGCTCCTGGTGGCATTTCGATTTCTTCAGCATGCTCGACGGCGTCGAGCTCTATGAGCTCGACCACGGCATCCAGTTCCAGGGCGTGCAGACCAAGATGCAGAGCATCAGGGTCAAGGGCAAAATCGGCTTCTCGAACCACCCGATGCTCGAGCATTTCAAATTCCTCAAAGCGCATACCAGGGTCATGCCGAAAATGACCATCCCGGCGCCGAGCGTGATGCATTTCCGGCTCGAGCCGGGCGCGGTGCTGAAATCCGCCTATCCGGATCGCGACGCCATTTTCGACGATCTCGCGGTCGCCTATCAGAAAGCCATCAAGGCTTTCTACGATGCCGGCTGCCGCTATTTGCAGTTCGACGACACCGCCTGGGCCTATCTCTGCTCGCAGGTCGAGTTGCAGAAGGCGCGCGACCGCGGCCTCGACGTCGACCATTTGCAGGACACCTACACGGCCTGCATCAACAAGGCGCTCACCGCCAAGCCCGCCGACATGACCATCACGACGCATGTCTGCCGTGGCAATTTCCGCTCGACCTTCATCTCTTCGGGCGGCTACGAGCCGGTGGCGCAGAACCTGCTCGCCAGGTGCAACTACGACGGCTATTTCCTCGAATACGACACCGACCGCGCCGGCGGCTTCGAGCCGTTGCGCTTCGTGCCCAAGGGAAACAAGATCGTTGTGCTCGGTCTCGTCACCTCCAAGAGCGGGCGGCTGGAGCCGCGCGCCGACATCAGGAAGCGCATCGAGGAGGCGACCAAATTCGTCGCGCTCGATCAGTTGTGCCTGTCGCCGCAATGCGGCTTTGCCTCGACCGAAGAAGGCAACGTGCTGGCCGAAGACGAGCAGTGGGCGAAGCTGCGCATGATCGTGGCACTGGCGCAGGACGTATGGGGGAAATAGGCCTTTCCTCCCCACCTCGTCTGCGGTGAAATGCAAAAAAGAAATTTCGGGAGCGAAACGACGATGACCCAACGCGCCAAACCGCCTTTTCGCGCCGACCACGTCGGCAGCCTGCTGCGCACCGCGCCGCTGAAAGACGCGCGCGCCCGGCGCGCCAAGGGCGAGATCGATGCCGCCGCGCTCAAGGCGGTCGAGGATCGTGAGATCGAGAAGATCGTCAAGAAGCAGGAAGAGGTGGGCCTGAAACTCGCGACCGACGGCGAGTTCCGCCGCTCCTGGTGGCATTTCGATTTTTTCTGGGGCCTGAAGGGCGTCGAACGCATCAGCGCGCCGCCGATCAAATTCCACGGCGTCGACACCAAGGCCGAGGCGCTCAAAATCACCGGCAAGGTCGACTTCGTCGGCCACCCGATGATCGAGCATTTCAAGTTTCTCAAGGCGCACTGCAAGGTCACGCCGAAAATGTGCATCCCGGCGCCCTCGACGTTCCATTTCCGCCAGGGCCGCGCGATGGTGAGCAAGGAGGCCTATCCCGGCTACGACGAATTCTTCGCCGATGTCGCAACTGCCTGGCGCAAGGCGATCCGCGCCTTCTACGACGCCGGCTGCCGTTATCTGCAGCTCGACGACACCGCCTGGGCAATGATCTGCGATCCGAAGGAACGCGAACAGTCGAAAGCGCGCGGCGACGATCCCGATTCGCTGCCGCCGATCTATGCCCGCCTTACCCGTGAGGCGCTCAAGGACAAACCGGCCGACATGGCGGTCACCATGCATTCCTGCCGCGGCAATTTCCGCTCGACCTTCATCGCCTCCGGCGGCTACGACTTCGTCGCTGAGCAACTGCTCGCGCACACCGATCTCGACGGCTATTTCCTCGAATACGACACCGATCGCGCCGGCGGCTTCGAGCCGTTGCGCTATTTTCCGAAAGGCCAGAAGCAGCTGGTGCTCGGGCTAGTCAGCTCGAAAAGCGGGCGGCTGGAGCCGCGCGATGAGATCAGGCGGCGCATCGATGAGGCGGCAAAATATGTCGCGCTCGATCCGTTGTGCCTGTCGCCGCAATGCGGCTTTGCCTCGACCGAAGAGGGCAACGTGCTGGCCGAAGACGAGCAGTGGGCGAAGTTGCGCATGATCGTGGAACTGGCGCAGGAAGTGTGGGGCCGTTGACGGCCCCCGCTTCGCCCGGCCGGGACGGCAATAATCCGATGCAACGCAGCGCGCCTCCGTTCCGCGCCGATCACGTCGGCAGCCTGTTGCGCACCGCGCCGCTCAAGCAGGCGCGCGCGCAGCGGGAGCGCGGCGAGATCACGGCGGAGCAGCTGAAAGCGGTCGAAGACCGGGAGATTGCGGCCGTCATCAGGCGCCAGGAAGACATCGGCCTCAAGGCGGTAACCGACGGCGAATTCCGCCGCGCTTTCTGGAACTACGATTTTCTCGGCGGCCTGCCGGGGGTTGAGGCCTATCTCGGCGAGCGCAAAATCAAATTCCAGGGGCCCAATCCGAAGCCGATGATGCTGCGCGTCACGGGCAGGCTAGGCGCCTTCACCGGCCACCCGATGCTCGGCCATTTCGACTTCGTAAAAGCGCATACGCGCGTCACGCCGAAAATGACCATTCCGTCGCCGTCGTCGCTGCATTTCCGCTACGGCCGCGACGCCGTGCCGGAGAGCATCTATCCGGCGATGGACGATTTCTACCGCGATCTCGGGCAGACCTACCGCAAAGCGGTGCGCGCCTTCGCCGATCGCGGCTGCCGCTATCTGCAACTCGACGAGGTCAATTTCACCTATCTCTGCGACCCCAAGCTGCGCGCGCAGGTCGCCAACCGCGGCGACGATCCCGAACGGTTGCCCTCGATCTACGCCGCCATGATCAACGCCGCGATCGCGGACATCCCGCCCGACATGGCGATTTGCATGCATCTGTGCCGCGGCAATTTCCAGTCCACTTTCGTGGCGTCGGGCGGCTATGAGCCGGTGGCGGAAATCCTGTTCAATACCATCAACGTGCATGGCTATTTCATGGAATACGATTCCGACCGCGCCGGCGGCTTCGAGCCGCTGCGTTTGGTGCCCAAGGGCAAGACCGTGGTGCTCGGCCTGGTTACCTCGAAAAGCGGGCGGCTCGAATCAAGCGACGAAATCAAGCGGCGCATCGAGCAGGCGGCGAAATTCGTGGCCATCGAACAGCTTTGTCTTTCGCCGCAATGCGGCTTCGCCTCGACCGAGGAAGGCAATATTCTGGCCGAGGACGAGCAATGGGCGAAGCTGCAGATGATCGCGGAAATCGCACAAGACGTGTGGGGATAGCGCCATGACCAAACGCAGCAAACCGCGGTTCCGCGCCGATCATGTCGGCAGCCTTCTGCGCCCGGCCGCCCTGAAGCAGGCGCGGGAAAAGCGCGCTAAAGGCGAAATCGACGCCGCCGCGCTCAAAGCGGTCGAGGACCGCGAGATCGAGCGGGTAATCGCGAAGCAGGAAGACGTCGGGCTGCAATCGATCACCGACGGGGAATTCCGCCGCTCCTGGTGGCATCTCGATTTCCTCTGGGGTCTTGACGGCGTCGAGAAGCACGTGATGGACGCCGGCATCGCCTTTGCCGGCGTCACCACGCGCAACGAGGGCCTCAAGGTCACCGGCAAGCTCGGCTTTTCCGGCCACCCGATGCTGGAGCATTTCAAATTCGTCGCCGCCCACACCAAGCGCACGCCGAAGATCACCATTCCCTCGCCGTCGGCGGCTTACGGCCGCCCACAGCCGACGCCGATCGAGCGCAGGATTTATCCACGCAACGAAGAGTTCTTCCACGATCTCGGTCAGGCCTACAAGAAAGCCGTGCGCGGTTTCGCCGATGCGGGCTGCCGCTATTTGCAGCTCGACGAGGTGTTCATCGCCATGCTCTGCGACGAGAAATATCGCGCGCAGATGAAAGCGCGCGGCGACGATCCGGAAAAGACGGGGCCGCTCTACGGCGATCTCATCAATACCGCTATGTCGGATATCCCGTCCGGCATGACCATCACCATGCATTTGTGCCGCGGCAACTATAAATCGACCTTCATGGGCACGGGCGGCTACGAGGCCGAGCAGGAGATTCTCTTCAACCGCATCAAGGTGCACGGCTATTTCATGGAATACGACAGCGCACGCGCCGGCGGCTTCGAGCCGCTCAGGCTGGTGCCGAAGGACCGCCACGTTGTGCTAGGCCTGGTCACCACCAAGACCGGGCGTCTTGAGGCCAAGGACGAGATCAAGCGCCGCATCGACGAAGCCGCAAAATACATTTCGCTCGACCAGCTTTGTCTTTCCCCGCAATGCGGCTTTGCCTCTACCGAAGAGGGCAATGCGCTCGCCGAAGACAAGCAATGGGCGAAGCTCAGGATGATCGTGGAGGTGGCCGAAGAAGTGTGGGGCAAGTAGTCATTGCCGTCCCCCCGCAGGCGGGGATGGCGACGCCGTTTACTCTCATTGGGCCGCGGGGTATGGGTCGCGGGCCTCGCTGCGCCCGCTCGGGACGACGGAATACTTGATGCCGCTCAACGCCGAAAAGCTTCTGGCGCTGCAAATTCCCGACGTCGAGCACACGTATGGGCCGAGGGACTGCATGCTTTATGCGCTCGGGCTCGGCCTCGGCCAGGATCCGATGAATCCCGATGAGCTCGCCTTCGTCTACGAGAAAAATCTCAAGGTGCTGCCGACCTTTGCCGTGATGATGGGATACACGGCCTATTGGCTGCGCCGGCCGGAGATCGGCGTGACGTGGGAAAAAGTCGTGCACGGCGAGCACGCCTTGCGACTGCACGCTCCGCTCGCCCCGCAAGGCACGGTGATCGGCCGCACGCGCATTCTCGATGTATCCGACAAGGGCGCCGGCAGGGGCGCGCTGGTCTATTCGGAGCGCGCGATCAACGACAAGGCGAGCGGCCGCCCGCTCGCGACGTTAACGCAGACGACGTTTTGCCGCGGCGACGGCGGCTTCGGCGGGGACAAACGCGATACCCCGCCGCCGCATACTCTTCCCACGCGCGCGCCCGAGGGCATCTGCGAGCTGCCGACGCGGCCGGAAATGGCGCTGATCTATCGCCTGTCCGGCGACACCAACGCGCTGCACGCCGATCCGGAATTTGCCCGTGCCGCCGGCTTTCCGCGCCCGGTGCTGCACGGGCTCGGCACATTCGGCGTGGCCGGCCATGCGCTGCTCAAGGCGCTATGCGGCTACGATCCGGCCCGGCTGACCGCGATGGCCGGACGGTTCTCGGCGCCGGTCTTCCCGGGCGAAACCATCCGCACCGAGTTCTGGCGCGACGGCGACGTGGTAAGCTTCCGCGCGCGGGTCAAGGAGCGCGACGTGATCGCCATCGACCATGGCCGCGCCGAGGTCAAATCGTGACGGGCAAACGCAACGCCGACGAATACGCCGAGATCCGGGAATCGGTGCGGGCGCTGTGCGGCAAGTTTCCCGGCGAATATTGGCGGGCGCTCGATCGCGAGCGCGCCTACCCGACCGATTTTGTCAACGCGCTGACCGAGGCCGGCTATCTCGCCGCGCTGATCCCGGAGGAATTCGGCGGCAGCGGGCTGCCGATCGGCGCGGCCGCCGCCATCCTCGAGGAGATCCACGCCTCCGGCTGCAACGGCGCGGCCTGTCACGCGCAGATGTACACCATGGGCACGATCCTGCGGCACGGCAGCGACGCGCAGAAGCAGGAGTATCTGCCCAAGATCGCCAGCGGCGAATTGCGGTTGCAGGCCTTTGGCGTCACCGAGCCGACCTCTGGCACCGACACGCTCGCGCTGCGCACCACGGCCAGGCGCGAAGGCAACGACCACTACGTCATCAACGGACAGAAAATCTGGACCTCGCGCGCCGAGCACTCCGACCTCATGCTGCTGCTCGCGCGCACCGCGCCACGCGAGCAGGTCAAGCAACGCACCGACGGCCTGTCGGTTTTCCTTGTCGACATGCGGCTCGCGCAGGGCACCAGCCTGACGATCTCGCCGATCCGCACCATGATGAACCACGGCACCACCCAGGTATTCTTCGACGACCTGCGAGTGCCGGCGGAAAATCTGATCGGCGAGGAAGGCAAGGGCTTCCGCTACATCCTCGCCGGCATGAATGCCGAGCGCATCTTGATCGCGGCCGAATGCATCGGCGATTGCAAATGGTTCATCGGCAAGGCGAGCGCCTACGCCAAGGAGCGCGTGCTGTTCGGCCGCCCGATCGGCAAGAACCAGGGCGTGCAGTTTCCTATCGCGCGCGCCTACGCGCAGATGCGCGCCGCCGAATTGATGGTGCGTGAGGCGACGGCAAAATACGAGGCAGGCGACGACATCGGGCCGGAGGCGAACATGGCGAAGCTCTTGGCCGCCGACGCCTCCTGGTTTGCCGCCGATATGTGCGTGCAGACGCATGGCGGCTTTGGCTTCGCCGAGGAATACGACATCGAGCGCAAATTCCGCGAGGCGCGGCTCTATCAGGTGGCGCCGATCTCGACCAACATGATCCTATCGTACCTCGCCGAGCACGTGCTCGGCCTGCCGCGGTCCTATTGAAATGCCGCTTCCACTCGAAGGGCTCCTCGTCGTCTCCATCGAGCAGGCGGTGGCGGCGCCGACCTGCACCTGCCGGATGGCCGATGCCGGCGCGCGCGTGATCAAGATCGAGCGTCCGGAAGGCGATTTTGCGCGCCATTACGATGCCGTCGTGCACGGCGAAAGCGCCCATTTCGTCTGGCTCAACCGCGGCAAACAGTCGGTGGTGCTCGATCTGACCAGGGCCGACGACAAGGCGCTGCTCGAAACCATGCTCGGCAAGGCCGACGTGTTCGTGCAAAACCTCAAGCCCGGCGCCCTGACCAAGCTCGGGTTCGCGATCAGGCGCTTGCGCAAGGATTATCCGCGCCTCATCTGCTGCTCGATCTCCGGCTACGGCGAGAGCGGACCGTTCGCGCAACGCAAGGCCTACGACCTGCTGATCCAGGCCGAGTCCGGCCTGTCGTCGGTGACCGGCGGTCCGGAAGCGCCGGCGCGCGTCGGCGTCTCCGTGGTCGATATCGCCGCCGGCCTCAATGCCTATGAGGCGATCCTCGAAGCGCTGCTCAAGCGCGCCCGCACCGGCGCGGGCACCGAGATTTCGATTTCGATGTTCGACGCCATGGCGGAGTGGATGACCGTGCCGCTGCTGAACCAGGAAGGCGGCAATCCATTCAAGCGCATCGGGCTCGCGCATCCGACCATCGCACCCTACGGCGTGTTCAAAACCCGCGACGGCGCCGACATCCTGATATCGATCCAGAACGACCGCGAATGGCGCGTGCTCGCCGACAAGGTTCTCGGCGACGCCTCGCTCGGCACGCACGAGAAATTCGCCACGGTGCCGAAACGCGTGCAGCATCGCGGCGAAACCGACGGCAAGGTGGCCGCGGTGTTTGCCGCGCATGACGTGGTCCCGCTGATGGACAAGCTGGCGGCCGCCGATATCGCCTTCGCGCGCGTGAACGATTCAGCACTGCTCTTGACGCATCCGCACTTGCGCAGGATTACCGTCGGCGCGCCGAGCGGGCCGGTGAGCATGCCGGCGCCCGCCGCGCAGCGCGCCGAGGAACCGCGCAGCTATGGTGCCGTGCCCGCGCTCGGCGAGCACACGGCGATCATTCGAAAGGAATTCTCAAAGGGCTGAGCGGAAGCCCGCATGCCGGGCAAGCGGCGCCGATCGACTTTGCTCACTCCAGCACGTGCGCTTCTTCCGGCTGGCCCTGGCGCGCGCTCTTGCGCGCCGCGCGGATGATCAGCACCAGCGGCATCATGGCCAGCGTCAGGATCGTCAGCAGCTTGAAATCGTTGAGATAGGCGAGCATCGCCGCCTGCTGGGTGACGATCCCGTCGAGCATGGCGAGGCCGGTCTGGCTGTGCAGGTCGAGGTTTGCCGTCACGTCCGGCATCTGCAATGCATTGTTGAACGGCGTCACGTTCTCGACGATGCGGGCATGCATCTCCGTCGTCTTGTCGGTCAGATTGGCGATCACCATCGAAATGCCGATCGACGAGCCGATATTGCGCACCAGCGTCAGGATGGAGGTGCCGCTGTTGCGCAGGTGTCCGGGCAGCGTGAGGAATGCCGCCGTCGTGATCGGCACGAACAGGAGGCCGAGGCCGATGCCCTGCACGATGCTGGTGACGACGATCATGCCCTGCGTGACGTCGAGCGAAAACCCGGTCATGAAATAGAGCGTGCCGCCGGTGAGCAGCAGCCCGAGCAGGATGAGATAGCGCGTTTCCAAGGCCCGCATCAGCCGCGGCGCCACCATCATCGTCAGCAGCGTGCCGACGCCGCGCGAGCCGAGCAACAGACCGGCCGTTTGAATCGGAAATCCGAGCAGGTTCTGCATGAACGGCGTGACCAGCGCCATGGTGCCGAACAGCACGACGCCGATCACCACCATGAACACGGTGCCGGAAACGAAATTGCGGTCCTTGAACAGCTCGAAGCGCACGAACGGCTCGGGCGTCGTCAGCGAGTGGGCGAAGAAATAATAGAAGCCGACGACGGATACGATCATCTCGATCCAGATTTCGCTCGAGCCGAACCAGCCGACCTGCTCGCCGCGGTCGAGCAGCAGCTGCAGCGAGCCGATACCGATGGCGAGCGCGATAAACCCGAACCAGTCGAAGCGCAGATGTTCGTGGCGGTCGGTTTCCTCCATGAACAACGTCATGCCGATGACGGTGGCGACGCCGATCGGCAGGTTGATAAGGAACACCCAGTGCCAGGAATAGTTGTCGGTCAGCCAGGCGCCGAGCGTCGGGCCCATGATCGGGCCGAGCATCACGCCGATGCCCCACACCGCCATGGCCTGGCCGCGCTCCTGCACGGTATAGGTGTCGAGCAACACCGATTGCGACAGCGGCACCAGTGCGGCGCCGGCCATGCCCTGCAACAGGCGGAACAGCACCATCTGCTCGATATTCTGCGCCAGCGCGCACAGGAACGAGGCGACGGTGAAACCGGCCACGCAGACGATGAACAGCTTCTTGCGGCCGAAACGGTCGGCGATCCAGCCGATGGGCGCCGTCATGATGGCAGCGGCCACGATGTAGGAGGTGAGCACCCAGTTGATCTGGTCGAGCGAGGCCGACAGCGAGCCCTGCATGTAGGGCAGGGCCACATTGGCGATTGTTGTGTCCAGCGCCTGCATGATGGTGGCGGTCATGGCGCAGACCGTCACCAGCATCCGCCGGACGTTGGGCGGCAGCGACGCGAAATGCGCCGCGGTCATTTTGCCGGTTCCTTAGCCGAGAGGAACGGCAGCCGGCTGTGCCCGGTGTCGATCTCCACGTTCACGCTCATGCCGGCGCGCAGGAGATGAGTGTCTTCGTCCTTGTCGAAGGCGATGCGCACCGGAACGCGCTGCACCACCTTGATCCAGTTGCCGGTCGCATTCTGCGGCGGCAGGATGGAGAACTGTGCGCCGGTACCCGGGCTCACCGCCACCACGTGCCCGGTGAAGGTGTGGTCGGGGAAACTATCGACGTCGAGCGTGGCCTTCTGCCCGAGCCGCAAATAGGTGATGTCGGTTTCCTTCGGATTGGCGTCGACCCAGGGCGCCTGGTCGTCGATCACGCTCAGGATCGGCGTGCCGGCGGCAACGAAGCGGCCGACCTGGATATTGTCCACCTGCGTGGCAGTGCCGGAAATGGGCGCGCGTACGACGGTGTGGTCAAGATTGCGCTGGGCGTCGTCGAGTGCGGCCTTGGCCTGCGCGTAGTCGGGGAATTTTGCCAGCGGCAGGCCGGGGTCGCCGAGCAGGGAATTGAGCGTGGTGTCGCGCTGTTGCGTGGCGAACTGCGCCTGCAATTGCGCGGTCACCATGGCGGCGCCGGCGGTATCGACGTCGGCCCGCGAGCCGGCCTGCGTCTTTTCCAACTGCATCTTGCGGTCGAGATCGCGCTGCTTGAATTCGACGTTCTTTTTGGCGAGATCGACCAGCGTGTCAAGCGAGGCGAGAGTGGTCTTGAGCTTGTCGTAGCCGGCGCGCGCGGCGTCGAGCTTGGCCCTGGCCTGATCGAGCGCGAGCCGGAAGGGGACCGGATCGAGTGTGAACAATTCGTCGCCGGGGTTGACATGCTGGCCTTCGACGACGGCGACGTGGATGACCTTGTCGGAGACATCCGGCGTGATCAGCACCTTTTGCGCCCCGACATAGGCGTTGTCGGTGGAAATGTAGCGGCCGCCCGAGAGATAGAAGGCGATGCCGATCAGCGCGGCGAATGCCGGCAGCACCACGAGCAGCGTCATGCGCAGCCGCTTGCGCTCGAGCCGTGCGAAACGGCGCGTTTTTTTGCCGGCCGGAGGGGCGTCGGCCGCCGGCGCGGTCTTGGCTTCGGGAGCGGGAACGATCTTGAGGGGCTTTTCACTCATGACGAATCAACCGTTGATGGCTTCTTGTTGTGGCGCGTTTTGCTGCTGCGCATTGGCGTTGATGGCGCGGCGCAGATTGTCCTTCACCGCGCCAAGCTCGTTGAGCATGCGCTCGACAGTCCTGCCGTCGAATCCGTCGAGGACGGTCGCCATCATGTCCTCGCCGAGGCCGGCGAGCTGTTCGAGCAGCGGCCGCGCCGCCGGTGTGAGGAATAACCGGTTGACGCGGCGATCGTTCGGATCGGCGCGGCGTTCGATCAATTTGTTTTCGGCAAGGCGGTCGAGCAGGCGGGTGAGCGAGATCGGTTGCAGATCGAGAATTTCGGCCAGTTCCGATTGCTTGAGCCCTTCCGAGCGGTCGAGCCGCACCAGCACGCCCCATTGCGCGCGCGAAATGCCGTGCTGGCGCGCCCGCTGGTCGGCATAGGTCCGTAGCATCCTTGCTACGTCCATGATTGCAAAGGCAAATTCTCTCTTGACCGGGAGCGTGGGCATGGCAGGGGATCTCCGGAACCACCGTTATAATAAGCTTGCTTATAATAAGGTCAATAGGTCTTTTGGCGCATAGCGGCCGGGCGCCGGGGCGCGCGTGACGGCGCGGCGAGGCTCGGGCAAAGTCGCGATGGCAAAAAAACGACGAACGGGAAACGCCATGGACATCGGTTTTATCGGACTGGGCAACATGGGCGCGCCAATGGCGCACCGGCTGATCGAAGCGGGGCACAAGCTCATCGTCTACGACACCCGCAACGACGCGGTGGCACCGTTTGTCGCGCGCGGCGCGCAGGTCGCCTCCTCGCCGCAGGACGTCGCGGACCGCGCCGAGACGGTGATGGCGAGCCTTCCGTCACTACAGGTCTCGCAAAAGGTCGCGCTCGGCGAGGGCGGCGTTATCCACGGCAAGCGCGTGAAGCGCTACGTCGATCTGTCGACCACCGGCTCGCGGGTCGCCGCGGAGATATTCGCCGAGCTCGCCAAGAAGCATATCGTGCAGATCGACTCGCCAGTCAGCGGCGGCGTCGGCGGCGCCAACAAGGGCACGCTGGCGGTCATGGTGTCCGGGCCGCCGGCCGACATCGCCGTGGTGAAAGACGCGCTTTCCGTGTTCGGCCGGGTGTTTGTCATCGGCGACAAGCCCGGCATGGCGCAGACGATGAAGCTCGCCAATAATTTTCTCTCCGCCACCGCCATGGCCGCCACCTCGGAAGCGGTGGCCATGGGCGTGAAGGCCGGGCTCGATGCGGCCGTCATGATCGACGTGATCAACGCCGGCTCGGGCCGCAATACCGCCTCGGACGGAAAATTTCCGCAGACGATCCTGCCGCGCACTTTCAACTACGGCTTTGCCACCGCGCTGATGCTCAAGGATGTGCGGCTGTGCACCGAGGAAGCGAAGAATTTGAACGCACCGCACGAAATCATGAGCGCGGTTCTCGATCAGTGGGAACTCACCAATTCCGAATTCGGCGGCGAATCGGATTTCACCGCAATCGTGAAAATGATCGAAGGCCGCGCCGGCGTCACCGTGGGGAAAAAATCATGAGCGACGACATCCACGAGGTCTACGCCGTCCGCTATGCGACCCACGGCCGCAAGCGTTCGGAAAACTACATCTTCGGCGACCCGCACGACGAAATGACGTCGATCGCCTATTACGTCTGGGTGATCAAGGGTCCGCACGGCGTCTTCGTCTGCGACACCGGCTTCGACGAGGCCGCTGCCAAAGAGCGCGGGCGCAAGATCATCAAGCCGGTCGGCGAGGGACTGAAAGCGCTCGGCGTCGAGCCTGACCACGTCGATCACGTCATCGCCACGCACATGCACTGGGACCACGCCGGCAATTACGACCTGTTCCCCAATGCGCGCTACCACATCCAGGATACCGAACTCGCTTACGCCACCGGGCGCTGCATGTGTCACCAGACGCTGCGCATCCCGTTCAGCGAGGGCGACGTGCATGCCATGATCGGCAAGCTCTATGCCTATCGCGTCGACTTCCACGACGGCGTCGAGGAACTCGCGCCCGGCATCAGCGTGCACCTGGTCGGCGGCCACTCGAAGGGACTGCAATGCGTGCGGGTGAAGACCAGGCGCGGCTATGTGGTCGTCGCCTCCGATTCCTGCCATCTCTATTCGCACATCGACGAAGGCCGCGTGTTTCCGATCACCTATTCGGTCGGCGACACGCTCGAAGGCTACAAGACGCTGCTCAAGCTCGCCTCCTCGCGCCATCACATGGTGCCGGGGCACGACCCGGAAGTCCTCAGGATCTATCCGGCGGCAAAGCCCGGGCTGGAAAGTTGGGTGGCGCGGCTGGATGTTGAGCCGAAGCCGTAGCCTGACGCGCACTGACGGCGAAGCCGCTACGCCAGCCCCAATTCCGCGAAAGCATCCTTGTGGTGTCCTGCGCTTTCCGGCGCAAAGCAGCAGAATACCACCCGCCTGATGCCGCGTGGGGCGTTGGCGACTTCCGCGGCCACCGTGCCGACCGCGATGCGCGCGGCGAGGTCGGCGGGGAAGCGGTAAATGCCGGTCGAGATTGCCGGAAAGGCGATCGAGGAAAGCGCATGCACGGCGGCGAGATCGAGCGCGCTCCGATAGCAGCCGGCGAGCAGTGCTTCCTCGTCCTTCTCACCCCCGCCCCAGACCGGCCCGACCGCATGGATGACGTGCCCGGCCTTGAGCCGGTAGCCTTTGGTAATCTTGGCCGCGCCGGTCGCGCAGCCGCCCAGCGTCTCGCATTCCCTGAGCAACTCGGCGCCGGCGGCGCGATGGATGGCGCCGTCGACCCCGCCGCCGCCCAGAAGCGAGCGGTTGGCGGCATTGACGATGGCATCGACATCCAGGCTGGTAATGTCGGCCACGACGATATCGAGCAGTGTCTCGCCGATCTCGGCGCTGAGCAGCGGCGCGGCGGTCATGGCGAAATCATATCACGCCCACTCGGCCTTGACCTCGGCCTGCAAATCGACGGTGCCGCGCACGCCGATATCGTCGAAATGCGCATCGAGAAAACGCCGCGTCGCACGCTTGCCGTTGGTGCGCAGCATCTCGAAAAAATCGTAGTCGGTGCTGTAACGGCTGCCAATGTCCGGCTGCTTGGCAAAGGCGTCGAGCGCGATGCGGTGCATGTTGATGCGCCGGTACTTGCCGGGGCCGAGGCCGCGCGGCAGCTTGCCCTGATCGATCAGGCGGCCGACGAATTCGATTGCGCGCAGCTCGCCCATCAGCGGCGAATTGAAGGTGATCTCGTTGAGCCGGCTAACGATGTCGCGATTCGTTGTCGGCGTCATATTGCGGGCGAGCGGATTGATCTGGATCAGCAGCACGTCCTCGGTCTGCGTCGCACCGAACAGCGGAAAAATCGACGGGTTGCCGAGATAGCCGCCGTCCCAATAGGGCACGCCGTCGATCACGACCGCCTGAAACAGCAACGGCAGACAGGCGGAAGCGAGCACGGCCTCGGCGGTGATTTTGTCATGCGGGAAAATGCGCAGCCGTCCCGTGTGCACGTTGGTGGCGCTGACGAAAAGCTGCGGCGTCGGTGATTTGCGGATGGTGTCGAAATCGACGAAGCGTTCGATCAGGTCCTTGAGCGGATTGATGTTGAGCGGATTAAAGTCGTAGGGCGACAGATATTGCGCCACCGCCTTGACCCAGAACCCCAGGGGCGAGCTCTCGAGCGGCAGAAACGAGAACAGGCGGTCCATCGCCTTGCGCTGCATTTCGGGCAGGCCGCTGTTGATGCTCACCGCGCGCCAGAAGTCGGCGAGCCGCTTGCGCGCTTCGTCGCGGCCGCCGCGCGCGAGGCCATCGGCGAGCAGCACCGCGTTCACCGCGCCGGCTGAGGCGCCGGTGATGCCTTCGATTTCCAGCCGCCCGTCTTCGAGGATGTGGTCGATGACGCCCCAGCTGAAGGCGCCATAGGCGCCGCCGCCTTGCAGCGCGAGATTGATGCGTTTGGGGGCGGGCGGCTGTTCCGGAGTGCTGCCGCCGAAGGCGCGCGACAGGAATTCAATCACTGCGCGACCCAGCCGCCGTCGATCGAATAGGCCGAGCCGGTGATGGTGGCCGCGGCATCGCTTGCCAGAAACACCGCCAGCGCGCCGATGTTTTCCGGCGTGGTGAACTGGTGCATCGGCTGCTTCTCCGACAGTAACGCGATCTCTTCCTCGCGCGCCGATTTACCCGACGCCTTGGCGCGGTCGTCGATCTGCTTCTGCACCAGCGGGGTGAGCACCCAGCCCGGGCAGATGGCATTGCAGGTGATGCCGGCATTGGCGGTTTCGATCGCCACCACTTTCGTCATGCCGACCAGCCCGTGCTTGGCCGATACGTAGGCGACCTTCTGCTCGCTGGCGACAAGCCCGTGCGCCGACGCGATATTGATGATGCGTCCCCACTTGCGCGCCTTCATGCCGGGCACCGCCGCGCGGATGGAATGGAACGAGGCGGACAGATTGATGGCGATAATGGCGTCCCATTTTTCGATGGGAAAATCCTCGACGTTCGCCACGAACTGAATGCCGGCATTGTTGACCAGCACGTCGAGCGAGCCGAACGATTTCTCCGTCGTCTTGATCATGTCGGCGATTTCGGCCGGCTTGCTCATGTCGGCGGCCGAATAGAGCGCCTTGATTGCGAAGTCCTTTTCCAGGCCGGCGCGTTCTTTCTCGATCGCGGCGCCGTCGCCAAAGCCGTTGAGCATGATGTTGCAGCCGGCTTCGGCCAGCGCGCGGGCGGTGGCGAGGCCGATGCCGGACGTCGAGCCGGTGACCAGCGCGGTTTTGCCTTTCAGCATGGCAGTCCTCGTGCGATGTGGCCGCCAAATGGCCTGTTTCAGGGGGATCTGGATGAGTTCCGGAACCTGCCCTTATTTTTGTTGCAGCGCAATATATATCAAGAGGCTGCTGGTCATCTTTTCGCGATTGGCCGGCCGCGGGTTACACTTGCGAATTACAGGCGGATATTCGCGTGACCAAAAAGACAATTTTGCGCACGGTGTTTCCGGCGCCCGATCACGACCACGCCCGCTGCGCCAGCGACGCCATCGCGCATGCCGAGCAAATCTGCGCCGCGCGCGCCGAACGGCTGACGCCGATCCGGCGCCGCGTGCTCGAGGCGCTTCTGGCGAGCCACGCGCCGCTCGGCGCCTATGAGTTGATCGACCGGCTGGCGGTGCGCGGCGCGCGGCCGGCCCCGATCACCGTCTACCGCGCGCTCGATTTCCTGCGCGAGCAGGGTCTCGTCCACCGTATCGAAAGCCGCAACGCCTTTATCGCCTGCGTGCAGGATCACGGCAGCAGCGATCCCGTGGTGTTCCTCATCTGCGAAAAGTGCGGCACCGTGGGCGAGGCCGCGTCCGCCGCGGTCGCCGACACCATCAAAAGCGCCTCGCGCGCCGCCGGCTTCACGCCAAAGACGCCGGTGATCGAGATCTCCGGCATTTGCGCGCATTGCAAGGCGGCGTGATTTTTGAAAAGCCACCGACCGGCTTCCGCGATCGAACGAATGCCTCGCGCGCAACCCCAATATTCCGCGCAACGCATGGCTTCGTGCGCCATTGTGCGTTAAAACGCCGCGCCGGAATTTCCCAGTGTCCGCCACATCCACGCATCACCACCAATCCCGACCGCTCGACGCTATGGCGGCGGCGATCGTGGTCATGCTGTGCCTGTCCTGGGGCTTCAACCAGGTCGCCACCAAACTCGCCATCCACGACATTCCGCCGCTGATCCAGGGTGCGGTCCGTTCCGCGGTCGCGACGCTGATGGTTGCCGGCTGGTGCAAGCTGCGCGGCATTCCGTTGTTCGCGCGCGACGGCTCGCTCACGGCCGGCCTCGTCGCCGGCGCGCTGTTCGGCGTCGAGTTCATCCTGATCTATCAGGGCCTCAACTACACCACCGCCACGCGGGCGACGCTGTTCATTTACCTGGCGCCGTTCTTTGTCGTGCTCGGCGCCCGCATTTTTCTTCCCGCCGACCGTTTCCGCCTGCCGCAATGGCTCGGCCTGTTATTGTCTTTCGCCGGCATGGTGCTGGCATTCGGCCTGCCGACGCCGGCGCTCGATCCGCGCCAGATGCTGGGCGACGTGATGATGGTCGCCGCCGCGTTGTTCTGGGCCGCAACGACATTGACCATCAAGGCGAGCGCGCTCAACCGCGTGTCGGCGGAAAAAGTGATGCTGTATCAGCTGGTCGTATCCGCGCCCATGCTGACGCTCGCCGCCTGGGTCTTCGGCGAGCGCGTCACCCATGTGCCTTCGGGCATCGCCATTGGCGCGCTGGCCTATCAGACCTTCTGGGTGGTGAGCGTCACCTTCGTGATCTGGTTTGCGCTGGTCGCGCGCTTTTCCGCCAGCCGCCTTTCAGCTTTCACATTCCTGACGCCATTATTCGGCGTCGCCGCCGGGCGGCTGGTGCTGGGTGAGCCGCTGACCTGGGCTTTCGCCGGCGCGGTGGCGCTGGTCGCCGCCGGCCTGGTGCTGGTGAACCGGACGCGGTGATCGTGCTATACAAATCCGATGAGCGTGAGCCCGGAACGTCATAAATCTGTAGCCGTCGCGGTTGGCGGGGTTGTGGTCGGCGGGGCTGCGCCGATCGTCGTGCAGTCGATGACCAATACCGACACCGCCGATGTCGAGGCGACGGCGCGGCAGGTGGCGGCGCTGGCGCGCGCCGGCTCGGAACTGGTGCG